>Ga0213829_1000001_pt1 | contig 530539 bp, 464 predicted proteins | sample MC6MC0896MG_FD_180665 | JGI IMG/M metagenome (GOLD analysis project Ga0213829, IMG submission 180665) | Enriched soil aggregate microbial communities from Iowa State University, Ames, United States - MC6-MC0896-MG | ecosystem: Environmental > Terrestrial > Soil > Unclassified | place: USA...
GGACATCAGCCGAAGCGCCCAGGCCCTCGATGCGGCTCTTGAGCAGTTCGCTGATCTCGGAGGGATTGAGTTGCATATTGACTCCTGGAATCCTGTTAGTAGCCTTAAGCGGCGAGCTGATCGCGCATGCGGACCAATTGGGCTTGTACGGAAGTATCGAGCACCTGGTCGCCGACGGCCACGCGCACGCCGCCGATCAACGACGGGTCGACGGTAACGCTGGGCTTGAGCTTGAGGCCAAATTTTTGTTCGAGCGCGGCGACCAGATCCTTGACCTGGGCATCGCTCAGCTCGAACGCGCTGGTGATTTCCGCCTGCGCCGTGCCTTCGTGACGATTCCGCAGCGCGACGAATTGCGAGGCGATCTCGGGCAGCAGCAGCAGCCGGTCGTTTTCGACCAGCAGCTCGATGAAATTACGGGCGGCTTGCGGAAAATCGGCCTTGATCAGGCCGGTAAACAGTTCGACGCGCTGCTTATCGCCCAGACGCGGATCGGCCATGGCCTCGCGCACGTCGGGGTTGGAGGCGACCTGAGCCATTACGCTGATCAGGTCGGCCCACGCCGGCAGACCGGCCTTGTCGTCGCGCGCTGCGCTGAAGAGCGCTTCAGCGTAGGGCCGGGCAACAGTGGAAAGTTCAGCCATGACGGTCCCGGATTAGAGCTGCGCGCGGAGCTGGTTCAGCAGCTCGGCGTGTGCGCGGGCGTCAACCTCGCGCTTGAGGATCTGTTCAGCACCCTTGACGGCCAGCGCGGCGACGTCGTCGCGCAACGCTTCGCGGGCGCGCTGGACTTCCTGCGCGGCATCCTGAGCTGCTTGCGCCACAATGCGGGCGCGTTCGGCTTCCGCTTCGCGGCGGGCCTGCTCGATCAGGGAGGCAGCTTGCTTCTCGGCCTCGATGATGCGTGCGTGGTTTTCGGACTTGGCAGAAGCCTCGATCAGACTGACGCGCGCCTGGGCTTGAGCCAAGTCGGCTTTGCCCTTCTCGGCGGCGGCCAGGCCGTCGGCGATTTTTTGGCGGCGCTCGTCCATCGCCTTCGTCAGGGGAGGCCACACGAATTTCATCGTGAACCAGCCCAGAACGAAGAACACGAGCATCTGGAAAATGATCGTCGCGTTCAGATTCACGGTCGTTCCTTTAACACCTTGCGGCTCCGACCGCACCCGGGAAGGGGCGTCGCGGAGCACTCGATACTTTGCTGATCGGCGATGGAGCCGTTGCTCTCATCGCCGCCAGCGTCATGACCCACCTATTTGCCGGCGGGCGGTGCCTTAGCCGACGAACGGGTTGGCGAAGGCGAACAGCATGGCGATACCCACGCCGATCAGGAATGCCGCGTCGATCAGGCCAGCCAGCAGGAACATCTTCGTTTGCAGAGCGTTCATCAGTTCAGGCTGACGAGCCGAAGCTTCCAGATACTTGCCGCCCATCAGTGCGATGCCGATGCAAGCGCCGATAGCGCCCAGACCGATGATAAGACCGCAAGCGAGGGCAACGAAAGCGACGTTGGTCATGACAACTCCTTGGTTAGAAATCTGAAGTCAAAAATTGAAAAATAAGAGGTACAGCTCAATGCAAGATAATCTTGCTATCCGATGCCGGCCGGGTGGCCGACACCGGAAATTCGGGGGATCAGTGGCCTTCGTGAGCCTGGCCGAGATACACCAGCGTCAGCATCATGAAGATGAAGGCCTGGAGCAGAACGATCAGGATGTGGAAGATTGCCCAGATCGAGCCGGCCAGAATGTGGCCGATGCCCAAGCCGATGCTGGCACCGTTGAAGCCGGTCCAGGCGCCGCCCAGGAGGGCGATCAGCATGAAAATCAGTTCGCCGGCGAACATGTTGCCGAACAACCGCATGCCCAGCGACACGGACTTGGCGGCGTATTCGATCAGGTTCAGCAGCAGGTTGAACGGGGCCAGCACGATGGCGCCCAGGCCATGCGCATGGAACGGCGCGGTGAACAGTTCTTTGACGAAACCGCCCGGCTGCTTGATCTTGATGCCGTAGTAGAACATCAGGAGCAGCACGCCCAGCGACATGCCCATCGGCACGTTCAGGTCGGCGGTCGGCAGAATGCGGTGGTAATAGAGAGGATCGCCGTGCTCAGCACCCAGGCCGGTCAGGCGCCAGATGGAGGGCAGCAGGTCGACCGGCAGCAAGTCGAGCGCGTTCATCAGGATGATCCAGAGGAACACGGTCAGGGCCAGCGGGGCGATGAAAAGACGGCTCTTGGCGTTGTGGACGATGCCCTTGGCCTGGTCGTCGACCATGTCGACGATCATTTCCACGAAGGCCTGGAAGCGGGAAGGAACACCGCTGGTGGCGCGGCGCGCGGCGCGCCACAGGAAGAAAATGACGATCAGGCCCATCAGGCCGGACCAGAACAACGAGTCGTAATTGATGATGTCGAACTGAGCAATAGCGCTCTGTTTCTCACCGGTATTGTTCAGATGCACCAAGTGATGCTGAATATACGCGGATTGAGGCGACACGTCGCTGGCAGCAGCCATTTGAACCTATCCTATTTGCTGTATGCCCGGCCCTTGCGAACCGGACGATTCCACGATTTCGTTTGCCGCAACTTACTCGGCGCTAAGACAGCCTGCGGAACATCAGAAGCAGGAGATAGCCTTTCAGTGTGAGTATCAGACCGAGCAACGCGGCAGGCCAAACAAGCCAGTCCTGCGTCACACGCGAAATCAGCCACAACAGCAACGCCGTTGCGAACAACTTGATCAACTCACCAGAGAGAAAGGTAAAGGGACTGGCCTTACCGGCCCGAACGCTGACAGCCAGGCGCAATGCGAACAACGCATTGGGTATGAAATACGCTCCTGCCCCCGCCAGCGCCGACCAACCTGCCGCCGCCCCTCCGACAACCCCCGCTATTACTGCTGCTGCGAGCCCCATGGCGCCTTGCGCCGCCAATGCCAACAAGAGCCCACGGCTCGCTTGAGCATTCAGCGCCGCGCGATCCGCGTCACTGAGTACCAGAACTTCCACCACGTCCAGATCGATCGAATCCTGATCCAGACTGGGCCTCAGACCCTGCCGTTGCTGACCCTGCTGTTGCTGGTCCTGCTGTTGCTGGTCCCGCTGGCCCTGCTGTTGCTGCATGGAGTTCTGCTGCATCAAACTTCCCCGCTTAACCTGGCCCTGAGGGAACCGACGCGCTTTTTTAGGCGCATGTTTCTTATCCCGCAAGCGTCAAACCCGCAGAGTATAGCTTGGTTTTTTGCACCCTAGCAAATGAACTTTCGGCGGTTTGTAAGGTGGCAACACCGTCCGCTTGGGACGGCAAAATGGGGGACGAGCGAGGGGTCGCCGGGGCGCCTCCTCCGGTGTGCACCCGCCATGAAAAGGCGCGCGGCCCCTTGTTGGAGACCGCGCGCCTTATGTGTGCCGCATGTGCGCCTTATTTGCGCTTGATGTACCTGCCGAAGCTTAGTCTTCCTTGACCGGCGGCGGCGCCCACTGCCCGTCCAGGGCAATGTTCTGCGGCGCATACAAACGCATGCTGAGTACGAACGAGCCATCGGCGGCCGGCGTGCTGACCCAGTTAGCGCGCTTGGACTCGCCCGGGTCACGGCGCTGGACATAGATATCGAGCGAGCCGTCGGCGTTGTACTTCAGACCGTCAGTGCTGCGGATCACGTAACGGTTGGCCGGGTTTTCGGCAAAGCCGTACTTGCTGTTGTAAACGTGCAGCGACCAGAGCGTGGCGGGGGGCAGTTGGCCCTTGTCGAAGTGCAGCACGTAGTCTTCACTGGCGTCCAGCGGACGCCCCTTGGAATCCGACACCGTCACCGGGTACAGCACATCTTCCGGCGTCGGCGCGCCCAGGCCGGCATACGCGATGGCGGCGCGGCGCGTGTAGTCGGTGCCGTAGGTGCCGATGCCGGTCAGCACGGTGTTCCAGCCATTGATCGGGGTGGCCAGGCGCGAGACGTTGTCGGCGATGCGGCGGCCAGCCAGCGGTTGCGCATCCGTGAGGGCCTGCTGCACGGCCGGGCTCAGGCGGCCATACGAGAACGGCTGACGGTCATCCAGGCCGATGCGGCGCATGCGGTCAAGCATGGGCGTGTCGTTGGCGTGCGGCGGGTTGTTGCGCAGCGCGTCGAAGAACACGGCAAAGAACGAGGCTGCATCCATCCCCGCGACCTGCTCGGCGGGGGAGCCATCGGGCACGGTCGTCGCTGGTACCGGCATGGGCAGGGTGCTGCCGATCGGCGCGGTGCCAACGCCCGCGCCGGTTTGCGGGAAGGGCGTGCCGGCGTTGCGGCCACGCGGCGTGGTGGACGGCGTGACGGGCACGAGCAAAGGCCGCGCGGTCATGCCGGCCTGGATCTGGTTGACGGCAGCGTAGTCCTGCGGACCGCCGGCCTGCGTCCAGCCGATCAGCCAGCCCGTCGAGGTCGGACTGCGGATCACGTCGACGCCAGCGGGCACGGTGCCGTTCCAGTGCGGCCCGACAATCGCGAAGGACTGGGCGCCCTGTCCGTTGGTGCGCGTGCCGCGCGAGGCGAAGACGTCGCTCCACATATCCAGGGCGGACAGCACGGTGTAGCGGCCGCCGGTGTCAGGCAGGTTGATGATGAGCGGGGCGCGCGAGACGTCGAACCACAGGCTGGAATACAGGGCGTCGGCGCTGGGCCACGGAGCATCGGTCGCGCGCGGGTCGGGGAAGGCGGCCTTGTGGCCGAACTGGTTCATCGGCGCCTTGCCGTCCAGCGGGCTTTGCACGGCCGTGGCCTGACGGCGCGCCAATTCCATGAGCACCATGGGATAGGCGTAGACATAAGCGTCGATGGCGGTATCGCGCAACTCCGCTTCGTTCATCTGCGGCGCGGCGGCCTGGGCGGCCGGATACGGCGTCTCGGAGACCAGCCGCAGCGTGGACTGCGGCGATTGAGCCTGGGCGACGTTGATAAAGCAGACGCTGAGCGCGCCGGCGAGCGCAGCCGTGGACAGCCGGCGGGTAGCGGTAGGTATACGCATGCAAGGCTCCTTCTTGATTTTGTTTGCAATCGAGCCGCCGCGCGGGACTTGCCAGTGCAAGCCGCTCTGGCGCGGCACCTCGGGATGACGCTCAATCAGGATAGGGCCGAACTCTGCAACAAGGTGCTAGGCAGACGTTTCAAGGCGAAACCTGCAAATTGGCTGCTGATGCGCATGAAAAAGCGCGCCTTCATAGGGCGCGCCGGGCAATGCAGGGCCTGCGGTCAATGCAGGCCCGTACGTAACAAGGCTTAACGGTGTTTGAAGTCAGGTTTGCGCTTTTCGGTGAAGGCGACCATGCCTTCCTTCTGGTCTTCGGTGGCAAAGAGCGAATGGAAGACGCGGCGTTCAAACAGCAGGCCTTCGTTGAGCGAACCTTCGAATGCCCGGTTGACGCATTCCTTGGCCATCATGACCGACGGCAGCGACATGGAAGCGATGACGGTGGCGGCGTCGATGGCTTCTTCGAGCAGCTTGTCGGCGGCGACGACGCGCGAGACGAGGCCGGCGCGTTCGGCTTCGTCGGCGCCCATCATGCGGGCGGTCAGCGCGAGATCCATGGCCTTGGCCTTGCCGACGGCGCGCGGCAGACGCTGCGTGCCTCCGGCGCCGGGGATGACGCCGAGCTTGATTTCCGGCTGGCCGAATTTGGCGGTGTCGGCGGCGATGATGATGTCGCACATCATGGCGAGTTCGCAGCCGCCGCCCAGCGCGTAGCCGCCGACGGCGGCGATGACGGGCTTGCGGATGCGCTTGAGCGTTTCCCAGTTGCGGGTGATGTATTCGCTGCCGTACACGTCCATGTAGGACCAGTCCTTCATGGCGCCAATGTCAGCGCCCGCGGCGAAGGCCTTTTCGCTGCCGGTGATGACGACGCAGCCGATATCGGGATCGGCCTCGAACGCGAGCAGCGCGGTGCCGAGTTCATCCATGAGCTGATCGTTCAGCGCGTTGAGCGCCTTGGGACGATTCAGCGTCAGCAGGCCGACTCGGCCCCGGGTTTCGACCAGTACAAACGACTCGCTCATGAATGTCTCCGGTAATAAGATATGAGCCATGAAAAAAATTGATGACGTACCGCCCATACTTTACCGCCTTGCGCCGCACGATCCCGCCGGCCACCGCTACCGGATAACCCTTACGATCGCTTCGCCCTCGCCCGCAGGCCAGCGCCTGTCGCTGCCGGCCTGGATTCCGGGCAGCTATCTGATCCGCGACTTCTCGCGACAGATCGAGTCGCTGGCCGCATATTCGGGAACGCGGCGGGTGAATGTCGACAAAACAGACAACCACACTTGGCAGGCCGCGCCTTGCGAGGGGCCGCTGCGGGTCGAGTACACGGTGTATGCGTGGGATCTGTCGGTGCGCGGCGCGCATCTGGACGAGACGCACGGGTTCTTCAATGGCACGAGCGTGTTCCTGCGCGTGCAGGGCCAGGACCATGAACCCTGCCTGGTGGACCTGGCGCCGCCGCGGGGCATCGATGGCTGGAAGGTGTACACGAGCTTGCCGGAAGCGGCGGGTCACAAGGGCGCGGCGCGGCGGCACGGGTTCGGGCTGTACCTGGCGCCGGACTATGACGCGCTGATCGACCACCCGGTAGAGATGGGCACGCCGCAGGTGTCGCGGTTTGTGGCGCACGGCGCGGAGCACGAACTGGTGTTCACGGGGGTTGCGCCGAATCTGGATCTTGCGCGGATCACGGAAGACGTGAAGAAGATCTGCGAGACGCAGATTGTGTTTTTCGAACCGCGCACGAAGCGGGCGCCGTTCCTGGACAGTGCGGACCGCTATGTGTTCATGACGATGGTGACGGGCGACGGCTACGGCGGTCTGGAGCATCGCGCAAGCACGGCGCTGATGACGGCCCGCAAGGACCTGCCGGTGCTGGGACAGCAAGGCCAGGGCGACGGCTACCGGGGATTCCTTGGGCTGGTGAGTCACGAGTATTTCCATACGTGGAACGTGAAGCGGATCAAGCCGGACGTTTTCGCGCCGTACGATCTTTCGCAACCGGATCTGACGCGGTTGTTGTGGGTGTTTGAGGGATTCACGTCCTATTACGACGATCTGCTGCTGCTGCGCTCGGGCGCGATCACGCGCGCGGATTATCTGCGTCTGCTGGGCAAGACGATCACGAGCGTGGCGCGCACGCCGGGGCGGCATAAGCAGTCAGTGGCTGAAAGCTCTTTCGATGCGTGGACACGGTATTACAAGCAGGACGAGAATTCGCCGAACGCGCTGGTGAGCTATTACACGAAGGGCGCGCTGGTGGCGCTGGGACTGGATCTGCTGATCCGCGAGGAATCGTCTGGCGCGCATTCGCTGGACGATGTGATGCGTCTTTTGTGGGAACGCTATGGGCGGGATTTCTATCGGGGCAAGCCGCAAGGGTTGCTTGAAGACGGGCTGCCGGCGCTGATCGAGGAAGCGACGGGCGTCGATACGCGCCGGTTCATTGCTCGGCATGCTTACGGGACTGCGGATGTACCGTTGGCTGCGCTGCTTGAATCGCAAGGCGTGAAGCTGCAATGGAAGGCGTCGGCCAATATTCCGTCATTGGACGTGCGGACGCGCAAGCAAGGTGAGTCGCTGATGTTGGCGACTGTCCTTGAAGGCGGGGCTGGGCATAAGGGCGGGTTGTCGGCTGGCGATGTGTTGGTGGCAATCGATGGGTTGCGGGTGGATGCGCCGGCGGGGTTGGAGTTGTTGTTGGCGCAGTACCGGGCTGGGGAGCGGGTGAATGTGCATGTGTTTCGGCGGGATGAACTCCGGGAGTTTCGGGTGAGGTTGAGTGGGCCTGAGGCTTTGGAGTGTGTGTTGGTTTGAGGGGTTTGGTTTGGCGGGGTTGAGTTCTTAAGAGGTCCGGCACGGCGGCGGGTTCGGTTCTTGAGGCGTCCGGCTCGGCGGCAGCCCGGGGCGCGCGGGGCCACGATCGCGGTCCGGAGCCTTCACTCCGCCCCCCCCCGTCGTCATCTTCGTCCGCCTTCGGCTCCCTTCAGATTCCCTCGGGCTTATCGACGCCCCGCGCACCCCGGGCTGCCACCGCACCGGACTCGAGCAGTTGAAATTTTTCGGGCGGCGGGGATGTCGGTGTGCTTGGCGTTTTTGCGGGGGGCTCTTCGAGCTAGAAGCGTCTTGCGATGCCCGTCCCCGTTCGGCTGCGCGGGCGGCCTTCAGGGACTTACGCGGCGTCTTACGGCGTGGCGATGACGCTTCGCGTGTGGCTGCTTCTGCTCCAGGTGTCTGACACCCTGGTGAGATTCGCTTCATGCCAAGTGTGTCTCCCGAGGGTGTCAGACACCGGCAGCGGCATATGCTCTCGGCAGATTCAGCAGAGACCGCAATTACCGTCATTTGAACTCCAGTACCGGATGCCGAATGAGGTGTCTGACACCCCTCGAATTCGTAAGACCGAATGAGGTGTCTGACACCCTGGTGAGATTTGCTTCATACCAAGTGCGTCTCCCTAGGGTGTCAGACACCGACGGCGGCAGACGCTCTTGGGAAGTTCAGACCCAACCGACGTTAATCGTCATTTGAACTCCCGTGCCCGATGGGCGGCGCGTACGGGTCGCCAAGTTGTGGCTGAACGTCGCCGCGCCGCCCATCATCGCCCCTCCCCCCGTGACGGCGGGCCATTAGCAAACCCACCGTCACCAGCGCGCAAGCGATCACCGCCACGACGCCCCTCCGGCCCGATGCCGGGTTGCCGCCGTCCGGGCGGCAGCAACCCGGCGGCCGCGCAGATTTCCTACCCCGACCACAGGTCTTACAGCGCCCTAAACCAAAGACCCTAGCAGCACGGCGTCGCGGTCACCGTGGGCGCGAGCGCCGTCGATGCGCCCGACGGAATCCGTAGGAGTCGCCGCAGGCGAGGACGAGGATGAGGACGGGGCAGTCCGGAGCGAAGGCTCCGGACCGCAATCGTGGGCGATCGTGCCCACGGTGACCGCGGCGGCGGGCGACCTACGAAGACCATTGCCACCCGGGCCGGTGTCAGACACCCAGGAAAGATGACCTCAGCGTGAAGCACCGCCTAAGCGGGTGTCAGACACCCACATTGCCTCCCCTCGCCGAGACAACCCTTCAATTCACCTTCGCCCCAGACACCTCAACCGCCCTCTTCCAAGTCCCTAACTCCCGCTCAATATGCGCCCCAAACTCCGCCGGCGTCGACCCCACCACCTCATACCCATATCCCGCCAATTGCCCCTTCACCGCTGGCACTGACACCGCCTCCGCAATTCCCTTGCTGACTGCATCAACCACCGCCCCCGGCGTACCCGCCGGCGCCAATATCCCGTACCAGCCGTTGACGACGAAGTTGGGGACGGTTTCGGCGACGGTGGGGACGTCGGGCAGGAGCGGGGAGCGGTGTTCGCCGGTGACGGCGATTGCCTTGAGTTTGCCGGCCTGCACTTGCGGCAGCGAGGTCGAGATGCTGTCGAACATCAGCGACACTTCGCCGCCGAGCAGTGCGACGACGGCGGGGCCGCTGCCTTTGTAGGGGACGTGCATCATGTCGGCGCCCGTCTGGTGCTTGAACATCTCGGCGGCGAGGTGGCTGGTGTTGCCGTTGCCTGCGGACGCGAAGCTCAGCTTGCCGGGGTTGGCCTTGCCGTAGGCGATGAGTTCGGTGACGGTGTTGGCGGGTGTGGCGAGCGGTGCGGCGACGAGCATGGGCAGCGTGGCCACGAGGGAGACCGGGGCGAAGTCCTTGCGGGTGTCGTACGGCAGCGAGGGATAGAGGCTGGGATTGATGGTGTGGGCGGCGAGCACCATCAGGAGCGTGTAGCCGTCGGGCTTGGCGCGGGCGAGTTGGGCGGAGGCGATGGCGCCGCCTGCGCCGGGCTTGTATTCGAGGACGACCGGCTGGCCCCACTGCTTCTGAAGTTCTGCGCCCAGTGGGCGCGCGAGCATGTCGGCGCTGCCGCCCGGCGGGTACGGGATCAGCAAGGTGATGGGCTTGTCGGGATAGGTTGGCGCGGCGTGGGCGACGGCGGCCGCGCCGAGGCACAGCGCAATTGCCGATCCGGCGGCCAGGGTTGAACGAATCATCGGTAGCTCCTTTGCCCGGCGCCGGGCGCTCCACGTTTACGCGTATCTCGGCACGCCCTCGCCGTCCACGGCGATCGTTCGCGGCGTTTGCGGAAAATGCAGCGGGGCTTCAGTGACCGACCGCAGGAAGTCTTCGGTCACGCCCGCCTTCATCGCGTGCACCTCCAAACCCACGGGCATGATGTCGATGACGGCAAGGTCTGTATAGATGCGCGATACCACGCCCTTGCCGGTGAGCGGATAAGTGCATTGCCGCAGGATCTTGGGCGTGCCGTCGCGGCCGCGGTGTTCCATGGTGACCAGCACCTGCTTGGCGCCGACGGCCAGGTCCATGGCGCCGCCGACGGCGGGGATGGCGTCGGTGGCGTCGGTTTTCCAGTTGGCCAGATCGCCGCGTTCGGACACCTGGAAGGCGCCGAGGACGGCATAGTCCAGGTGGCCGCCGCGCATCATGGCGAAGGAGATGGTGTGTTCGGTGATGGATGCGCCTTGCAGCAAGGTGATGGGCTGGCGGCTGGCGTTGATGAGGTCGGGGTCGACCTCGTCGCCGTTGGCGGCGGGGCCCATGCCGAGGATGCCGTTTTCGCTGTGCAGCAGGATTTCGCGGCCGCTGGGCAGGTAGTCGCCGACCAGGGTAGGCATGCCGATCCCGAGGTTGACGATGGCGCCGTCGGGAATGTCGCCGGCCAGAAGCTGGGCGATCTGCTGGCGGGTCAGGCCGATGATGTCCTGCATGTCAGGCCTCCACGCGCACGACGGATTTCACGAAGATGCCCTGCGTCATGATCTGTTCTGGCGCCAGCGCGCCCAGCGGCACGATCTCGTCGACCTGCGCGATGGCGTGCGCCGCGGCCATGCACATGACGGGGTTGAAGTTGCGCGCGGCATGGCGGTACATGAGGTTGCCCCAGCGGTCGCCCAGATGCGCGCGGATGAGCGCGTAGTCGGCGCGCAGCGGCTGCTCGAGCACGTAGCCGATGCCGTCAATGACTTCCTGGCGCCGCCCCTCGGCCAGTTCGGTGCCATAGCCGGTGGGCGTGTAGAACGGACCGAGTCCCGCGCCCGCGGCGCGCAGCCGTTCGGCCAAAGTGCCTTGGGGCACGCATTCCAGTTCGACCTCGCCTGCGCGGTAGGCGCGCGCGAAGGCGTCGGAGTTGGGTGGGCGCGGGTGCGAACAGATGATCTTGCGGACCTGCTTGCGAACCAGCAGCGCGGCGATGCCGCGTTCGAACGTGCCGGCGTTGTTGGAGATGATGGTGAGGTTGCGCCGGCCGAGTTCCGCCAGGCAGTGCAGCAGCTCATAGGGCACGCCGGCCTCGCCGAAGCCGCCCACCAGCACGGATGCGCCGTCGGGGATGACGGCCACGGCCTGCGCCATGGATTCCTGAATCTTGTCGATCACCTATTGCTCCTGCACGAGACCCGCGGCGTCCACGATGCTTTTCCAGCGGACGCGTTCCTGGTCGATGAAGGCCGCGAACTCCGCGGGCGTGTTGCCGCCCGCCTGGCCGCCCATGGCCTTGAAGCGTTCGCTGATCTCGGGGCTGCGCACCACGTCGCGCGTGGCGGCGTAGAGTTTGTCGACGGCGTCTTGCGGCGTGCCCGCGGGCGCGACCAGGCCGAACCACGCGGTGACCACCATGTCCTTCACGCCGGCCTCGGCCATGGTCGGCACGTTCGGCAATTCGGCGAGGCGCTTGTCGCTGGTGACGGCCAGCGCACGCAGCTTGCCGGCCTGGATGTACGGCATGGAGCTGGGCAGGTTATCGATCATGAAGGTGAATTGCTGTCCGAGCAGCGCGGCCACGGCGGGGCCGGCGCCCTTGTAGGCGACGTGCGTGCCGGGGATGCCGGCGCGCTGCTTGAACATTTCGGCGGACAGGTGCGGCGACTGGCCCGCGCCGGAACTGCCGAAGGACACCTTGGCGGGGTCTTGCCTGACCTGCGCCAGCAGGTCCGCCACACTGCGGGCCGGCGAGGCCTCGTTGACGACGAGCACGTTGGGCACCGAGATCACGAGCGTGACAGGCGCGAAGTCGGCGGGCTTATAGGGCAGCGTCTTGTAAAGCGCGTAGTTGATGGCGTTGGGGCCGATGTTGCCCATCAGCAGCGTGTAGCCGTCGGGCTTGGCGCGCGCCAGCGCCTGCGCGCCGATGATGCCCGCGGCGCCGGCGCGGTTCTCGACGATGACCTGCTGGCCGAGCTTGGCGGCCAGCTTGTCGGCGATGAGGCGCGCCGAGATGTCCGTGGTGCCGCCCGGCGCGGCCGGGATGATGAGGGTGATGGGCCGTTCAGGCCAGGCCGCCTGCGCCGGGCTCGCGATGGCGATGGCCATCGCGCCGGCCGTCAGCCAGCGATGCGCACACATCATGCTTGTCTCCCTGCGTGACCATTGATTGGTCAACTCGTGAGCCCGAGTGTGGGCGCTGGGGTGGCAAATGCCTATTCCGGAATCCGGAGGTGTGGGTTCGCCTGCGCTGAAGATGGCGCCGGCGCCGAAGGGACCTCAGCGCAACTGGAAGCCGTCCGCCGCTTGCTGCAGGTGCTGCCACAGCCGCGCCAGCACAGCTCCGTGCGGCCTGTCGGCGCGCCGCGCGGCGACCAGCGTCTCGGTGGTCCCGGGCAGGCGGCGGCTGGCCAGGGACCGCAGGCGGCCGTCGCGCAATTCGTCCTCGATCAGAAAGCGCGGCAGATGGCCCCATCCCATCCCCTGCAGGATGATGTCCTTTTTCATGAGCTGGTCCGGCACGGTGCACCGCGCGGCGCCTTCGATCATGAAGTAGTCGCGCGGCGGCGTATGCCGGGCGGTGTCGCGCATGACGCACTGCGTGTAGCCGCGCAACGTGCGCGCGTCGATGCCCGCCGTGCCGGAATCGGGCAGATAGCCGGGCGCGGCGACCGGAAGGAATGGCACCTTGGCAAGGTCGAGCCATTCGATGCGCGGATCGGTCTTGTCCACGCGATGCAGGATCAGGTCCGCGTCGCCATCCAGCAGGCGCTCTTCGGGTCCGCCCACGGCCTCGACATGCAGATGCAGCCGCGTTGCCGGGCACGCCGAAAAAAAGCGGCTGAGCAGACCCAGCGTTTCTGCTCGCGGGCAGATGTCGCCGATGACGACGTGCAGATCGCTTTCCTCGCCCATGGCCAGTTGCGCGGCATGGGTGCGCAAGCCGTCCAGTTCGCGCAGCAGCGGCTGCGACCGGCGGTGAAACGAGATGCCCGCGGCGGTCGGGGTGACGCGGTAGCCGCTGCGATCAAGCAGCGTCAGCCCCAGTTGCCGTTCCAGCTTGGCGACGGCGGCGAAGACGGCCGGGTGCGAGCGGTGCAACGTCGCGGCCGCCGCCTGGAATCCGCCGGCCCGCACCACCGCGTCGAAGCACTGCAGATCGTGCAGCGTGAAATCGCTCATTTCAGCTTTTCCGACAAAGACTGTCCGAAGTTTGTAGTTTTTTCTGGAAGGCGGCGCAACTACGCTGAAAGCCGTTTCTTTCCACGGAGACTTCCATGTCCACGCTTTCTTTCTTCACCACGGGCGACGGCGTGCGCGTCGCCTACCGCTTCGACGGCGACGCCGCCCTGCCCGTCCTCATCCTGTCGAACTCCATCGGCACCACGCTGCACATGTGGGATGCCGAGGTGGCCGCCTTATCGCGGTCCTTCCGCGTGCTGCGATACGACACGCGCGGCCACGGTGCGTCCGGCGTGCCGGAAGGCGCGTATTCGCTGGATCGGCTGGGCCGCGATGTGATCGAGCTGATGGATGCGCTGGATATCGCGCGGGCGCAGTTTCTGGGGTTGTCGCTGGGCGGCATGATCGGGCAGTGGCTGGGCGTGCATGCTTCTGATCGCATCGACCGGCTGATCCTGGCGAACACGTCGGACTATCTGGGCCCTGCTCCGCAATGGGACGCGCGCATCGCCGAGACCCTGCGGGCGCCCGACATGACGGAAATCGCCGAATCGTTCCTGGCCAACTGGTTTCCCGCGTCAATGCGGCAGGCAGGAGGGCCGGTGATCGCCGTCTTTCGCGCCATGCTGCTGGCAACGGATCCGAAAGGGTTGGCGGGCGCTTTCGCGGCGGTGCGCGACATGGACCTGCGCCGCACGAACGCGTTGATCGACCGGCCGACGCTGGTGATCGCGGGCCGCGACGACACCGTGACGGCGGCCAGCCACGGCGAACGCATCGCGGCGACGGTGCCGGGCGCCGAATTGCGCATCCTGCCGGCGGTGCATCTGTCGAATGTGGAACGACCCGAGGAATTCCTGGATGCCGTGCTGACGTTCCTGGCGCAAGCCGATCGCGGCTGAGCTGACCGGCGCGCGGCGGGGCGGGTCCGCTTTACGCCCCCGCGCGCTCCCAGCGCCTTTGGATGGCCTTGGCCGCGACCACGCCGTCGGCCATCGATGTCACTACGCAGGGGTGCATGCGGTGCGCCACCTCGCCGATGGCGTAGATGTCGGGCACGCTGGTTTCGGCGGTGGCGAAGTCGGTGCGGATGTAGCCGCGCTCGTCGCGCGCCAGCCGCAGATCGTCGGCGAACGCGGCCTGCGGTTCCCAGCCGTAGAAGACGAGGATCAGGTCGTATTGCCGGCCGTCCACGCTGCGGGTGGCCGGATCGACCTTGTAGGGTCCGATGTGCACGCCGTCGGTCCCGGCGCGCGTGACCCATTGCTGCTGGGCGCGCACGCTGCGTGCGTACAGATGAACCGTGCGCGCGCCCCGGTTGCGTACGTAGACGAAGTTTTCGAAGGCGTTGTCGCCGCCGCCCAGGACGGCGACCGACAGGCCGGAATAATCCTGCGCCACGATGGGCGAGCCGGGGCCGATCAGCACGCCCGGCCAGGACGCGGCCGGCGGGTGGTCGGGCAGACCCTTGGCGCGCACGCCGGAGGCGATGACCAGGGTGCGGGCGCGGGCCAGGACTTCCTGGCCGTCCGGGCCGGCAAGCGTGGTTTCGATGCCGCCCTTGCAGGGCCGCACCCCGGTGACGCGGGTTTCGAGCCGCAGGGGCACATTGGCGGCGCGCACGCTGGTGTCGATATTGGCCGCCACCTGCTGGCCGGTCACGCCGGGCAACACGGCGATCCAGTCATCGGCGAACGGGTTGTCATTGCCCAGCCCGCCCAGGCGGGCGCTGGCCTCGACCAGCAGCGGGGACAGGCCCAGCCGGGCCAGCCAGAGGGCGCAGGAGGCGCCGGCCGGGCCGCCGCCTACAATGACCGAATCGTGCATCTGTTGCATTTCACCCCTTATTGACTGCGCCGGCGCCTTGCGGGCGCCCGGACATGGCCGAATTGTAGCCAGCGCGTCCTGCCATCCGCCGTCGCCTTACAATTCCGGCTATTCCACCCAGGTTTTCATCATGCCCACTCGCCGCATCATTCTTTCCGGCCTTGCGCTCGACGCCCGCATCGGCATCCTCGAACACGAGCGCCGCGCCACCCAGCCCCTGCACGTCGATGCCGAATTCGACGTCGACATCCAACGCTCGGTGGACGACCACGATATCCACAGCGTGCTGGACTACCGCCGGCTGCGCGAGGCGATTGTCGAGGAATGCACGCAGGCGCACGTGAACCTGATCGAAACCCTGTCCGAACAAGTTGCCGCGCGCCTGCTGGCGGACTTCCAGGAAATCCGCGCGCTGCGCCTGCGCATCAGCAAGCCCATGGCCTTCTCCGACTGTGCGGCGGTGGGCGTGGAAATCCAGATCAATCGCTGACATGAACGATATCGCTTCCCCCGCCGTGCAATTTCGCACGCCCGCCGACGAAAAGGCGCGCCTCGAAGGCAACAAGCTGACCAAGCGGCTGGCGCGCGAGACCACGCGCGCCCTGTCCGACTACAACATGATCGAGGAAGGCGACCGCGTGATGGTCTGCCTGTCCGGCGGCAAGGATTCCTATGCCATGCTGGACATCCTGCTGCAGCTCCAGAAGCGCGCGCCGTTCAAGTTCGAACTGATCGCGGTGAACCTGGACCAGAAGCAGCCTGGCTTTCCCGATCACATCCTGCCGCAATACCTGAAGGAACTGGGCGTTCCCTTCCACATCGAGACGCAGGACACGTATTCGATCGTGACGCGCGTGCTGGAAGAGGGCAAGACGATGTGCTCGCTCTGTTCGCGGCTGCGCCGCGGCATCCTTTACCGCGTCGCCTCGGAACTGGGCGCCACCAAGATCGCGCTGGGCCATCATCGCGACGACATCCTGGCCACGTTCTTCCTGAACCTGTTCTACGGCGGCAAGGCCAAGGGCATGCCGCCCAAGCTGGTGTCCGACGACGGCCGCCACACGGTGATCCGCCCGCTCGCGTATGTGGTCGAGTCCGACCTGATCGCCTACGCCGAGCTCAAGCAGTTCCCCATCATTCCGTGCAATCTCTGCGGCTCGCAAGAGAACCTGAAGCGCAAGGAAGTGGGCCGCATGATCAAGGAATGGGACAAGCAGCACCCGGGCCGTTCCTGGAACGTGTTCAACGCGCTATCGCGCGTCGTGCCCTCGCACCTGATGGACCGCGACCTGTTCGACTTCGTGGGCTTGAAGCCCACGGGCGTGCCGGACGCCAACGGCGACACCGCATTTGATGCGGTCGATCCCACGGAAGACGCGGACGACGCATGTGGCGATACGCCGCCGGCGTTGGAGCCAGGCGCGATCATCGAGAAAAAGGTGATGTTCTCGCGCGGGTGATGCGCCGCCTAAAAGGCGAACCACCCGAATAAAAATGGGGCTGCGACAGGCAGCCCCATTTTTTTGCTTGGCGGTATCAGGCGTTCAGCACCCGGATCGGCGCACCCGCCGCCCAGGCCTTCACGGCTTCCAGGCAATTCTGGTAGAACGCCTCGAAGTTCTCGCGGCTGACGTAGCCCAGGTGCGGCGTGAGGATCACGTTGTCCAGATCGCGCACGTTGTCGGTGGGGGACAGCGGCTCTTCGGGGTAGACGTCCAGGCCGGCGCCGGCGATGCGGAACTTCACCAGGGCGTCCATCAGCGCGTCCTGGTCGACGAGACCGGCGCGCGAGGTATTCACCAGGTAGGCGGTCGGCTTCATCGCGGCCAGCGCGGTGGCATCCACCACATGACGGCTGCGGTCGGACAGGATCAGGTGCAGGCTCACGACGTCGGACGTGGAAAAGAGTTCGTGCTTGTCCACACGCGTGACGCCGGCGGCCTGGGCGCGCTCGTCGGTCAGGTTGGGGCTCCAGGCCACGACGTCCATGCCGAAGGCCAGACCCACCTTGGCCACCGCGGCGCCCAGCTTGCCCAGGCCCACCACGCCCAGGCGCTTGCCGGCCAGCGGCTCAGGCATGGCCGTCTGCCACATGCCGCGGCGCATGGCGGCGTCTTCGGCGGGCAGGTGCTTGAAAAGCCCCAGGATGTGAGCCCAGGCGAGTTCTGCCGTGGCCGTGTTGGCGTCAGCGCTGCCGGGCGCGCCGGACACGACGATGCCCTGCGCGGCGCAGGCCTGCATGTCGATGGCGTTGTTGCGCATGCCGGTGGTGACCAGGAGGCGCAGCTTGGGCAGTGCGCGGATGCGCTCGGCGGGAAACGGCGTGCGCTCGCGCATGGCGACGATCACGTCGAAGGACTCGAGCGCGGCCTCGACCTGGTCGTCGGGGATGAAGTTGTTGAAGATCTGCACCTCGGCGTCACCGCCCAGCGAGGTCCAGTCCGCATAGCGCCGGGCTACGTCGTGGTAATCGTCGAGGATTGCGATTTTCAAGTCTTGTCTCCGGGAGGGATGGCGCGTGCCGCGCCACCCTTTTCCGGGCCGGCGCGACGTGCGCCGGTCAGTTCAAACGGGCCTTGAGCTGGTCCAGCGGCAGCGCGCCGCTGATGCGCGAGCCGTCGGCAAAGAACAGCGTCGGCGTGCCGCGCACCATCAGTTGCTGACCCAGCGCCAGCAGCTTGTCTTCGGGCACGTCGCAATCGGCGCTGGGCGGCGTCTTGCCGCGCAGCATCCAGTCGTCCCAGGTCTTGCCCTGGTCCTTGGCGCACCAGACGTTGCGCACCTTGACCTTGGAGTCCGGCGACAGGATGGGATAGAGGAAGGTGTAGACGGTCAGGTTGTCCACGCCTTCGAGCGTCTTGCGCAACTGCTTGCAGTAGCCGCAGTTGGGGTCTTCGAAGATCGCGACCTTGCGCGAGCCGTCGCCCTTGACTTGCTTGATCGCCAGGTCCAGCGGCAACTGGTCGAACGTGACGGCGCTGAGCTTTTCCTGGGATTCGCGGGTGACGTCGCGGCGCGTGGCGGCGTCGATCAGCGGACCTTCCATGACCCACGTCACACCTTCGTCGGTGTAGATCAGGTCCATGCCGAGCTGCACTTCAAAGAGGCCATAAGGCGTGCGGCGCACGGTCGTGACGTTCATGCCGGAAAAGCGCTGCTGAAAGCGTTCCTTGACGGCGGCCGACTGGGGATCGAGTTCGGTGGTGGAGACGCTTTTTTCGCCCTTGGCCGCCTCGCCCACGGACTGCGTGGAGACGGACTTCGCGCCCTGCGCGTGGGCCGTGGCGGACAGGCCGATACCCGCGGCGAGGAAACAGGCCGCCAGGGTGGCGGGTATGCGGAATTTCATCGGTACTCCTGGTCTTGTCAGTCGTGTGCTCAGCCGGAAAGCGTAACCGATCCGGGGCGGGCGGCCGCGGCAGGCGGCGAGCGGCGGGCATGCGGATCGCTATCAGACGGCCGCCGGCCCGCGCAGGTTCCCCTACCCGGGCTCGCCGGCTGCCTAATTGGCGGACGCCCCCGCGATCAGCCGGCGCTTGATCAGCGGCGCGCCTTCGACCCAATGCATGCCGGCGTTGCGCAGCCAGACGAGCGGCGTCGCCTTCGATCCAAACAGCTTGTGCAGGCCGTCGGTGGCCAAGCGCATGGCCAGGACCGGCTCGGCGCGCGCCCGCTGGTAGCGGTGCAGCACGCGCAGGTCGCCGGCCTGGCGGTAGGGTTCACGTTCGGCGACGATGCGCGCCAGCGCCTCGACGTCGCCCAGCCCCAGATTCAGGCCCTGGCCCGCCAGCGGGTGCAGGCGGTGCGCGGCGTCTCCGGCCAGCGCAATGCCGGGGGCCACCATCTGGGCGCGTTCCAGCGTCAGCGGAAAACCGTGCAGCTTGCTGCGGACCTTCAGGCGGCCCAGCCGCCCTTCGGCAGCCTGAGCCAGCAGGGCCTCCAGGCGGGCGGTTTGCGCTTCCTGGGGCAGTTCGAGCAGTTGCTGGGCCAGTTCGCTGCGCATGGACCACACCATGGACACCTGCGGACCGTCCGCGGTGTCGGGCAGCGGCAGCAGCGCCAGCACGCCGTCGTCGCGGAACCATTGGATCGCGGTGCCCTGGTGCGGCAGTTCCGCGTCCAGATGCACGACGAGTCCGGTGTCGTTGTAGGACTGGGCTTCGTGCTTCATCCCGGCCGCCTCGCGCAGCGGCGAAGCCGCGCCGTCGGCGCCGACGAAGAGTTCGGCCTGGATGCGCGCGCCGCTTTCGGTGTCGACAGCGCCGTTCTGGTAGCCGGTGCAGCGGTCTTCCAGCCAAGCGATGCCGAACATGCGCACGGCCTGGATCAGGACGCGCTCGATCTCGCCGGATTCGACGATCCAGGCCAGTTGCGGCAGCGCCGCCTGCCAGGCGTTCAGGTTGACCTGGCCGTCCGCGTCGCCGTGGATCTCCATGGCCTGCACCGGCATCAGCCGCGACGCGGGCATGGCGTCCCACACGCCGATGTCGGCCAGAAAGCGCTGGCTGGCTGGCGAAATGGCGTAGACGCGGGGGTGATAGCGGTTGGGATCGGCGGGCGGCACGGCGGCGCGCGGGGCCAGCACGGCCACGCGCTGGCCGCGGCGGGCCAGCGCCAGCGCGGTGGACAGGCCGACGATGCCGGCCCCGCAAACTACGATCTGATGGCTCATCGTGCGGAAGGCTCCCCGGCCTGTTTGGGCCACAGCAGCCACATCTGGCCGCGTTGCTTCATGCGGCCCGCCTGCTGGCCGGCTTCTTCGCCGTAACCCCAGTAGAAGTCGGCGCGCGCCGCCCCGCGGATGGCGGTGCCGGTGTCCTGGGCGAACACCAGGCGCTGCAGGGGCCGGTCCGACGCGGGATAGGTGGTGGACAGGAACAGCGGCGTGCCGAGCGGCACGAAGGTTGCGTCCACCGCCACCGAGCGCCGCGGCGCGAGCGGAATGGCGTAGGCGCCCTTGGGCCCTTGTTCGGGGTCGATGACCGCCTCTTCACGGAAGAACACCACGGCCGGATTGGCGTTGAGCATTTCAGGCACGCGCTTGGGATTGCGCTGCGCCCAGGCCCGGATGTTCTGCATGGACGCCTGGTCGGCAGTGAGTTCGCCGCGGTCGATCAGCCAGCGGCCGATGGACACGTACGGCTGGCCGTTGTGGTCGGCGTAGGCGACGCGGATGGTCTTGCCGGCGTCGGGGCCGTCGGTCAGCTGCACGCGGCCGGAGCCCTGGACCTGCAGGAAGAAATTGTCCACGGGATCGTCCACCCAGACCACCACGGGCGGGCGGCGGCCGGACGACGATTCGATGGCGGCGCGCGTGTCGTACGGCACGACGCGCTTGCCGTCGAGCTTGCCGCGCACGCGCTTGCCGGCCAGGTCGGGGTAGACGGAACCCAGGTCGATCGTCAGCAGGTCGGCGGGCACCGCGTACAGCGGCCATTGGTAGACGCCGCCCTGACGGCGCGATCCGCGCACCAAGGGTTCGTAGTAGCCCGTCACCGTATTGGTGGCCGGCTTGCCGTCGGCCGCGTTCAGGCGCCAGGGTTGCAGGTAGGTCTGCAGGAAACGGCGCACGCCTTCGGCGTCGCCGGCGGCGGGCGCGCGGGCCGGATCGATGGCGGCGGCGCAGACCGGCTGCCAGGCGCGCGGCGTGGCGCGCGCGGGCGCAGCCAGGTTGCCGCTGGTGGGCCGCATCAGCCCCTTGCAGTTGCGCAGGAACAGGGGCCAGAACTGGGACAGATCGTCGGCGCTCCAGCCGGGCAGCTCGGACCAGTTGGCTGGCTTCAGCTTGCCAGCCAGCGCGCGCGGCGCGGTGTCGGGCAGCGAGCCCAGCGGCGGCACGACGAGCGGGCCGTCCGCTACGGGCGGACGCGCGCCGGGCGTGGCCGGCAGGCCGGATTCAGGGGGAATATCCGAGGGGGTGGAACATGCCGCCAGCAGGATCGACAGCACGGACAGGCTAAGAATGCGCTTCATGTGCAGAGGGAAAAACGTGCAACGGAAGGCCGGACCATACTCAGTGCAAGGTGCGCGGCATGGCCAGGACGAATTCGGTGATCGGCACTTCGAACGGAATGCCGTTCTCGCCGACGCAGTGGTAGATGCCGCGCATCGTGCCCACCGGCGTGGGCAGGGGACAGCCGCTGGTGTACTCGAAGGTCTCGCCCGGGGCCAGGAGGGGCTGCTGCCCCACGATGCCCAGGCCGCGCACTTCCTGCACGCGCTGGTTGCCGTCGGTGATGATCCAGTGGCGGCTGATCACCTGCGCGGGATGTTCGCCGGTATTGGTGATGCGGACGGTGTAGGCGAACACGAATTGCTGTTCGCCGGGGTCGGACTGTTCGGGCACGAAGCGCGGAGAGACAGAGACGCTCAGGTCGTAAGGTTTCACAGTCCTTCCCTGTGTGACTGAGCGCGGGCGGCGCAACGTTGGCGCCCCCACGCTTGAAAGACGGAATTTCAGGCGCGCCAACCGGGGCATACCCGCTGCGGCGCCTCAAACTGCAATAATGGCACATTATGCCCTCCCCGACCCCGAACATCATGTCCAAGCAAACGGCCTCCACCCGCATTACTCCCAGCATCCTGTCGGCTGACTTCGCCCGGCTGGGCGAGGAAGTCCGCAACGTCGTCGCCGCCGGCGCCGACTGGATCCACGTGGACGTGATGGACAACCACTATGTCCCCAACCTGACGATCGGCCCGATGGTCTGTGCCGCGATCCGCCCCCACGTTGAGGTGCCGATCGACGTGCACCTGATGGTCGAACCCGTGGACGCGCTGGTGCCGCAGTTTGCCAAGGCCGGCGCCGACTACATCAGCTTCCACCCCGACGCGAGCGCCCACGTGGACCGCACGCTGTCCCTGATCCGCGAAAGCGGCTGCAAGGCCGGTCTGGTCTTCAATCCCGCCACGCCGCTGTCCTACATGGACTACGTGATGGACAAGATCGACCTGGTGCTCATCATGTCGGTGAACCCGGGGTTTGGCGGCCAAAGCTTCATCCCGGCGGCGCTCACCAAGCTGCGCGAGGCCCGCGCCCGCATCGACGCGTGGATGCAGGCCGGCGGCCAGGAGATCGTTCTGCAGGTGGACGGCGGCGTCAAGATCGACAACATCGCCGAAATCCGCGCCGCGGGCGCGGACACGTTCGTGGCCGGCTCGGCCATCTTCGGCAAGCCGGATTACGCCGGCATCATCAAGGCCATGCGCGACCAGATCGCCATTGGCGAAACCACCGCCGTCTGAGGAATTCGACATGACCGCTTTTCGCGCCGCGCTGCTGGACCTGGACGGTACCCTGCTCGACTCCATTCCCGATCTGGCGTTTGCCGCCAACGCCATGCGCGTTGAACTTGGCATGATCGCGCTGCGCGAGGACGTGGTGGCCACGTTCGTCGGCAAGGGTGTGGATAACCTGGTGCGGCGCAGCCTGGCCGGATCGCTCGATGCCGCCGACCCGTCGCCCGACGAATTCCAGCGCGCCCGCGAGGCCTTCTACCGCCATTACCACCTGGTGAACGGCGAGCGCGCGCAGGTCTACCCGGGCGTGATCGAAGGCCTCAAGCTCATGCGCGACCAGGGCCTGAAGCTGGCCGTGGTCACCAACAAGCCCACTGAATTCACCTTGCCGCTCTTGCAGCGCACGGGGCTGGCGGGCTTTTTCGAGGCCGTGGTGTGCGGCGACACCTGCGAGCGCCGCAAGCCCGATCCCGACCAGATCCACCATGCGTGCGACCTGATGGGCGTGGGCGTGACCGAGGCCGTGACGATCGGCGATTCGATCAACGACGCGCAGGCCGGCCGCAGCGCGGGCACGCAGGTCCTGGTGGTGCCGTATGGCTACAACGAAGGCCGTGACGTGCGCGAGCTGGATGTCGATGGTATAGTTGACACGCTTGTTGACGCCGCCCAGTGGGTCGCGCTCTGGAATCAGAACCAGAACGCCGCAAAAGTCCCCGCCTGATCAGCGTCGCAACCCAAGCACGAATTTACTACCGCGTACTCATTACCGAACCGCTCAATGAACGTTTCCATCCAGAACCAAATGCTCGGCGCCTCGTGGCGTTGGTGGCGTTTGTCTTCCGGGTGGCGATGATTCCCCTTCCCGGCCCTAGACGCGACCTTGCCGCCTAGCGCCGACACTGTGTAAACAGCGCCCAACCCGGAACCAGTCAACTGGACCGGGTTTTTTGTTGCGTGCCCGGTCCGAAAGCAGACACCGCTTACGAGACCCGACATGACCGAAATCGAATTCAAGGCCCTTGCGGCACAAGGCTACAACCGCATTCCGCTGGTGGCCGAGACCTACGCCGATCTGGACACCCCGCTTGGCATCTACCTGAAGCTGGCGCATTCGGGCCCCTTGGCCGGCCGCATGACCTGCCTGATGGAATCCGTGGTGGGCGGCGAGCGCTTCGGCCGCTATTCGTTCATCGGCCTGCCCGCGCGCACGGTGATCCGCGCCAGCGGCACGCGCACCGAGGTGCTGCACGACGGCAAGGTCGCCGAGACGCACGATGGCGATCCGCTGGCCTTCATCGAGCAATACCAGAGCCGCTTCAAGGTCGCGCTGCGCCCGGGCATGCCGCGCTTCTGCGGCGGCCTGGCCGGTTACTTCGGCTACGACACCGTGCGCCACATCGAGCCGTGCCTGGGTCCCGCGGTCAAGCCGTTTCCGGCCGGCATGGAAGGCGGCACGCCCGACCTGATGCTGATGCACGTGGACGAACTGGTCATCGTCGACAACCTGGCCGGCCGCATCTACCTGATGGTCTACGCGGATCCCAGCCAGCCCGAGGCCTACAGCCGTGCGCAGCAGCGCCTGACCGACCTGCGCGCGCGCCTGCGCCGCCCCGTGGAGATTCCGTACAGCCACGCCAGCATGCAGACCGAGGAACGGCGCGATTTCAAGAAAGAGGACTACCTGGCGGCCGTGCTGCGCGCCAAGGAACATATCGCCGCCGGCGACCTGATGCAGGTCCAGATCGGCCAGGTCATCGCCAAGCCCTTCCGCGATTCGCCGCTGTCCCTCTACCGCGCCCTGCGGTCGCTCAATCCCTCCCCCTATATGTACTTCTGGAACTTCGGTGATTTCCAGGTGGTGGGCGCGTCGCCCGAGATTCTGGTGCGCCAGGAGCGCACGGTGGAAAACGGCGAGCCGAAGTCGCAGATCACGATCCGTCCGCTGGCGGGCACGCGCAAGCGTGGCGGCACGCCCGAGGAAGACGCGGCGCTGGCGGCCGAACTGAAGGCGGACCCGAAGGAAATCGCCGAACACGTCATGCTGATCGACCTGGCGCGCAACGATGTGGGCCGCGTCGCGCAGGTGGGCTCGGTGAAGGTCAGCGACACCATGGTCATCGAGCGCTATTCGCACGTGATGCATCTGGTGTCGAACGTGACCGGCACCCTGAACCCCGGCATGAGCAGCATGGACGTGCTGCGCGCCTCGTTCCCGGCCGGCACGCTGACGGGCGCCCCCAAGGTCGAGGCCATGAAGATCATCGACGAACTGGAACCCGTGCGCCGCGGCATCTACGGCGGCGCGGCCGGCTACCTGAGCTACGGCGGCGAGATGGACGTGGCGATTGCGATCCGCACCGGCGTCATCAAGGACGGCACGCTGTACGTGCAGGCGGCCGCCGGCATCGTGGCCGATTCGAACCCCGAAGCCGAATGGGCCGAGACCGAAGCCAAGGCGCGCGCCGTGCTGCGCGCGGCCGAGCAGGTGCAGCACGGCCTGGACGAACCCATCTGAGGCCCCGGCCCAACCGAATTACCGCCCGGGCCGCTGAACGGCCCAGAGGAGAAAAAAATGCTGTTGATGATCGACAACTACGATTCCTTTACCTACAACCTGGTGCAGTACTTTGGCGAGCTGGGCGTGGACGTGCGCGTGGCGCGCAACGACCAGATCACGCTCGATGAAGTGGCTGCGCTCAATCCCGACCAGATCTGCGTGTCGCCCGGTCCGTGCTCGCCGGCCGAGGCCGGCATCTCGGTGCCGCTGATCCAGGCGTATGCCGGCAAGAAGCCCATTCTGGGCGTGTGCCTGGGCCACCAGGCCATCGGCGCGGCCTTCGGCGGCGACATCGTGCGCGCGCAGCAGATCATGCACGGCAAGACGATCCAGCTTTCGCACACGGGCACTGACATCTTTGAAGGCCTGCCGACGCCGTACACTGTCATCCGCTACAACTCGCTGACTATCGACCCGGCCACCCTGCCTGATTGCCTGGCGGTCACCGCGACGGCGCCGGACGGCGACATCATGGGCGTGCGGCACAAGACGCTGCCGTTGTACGGGGTACAGTTCCACCCCGAATCCGTACTGAGCGAGCACGGCCACGCCTTGCTGCGCAACTTCCTGAACCTCGCCTAAGAAGGACGCACCGTGACGATTTCCCCCTCCGAAGCGCTGACGCGCTGCATCGAACACCGCGAAATTTTCCACGACGAAATGCTGCACCTGATGCGCATGCTGATGCGCGGCGAGATGTCGCCGCAGATCGCCAGCGCGCTTTTGATGGGCCTGCGCGTCAAGAAGGAAACCGTTGGCGAGATCACCGCCGCGGCTCAGGTCATGCGCGAGTTCGCCACGCCCGTGGTCACGCCCAACCCGAACGACCTGCTGGACATGTGCGGCACGGGCGGCGACGGCAGCCACACGTTCAACATTTCCACGACCGCAATGTTCGTCGCGGCCGCGGCCGGCGTGCCCATTGCCAAACACGGCAACCGCAGCGCCTCGTCGTCCAGCGGCAGCGCCGACGTGCTGGAGGCGCTGGGCGCCAACCTGGTGCTGACGCCGGAGCAGGTGGCCGAATGCATCCAGGAGACCGGCATCGGTTTCATGTTTGCGCCCGCCCACCACGGCGCGATGAAGAACGTGGCCGCGGTGCGCAAGGAACTGGCCGTGCGCACGATCTTCAACATCCTGGGTCCGCTGACCAACCCGGCCGGCGCCGCCAACCAGTTGATGGGCGTCTTCCACCCCGACCTCGTCGGCATTCAGGTTCGCGTGCTGGAACGCCTGGGTTCGCGCCATGTGCTGGTCGTGCACGGCAAGGACGGCATGGACGAGGCCTCGCTGGGCGGAGCCACGATGGTCGGCGAACTGAAGGACGGCGTGGTCCGCGAGTATGAAATCCATCCCGAGGACTACGGGCTATCCATGATGTCCAACCGGAGCATCAAGGTGTCCAATCGCGAGCAGTCGCGCGAGCTTGTCATAGAGGCGCTGGAGAATGTCGAGGGCGCGGCCAGAGACATCGTCGCCCTGAACGCCGGGCTCGCCATCTATGCCGGCAACAAAGCCGATTCCATTCCCGAAGCCTTAGCGCTAGCATTTGAACTAATTTCCACCGGCGCGGCGCGAGCCAAGCTGGAAGAATTCTGCGCATACACCCGGACATTCCAGAAATGAACGATATTCTCGCGAAGATCCTCGCCGTCAAAGCTGAGGAAGTCGCCGCCGCACGCCAGATGCGCAGCGAAGCCGAAGTCCTGCGCGAAGCGCAGGCGCGCCAGGACGTGCGCGGTTTCGCCCAGGCCATCGAAGACAAGATCTCGCAAGGCAAAGCCGGCGTCATCGCTGAAATCAAGAAAGCCTCGCCCTCGAAGGGCGTCATCCGCGAGGGCTTTGCGCCCGCCGAGATCGCCGCTACCTACGCCGTGCACGGCGCGGCCTGCCTGTCCGTGCTGACGGACGTGCAGTTCTTCCAGGGCTCGCACGACCACCTGCGCCAGGCGCGGGCCGCGTGCGCGCTGCCGGTGCTGCGCAAGGACTTCGTGATCGATCCCTATCAGATCGTCGCGGCGCGTGCGATGGGCGCCGACTGCGTGCTGCTGATCGTGGCCGCGCTCACCCCCGCGCAACTGCGCGACTACGAAACGCTGGCGATCGAACTGGGCATGGACGTGCTGGTCGAGGTGCACGACGCCCAGGAGCTGGATGTCGCGCTTACGCTCAAGACGCCGCTCCTGGGCATCAACAACCGCAACCTGCGCACGTTCGAAACCAGCCTGCAAACCACGCTGGACCTTTTGCCGCGCATCCCGGCCGGCAAACGCGTGGTGACCGAAAGCGGCATCCTCAAGCCGGAAGACGTGAAGCTGATGCGCGACCACAAGGTCGACGCGTTCCTGGTGGGCGAAGCGTTCATGCGCGCCAAGGATCCGGGTGCGGAACTGGCGCGTCTGATCGGCTGATCGCCCGCTGCGCGTTCCTGCACCGGTTATTTCGGGCGCGCCAGGCCCAATGCGGCGGCGCGCCGGTACACCGTGCTGCGGTGCACGCCCAACGCGCGCGCCGCGCGGCTGACACTGCCGCCGTTTTCGGCCAATGCGCCGCGGATGGCGGCATCCGTCATGGCGTGCAGAGCGCCGCTTGCGCTGGCCGGTGCGGGCGCTGAGGTTGCCGCGCCGGACGGCTGCGCGTCGATCTTCGGGGCGCTCGCTGCACCGCGCAATTGCGCCGGCAGCATGTCTGCATCCACCCTGCCCGCCGGTCCCGCCAGAACATGCAACGTGCGCAGCACAGATGCCAGTTGGCGGTAATTGCCTGGCCAAGAATACGCCGCGAGAACGGCTTCGATGGCGGGTGGCAGCGCGGGACCCGCGCCTTGAGCCGCCCACAGCTCGCGCAGCAATTCCAGGCGGTCGGCCCGCGCACGCAGGGGCTCGAGCGTGACGGTGTATTCGGCAATCCGGAAGTACAGGTCAGGACGCACCGGTGCATCCAGGCCTTCATGCGCAAGTGGCCGATGCGTCGCGCACACCAAGGTGAAGTCCACCCGCACGGGCCGCGCCGCGCCCAAGGGCGAGACCTCGCGCGTCTGCAGCACGCGCAGCAGGCGCGATTGCAGCAGCAGCGGCATGTCGCCGATCTCGTCCAGGAACAGCACGCCGCCGTGCGCCTGCCGCAACAGGCCCTTGCTGCCCTGACGGCGCGCACCGGTGAAGGCCCCGTCTTCGTAGCCGAACAATTCCGATTCGATCAGGCTTTCCGGCAAGGCGGCGCAGTTCACCGCCACGAAGGGACCGGCCGCGCGTTGGCCGCGCGCATGGATCTGCCGCGCAAACACCTCCTTACCCACGCCCGTTTCGCCCTGCAGCAGGATCGACACGCCGGCGTCCGCCAGATGCACGGCGCGCGCCAGCGCGCCTAGCGTCGCGGCATCGAAGCTGGGGGCCGGCGTTCTGGCCAGCGCACCGGGCGTGCGCGACGCGGGTGCAGCGGGCGGTTGCGGAGCGCGCGTGCGCGGCATGCGCAGCCGCGCGTGATAGACCGCGCCCGTCCGCGCATGGACCCTGCCCGAGGCATCCGGGCATCGTTCGATGTCGCCGTCGAACACGTCCGCGTAGCGGTACACGCCCAGCGCGGTCGCCGCCAGCGCCAGCGCCTGCAGCGCGCGCCGGTTGGCGCCGATGAGCAGGTCGCCCTGGAATGCCAGCAGCGCTTCGCCGGGCTGGCCCAGCCCGGCCGGGTCGGCATGCAGGCGCAGCACGGTGCATTGTTCATAAGCGCTTTCGAACAATTGATGCTCTATGCGGTCCACCGCCCCGCGCACCAGGGCCAGCGCATCGGGGCGCACGTCGCGGGCCTGGCTGGAGAGATCGAGCACGCCCAGCGTGCGGCCTTCACTGTCGGTGATGGGGACGGCAGCGCAGGTCAGGATGCGGTTGGGTTCGAAATAGTGTTCGGCGCCGTGCACGGCGATGGGCCGGCCTTCGACCAGCGCAGTGCCGATGGCATTGGTGCCGGCGGCGGCTTCGTCCCACGGCGCGCCGGGCATCAGGGCCACGCGCGAGGCCCGATGCGCAAAGCCCGTATCGCCGTCCGAGTCCAGCACCAAGCCCTGCGCGTCCGACAGAATGACGAGGTTGCCGCTGCCGCCGGCCTGGCGGCGCAGGTAGGCGATGGCGGGTTCGGACAGGCGGCGCAGCGCTTCGTTGCGCTGCTGGGCTTCGCGCAGTTCGCCCTGCGTCATGAGCTCGGCGCGGCGCACGCCGCGCATGTCAAAGCCCAGGTCGGCGCAGCGGCGCCAGGAACGCAGGATGGGTTCGGCAACCATGCCGCCCGGCACCGCGCCCTGCTGGTTGAAGAGCAGCCGCGCCTGCGTCAGCGTCTGCCGACCGGAGTGAGAAGCCATGTATGTCTCCTAGGACCGGCGTTCTGCGACGCCTGTGCTGCGACACCTGTTGCGCGACAACGTCGCGGATTGCGACATTGAAAAACTACTTTCGCACGCGTGCGGCAGGCTGTCCAGCCGGGATGCCCCGACTGGCATGCGTTTTGCTTGATACCGGACAGGCAGTCCACTGCCGCCATTCCAACGATACGGAGACAAGCATGGATATCGCGACCCGCGTTACCCCGGAGACCTACGGCACCCGCCTGGACCTCAAGACGCAGTACGACAATTTCATCGACGGCAAGTGGCAGTCGCCCGCGGATGGCGAATACTTCGACAACGTCACGCCGGTCACGGGCCAGACCCTGAGCCGCAACGCGCGCTCGAAAGAGCGCGACATCGAACTGGCGCTGGACGCCGCGCACCGCGCCGCGCCGAAATGGGGTTCGACCCCGGCTGCCGAACGCGCCCGCATGCTGATGAAGATCGCGGACGTGATGGAAGCCAACCTGGAACGCCTGGCCACGGCGGAAACCTGGGACAACGGCAAGCCCATCCGCGAAGCCCGCGCGGCCGACATCCCGCTGGCCATCGACCACTTCCGCTACTTCGCCTCGTGCATCCGCAGCCAGGAAGGCGGGCTATCCGAGATCGACCACGACACCGTGGCTTACCACTTCAACGAACCGCTGGGCGTGGTCGGTCAGATCATCCCGTGGAACTTCCCCATCCTGATGGCCGCGTGGAAGCTTGCGCCTGCGCTGGCGGCGGGCAATTGCGTGGTGCTGAAACCCGCCGAGCAGACGCCGCTGGGCATCCTGCTGCTGATGGAACTGATCGGCGACATCCTGCCCCCGGGCGTCGTGAACGTCGTGACCGGCTTCGGGCTGGAAGCGGGCAAGCCGCTGGCATCCAGCAAGCGCATCGCCAAGATCGCCTTCACCGGCGAGACCACCACCGGCCGGCTGATCATGCAGTACGCGTCGCAGAACATCATCCCCGTCACACTGGAACTGGGCGGCAAGTCACCCAACATCTTCTTTGCGGACGTGGCGGCGCAGGACGACGACTTCCTGGACAAGGCGGTTGAGGGCTTCGTCATGTTCGCGCTGAACCAGGGCGAAGTGTGCACGTGCCCCAGCCGCGCGCTGATTCAGGAATCGCTTTACGACAAGTTCATGGAACGCGCCCTGAAACGCGTGGCCGAGATCAAGCAAGGCAACCCGCTGGATGCCGACACCATGCTGGGCGCGCAGGCCTCCACCGAGCAGCTCGAGAAGATCCTGTCCTATCTGGACATCGGCAAGCAGGAAGGCGCGGACGTGCTGGCGGGCGGCTCGCGCGCGCAGATGCAAGGCGGGCTGGAAGGCGGCTACTACGTGCAGCCCACGGTGTTCAAGGGCCACAACAAGATGCGCGTGTTCCAGGAAGAAATCTTCGGGCCGGTCGTGGCAGTCACCACGTTCAAGGACGCCGATGATGCGCTGGCGCTGGCCAACGACACGCTGTACGGCCTGGGCGCCGGCGTGTGGTCGCGCGATGCCAACACGTGCTACCGCATGGGCCGCGCGATCAAGGCGGGACGCGTATGGACCAACTGCTATCACGCCTATCCGGCGCACGCGGCATTCGGCGGCTACAAGCAATCGGGCATCGGGCGTGAGAACCACAAGATGATGCTCAACCACTATCAGCAGACGAAGAACCTGCTGGTGAGCTATTCGCCGAAGAAGCTGGGGTTCTTCTGATCTGCCAGGCTTCTCCGCCTATCCCACGCCGCTTGCGCGGCCAACCTGCGCGCCGGGTCCGCCCGGCGCGCTCGCAGAGGAATCCCGCCATGCCAGAGCACACGCCACGCGTGGTTGCGACCGACGAGGCGCGCCAGCTGATCGACACCCTGCGCGCCAAGCACGGGCCGCTGATGTTTCACCAATCCGGCGGCTGCTGCGACGGCAGTTCGCCCATGTGTTATCCACAGGGCGAGTTCATGGTGGGCGGCTCGGACGTGCTGTTGGGCGATCTGGAAGGTTGCCCATTCTGGATCGGCGAAGACCAGTTCGCTTACTGGGAACACACCCAGCTTGTCATCGACGCCGTGCCCGGACGCGGCGGGGCGTTTTCGCTGGACAGCGCGGAAGGCAAGCGGTTTCTCTTGCGGTCGCGGCTGTATTCCGACGAAGAGTGGGCGAATGTCGGACCGGTGACGAAGGGCTAGCGCGCCTTATCCGCGTTTGCCGTGGCCACCGCCCTTGGACAGGGTGTCGTCCTGAAGGCCGGCGCGTTCGGCCTGTTTCCATTGGAAGGACACCCGCCGGATGCGGGCGGCGCGAAATTGCGTGAACGAGCGGCCGCCCGGCATGGGCGCGCCGCGATAGGCGCTGCTTGCGTTTTTCATTGCTGTGATGCGTTGACGAAGAAACTTTTGATGCGGGGCCGGCGAGGTGCGGCCGGCTAGGTGTGCGCCCGCGGCGGCCAGGCGTTGGATGGCGCGGTGCGGCGCGTCCAGTCCAGCGCGTCTTCCAGGCGGTCGTTGCCCCAGAACATTTCGCCCTCCACGAAGAACGTGGGCGCGCCGAACACGCCGAGGTTGCGCGCGCGGTCCACCTGCTTGCGCAGCGCTTCCTTGGCGCCTTCGGTCTTGGCGCGGGCGATCAATGCATCGGCATCCAGCGACAGGCCAATGAGCAGATCGCGCACGACGTCTTCGGACTGAATATCCAGATCATGCTGAAAATTCGCGCGGAACACCGCGACGCAGAAATCGCGGCCCCAGGGCTCGTTCTGGCCCAGCAACGCGATGCGCGCGGGCAGCACGCTCATGCGCGGAAAGAGGCGCGGACGGTTGTAGACCACGCCGTACTTCTCGGCCAGGCGGGCGATGTCGCGCATCATGTACGCGCCCTTGCCCGGAAACAGCCGGAAGGGCGTGTCGTTCCAACCCTGCGCCTGGAAGATCGGCCCCAGCAGAAACGGCCGCAGATCGACCTTGACCTCGGCCTCGCGCGCAAGCGTGTCGATGCGCTCGATCGCCAGATAGCTGTACGGGCTGGCGAAATCGAACCACATTTCGATGCGGGGCGTATCGGGCAAGGACGCGGTCATGTCAGGGACTCCGGTTGTAACGCGACCTGCGCATCCGGCAGGCCGCTGAGGACGACGTCGCGATCGCTGTGCACGGTCAGGGATTCGCCCGCTTGCAGCACGCTGTCATCGAAGCGGCGGTATTCGGAGATCCACACGGTGCCGGCGTGACACACGATGCGCAAGCCCGAAGCGCGCTTGAGCAGCATAGTCGAGCCTCCGACCAAACGGAATGACATTCCCGCAGTGCAACATAACTGGATCATGGCGACCCTCCCGGCCGCAGCAGCGGCGATCGCGGCGGATGACCGCGATTCCGTCCGAGTCACCCAACGTCTGAGTCATATTGGACGCCCGCAGCGTACTATTGCTCAAGCGACTTTTCCGCCCGACACGCATGAGTTTCACGAATGCCATATCCGCTTGCGAAACTGCCACCGCTTGATCTTGTCCGCGGCTTTGTCGCCGTCGGTCGCCGCATGAGCATCACGCTCGCCGCGCAGGACCTGCATGTCACGCAGTCGGCGGTCAGCCGCCAGATTCGCGCGCTGGAAGCGCATCTGGGCGTGCCGCTGCTGGTGCGGGGGTTTCGCAGCGTCACGTTCACGGCCGAGGGCGCGCAACTCTTTCGAATGGCCGACGTCTGGTTAAGCCAGCTTGGCGACCTGACCGAACAACTCCGCGCCCCCGAACGGCGCACGCCCGTCACCGTCACCACCACCATCGGCGTGGCCTCGTTGTGGCTGCTGCCCCGGCTGGGCGATTTTCAGGCGGCGCATCCCGACATCGACGTGCGCGTAGCCGCCGACAACCGGCTGATCGACATCGACCGCGAAGCCGTCGACATCGCCATCCGCTACAGCGAGCGCAACTCGGTCTCCGATGGCGCCGTGTGGCTCTTCGGCGAATCGGTGGTGCCGGTGGCGCACCCGTCGCTCGACGCGCGCGAACTGGATGCGCGCGAGTTGCAGCGCCACGTGCTGCTGGAATTCGACGATCCCACGCGGCCGTGGCTGCAATGGTCGGAATGGCTGAACGCGCGCGGTCTGGGCCGCGTGCGCCCCAAAGGCATGCTGCGTTTCAACCAGTACGACCAGATCGTGCATGCCGCACTGGCCGGCCACGGCATCGCGCTGGGACGGCTGGCGCTGATCGCGCCCATGCTGGCGGACCGGCGGCTGACCCTCGTCGGCAGCCCCGCGGCCAGCGCCACCGAACACGCCTACTGGCTGGTGCGCAACGCGCGGCGCAGCACGCCCGATGCCGACGTCGTCACGCAGTGGCTGATGGATCAGGCGGCGGCGACCGCGCGGGATCTGGCGGACTGAGATGCCGCGCGTGATCGCTGGCGGATATCGCCACTTCAGTCCACGTCGACCTGCGCCGGGCCGGCGGCCATCTCGCCAATCACGGCGGCTTGCCCGAAACCCTGTTCGTGGAAGATCTTGAGCACCGCGTCGGCGGCGTCCGGCGCGCACGACACCAGCAGGCCGCCCGAGGTTTGCGGATCGGTCAGCAACGCCCGCTGGGTGTCTGACACCCCGGCGCCCAGGCGCACTGATTCCCCGTACGACGTCCAGTTGCGGCCGGACGCGCCCGTGATCACGCCGTCTGCGGCGAACGCCTGCACGCCCGGCAGCCACGGCAACGCATCCAGCCGCACGCGGGCCGTCAGCTTCGCGCCGCGCGCCATCTCCAGCGCATGGCCCAACAGGCCAAAGCCCGTCACGTCCGTGATTGCATGTACGCCATCCAGCGCGGCCAGCGCGGGACCGGGACGATTCAGCCGCGTCGTCGTGTCGATCATCACGCGATAACCGTCCACGTCCAGCAGATTCTTCTTGAGCGCCGCCGACAGGATGCCCACGCCCAGGCCCTTGCCCAGGATCAGCACGTCGCCGGCGCGCGCGTCCGCGTTGCGCTTGATGCGGTCCGGATGCACCAGCCCCATCGCGGCCAGACCATAGATGGGTTCCACCGAATCAATGCTGTGGCCGCCCGCCACCGGAATGCCCGCATCCGCGCAGACCGATTCGCCGCCCTTGAGAATCTCGGCGATCACGCTGTGCGGCAGCACGTTGATCGGCATGCCGACGATCGCCAGCGCCATGATCGGCGTGCCGCCCATCGCGTACACATCCGATAACGCGTTCGTCGCGGCGATGCGGCCGAAGTCGAAGGGATCGTCGACGATGGGCATGAAGAAGTCGGTCGTGGCGATGAGCGCCTGCTCGTCGTTCAGCCGGTACACCGCCGCGTCATCCGCGGTTTCGGTGCCCACCAGCAGGTTGGGATAGCTGGCGGCGGGGCCGAACCGCGCCAGCAGCGCCGACAGCACACCCGGCGCAATCTTGCAGCCGCAGCCGCCGCCATGCGATAGCGAAGTCAAGCGCGGCGCGTTTGTGGACGCAACATCCTGGGTCATCTCAGTCTCCGTGAGTCAGTCGGAAAAAGGATAGCACCGGCCCCGCGAATGGCCCTATGATCGAACGCAGCCAGGCCCTCGCCATTGAACGCTCGTTTGCAGGAGTCCGCCTTGATCAGCCGCCGCCGCCTCCTGCAGACCGGTCTGTCGCTCGCGGCGCTGCCCGCGTGGGCCGGCGCCGCGAATGACGCAACAAATAGTGCGACAAATAGCGCTGCCGGTAACGCCGCGAATGGGGCGGTCAACAACGCCGCCGCATTGAAAGCCGCCACCGGCCCCGACTGGGTCGCGTGGACCGGCTCCACCCCGCCGCTCGTCCTTCCAGACATGGGGGGCCGCGAGCAAAAGCTTTCCGCGTGGCGCGGCAGCGTCGTCATCGTCAGCTTCTGGGCCACGTGGTGCGAACCGTGCCGCGACGAACTCCCCGTTCTGTCCACCATGGCCAAGCGGCATCGCGAAGAAGGCCTGCGCCTTGTCGCCGTCAACGTCGGCGAAGCGCCCGCCAAGATCTCGGCCTTCCTGAAAAAGACCCCCATCAACGGCACGGTCCTGCACGACCGCAACAGCGCGGCGTCAAAAAAATGGGATGCGGCGGCGCTGCCCGCCAACTTCCTCGTCGATCGTGCCGGCGCGATCCGGTATTGGCATCTGGGCGAGCTGGACTGGAAGTCGCACACGGTAGGCGGTGTGGTGACGCGCATGCTGCGCAGTTGATGGAGAGCAACGCATTTGCGCCGGTGTCAGACACCCGGACGCGGCAACGCACTGTGGCGGACATCTCGTAGGGGTGTCAGACACCTGCGTAGTGGAGGCGCGGGCGGCAGGAGAACACAAATGGCGGAAGGCAGCAGGAGTCGAACCTACCTGGGAGCGTCTGACGCCCCCAACCGGGTTTGAAGCCCGGCCGTGCCGCCGGGCACGAATGCCTTCCGTGGCGGACCGCCTATGATACCGGCTCGGCGGGCGGCTGCATCGCCGCGTACGCGCTTTCGCCGCGCAGCACATGCGTATCCCGCACCCGCCGCGTGTAGCCCACGCGATCGAAGAACTCCAGGATCTGGATCGCCCGCTTGCGGCCCAAACCCGTCACGTCCCGGAACACCGCGGCGTTCAGGCCCTGGGGCTGCGCCGCCAAGTCAGCCGCCAACGCCGCCAGCCTGCGCACCTGATCGCGGTGATAGAACAGATCCTTCACCACCTGCGCCACCTCGCCGCGCCGCAGCAGCTTGCGCAGCAGCTGGCGCACGGTGTCCTCCGGCTGCGCCTGCATCTTGGCCAGATCCCGCACCCAAGGCGGATCGAACGCGCCCGCATCCAGCAGCGGCAACAGCCGCGCGGCGAGCGCGGATTCGGCTTGCCCCAGCGTCGCGGTATGCGTGGGCAGATGCAGCCACGGGCCATTGCGCGCGATGCGGCCGTCGCGTTGCAGTTCGTCCAGCAGCGACGTCCACAGCGTGTCGGGCATCGCAGGGATCGCCATGCGCCGCAGCCGCGCGCCGTCCGGACCGGGTTCGTCGGGCGCGCTTTGGTGGAACGACGCCAGCGCCTGCTCGGTCCGATCGCGCAGCGCCTTCCAATGCGCCGCCAGGATCAGCGTGCGCGCGCCCTGCGCGTTGCGCGGTTCGATCCACACCGCGCCATCGGGCGCCGTGATCTCGCTGACCGGCAGACCCGTCAGACGCTGCAAGGCCGACTCGTCCAGGCCCTGCGGCGCATGCGCCAGCACCGGCGCAAGGCCGCCGCCGTCCAACATGTCGGTCAGCGCCTGCAAGCCCGCCAACCGCGACGCCGACCGGCGCTTGCGGTCCGGGGCGTTGGGATCCAGCACCCGGCCGCCGCCCACCGTGCGCGTCGCCTGTGCGTTGCGCACGATGTAGCGGTCGCCCGGCATCGCGCAGACCGGTTCGTCGAACACGAGCTGCACCCATCCCGACTGGCCCGGCGCCAGCGACTCGGCGCTGATCGGCACCACGTGCGCCACGTGGCGCGCCGCGCCGATATGCACGTGCAGCGGCGCCCAGGCCCGCACGGGCGCATCCGCGGACGGCAGCAGCGTCAGCGCGACGTCGACGTGCTTGGAGGGCAGGAAGCAGCGCGCATCCGCGATCCAGTCGCCGCGCGAGATGGCGCTCTTGTCGATACCCGCCAGGTTCAGCGCACACCGCTGGCCGGCCGAGCCGGTCTCGCTGGGCTGGTTCTGCGCGTGGATGCCGCGCACGCGCACGCGTGTGCCAGCCGGCATCAGGCGCAGATCGGTCGCGTCGTCGTCCGCGCGGACCTGGCCGGCGTGCGCCGTGCCGGTAACGACCGTGCCGTGGCCGGACAAGGTGAATACGCGATCCACGGCCAGCCTGAACAAGCCCGTGGCCTCGCGCCGCGCCACGGCTTGAGCCTGCGCATGCAGATATTCCTTGAGCGCCGCCACGCCCGAGTCACCGGCTTGCGCCGCACTCGTGCCGAACACTGGCGCGCCTTGCAGGAAAGTACCTTCCGCCAATGCTGCGATCTCGGCGCGCACGGTCTCCAGCTGCGCCGCGTCCGCGCGATCCGTCTTGGTCAGCGCCACCGCGCCGCGCGCCACGCCCAGCATCGACAGGATGGAAAGATGCTCGCGCGTCTGCGGCATGACGCCGTCGTCCGCTGCGACCACCAGCAAGCCGAAGTCGATTCCGCTGGCCCCGGCCGCCATCGTGTGCACCAGCTTCTCGTGGCCCGGCACGTCGATGAAGCCCAGCACGTCGCCGTTCGCGAGCGGCGTGTAGGCGTAGCCCAGTTCGATGGAAATGCCGCGCGCCTTTTCTTCCTTCAGCCGGTCCGTGTCCACGCCCGTGAGCGCGCGCACCAGCGTCGTCTTGCCGTGGTCGATGTGACCGGCGGTCCCGACGATCATGCCAGCGGCTCCGCTAGCTGCGCCGCAAACGCCGCCTCGTCGCGGGCTTCCAGACAACGCAAGTCCAGCCACAGCGCGTCATCCGCGATCCGGCCGATGACGGGCACCGGCAGCTTGCGCAACAGCGTCTCCAGCCTGTCCAGATGCCGTCCGGGGCGACCGGTTCCCACATGGCGCACGGCCAGTCCGTAACTGGGAAGCTGGTCGATGGGGAGCGCGCCGCTGCCGATCTGGCTGAACATCGGCACCGCCTCGACCGCATAGCCCGGGCCCGCCGCATGCGCCAGCACGCCACGCAGCCGATCGGCCTGCGGCTGGATATCGCGCAGCGGGCGAGTCAGGAGGCGCAGCGTCGTCAGCCGCTGGGCCAGGAATTCCGGCGCGCGGTACAGATGCAGCACCGGTTCCAGCGCGGCCAGCGTCAGCTTGCTGACACGCAGCGCGCGCTTGAGCGGATTCTTCTTGATCTTGCGTATCAGGTCGGCGCGGCCCACCAGCAAGCCCGCCTGCGGCCCGCCCAGCAGCTTGTCGCCGCTGAACGTGACCAGGTCGGCGCCCGCCGCGATGGTCTCGCGCACGGTGTCTTCCTTGGGCAGCCCGAACTGCGTCAGGTCCACCAATGTGCCGCTGCCCAGGTCCACCGTGGCCGGCAGGCCGCGCGCATGGGCCAACGCCGCCACCTCGGCGACGCTCACGCTTTTCGTAAAGCCCGTCACCGCGTAGTTGCTGCAATGCACCTTCATCAGCATCGCGGTGCGCGGGCCGATGGCGTTTTCATAATCCGCCGCGTGCGTGCGGTTGGTGGTGCCAACTTCGACGAGCTTGGCGCCGGCGCGCTTCATGATGTCGGGAATGCGAAAGGCGCCGCCGATTTCGACCAATTCGCCGCGCGACACCACCACTTCGCGGCGGTCCGCCAGGGCGTTGAGCATCAGCAGCACGGCCGCGGCGTTGTTGTTGACGACCGTGGCGGCCTCGGCGCCGGTCAGCTCGCACAGCAGGTCGTCGATGAGGTCATCGCGATCGCCGCGGCCGCCGGTGTCCAGGTCGAACTCGAGGTTGGCGGGCGTGGTCAGCGCGCGCAACACCGACGCCACCGCTTCGTCGGGCAGCAGCGCGCGGCCCAGGTTGGTGTGCAGCACGGTGCCGGTCAGGTTGTAGACCGCGCGCAGGCGCGGCTGCGCGGCCTCGTCCAGCGCGGCCGACGTGCGCGCCGCCACCGCTGCCGCCTCAAGCTCGTGACGCGGCACGCCGCCATCCAGCGCGCGCTTGCGCAGTGCGTCCAGATCGCGGCGCAGAGCCGCCACCACTTGCGTGCGGCCGTGGGTTTCCAGCGCCGGCTGCAACGCGTCCGCGTTCAGCAGGCGGTCCAGCGAAGGGATGTCGGACGCGGCAGCAAGGCCGGCGCCGGACAGGTGATCTGCCATGCGAGACTCCGTCATTGAGCGGCGCTAGTCCTCGGCGCCATGCCACAGCAGCGGATTGCCGCTGGACCGCGAATAACCCGCCTCGCCCACCAGCACGTCCAGCATCAGGCTTGCCAGGTCGTCGGCCACCGGCTCCACGTACAGGTCCTTGTCCTGGTAGAAGATCTTGCGGTACGTGTGGCAGTTGTCACAGGTTTCCGCCTTGATGGCGGGCGTGCGGCCCTCGATGGACTGGTACGCGACCTTTTCCACGTCTTCGCAATGCGAGCACTTGACCCGCACCATGTGCCACTGCGTGGCGCACAGGCTGCAGCACAGGTAGCGATAGCCTTCGTACTGGCCACCGACGCGCACGATGCTGGCGACCGGCAGGCTGCCGCACACGGGGCACACGCCGAACGGGCTGGCGACAGGCAGTTGTCTGGGATCGAAGCGGTTGGCCAGGTCCGTCCAGTAGACCTGCAACGCCGCCATGACAAAGGGCGCGGCCGCGCTGTCCACGCCCTCGTCCTGCTCGGATAGCACGGCCTGCGCCAAGTCTTCGAGCGATTCGGGGTCGTCGGCCAGCGCGCGCCGCAGCGCGGCGCACACGTCGATGGCTTCGGCGGGCACGCCCGGGGCGCGCGACACGTCGTCCAGCAACTGGCCCAGGATGCGGCGCCACAGTGCATCGCGCGGCCAGCCGATGGCCTGCAGCGGCGGCATGCCGTGCGCCTGCGCGAGCGAAATGCGGTCTTCGCTGGCGGGCGGCGCCGCGCAGTCCTGCAGCGCGCGATGCTGGGCATCGACCAGATGCGCCATCAGCTGCAGGTAATCGCCCACCGGATTGCCATCGGCAAGCTGGCGCAGGCGCGCCGCCCGCGCGGCGAAGACGGATTGCCGTTCGGGCAGGGTGATGCGGGGAATGGCGTTATGGTCTAGCGCTTCGATCTCGCCGCGCGGAAGAATTCGCTGCAATTCTCGTCTCCAGAGAAACAAATACGGCTGCCAGCCTGCGACGAGGATAGCAGCCGTCGATCACGACATGCCGGGGATTACTTCTTTACCTGCTCCCGGAACCAGGCGCGATGGTGCTTCCACGCCCAGCCGGCGGTGACATAGCCGCGCAGCATTGCCGTGAGCGACCCCTTCACCCAGATCGCCGCGTAAATATGCACAATGATCGCGCAAATCAGCACCAGCGCACAAACCGCGTGCAGCACCGAGGCGCCGCGGACCACCCAGATCGGGAAGTAGAACGCGAAATACTCGCGCCAGATCACGATGCCGCTGACCATCAACCCCAGCATGCACAGGATCAGCACGTAGAACAGCAGCTTCTGGCCGGCGTTGTACTTGCCGACCTCGGGCAGCTTTTCCTCGCGGTTCTCGACCACGTCGTTGAGCTGCCTGAGCCACTGGCGATCCGCCTTCGTCATGAGGTTGTGGCGCCACATGTGCCCGGCGAACACGGCAAAGCAGACGAACATCACCACCCCGATGAACGGATGCAGGATGCGCGTCCAGGGTCCGCCCCCGAACAGGTTGGACAGCCAATACATGGACGGATGAAAGAGCGCCAGCCCGGACAACGCGAGCAGGATGAACGTGAGCGCGATGATCCAGTGGTTGGTGCGCTCGCCCGGCGTATAGCGCTTGATGCGGCGGTAGTGGCGGTCTTCACTCATGGCGCACCTCCTCTTCGGCCCTGCGTTCGTCTTCCTCGGTCACTTCGTTGCGGCCCACGCGCGCGTAGTGGAAAAAGCCCGCCAGCGCAGTGAACGCCATCGCGGCCAGGCCCAGCGGCTTGGCCAGGCCCTTCCATAGCGACACCATCGGACTGATCTTCGGATCGGCGGGCAGCCCGTGGTACAGCCCCGGCTGGTCGGCGTGATGCAGCACGTACATGACGTGCGTGCCGCCCACGCCGGGCGGGTCATACACGCCGGCCTGCGCGAAACCGCGCGACTTCAGGTCCTCGACGCGTTCGGCCGCATGCTGGTGCATGTCGTCCTTGGTGCCGAAGACGATGGCGCCGGTGGGACAGGCCTTGACGCACGCGGGCTCCATGCCGACCGCCACGCGGTCGGAACACAGCGTGCACTTGTAGGCCTTGTTGTCCTTCTTGGAAATGCGCGGAATGTTGAACGGACAGCCGGTGATGCAGTAGCCGCAACCGATGCAGTTTTCCTCGTGGAAATCCACGATGCCGTTGTTGTACTGGATGATGGCGCCCGGCGAGGGACAGGCCTTCAGGCAGCCCGGGTCCTCGCAGTGCATGCAGCCGTCCTTGCGGATCAGCCATTCCAGGTCGCCGGCGGGGTTCTCGAATTCCGAGAAGCGCATGACGGTCCAGGAGTGCTCGGTGAGGTCGGCCGGGTTGTCGTAGACGCCCACGTTGACGCCGATCTCGTCGCGCAGGTCGTTCCACTCCATGCAGGCGCTTTGGCAGGCCTTGCAGCCGATGCACTTGGAGACGTCGATCAGCTTGGCCACCGAGCCCGTGACGGGTTCACGGATGCCCGGCGGCGGCGTGGTGGTGGCGGAGCGTCGCTTGATGTCCAGGGATTGCATTGACATGTCGGTTCTCCTATACCTTTTCGACCTTCACCAGGAACGACTTGAATTCCGGTGTCTGGGAATTGCCGTCGCCCACGAATGGCGTCAGGGTGTTGGTGAGGAAGCCCGGCTTGGCGATGCCCACGAAGCCCCAATGGATCGGGATCCCGACCTGGTGCACCGTCTTGCCCTCGATGAGGAGCGGACGGATGCGCTTGGTGACGAGCGCCACGGCCTTGATGTAGCCGCGGTTAGACGACACCTTGACGCGCGATCCGTTGGGAATGCCCAGTTCCTTGGCCAGCGCCTCGCCGATCTCCACGAACTGCTCGGGCTGGAGAATCGCGTTGATGCGGACGTTCTTGGTCCAGTAGTGGAAGTGTTCCGTCAGCCGGTAAGTGGTGGCGACATACGGGAAGTTTTCCACCGTACCCATGGCCGCGAGGTCATCCTTGAAGATGCGCGCGGCCGGGTTGCTGGTGACGCCCTTGGCGTTGGGATGCAGCGGGTTGTAGCCCAGCGGGTTTTCGAAGGGCTCGTAGTGTTCCGGGAACGGCCCTTCGGCCAGGCCCGCGCGCGCAAAGAAACGCGCCACGCCTTCGGGGTTCATGATGAACGGCCCCATGCCGCCCGCGGGGTTCTCGTCGCCCTTGAAGTCGGGGATATCGGCGCCCACCCAGGCCTTGCCATTCCAGGACACGACGCTGCGGCGCGGATCGAACGGCTTGCCTTCCAGGTCGCACGATGCGCGGTTGTACAGGATGCGGCGGTTGGCCGGCCACGCCCAGGCCCAGTTCAGGGTCTGGCCGATGCCGGTGGGATCGCTGTTGTCGCGGCGCGCCATGAGGTTGCCGCCCGGGCCCCACGCGCCGGCAAAGATCCAGCACCCGCTGGCGGTGGAGCCGTCGTCGCGCAGTTCAGCAAAGCCGGCAAGCTGCTCGCCGCCGCGGCGCATGATCTTCGTCGGATCCTTGGGATCGGGCAGATCCACGAGCGCCCGGCCCGTGTATTCCTTGGCCAGTTCCTCGGCCGTGGGATTCTGCGGGTTGGAATACGGCCACGACAGGTTGACGATGGGATCGGGGTACTTGCCGCCGTCCTGTTCGTACATCTTGCGCAGGCGCGTGTAGATGAGCGCCATGATCTCGATGTCGCTCTTGGCTTCGCCCGGGGGTTCGGCGCCCTTCCAGTGCCATTGCAGCCAGCGGCCGGAGTTGACCAGCGCGCCGTCTTCCTCGGCAAAACAGGTGGTGGGCAGGCGGAAGACCTCGGTCTGGATCTTGGACGGATCCACGTCGTTCGCCTCGCCGGCGTTGCGCCAGAACTCGGACGTTTCCGTGACCAGCGGATCCATGATGACCAGGAACTTGAGCTTGGCAAACCCGTCGTTCAGCTTGGCCTTGTTGGGCGCCGCGGCCAGCGGATTGAAGCCCTGCGCGATGTAGCCGTTCATCTTGCCCTGGACCATCAGCTCGTAGACCTGCAGCATGTCGTAGAGCTTGTCCAGCTTGGGCAAGTAGTCGAACGCCCAGTTGTTCTCGGCCGTGGCCGAGCCGCCCCACCAGGCCTTCATCAGGCTGACGTGGAACTTGTGATAGTTCTGCCAGTAGCTGAGCTGGTTCGGCCGCAGCGGCTTGAGCGTGCGCGAGTCGATGTACTTGGCGTAGTCCTGCTCGGGCTCGTTGGGCAGCGTCATGTAGCCCGGCAGCAGGTTCGACATCAGGCCCAGATCGGTCAGGCCCTGGATGTTCGAGTGGCCGCGCAGCGCGTTCATGCCGCCGCCGGCGATGCCGATGTTGCCCAGCAGCAGCTGCACCATCGCGCCCGTGCGGATGATCTGCGAACCGATGGAATGCTGCGTCCAGCCCAGCGCGTACAGGATGGTCGCGGCCCGGTTGGTGGTGGCCGTGGACGCGAGCATGTCGCACACCGTCAGGAACTTGTCCTTGGGCGTGCCGCAGACGCGCTCGACCATTTCAGGCGTGTAGCGCGAATAGTGCTTCTTGAGCAGCTGATACACCGAGCGCGGATGCTGCAGCGTGGGATCGGTCTTGACGAAACCGTCCTCGCCGCGCTCGTAGTCCCAGCTCTGCTTGTCGTAGGTGCGTTTTTCGGCGTTGTAGCCCGAGTAGAGCCCCGCGTCGAACGCGAAATCCTCGCGCACGATGAACGAAAAGTCGGTGTAATTGCGCACGTACTCGTGCTGGATCTTGTCGTTATCCAACAGGTACTTGATGACGCCACCCAGAAAGATGATGTCGGTGCCGGTGCGTATGGGCGCGTAGAAGTCCGCCACGGACGCCGAACGCGTAAAGCGCGGATCCACGACGATCAACTTGGCCTTGTTATGGGCCTTGGCTTCAGTGACCCATTTGAACCCGCACGGGTGGGCCTCGGCGGCATTGCCGCCCATGATCAAAACTATGTCCGCGTTCTTGATGTCGACCCAATGGTTCGTCATCGCTCCACGGCCAAACGTCGGGGCAAGACCTGCCACCGTCGGGCCATGTCAGACACGGGCTTGATTGTCGAACGCCAGCATCCCCATGCTGCGCACAGTCTTGTGCGTGATGTAACCGACCTCGTTGCTGCTTGCCGAGGCGGCCAGCATGCCGGTGGTCAGCCACCGGTTGACCGTCTTGCCGTCCGCGGTCTTCTCGACGAAGTTCGCGTCGCGGTCGTCCTTCATGAGCTTGGTGATGCGCGTCAGCGCTTCGTCCCACGACATCCGCACCCACTTGTCCGAACCGGGCGCCCGGTATTCCGGGTACTTGAGGCGGTTGGGGCTGTGGATGAAGTCGATCAGGGCCGCGCCCTTCGGACAGAGGGTGCCGCGGTTGACGGGATGGTCGGGGTCGCCTTCGATGTGCATGATGCTGGCGCGGGCGTTCTTCGAGCCATCGCCCAAGCCGTACATCAGCAAACCGCAGGCGACCGAACAGTAGGGACAGGTGTTGCGCGTTTCGGTCATGCGCGCAAGCTTGAACTGGCGCACCTCGGCCATGGCCGTGCCGGGGGCAGCCCCCAGCAAGGCCAGGCTGGAGCCCGCCAGCGTCGCACCGGTCACCTTGAAGAACTGGCGGCGATTCATGTTGACCATGAAGCACTCCTCTCCTGGTGAATGAAGGAAGCGGATATCTCAGGGACAAAAAGCCCTACGACTTCCAAGGGAATGTGAGGAAGTATAGGCCTTGGGCAGGGCGCTCGTCATGCCCAGGGACGCATGCGCCCCCAGCCCTCGTCTGAATTTGACGGCAAAATGCGCTTTTTTCGCAGATTTTGCGGCAGTGCAGCGCTGCTACGATGGCCGGCGGCATCGTTGGTCCGGCAGCATGTCCGGACCGCTGGCGATCTGCCCCCTCTTATTAGAGTTCTCTTGTTTGTGCATGCCTTTGGAGCGCCGATGCGCCGCTTTGCCCCCGTGGCCCGAGTCCTTGTCCTATCGCTGGCCTTCACGCCCTTCGTCCTGATGCCCCAGGCGTCCGTTCAGGCGGCGCCCGCCGCGCTGTCGCCCGCCGCCGCGGCCACCGAGGCGGCCCAGCAGGCGGCGATAGAAGGCTATCTGTATTTCTATCCGCTGGTCGCGATGGACCTGACCCGCCGGCAGTTCACGCATCCGGCGCGGGGCGCCGATGGGGCGCCGGCCAACACGTTTCAGCACGGGCGCACCCTGCCACGCGCGGGCGATGCCACGCCGTGGGCGAACGTCGACATGCTGCGCAGCAGCGCATGGCTGGATCTGACGGACGGGCCTGTCGTGCTGACCGTGCCCGACACGGCAGGCCGGCTGTACACCCTGACGCTGCTGGACATGTGGACCGACGTCTTCGCGACGCTGGGCAAGCGCACCACCGGCACCGCCAAAGGCAGCACCGTGATCGTGCCGCCGGGCTGGAGCGGCACGCTGCCGTCGGGCATGGCGCGTATCGACGCCCCTACGGTCCACGCCTGGGCGAAGGGAATGATCGAGACGCACGGCCCCGCCGAGCAGGCGACAGTGAACGCGTTGCAGGACGGCTTCGTCCTGACGCCGTTGGCGCAATGGAACCTGCCCGCGCAGGCGCCGCGCACCAAGCCCGACCCGTCCCTCGATCTGAATACCCCTGTGAGCGAACAAGTGGACTCGATGCCCACCGACGCGTTCTTCACCTATGCCGCGGAGCTGCTGCGCAAGCATCCGCCGCATGCGACGGACCAGCCCGTGCTGGCCCTGCTGCGCCGCGTGGGACTGGGGCCCGGCCGGCCGTTCGACTTCGACAAGCTCGATCATTCCGCCAAGCAGGGCATGCGCCGCGGCGTACGCGCCGCGCGCGACCGCATGGCGGCGGCCGCTGGCCATTCGTTGCGAGCCACTGACGGCTGGCTGCAGGAAACGGGCAGCATCGGCGTGTACGGCAACGACTGGCTGCGCCGCGCGCTAGCCGCGCAGGCGCAGCCGGGCAGCGGATTGCCCGAAGATTTGACGGTGCTGGTGCTGGCCACCGACAGCGACGGCGCGCTGCTGGACGGCACGCACCGGTATACGCTGCATCTCGACAACGGCCGGTTGCCCGACACGGCCGCATTCTGGTCGCTGACGGCATATGACGGCCAGGGACAGCCCGTGCCCAATCCGGTCAACCGCACGGCGCTCGGCAGCCGCGACCCGCTGCGTTACAACGCGGACGGCTCGCTGGACCTGGTCTTCAGCAACTCGGCGCCGCCGCCGCAGGAGCAGTCGAACTGGCTGCCGATTCCGGCGGCCGGGCCGGTGGGGATGCTGCTGCGGGTGTACGCGCCGGGACCGGCGGTGCGGGACGGCTTGTGGACGCCGCCTACGGTGCGGCGGGATGTGCCCGAGGCTGAGGTTCCCGCGGCCAGCAATTCGGCAGTTGAGCCGGAAACCGCGGCACAGACGGAAGTCCCGACGACTGCCGCCACGCCCGCCACGCCGCCCGCCAAGAAACCCTGAATGCCCCCGAAAATACGGCGCGATGTCAGCCGCCAGCCGCTACCATTAGCGTTTTATTCATGAATGAGCCGCCCGCCATGGACGACGCCTTTAGCCACCAATTGTCGATGACCATCCTGATGACGCCTGACATGGCGAATTTCTCAGGAAACGTACACGGCGGAACCATCCTCAAATATCTGGACCAGGTGGCCTACGCCTGTGCCAGCCGGTACGCCGGCCAATACGTCGTGACGCTGTCCGTCGACCAGGTGGTGTTCCGCGAACCGATCCACGTCGGCGAGCTGGTGACGTTCCTGGCGGCCGTGAACTACACGGGCCGCACGTCGATGGAAATCGGCATCAAGGTCGTGACCGAGGACATCCGCAAGAAGCTGGTGCGCCACACCAACAGCTGCTATTTCACGATGGTGGCGGTGGACGACAAGGGCGCCCCGACCGCGGTGCCGCCGCTGGAACCGCGCACGCACGAGGAAAAGCAGCGCTTCAAGGCCGCCGGCCTGCGCCGCGAACTGCGTCAGGAAATGGAACGCCGCCACGGCGAGATCAAACGCGAGACGACGCACGACACGCCGGGCGCCTGATCAACGCGAGGGACGCAAGCGCTCTGTTCACCCCCGCCCGCTGGGTATCCAGCTGCGGGGGTTTTTCATGCCCGCTCGATTCCCGCCGGCGGAGCCGGCGGCGCGGCGGCGGGTTCGCGGTCTCGGCCGATCATGCGCTTGATGCCCAGCCACTGCTGCGACCAGAAGCCGCGCCCGTAGTCGCGTCCGCCCAGTTCGGCCTGCTGGTCATGGATGCCGGTGGGGCCGTAGCCCACGCCAAAGCGGGCGGTGCGAAACAGCACGTCCCAGATCGGGAACAGCGCGGCAAAGTTGTAGCCGCCCACCGGCCCCGGCGACGACGCGTCGTAGGCGATGGAATGGTGATGGCGATGAAAGCGCGGGCTGACCAGGATGCGTTCGCCCAGCGCGCCGAAATGCATGCGCAGGTTGGCGTGCGAGAAGCTCTGCGCCAGCTGGGTGATGGCCACCACCATGACGAACTGCGCGGGCGGCACGCCCACCAGCTGCGACACGAACACGACCAGCACGTCGCGCAGCATGTCGTCCAGCAGATGGTTGCGGTCGTCGCTCCAGATGGTCATCTGGCGCTGGCTGTGATGCACGGCATGCAGCGCCCACAGCCAGCCAAAACGGTGCTGCGCGCGATGGTAGAAGTAGTCCACCGCATCGAAGAGCAGCAGGTAGATGATCAGGCTGACCCACGCCTTGTCCGTCACCCCCGGCCAATACTGATCCAGCTGGAACGGCGCAAAGCCCCACACGTGAAGCTGGCCGAAGATGCTGTCCCAGAACGGGTCGATGGTGAAGAACAGCAGGAGCCGGAAGGCGCCCAGGCGATGGATCAGCGTGTAGAGCACGTCGATGCCGATCTGGCGGCGGTCGGTCATCGGTTCCACGGGACGCAGGCGCTGCATGGGCCCCAGGACCAGCACCAGCACCGCGATCTGAATCAGCCCCACGAGCAGCCACATGGTGGCGTCGTAGGCGTCCTCGATGAAGTTGCTCAGTCCCAGGTGGAACAGCGCGGGCTGAATCGCCGTCTCGAAGAGCCACTGCTGGCTGTCCCCGAAGAGTTGGCTAAGCGTATCCATGATCAGTGATGCGTGGCGATCCAGTCGCGATAGGCCGGATGGGTGTTCAAGGTTGCAAAACAATAGCCCTTGCGCTGCAAACCTTCAATCAGCGGTTCCAGCACGGCGGGCGCCCACGGGTCCTGGCGCGACCAGATGCCCAGATGGGCGAGCAGGATGTCGCCGGGCTTGATGGTCCGCAGCGCCTGGTCCAGCAGCTTGGCGTTGGGGTATTTGTCGCTAGGCAGCTCGTCGCCCAGGAAGCCGGCTGGCGACCAGCCCACGTGTTCGAAGCCGCAGGCCTTGGCCGCTTTCAGCAGCGCGGGCGAGGTCTTGCCGCCGGGCGCGCGGTACAGCGGCAGCATGTCCTTGCCCGTCATCTGGTGGAACCGGGCGACGGGGCGGCGGATCTCGGCGCAGTATTGCTCGGCGGTCCACTCGGCGCGCTTGCCGGCGTCGGGCCCGGCGCTGGGCTTGACGCGGAACTTGCCTCCCGGCAGGTCGCCTTGCCAGTAGACGTGGTCGTAGGTGTGCGAAGCGAACGCGTGGCCTTCCGCGGCGCGCGCCTTCCACCACGGCGCCCACACGTCGTCCAGGCTGGCGCCGTCGGTCAACGTGCGCTCGTTGGCCAGGAAGAAGGTGACCTTGACCTGATGGCGGGCCAGCACGTCGGCCACCAGCGGGGCGACGCCCATGTGGCCGGTGTCGAACGTCAGGTAGACGGGCTTGTCGCAGGTGGCCTGCGGGGCCGCGCCGGCAACGGAGGTCGCCAGCGCCAGGCACAGGGCCGCGGACCGGGCTTTGCCCTTAGCGGGTCGGCGCATGGTTCAGCGTCCACACGCCGTGCGGCGACTTGCCGACCGGCACCTGATTGACGACCTTCTTCTGCTCCAGATCCACCACGGTCAGCTTGCGCGCCCAGCGCGAGGTGACCAGCAGCGTCTTGCCGTCGGCCAGCACGTCCATGCAGTCCGGACCGCCGGGCACCGGGAAGGTGTCGACGACGGCCAGCGTCTGCAGGTCGATGCGGCTGATGGAGTTGGCGGTGCGGTTGCTGACGAACAGATGGCGGTGGTCGCCCTGCGCGCGGAAGGCGTGCGCGCCCGCCGCGGTCTGGATGCGCTTGACCAGCTTGGCCGGGCCGTTGCTGACGTCATAGGCTTCCACGTACGAGTCGCCGGTCAGCGCCACCAGCAGCGTCTTCTGGTCGGGGGTCAGGAACACGTCGGCGGGAGTCTTGCCCGTGGACACCGTCCACTTGGGCGTCTGCGTCGCCAGGTCGATGGCGATGAGCTGATCGCTGTCCTGCAGCGAGACGTAGGCCGTCGTGCTGTGCTTGTCGATCATGATGTGGCTGGGCGTCTTGCCCGCCTGGATGCGCTTGACCAGCGTCAGGTCGAAACCCTTTTCCAGCGGCTTCCAGGCATAGATGTCGATGTGGTCCAGGCGGTTGGCCGCCGTAACGAACCACTTCATGTCCGGCGAAAACTGCAACTGGTAGGGATCGACGATGCCGGTCAGCGTGCGCTGCACTTCGCCCGTCTTGGGATCCATCAGCGTGATGGAATCGCCGGTGGCGTTGGCGATCATCAGCGACTTTTCGTCGGGCGTCAGATACAGGTGATGCGGCTCTTTGCCGGTGGGCACGCGCCGCAGTTCCTTGTAGGTGGCCGGATCGATGATGCTGACGTTGGCGTCCAGGGAATTCAGGACAAAAATCGGGGCCGAAGCCGCCGCGGCGCTAAGCGCCATCCCCACGCCGAAAAGGGCGTAGCGGACAAAAGACATGGGGTTCAATTTGGAGATCCGGCAAGGGGAAATCGGGCAGGCACCCGGTGCTCGCCATTTTAGGCACAGGCGCCTGACAAATGGGTCACAGGTGATGCCGGAAACGTGGCGCCGCACAGGCTTGGGCGGCAAACGCGCGGACCTGTTGCGAGGTCGCAACAGGCGCATGAAAAGCGGCTGAATTGGGCGCCTTTTGAATGCGAACCGCGCGCCACATTCCCACCATATGGCCCCGAAAAAACTACTTGGCGGGCGCCGGCTGTCCGTTCGCGTCGACCCAGTTGCCGTTGCGGATGTCGGCCTCCTTCAAGGCAGCTGCGCGCGCCGCCGATGACGGTCCCAGATCGCTCTCCAAAACGCCCCCCGACGGACCCACGACAAACGTGCCGATGCCCGTATGCCCGTAACGCGCGGGCCACGCGACGATGCGGTACGCGTTATTCGCACCGCCCGGCAGCACCTTGTAGCGATAGCCGAAATACGCGTCGTCCACGGGCACGTCGGGCCCCATGGCCAGCGCGTCCGGACCAAAGGCTTGCTGCGGCGCGCCCGGCACGTCGGGCCAGTAGAGTCCGTCGCGCTCGCCTGCGCGGCTGACCAGCCGCGTGGCATAGCGGCCCTGGCCAACCCCTTGCGCATACCGGGTCTGCGCGGCCTGAAGTTCCTGCAGGGTTTCGATGGCGGTCAGTTCGTTGCGGTCGATGGCGCGGCGCTGGATCTCCGCCTTGCCCGTCACCGGGTCGAACCGCCATCCTTGGCCGGCGCGCACCAGCGGCACTGGCAGCGTCCATCCGGAATCGCCCACCGCCACCCACGAACGCCCGCCGTCGGACACGATGTCGTGCTTGCGCACCCACGCCGCCAGGTAGCGATAGATGCTTTCCTGGTCGACGCCGCCCGGCACGAGCTGCCGGTGGTTCGGACCCAGCACTTTGCGCAGGGCGTCGACGTCGTTCAAGGCCAGCGCATCGGTAAACGCCTGTGCCGCAGCCTGGGCGCTCGGATACACGGCCTGCGACATGGCGGGCGCCGCCGCACCGAGCCCAAGGACCGAAGCCACGCACAGCGCGCGCAAACGAGCGATCGTCATAGGAAGTCCCTTGTCCATGGTGCCTATCTCCGGCCGCCGCCACCGCCACGCGCGCCGCCGCCTCCGCCGCGATGGGCGCCTGCCCCGCCGCCACGATGCGGCGCGCTGGCGCCGGTGCTGCGATGCCCACCGCCGCCGCGGCTCATTTCGCCGCGCTGGTTCTGCTGCCGCATGCGGTCGCCGTCGCCCGCGCCGCTCAGGGCGTTGTGGCTGTTGGACGCCCGTGCCCGGTCGCGCGCGGCCGTCTCGTCGGCGCGTTGGCGCTGGGCGGCGGCCTGCCGGTCGTGGGTGGAGGCGCCGGTCCCGACGCTGGAAGCGCCGTCGCGCGGACGATCCTGGGTCGATACACCGGTTGACCGGTTCTGGGCGCGATCCTGTGTCGAGACACCGGTTGACCGGTTCTGGGCGCGGTCCTGCGCCGAGGCGCCAGCCGTCGCGGCGCCAGCGCCGCGGTCACGCCCGCCCTGTCCGGCTTGCGGCCCCTGCCCTTGCCCACGGCCCGCCGCGCCGTCGCCCCGGCCTGCCCCCTGGCCGCGTCCGCCGTCCGCGCCGGAATGGCCCGCGATCGGCTGCCCGGTTCGCCCTTCAAAAGACTGGGCTGCCCGCTGCCGCGCGGCCTCACGGGATCCGGCTGCCGGCGCCGCGCCGGGACCCTGACCGCCGGCCTGCGAGCGGTTCTGCAATCCGGCCTGCCGCTGGCTGTCGAAACGCTGGCGGTTGGCGGCGTCCGCGTACGGTGCGTTGCCGCGGTTCGCGGCATTGTGCTGCCACGTGGACCGGTTGTTGTTGACGTTGTTGCGGTCGATGCGATTGTTGACGTTGATGTTGTTGTAGCGATCCACGTCGATATCGATGTCGCCATGCCCCCAGTTGGCGTCGCCCCACATCGAATTGATCGCCGCGACGCCAATGCCGAATCCGATGCCGGCCACCAGCGAGGTCGCAAACACCGACCCCGGCGGCGGGGGATAGTAATAAGGCGGATACGACGGATACGCCCACGCGCCGTAGACCACCGTGGGGTTGTAACTGGGCACGTAGACCACTTGGGGATCCGCGGGTTCGATCACCACGACGGTCTTTTCATTGGCGGTGGTGGTCTTGACGGTCTGCTGTGGCGTGCTTTTTAGGTTGCCGGCTTTCTGCGCCTGCGTGCGCAGCCGTTGAACGGCATCCATGACGGCCTCGGGTTGCGCTAGGAACGCGTCGCCCACGGACTTCACCCAGCCGGGCTCGCGGCCCATCATGTCCATGACCGACGGAAAGGCCACCAGCGACTTGACGCTGGCGTCCCAGGTTTCGGCGTCGACCGCGCGCACGGCGTCGTCGCCAGACTGATTGGCGTTCGCGGCCGACCATTTGGCCGCGGCCGCGATGTCATCCGGATACGTGGACCCCATCAGGATCTGCGAGAGCAGCGCATCCGGGTAGAGCGCCACGGGCGCCATCAGCTGATCAAGCTGAGCGTTGCTCAGCTTGGTCTGCGCCATGGCGGGAAAAGAGAATGACAGCCCCAGGCACAGCAGGCCGATCAACCACGTTCGCAGTCGCCGCATTTCCGTTCTCCGCACACAGAGCAAGACGCCACAAGCCAGGAGGGAACCGCCGGATATCGCGAAGACAATATATGCCTAACGCCGGCCGTTTGGAAGCGCGGACGGCGGGGCGAGAGGTCGAGGTGTCTGACACCCTGGGTAGATGGCCGTCAGCTTGCGGCGGCGTCTCAGAGGGTGTCAGACACCGGCCGCCAGTTTGCTGAGGTCGAGGTGTCTGACACCCAGGGGAGATGGCCGTCAGCTTGCAGCGGCGTCTCAGAGGGTGTCAGACACCGGCCGCCAGTTTGCTGAGGTCGAGGTGTCTGACACCCAGGGTAGATGGCCGTCAGCTTGCAGCGGCGTCTCAGAGGGTGTCAGACACCGGCCGCCAGATTGCTGAGGTCGAGGTGTCTGACACCCTGGGGAGACGGTCGTCAGCTTGCGGCAGCGTCTCAAAGGGTGTCAGACACCGGCCGCCAGATTGCTGAGGTCGAGGTGTCTGACACCCTGGGGAGACGGTCGTCAGCTTGCAGCGGCGTCTCAGAGGGTTTCAGACACCGGCCGCCAGTTTGCTGAGGTCGAGGTGTCTGACACCCTGGGGAGACGGTCGTCAGCTTGCAGCGGCGTCTCAGAGGGTGTCTGACACCGGTGCCAGCTTGGGCGGTCGTACGCCCTACAGCTTGGCGACGGACACCTCGGTCGCCTTCACGAATGCCAGGACCTCGGTGCCGACCTGAAGGTCCAGTTCCTTGACCGAGCGGGTGGTGATGACCGACGTGACGATGCCGGCGGGCGTGTCGACGTCGACTTCGGAAACCACCGGGCCAAGAATGATTTCCTTGATCTTGCCGCGGAACTGGTTGCGGGCGTTGATGGACTGGATGCTCATGGTGTTGCTCCTGAAAGGTGAGGATGGCGCCGTGGCGGCGCCGGGTTGTGCATGCCGGCCCCCGGCGTCAGACCGCGAGCCTCAGATGCCGGATCTGGATGACAGGCGCTAGCGGCCTGCCGTCCGGACCCGGCGTGTCGGGTTGTCCCAGCGCGGCGCGCAGCACGCGCGACTCCAGCGCCGTGAAGGCGGCCGATCCGCGCACGCGCGGCCGCGGCAGGTCCACGCGCACGTCCAGCGTCACGCGGCCCGCGCCCAGCACCAGGACCCTGTCGGCCACGGCCACCGCCTCGGCGGCGTCATGGGTCGCCAGCACGGCGGTGAAGCCTTCCCGGCGCCAGGCGGCTTCCAGTTCGCCCTGCATGCTGATCCGGGCCAGCGCATCCAGCCGGGCCAACGGGTCGTCGAGCAGCAGAAGGCCGGGCCGATGCGCCAGCGCGCGGGCAAGCGCGACGCGCTGGCGTTGGGCTTCGGTCAAGCTGGCGGGCCAGTCGTTGGCGTGGCGCGCCAGGTCCACCTGCCGCAACGCAGCATGCGCCCGGTCGCGTTCGGGCAATCCCAGCGCGACGTTGTCCAGCACGCGCTTCCACGGCAGCAGGCGCGCATCCGCCAGCAGCATGCGAACACGATGATCGGGCCCCCACAGCGGAAAGTTGTCGAACAGCACCGGCGAGCGCTGCGGCGCGCCGCCGTGCTCGCCCGTCGGGCTGGCTTCGCCCGCCAGCAGCCGCAGCAGCGCGCGCTTGCCGCTGTCCGCACGCCCCACCACCGCCACGAACTCGCCGGCGGCGATGTCCAGATCCAGCGGGTGCAGCACCTCGCCGCCATCGCGCCCGGCCAGCTTGCGCAGCGTCACACGCAGGGGCGCGGGACGCGCGGCGTCCTCGTCTGGCGCGTTGTCCCGCTCGGCGCCACCGGGCGCCTGCAGGTGCTGGAAGAGTTCGAACTCGTTGGGGTGGATGAACATGGCGGCCTGCTGGCGAATGCGCCTGCGCGCGGCCCTAGCGGGCCGCCTGCAGCCTCTGCTGGTAATCGGTCTTCACGAAGCCGGCGAACGACTTCTCGGTGACCGCCAGAAACTCCGGCGACGCGTAGGCCGCCGCGATGTCCTTGACGAACGGCTTGTCGCGATCCGCCGTGCGCACGGCCACCAGGTTTTGATAAGTAGGCGTGGTCTTTTCCAGCGCCAGCGCCTCGGTCAGCTTCAGGCCGGAGGCCAGCGCGAAGTTGCCGTTCACGAACGAGAAGTCGGTGTCTTCGAGCGAACGCGGCAATTGCGCGGCTTCCAGCGGGATGAGCTTGACCTTCTTCACGTTGACCGCCACGTCCTTCTCAGACACCTGCAAGGGGTCGTAGCCGTCGCGCAGCTTCACCCAGCCCAGTTCCTCCAGCACGACCAGCGCGCGCGCCTGGTTGGTGGGGTCGTTCGGCAACGCCACGCTCACGCCGTCGGGCGCCGCGTCGACACTCTTGTACTTCTTGCTGTAGATGGCGATGGGCGCGGTCGGCACCTTGATCAGTTCCGACAGATCAAGCTTGTTCTTGGCCGCGAAGTTCTTCAGGTAGACGATGTGCTGGAACGCGTTGGCATCCAGCGCACCCTGCGCCAACGCAAAGTTGGGCTGCACGTAATCGTTGAACTCGACGATCTTGACCGTATAGCCCTGCTTTTCCAGGATGGGCTTGATGCCCAGCTTGATCTGGTCGCTGTACGGCCCGGCCGTCGCGCCGAACACGATTTCTTTCTTGGCGGGATCGGCCGCGTGGGCGGGGCCGCCGAAGGCCAGCACGGTCAGCACGGCCAGCGCCGAGGCCAGGAGATTGCGGTTGGGCAGCATGAGAGTCCTTTGGAGTCAGCGTTTGTCGATGCGTCGCGCGACGGTATTGCCGGCGAATTGGATGATCTGCACCAGCACCACGAGCAGCGCCACGGTCAGCACCATCACGTCGGTCTGGAAGCGGTAATAGCCATAGCGGATGGCCAGGTCGCCGATGCCGCCGCCGCCCACCACGCCGGCCACGGCCGAGTAGGACAGGAAGCTGACGGCCAGCACCGTCAAGGCCAGCACGAGGCCCGAGCGCGCCTCCACCAGCAGCACGCGGCGCACGATCTGCAATTCCGACGCTCCTGCGGCGTGCGCGGCCTCGATCACGCCGCGCGGCACTTCGCGCAGGCATTGCTCGACCAGCCGCGCGAAATACGGAATGGCCGCGAAGGACAACGGCACCGCTGCGGCGACCGGCCCGATGGACGTTCCTGCAATCACTCGCGTGAACGGCACCAGGGCGACGAGCAGGATGATGAACGGAAACGACCGCACGGTATTTACCGTCCAGCTCAGCAACCGGTGCAGCACCGGGCGGTCCAGCGATTGCCCCGGTCCGGTCAGGAACACCAGGATGCCCAGCGGGCCGCCCAGCAGAATCGACGCGGCCAGCGCGATCGCCAGCATCAGAAAGGTCTGTCCAACCGCCACGCCCAGCTCGGGCAGCAACTGCACAAAGGTGTCCAGCATCATGCGACCTCTTCATAGGGATGGGTGGCTTCGCGGATCAGTTCGCGGCCCAGCGGCGAAGACAGATGCACGTTGGCGCCCGAAATCTCGGCCTGCTCCAGGACCTCGCCGTTCTCCATCACGGCCACATGACGGCACAGCGCACGCACCACGGCCAGTTCGTGCGTGACGATGACGATGGTGACGCCCAGGCGCTTGTTGATGTCTCGCAGCACGCTCAACACGGAGCGAGTGGTCTCGGGATCGAGCGCGGAAGTGGGCTCGTCGCACAGCAGCACGGCTGGCTCGCTGGCAAGTGCACGCGCGATCGCCACTCGCTGCTTCTGGCCGCCCGACAACTGCGCGGGATGGCTGGCTGCCTTGTCGGTCAGCCCCACGATCTCCAGGCAGTCGCGCACGCGGTCAGCGATCTGCGTCTTGCTGCGCCCGCCGTGCACGCGCAGCGCAAAGGCCACGTTCTCGAACACGGTCTCGTTCTGCAGCAGGTTGAACTGCTGGAAGATCATGCCGATGTTCTGCCGCGCCGACCGCAGGTCGCGCTTGGACAGCACGGTGAGTTCGGTGCCGGCCACGCGCACGGCGCCTTCGTCCGGCCGCTCCAGCAGGTTGATGAGGCGCAGCAACGTGGACTTGCCCGCGCCGCTCTTGCCGATGATGCCGAACGTGTCGCCGGCGCGGATCGACAGCGACACGTTGCGCACGGCGTCAAAGCGTCCGGCACGCGTCGCAAACGACTTGCTCACCGCATCCAGGCGGATGACGGGCTGCGGCACGGCGGAGATGTCGGAAATATCGGTCATTGCGGTTGCATCAGGAATAGGCGGTGGGTTCTGGCGCCTGATCGAGCAGCGCGTACCGGCCCAGGTCGCGGATCTTGTAGGAGACCGGGTCATGCAGGGTGTGGACACGCGCGTTGCGCCAGTAGCGGTCGTAGCCGTAGCGCGCGGCGGTGGCGCTGGCCCCGGTCACCTCGAACAGTTCCGAGCCCACCGCCAGCGCGGCGCGATGCGCGAGCACCTTGGCCTGTGCACCGGAAACGGCGACCTCACCGCGTTCTTGCGCCGTGACCGAGGGTCCGCGCGCCAGCGCGGCGTCCAGCTTCAATCCAGCCAGGTCGGCCAGCGCCTCTGCCGCCTGCACGCGCAGCCAGAATTCGCCAAAGCGCTCCTGCACGTAGGGATCGTCGACATGGCGCTCGACGCCGGACGCGAACCAGGGCCGCGCCTCGTCGCGCACATAGCGGCGCGCCTCGTGAAAGGCGCCGCGCGCGATGCCCAGATAGAGATTGGTCATGATGAGCTGGGCCACCTGCGAACGCAGCGTGGCGCGGGCCGTGGGCGCGACGCCCGGCGCCTGCAGCACCTGGATCGCTTCCAGACGCACGTGATCGAAGCGCACGGTGCCACTGTCGGTCTGGCGCTGGCCGAACGCATCCCAATCTGGATTGACGGTGATGCCGTCGGTCTGCGTGGGCAGCGCGGCGATCAGCGCGGTACCCGACGGCTTGTGCCAGGCCGAGAACGTCAGCAGGTCCGATCCGACCGAGCCGGAGCTGAAGCTTTTCACGCCGTCGATGCGGTAGCCGTCCAGCTCCGCGCGGGCGATGACGCGGCGGTCCAGCGGATTGAGCGCGTTGCCCCAGAAGAGCTGGCGCTCGGCGGTGGGCGCCAGGAAGTAGGCCTGCTGCTCGGGCGTGCCGTACAGCAGCACGCCAGCGACTTGCAGATGATGAAAGCCGAACACGTGCGCGAGCGCGCTGTCGACCTCGGCCAGGCGGCGCACCGCCGCCAGCACGCTCGACCAGTCCGCGCCCGTGCCGCCGTATGCGGTGGGAATCGACAGGCGAAGCAGGCCGCTGGCGCGGATGCGTTCGCGCTCAGCAGCCGCATGACCGCCCGCGCGATCGCGTTCGACTGCGGTGGCGGCCAGCTCGGCCGCCAGGGTTTCGAGCGCGCCGGCGCTGGCGTCTTCAGCGTGGCGCGCTTGGCGCAACTGGGAAATCTTGGCCATCAATCGATCCTTGAAAACAGTTCGGGCCGATGCGCGGGGCTCCAGCGCAGCAGGTGGCGCGCAAGCAGATGCACCAGCGCATGGGATGCCGCGCTCATCGCGGCGTACAGCGCAATGCCGAGCACCAGCAGGTCGGCGCGCGCGGCGAGACGGCCCTTCTCGGCCAGCAGGCCAACGCCTGACGGCGCCGCAAACACTTCCAACGCCACCAGCATCAGCCACGCCAGCCCCACGCCTTGCCGCAGCCCCGTCAGCATCGACGGCAACGCGCCAGGCAGGATGACGTGCAGGAACAGCGACCAGCCGTGCAGGCCATGCGCCCTGCCCGTGGCGATCAGCCCGGGATCCACCGCGCGAATGCCGCGCACCGTCTGGCGGTAAATCGGGAAGAAGGCGCCCAGCGACAGCAGCGCCAACCGGGCCGTCTCACTCACGCCGAGCCACAGCAGAATGAGCGGCGCGAACGCGAGAACTGGCACGAGGCCCAGCGCTTGCAGCAAGGTGTCGGCCTGTTTGCCGGCGCGCCGGGCGGTGGCGTTCATCGCACCAAGGATCAAGGCCGCCCCGCCTCCCAGCACGAGGCCTGCGAGCACGCGCAGAAAGCTGGCGCCCGCATGGCTCCACAGCTCGCCGCTGCGCGCCAGCGCCACCGCGGCGGCGGCAACCGTCGATGGCGCGGGCAGCAGGCGGTCGGACAGCCAGCCGGCCTGCGCGGCGGCCTGCCACGCGGCGAGGGCCAGCAGGGGGGCCAGGAGTCGAGCCAGCGCGGGCGACGGCCAACGCGCGGCCCGCAGGTTCGGGCTGGGAAGATTGTTCGGGGCAGGCATCAGCTTGCCGCTTCCTTGGGCACCAGCTCGGTCGCCATGACTTCGCCGAAGGGGCCAGTGAGCACGGTGCTTCCGGGTTTGCGCTCGCCCTTGCCGGGCAGCAGCGGAAACACCAGTTCGGCAAAGCGGTAGGACTCTTCCAGGTGCGGATAGCCGGAGAAGATGAAGGTGTCGATACCGAGGTCGGCATACTCCTGGATGCGGGCGGCGACGGTTTCAGGATCGCCGACCAGCGCGGTGCCGGCGCCGCCGCGCACGAGGCCGACGCCCGCCCACAGGTTGGGCGAGATCTCCAGGTGCGAGCGGCCGCCGTTGCCGTCCGTCAGCTTGCCCCCGTGCAACGCGGCCATGCGGCGCTGGCCTTCGGAATCCATCTTGCCGAACGCGGCCTGCGCGGCCTGCACGGCGTCTTCACTGAGATGGCTGATGAGTTCGTCGGCCGCGGCCCACGCCGCCTCGGCGGTCTCGCGCACGATGACGTGCAGCCGGATGCCGAATCGCACGGTACGCCCGTGCTGTGCGGCGCGGGCGCGCACGTCGGCGATCTTGCGCGCGACGGCATCGGGCGGTTCGCCCCAGGTCAGGTAGACGTCGAGCTGTTCGGCCGCGAGTTCATGCGCGGCTTCGGACGAGCCGCCGAAGTACAGGGGTGGGTACGGCGTCTGGACGGGCGGATAGATGACCTTGCCGCCCTTTGACACGAGCTGCTCGCCTTCGAAGCTGAAGCCTTCGGCCTGGTGGCTGTTTTCAAGAATGCCGCGCCAGATCTTGAGGTAGTCCGCGGTAATGGCGTAGCGCTGGTCATGGCTGACGAAGACGCCGTCGCCTTCGAGCTCGCCGGGATCACCGCCGGTGACGACGTTGACGAGCAGGCGGCCTTCGGACAGGCGGTCGAAGGTGGCGGCCATGCGCGCGGACACTTGCGGCGAGCTGACGCCGGGACGGATGGCGACGAGGAACTTCAAGTTGCGCGTGGCGCCGATGAGACTGGAGGCAACGACCCACGCGTCTTCGCAGGATCGCCCGGTGGGCAGCAGCACGCCGTCATAGCCGAGCGTGTCGGCGGCGACGGCGACCTGGCGGAAGTAGTCATAGCTGGCGGCGCGCGCGCCGCGGCTGGTGCCCAGGTAACGGGAATCGCCGTGCGTGGGGATGAACCAGAAAACGTCCATGCTGAAACTCCGGATCAGACGCTGAAGCCGCCCGCGAGGGCGAGGCGGCCAAGGTCGTAGGCTGGGTGGACGGCGCCGGCGCGCGGCTGCACGTGTTCGGACAGACGCTCGACGGAATCCTCGAGCCGCCCGCGCACGTCGTCGTCAATGTCGGCGTTGCCCAGCTCGTCGAGCCGCACCTGTTTGTCGGTGGCGTAGACGCCGGCCAGGATGTGCCGCGCGCCAAGCGCGGACAGCACGGGCTTGAGGCCGTATTCGAGGGCAAGCAGATGCGCGGGACTGCCGCCGGTGGCGATGGGCAGGACGACCTTGCCGGCAAGCGCCTTTTCATCGAGCAGGTCGAGCACGGCCTTGAGTCCGCCGGAGAACGACGCCTTGTAGACGGGCGTGGAGATGAGCACGGCATCGGCAGCCGCAACCCGCGCGCGCAGGGCGCCGGCGGCCGCGCCGGTGTAATGCCCTTCGATGAGTTCTTCGGCCGGAATGTCGCGCAGGCCAAGTTCGCTGATGCCGAGTCCGCGTGCACGCAGGATCTGTGCGGCGTGACGCAGCAACGCGGAGGAACGGGACCGCTGCGACGGACTGCCGGCCAGGGTGAGGATGCTCATGGTGGTCTGCCGGGACGCTGCGTTAGAAGGCGGGAACAAGCGAGCCTTTGAATTCGCGCTCGATGTAGGCGCGGACTTCGGGCGATTGGTACGCGGAGACAAGCTTCTTGACCCAGGGCTGGTCGCGGTCTTTGGTGCGCACGGCAATGAGGTTGGCGTAGGGGCCGTCGGCGGCCTCGCGGCCGATGGCGTCGCGGGCGGGGACAAGGCCGGCCTGTTCGGCGTAGTCGTTGTTGATGGACGCAGCGGTCAGATCATCCAGCGACCGCGGCAGCTGCGCGGCATCGAGCGCAATCAGCTTGATCTTGCGGGGGTTGGAGACGACGTCAAGCGGTGTGGCGGTGTTCTTCTGCTCGGCCTCAGGCTTGAGAGTGATGAGCTTGTAGGCGGCAAGCAGACGCAGGGCGCGATTGCCGTTGGAGGGGTCGTTCTGAATGCCGACGGAGGCGCCTTCGGGAAGCTCGTCCAAGGATTTGATCTTGCGGGAGTAGAAGCCAAGGGGCGCGGTGACGGTGAGGCCGACGGGCACGATGTCGAAGCCGCGTGCCTTGATCTGGTTGTCGAGGAAAGGCTTGTGCTGAAAGGCGTTGGCGTCGAGGTCACCGGCGTTCAGGGCGGCGTTCGGGAGTTGGTAGTCGTTGAATTTGACGAGCTTGATCTGCAGGCCATCACGGGCGGCGACTTGCTTGACGACGTCGAAGATTTTTTCGGCGGTGCCTACGGAGATGCCTACTGTGATGGTGTCTTTGCTGTTGCTCTGGGCTTGTGCGCTTGCGGTGAATGCGAGCGTGAGTGCGGCTGTGGTCAGGAGGCGGAGCAAGGGGGCCATGTTGATTGGTGTCCGATGAAGTGAATGCTTGATGAGGTGATTCTGTCATCGGGATTTGTGGCCGAAAAATACTTAGTCGATATGAGGTTATGTGTGCAAAGGGTGTGTTTGTTAGCGCGGATGGTGATTTGAGATTGCTGATGGAGGATTGGGTTCGTTAGACGCTCGGTGCGGCGTGGGTCCAGTGATTGAGTTCTTAAGACGTCCGGCACGGTGGCGGCCAGCGCGATGATTGAGTTTTTAAGACGTCCGGCACGGTGGCGGCCCGGGGCGCGCGGGCGGCCTCCTGAGACTTACGCGGTGTCTTGCGGCGTGGCGATGACGCTTCGCGTGTGGCTGCATTTGGTCTAGGTGTCTGACACCCTCGTGAGATTCGCTTCATACCAAGTGCGTCTCCCAAGGGTGTCAGACACCGGCAGCGGCAGACGTGTTCGCCAAGTTCAGGCAGAGACGCCGAGAATCGTCAATTGAATTCCAGTGCCCGATGGGCGGCGCGTACTGGTCGACAAGTTGTGGCTGACCGTCGCCGCGCCGCCCATCACCGCCCCTCCCCCCGTGACGGCGGGCCATTAGCAAACCAACCGTCACAAGCGCGCAAGCGATCACCGCCACGACGACCCACCGACCCGATGCCGGGTTGCCGCCGTCCGGACGGCAGCAACCCGGCGGCCCCGCAGATCTCCTGCACTGACCACAGGTCTTGTAGCGCCCCCAACCAAAGACCCTAGCAGCACGGCGTCGCGGTCCCCGTGGGCGCGAGCGCCGTCGATGCGCCCGAGGGAATCTGAAGGGAAGGCCGAAGGCCTGGACGAAGATGACAACGGGGCAGTCCGGAGCGAAGGCTCCGGACCGCAATCGTGGGCGATCGTGCCCACGGGGACCGCGGCGTCGGGCGACCTACGAAGATATGACGCAGCCTAAGAACCCTGCCTCAGCATCTCAAACCAGCACGCCCCCAAATCCAGCCCCCACATGTCCCTCAGCCAATCTCCCCCTCCCCTCCCCAAACAACTTCTCCCTCAGAGACCCCTCCGCATACGTCCGCTTGTACGACCCCCGTTCCTGCAATTCCGGCACCACGATGTCGATGAAGTCCGAATAGCATTCCGGCGTCACCGTCCGCGCCAGGTTGAATCCGTCGATATCCGTTTCGGCCACCCACGACTCAAGTTCATCCGCAATCTGCGATGCGCTGCCTACCAGCGCCGGATATCTGCCCCCTAGCGCCATGTCGGCGAGCAGGTCGTTGACCGTGCGGTCGGTGCGGGCCACAGTCAGGTTCCTGACGGCCGATTCGATCGCGTTGTTCTTCACGTAACGGATCGGCTCGGTCGGCGCATAGCGCGAGAAGTCGATGCCGGTAGAGCTGGCGTAGTGGGCGAGGCCCGCTTCGGGGTTGGCGTAGCGCAGGTATTCCGCGTGCTTCTCGCGTGCCTCGGCTTCCGTTCTACCGGGCACCACCGTCACGCCCATGAAGAACTTGATGTCGCGTGGATTGCGGCCTTCGCGGGCGACCGCGTCTCGGACGTCGGCGACGAGTTTGCGTAGGCCGTCCTTGGTTTGGCTTGAGACGAACACGCACTCGGCATGGCGTGCGGCGAAAGCCTGGCCGCGGCCGGAGGAGCCGGCCTGGTACAGGACCGGCGTGCGTTGGCGCGACGGTTCGGAGAGGTGATACCCCTGCACGCGGTAGTACTTGCCGGTGTGGTCCACCGGGCGCACGGCGGCGGGGTCGGCATAGAGGCGGGCGCGTTTGTCGGCAAGCACCGCGTCGTCGGCCCAGCTGCCTTCCCAGAGTTTGTAGGCAACCTCCAGGAACTCATCGGCGCGGTCGTAGCGTTCGTCATGGGCGATCTGTTCTGACAAACCCATCGCGCGCGCCGCGCTTTCCAGATAGCCGGTGACGATGTTCCAGCCGATGCGGCCGTTGGTCAGGTGGTCCAGCGTCGAGAAGCGGCGCGCCAGCAGGTAGGGCGCTTCGTAGGTCAGGTTCACCGTCACGCCAAAGCCCAGATGGCGCGTGGCGGCGGCCATCGCGGATACCGTGAGCAGGGGGTCGTTGACCGGAAGCTGGATGGACTCGCGCAGCGTGATGTCGGCCGAGTCCTGGTAGACGTCGTACACGCCCACGATGTCGGCTAGAAACAGGCCGTCGAAGAGGCCGCGTTCCAGCAGCTTGGCCAGATCCGTCCAGTATTCCAGGGTCTTGTATTGGGTGGACGTGTCGCGCGGATGCGTCCACAGGCCGTGGTTGATGTGGCCAACGCAGTTCATGTTGAACGCGTTCAGGAGGATTTGCTTTTTTGCCATGGCGAGCCGCTCCGGCGTATCAGGTGGTGCCCACGCGCGCGGGCGGGGCGTCGTTGAGGTAGTAATTGCCGACGGCGTGCACCTTCCAGCGCACCGGATCGTGCAGGGTGTGGGTGCGGGCGTTGCGCCAATGGCGGTCCAGGTTCAGGTGGTCCAGCGTGGACTGCGTACCCGACAGCTCGAACAGCTTGGTGCCGGCGGCGAGCGACGCCTCGGTGGTGAGCGCGCGGGCCTCGGCCACGGCGATGGCGGCGGCCGCGATGTGTTGCGGGGTGGCATCGGCAGTGGCCGTGTCCAGTATCCGGCCGGCGCGCGCCACCAGGGCACGGGCGGCCTCCAACCGGACCGACAGGCGGCCGAATTCGCTGATCGTCAGCGGATCGTGCCGCGCCTCGTCGACGCCGGCGTCGATCCACGGCCGCGAGCGTTCGCGCACGAAGTCGACGGCGTCGGCCAGCGCGGCCTGGCCGAGCCCTAAGTCGATGGCGGCGTGGATCAGCTGCGCCAGCGGCTTGATCGTGTTGGCGGGCGCGGACGGATCGGCAAGCAGCAGCACGTCTTGCCGCGGCACCGCCACGTCCTTGAAGACCACCGTGCCGCTGCCGGTTACGCGCTGGCCGAAACCGGACCAGTCGTCGATGACTTCGACGCCGGGACTGTCGCGGCGCACGAAGGCAAGGCGCTGGATGCCGTCCTCGTCCACCGTGGCGGTGGGGATCCACTGGGCATAGAGCGCGCCGGTGCAGTAGAACTTGCTGCCGTTGATGCGCCAGCCGTCCTGGCCATCGGGCGTCAGGCGCGTGCGGCGTTCGGCGGCTGTGCGTGTGCCAACCTCGGCCAGCGCGTTGCCGAAGCGGTCGCCGGCCAGCGCACGCGCGTAGAAGCGCGCCTGCTGGTCGGCGTTGCCGTTCACGCGCAGGACTTCCAGCGCGTAGTAGTGGTTTTGCGGAATCTGCCCCAGCGAGCCATCAGCGCGCGAGATGATGGCCGTGACGGCGGCGAGCGTCACGCACGACACGCCGGCGCCACCATGCTCGCGCGGCACGGTGATACCCCACAGGCCAGACTGAGAATAACGCTCCAGTTCCGGCAGCGGCAGGCGGCGTTCGCGGTCGCGTGCCGACGCCTCTTCGGCAAATTCGGCGGCCAGCGCGTGGGCGGTTTCGATGGCCTGCGCGTCGTTCTGGATGAGGGCGGCGCGGCGGGGCGCCAGCGTGGACACGTTCTGATGCGGCATGAGGTCAGATCCAGGAATGGCGGTTGGGACGCTCGCCGTTCAGCACATGGTTGCCGATGGCGTGGTACTTCCAGCGCACCGGGTCGTGCAGCGTGTGCGTGCGCGCGTTGCGCCAGTGGCGGTCGAGGTTGAACTCGGCCAGCGACGCACGCGAGCCCGAAAGTTCGAAGAGTTTTTCGCTGGCGGTAAGCGCGATCTCCGTGGACAGCGCCTTGGCGCGCGCCACTACGATGGAGGCGGCCGCCACGCCGTCCGCGTCCAACTCGCGTCCCGCAGCGTCATCCAGATGTTGCGCGGCCTCGGTAAGCAGCGCCTCGGCGGCATGCAACTCGATGTGCAGGCGCCCCACGTCGGCGATGACGTACGGGTCCTGCGTTGCGCGTTCGACGTTCGCCTCGACCCAAGGGCGTGAGCGTTCACGCAGGAAGGTCACCGTGTCGTTCAAGGCGCCCTGCGCGATGCCGGCGTCGATGGCGGCCTGCATCAGCTGCGCGAACGGTCCAATCAGCACGGGGCTTTCCTGCACGGTCCAGGCGGGCAGGATGCTGTCGGCTTCCACGCGCACGTTGTCCAGCAGCACCGTACCGCTGGCCGTGGTGCGCTGGCCGAAGCTGGACCAGTCGTCCACCACCGTCAGCCCCGGCGCGCCGCGTTCCAGCACAACCGTCACCAGCCTGCCCTGCGCGTCCAGCACCTTGGACGGGATCCAGTGCGCGAACAGCGCACCGGTGGAGTAGAACTTGCGGCCGGTGAGGCGAAAGCCGTCGCCGTCGGGCACGAGGCGCGCCTGTATGTCGCGGGTGTGGCGCGTGTGGCGTTCGGGGCCCGCATTGCCCAGCCGGCGCCCCGCCAGCACACCGTCGTAGTACCGCCGCTTCTGCGCTGGCGATCCGGTCAGGCGCAACAGATTCAGAAAGCCGAAGTGATTCTGTGGAATCTGGCCCAGCGACGGATCCGCCGCGCTGATGATGCGAAAGACCTCGGCCAGCGTGACGTGGGACACATCCGGCCCGCCGAATTCACGCGGCACCGTGATGCCGCCCAGCCCGCTCGCCGAATAGCGCTCGATTTCGCGCCACGGCAAACCGCGCTCGCGGTCCCGCCGCGCCGCGCCCTGCGCGAAGTCGGCGGCCAGCGCATGCGCGGCGTCGATGGCCTGCGCGTCGTCGGCAATGCGAGCCGCAGGCACGACCCGCGGCGCGTCGTCGATGTCGTGCGTGGTGGAAATGCTTGAAGCTTGCGGCATGGAATGCCCCGGCGTTGAGAAGACATGCAGCCTACGTCGCGGCCATGGCGCAGCGGAAGAACTGATTTTGCATTGGCTTATTTGAAATCGGCATATGCGGCCGAACACTGCGCGTGCCACTGTTAGAGGGGCGCGGCGCGCATATCCAAATCACCAAAGAATGTTTGTGGCGGGCATTGGCGCTTGCTTAGAGTCGAGTCTTTCCGCCAACCATCTTGCAGCCGCCATGCCCGAACTGGATCTGCCCTTGTCCCTGCATTACGACGGCGCGCTTGAGGCGCAGCTGTTTGACGACCTGCGGCTGGTCGTGGCGCCGAACATTCCCGCCGCGCGCATCGACGCCCCGCGCGACCTGGCGAATGCCGAAGATCGCGAGGCCGCGGGCCGCTACGCGGTGTGGAACACCGTACATGACCTCTTCATCACGCAGGTTGCCGCGCATGCCATATCGGGCCTCTTCGACGACGACGTCGAGTTTCAGTTCGCGCTGGCGCGCCAGCTGGGCGACGACGCCGCGCACGCGGAGTTCTCGCGCGGACGCGCCGCGGTGCTGCTGGGCGCTGACCCGCTGCCCCTGGTCGAGGATGGCGTGCGCGACGCATGGGACCTGATCGGCGGCTTTGCGCTACGCAATTGGCAGAACTTCCTGGCGTGGCAGTTCCACTACGAGCACTACATCCTGGCGCGCCTGTTCGTGAACCGGCGCACAGCGCAGGTGCTGGATTTCGGCCACCGCGAGTTCGGCGAGAACCGCATCCTGCCCGACGAGGAAGCGCACCGCATCCGCATCACGCAGTGGTGGCTGAACAAGCTGGAACGCGCCGACCCGGCCCAACGTGAAGACTGGGTGGAAGGCCTGATTCAGGCCGATGAGGACGCCCAGCGCATCCTGGGTCCTTATCTGCGCGACTCCTGGCAACTGAATCAGCGCGCCACGCATCTGGACACCCGCAACCACGTCGCGCTGTACGACGCGTGGCGGCGCGAGCTTTTGGCCACGCTGCTGCGCCGCGATCCGTCGGATCTGCCGGCGTTAACCAGCCTGGCGGCGTGAACCCGCACACCTCTCCCCCTTCTCTGCACGACGCATCCTCTTTCCACGCAAGGACACCACGATGACGCAGTCTCTCCCCCCCGCCGCGGACGATCAGGACCAGCCCGCCAGCCCGTTGCGCCGCTGGCTCATGGGCGCCGCGGCGCTGATGGGCTCGGGCGCCCTGTTTCCCAACGTGATCTTCGCGCCCGCGCACGCCGACACGAACAGCCTGCCCAACACCGTGGACGGCGCGGTGCGCGGCGGCGTGCTCAATGCAGTGGTGCATCCGGAGCCGCCCACGCTGGCGTTCTACCTGAACTCGTCCACGCCCACGGGGGCCGTGGTGAGCAAGATTTTCGACGGGCTGGTGGAGTACGGCCCGGACCTCAAGCCGCGTCCCGTCCTGGCCGAAAGCTGGACCGTATCGGAGGACGGCAAGACCATCACCTTCAAGCTGCGCCAGGGCGTGCTGTGGCACGACGGCAAGCCGTTCACATCGGCGGACGTGAAGTGGTCGGCTGAGGAAGTGTGGTTGAAGCACGCGCCCAGCGCGCGCCGCGTGTTCCAGTATCTGCAGAAGGTCGAGGCGCCGGACGATCACACCGTGGTGCTGCACCTGTCCCAGCCCACGCCCGTGGCGCTGAACGCCATCGACTCGCTGGGCGCGCCGATCCTGCCGCGCCATCTGTTCGAAGGCACGGACATCCAGAACAATCCGTACAACAACAAGCCGATCGGCACCGGTCCCTTCGTGTTCAAGGAATGGAACCGCGGCAACTACATCGTGCTGGAGAAGAACGAGAAATACTGGCAGCCGGAGCGCCCGTACCTGGACCGCATCGTCTGGAAGATCATCCCGGACGTCTCGGGCCGCGCCACCGCGCTGGAGACCGGCGGCGTCGCTTACGGCGAGCGCAATCCGGTGGCCTTCACCGATGCGACGCGTCTGTCCAAGCTGCCCAAGCTGGCGGTCGACACGTCCGGCTACAACGGCTTTGCCGCCTGGCTGTGGCTGGAAGCCAACCTGCGCGATCCCATCCTGTCGAACCTGAAGGTGCGCCAGGCCATCGCGCACGCGGTGAACAAGCAAGTGCTGGTCAAGACCGTGTGGAACGGCTATGCCGAACCGTTCGTCAGCCCGGTGCCGTCGCTGGTAAAGCCCTATCACAACCCCAACGTGCAGCAGTATCCGTTTGACCCGGCGCTGGCCGAGAAGCTGCTGGACGAAGCCGGCTACCCGCGCAAGGCCGACGGCTGGCGCTTTGCGCTGACGCACGACTACATCCCGTTCGGCGACGACTACCGCCGCACCGGCGAGTTCGTGCGCCAGGCGTTGCGCAAGATCGGCATCGACGTGACGCTGCGCGGGCTGGACCTGGCGACGTGGACGCGCAATGTGTTCACGGACTACAACTTCCAGCTCATCAGTTCGTGGGGAACGGTTCTGATCGATCCGCAGCTGGGCGTGGAGACGCGCTACTGGAGCAAGGCAGAAGCCAAGGGTACGCCCTGGTACAACGTTTCCGGCTACAAGAACGCCGACATGGATCGGGCCATCGAAGCCGCGCAGATCGAAACCGATCCGCAAAAGCGCATCGAGCAATACAACGAGGTGCAGCGGCTGGCGCAGCGTGATCTGCCGCTGATCGGGCTGTTCGAGTTCCGCTGGTTTGGCGTGTGGGACAAGCAGGTGCGCAACGTGACGGACGCTTCGTCCCATTCGCGCAACAACTTTGCCAACGTCTGGCTGGGCAAGGCCTGACGGCCGGGGAAAGATCGCCATGTCCCTGCGCCTGCCCCGTCCGCTGCGCTACCTGCTGCAGATCCTGTTCGTGGTGGGCGTCACCGCGATTGCCAACTTCTTCCTGCTGAAACTCGTGCCTGGTGATCTGGTGGACGTGATCGCCTCGGAAAACAGCGGCATCACACCCGAGCACGTCGCGCAGTTGCGCCAGGCCTATGGCCTGGACCAGAGCGTGTTCGCGCAGCTCGGCTATTACCTCAAGAGTCTGCTGTCGCTGGACCTGGGATATTCCTTCCGTTATGGCGAGCCGGTGTCAGACCTGATCTTCAACCGGCTGCCCGCGACGCTGGCGCTGATTGGCACGGGATTGGCGCTGTCGGTGGCCGTCGGCGTGCTGCTGGGCGTGCTGGCCGCCCGGCGTCCGCAGGGCATTCTGGACACGCTGCTGTCCGGGCTGGCCACGGCAGGCTATTCCGCGCCCATGTTCTGGACGGCGCTGATGCTGATCGTGGGCTTTGGCGTGCATCTGAACTGGCTGCCTGTCGGCGGGATCCGCGATGTGGGCGCGGCGCACCAGGGCTGGGCGCTGTGGGTGGACTATGCGCGCCATCTGGCGCTGCCGGTCACCACCGTGGCGATCTACTACGTGGCCATCTACGCCCGGCTGTCGCGCGCGTCGATGATCGAGACCCTGCAGGAAGACTACATCCGCACCGCGCGCGCCCGCGGCAACGGCGAGGCGCGCGTGATCTGGCGCCATGCACTGAAGAACGCCATCCTGCCGGTCATCACGATGCTGGGTCTGCAAAGCAGCGCGCTGCTGGGCGGCAGCATCGTGGTCGAAACCGTGTTCGCGTGGCCGGGACTGGGGCAGTTGTCGTTCGAGGCCATCGCCAGCCGCGACGTCAACCTGCTGCTGGGCATCCTGCTGATGAGCGCGGCGCTGGTCGCTCTGATGAACATAGCCGTCGACGCCTGCTACGGCCTGCTCGACCCCCGAGTGAGAAAGACATGAAAGCACCCGCCCTTGCCGCGCTGCGCCTGCTGCGCACGCCTTCGGCCGCTGTCGGCGCGGTCATTCTGGCCATCGTGATCGGCGCGGCGGCCAGCGCCTCGTGGCTGTTTCCCGACGATCCGCTGGAGATGGTCGGCGCCCCCTTTACCTGGCCCGGCGAAGACGCCGAGTTTCCCGCAGGTACCGACCTGATGGGCCGCGACATCCTGGCCGGGCTTTTCCACGGGGCGCGCGTGTCGCTGCTGGTGGGCGGCGCGTCGGCCGCGATCGCGCTAGGCATCGGGCTGCTGGTGGGCGCCTTTGCCGGCTATGCCGGTCCGCGCACCGATGCCGTGCTGATGCGCATCACCGAGCTGTTCCAGACGGTGCCCTCGTTCCTTCTGGCGATCGTGCTGGTGGCGATTCTGGGGCCGTCACTGTCGACCATCATCTTTGCGCTGGGCATCACGTCTTGGACCGGCATCGCGCGGCTGACGCGCGGCGAATTCATCTCGCTGCGCGAGCGCGAGTTCGTGCGGGCCGCGCAGACGCTGGGCGCCGGCCACGCCCGCATCATCTTCCGCGAGATCCTGCCCAACGCCCTCCCGCCCATCATCGTGACCACCGCCGTGCTGGTGGCCCACGCCATCCTGTCCGAAGCGGGGCTGTCCTTTCTGGGACTGGGCGATCCCAACGTGGTGAGCTGGGGCAGCATGGTCGGCGCGGGCCGCGAGGCGCTGCGCACCGCCTGGTACATGACCGCGCTGCCCGGCCTGACCATCATGGCGACGGTGCTGGCGCTGAACCTGCTCAGCGACGCCATCAACGATGCGCTCAACCCGAAACTGCGCCGCCGCCGCGTGGCGGCACAGCCCGCCGCCGCCGGCCAGCCGTAAAACCGATTCCCGACATGACCACGCTGATCGACATCCAAGGATTGAACGTCGCCTTCCCCGGCCACCACGCCGTGCGGAACCTGGACCTGCAACTGCGCGCCGGCGAAACGCTGGCGCTGGTGGGCGAGTCCGGCTGCGGCAAATCCACCACCGCGCTCGCGCTGCTGGGGCTGTTGCCGCGCCATGCCAAGGTGCAGGGCCGCGTGCTGTTCGAGGGCCAGGACCTGCTGGCGCTGCCGGAACGCCGCCGCTGTGCGTTGCGCGGCGACCGCATCGCCATGATCTTCCAGGAGCCGATGACCAGCCTGAATCCGGTGCTGACCCTGGGCGACCAGATTGGCGAGGCGCTGCGCCTGCACCGCGGCGCGTCCGCCCGGGCGGCCCGCGCACGCGCCATCGAACTGCTCGACATGGTGCGCGTGCCGGAGCCGCAGCGCCGCGTGGACGACTATCCGCATCACCTGTCCGGCGGCCAGCGCCAGCGGGCGATGATCGCCGCCGCCATCGCCTGCCAGCCCGCGCTGCTGGTGGCCGACGAGCCCACCACCGCGCTGGACGTGACGGTCCAGGCGCAGATCCTGAAACTGCTGGACGACCTGCGCGGCGAGTTGGGCATGGGGCTGTTGCTGATCACGCACGACCTGGCGGTGGTGGGCGAATGGGCTGACCGCGTGGCGGTGATGGTGCAGGGCGAAAAGGTCGAGGAAGGCGCGGCCTCCGCGCTGCTGGGCCAGCCGCGCCACCCGTATACGCGCGGCCTGCTCGGCGCATCGCTGCGGCTGGACGACGCCACGCACTACAGCACGCTGCGGCTGCCGGAGATTCGAACCCGGCTGGATCCTGCGTCGGGCAAGCCGGTGTTTGGACTGGTGACGCCGCCGCGTGTCCCGGCAGCCGCCAACGACCCCGCCGCGAGCGCCAGCGGTCCACTGCTGCAGGTGCAGGACCTGCGCGTGCAGTACCGGACGGCCCGCGGCATCACCACGGCGGTCGATGGCGTGTCGTTCGAGATCGCGCCGGGCGAAACGGTGGGCCTGGTGGGCGAGTCGGGCTGCGGCAAGTCCACACTGTCACGCGCGCTGGTGCGGCTGCTGCCGCCGGCCTCGGGCCGCATTCTGCTGCGCGACGAAGACACCACGACGCTAGATGCCGGCCGGCTGGCCGCCTACCGCCAGCGCGTGCAGATGATCTTTCAGGATCCGTACGCGTCCCTCAATCCCCGGCACACCGTGGCGGACATCCTGGAGGCCGCGCTGCGCATCCATCGCGTGAAGGATCGCGTCGAGCGTCGCCGCCGCATTCACCACATCCTGGACGCCGTCGGCCTGCCGCGCGAGGCGCTGGCGCGCTATCCCAGCGAGTTCTCGGGCGGCCAGCGTCAGCGCATCGGCATTGCCCGGGCGCTGGTGCTGCGCCCGGCGCTGGTCATCTGCGACGAACCCGTGTCGGCGCTGGACGTGTCCGTGCAGGCGCAGATTCTCAACTTGCTGGTCGACCTGAAGGATGAGTTCCGCCTGTCGTACCTGTTCATCTCGCACGACCTGTCGGTGGTCCACTACCTGGCGGACCGGGTGCTGGTCATGAATGCGGGGCGGATCGTCGAGGAAGGACCCAACGCCACGCTCTGGCGCGACGCCCGCCATCCCTACACGCGCAGTCTGATCGCCGCCCTGCCGCGCGGGCTGGAGCCGGGGGACGAGGCGCAGCGGCGTATCGCCTGACGCCGCCGCACCCTCCTCCCGCGTGCCCCCCGGCCCACTCCTCCATATGGGGGCTGGTTTGCGCCTGCCCGCAGGCCTATACTGGATTCGCCGTTGCTGGACATTCCTTTACCTAAAGGAGAGGCAACATGTACAGGCACTTGCTCATCGCCGTGGACGGTTCCCTGCTGTCCGAGTCGGCATTCAAGCGCGCGCTCGTTTTCGCCAAGGAAATGGGCGCCACCATCACCCTGCTGCGCGCTATTCCGGAAGACCACCTGCTGGTTTATCAGGCCGAAATGCTGGGCGCCACCGAAGGACATCACACCGACCAGGCGCGCAAGAACGCGCAGGCCTATCTGGACGGACTTGAGACCGAGGCGCGGCACGCGCTGGTGCCCTGCGAAGCCATCGTCATGGTGAATGACCATCCGCACGAGGCCATTGTGGAGACGGCGCAGAAAACCGGGTGCGACCTGATCGTGATGGGATCGCACGGGCGGCACGGCATGACGGGCTTTTTGCTGGGCAGCGAGACGCAGCGCGTGCTGGCGCGCACGCGGCTGCCGGTGCTGGTGTATCGGTAGGCCGAGCCTTCGTTGTTCGTTATGCCGAGGCCAGCGCGTGCTGGAACGTGAAGCTGTCGGCGTACACGTGGTCCAGGCTGGCGCCGCGTTCGGCCAGCAGGCTTTTGGCCTGGCGGATCATTTCCGGCGCGCCGCACAGGTAGAAGGCATGTTCCGACAGGTCGTCGTGGTCTTCCAGGACGGCCTGCTGCACGTAGCCGCGGCGCCCCTGCCAATCGGGTCCCGCGCGCGACAGCACGGGCACGAAGTTGAATTCGTACAGACGGCCGGCCCAGCTTTCTATCTCGTCGCGGATATACAGGTCCGCTTCGGTACGCATGCCCCAATACAGGGTGACGGGCGGGCAGTCCTCGTTGTCCAGCAGCGATTCCAGAATCGCCTTGATCGGCGCAATGCCGGTGCCGGTCGCCATCATGATGAGCGGGCGCCAATCTTCCTCGTGATAGCTGAAGACGCCAAGCGGCGCCTCGATCTCCACGGGCGCGCCCGCGCTGGCCTGTCCCAGCCACTGGTCCGTGTAGCGGCCGCCGGGAATGCGCCGCACATGGAAGTCGATCAGGTTGCCGGCGGGCGCCGAGGCCATGGAGAAGCTGCGCGTCTCGCCGTCCGGCAGCACCACGTTCATATACTGGCCGGGCACGTAGTCCAGGCCGTCGCCGGGCAGCGCCAGCGTCAGGTGGATGACGTCGTCGCAGTAGCCGTCGATGCGGTGGATCGTGGCGGGGATGCGGCGCGCCTCGGGAAAGACCTGGCGGCTGCTGGCCACGCTGATGCGCAGGTCGCCCATGGGATGCGCCTGGCACGCCAGCGCGTAGCCCTGCTCGGCCTCTTCCGGCGTCAGCGCCATCGGGTAGTCGTCGTACCGGACAGTGCCCGACTCGAGCTTGATGCGGCACGTGCCGCAGCCGCCGAACGTGCATTCGTGCGGCAGCTTCACCGCCGACCGCTCGGCGGCCTGCAGCACGGTTTCGCCCGCTTCGACGTCGAAGGCGGTCTCGGTTTCCAGAATGTGCACGCGGTATGCCATGGCGCCCTCGCCTATTTCTTGATGTCCGCTTCCACCAGCACCTTCATGCCGCGCGGCTCCAGCAATTCGCCCAGCGCGGCCAGTGCCGCAAGACCCGCTTTGGTGTCCTGCTCGCCGTTGCCGCCGCTCAGGCCCACGCCGCCGATCACCTCGCCGTTCACGACGATTGGAAAGCCGCCGACGAACACCGCGAACTTGCCGTCGAAGCTCCACTGGATGCCGAAGGCTTCGTTGCCGGGCAGCGCGGGGCCGTTGGGCGGCGTATTGAACAGGTGGGTCGAGCGCTTGTGCCCGGCAGCGGTGAACGCCTTGTTCCAGGCGATCTGCGGACCCGTGATGCGGGCGCCGTCCATGCGCTCCAGCGCAATCGGATAGCCACCGTCGTCCACGATGCAGATCGACTCCAGCACGCCGATTTCCTGCGACTTGGCGATGGCAGCGCGCACCATGACGCGCGCCTCTTCAAGTTCCAGCCGATAGATCTGTTTCATGTGCAAAGCCTCTGTGGATGGATGAGCCGTCAGCCGGCGCGGTAGACGGTTTTGATCTGGGTGTAGAACTCCAGGCCCACGCGGCCCGATTCTCGGAACGTCGAGGTGCTGGAGTGCTTCAGGCCGCCGAACGGCGCATTGATCAGATTGCCGGTGGTGGTGCGGTTGATCTTCACGGTGCCGGCCTGGATGTCCCGCGCGAAGCGGTGCGCGTAGCGCGCGTCGGTGGTGGCAATCGCGGCAGACAAGCCGTATTCCGTGTCGTTGGCCTGCGCGATGGCGTCGTCATACCCGTCGACCTCGATCAGCGCGATCACGGGGCCGAAGATCTCTTCGCGGGCAATGCGCATCTGCTGCGTCACGCCGGCAAAGAGCGCGGGCGTCACGTAATAGCCGCGGTCAAAGCCGGGGCCCGTCAGGCGATCGCCGCCGTGCAGGTGCTTGGCCTCCTGCTTGCCCAGTTCGATGTAGCCGAGCACGTTGTCGAGCTGGCGGGCGGTGGCCAGCGGACCCAGGTCAAAATTTCCCTCAAGCCCGTTGCCGATGGTCAGCGTCTTGATCTTGGCGAGCAGCTTTTCCGTATAGGCCTGGCTGACCTTGCGGTCGACCAGCACGCGGCTGGTGCCGGTGCACGCCTGTCCGCTCAACGAGAAGCCACCCTTGACCGCCAGGTCCACCGCGCGGTCCAGGTCGGCATCGGCCAGGACGATCAGCGGGTTCTTGCCGCCCAGCTCCATCTGCGTGCGGGTCGTCAGGCCCGCCGTCCGGTGGATCTGCTCGCCGGCGGCCGTGGAGCCGGTGAAGGAAATGGCCCGCACCTGGCTCGCCGCCGTAATGGCTTCCCCCACTGCGCCCGCCGGGCCCGTCAGAAAGTTCAGCACGCCGGCGGGCAGGCCGGCGCGCACGAAGGCCTCGGTCAGGCGATAGCCCGACATTGGCGCGTCGGACGAGGGCTTGAACACCACCGTGTTGCCCATGATGAGGGCCGGCGCGATCTTGCGCGCCGGAATCGAGATGGGGAAATTCCAGGGGGAAATGACCGTGACCACGCCCAGCGGCTCGCGCTGGCTGTAGACGATCATGTCCGGGTCGTCGTTGGGGTAGGTCTCGCCCGTGAAGGATTGGCCTTCGACCGCGTAGAACCGGATCGTCTGCGCCGAGCGCAGCACTTCATCCTTGGCCAGATTCAGGCCCTTGCCTTCTTCGCGGGTCAGCTCGCGGGCAATGGCGTCGGCGTTGTCTTCCAGGTGCTGGGCGGCCCGGAACAGGATGGCCGCGCGCTTGGAGATCGGCGTGTCGCGCCACGCGGCAAAGGCCGCTTCGGCGGCCAGCACGGCCTGCCGGGCGTCTTCGGCGCCGGACGCCTGGAAATGCCCGACGACATCGTCCGTATCGGCCGGATTGCGGTTCGGGGCCGTCTTGCCCGTAGCGCTGGGCGTCCAATTGCCGCCGATGTAGTTCAAAAAGGGTTGCTGCGAGAGATCGTCCACGGGAGCGCTTCCTTGATTGAGTCTGGGCCGGCGTGGCCGGGCGCGAGGCATCTGGGCCAGTTTCAGAACATTGTATACTTTAATCTCTGCGCGACGATCGGTGGAAACCCCACCGCGCCGCCAGCAAAAAGGCTCCCGCGCGGGAGCCTTTTTGCATTCGGGCGGGGCTTTCAGCTCCAGATCAGCACCGCGCAGATCGTGGAGACGAAGAGCGCCAGCAGTACGGGCAGCAGCAGCGCGCGCACCAGCGACAGCACGTTCACCCGCGCAAACCCCGCCACCGCAATCAGCGACGACCAGGCGATCAGCGTGCCGCCGCCCGTCCACACGGCGCCCATCTGGCCGACCGCGGCCAGCGTAGCTGGGTCCACCCCGACGACCGGACCCAGCGCGCCGGACAGGGTGCCGGTGAGCGGCAGGCCGGCAAAGCCGGAGCCGTCGATGCCGGTGATCATGCCGACAAGCAGCACGCCGAAGGCGACGAGGAAGTGGTTCTCCGGAATCAGGTGCTGCGCGGCGGAGATCACTTCGAACAACAGGCCGGGCGCCTGCGCCGCCGGCACGCCCAGGATCTGGGCGGCCGTCTCATTGGCGCCCACGAAGAAAAAGCCGGCGATGGGCAGCACGGAACCCATTGCCTTGAAGGCGAACACGAAGCCGTCAGTGACGTGCTCCGGGCAGACGTCCAGCATCTTGCGGGGACCTTCGGCAGCCAACGTCACCAGCATCATCACCACGAACGCAACGCCGCCGACCAGCGCCGCCGCATCGCCGCCGCGCAGGGCGGGCAGCGACTGGAACAGCCGGGGCAGCACCATCACGGCGATCACCGCCAGGAACGCCAACGGCGTCACCACGGCAAACACCTTGGACCAGCGGATGCGGCGGCGCTCTTCGTCGCTCAGCGCGGGGCCGGCAGGCAGGGCGGGATCGGCGCCCATCGTGCCGCGAGCGAGTTCGGCCTTGTCGAACGAGCCAGCCTGTTCCATGCGCGCCAGACTGCCGTCCTGCGCACGGGCCTGCCAGGCCGACAGCAGCGCCGGATCGGCCGGCACGATGTGACGGCGCACCAGCAGGTAAGCCGTCACCAGCGCGATCGCGCCGGTGATCAGCGACAGCACGAGCGCGCGGTCGGCCACCACGGCGGCGCTGACCGCCGCTCCCGCCGCCTTGGCGCTGATGCTCGGCGCCACGCCGATCACGTAGTCCGACGACAGGGCCATGCCCTGCCCCGCGATGGCAATGGCCATGGCGCCGGCCAGCGGCGGCAGCCCGGCCGCGATGGCCGCCGGCAGCAGGATGGCCGACACCAGCGGCACGGCGGGCGTCGGCCAGAAGAACAGCGAGATCACATAGGTACAGAGGGCGATGATCACGAACGACGAATGCCCGCCCCGCATGACGCGGCGAAACGGCTGGACCATGCGCACGTCCGCTTGCAGCGTCTTCAGGGAGTTGAGCAGCGCCGTCATGAACGTGATGACCAGAAAGATGTTGAAGAGCTCTTTGGCGGCGACGAAGCTGGCGGAAAAGATGCCGATCAGTCCGCTGATCGGATTGCCCGTGATCGCCAGCACGACCAGGAACGTGCCGATGACCGAGGGCACCACGACATTGGCGCGCAGGATCATCGTCAGGATGATGGCGGCCACGCTGATCAGGTATATCCAATGAGCGGCAGTGAGCACGACGTCGGATTGCATGCGCTATTCCCCTTGAATGCGTGGCTGTTGGGTCGCCACCGTCGGTATACTATATTTCGTTATGAGCCATACCAACCGAAATATGCACCGCCTAGGGAAACCGATAATGCGGGTCTCAGCCTGATTTTTAGCTGAAAAACAAGGGATTACCCTGGAGTTTCCGAAATCTCCTGGCATCATGGGATTTCATCGATAGACTATCGTATACAGAAATTACAACGCCCTTAGACATGTTGTCTTCCCTGGCAAGCACCGATCTGTGGCATTACGCCGCCATGGCAGCCGTCGTGTTTGGCGCGGCCGTCGCACAAGGCGTGGGCGGCGTGGGGTTTGCGATGTTTGCCGCGCCCGTCGCGGCCATGTTCTTCCCGCAACTGGCGCCCGGCCCGCTCCTGACCCTGGGCGGCTTCATTTCGCTCTTGACCGCCCTGCGCGAACGCGCCGCCATCGATTGGCCGGCCGTTTCCTACGCGCTGGCCGGGCGCGCCGTCGGCACGCTGATCGCGATCTACGCCATGGCGCGCTTTGCGCCCCAGGCGCTGGGCTTGCTTTTTGCCTGCATGATCTTGGTTGCCGTCGCGCTCAGCGTGGCGGGGCTGAAGTTCTCCGCAACGCCGGGCCGGGTCTCCGGGGCGGGCGTAGCCTCGGGGATCATGGGCACGATGACGTCGGTGGGCGCCCCGCCCATCGCCATCGTGCTGCAGCACGCCGCGCCGCCCCGGCTGCGCGCCACGCTGGGCATGGTGCTCTTTCTGGGATCCATTTTTTCGCTTGCCATGCTGGCGCTGGCCAAGCGTTACACGGGCTACCACGCCGGGTTGGCGCTCAGCCTGGCGCCGTTTCTGCTGGCCGGTTTCGCGGTCTCCAGCCGCCTGCGCACCCTGCTGCCTCCCCGTGCTGTGCGCGGCGTGCTGCTCGTGGCCTGCGCCATGGGCGCGGTGGGCGTGCTGGTGAAGTCATTCTGGGTGCACTGATGCGGCAAACCGCCAGCGACGGACGGCTACACCCGGTAATACAATGCCGACTATATCCATTACGCCAAACCTGCTCGCCATGACAACCTCCCCCGTCAGCCCGCAAGCCGTCGAGACACAGCATTCATCCCCGCTGAAGATCGGCGAGCAGCACCCGCAGTTGTTTGCCGTCATCCGCGACAAGCTGCGCGAACGCATCTTGAGCGGCGAATTCACGCCGGGCGACCGCCTGGTGGAAGGCCGTTTGTCCGAGGAAATGGGCGTGTCCCGCATCCCGGTGCGCGAGGCGTTGCGCGCGCTGGCCGCCGAAGGCCTGGTCACGATCGAGCCGCGCCGCGGCGCGTCCGTGTCGGTACTGTCAGACGCCGTTGCCTACGACATGGTGGAAGTGCGCGCCACGCTGGAAGGCTTGAACGCGAAGCTGGCCGCGCAGCGCCGCGACGAAAAGACGGTGGAGCGCCTGCAGGCCTTTTTGCGCGAAGGCACGGAAGCGGCGCGCGACGAGAAGCTGGACAAGTTCCTGGCGCTGAATTCGCAGTTCCACGAAATGCTGGCCACGATCGGCGGCAACGTGGTGCTGACCGACCTGATGCGCTCGCTGCGCGACCGCACCGCGCTGCTGTTCGCGCCCAGCAACATGCGCCGCGCAAAGCAGAACTGGGACGAGCATTCGCAAATCTTGAATGCCGTCATTGCGGGCAACGGCGACCTGGCGGCGCTTCTGGCCAGCCAGCACGTGCACAACGCGGCCAAGGCCTACACCGAAGCGCAACAGCCGCCGCAGCAGGCGTCGGTGGCCTGAGCGCCTGAGCGCCGGAACACTGACGAGCGGCTGTCCCCGCCATCAGGTCATCAGGTCGTGATCTTCTCCACCGCCCCCGGCGCCGCGCCCAGCACGATCCCCTTGCCGTTCTGCACCACCCACGACACCTTCACGTCGCCATTCACAAACGTCTGGCAGGCCATGCGGTAGCCGGCCTCGAAGTCTTCCGGCCGCAGATGCTTGCGCTCCTTCGGCTTGATGGCGTCGGTGTTTTCCAGCCCCTCTTCGATCCGGCACTTGCAGGTGCCGCACAGGCCGCCCCCGCACTTGAACGGGATGCCCCCCTTTTCCTTGAGCGACACGCGCAGCAGGTTGCTGTTTTCCGGCGCCGTGGCGACCATGCCGCCGTTGGATATGAACGTGATCTGAACCATATAGTCAGTGCTCCGCGGCGCGCGCGCCGGACCGCAGCGTCAGCGTCGACGCCATGCTGCCAAAACGCGTCAGGTGCGCCAGCTCCTTGCGGGCCGCGTCCACTGACGAGAACTTCTCCAGAAATTTGGACGGCACGTGATTCACCACGTAGGGCGGCGTTTCCTCGGTGACCACCAGCTTGATCTCACGTTCCAGGCGGGCAATGCTGAACACGGCCAGCGCGCGCCCGTAGAACACGTAGTCATAGGTCTCGATGATGTCGGCGCCGTCGCCCGCCTCGGTACGGAACACCCCGGGCTTGGAGGTCAGGATCACATAGGTGGATTCGGTCGCCATCATGCCTCCACGTCCTGGGACAGCTCGATGTCGCTGCTGAGCCAAAGCTGGCACGCCAGCCGGTAGCCCTGGTCGACACGATCGCCCAGCTGCTTTTTTTCCTTCCAGTTCACCGGCGGCAGATGCTCGGCCCCGGCGATGATGCGGCACGCGCACTTGGCGCACTTGCCCATGCCGCATTCGTAGCGCAGGTGCGGGAACGGAAACTGCTTGATGCCGGCCCGCACCACCAGGTTGGTGTTGTCCTTCACCACGTCGGTGTAGGTCTGGCCGCCTTTATGAAACACAACGGTAGGCATGAGGTCTTCGTCCAGGTTCTGCGGCGCGGGCACCGCCCGGGCGTGCCGGGCGGGCCGGGTGGGTACGTGCGATCAGGCGGCAAGGCCCAGTTCGGGCAGCTTGATCTCGTCCTGCACGTAGTCGGTATAGAGCGCCGTGGTGTACAGCAGCCGCATCTGCGCGCCGATCTCGCAGATCTTCAGGCAGCGCTGTTGCAGGTCCACCGTGTTGGCGTGCTCCAGCACGATCTGGTAGCCGCGTTCGCCGTGGATCTCGTCGGACACGATGTGCAGGTCGAAGAACTCCACTTCCTCATCGGTGAAGCCGTACTTCTCGCGCAGGGTCGGCGTCTGCTTGCGGTAGATGGACGGCACCTGCGATTCCAAGCCCACCACCAGGCCTGCCACCGCCACGATCGGATCCTCGCGCATGGCCACGGCATAACACCAGCTTTGCAGCGCGCGGGTCGTGGGCGACATGTTGTCCGGATTGGTGACCCGTTCGCGGGTGGTGCCGCAGGCTTCGGCAAAGCGGATCAGCAGATCGGTATGGCGGTCGCCACCGATTTCCTCTTCGTACATGTTGGCCAGCAGGAAATCCTTGGCCTCGGTGTAGGTGTCCGGGGTGCGGGCGTACAGGTAGCCCAGGTAGTCGGCGAAGGGGCCGACGTAGTGATAGTGGTTTTCGGCCCAGCGCGACAGATGCTCGCGGCTCAGCTTGCCCTCGGCCCAGGCGATCGAAAAGGGCGATGCGTTTGCGCTCTTGCCCTTGATCGCGTTTTCCAGCGCCGTGCGGAATTCATCTCGGTTCATCAGTTCTGCCATGACTCGCTCCAGGTCCAGTGGGAGAAATTCCAGGCCTGTCTCAGCCCGGCCATGATGAACATTGTATACCGTCTACTGTTTTGGACCGCTAGGGCAATCCCGAGGTAAGCCCCTTAAAGAGGGACAGTTTCAAACAGATCAAGCACTTGGCGCCCCCAAGGCCAATTGGACCGAGACGCGTCGCAGGCGTACAATGAATACAATTTCAACGCAATACGGAAATACCATGAACACCCGCCACCCGCTGGGCGACGCCCCGATCGGTCAACAACTGCTCCCCCACTACGCCCGCCGCGACGCGGTGCGCCACGCGACGCCGCTGTTTCCGTCGTCCTGGGCGGAACTGCTGGCTCCGTTCCGCAACGCCCGTCTGCAACCGCTGCGCGCAGCCGCACCCGCCGCGCGCACGCAACGCGACGACACGGTCTGCCAAGCTGGCTGAAGGAAAAGCCAGGGACTGAACGCCCTGGCTTGAAAAGCCCGGGACGCCTTCCCGGGCTGGCGCTACGCCGCTAGCGTCTCGCGCGCAGACTGGCCTGCATCCGGGCGTTTTGCAGCGCCACGCTCCGCTGACGGCGGGCGTTGCCGCCCGCGAGCGCCAGCACGATGGCAAAGCCCACGGTGTAGGCCAGCACGTCCCACCAGTCCGGCACGCTGCCGAACACCACGCGCAACACCGGCTGCTCGATGCGCCAGCCGAAATGCCGCGCCAGGTACTGGCCCAATTCGACCGCATAGCCCGTGAACAGCGCGGCCAGGGCCAGCGGCAGTACGCCCGCGCGGACGAAGCTGCGGTACAGCAGATAGGCCCAGCCCACCGCCACCACGTCGCCCACGAAACCACGCAAGAAGGGATAGGGCGCGCCCACGGTGGCGATCAGCGCCAGCACGGCGGTTACGGCAAGCAGGGCGGCGAACGCGCGCCCGTTGAAAGTCAGGGTCATTGAATCAGCAAACGTAAATAGTGAAACAGGGTGGGGCGTGGCGACTGCATCAGCGGCGCCGCATCGCCCGCGCCCAGGCCGGTAACAAGGCCAGCGCGCAGGTTACCGGAAAAGCGCGTGCCGCCCTCCTCGGCCGCCTGCCTTGGGCGTACCATTGAGCGACCCCGACCCAGCCCAGAACGGGCGCGATCCTCGCGTCCGGCCACGTTCCCATGCTGCAGCCCGTTTCGGCTTCGACCGACCTGCCGGCGGCCCCCCCGGCCGCGCCCGCGCCTGTCCTTCAGGTCAGCACGCTTTCCCCACTCGCTTTCCCCGCCTTTCGCGTCATCTGGATCGCCAACCTGTTTGCCAATCTGGGCACCTGGGCGCAATCGGTGGCCGCGGCGTGGGTCATCACCACGGAGCAGAGCAGCCCGCTGATGGTCGCGATGATCCAGGTGGCGGCGGCGTTTCCGCTGGTCGCCCTGTCGATCCTGACCGGGGTGCTGGCTGACAACCACGACCGCCGCAAGGTGATGCTTGCGGGCATGCTGCTGGAGCTGGCGGGCGGCGTCTTCATCACCATCCTGGCCTTCGCGGGATTGCTGCACCCCATCACGCTGATCGCATCGGTGTTCTGCATCGCCATCGGCAGCGCGGTCGTCACGCCGGCGTGGCAGGCCGCCGTGGGCGAACAGGTGCCGCGCGAGCACGTCGGCAGCGCCGTGCTGTTGAACAGCGTCAACTTCAATGTGGCGCGGGCGGTGGGGCCGGCCATCGGCGGCCTGCTGCTGGGCGCGCTGGGCACGTCCTGGGTCTTTCTGCTGAACTGTTTCTGCTACGGCGGCCTGATCTGGGCGATCTGGCGCTGGAAGCGCGACTTGCCCGTGCGCCGGCTACCGCCCGAAGGCCTCTTCGAAGGCGTGGTCGCCGCGCTGCGCTACACACAGCACTCGACCGTGACGCGCGTGGTGATGCTGCGCTCGTTCGCCTTCGGCCTGTCGGCCAGCGCACTGTGGGCACTGCTGCCACTGCTGGCGCACGAGCACGAAAGCGGCAGCGCGCTGCTGTACGGCTACATGCTCGGCGCGTTGGGCGTGGGCGCCATCCTGGGCAGCGTCCTGGTGCGCCGGGCGCGCGCGGCGTGGGGATCCGGCGGCCTGATCAGCGTGGCCGCCGCGCTGCTGGCCGCCTGCCTGCTGGCGCTGGGCCTGACCGATACGCTGTGGGTCGCGTTTCCGGCGCTGCTGCTGTCGGGCGGCTGCTGGATCGGCGTGCTGGCCACCTACAACACGACCGTGCAGCTGCTGGTGCCGGACTGGGTGAAGGCGCGCGCGCTGGCGCTGTACCAGACCGCGATCTTTGGCGGCCTGGCGGCGGGCTCGTTCATGTGGGGCCATTTCGCGGGCACGATGGGCGTGTCCGGCGCGATGTCGGCCGCCGGCATCGTGCTGGGCGTCACCGTGGCGCTGCTGTACCGCTCGCGCCTGCCGGAACAGGTGGACGCGCGATCGCTCACCCGCGCCGACGACACCGAACCGGCCCTGGCCGACGCTGGCTTCAACACGCAGCGCGGCGCGGTGCTGGTTGCGGTGGAATACCTGGTCAATCCGGACAAGCTGGCCGCGCTGATCCACGCCGCCCGGCCGCTGCGCCTCTTGCGGCTGCGCAATGGCGCGCAGCAGTGGCAACTGTTCCGCGACCTGGAGCGCGAGGGCGTCTGGCGCGAGGTCTTCCTGGTGGAAAGCTGGATGCAGTACCTGCGGATGATCGACCGCATGACACTGGCCGACAAGATGGTGCTGGACGAGGTGCGCGCACTGCACGCGGGCGACAAGCCGCCCGTGGTGTCGCGCAACGTCAGCTACCTGGCCATGAACGAGGCGCAGGGTTTCTCGCTGCGCCGCGCCCCCGATACCCGATGACGCGCGAGGTCCGACCATGCTTACCTCTTTGTGGCGCAACTGGCGGGCCTGGCGGCGTGGCGGGCCGCAGCTCGACGTCATCCTGTCCTCTGCCGATCCCCAAGCCCCACTGGCCGAACGCAATCTGTGGCTGGTCGATCTTGGCCGCTGGCTGAACCGGCCGGACGGCGAACCGGCGCAGGACGACGGGCGCGACCCGCGCCATGCCCGCCTGCGCTACCTGCTGCAAGTGCTGGAACGCAATCCCACTGTGGCGGCCCGCACGGCGGCCACGCTGCGTTCGGTGCTGGTGGACAACGACCCCACCGCCCTCCTGTGCGATACCGGCGTCGCCTCGCGCCCTGGATTCTGGGGTGAGTTCTGGCGCCGCATCGTGGCCTGGATGCTGCCGCCGACCGTCAATCAGGGCGATATGTCGGGCCTCTTCACGCTGCTGTTTCGCCGCGCGGGCGACGCGCAATGGATCGAGTCGCTGGACGACGAGACGCTGGCGCGCGTGCGCGCGTTGCTGCGCCTGGAAGCGCACAGCCCGGCGCAAGCAGCCGATGCGTTGCCTGCCCCCACGCCGGACGCGCTTGCCCAGCGGCTGGATCAAGCGCTGACCAGCAGCATGCAGGTGCTCGTCAGCCAGGTACGCGCCGTCGGGCTTAGCCAGGACATCCGCTCCCGTGTGGCGGGCCGCGTGGACGAGTCGCCGTTCTTCACGCTGGAGGCCACGGCAGCAGAACTGTTCGACAGCACGCCGGACACACCGCGCGAGGTGGTGGGCCAGCGCCTGAACGTGCTGCGCGCCTTGTTGGACGACTGCCGCGCGGCGGGGGACGCCGTCTACGAGGAACTCAAGCGCAATGGCGTCGCGGTCGACGTGGTCTACCAGATCGAGTGCATGAAGCTGCGCCTGGCGCGCATCGAGCTGCTGCTGGGCGTGTGGATCGATCCGACGCAGCGCCACCGGTACGCGTACCTGATCGCCGAGCTGATCCGCTGCACGCTGGCGCGCGGCAGCATCCGGCACTTGGCGGCGTCGTCGCTCGCCCAACTGGCGCGGCGCGTGATGGACCGCAGCGCCGAGACCGGCGAACACTACATCGCGCGCGACACGCTGGAATACATGGACATGGTCAAGGCATCCATGGGCGGCGGCTTTGTCGTGGCGTTCACGGTCTATGTGAAGTTCATCATCACGTCGGCCCACCTGGACAAGTGGGTGGAAGGCCTGCTGAACGCGCTGAACTACGCCGGCAGTTTTCTCGTGATCCAGTTCGCGCATTTCACGCTTGCGACCAAGCAGCCGGCCATGACGGGACCGGCGCTGGCCCGCCGGCTGGACGCGGCCTACTCGCCCGACGGGCGCGAGGCATTCGTGGACGACACGCTGGCGATGTTGCGCTCGAACGCCGCCGCGATCGCGGGCAACCTGGCCGTGGTGTTTCCGCTGGCCTGGGCGATTCAATGGCTGGCAATGCGGTTCCTGGAGCGGCCGCTCATCGATGCCGACAAGGCGCATGACACGCTGCAATCGCTGTCGTTCTGGGGACCGACCCCGCTGTATGCCGCGGTGACCGGCGCATTGATCTGGGTGTCCAGCCTGATCGCCGGTTGGGCCGACAACTGGTTCGCGCTGCATCGCGTGCACGACGTCATGGCGTACGGCCGGCGCACCCGCCACCTTCTCGGGGCGCGCGGCGCCGTGCGTTGGGCGGGCTTCTGGCGGCGCAACGTTTCGCAGATCGCCGCCAACGTGTCGCTGGGACTGATGCTGGGCCTGCTGCCGGCACTAGTCAGCGCGCTGGGATCGGAGCTGGAGGTGCGCCATGTGTCGCTCAGCGCCGGACAGATCGCGGCCGCAGTTGCAACGCTGGGCTGGGAACTCGTGCATACGCAGGTGTTCTGGCTGGCCGTGGCGGGCACCGCGGCGACGGGCGCGCTGAACGTCATCGTCAGTTTCGCGCTGGCCTTCAACGTGGCACTGGCGTCGCGCGGGATGGGCCGCGACGATCGCATGTCGTTGACCGCAGGCGTGCGCCGCCGGATCCTGCGGCGCCCGGCAGCGCTGTTCTGGCCGGTCAAGCCGCGAGCGGCGCCCGTCGAGTCCTGATGCGGCGCGTGAATGCCTGACCGGGCGTGGCCGCAACGCCGCGCGATCAGAACGTGATCGTGGCGGTGACGACGTCGCGGTAAGTGCCGGGCCGGGGCGTCGTCTGCGCAGGCACGCGGCCATACACCGTGAAGGTCTGGTTGGCGCCCGTGCCCACGCCCGCCCGCGGCGCGCCGCCCGAGGCATCGCCCCAGACGGTGCCGTAGGCCGCGTCCTGGTAAAGCTGATAATTCACCGTGTCGGCGGCGGTCGTGTGCTTCATCTTGCGCGCCAGCACGTTGCCGGCGACCGAGCCGCCGTTCAAGGCCACCGAGAAGGCGTTGGCGTTGGTGCATCGGACGGTGATCTGGCTGTTGGCCGTGACCGCGGCGTTCAGCACGCCGCGCGGGGGAAACGCCATGTCCGTCGCGTTGATGGTGCAGTTCTTCTGCACGGTCGTGCGCACCACCAGGGGTATCGTGATGCGCTGGGTCGGCGCCGCCAGCGGGCAATTCGACAGGCCCGACAGCAGGCCGAACAGCACGTCCAGCGTGCCAGTCGTGGCATACGTTTCGCTGTAGACCGTGTTGGCGTTGTTCACGGTTCTCACGGTGGACTGCCCGCCCGGAAGCTTGCCGTAGAACCGGAAGGTGGTCGACACGTTGCCGCCCCCCAGCAGCGGGCCGGTCATCGTCTGCGACGTGGGTTGCCCGGCGGTCGCCGCGCCCCAAATCTGGGTCCGCGCCGCGTCCGTGTAAAGGTTGTAGTTCATGCGGTTCGTGCCCGCGCCCAGGGCGCGCGCCGCGATGGACGGACTGGTATTGCCCACGCCCAGACTGAAGCACAGGCGCGCGCCGATGGCGAGCAGCGAGAAATTGCAGGTCACGGCGACCGTTCCGTCCGCCACCGTGTCCCCCGGCAGCAAGGGATTGACCGTACCGAAGTCCAGCGTGGCGGTCGTGCCCGCCGACAGCGCGCAGGTGTTTGCCTGCGCGGTTCCCGTGTACCCCGCGCATGCGCCCAGGGCGGCCAGCAGCAGTGCGATCCTCATGGTTGCTCTCGTTTGAATGGCTCGCACACGATCGGTCCCAGCGTCGGTAGCGGATCGGCATCCGAGCGCGCGTAATCGAACACGGCCTCGCACGACACGCCGCCCCCGCGCACCCGCAACCGGTTGGTGGCCCCCACGTCCTCCACGAACGTCAGGCCGTCGTAGCCCACCACCGTGCGCTTGCCGCTCTCGATGTGGGCGACCTCCGCCCCGACCGGCACGAAGCCCCCGTCCGGCAGGGTCAGAATCACCGAGGCCGCGTCGTACTTTTCCACCTTGAACGTGGTCAGCACGCCGGCGCCGGACTGCGGCACGACGACCGCCCGCGTCGAGTCCAGCCGCACGTCCACGGGCAGGTCTTCCGGGTCGATGGAGATGCGGTTGGTCTGGTAGGCATTCAGGTCCGGCACCAGCAGGTGGCCGCTGCCATTGGTGCGGCCCAGCCGGCGGTTTTCGTGCAGCACCGCGACATCGGCCGTGCCCTCGGTGGAGACCAGCGCGAAGCTGTCGTTGATGCGGCGCGACGGGATCACGGTGCCGTCCATCATCACCAGCGACCCGGACGCCTGCACCGACGCCTGCGTCCTGCCGCCGTAGTCCTGCACCAGCCCGCTCACCAGCCCGTACTGGCCCAGATACTGGAGCTGGCCCTGGTTGAGCTGCATGCCGCCGCTGCGGCCATTCTGCACCGCCCACCCCCAGCCGCCCTCGTAAGGCACGCTGCTCTGCGCGCTGACGCTGTAGGTGTCCTCGCCGGCTTGGCGGCCGATCGACACGCCGGCCTGTGCGCGCTCGCCCAGCATCACCGCCAGGCCCAGGAACACGCCTTCCGAATTCGACTGCGAAAAGTCCTTGTACGCGCTCAGCGTCAGGACCACGCGGCTGTGCAGGTTGGCCGTGTACGAGGCCGACCCCACCTTTGCCATCGGCACGTTCGGCATGCGGTAGCCGATGTAGCTGAGCGCCACGCTTTGCGAGCGGCCCAGCGGCATCGACACCGTCACGCGCTCGGTCTGGCGCGGCACCGGCGCGTCCTCGCGCGAGCCCAGGTCGCCATAGTTGCCGATCAGGCGTGTGGCCTGCGTATCCACGCTGAATTCCGGCCGCACGTACTGGTAGCCCAGGCTCACCTGTCCGCCGCTGAAGTCGCCCGCGCTGCCGGAAAGCGAGCCGCTCAGCACGCCCAGCTGCCCCAGCTTCACCATCGCGCCGGCGCCTGCGTTATACAGCCCCGGGCCGGCCTCGGTGTGCGCCTCCAGGGTCAAGTCGTCTGTGTAACCATAGCGGCCCGACGCGGTCAGCACCGGCTTGCTGTCGTAGTCGAACGAGCGCACGCTGAACTGGCGGCGCACAAAGCCCGCCTCGACCGACCAGCTGGACAGCCCCGCCGCCAGCATCCGCGGGTCGATGTACAACGGCACCGACGTGCTGACGGTGCGGCCCAGCGCGTCGCGCGTGATCAGCGTGGCCTGGCCCGCGCCGGTGATGCCCGGTATCTGGTTGACCACGAACGGCCCGGGCGGCACGTTGCCCGAATACTGCTGCACGCCATTGACGAACAGGGATACCGACGACGGCACGACCGACGACGCGCTCAGCGACGACACCGGAAACGTGACCAGGTCCGGGCGCAGTGCAAAGTTGCGGCCCCATTGAACGCCGGCCACGCGCACCGACCGCGACCAGTTCAGCGACGAGGTGATGGTGTCGCCCAGGCGCAGCGTGCGCAGGGTCTCCTGGTCCGATCGCGTCCAGAACGTGTCGTAGCGCACGTATTCATCACCGCGCCCGCCCAGATACGCCGTGCCGGAATTGCTGAACACGCCGTTCGAATCGAAGTAGCGCTGTTCGGAATACAGCGACAGCCCGTACTCGTAGTCGGTCTGCGCATAAGCGTCGTAGTTCACCACCACGCCGCGCCCGGCCGTCGCGAGCGGCGTGGCGGGCAGGCCGCGCGTGTTCACCTCGTACGGCATGCGCAGGGAGTCGGGCAGCACCAGGTCCACCGTCTGCGCCGCCGGGTTGTACACGTAGCGCAAGCCCGCCACGGCATCCAGGCTGACTTCGCGCGTATCGGGCATGCCGATCGCGGACAGGTCCACGCCCAGCGATCGCAGCGCGGCGCCGCTGACGGACAGGCGCCCGTGCGTGTCGTGAAAGCGCAGCAGCTGGGATGTGTTCACGCCGTTGATGCTGACCTCCAGGTACACGTCGCGCTCGGCGATGCTGCCGAACGAGACCAGTTGATCGGGCGTATCCGCCGCCAGGGCCGGCGCACCCAGCAGGAAGAGTGCGAGACCCAAGGCGCGTTGCCCGCGGTGACGGGTAGCGCGCAATGCCATAGACTGCCCTTCTGTGGTTGCCGGCGGACCATGCGGCGCACCGGAACGCGGTCATGCTGTCAACGCGGACTGACGGTGACCATGTCGCCGTTGATCATTGCCCTGATCTTCACCGGCCCGGCTGCGCCCTGCTTACCCGGGATGTTCCATTGGCGCGCACTGTTGGCCAGCGCATAGCCCAGCAGCCCCTCCATCTCGGCCACCGGCTTGCCTGCCGCATTCAGGATTTGCAGCGCGGCCACCTGCGCATAGCGGCTGCCGCTATTGGACAGCCGCACCACCCAGTCGCCGCCTGACCGTTCCACGCGCCACGCCAGTTCGGGCTCGGGAGACGGCGTCATGCCCGCCACGAACACCGGCACCGAATAGCGCAGGCGCAGCACCACGCCGTTCACGCCGGGCGATGACGGATCCGGAATCTCGTCGATGATCAGCCGAAAGCCCTGCTGCAGCGGCGGCGCGTCCTTGGACACGCGCACCAGCCGCACCAGTTGCTCGCCGCCCGGCGGCACCTGGATGATGGGCGGACTGGCCTGGATGACCTCTGTGGGCGACAACACGTCATCGCCATCCGCCTGTTCCCAGCCGTAGATGCGCACCTGGCCATAGATCGGCGTGGAACCCGGATTGCGCAGCATGATGCCGCTTGCCCCTTGCGTGGGCGCAAGCTCGACCAGCACCGGAGAAATCTGCAGGGCAGCCGCCACCGCTGCGCCGCCACAGCCCGCCAGGCAGGCCGCGAGCAGCGCCCGTAAAAACATCCGCATCGGGCGGCTCCCTTAGAAGTAGACCGTCGCGGTGACCGTGGAAGAGTAGGTGCCAGGCGCGGGCGTGGTCTGCGCGGGCACGACGCCGTTCACCTGGATGGGCTGCGCGGCGCCGGTGCCGGTGCCGCCTACCCGGGCCGCCACGTCGGCGTCGCCCCACACGACCGTTGTGCTGCCCGGTTTGTAGAGCTGGTAAGCCACCGTCGCGGTATTGGCGCCGGCGCCGCTCATGAACCGTTGCGTTTCCGTCGAACCCGTGCCCGTACCCGCATTAAGGCCAACGGTATACGGCGTGGTATTGCTGCAAGTAACGGAAAGATTGGTATTGCCGGTGACCGCGGTATTCAGCACGCCCTGGCTGCCGAAATTGAGGTCAGTCGCGGAAATGACGCAATTGGCGGTAATGGTGAGCGTGACGTTGAAATTGGCGGTGGCCGTCTGAGCGAGCGCAATGCCGGGCGCCGCACCACCGATAAACAAACACAAAGTCGCTGCGCGAATGGTCGAGCGTTTCATGAAAAATGCCTCCACGGTATACGGTTGCACCATCAATCTTGCTGCGGATAATCGTACGTCCAAATATTGGTATGCGGCACCAAATAGTTTCTTATTCAGGGGGTATTTATTACGATTATTAACGAATCAGCCCGGAATATCGCACTGCAGTAATTGATGTCTCCTCTGCGACGACCCGAAATTTCGTTGTACATATTGTTGTGATTGAATTTTCTGAGCAGTTTCATTACGTGACAATTGCGCGGGGATTATCCAAACCGATAATCGCGGCACGCGCGGGGTTCAAGCAGGCAGACCGCATTAGAATCTGACCCTACGACTCCGGACGCTTCGCCCGGACGCCCCTCGCAGCGCAGCCCATTCATGCTCTCGTTCTCCCGTAGTACCGTCTATCCGGCCGGCGTCGGCCTGCCCGCCGCCGAACGCCTGGGCGCCCTCATCGCCGTCATGCTGGCGGTCTGCATGGCCAGTCTGGACACGGCCATCGCCAATACCGCGTTGCCGACCATCGCGCGCGACCTGCAGGCCAGCGAGGCGGGTTCGATCTGGGTGATCAGCGGTTATCAGTTGGCGATGGTGGCGGGCCTGCTGCCGGCGGCCGCGCTGGGCGAGATCCTGGGACACCGGCGCGTCTACATCGTCGGGCTCGCGGTGTTCACGCTGGCCTCGCTGGCAAGCGGCCTGGCGCCTTCCCTGCCCGTGCTGGTGGCCACGCGCATCCTGCAGGGGCTGGGCGCGGCCGGGGTGATGAGCGTGAACGGCGCGCTGCTGCGCTTCATCTACCCCTCGCACATGCTGGGCCGCGGACTGGGCTTGAACGCCATGGTGGTCGGACTGTCGTTTGCCGGCGGGCCGACCGTGGCGTCGGCCATCCTGCTGCTCGGGTCCTGGCACTGGCTGTTTCTCGTCAATTTCCCCATCGGCATCCTGGCGGCGGTGCTGGCCCTGCGCGGCCTGCCCGACACCACGCGCTCCGGCCACGGGTTTGACGGCTTGGCCGCGCTGCTGTGCGCCATGGCGCTGGGGCTGCTTGTCCTGGCGACCAATGAACTTGCGCACGGCGCGCCGTGGCCGCGCGTGGCGCTGGAAGGCGGTCTGGCGGCCGCCAGCCTCTGGCTGCTGATGCGGCGCCAGGCCGGCCACCCCGCACCCATCCTGGCGGTGGACCTGCTGCGCCGCCCCTTGTTTGCGTTGTCCGCAGCCACCGCGGTGTGCGCGTTCGCCGCCCAGGCGCTGGCCTTCGTGTCGCTGCCGTTCCTGTTCCAGTCGGTGCTGGGCTACAGCCAGGTCCAGACCGGCTTTCTCATCACGCCATGGCCCGTCGTCGTGGCCTTCATGGCGCCGATCGCGGGGCGGCTGTCCGACAGTTATCCCGCAGGCATGCTGGGCGGCGTGGGGCTTGCCCTTCTGGCGCTGGGCATGGCGTTGCTGGCGCTGATGCCGGCCGACCCGTCGGTGCTGGACATTTCGTGGCGCATGGCGATCTGCGGCGCGGGCTTTGGCTTTTTCCAGTCGCCCAACCTGCGGGCCATCATGACCTCCGCCCCGGCGTCGCGCGCGGGCGGCGCCAGCGGCATGATCGGCACGGTGCGCCTCTTGGGACAGGCCACGGGCGCGGCCATGGTCGCCGCGTGTTTCAACGTGTCGACCACGCACGGCGCCATCGCCGCCCTGTGGCTGGGCGGCCTGTGCGCCGGGTTGGCCTGCATCGCCAGCTTTGCCCGCCTGCGGTTCGACGCGAGTGAACCGGTACAGACGCCGGCGTCGCGCTGACGCGCCGGCGGTCCAATGACAACGTAATCACGCAACACTGTTGCCGTTCATGTCGATATATTCAACCGCACGGACGTCATATTCGTAAGATGTGCAACATCCGCTAAATATGGTTCTGGCGGGGCCGTTGTCCTTATGCAGGCTTGCTGCACCTTTGGGACGACGCGCATGACACAGTTTCTGAAAGACATCACCATCCGCCGCATGATCCTGGGCACCTTGCTCGTGATCAGCCTCTTCATCGCCGGCTTGTCGGCCATCAGCGTCCATGGGCTGCGCAGCGCCGGCGAAGCGCTCGCAGCCAGCAACGAACTCCTGCACGAGGTGTCCGCGCTTTCCCGCGTCAACGACCAGATCATGCGCGCCCGGCTGCGGTTGTCGCGCCAGCTGGAATATGTGGCCGAGGGCCAGAAGGATCAGGCCGCGGCAGAAGGGCGCAGCATCGACACGGCGCTGGCCGAAGCCAGAAAGCAGCAGGCGCAGTTCATCGAGCTGGCCCGCCGCGACGCGCCGGCGGCGCTGCTGGACGCCATGCGTTCCGGCTTTGATGCGCTGGCGGAGGGCATTACCGTGCAGCGCCAGCATCTGGAAGCGGGAGCGGTGGACAAGGCCCGCGCCCAGGCGGCCGGGCCGGTCGTCACAGCCAGCCGCAGTTTCGGCAAAAGCATGGAGGAATACGAGGCGTACGCCAAGGCACGCGAAATCCAGCTCTGGGCCGACGCCGACGCGAACCGCAGCCAGGCCTACGTCGGCATGGGCGTGGTGCTGGGCATCTGCCTGCTGCTGCTGATCCTTGGCGACCGCTACGTCGTGTATTTCGTCAAACGTCCGCTGGATTCGATCAAGGGCCATTTCCAGCGCATCTCGGGCGGCGACCTGACCACGCCGATTCCGTCGTTCGGCAAGAACTGCGTGGGCCAGATCATCCCCTTCCTTCAGGAAATGCAGGCCAGCCTGGTGCGCACCGTGCATGCCGTGCGCGACGGCGTGGTCGAAATCAACACGGGCTCCAGCGAGATCGCGGCGGGCAACCAGGACCTGTCCAGCCGTACCGAACAACAGGCGGCGTCGCTGGAGGAAACCGCGGCCAGCATGGAGCAACTGCTGTCCACCGTGACCAGCAATGCCGAAAACGCCCGGCTGGCCAACGAAATGGCCAGCACCGCGTCCGAGGTGGTGCAGCGCGGCGGCGACGCCGTGCAGGCTGCGGTCAGCACGATGCGCGAGATCGCGCAGGATTCCAGCCGCATCGAGGACATCGTTGGCGTGATCGACGGGATTGCGTTCCAGACCAACATCCTGGCCCTGAACGCGGCGGTGGAAGCGGCCCGCGCGGGCGAGGAAGGCAAGGGCTTTGCCGTGGTGGCCGCCGAGGTCCGGTCGCTGGCCCAGCGCAGCGCCAGCGCCGCCAAGGAGATCAAGCAATTGCTCGATGCCTCCGGCGCCACGGTGCAGGCCGGCTCGGCGCAGGTCGAAGCCGCGGGCCTGACGATGACCGAGATCCTGGAGACCATCGAACGGCTGACGATGCTGGTGAACGACATCGCCACCGCGTCCAACGAGCAGGTGACCGGCATCGACCAGGTCAATACCGCCGTCACGCAGATGGACCAGGTGACGCAGCAGAACGCGGCGCTGGTCGAGGAAGCGGCGGCGGCCGCGTCGTCGCTGGAAACGCAGGCCCAGCGGCTGCAGTCGGCGGTCAGCGCATTCCGACTGCCGGCGCAGGGACAAGGCGCCGCGCAGCAGGCGGTGCCCGCCTACGGCCAGCCGGCGCTGTTGCCGGCCTGATGGCGGCATGCCCGGGCGCGGGCGCTGTTCCTGGCGCCCGTCCCGGGACTATTCCTTCACGTAGCAGGGATACAGCGCCTGCTGCGCCCGCGACCGGGCGGGGTCCACGTCGAACGCCACGATGGACTCCGTATCGGTGCTTTGCGCCAGCGGCTCGCCCCCCGGCTGGAACGCAAACGCCACGCCGCCGAACACCTGTCCCTCGGGCGTGCGCCCGGCACGGTTCGAGCTGACGACATAGCAGCCGGACACCAGCGCGGCCATGGCGCCGGCGGTCAGCCAACGGCCGCGCGACGCGCCGCTGGCGCGCGGCACGACGATCAGCTCGGCCCCATCGCGGCCATAGCGGCGCGCGCGTTCGTTGAACATCAGCTCAGTGCACAGCAGCACGCCGACGCGAATGCCGCCCACGTCGGCGACCTCGAACCCGTCCCGCGCACTGTGAAACCAGGCCGCCTCGAAAAAGCCCGGTTCCTGCGGAAAATACTGTTTGTGATGCAGCGCCGCATAGCGCCCGTCCTGCAACGCGAAGGCTTCATTGGCAAGCCGCTCGCCGGCGGACACAGGGCGTGAAGACACGATGGCAGGCACGTTCAGCGCCGCCAACGCGGCAAGACCCGCCTCGTGGATGCGCACCGACTCGGCGGCCAGCGCGGCGTCATAGGACGGCGACGCCGCCAGCCAGGGGCCGAACGGCATCTCGTTGATGACCAGCAGGTCAGGCGCCAATTCGTCGATGCGACCGGCGATGCCTTCCCAGTTCGCGCCTTCCGGCATCAGCCCCGCCGGGCCTTCCATCATGCAGATCCGCATGCACACCCCTTTTTCGAAGCGCCGTTGATGCGCTGTTGTCTTGGCTTTGGTGGCGCTGACGCGTTGTTTACAGCCGCGCGGCGCGCATCAGACCGCGCGCGGCGACAGTTCAATGACACACGCGTCGATGCCGTGTTCCGCGCTAAGACGATACTGGCCAAGCCCGTCCCGCCCTTCGGCGTGCAGGCAATCGTAGCGCGAGGCCAGCCGATGCTGCGCGCCGTCCAGCTCAACCGTCAGACCGTCACCGGCATTGAACACCAGCACGCTCGACGCGCTGCTGTGAAACACCGAGGACTGCGCGCCGCGCACCCATTGCAGGCGGGCGTGCCACCGGCCGGGCGCGTAGATCAGATTGAAGTCGCGGATCGGGCCGTCGAGCAGACGGCACGCCACCTGCGCGTCGCCGGAAAACGCATACGCCGTGCGCGGCGCCAGCGGCGGCTGGCGCTGCCCGTCCACCGTCAGTTCGATGCCGTGGCCTTCCAGCACGGTGATGATGCGCTGGTAGCCGCCAAAGGCAGAAAAGCCGCCATCTTGCGCCACATCGGCCAGCGAAAGACGCCAGCCGAACGACGCCGTATTGCCGCCGGGGTTGCAGGCAACTTCCTGGGTCGTGCCCCCGCCATTGCGCCACGGCATGCGGGGATAGTCCGCGGCCCGGTACAGCCGCACGTCGGAGGGGGTCATGGTCACGGATGCGTCCTTTAGGATCGGGCGGAAGACAGGCGAAATTATAGGTGCCCTGGACGCGCCGCCCCGGAATCCGTATACTCCCCCCCTGTATCGAATCGGAGCCTGCCGTGCCGCACTCCCCAGAAGAAAAGAAACGCGTTGTCACCCGCTTGCGCCGCATTCAAGGGCAGGCGTTAGCATTGGAACGCGCGGTGAACGAAGGCACGGAATGCGGCGCGCTGCTGCAGCAGCTCGCGGCGCTGCGCGGCGCCACGAACGGCCTGATGGCCGAAGTGCTGGAGAGTCATCTGCGGGAAACGTTCCTGCAGTCTGCTCAGAAAAGTCCGCCGGACCCCAGGCCCGAGACCGAATCGCAGATCGATGACCTCATGCGCATCGTCCGTTCCTATCTGAAATAAACCCATCTACGTGGAGCATCGCTATGAAATCACGCGCAGCAGTCGCATTCGGCCCCGGCAAGCCCCTGGAAATCGTTGAAATCGACGTCGCGCCCCCGCAGCGCGGCGAAGTGCTGGTGCAGATCACGCACACGGGCGTCTGCCACACGGACGCCTTCACGCTGAGCGGCGACGATCCCGAAGGCCTGTTCCCCGCCGTACTGGGTCACGAAGGCGCGGGCGTGGTGGTGGAAGTAGGCGAAGGCGTGACCTCGCTGAAACCCGGCGATCACGTCATTCCGCTCTACACGGCCGAATGCCGCGAGTGCAAGTTCTGCCTGTCGGGCAAGACCAACCTGTGCCAGAAAGTGCGCGCCACGCAGGGCAAGGGCGTCATGCCGGACGGCACGTCGCGCTTCAGCTACGAAGGCAAGCCGCTGTATCACTACATGGGCTGCTCGACGTTCAGCGAGTACACCGTGGTCAACGAAATCTCGCTGGCCAAGATCAACCCGGCGGCCCCGCATGAAAAGGTCTGCCTGCTGGGCTGCGGCGTGACGACCGGCATCGGCGCGGTGCACAACACCGCCAAGGTCAAGGAAGGCGACACCGTCGCGGTGTTCGGGCTGGGCGGCATCGGCCTGGCGGTCATCCAGGGCGCGGTGCAAGCCAAGGCCGGCCGCATCATCGCCGTCGACACCAACCCGAACAAGTTCGTGCTGGCCAGCGCCATGGGCGCGACCGACTGCATCAATCCCAAGGACTACGACAAGCCCATCCAGGAAGTCATCGTCGAACTGACCGACGGCGGCGTGGACTTCTCGTTCGAATGCATCGGCAACGTGCACGTGATGCGCGCCGCGCTGGAATGCTGCCACAAGGGTTGGGGCGAGAGCATCATCATCGGCGTGGCCGGCGCCGGTCAGGAAATCAGCACGCGTCCGTTCCAGCTGGTGACGGGCCGCGTGTGGCGCGGTTCAGCGTTCGGCGGCGTCAAGGGCCGCACGCAACTGCCGGGCATGGTCGAAGACGCGATGAGCGGCAAGATCGATCTGGACCCCTTCGTCACCCACACGCTGCCGCTGGACCGTATCAACGAAGCCTTCGATCTGATGCATGAAGGTAAGTCGATCCGGACGGTGATCCACTACTGACGTAGGCGTTCTCACGGTAGACGCGTTCGGTATTGCCGACGAAGGTCGCCAGCGAGAACTCCTTGAGCGCCGTGCTGCGCGCATCCACGCCCATGGCGTGCAGCACGCCGCGGTTCGCCAGAATTTCCGACAGCGTCCGGGCCACCGATTCCGGGGACCCGGGCGGCACGATCCAGCCATTGCGGCCTTCGGTGACGTTTTCCGTCAGACCGCCCACGCTCGTCACGATGACCGGCTTGCCCGCGGCCATCATCTCGCGGCACGCGAACGAAATCGTCTCCAGCCGCGACGACAGCACAAACCCCACATCCAGTGCCGCCAGCACCGGCTCGACGTTGTCGAGCATGCCGGTGAAGACCACCTGATCCTGCATGCCCAATCCGGCAACCTGGTTGAGCATGTCGTCGCCCGGCATCGCGCCCGCGATCAGGATGGCGACCTGCTCGCGCTGCCCGGCGGGCAGCAGGGACACGGCCGCCACCATGTCGATCCAGCTCTTGTAGTCCGCCGTGCCGGCATTGCTGCCGATCACCAGCCGGTCGCGCAGCGCGGGCGGCAGAAAGCGCGTGCGCGCGTTGACGGTTTCCGTGCGGCAGGCCGGACGGTACTTCTGGGTGTCCACGCCGTTGTGCACCACGCGCAGATCTTCGTTGCGGAACACCGATTGCCGCATGCGCCGGAACGTGTGGCTGCACACGCAGATGACACGGTTGGTGCCCCACTTGGCCCGCACGCGCACGCCCAGGCTGTTGGCGTCGCGGTCGTTGTGCTGCGTGTACACGATGAACGGGCGCTTACGTCCCATGCCCATGGTGGCCAGCATGCACAGCCGGTGATCCGCGGAACCGTTGACGTGGATGACGTCGAACTGTTCCTGGCGCACCAGGTGGCGCAGGCGGCGCAGCGCGGCAAGCTGTTCGAACAGGCTGCCCTTGAATTCGAGGTCAACGGTGCGCAGGCCGGGCAGGGCCTCGGCTTCGGCCAGCAGCCGGCTCTTGCGCGGCGCGCCGACCATGACCTGCGATTTCTGGCACAGGATACGCGCCAGCGACATCACGTACGTCGTGTGGCCGCCGCCATCGCCCTGGTGGAAATTGGTATAGAGGATCTTCATGATTCGGGTCTCGTCGGCGGTTGCAGGGAGGGAGCTTCAAGCAAACAACTCCAATGCCGTTTTTCAAATACGTCGTCGCCCAGCCGGCTCAGCAGCGACAGGTTGTAGACCTGGACGCCCCGCGCCCGCAGCAGCTTGCCGGCCTGCCGGAACGCGGGTTCGATGTGTCCCGCAAACTGGCGGTCCAGCGCGGTAGGCAACTGCGCGCCGGCGCTTTCATAAAAACGCGGGCCCGCGGTAGCCGTCAGATCCAGGCCATGCAGGTAGACCGTCTTTGCGCCCAGCCACGCCAGCAGCTGCAAAGCCGTGTAAGCCACCGTCCCGCCGCCAAACAGGCCGCGGGCGGCATTCAGACTGAAGCCGTGGGCGTGCATCGGATGATGCGCATCGAACAGCACCAGTTCCTCGTCAGCGCGCAGTTGCGACTCAAGCGCCTGCGGCTGCGCGCGCGGCCGCTGCGCGCGCTGGTGCACTTCCTCGAACAGTGCGATGCGGCAGCGCACCGCCCGGTCGTCGAACAGCAGCGCAATCCAGCGGTACACCTCGGGCGTCACAAACAGGATCAAATCCTGCGCCAGCACCTCGGCCACCAGGTCGCGGCGTTTCTTCACAAACCCCGCGTCGAGCATGGCGTAGTAATCAAACCGCAGCGCCGGATGACGGGCGCGCAGGGCAATCGAGCCATTTACGCCCATCACTGAGCGCATCCGGCATTGGGTGTAATCAATCTGCGCGACGGAGGGGCCGCTGAGGATCAGGTGCGCATCGCCGCCGATGCCTCGCGGTAATTCATCCAGCGGGAGGGTCGCCGGACCCCGCACGCCATGCACATCGCAACCGGTCAGCCGCTCCGGGCCGTCGCGGCGCACGGTCACGAAGGGCCAAAGCGTTTCGTTGTGACGGTCCTCCCTGGACCGCGTGTAGCGATACAAGTAGCGCAGCCCTTTGGTCACGGGGCGCGAGCGCAGCAAGCGGGGGACGAGCGCAAGACGGTGCATGATGGTTGCGCGAGTACCGCGGCGTAGCCTTACAACAGCCTGATTCTACGCAGCGCCCTCTGGGAAAACGCGAGGGGATTATGTGAGATGTAACCCTTTGAAGATTCAGTCAATCTGCCCCCAAATTTGCGGGCGGCAGCGTCCGCTACGGCCCCTTCTTTCACGCGGCGGAAAAAAGGCGATTCCCCCGCGAGGATGCCGATGCGGCACATCGGTCGGCCTCGTGCCGATGGCGTCCCCCGAACGTACGACCCGTTGGCCGCCGATTACGTTTTGCGCCAAAGAAGTCGTCGTCTGATATCGTTCCGGCATCCTTCCCCGCTTTCCAAGTCCCCTCAATGAGCGCCATCCGCCCCGACCACCCCGACCTGCAGGACGCCATCGCGGATGCCATCAGCACCGCCACGCGGGGCGCCGGCCGCGTCAACATCCTGGTCGCCGGCAAGACAGGCGTCGGCAAGAGCACGCTGCTCAACGCCGTGTTCCGCGGCGATCTGGCCCGCACGGGCGCGGGCAAGCCCGTCACCCAGACCACCCAGGAATTCACCCGGCCCGGCCATCCGCTCACGATCATCGACACGCGCGGCCTGGAAGTCGGCGACTACGAGCAATCGCGCGCGCAGCTTGCCGAACTGATCCAGGAACGCTCGGCGTCGGACGATCAGGACCGGCACCTGCACGTGGCGTGGCTGTGCATTCAGGACAGCAGCCATCGTGTCGAAGACGCGGAAATCGAACTGTGCGACATGCTGGACAAGGCCGGCATCCCGGTCGTCGCGGTGCTGACCAAGGCGCGCAAGAACAGTCCTTTCGTCGAAGACGCGCGCAAGCTGTTGCCGCGCGCCAGGCAGGTCGTGGCGGTGCGCGCGCTGCCCGAATGGATCGAGGAGCTGGACGCCGAATTGCCGCCCATGGGGCTGGACCGCCTGATCGAGGTGACAGCCGAACACGTGCCCGAGGCGCAGCAACGCGCCTACGCCAACGCGCTGTCCACCCGCAACAAGAAAGCCCTGGAAGTAAAAAAAAAGCGGGCTGAGATCGAGGTGAACGTGGCCGCCGGTCTAGCCGCCTCGGCCGCCGCCGCGCCCATTCCATTCTCCGACGCCTTTGCGCTGGTGCCGATCCAGGTCGGCATGATCGCCAAGATCGGCATCACCTTCGGCATGGAACTGAACACCACCGCGATCACCACGCTGGTGACGTCCACGCTGGGCGCGTCGGCCGCCACGCTCATCGGCCGCTCGGTCGTCTCGGGCATGCTCAAGTTCATTCCGGGCGCCGGTAGCGCCGTCGGCGGCACCATCGCCGCGACCACCGCTGGCGCCATCACCAAGCTGCTGGGCAATGCCTACATCGCGGTGCTGCACGACTTCTGCCTGAAGAATCCGGGCAAGGACATCGACGTCCCGATGATCGCGCAGGCATTGAAGCAACGCGTCAAATTTTGATCGCGGGCCGATGCAATTAATTGAGTTTGTGCGACACGATTCGATAGATTGGTCTTTTTCGTGACAGTAAGGTAAATATTGCCGGCTTCACGACGTAAATCCGTATAACCCCTAGTTCTTCAGGGCACATCCGCGCAGGCGCGTTGTCCCAACGCGGCCGGAGCGCGAGCCCGCCGCCTCCAATGATCCTCGCCAATTCCGACGTCATGTACCGCCACCTGGTGCAAGGCGTCGTCGACTACGCCATCTACATGCTCAACCCGGATGGCATCGTCGCCAACTGGAACGCCGGCGCGCAGCGCGCCAAGGGCTACACCGCTGCCGAAATCGTCGGCCGGCACTTTTCCTGCTTCTACACCGAGGAAGACCAGGCGCGCGACGTGCCCCAGCGCGGCCTGGCCACCGCGCGCGAAACCGGCAAGTTCGAAGCCGAAGGCTGGCGTGTGCGCAAGGACGGCTCGCTGTTCTGGGCGCACGTCGTCATCGACGCCATCCACGACGACTCGGGCGCGCTGATCGGCTTTGCCAAGGTCACGCGCGACAACACCGAACGCCGCGAACGCGAGCAGCAATTGTTGAGGGCCAAACAATTGGCCGACCACTACAACAGCGAGCTCACGTCCATGTCGTCCTTCCTGCAGGCGGTGGTGTCGCACATTCCGTCCTGCGTGCTGGTGCTGGATGCCGTGTCGCGCAAGTTCCTGCTGGCCAACCGGCAGGCCGAGGAAACCTTTGGCGGCAAGCCAGGCGGCCTGGAGGGCAAGACCGCGAAGGATTGCCTGCCCGATCTGGTGTGCGCGTTCTTCGACCGTCTGACCAACGACGCGCTGCGCTCGGACGGCGCCATGCGCGAAGAGGAAGAGGAACTGGCCACCGCGCGCGGCCCGCGCACGCTGCACACCAAGACGCTGGCGTTTCACAGCAACGACCCGCGCTCGCGCTACGTGCTGCTGATCGCGGACGACGTCACGGACGAGAATGCCGCGCACGCGCAAGTGCGCTACATGGCGCACCACGACACGCTGACGGGCATGCCCAACCGCCGCCTGTTCCGCGACCGGCTGCTGAGCGCGCTGGGCGCAAGCCGGGATCGCTCGACCGCGGTGCTGTGCCTGGACGTGGACAACTTCAAGTGCGTGAACGACACGCTGGGCCATCAGTCCGGCGACGAACTGCTGCGCCTCCTGGCCAAGCGGCTGCCCAAGCACCTGCGCGAACAGGACACGCTGGCGCGGCTGGGCGGCGACGAATTCGCTATCGTGCTGCCCAACATCGCCGAACAGGACGACGTGCGCAAGCTGGCCGAGCGCCTCATCGAAGCGGTGCGCCAACCCTTCGAGATCGCGGGGCACACCGTGCCCGTCAGCGTGAGCATCGGCATCGCCATATCGGAATCGCAGTCGCTATCGGCCGACCACCTGCTGCGCTACGCCGACATGGCGCTGTACGAAGCCAAGCGCAACGGCCGCAATTGCCTCGCGTTCTTCGAGCCGGAAATGGAAGCCGCCGCGCTGCGGCGCCACGAGGTCGAGATGGATCTGCGCCAGGCGATCATCTCGCATCAGCTGCAGCTCTATTACCAACCCATCATGGACGTGAGCCATGTGCGCATCGTGGGCCGCGAGGCGCTGATGCGCTGGCAGCACCCGAAGAAGGGGCTCATCATGCCGCAGGACTTCATTCCCATCGCGGAAGAAACCGGCCTGATCCACGAACTGGGCGCCTTCACGCTGCACGAGGCCTGCGTCGAAGCCATGCGCTGGAACGACCATGAAACCGTGGCGGTCAACCTGTCGGCCAGCCAGTTCACCAACGGCGCGCTGGTGTCGCTGGTGGAGTCCGCGCTGGCCAAGTCCGGCCTGCCCGCGAGCCGTCTGGAACTGGAGATCACCGAATCGGTGCTGCTCGCCAATTCCTCCGGCAACCTGGCGACGCTGCACCGCCTGAAGGAACTGGGCGTCAAGGTGGCGCTGGACGATTTCGGGACCGGTTACTCGTCGCTCGGCTACCTGCGTACCTTCGAGTTCGACAAGATCAAGATCGACAAGTCGTTCACGCAAGACGTCGAATCCAGCCGCGAGGCGCTGGCCATCATCCGCGCCATCAACGGCATCGGCCGCAGCCTGGACATCCCCACGACGGCCGAAGGTGTGGAAACACCGGCGCAATTGGAACGCCTGACGGCGGAGGGCTGCTCGCACTTCCAGGGGTATCTGCTGGGCCGTCCGGTGTCGCACGACGACGCCGCCGCCGATACCGCGCCGGCATAGGCCGCATCCGGCGCAACCCCGCGAAATAAGGCGTCTGCGGCGCGCGCCGCAGACCTATACTTTCAGAACACCGGCCGCGATGCGACGCGCCATCGCGCCGGTGTGTTGCGCCTGGCGCGCCGGCTGTTCAAGCACGCAATGCCTTTGCAGGCATGCGCGGGGAGAGCCCCATGACACGCAAGTACATCGATTGCCGCGAGTATCCGAGCGAGATGAACTGCTCGGTGGCCTTGTCCGCGGACTCGGACGAGGAACTGCTCGAAGCCGCGGTGCAGCACGCCACCGCGGTGCACAAGCACGCTGACTCGCCCGAACTGCGCTCGCAGCTCAAGTCCCTGTTCCACAACGGCACGCCGCCCGCCGAAGCGCCCAGCCGAGGCTGACGGCATCGCCTGCGGGCGCGCCAGGCCGGGCAAATTCTGTCCGGTCCGCCGCGCCCGTCTTTCCCTCGCATTGCCATGCGTCACGGTTTGCTGAATAATTGCGACTAATTCCTATTCGCAAGCTTTCCGACCTACCGTGCCGCCCCCTTCGCCCTCAGACAGCCTGGGCACGCTCTACGTCGCGCACCACTCCTGGCTGCAGGACTGGCTGCGCCGGCGCCTGGGCAACGCCTGGGAAGCCGCCGACCTCGCCCAGGAAGCGTTCCTGCGGCTGCTGGTCAAACCCCGCGCATTCACGGATGCCGGCCACGCCCGCGCCTACCTGCGCGGCATGGCCAGCAACATGTGCGCGGACCTCTGGCGCCGCCGCGAGGTCGAGCAGGCATGGCTGGAAACGCTGGCGCAGCGTCCCGAGGCCTACGCGGCTTCGGCGGAAGACCAACTCATCGTGCTGCAGGCGCTGCAGGAAATCGACGCCATGCTGCGCGCGCTGCCCGAACGCGCCGCGCGCGCCTTCGTGCTGGCCGTCGGCTGCGAGATGACGCACCGCGAGGTTGCCGCGGAAATGGGCGTGTCCGAACGCATGGTGCGCAAGTACGTGGCGCAGGCCACGCTGCACTGCATGCTGCACGAGGCCCGCAATTCCGCGCCGGCCCAGGCCCAAACCCAGACCCCGACCCCAACCCAGACCGGCAGCGCGCCATGAGCATGGCGGACGCTTCCCTGCAGGACGCGCTGCCCCCGCACGCGGCGATGGAGCAGGCCGCGCAATGGTTCGCGCTGCTGTCCTCCGGCGTCGCGACGCCCGCCGACCAGGCGTCGTGGCGCGGCTGGCTGGAAGGACACCAGGACCACCGCCGCGCCTGGAGCTACGTCGAAAGCGTCAGCCGGCGCTTTGCCCCGATGCAGGACCAGCCCGATCCCCGCACCGCCGCCGCGGTCTTGCAGCGCGCTCGCACGCTGCACCGGCCGCGGCGGCGCGCGCTGGCGCTGCTGGCCGGCGTGGGCGTGCTGGGCCTGGCCGCATGGCGCGTGCCGGCCGTGCGCGGCACGGCGCTGGCGATGACGGCCGACTATCGCAGTCCCACGGGCGCGACGCGGCAGGTGCGTCTGGCCGACGGCACGCAGGTCTGGCTGAACTCGGCCAGCGCGCTGGATGTGGACTACCGGGCGGGCGTGCGGCAACTGACGCTGGTGGCCGGCGAAATCCTCGTCGATACCGCCAAGGATGACCGCCCGCTGGTGGTCGACACCCCGCAGGGCCGCCTGCGGGCGCTGGGCACGCGCTTCACCGTGCGCCAGGAGGCGGACGCGACGCTGCTGGCGGTCTACCAGGGCGCCGTGGAGATTCGCCTCGGGTCCGGAGAGGCCCTGCAAGTGGTGGACGCCGGCCGGCAACTGCGCTTCACGCACGACCGCATCGGCAGCGCCGCGCCCGCCGACCCCGCGCGCGAGGCCTGGACGCGCGGCATCCTGCTGGCGCGCGACATTCCCCTGGCCGAGGTGATCCGCGAACTGGACCGCCATCGCCGCGGCCATCTGAGCCTGGATCCCGCCGTGGCGGACCTGCGCGTATATGGCGGCTTTCCGCTGCACGATACCGACCAGACGCTGGCGCTGCTGGCCGACGTCCTGCCGATCCGGATCCGCCATCCATTGCCGTGGTGGACCAGCATCGACGCCCGGCCCTGAACTTTCTTCACTGCGCAGTTCCGCTTTTTTCCGACCTATCCGACTTACAGGGAAAGGAAGCGTGTTTCGCTGCCCCTGCCTGCCGCCCGCGCGGCGTGGCGGGGCGGGGCGGGCGCCTCCTCAACCCACCGCCCTCTGGAAGCCGGATTTCATGCGTCATCCTTTCACCGCCCCGCGCCTGCCGGCGCACTCGAACCCCTTGCGCCGCATGCGGCTCGCCCGGGTCCGCCAGGCCGCGTTGGCCGGCGCGCTGGCCGCCGCGATCGCGCCGCCTGTCTGGGCGCAACCGGCTGCCGCCCCCGCCGCGGCGCCCGCCGCATCGGGCTCAACCCGCCAATACGACATCCCGGCCGGACCGCTGTCCGAGGCGCTGACGCGCTTTTCCAACCAGTCGGGTGTCTACATCGCGGGCGCCAGCGCGCTGGCCGAGGGCCGCCAAAGTGCCGGCCTGCACGGCGCCTACGGGCCGCAGGCCGCGCTGGACGCCCTGCTTGCGGGCACGCAGTTGCAAGCCGTGCGCCGCGAGGACGGCGGCTACGTCCTGCGCCGCGCGCCCGACGGCGGGCAAACGGCGGTTCTGCCCGCAGTGACGGTAAGCGGGACCGCGCTTGCCGGCCTGACGGAGGGCACGGGCTCGTACACGACGCGCGCGATGGGTTCGGCCACCAAGCTTGAGCTATCGCCGCGCGAAACGCCGCAGACGGTCTCGGTCATCACGCGCCAGCGTATCGAGGACCAGGACATCGCAACGCTGGGCGACGCCGTCAAGGCCACGCCCGGCCTCACGGTGACCAAATGGGGCGGCGAACGCGAGCGCTATACCTCGCGCGGCTTCCAGATCAACAACCTGATGGTCGACGGCCTGCCGATCGAATACGAAGAGGCCGCCCTGTCCACCGGCCCCATGTCCATGTACGACCGCGTCGAGATCGTGCGCGGCGTTTCCGGCCTGATGGAAGGCGCCGGCACGCCGGGCGGCTCGATCAACCTGATCCGCAAGCGCCCCACGCGCGAGTTCCAGGGTTCCTTCACCGCCGCCGCGGGCAGCTGGGACAACTATCTTGCCGACCTCGACGCGGGCGGCCCCCTGAATGAAGCCGGCACCCTGCGCGCGCGCGGCGTCATGTCCTATCAGGACAAGCATTCGTACATTGACAGCTACCGCAACAAGCGCACGCTGCTGTACGGCATCCTGGAAGCCGACGTGACCGATCGCACCACCGTCAGCCTGGGCGCCTCGTACAGCAAGGAAGACAATCCCGGCGTCGACTGGAACGGCATGGGCACGTATCCCGACGGGCGCTTCCTGCCGATCTCGCGCTCGACGCGCATGAGCCCCGACTGGTCGTACTGGAACAAGCGCAGCGTCACGATCTTCGGCGGCATCGACCACGAGTTCGCGAACGGCTGGAAGGGCAAGCTGTCGGCCGCCGCGATCCGCAGCAAGATGGACATGCTGGGCACGTACATCGGCCAGTCGACGTGGGACGAGAACGGCGACCCTTCCATGACGCTGCGCGGCGGCGGCTACAACTATGACCGCGACCAGGAAACGTTCGATGCCTCGCTGTCGGGACCGTACTCGCTGTTCGGCCGCCAGCACGATCTGGTGGTGGGTGCGAGCCATCGCCGCAGCAGCTGGCACGATGTCGGCGGCGGCGCCACGCAGGACGGCGACTTCACGCTGGCGACGTTCAATCCGCTGAACTGGAATCCGGGCGCGATCCCGCTGCCCACCATCGGCGAGTACGGCCAATGGCGCAAGGAACAGGAGGTCAGGCAGAGCGGCCTGTATGCCATGACGCGGATGCGTCCCACCGACAGGCTTTCCGTCGTCCTGGGCAGCCGCGTGGACTGGTATTCCATGGACACGGTGCAGTACGACGGCGACTATCCCTACGGCGAAGGCAAGTACGACGTGGTGCGCAAGTTCACGCCGTATGCCGGCGTGGTGTATGACCTGGACGCGGTGCATTCGGTCTATGCGAGCTGGACGCGGATCTTCAATCCGCAGAACTACGCCACCGCCAGCGGCGCACTGCTGGCGCCGCAGGAGGGCACCAACTATGAGCTGGGCATCAAGGGCGAATACCTGGAAGGACGCCTGAACACGAGCCTGGCCGTGTTCCGCATCGACCTGGACAACCTGCCCGATCAGTTGCCGAATGCGCAGTGCCAGGGCGGGCTGACCAGCTGCTACGCGCCGGCCGGCGAAGTGCGCAGTCAGGGCTTCGAAGCTGAAATCTCCGGCGAGATCCTGCCCGGCTGGCAACTGGCGGCCGGCTACACCTACGCCTCGGCCAAGCGGCGCGGCGAGTCTTCCAGCTACGATCCGACCGGCACGTTTTCGGTCGGCGACCGCTACGGCACCAACATCCCGCGCCACCTGTTCAAGCTCTTCACGACCTATCGCCTGCCGGGCGAATGGAACCGCTGGCGCGTGGGCGGATCGCTGCACGTGCAGAACCGCATCTACACGCCGTGGGGTGTCAGCCAGGGCGGCTATGCGGTCGTGGGGCTGAACGCGGGCGTGGACGTGAACAAACAGCTGAATCTTGCGCTGAACGTGAACAACGTGTTCGACCGCCGCTACTACGCCAGCGTGGGCTCGATGACGGACGCGAACTTCTTTGGCGAACCGCGCAGCGTCACGCTGACCGCGCGCTATTCGTTCTGACCGGCTTCGGCGACCCAGCACAGCGTGTTGACCAGCGCCATCTGCTCCGGCGTCTGGCAGCGCACCGACAGCAGGGCGGGGCTGGCGACCAGGATCGCCAGCGCCTTGGCGCGCGATACCGCCACGTTCAGGCGGTTCCTGCTGAACAGGAATTCCATGTCGCGCGGCATGGTCTCGCCGCTGGAGGTGGCCATGGAAATGATCACCACCTGCGCTTCCTGGCCCTGGAACTTGTCGACGGTGCCCACGCGCGCGCCCTCGGGCAGCGCCTGCCGCAGCGTGTTGACCTGCACGTTGTAGGGCGCCACCACCAGCACGTCGTCGGGCGTCATCGGCACCGCGCGCCCGTGCTTGTCCAGATAGCGCTGCCGCATCAGGCTGGCATATAGCGCGGCCACTTCGCGCGCCTCTTCGTCGCTGGACTGCGTGTTGCCCTCGTGCACGACCGGAACGTACCGGATGCCGCTGGCGGCCAGCGCGCCGGCGGCATCCGCGCCCAGCACCAGGCCCTGGCCCGCCGCCGATTCCGCGGCGCGCAGCCGCCCGTCGTAGATGGCCTCGGAAATGAAGCCGCAGATCGCCGGGTGCATGCGGTAGGACGTGTCAAGAAAGATGCCGCGATCGGCCGCGATGGTGGCGTGGCCATTCAAGAGGTACTCCAGCGTGGATTCGCCCGAGCGGCCGGGATGCGTGCCCTTGGTCGGCTGGCCGAGCTGCATCTGGTCGCCCAGCAGCACGATGTTGCGCGCGCATTGGCCTAGCGCGACCAGGTTCGCCAGGCTGACCTGGCCGGCCTCGTCCACGAACAGGTAGTCGAACTGCTGCTGGAAATCGGCCCGGCTGAAAAGCCACGCCGTGCCCGCCACCAGTTGGTGGCGCGACAGATCGATTTTGTCGTTGGCAAAGACGTCTTCAATGAAGTTGCCGTTGAAACAGGAGTCGTCACCCTCCTTGCCCGACTTCTTGGCGCCGGTGAACGCCAGGCCCGCCTCGCGCGCCGCCGTTTCCAGGCCAGAAAGCAGGTTGTTGATGGCGTGATGGCTGTTGGACGTGACCGCGATGCGCTTGCCTTGACGCAGCAGGTTCACCAGCACGCGCGAGCCGGTGTAGGTCTTGCCGGCGCCGGGCGGCCCTTGCAGGAAGAGGGTGGTCCCGTCCATGCGGCCGACGATGTCCACGACCTGATCCAGCAGCTTCGCGCTCGGATCGGCCAGCGCGGTGCCGGGCGGCACGCCACCGATGCGCGGCGGCTCGTGCTTGAGCAGCGCGTCCACCGCGCGAAACGGCGTGCTGGCGCCATCGCCCGACGCGAGCAGCGCGTCGCCGTAGCGGAACATGGCGTTGGCCAGCTCGTCGATGCTGACCGGCTTGCCCGGCCCGAGCGACAGGCGCTGCGGCGGCGTCGCCTTGCGCGACATGGTGAAGGTGGCGACGCCCGCCGTAGGATCCACCGTCAGCCGGCTGATCGCCGGCCCGCCGCGCACGTCCGTACAGGCCGACCCGGTGCGCAACTTGGTCTGCTGCGGCGGGAAACGGTAGGTGTAGCGCAGCGACTGCGCCACCGGTTCCGGCGCCACGGTGTCGTCACGCGCGAGTCCAGCCAGGCATTCGTTGTCTTCCACCAGTTCGGCCTCGGTGGCCTCCATGCGGGCAAACATGGCCCACCATTCCGGCTTCTGTTCGCGGCGATGAAAGTCCAGCAACTGATAGACCAGCGCGCGATAGCGATCGCGCTCGGACCAGTCCAGCTCGTCGGCGGGCAGGGAGCCAAGCAGCGCGGCGCGGTACGGTTCCAGGCGCAGTTCGGCCGCGGTCTTTTCGCCGACCTGGAACCGGGCGGCATCGATCTGCTGCTGCGTGTCGCGGCGGTTCGCCCAGGACATGCCGTCGGGACGCAGCGCGCATAGCCATTCGCGCAGCTTGTACGTGGACAGCACGTCGTCGCGGTTGTAGTCGGCGATGTCCTGCAGCAATTGCGCCTCGCCGGTGCGCTTCCAGCGTTCGTAGTAGACGATGCTGGCGCCCGCGTTTGTCACGCCGCCCGCGCGCTGCGGCAGGTAGAAGTGTTCGATGTTCTTTATCGAGTAGCCGGGCTCGGACACGCGCACGCCTTCGCGCACGACCTGGTACAGATCCACCAGCTTGTTCATGCGCAGCAGGTTGTCGACCTCGGCCTCGCGCGTGGCGTGTACGGACATCAGCTTCTTGATCGCCGTCGCCTCGTAGGGCGCGTAGTGGTAGATGTGCGCATCGGGATGGCGGTGCAGGCGCGCCACGACGTAGTCGATGAAGGCCTCGAAGGCCAGCTTCTCTTCGCCGCGGTTGTGCGCCCAGAACGGCACGAAGCGTTCCTGGCCGTCGTCGATGACATACAGGCCAAACAGGTATTCCAGCCCGCCTTCCTCCAGCGGATCGCCTTCCATGTCGAAGAACATATCGCCCGCGTCCGGCTGCGGCATGCGTTCGAAGCCGCGCAGCGAGGTGTCGTCCGGGTCCTTGGCGATGCGGTCCCAATGGCGGCCGCCGTCGGTCCGGGCGCGCAGCTGCAGCGCCGCCTGCGACCGCAGCTTGGAGAGGATGGCGGGTTCCAGGCGTGCGACCGCCGCATCGGGCGGCAGCGTACCCAGTTGTTCCAGCGTGCGGATGCCCTGGCCGTTCAGCTTGCGGATCTGCTGCCGCGTGATGTTGGCGACCAGCGACAGGTGATCGTCGTCCGCGCGGCGCGTCTTGCACAGCGGATCCCAGCGGCACTGGGCGCATTTCTCACAGGGGTCGGGATACGTTGACGCAGCGTCCCGCTGATCGACGTGCGCCTCGAAGCGGCGCATGACCTGGCGGAAGTAATGGGCATAGTCGGCCACGCGCAGCGACACCTCGCGGCCGCTGCCCAGCACCACGTGCATGTGCAGCGGCGCCGCGCCCTGTTCCAGGCCCAGGAGCCAGGAATAGAACGAGAGCTGGATGGCGAACTTGGCGCGCGCCGACCGCGCCAGCTTGGTGTCGCTGGCCTCGTAGCTGTAATCGCCCAGGCGTGAAGGGCGTTCGGTCTTCAGCAGGAAATCGGCATGGCCGATGTATTGGCCATGCCGAAACGCCGCCTGATAGATGACGTCGGCACCCTCTGCCATGGCCTCCCGCGTGCGGGCCATGCGCGCCGCCAGCCCGCCGCCCGCGTCACTCACGTCCACGATGTGCCGGCCGCCGGCACGCAGGCGCTCGAGATACGCGCGCTCGTGGTCCAGCCCTTTCTGCTGGATCAGTTCGAGCTGTTCGTCCTCTTGCCCGGCCGGCAGCGGCGATTCGAGGTTGAGCAGATCCAACGTGGTCAGATGCTCGCATTCCAGGAAACCGACCAGGTCGGAAGCGGAAAACAACAGGCGGTCGCCGGTTTTTTGCATGGTGCGTATAGAGGCCGGACGCGATTTGCGGAGGCCAAGAATAGCAAAAGAAGGATCCGGACATTATCCGGCGAATAACCGCGTAATCGGCTGAAATCTGTTCCGATTAATTCAACCCTCAAATGTCCAAATGCGGTTTCATAATCCAGGCTGTTTCAGTAATTGGAAGCGACATGCCTGGTTTGTTCGATTTGATTATCTGCAGCCTTGATCGCGCCGGATTTTGCGGCCTCTTTTGCAGTGGCGGGCGGTTCGCATGAAACTTCTCACCCTCGATATTTCCGATTCCCTGGTGCAGACGCTGCGCGCGGCGCGCCTGATCGTCGTGCTGACGGGATCGGGCCTGAACCCCGCCAGCCGCCTGCCGCAAAGCCGCGATGGCATGCGCGGCCTGTGGGCGCGCTACGACGCCGCGGCGCTGGCGTCGGCCGCGGGCTTTCAAAACGATCCGTCGCTGGTGTGGGCCTGGCATGAGGAGCGGCGGCGCCGGGCGCTGCTGGCCACCCCCAACGCGGCGCACCGCGCCATCGCCACGCTGGCCGAGCACGTGCCAGGCACGTTTGTGGTGACGCAGAACGGCGACACGCTGCATGAACAGGCGGGCAGCCCGCGCATCCTGCATCTGCATGGCCGGTTCGACCAGCCGCGATGTTCGAGCTGCGGCATGTCCCACACGCTGAGCGCCCCGCCGGAAAAGCCCGCGCGGCATGGCCCGTATCCCGCGCCGCCCGCCTGCCGCATCTGCGGCAACCTGGTACGTCCGGGACGGCTGTGGCACGGCGAGGCGCCCGCGCCCCCCGTCTGGCGCGTCGCCAAGGGACTGGCTGCCAACGCCGATCTGGTGTTGACGGCCGGCACGTCGTGCCAGACGTCCGCAGTGGCCGAACTTTGCTACGAGGCAGTGGGGCGCGGTGCGCAGCTCGTGCAGATCAATCCCAATCCCACGACGCTGGATCGCGTGGCCAGTCACTGCATCCGGGGCGCGGCCGAGAAAGTGCTGCCGCTGCTGCTGGCGCGCGCCTGGCCTGGCGGCTGAGCCCGTGGCCGGCGGATTAGAGGTAGCGGCGCGCCAGTTCGCGGGCTTCGCGGGCGAAACGCTCGCGGATGACTTCGGGTTCCAGCACCTCGATCGAGGACGCGTGCCCGTGCAGCAGCTGCCACAGCATGACCGACGGGCGCACGGTGGCGGTCAGCGTGAAGCCGTGCTCGTCCTCGTCGATCATCTGGTCCGCCGAGAGCCAGAACTCGCGCAGCGGATGGCGCTGGCGCCGGCCATCGTCCAGCACGGGTTCGGCGGCATGCAGCCGGATGCGGGTTTCCTCGCCCGGATCGAAGTTCAGGGCTTCTTCGCGGCGCACGTAATCCTGCAGATCGAACGTGGGGTCCGGGTCGGCGGCCTCGTCCAGCAGCCGGACTTCCGACAGCCTGTCCATGCGGAACAGGAAGCGCCTGCCCGGCTGACTCGCGCCCCACGCCACCATGTACAGCACGCCGGCGCGGTCGACCATCGCCAGCGGCGTCATGACATATAGGCGGTCGGCGGGGGCCTTCTCGCCGAAGGGCGTATTGCGAAACGACAGCTTGCGGTTGTAGTACAACGCGCCGCTGACCTGGCGGTAGACCTCGGCAGGCACCGTGGGCAGCACGGTGGGATGGGTGCCGTCGATGCGCAGGATCTTGCGCGCCCAGTCATGCGCCGGCCCGATCGCGGGCTGGGACCGGTGTGTTTCCAGATAGCGCCACGCGCTGTCGAACGTGGTTGCCAGATCGTCCAGCACGACGGCCGGCAGGTGGCGGTCGGCCACCTGCTTGAGCGCGCACATCGCCATTGCCATGTTCGCGTTCATGTTCTGAATGTGGAAATCGGTGCGCCGCAGGGTGCTGTACCAGAGCTTGCCGCGCGTGGCGCCCACGCTGCCGACGCTATCCAACTTAAGCAGCGTGCGGCGGATCTGCTTGTCGTCGGGCACCGGATTCTGCAACGCGGCCAGCCGGTCGCGGATTTCCGCCATGCCCATGCCCATGCCCATCGCCATTGCATCGGTTTCTTCGTTACGGACATACGGCAGGATGCGCAGCAGGTTGTCGACGAGCGTCTGGTTATGTCCCATGGCAGATACAGCAAATTAACCCGTTAAATATCGCCCCGCATTCTATCTGCAAAAGCAGCCAATAATGATTTGCCGCATTCCAGATAATGCGTCCGGCGCTTTGGCCGCGCACTTTGTATTATGTCGGTTGTCCCAAAAATAAAATGGACATACGACAACCTGCCCGCCAGCGGTCAATCGGTCACGATGTCCGCGAGCGGGACGGGGCGGCCAAACAGCCAGCCCTGGCCCACGGCAGCGGGCTGGCGGGCCAGCAGATAGCTGGCCTGCGCTTCGGTCTCGATGCCCTCAATGATGAGATTGATGCCCAGCTCCCGCGATATCGCGATGACATGGTCGACGATCAGGGTGCCCGCGTCCTCGGCGCCGATGGCGCTGGTGAAGCTGCGGTCCAGCTTGATCGCGTCGGCCTGCATTTCGGCCAGATAGTTCAGGTTGGAATGGCCCGTGCCGAAATCGTCAATGAACACCTTGAAGCCTTTGCCGCGCAAGGCCTTGACCATCGCCAGCACGTGGCCGTCGGACAGCGGCGTGCCTTCGGTGATCTCCAGCGCCACGTTGGCGGGCGTCAGGCCGCGCTCGCTGACGGCGTCCAGCAGGAAATTCCGGTAGCCCGCATCTTTCAGGTCCGCCGCCGACACGTTGATGCTGACGTAGAGTGCGGGATCGTCGCGCAGACGCTCGTGCAGGTCGCGCAGCGCCCGCGACGTCACCAGCCTGGACAGCGCGCGGCCCAGCCCCATGGCTTCGGCCAGCGGCACGAACAGGATGGGCGACACGTCGCGGCCCCGGGCGCTCCACCGCGCCAGCGCCTCGAAGCCCGCCAGCTGCCGCGTGGCCAGCTGACGCAACGGCTGGTAGTGGACCTGGATGTCGCCGCCCAGGATGGCCTTGCGCAGCTCGCTCTTGGCACTGCCCGCGTGTATGCGCCACAGGACGCAAAGGCCCGCCAGAAAGGCCAGAGCCAGGGCGCCGACCACGGACAGCACCATCGCCGGAAGCTGGAACCAGGCGTCGGACCGCAGCCGCGACACGACGCAGATGTCCGGTCCGCCGTCCGGCGCACACAGCGAGGCGCGCCGTTCGGGCGCGAAACCCAGGTCATCCTCGTTTTCGCGCGGCATGTCCAGGTCGTGCGCACGGCCGAAACGCCGGTACACATGGTCGCCGTCCCGCGTCACGATCTTGGCGTCGATGCGGGAACCCGGTTCCGGAAAGCCGTCGAACGCGCCCGGCGCGGTGAACACGATGATGTCGCGCATGGCCGCCATGTCGCCGATGATGCGGCGGTCGACGATATTGGCGGCGCCCACCCAGAGCTGCAGGCCGCTGCTCAATGTGAAGGCCGGCGGCGGCAGCGCCAGGGGATCGGGCAGCTTGCCCCATGCCGCGGAGCAGCGCAGCATGCCGCCCAGCGTGCGGCCGATGTCCCGGATGTAGGTGGAATTGAAGAGCAGCACGCGCAGGGTCGCCACGTCCGCTTCCGAACACAGCGCGCCGCCCTGGGTGGCCGCGGCCATCAGGCGATGGCTTTCCTGCGCCACCCGCAGCGCGTGCGCAAGCAGCCGGGCGTTATGCCCGGCGAGTTTGTCGTCGGCCTGGTTCAGTTCGATCTGGCGTCCAGCCAGCACCCCCGCGAGGAATCCAAGCGCCGACAACAACAACACAAAAGCCGCAATTCTGGAACGTGACATGGGGACCGGTGCACATGGGCGGCGCGTTGCATGCAATTCTGCGCGTAAGGCAATGTAACCGAACTTCCAAGGGCTTAAACCGCAAATTCACCCCTCCTGACCCGCTAATTGTGGCTTTCGAAAATGGACACTTTGCTAGGAAAGCCGCCGGGCGATCCGTCCCGGGCGGCCCCCGCGAGACGGGATCTACGGGGAAACCCGATATAAAACTTTGCGCGACGCCCATGATCGCGCGTTATGCACAGGTGCGGTTGCGGCCGCGCCATTCCCTGGGTTTTCCCAAGCAGATCAAGGCGTTGGGAAGCCGAAAGGTGTCCGGCCTTGCTGCCCGCCAGGCGGCCAGACTGCGGTTTCGGATCGGATCGCGCGCGGGCATGCTTGCGCCTTCGGCCTTGAACGCGCACCTCCCCCGCGCGCCGGGCCCCCGCAAGACTCTGGAGACCTTCGTGAACCCCTCTTCCCCGTCCCGCAAAATGGGCCTGGCCGTCGCTCAGATGGGCGCCGTCAATCTTGCCGACTCCCGCGCGGTGGTCGTGCGCCGCCTTGTCGAGATGATGCGCGAAGCCGCCGCCCGCCAGGCCGAGTTCGTCGTGTTCCCGGAGCTGGCGCTGACGACCTTCTTTCCCCGCTACTGGATGGATGACGCCGAAGCGGTGGAGCGCTATTTCGAAAAGACCATGCCCAATGCCGACGTGCAGCCGCTGTTCGACACGGCGCGCGAGCTGGGCATCGGTTTTTACCTGGGCTACGCCGAGCTGACGCCGGAGGGCCGCCAGTTCAACACCGCCATCCTGGTGGACCGCAGCGCCAGGATCATCGGCAAGTACCGCAAGATCCACCTGCCGGGCCACTCGGACCACAAGGTCGACGCGCCTTTCCAGCATCTGGAAAAGAAGTTCTTCGAAGTCGGCGACCTGGGCTTTGGCGTGTGGGAGACCAACGACGTCAAGATCGGCATGTGCCTGTGCAACGACCGCCGCTGGCCCGAGACCTACCGCGTCATGTCGCTGCAAAGCGCCGAACTGATCGTGCTGGGCTACAACACGCCGTCGCTGAACATCCACTGGAATGAGCCCGCGCACCTGCGCACCACCACGCACGAGATCGTGCTGCAGGCCAGCGCCTACCAGAACGCGGTGTGGATCGGCGCGGCCGCCAAGTGCGGGCACGAGGACGGCCATCACATGATCGGCAGTTCGATGATCGTTGCGCCGTCCGGCGAGATCGTGGCCCGCGCCAGCGGCGAGGAAGACGAAGTCATCACTGCGCGCATCGACCTGGGGATGGGCCAGACGTTCCGCGACCACGTCTTCAACTTCGCCAAGCATCGCAGCCCGCATCATTACAAGCTCATCGTCGAGCGCACCGGCGCGGGCGATCCGCTGCCCCGGCCCGACGTCGACTGAGGCCGCGCGCCTGCGTTGAGCGACCGATTGCCCGCGACATCGCGGGCAATTTCTTTTGGCGGCCGCGCCCCGCACGCTGCTAGACTGCCCGAGGCCCCTTGATAGACCGACCTCGCAGGCAACGATCCGATGCGCTTAATCGACACCGACCAGACCCGCAACGCCCTGTCCTTCGACACCGTCATTCCCGCCCTGCGGGACGCCTTCCGCGAAGACGCCACGGTGCCCGCCCGCCACGTGCACGCCATCCAGTCCGGCAACGCGCACGGCACCTCGCTGATCATGCCGGCGTGGAGCGACCGCGGCTACTTCGGCGTGAAGATCATCAACATCTTCCCCGAGAACACGCATCAGGGCCTGCCGGGCCTGCACGCCACCTACAACCTGTACAGCGCCACCACGGGCGTGCCGGTTGCGCAGGTCGACGGCGATATCGTCACCGTGTACCGCACCGCGGGCGCGGCGGCGCTGGGCGCGGACTACCTGGCGCGCGCCGATTCCCGCACGCTGCTGATCGTCGGATCCGGCCGCATCGCCGGCCTGGTGGCGCAGGCCATGCGCACGGTGCGCCCGATCCAGCGCGTGCTGGTTTGGAATGTGCGCCCGGCGGGCGCCGAGGCTCTGGCGGCAACCCTGCGCGAGCAGGGCTTCGATGCGCAAGCGGTCACCGACCTGCAAGCCGCCACCGGTCAAGCCGACATCGTCAGCTGCGCCACGCTGTCCACCGAACCGCTCATCCACGGTGCGTGGCTGCGCCCCGGCACGCACCTGGACCTGATCGGCAGCTTCAAGCCGGAAATGCGCGAGACGGACCCGGCGTGCTTTGACGGCACCACCGTGTATGTCGATACCGACGAGGCGCCCACCAAGTCCGGCGACCTGCTGTCGGCATTTGACGCCGGCGTGCTGACGCGCGAAGGCATCCAGGGCAACCTGCACCAGTTGACCAAGGGCGAGACCCCCGGCCGCCGCAACGATCAGGAGATCACGGTGTTCAAGGCAGTGGGCAGCGCGCTGGAAGACCTGACGCTGGCGACGCTGGTGTATGAAGCCGTGAAGGAATGATGGCAGTTGGTGCTTTACCCATAAATCAAAGGAGACAACGCATGACGCAGGCACGTTCCATCCAGTTGACCGAGTTTGGCGCACCGGAAGTCATGCGGCTCGTCGACGCCGACCTGCCGCCCCCCGGGCCGGGCGAGGTGCAGTTGCGCCAGACGGCTATCGGTTTCAACTACATCGACATCTATCAGCGCGCGGGCAAGTATCCGCTGCCCACGCCGACAGGCCTGGGGCATGAAGCAGCCGGCGTGATCGAGGCGGTGGGCGCTGGTGTGACGGACCTGCGCGTGGGCGACCATGTTGTCTACATGAACGCCGGCGTGGGCGCCTATGCCGACCGGCGCAACGTGCCGGCCGCCAAACTGGTGAAGATCCCGGCGGGCATCTCCGACGAAGACGCAGCCGCCGTGTTCTTCAAAGCCATGACGGCGCAATACCTGGTCAAGAAAACCCATGCGGTCCAGCCCGGCGACATCGTGGTGGTGCACGCTGCCGCGGGCGGGGTCGGACAGATTCTGAGCGGCTGGGCGCATGCGCTGGGCGCCCGGGTCATCGGCACGGCGGGCTCGGCCGCCAAGTGCGAGGCTGCGCGAGCAGCCGGCTGCGATGTGGCCATCGACTACACGCAGGAAAACTGGGTGGAACAGGTTGTGGCGGCCACGGGCGGCAAGAAGGCGCGGGTCGTCTACGACTCCGTGGCCAGGCACACGTTCATGGGGTCGCTGGACTGCGCCGCGCCGTTCGGCATGGTGGTGCTCTTTGGCGCGGCATCCGGCCCGGCCCCGGCCATCGATCCGGAGTTGCTGAACAAGAAAGGCTGCCTGTTTCTCACGCGCCCGTCCGTGTTTCCGCACAACGCCGACACGCAGACGTTCCGCGCCAATGCGTCGGATGTTTTCGACGCCATGCGAACCGGTGCGGTGCGCGCGGCCATCGGGGCGCGCCATCCGTTGGAACAGGTCCAGGATGCCCACCGCGCTGCTGAAAGCCGCGCGGTCACCGGCGCCATCGTAATCACCCCCTGATCGGCGGCGAGGGGGCCGGCGCCGCGCGAAGGTCAGGCCCCCGCCAGCTCCATCGGCAGATGCTCGCGCATGGTCTCGATGAAGCGCCGCAGGCGCGCCGGCTGAAAGCGCGATGGCGCATAGACCAGGAAGACGGGCAGGGCGTCCGCGCGCCACTGCGGCGCCAGGTGCACCAAGCGGCCGGCGGCCAGATCGCCCTGCATGGCCCAGGCCGACCCCAGCGCCACGCCCAGCCCCTGGATGGCCGCGTTGCGCAACGCATGCAGGCCGTCGGTGGACAGCCGCGGCTGGATGTCGAAGCACTGCCGTTCCCCGCTGCCGCAATGCGTCAGGCTGACCTCGGTGCGATAGAAGGTGCGTAGCGCCAGCCACGGCAGGCGCGCCAAGTCTGAGGCGTCCTGCGGCACCGGTCCGCCCGCAAGCAGGTCCGGCGAGGCGACGACGATGCGCGGCACCTCGCCCAGCTTCACGGCAATCACCGACGGATCCGTCACGGCGCCCACACGAATCGCACAATCCACGTTTTCTGCGATCAGATCCGGCATGCGATCGTGCAGCAGCCATTCCACCCGCATGTTCGGATAGCGCTTCAGGTACTTGGCCAGCGGCTCGATGAACTGATCCTGGCCGAACACATGTGGCGCCACCACGCGCAGCATCCCGGCCGGATCATCGTCCGCGCCGCGCACCTCGCTTTCGAAGGACTGCCAAGACGCCAGCAGCTCCTTGCCCCGCTCGTAGCAACGCTGGCCGTCTTCGGTCAGGCGGATGGCGTGGGTGGAGCGCTTCAGGAGCCGCACGCCCATCGTGCGTTCCAGCAGCTGCAGGCGGCGGCTGACGGTGGGCTGGGTGCCGCCCATCTGGGCGGCGGCGGCGGACAGGCTGCCGGCCTCGACGATGCGTACGAAGGTTTCGATCAGCAGCATGCGGTCGGTGCCGGCTGCCACGGGGAGGGCGGGGGTGGTCATACGCCTATCGTATAACGCATGTACCCGAAGGTCGGCTACCAAAACCCCGGCGGCAAGCCCAGAATTTGCCCCGTACTCAAAGCCACCGGACACCACCATGTCATCCCCCACTTCCCACCCCTCCCTATCGCGCGGCCTGGTCTTCCTGCTGGCCGTGGGCGCCGGCCTGGGCGTCGCCTCCCTTTACTACAGCCAGCCGATGCTCGGCGTGCTGGGCGCGGACATCCACGCCAGCGCCGAAACGCTCGGCTGGATTCCCACGCTGACGCAACTGGGCTACGCCTTCGGCATCCTGATGCTGGCGCCGCTGGGCGACCGCTATGACCGCAAGCGCATCATCCTGGTGAAAGCCGCCGTGCTGGCCCTGGCGCTGCTGCTGGCCGGCGCGTCGCCGACGATCGGCCTGCTGCTGGCCGCCAGCTTCGCCATCGGCCTGTCCGCCACGCTGGCGCAGGACATCGTGCCGGCCGCAGCCCACCTGGCCCCGGCCGACCAGCGCGGCAAGATCGTCGGCACCGTCATGACGGGCCTGTTGCTGGGCATCCTGCTGTCGCGGGTGGTCAGCGGCTTTGTCGCCGAGCAGTTCGGCTGGCGCATGATGTTCGCGGCCGCCGCCGTCAGCATCGTGGCGCTGGGCGCGGCACTGTGGCGCGGTCTGCCGCGGTTCGAGCCGACGACGCGGCTGGCCTACAGCGCGCTGCTGGGGTCGCTGCTGACGCTGTGGCGCCAGCACCCGGGTCTGCGCCGCGCCGCCACCGCGCAGGGGTTGCTGTCGCTGGGCTTCAGCGCCTTCTGGTCCACGCTGGCCGTGATGTTGCACGACGCGCCGTTCCATCTGGGCGCGGGCGCCGCCGGTGCGTTTGGCCTGGCCGGCGCGGCAGGCGCCCTGGCCGCGCCGCTGGCCGGCCGCGTGGCCGACACGCGGGGTCCGCTGGCGGTCGCCAGCCTGGGCGCCGGCCTGACGATGGTGTCGTTTGCCGCCATGATCTTCCTGCCCTTCCTGCCCACGCACGCTGCGCTGTGGCTGATCGGCGGCGCCGCGGTCGGCTTCGACCTGGGCATCCAGACCTCGCTGATCGCGCATCAAAGCATCGTCTACGGCATCGACCCGGCCGCCCGCAGCCGCCTGAACGCCATCCTGATGACGGGCGTCTTCATCGGCATGGCCGCCGGCGGCGCGCTGGGCAGCCTGGCGCTGGCCCACTGGGGCTGGACCGGCGTGACGCTGACGGCGGCAGGCGCCGCGGCCGCCGCGCTGGCCCTGCGCCTGTGGCCCGCCAGCAACCGCAACGGCGAGGCCAGCCGCTACGCCGCGTGAGGATCGGGCCGGCGTCTCGCGGCGCCGGCCGTTCCCGCTACACCAGCACCGACACCGTCTGCGTGTTGGTGTATTCCAGCAGTCCGTCCAGCGCGTTTTCCACCCCCACGCCAGACTGCTTGTGCCCGCCAAAAGGCACGTCGGGGGACATGACGTGGATGTGGTTGATCCACACGGTGCCGGTCTCCAGCCGCCGCGCAATCGATTGCGCCAGCGCCACATCCTTGGACCACACCGATCCCCCCAATCCGTACTCGGTATCGTTGGCGCGGCGGATCACCTCGTCGATGTCGCGGTACTTCAAGAGCGGCAGCACCGGCCCGAAAGCCTCCTCCACCACGCTGCGCGCGTCGTCGGGCGGATTGTCCAGGATGGTGACCGGCACGAAGTAGCCCTTGCCCTCCGGCACCTCGCCCCCCGTCAGAAAGCGCACGCCGGTCCGGTGCGCGTCGGCGATCAGGTCCTTGACGCGTTCGAACTGCGCGCGGTTCTGGATGGGACCAAGTCCGGTGCCGGGCTGCGAACCGTCACCCACGACGACGCTGGCCGCCTCGCCCGCCAGCGCATCGGCGAAGGCGTCGTAGATGGACTCGTGCACATACAGCCGCTTGGTCGCCAGGCAATACTGCGAAGAATTGCGGAAGGCTCCCCAGAACAGCTTGGCGGCCGTTTCCTTGACGTCGACATCGGGCAGCACGATGGCCGCGTCGTTGCCGCCCAGCTCCAGCGTCACGCGCTTGAGCCGGCTTGATGCGCTTTGCATGACGCGGCGCCCGGTCACGGTGGATCCGGTGAAGGCGATCTTGTCGATGCCGGGATGCTCGGTCAGCCACGGCCCCAGGCGGTCGCCGCCGCTGACCACGTTCAACACGCCGGGTGGCAGCAGGCCGCGAAACAGTTCGCCCATCTTCAAGGACGTGAGCGGCGTGTACGGCGAGGGCTTGAGCACCACCGTATTGCCGGCCAGCAGCGCCGGCGCGATCTTCCAGATGGCCAGCGTCATCGGAAAATTCCACGGCGCAATGGCGGCGACCACGCCGATAGGCACGCGCCGCGTTTCGAACCGGTGGCCCGCGCCGCTGTCGTGATGTTCCACCGGCAGGTCGCGCGCGGCAAAGGCGCGCAGCCATGCGACGCAGCGGCCAACCTCGGCGCGCGCGTCCGCGTGCGGCTTGCCTTGCTCACGCGTCAAGAGCCGCATGAAACCGTCTGCGTGCTGTTCAAGTTCATCGGCCATCTGGCGCAGCGCCGCCTGGCGCTCGCCGATGGGCCGGTCGCGCCATGGGCCGAACGCGGCCCGCGCGGCCGCGATGGCGGCGTTCAACTGGTCCAGCGACGCATCGGGCGCGGCCGCGATGCGTTCCTCGGTAGCGGGGTTGAGCACGTCGAATGTCTGCGGCGACGTTTCCGCGCGGCCGTTCACCGTCATCGTGTAATCGGAATCCAGATTGATGCTCATGGTTGTGTTGCCTGTTCAAGAGTGACCGGGGATGCATGGGGTTTCGTGCCGGCGGCGGGACCGAGCAGCAGCCGTCCCACCACGCGGCCGGCGGCAAGATCCGCCAGCGCGGACTGCGCGTTATCCAGACAGCGGCATGCGGTGGGAATGGCAATGGGCCGGCGTTCGCGCACCAGCGCCATCAACGCGCGCAGTTCGTCCAGGTTGCCGATATACGCCCCTTCGATGCTGATGGCGCGCATGGGCACGAGCGCGGGCGACAACGTCAGCTCCCCGCCAAAAAGACCCACCAGGATGAGCTGGCCGCCTTTGGTCAGCAGATCCAGGCCCAACTGCACCGTGCTGGCCGCGCCCACGCAGTCGATCACGGCCCACACCGCGCCCGCCGCCTGCCGCACCTGCGCGGCGGCATCGGCTGCGCCGGCGTCGATGGCCGCATGCGCGCCCGCGGCCAGCGCGGCGCCCCGGCGCGCGCCGTCCGGCTCCACCACGACGACGTTGCCGCAGCCCATCGCGCGCAGCAGCGTGACGCCCATCAGCCCCAGCCCGCCCGCGCCGATCACCACCACCGATTCCTCGGCCAGCACGTCCTGCGGGATCTTGAGAATGGCACTGTACGTGGTCAGGCCCGAGCACGCATAGGGCGCGGCCTGCTCGGGGCGCAGCTCGCCGATATCCACCAGATAGCGCGCGTGCGGCGCCACGATGTGATCGCTGTAGCCGCCGGGGCGGAAGATGCCCAGAAAGCGCGGCGATGCGCACAGGTTTTCACGGCCGCGGCGGCACACCTTGCAGTCGCCGCAGCCGATCCAGGGATAGACGAGGTAACGCTGCCCCGGTTGCACGTTTGCGGGCACGTCCGGCCCGGTGGCAACCACTTCGCCCACGGTCTCGTGGCCGAGCGTCAACGGCAGCGACACACCGCGTTGCTGCATGCTCAAGCGCTTGCTGCCGCCCAGGTCATACGAGCCTTCCCAGGTGTGAATGTCGGTGTGGCACACGCCCGCGGCCAGCACCCGAAGCAGCACCTCGCTGCCTTGCGGCGCGGGCGTGGGGCGTTCGGCGCGCGTCAGCGGTTCGCCAAATGCCGTGACCTGATAGCTGATCATTCCGCGCCCCCGGACTTGGCCAGCGCGCAGCCGCCCTTGTCGAGCGGACGGAACGCCACGTTGCCCGGAATCACCGCGACCTGGTTGTACAGGTCCCATTCGCTCTTGGAGTCCGCGGGCTTCTTCACTTCAAACAGGTACATGTCGCGCACCACGCGGCCGTCCACGCGCAGCTTGCCATCCTTCGTCATGAAGTCGTTGATCGGCATCTCACGCATTTTGGCCATGACGGCGTCGGCGTCCTTGGTGCCCGCGGCCTTGACCGCGTTCAGGTAGTGCGTGACGGCGCCATACGTGCCCGCCTGCGTCATCGTGGGCTTGCGGCCGACCTTGTCCTGAAAGCGCTGCGACCACGCGCGCGTGGCGTCGTTCTGGTCCCAGTAGAAGGCTTCGGTCAGCAGCAGCCCCTGGCCCAGCGGCAGGCCGATGGATTTGACGTCGGACAGGAACGCCAGCAGCGCCACCAGGCGCTGCGAACTGCCGGGCCGGCCAATGCCGAAGTCCGCGGCCTGCTTGATCGCGCTGATGACATCGTTGCCGCCCAACGCCAGGCCGATGATGCCGGCCTTGGAGCTTTGCGCCTGCAACAGGTACGAGCTGAAGTCGGGCGTGTTCAGCGGCGAGCGCACCGCGCCCAGCACCTTGCCGCCGTTGCGCTCGATCACCGCCGATGCATCGCCCTGCAGCGCGTAGCCGAACGAATAGTCCGCCGTCATGAAGAACCAGTTCTTGCCGCCCTGTTCCGTGACGGCCGCACCGGTGCCGTTGGCCAGAGCGTAGGTGTCGTAGGTCCAGTGCACCGTGTAGGGCGAACACGCCTTGCCCGTCAGTTCGGACGTGGATGCGCTGGTCACCATGACAACCCGTTTCTTTTCGCGGCCCAGTTCGCTGATCGCCAGCGCCAGCGCGGACGTCGGCAGGTCGGTGATCATGTCCACCCCGTCCTGGTCGAACCACCGGCGCGCGGCGGCGCTGGCGACGTCCACCTTGTTCTGGCCGTCCGTGAAGACCAGCTCGATCGGCTTGCCCAGCACCGAGCCGCCAAAGTCCTGAACCGCCATGCGCGCGGCCTCGACCAGCCCCTTGCCGCCGATGTCCGAGTACGCCGAACTCATGTCGGCCATGATGCCTATTTTCACGGGGGCCGCCCCGTTTTGCGCGTGCGCGCCGCTTGCGGCCAGGATCGCGCCCGCCAGCGCGAGCGTCAGTTTGGGGATTGCCATGGACTTGTCTCCGTTATCGGTTTACGCCGTCTTTGCGGCGGTGTGCGTATTGCTCCGGGGAGCGTCCTTTTGTATCGTAGGCACGCGATTTCGCCTTCGTCCAAAGCGACGATTTTTCGCGCGTATCGCGGGTTTTCCCGCAACGATCCCCGCAAACCGCAGTCCCTGAACAGGCAGCCCATGCGTCATTCGTTCTCGATGGAACAGGCGCTGGCCAGCGGCAAGCTCAATGCCCCGGCCGCGCATGGCGACCATGTCGCCCGGCTTGCGCTGTGCGAGGCGATCTGCCGTCCGGAAGGACCCAAGGTGGTGGTGGCGCGCGGTCCCGCAGGCTACGGCAAGACCACGTTGCTGGCGCAGTGCCAGGCGCGTCTTCAGGCCGGACCGATGCGCACCGCCTGGCTGACGCTGGACCGCGCCGACAACGACCTCTCGCGCTTTCTGCGTTGCCTGATGGCGGCGCTGGGCACACTGTCCGGCGGCGCAAGTCCGGCGTTCGCAGCCCGCGATTCGGAGGACACGCTGGCGCTGGCGCTAGTCGAGGCCGTGGCGTCGCACGAGGCGCCGTTTGCCCTGGTGCTGGACGAATTCGAAGCCATCACCGCCCCCGCCGTGCTGGACCTGGTGCAGGACCTGATCGGGCGCCTGCCCGCGCACGGCCGGCTGTTGATCGGCTCGCGGCATTCGCCCGGCCTGGCGCTGGGCCGGTTGCGCGCGGCCAACCAGTTGCTGGAGATCGACGCCGCGCAGCTGTGCTTTTCGATGGACGAGGCCACCCAGTTCTTTGCGCGCCGCCAGCCCATGCTGACGTCAGCCGAAGTCGAACTGCTGCATCGCAAGACCGAGGGCTGGGCGGCCGCGCTGTGCCTGGCGTCCGCCTCGCTCGCGCGGCAGCCGTCCGCCGCCGCGTTCATCGAACGGTTCTCCGGCAGCGACCAGTCCGTGGCCGACTATCTGGCGCAGGACGTGCTTGCCAGCCAGACGCCCGCGCTGCGCCGCTTCCTGCTGCGCACCAGCATTCTCAAGCAGCTCAGCGCACCGCTGTGTCAGGCCCTTGTGCCCGACATGGACTGCGCGGACCTGCTGCGGCAACTTGAAGACGGCCACGTGCTGCTCACGCGCACCGCAGCCGACGAGCGCCATTACCGCTATCACAGCCTGTTCGCCAGCTACCTGCAATCGCAGCTGCGCGCGCAGGCGCCCGGCGACATCGCACACCTGCATCTTGCGGCCTCGCGCTGGTACGAGACGCAGGGCCGGCCCGTTCCCGCGATTGACCACGCCATCGACGGCGGCGACTTCGGCCGCGCGCTGGCGCTGTTGCAGACGCACGCCGAGCCGCTGCTGGCCGAGGGCCGGATGCGCCTGCTGTCGCGCTGGCTGGGCCAGCTTCCCGCGGCAGTGCTTGCCACCCGTCCGCTATTGCAGGCCATGCAGGTGTGGGCTACCTGTTTCACGCGCGGCCCCAGCGAGGCCGCCGCGCTGATGGCTGACCTGAAGCTGGCCGGCAGCGCCGACCCCGCGGTGCAAGCGCACGTGCGCGCGCTGCAACCCCTGCTGTTGTCGATGATGGATCGCCAGGAGGAAGCCTACGCCGCCGGCATGCCCAGCGTCGCGTCATTGGGCGACGCGCTGTCGTTCACCGACACCGCGCTGGCCAACGCCATGGCCAACGTCAGCGCCGTGCTGGGCCGCTACCACGAGGCGCGCGCACTGCTGGACACCGCGCGGCGCGCGCAAAGCCGCAGCGCCAGCACGTTCAACCTGATGTACTCGGAAGCGGTCGAAGGCATCATCGACCTGCAGGAAGGGCGCATGCGCCAGGCCGGCGCGCGCTTTCGCATGGCGGTGCGGGCCACGCGCAAGGGCGCTTACGGACAGGCCAACGGCAACGCATGGGCCGGCGTGCTGTATGCCGCGTGGGTGTACGAGACCGGCGACCTCGCGCAGGCCGCGCGGCTGCTGCAGGTCTACGTGCCGCTGGGCCGCGACGTCGGCCTGCCGGACCACCTGATCCTGGGCTACCTGATGCAGGCGCGTGTGGCCTTCTACGAAGGCGATCCCGAGCAGACCTTCTACCTGCTGGGCGAACTGGAATACCTGGGCCATCAGCGCGGCCTGCCGCGCATCGCGGCCAGCGCCCGCGTCGAGCGCGCGCGCGTGCTGCTGATGCAGGGCCATCCGCACGCCGCGCGCGACGAACTGCTGCGCGCGGACGACGCGGACCTGTGGCGCCGCGTGGAAGCACTGCGGCTGCCGGCCAATGACCTCTTGTATCCGCGGCTGGGACGATTGCGGTGCGCGGCTTTTGACGGCGATCCCGCCGCCGCGCTGCGTGAACTGGATCAGGACATCGCAAAGGCGTTGGCCGCTCAGCGCGTGCGGCGCGCGTACAAGCTTCAGCTGTTTCGCGCGGTCGCGCTGGCGCGCATGCAGGACGATGGCGCGGCGGCGGCGCAGCTTGCGCCGCTATTGCACACGGCGCAATCCGAAGGCCTGTGCCGCGTGCTGGTGGACGAGGGCGCGGAGCTGGCCGGCCTGTTGCAGCGCCATGCCGCGTCGCCGGCCGGCAGTGCATGGCTGGCGTCGGACGGCGCGCGCGCGTGGTGGCAGCGCTACCTGGCGCAGGCCCGTTTGAACCCGGCGGCGCCGATTGCCCCCGTGGGCGAGGCGCCCGGCGTGGAAGGCCTCACGCCCAAGGAACTGCGCGTGCTGCGCCTTCTGGCCGAGGGCCATTCCAACAGCGCCATCGCGCGGCAACTGTTCGTGTCGGAGAGCACCGTGCGCACGCACCTGCGCCACCTGAACGTCAAGCTCAGTGCGGACAGCCGGACGCAGGCGGTGGCGCGGGCCCGCAGCGCGGGCCTGCTGTGACGTACCCCGTGACGCACTCCGTGGCTTACTCCGGCGTGTTGATCTGATCCGCCGTGATGATCTCGGCGACCAGCACCTGCCCCGGGCCATCCAGGTAATACTCTTCCTTGGCCGGTTCGCGCAGCTTCATGTAGGCGTCTTCGCCGATCTGCATGGTGTGGCCAGCGGCCAGTACGGCGCCGCTTTCCAGCATGTAGCTCATGATGTTGTTGAACATGGTCGAGTACATCTCGCCCTCGTCATGGCCCGTTGCCAGCGCCGCAAAATCCGGCAGGCCGAACGCATCGGCGCCATAGGTGCGCATCCACACGCCCTGCACACCTTCCACCTCGTATTTCACGAAGCCGCAATACAGCATGTTCAGCGGCAGCGTGCGCAACAGTTCCATGCTCTCGTCGCCCAGCGACTCGTCGGCAAACACGCCGGCGGGCAGCGACGTGTGCGCATGCTCGTTCAGCACCGCCAGCGCCTTGAAATTGGCCAACGCCCCCGCCACTGCGGCCAGCGCCACGTACTGCTCCAGCGGATCGGTTTCGTAGCCCGCGTAATACAGGATGATGTGGCTCACATGCGCGCGGACCTCATCCTTCAACGTGGCCGGATAGTGCGACGGCGCCACGCAGGTTTCCAGCGCGTCCTTGGGATAGGGCGCATTGAAGCCCACCAGCCGCACGACGTGCTTGTCCCAGCCGGCCATGCCCAGGAATTCCGGCATGTCGGGCGCGATTTCGGCGCGGGCGTCCTTCATGGTCGGGTGGTAGGCGCGCAGCGCTTCAGCCAGCGCCGACTCGGAAATCGCCAGCGGCGCGGCAAAGAGGACTTGCAGGCTCAGCGGTTGCGCGATGTCCGGATTTGCCAGCAGGGCGGTGGAATCCGTGGGGTCGGCGGCGCCGGTGGGTTCTTCCTTGCGGCCGAAGAAACGGGAGAAGATGCTCATGCGTATCCAAGGTTCGAAATAAAAACGGGGACAGTATAAAGACCCCGCCGGCGCATTCATCGCCGAGGTCGCCATTGGATACATCTTCGCGGGCCGGCTATTCCTCGAATCCGCGCGTCCCAACCGTCTCGACCACGAAATCAATGAAGGACTTGATGCGCGACGAGATCGCGGTGTTCCGGTAGTACACCGCGTTGATCGGCTGCCGCTCTTCCAGCAATTGCTTTACAAACAGCGGCTGCAGCGCGCCGCTTGCGCGGTCGCCGCGCGTCATGAAGTCGGACAGGCACACGATGCCGCCGTCGTTCAGCGCAAGCTGGCGCAGCGTCTCGCCGCTGTGAGCGCGCACCTGCGGCTTGATATGCACCGGCTGCCCGTCCGCATCCAGCAGCGGCCATTCGTTCAGCGGTTCCAGTTGGGCAAAGCCCAGCAGCACGTGCGAGGCCAGATCCGCCGCGCGCCGCGGCGTGCCGTGCCGCGCCAGATAACCCGGGCTGGCCAGCACACGCACCCGGCTCGTGCCTAGCGCCACCGCGTGCAGCGACGAATCCTTCAGCCGCCCGATGCGAAACGCCAGGTCGGTGCGCCGCGCCAAGAGGTCGATGTTGCCTTCGTTGCTGGTGAGCTCCAGTTCCACCTGCGGATAGCGCTTGCGATAGGCCGGCACCAGCGGCGCGATCACGTGCAGCATGAAGGGCGATGCCGCATCCACGCGCAGGAGGCCCGCGGGCTGGTTGCGGCGCAGGTTCATCAGCTCTTCGGCCTCCTCGACCGACGCGATGATCCGCCGCGCCTGCTCCAGGTAGGCCTTGCCTTCTTCGGTCAGCGCCAGGCGCCGGGTCGTGCGCCGCATCAGCGTGGTTTGCAGCTTTTCTTCCAGCCGGCTCATGGTGCGGCTGGTCGCGGAGATGGTCTGGCCCAGCACGTCGGCGGCGGCGGTGATCGAGCCGCTGTCCACGATGGCGATGAAGACCTGCATTTCGTCGAGGGTCGTTTTCATATTTGACGTTTTATCAAAAGTATTTCGCCCATACCGGTATTTTTCCGCAAGGATGCGGCAGGCACACTACGTCCATTCCCGAACGCCGCACGTTCGGCCACGCACACCCCCAGGAGTTTTACATGAGCATTCCCGCCTTTGGCGTTGGCACCTTCCGTCTGCAAGGCCAGACCGTCGTCGATTCGGTGCGCAACGCGCTGGACGTCGGCTACCGCGCCATCGACACCGCCCAGATCTATGAGAACGAAGCCGACGTCGGCCAGGCCATCGCCGAATCGAACGTGGCCCGCGAAGACCTGTTCATCACCACCAAGATCTGGGTGCCCAACTACGCGAAGGACAAGCTCGTCCCCAGCCTGAAAGACAGCCTGGCCAAGCTGCGCACCGACTACGTGGACCTGACGCTGATCCACTGGCCCGCGCCGGACAACGGCGTTTCCGTGGACGAATTCATGACTGCGCTGGCCGACGCCAAGTCGCAGGGCCTGACCCGCCAGATCGGCATTTCCAACTTCCCCATCGCGGAAACGCGCGCCGCCATCGCCGCCGTCGGCCGCGATGAGATCGCCACCAATCAGATCGAGCTCAGCCCCTACCTGCAGAACCGTACGCTGACCGCCTTCCTGAACGAACAAGGCATTCACGTCACCTCGTATATGACGCTGGCGTACGGCAAGGTGCTCAAGGATCCGGTCATCGGCCAGATCGCGCAGCGCCACGAAGCCACGCCCGCGCAGGTCGCGCTGGCCTGGGCCCTGCAACTGGGCTATGCCGTGATCCCCTCGTCCACCAAGCGCGAGAACCTGGCCAGCAACCTGCTCGCCCAGGACCTGCGCCTGACGGACGAAGACATGGCGCAGATCGCCGCGCTGGAACGCAATGGCCGCGAAGTCAGCCCGGAAGGGTTGGCCGCAGCGTGGGACTGAACCGAAGGGGACCGAACCATGCACGCGACTGATCCGCTGTTCCAACCCCTGGCGCTGGGCAGCCTGACGCTGCCCAACCGCATCGTCATGCCGCCGATGACGCGCTCGCGCGCCACGCAGCCGGGCGACTGCGCCAATGCGCTGATGGCGCGCTACTACGCGCAGCGCGCCGGCGCCGGCCTCATCGTCAGCGAAGGCACGTACATCTCGCCGATGGGCAAGGGCTATGCCGGTACGCCCGGCCTGTGCACCCCCGCCCAGGTGGCCGGCTGGCGCGGCGTGACCGACGCCGTCCACGCCGCCGGCGGCCGCATCTACGCGCAGCTCTGGCACGTGGGCAGGCTAAGCCACACCAGCCTGCTCGGCGGGCAGGCGCCGGTGTCGTCCTCTGCAATTCAGGCAGAGGGCGTCAACGTCTTCATCCAGAACGAGGACGGCAGCCCCAACTTCGTGCAGGCCTCGGCGCCGCGCGCGCTGTCGGCCGCGGAAGTCCAGGCCATTGTCGAGGAATACCGCCAGGCCGCGCGCAACGCGATCGCCGCGGGGTTTGACGGCGTGGAGCTGCACGCGGCCAACGGTTATCTGGTCAACCAGTTCCTGGATTCCGAGGCCAACAATCGTACCGACGCGTACGGCGGCTCACTGGAAAACCGCATCCGCTTTCTGGATGAAGTGGCCCGCGCGCTGGTCGAGACCCTTGGCGACCCCGCCCGCGTCGGCATCCGTCTGGCGCCGCTCACGACGCTGAACGGCTGCGTGGATGCGGACCCCGTTGCCACCTACACGGCGGCCGCCAAGCGCCTGGGCGAGATCGGCGTGGGCTACATCCATATTGCGGAAGCCGACTGGGACGACGCCCCCGACATGCCTCTGTCCTTCAAGCAGGCGCTACGCCGCGTCTATCCCGGCGTGCTCATCTACGCCGGAAAGTACACGGCCGAACGCGCACGCGATGCGCTGCAAGCGGGTTGGGCGGACCTGATCGCCTTTGGCCGCCCGTTCGTGGCGAACCCCGACCTGCCCGAGCGCCTGCGTCACGACGAACCGCTGGCCGAGCATGACAGGAACACCCTGTTCGGCGGCGATGCGCGCGGGTTGACGGACTATCCGGCGTTCAACGCGCGGCAGGCGCCGGCGTCATGATTGCGCCGGCTCGCGGGACTGCTGCTTGGTCTCCCGCATGATCGCCACGAAGGCATCCACCGCGGGATTCCGGTGATCGGGATGGCGTGCGGCGGCCAGTTCCGCGCGGAAGGCCCCGCGCCCCCGGATGCCCACGTACGCGAGGATATCCATGCGCATCCGCGCCAGCGACGCGGGCACCACCGCCGCGCCGAAGCCCGCTTCGACGAGGGTCAGAATCGTGGGGATCATGCTTTCCTGCACGATGTTGGCGGGCTTGCCCGCCGCTTCGACCATCTGCCGCAGCACCTGGCTGAAGTAGCGCGACCGGTCGCGCGCATAACCCACGAGCGGCAGGTCCAACACTTGCTCCATGGTCACCCAGCGCTTGCTCGCGAGCGGGTGGCCGCGCCGTAGCGCGAGCACCATCGGCTCGGAAAACAGCGGCAAGGGTGACAGGTCCGCATCCGCAAACGGCGGGCGCAGCAGCGCCAGATCCAACCGCCGCTGATGCAGCGCCTCGGGCATCTCGCTCGAATTCATTTCCTGCAGGTCCAGCACCACGCCGGGGAAACGCTGCCGGAACACGAACAGTGCCTGCGGCACGTTCGAATAGGCCGCGCTGGGCGTCAGGCCGATTGTCAGCTGGCCGGCTTCGCCGCTGGCCGCCTGCCGCACGTGCCGTACCGTGGCCTCGTGCTCGACCGCCATCTGCCTGATCCGGCGCTGCAGCTCCGCGCCGGCCGCGGTCAGCTTGACCGTGCGCGTGGTGCGTTCCAGAAGCTGCACGCCCAGCTCTTCCTCGAGCTTGCGCACGCTCTGGCTCAACGGAGGCTGACTCAAATGCAGGCGCTGCGCCGCGCGCCCGAAATGCAGCTCTTCGGCGACCACGGCGAACACCTGGAGCAGACGGCTGTCGATGAGCATTTATTTTCCTGGCGAATCAATAGCGGGAGAATAAGGTATTAGACATCCTAATGGCGGCTTCCTACTATGCGCTCACAATCAACGGGCCGGGACGACGGCCTCCATGACAAGGGAAATGCCATGCCTGCTGCCTCCTTCACCCTCAAGTTCCTGGCCGGGGCCTTTGCCGCCAGCCTGTGCCTTGCCTCACCCGGCGCCCTGGCGCAAGCGGCCTATCCCAACCAGGCCATCAAGTTCATCGTGCCGTACGCGGCCGGCGGCAGTTCGGACACGCGCTCGCGCCAGTTGGCCCAGAGACTCAGCGATTCGCTGGGCGTACCCGTCGTGGTCGACAACAAGCCGGGCGCAAGCGGCAACATCGGCACGGCGCAGATCGCCTCGGCAAAGCCGGACGGCTACACGATCGGTCTGGGCAACTTTGCGCCCATGTCGGTCAACAAGGCGCTCTATACGATGCCCTTCGATCCGGCAAAGGACATCGCGCCCGTGGCCCTGATTGAACTGGGCCCGATGGCGCTGGGCGTCAGCAGCAAATCTCCCTATGCCGACCCGGCCGCGCTCGTGCGTGACGCCAAGGCCAATCCCGAAAAGCTCAATTACGCGTCCACCGGCGCGGGCAGCGCGTCGCACCTGAGCACCGAGCTGTTCAAGGAGCAAGCCGGCGCGAACGCGACCCACGTACCCTACCGCGGTGGCGCGCCCGCCGTGAACGACCTGATCGCCGGCAACGTGGACTTCTACATCGAGCTGCCCAGCCTGTTCCTGCCGCACGCCTCGGGACCCGATGCCCGCATCAGGATCCTGGCGGTGGCTGCGGACAAGCGCGCGCCGGGCCTGCCGGACGTATCCACCTTCAAGGAGCTGGGGATGCCCGATATGGTCGTCTCCAACTGGTTCGGCGTCATCGCCCCGGCGGGCACGCCGCCCGATGTCATCAAGACGCTGAATGACCACATCAACCGCGCCCTGCAGGACAAGCAGTACCGCGCCGTGGTGGAGTCGCAAGGCGGTGAGGTGGCAGGCGGCACGCCGGAACAGTTCCAGGCCTTCATCGCCAGCGAAAACGCGCGCTGGACGCAGCTCATCCAACAGAAGCAGATCAAGGTCCAATGATGCTGGCAGCGCAGCAAGCCCTTGCCCGAAGCAAGGCGGGGGATGCGCAGGTCCAGGCCTGGGTCTGCCTGGCCGATGAAAGCGCGGTTGCCCAGTCCGGGACGGGCGGGCTGGCGGGCGCGGGGTTCGGCGTAAAGGATGTGATCGACGTCGCGGGCCTGCCCACCCGCTCGGGCTCCGCCGCTGAGTCGGCCGAGCCCGCGCGGCGAGACGCGACCTGCGTGGCGCAGTTGCGCGCCGCTGGCGCCGTGCCCATCGGCAAGACCGTAACCGCCGAGTACGCGTATGTCACGCCGGGGCCGACCCGCAACCCGCGCAATCCGGCGCATACGCCGGGCGGCTCGTCGAGCGGATCCGCGGCGGCGGTCGCCGCGGGCATGGTCGACATGGCGCTGGGGACGCAAACGGGCGGTTCCATGATCCGCCCCGCCGCCTTTTGCGGCGTGGTCGGCTTCAAACCCACTTTCGGCCGGGTGCATCGGCAAGGGATGCACGTGCTGTGCGACTCGCTGGACACCATCGGCTGGTTCACGCGCGACGTGGAGCAGTCCCAGCAGGTGGCCTCGGTGCTGCTGCCGGGCTCGGCCGCACCGCGTCCCGATCGCGCGCCGCGCGTCGCACTGGTGACCGCAAGCGCGATCGGCGACCTGAGTGACGCCGCGCGAACGGCGCTCAATGACTGCGCGGCAGTCCTGCGGGAACAGGGCGCCCACATTACCGCGCCGGAAGTGGATGGGGATCTGCAGACACTGCTGCACATCCATTCGCAGACCATGCTCGCCGAATTGGCGCGCGGCCTGCTGCCGGTGGCGCTCGGCGCGCAAGGCAGCTTGCTGTCGCCGGCGCTGCGTGCGGCGGTGGACCGAGGGCTGGCGATTCCGTACGCGGAGTACGTGGCGCTCCAGCACCGCCGCGTGCAGCTGGCCCGCGAGTGGCAGGCGCGTTTCGGCGACGTGGACTTCATCATCACGCCCAGCGCCCCGTCCGAAGCGCCCGAGGGGGTGCGATCCACCGGCTCGTCCCTCTTTAATCGCATATGGTCGCTGTTGGGTTGGCCGGCACTGCATCTGCCGACGGGCTGCGCGGACAATGGCCTGCCGGTCGGCGTGCAGTGGGTTGCGCGGACCGACGAAGACCAGGCCTTGCTCGGATGGGCGCGGCAACTGCATTGCGTCATCAGGGGCGCCTTTTTGAGCGCGCACGAGAGAATTCGGGATTAAGCCCTAACCAATTGGTATGGGTTTGCGGCCCGACGTGGCCGGAATGAAAGGATCGGGCCCTACACTGCCTCATCGCAGCGCGCGGCCCGATGCGCCGGCGCACCACCCGATGGGAGCCCGTCCTGGCATGAACGATCCAACGCCCGATGATCCGTCCTGGCTGCGACCGCGGTTTCTTCTCGCGGTGGTCCTGACCGGCCTCTTCGCAGGGCTGGGCGGCATGCTGCTCGGCATGCTGCTGCACGCCGTCCAGCACCTGGCCTACGGCTACGGCGGCGGCCAGATCATCAGTCACGAAACATTCCTTGAAGGCGTGCAGGTCGCCAGCGGACCTCGCCGCGTGCTGGCGCTGGTGCTGTGCGGCCTGGCGGCCGGCGGCGGATGGTGGATGATCTATCGCTATGGCCGTCCCCTGGTCAGCGTCAAGAAGGCGGTGTCAGACACCACGCAAGCGATGCCCCCGGCGACGACCATGGCGCACGCCATCCTGCAGATCGTGACCGTCGGGCTGGGCTCGCCACTGGGCCGCGAGGTCGCCCCGCGCGAAGTCGGCGCGCTGGCCGGCGGCCGGCTGGCCGCGCTGCTGCGGCTGCCGCCCGCGCAGCACCGGATCGTCATCGCCTGTGGCGCCGGCGCGGGGCTGGCCGCCGTCTATAACGTGCCGCTCGGCGCGGCCCTGTTCGTGCTGGAGGTGCTGCTGGGATCGTTCGCCTGGCCTGCGGTCGTCGCAGCGCTTATCGCCTGCTGCATTGGCGCGGTGGTGGCCTGGGCGGGACTGGGCAACGACATCCAGTACGCCGTGCCCGCCATGCAGATCAGCGCCAGCCTGGTGGCCTGGGCCATCGTTGCCGGCCCCCTGTTCGGATGCGCGGCCCACGGTTTTCAGCGGCTGACGGCCGCGGCGCGCGCCAAGGCCGCCCGGGGCTGGCAACTGCCCGTGGCCTGCCTGGTCAATTTCACGCTGCTCGGCCTGCTTGCAATCTATCTGCCCGCGCTGCTGGGCAACGGCAAGGGCCCGGCGCAACTGAGTTTCGACAATGAGCTGACCATCGCCCTGGCCGCCACGCTGGCCGTGATGAAGGTGGTTGTCGTCGCCTGCACGCTGCGCGCGGGCGCGGAGGGCGGTTTGCTCACCCCCGCCATCGCCGTCGGCGCGTCGCTTGCCGTCGTGCTGGGGGGGCTGTGGAGCATGGCCTGGCCCGACTCGCCGCCCGGCGCGTTTGCCGTGGTGGGCGCGGCCGCCTTTCTGGCCTCGTCGATGCGCATGCCTCTGACCGCGGTGGTGCTGATCCTGGAATTCACCCGGGTCGACCAGGCCTTTCTTGTTCCCATCATCGTGGCGGTGGCCGGCTCGGTGCTGACGAGCCGCTACTGCGCGGCCCGCCGCGACCGGCTTGCCGCCGCCCCTGCCGCCGCCGCGCGCAACGCATCCTGAAGTTCCCGGAGACCCGCATGACCCAAGGCAAACCCATTGGCATCCACCGCTACGACGCCCCGGCGGGCGGCTGGGGCGCCCTGAAGGCGACCGCGCAGGCGGTGGCCAACCAGATGCGCATTGCCGAAGCGCCCGTGCTGCTCCTGCGCACCAACAAGCCCGACGGCTTCGATTGCCCCGGCTGCGCCTGGCCCGACAAGGCGCATACGTCCACATTCCAGTTCTGCGAAAACGGCGCAAAGGCCGTCACCTGGGAAGCCACCCGCAAGCGCGTGACGCCCGAGTTCTTCGCCGCGCACACGGTGACCGAACTGCTGACCTGGACCGACCACGACCTGGAAAACGCGGGCCGCCTGACCCATCCGCTGGCCTACGACACCGCCAGCGACACCTATCAGCCCATCGAATGGGACGCCGCGTTCGCGCGCATCGGCCAGACGCTTGCCAGCCTGCCCGACCCGGACATGGCAGAGTTCTATACGTCAGGCCGCGCGTCTAACGAAGCCGCGTTTCTCTTCAGCCTGTACGCCCGAGAGTTCGGTACCAACAATTTCCCCGACTGCTCCAACATGTGCCACGAGGCCACCAGCGTCGGACTGCCCAAGGCCATCGGCATCGGCAAGGGCACGGTGTCGCTGGACGACTTCGACAAATGCGACCTCATCATCTCGATGGGACACAACCCCGGCACGAACCATCCGCGCATGATGGGCACCCTGCACGAGTGCGCGCGCCGTGGCGTGCCCATCATCGTGTTCAACCCGCTGCGCGAGCGCTCGCTGGAACGCTTTGCCGATCCGCAGGACCCGATCGAGATGGGCACCTTCGGCTCCACGGCCATCGCCTCCACGTACTACCAGGTCAAGGTCGGCGGCGACGCCGCCGCGCTCAAGGGCATCATGAAGGCGCTGATGGACGCGGATCGCGGCGGGCGCAACACGCTGGACCACGAATTCATTGCGCGGCACACCAACGGCTACGAGGCCTTCGCGCAGGACCTGGACGCCACGAGCTGGACCGACATCGAACAGGCCAGCGGCCTGCGCCGGCGCGACCTGGAACTGGTGGCCGAGGCCTATGCGCGTTCCAACGCCACCATCGTCACCTACGGCATGGGCATCACGCAGCACGAAAAGGGCACGAGCAACGTGCAGCAGATCGCCGCGCTGCTGCTGATGCGCGGCAACTTCGGCAAGCCGGGCGCGGGCATCTGTCCCCTGCGCGGGCACTCCAACGTGCAGGGCAACCGCACGGTCGGCATCACCGAGAAGATCGACAGCACCATGTTCGACCACGTCGAACAGACCTTCGGCTTCCGGCCCCCAAACCGGACCGGCCATGACGCGGTCGAAGCCATGAAGGCGATGGCTGCGGGCCGCGCCAAGGCGCTGATCTGCCTGGGCGGCAACTTCGCGATCGCGCTGCCCGACACCGAGGCCTGCGAGCGCGGCATGCGGCAACTGGATCTGGCCGTGCATCTGAACACCAAGCTGAACCGCTCGCACCTGTTGATCGGCAAGGCGTCGATCATCCTGCCGGTGCTGGGCCGCACGGAAAGCGACGTGCAGGCCGGCGGCGCGCAATCGGTCACGGTCGAGGATTCGATGTCGATGGTGCATGCCTCGCGCGGCAAGCTTGTGCCCGCCTCACCGCACCTGCGTTCGGAACCGGCCATCATCGCCGGCATGGCGCAGGCGACGCTGCCGCACAGCCGCGTCAACTGGGCGCACCTGATCGAGGACTACGACCGCATCCGCGACCTGATCGAAAAGATCTACCCGGATTTCCGCGACTACAACGAACGCATCCGCATCCCCGGCGGCTTCCGCCTGCCGCTGCCGCCCACCGAGCGCATCTGGAAGACGGCGTCGGGCAAGGCCGAGTTCATTCCGTTCGCGGGCCTGCGCGAAGATCCGGATATCGTCGAAGGCAACATCCTGCGGCTCACCACGCTGCGCAGCCACGATCAGTACAACACCACCATCTACGGCCTGGACGACCGCTACCGCGGCGTGTTCGGCCGCCGCGACGTGCTGTTCATGAACGCGTCCGACCTGGCGCGCCACGGCATTGCGCACGGCGACGAGGTCGACATCATCACCAGCCTGCCCGGCCAGACGCACCGGCGGCTGCGGCTGACGGCCGTCCGGCACGACATCGCGGCGGGCTCGGTGGGCGCGTACTACCCCGAAGCCAACAATCTTTGCCCGCTGGATTACCAGGACACGGCCAGCGGCACGCCCAGCTACAAGTCGATCCCGGTGCGAATCCAGAAAGCGGCCTGATCGCCGCAGCATGCGTCCGGCGGGCGGCGCGAACGCCGCGCCTCATCCCTCTGGACGAGCGCAACCGGGGCCAGATGATGCGTAAGCACCATTGCACATTCAAGGATTAATACTTTCGGCTACTAGCGAGGCGGATGAGGTCCGCATATATATCCCTGGAAGGGGCGCCGCATCATCGTCGTCATGTCGTCTTGCCAAGAACACCCGCGCCCGTGCCCAGGAGACCATCGATGGCACGATGTCCGTTTGCGACGTGGCGACCCATTTCCGGCTCGTCCGGGCCTCATCTTGGCGGCCCCTTCAAGATCGTCCATCACACCACGGAAGGCAGCACCGCGCAGGGTGCGATGGATGCGTTCCGCCGCAACCGTTCCGACCCCCACTTCACGGTCGACGCCACCACCATCTTCCAGCACGTAGACACCGCCGAAGGCGCGCGGGCGCTGCGCAACGATGCGGGCGGCGTGCAGACCAACCGGGATTCGGCGGTGCAGATCGAACTGGTGGGATTCGCGCATCTGCCCAAGGACAGCCGCGCGCTGACCAACGTGGCGCGCCTGTGCCGCTGGATCGAACAGCAGCACGACATTCCCCGCAAATGGCCGTCGGGCCGCCCCTTGCCCGCCAAGAACGGCAAGGATCCGGGCGGCCATAACCGCGACCCGGCCATCTGGGATTCGGCCAGCGGCCACTTCGGCCATTGCCACGTCCCCGAGAACTCCCATTGGGATCCCGCCTATTCCGCGGCGGAAGCCGACTTCATCCTGGCCGCCACGTTTTCCGAAGACGGCGCGCTGGTGTCGCCCGCCCCGCCGCCGCGCCCCGCTGCTCGCCGCGCATCCAAGAGCGCGACGCCCACCTCGACCATGCCGGATCACGGCGTCATCGCGGTTGGTATCCACGGCTACCTGAACGATCTGGCGGTGCAGACGCTGGAGCCACCCGGCATGCCGGTCGCACGGCGGCGCGCGCCCGCCAAACGCTCGGGCGCCGTGCTGCGTGCCGGCGCCGCAGGCAAGACCGCACGGCAGGCGCCGCAGGCCAGCATCAACGCCGGCAGCGTGCTGTCGTTTGCATCGGGCTTGCAGGAACAGGAACGCGGCGATGTGCTGTATTCGCTGCAACTGGCGCAACGCGCGGCCAGCGCCGCGCATGACCGATTCACGCAGTCGCAGGCCTGGTATCAGACCTACGTGGAAGTGCTGGAAAACCTGGGCTGGACCAGCGGGCAGATGAGCTTTACCCATCACGAGGAAGACGAGCGCGAATTCCGCATGGATCAGGTGGCCGTCGACCTGCTGCTGGCCGTCGCGCGGCGCGATCAGCTGGCGGTGCTGGACCAGGCCGTGGCCGCGCTGGGCCAATTGGCCGAAGACGACGACACCGTGAAGCTCTTCGACTTTCACGCGTCGTCGCAGTCGGGCGGCAACTTCCAGCTGGGCGCGGTGCAGCGCGATCGCGGCGGCGGGCTGTCGATGGCGCTGGGCGCCTACTACTTTCGCGCCGTGGACAGCCGCAAGCGTTTCCTGTTTGCGCAGTGGGGTGCGCGCCAGGTGAACTTCTGGGCCTGCGCGCAGCGCCTGACGCTGAACGCCGCCCTGTATGAACAGCTGCGCGACGACGTGCAGGCCAAGCTGGCCGCCGACGCGCCCCGCTACATCGCCAGCTTGAAGCTGGCGTCCTAGCCGGCCGCCGGCATTGGGAGAACGACATGGCGACCCGAAAGGCGGCAGCGCGCACGGCAACCAAGTCCGCGCCAAAGAAGAAGAGCAAGCGCGTGGCGCAAGCGTCCGCCGCGGCCCCGGAAGATCCGGCCCCGAAGGCCCGCAAACGCCGCAAGCAGGATGATGCCCCGTCGGCGCGGCCCTTCGAGCGGTCCGCCAAGCCCGATGCCTTCGACGCGCGCGACATCCTGTTTCGGCCCAACATTTCCGTCACGCCCAAGGTGGAGATGATTCCCGTGATGGGACTGACGGTGAAGCACCAGGGCGAAACCTCGGCCTGCACGGGCTTTGCGCTGTCCACGGTGGTCGAATACCTGCTGCGCAAATCCGAGCGCGATACGCGCCCCGCGATCTCGCCCTACATGCTGTATTCGATGGCGCGGCGCTACGACGAGTTTCCGGGATCGGTCGACGACAGCGGCTCCAGCCTGCGCGGCGCGTTGAAGGGCTGGTTCCGGCACGGCGCCTGCGCCCAGGGCTTGTTCCCCACCATCGACATGCCGCCGGCGGCCAAGCGCCCCGAAGACGACTGGTGGCTGGACGCGGTGAAGCGGCCGCTGGGCGCCTACTACCGGATCGACACGCGCAGCATCGTCGAGATGCACGCTGCGCTGAACGAAGTCGGCATCCTGTACGCCAGCGCGGGCTGCCACGACGGCTGGGACGACGGCCACGGCGTCACGCCGCACGAGGACGAGCCCACGCCCGTCAGCCGGCCGTTCTGGGTCATCCCATCCACCGGACAGGACATGGCGATGCAGGGCCACGCCTTCGTCATCGTCGGCTACACGCAGGACGGCTTTCTGATCCAGAACTCGTGGGGCGAGGAATGGGGCACGTACGGCATGGCCGTGCTGACCTACGACGACTGGCTGCGCAACGCAATGGACTGCTGGGTCGTGCAGCTGGGCGTGGTCACGCACGAGCACGATCGAATCGCCAACAGCATCAGCCTGCGCACGGAAGGACAGAAGGTGACCCTTGCCGCCGGCAAGGTGCTGCGCGACCGCGAGCTCACGCCTTTCATCGTCAACGTCGGCAATAACGGCAAGCTCAGCAACAGCGGCGCCTTTCGCACCACGCCGGACGACCTGCGCGCCATCGTGGACGTCCACATGGCCGCCGCGCGCGAGCGCTGGAACCTGAAGGACAAGCCGATGGACGTCTGCGTCTACGCGCACGGCGGCCTGGTCGGCGAGAACGACGCGGCCGAAGCCGCCGCCGAATGGATCCCGCTGCTTTACGACAGCCAGATATTCCCCGTCTTCCTGATGTGGGAAACGGATTTCATCAGCACCGTGAAGAACATCATCCGCGACGCGGCGAGCAACGTGCCGCGCACCACCGGCGGCATCGGCGAGCGGCTGGAACGCTGGTGGAACCAGCGGCTTGAACGTTGGCTGGCGCGCCCCGGCACGGTGATCTGGGGCGAGATGAAGCAGAACGCCGAAGCCATGAGTGAGCCAGCCATCAATGGCGGCGAAGAGGCCGCGATGATCCTGCTGTACAAGCACTTCAAGACGCATGTCGCGCGCGGCCGCGTGCGCCTGCACATCGTGGGCCATTCGGCCGGCGCCATCGTCGCCAGCCACTTCGTCAAGCGCCTGACGGCGGACGGCGGGGAGCTGGAATCGCTGAGCCTGATGGCGCCCGCCGTCACGATGAAAACCTTCCAGGATCTGGTCGTGCCGCACCTGGGCAGCCGCGTGAAGCGCTACCAGCAGTTCCATCTGTCGGATCGCGCCGAAGAGGACGACCCGACCTGCGGACCGTACCGGCGCTCGCTGCTGTACCTGGTCAGCGAATCGTTTGAAGGCGGCACCACCACGCCGCTGCTGGGCATGGAACGCTACTTTCGCGAGGCGGCCATTCCGTGCGATGCGGTTCACGTCTCGCCGGCCGGCAGCCCTTCCGCCACCGCCCGCGTGGCGCCGGTGGCCTCCAGCACGCATGGCGGATTCGACAACGACAAGGGCACGCAACAGCAGGTCATCGCGTTCATCAAGCGTTGACGGCGGGTGAAGAGGTCTTGTCATGACAGAGATGGAGCCAGAACCCTATCCCGACGCGCCGGCGCTTTCCCAGGACGGGGCGCTGCGCGAGTTCTCCCTTTTTGGCGAGCCCGCCGAGGTTGCGCGCGTGCTGTCCCAGGTCGGCGTGCCTTGCCTCGTGCTGGCCGCCACCGGCGAGATCGTGGCGGCGAGCAGCGTGCTGCCGCTGGCGCGCGATGCGCTCGTCGGCCGCCACGTCAGCCAGGTCTACGGTCTTGCCAAGCCGCTGCGCATGGGGGACGGCCCCGTCGACGTCGTGTATCGGCGCGCCGGCGGCGCGCGCGTGCCCGCGCAGCTCATTCCGCTATGCACCTTGGACAGCGGCGAACTCATCGTGCTGGTCAATGACGGCATGCCGTTCCGCGAGGCCGAGGCCCACCGTTTCGAACGTACCCCCTACGCCGTGTTCCGGCTGGACATGCAGGGCGTGATCCGCTTCGCCAACCCCGAGGCCGCGCGCACGCTGGGCCTGCCGCGTGACGCCCTGTACGGCACCCGGCTGGCGGCGCATTTCCGGCCGTCCGACGGCGGACCGGTGCAGCGCGCCATCGTGCGCTGCATGGAGGACACGGAAGGCGATGCCATGGTAGCGGTGACCATCGCCATCCCGGTGCCGGACGACGCCGACAGGCAGTTCGAGCTGGTCATGACGCCCGACCCCGCCCCCAACGGCCAGCTGCTGGGCGTGATCGCCGTCATCCAGTCGCGCACGCTGGAATCCGCCCGCGACGAAATCCGGCGCATCGCCCTGGACCCCGCGGTCGGCGGCTGGCGCACGAAGCTGGACCGCATCCTGGAACAGATACGGCGGCTCATCCCGTTCGAACATGCGGTCTTCGGCATCTACGGCAACGACGTGTCGCTGTTTCGCGCGATCGCCGTGCGCCCGGAAGGCGTGGAGCTGTGGCCCGCGCGCTGGATGGACCTGCCGCCCACGATACGCGCCTTCCTGGATTCCGGCCGAACCTGGGTCGACGAAATCGGCACGTTCGTCCGGAAGAACATGCCGGAACCCGGCAACGAGGTCGTGCGCTGCTACCAGGACCTGGGCATCGAGGCCTCCGTCACGCTGCCCGTGACGCGCGCGGGCGGCTACAGCTCGGCGCTCAGCCTGTGTTCGCGCCAGCCGGGCGCATACGGCGAACGCCATCTGGAGATGCTGCGCGCCCTGGACCTTGAACCCGTGCTGATGCGCTTTGAAAAGGAACGCGACGACGAGCGCGCCGAGTTTGCGGATTCCCTGCGGCGCAAGGTGATGGCCGCCGCCTCGCTGCGCCAGGCCGCCGACGAGATCATCGTCCAGCTCGCGCAGCATTTCTTGTGGGAACACGTGGCGCTGTATCGCGTCAACCGCCAGGAAGACAGATTCGAGGTCGTCACCCAGCACAGCCTGGCGCCGGCCTACGCGCTGCCGCCCGGTTATCAACAGCCCACCGACAAGGGCATGCTGGGCGCCACGCTGGCGCAAGGGCGCCTGCTGGCGGTGGACGACATCGGCAACCCGGTCTACGCGCAGCACGGCTACGGCGGACCGAAGCGGCCGCTGCGCTCGGCCATGACGGTACCCATCCATCTGAACGGCCGGATACGGTGGCTGCTTGATGTGGAATCGTCGGTCTCGCACGCCTTCAAGGGCCCGGATATCGGCGACCTGCTGCAGATCATCGCGTCGCTGGAAGAGGGTCTGGCCCAGCATCTGCTCAGCCAGACCAAGCAAAGCCTCATGGCGGAGACCGAGCAGGCCGTGGTGTTTGTGGGACGCGAAGGCGCCGTCATCGAGATGAACCGCGTGGCGACCGACATGCTGGGCGCGGAACCCCGCCGCGGGCGCAGCCTGACCGAATCGCCGTCGATCACCGACTACGCCATTGCGGGCGACGAAGCGACGCTGGGCGTGTTGACCTCCTCCTTTACCGTCAAGCGCGAGCGCATCGAGCTGTTGGACAGCACCGGCCAGCCGCGCTCCGTGCTGGCCACGCGGACCGACCTGGATCCCAGCCTGGACATGTCGATCTGGTTCTTCACCGACATCGCGGATCTGGGCTGGGCGCGCGACCTGCGCTATCTGCGCGAGACCGTGGCCGAGGTGGCCCGGCAGACGCGCACCTCGTTGTCGCTGGCGTGCAGCCTGACCTCGCAGACCGTGCTGCTGCACGACGACGCGCGCCAAGGCACACCGGCGGAAGTCGTCGCCGCGCAGGCCCAGGACCTGAGCCAACGCATCGTGGCCGAGATCGGCAAGGCCGACATCACATTTGAGCGGCTGGCCGGCGCCAGCGAATCGCGGCGGCGCACGCGCGCCACGCACAGCGACGTCGAACTGGGCGCGCGCCTGCAGGACGTGGTGACCGCCTTACCCGCCCGCGACCAGCGCCGGATCGCGCTCACGAACCACACGGCGTCGCAAGACGGCCCGGCCGTGTCCGGCGATGCGCAGGCGCTGACGGCGGCATTCCGCTCGATGATCGACTACCTCCTGCGGTGCCGCAACGCGGATGACGCCCGTGTCACGGTGGACCTGGACACCGGGCCGGACGGCTGCACGATCCGCTTCGGCCTGAGCGAGGAGCAGATGTGGGAGTCCGATCCGCCGGCGCATGCCGTGCCCGACGACGCCTTGCTCAACGCCGAGCGCGCCGCTCACGACGGCGCCAGCATCGCCATCACCCAGATCCAGGAAACCGTGATCGACCACGGCGGCGCGCTCGTCACCGACCCGCCGCTGTCGGATGCGCCGCTCGCGCCGCCGCAGGCCTACGAGTCCGTCACGCCGCCGTGGCGCGCGTTCACGCTGATCCTGCCGCTGCGGGCCGGCTAGGCCATCCGGATCATGAGACAGCCATCATGGAACAAGACGCCGCCGGACCGAACTTCATTCTGCTGGCCAGCATGAACGACGAGCATGAGGACGACTGGGCCAACAACCTTGCCCAGTTGCATCGCCTCGTCCAGCAGTACCCCGCGATCGCGCCGTTCGTGGGCGCCGAGCTACGCCGCCGCACGTCGCTGGAAAGCGCCAAGACGCAGATCGAATCGTGGGACCTGTCCACGCCCCGCATCGAACCCCGGCTCGTCATCATCGACGCGCGGCTCGGCTCCACCGCCAGCAAGCGCGGCAAGCCCGGCGCGGCCGCCGTCGAGCTGCTGGAGTGGATCGCCGCGCGTTCGCCGGTCCCGCTGCTGGTGCTGGCGGTCGACCCGCCCGAACTGGTGCAGCGCTACGTGCTGGAGCGCCCCGAGGTCTTCATGTGGACCAACGACGCGAAAACCGGCGTCAACAGCGGTGCGGAGGTCGCCACCGTGCTGACGTGCCTGACGCCGCTGGCCCCCAAGCGCCGGCGGCGGCTCATCATCCGCGTGGGCGAGCACTCGATCACCTACCGCATCCAGATGGGGCGGCACGAGTATTCGTCGCAGGACATGCCGTACAAGGAGCGCGACCGGATCTCGGCGCTGGTGGGCCGCATCGAGACGTTCAGCCCCTATCTTGGGGAGACGAAAGCGCCGCAATGGTTGAAAGACCTGAGCGGCGTGGGCGAGGACGTGTTCAGCGCCATGGTGACGCACAGCCTGGGCGCGCCGGTCGCCAAGCTGATTCAGCGCGCGCGCGACGAGGAAGTGTCGCCGGGCGCGGGCGCGTTCGCGGGACTGGACCTGCGCTTCGAATTCAACCTGGCCAGCCAGGAGGTGTCGCGCCTTTTCAACCTGCCCTTTGAAATGGGCCGCGAGTTCGGCGCCGACAGCGGCCGCTACCTGTGCCTGGAACTGCCGATGGCGCGGCGTCTGCATCTGGACGGCACGGCGCCCGCGCCGCGCTGGGAGCCGGACGCGCGCACGCCCGGCCAGCCGGTGCGGATGCTGTTCATGGATGCCAGCTCGGTGTTTGGCACCGTCACCTTCCGGCGCGAGGACGGCGGCCCACCGTTGCCGTCGATGGAATTCGGGCCGCTGCAGTCCGTGGCCAAGGAACGCGAGCACCTGGCCGAACTGGCCGCGCGCGTGCCCGGGCACCTGATCATCGACCACGTGCGCGCCGCGGACGAGCCCGGGCTCGTTGGCGCGGACCTGCAGCGCCGCATCGAGGAACGCCTGCGCACCGGCAACTACGACATCTTCCACTTCGCCGGCCATTCGGTGTCCGAAGGCGAAAGCACGATGCTGGTGCTGCCCGGCGAGGACGGCGAAGCCTGGCAACTGTCGATCCGGCTGATCGGCCAGTGGATGGAAGCGGGCAAGTGCAAACTGCTGGTGCTGTCCTCGTGCAGCGGCGCGTCGGTGCGCACCGCGCTGGAAGTCATGCGCGCGGGTGCGGCCGGCGTGCTGGCTTTTCGCTGGCAGGTCGAGGAAGAATCCTGCGCGCGCTACATCCAGCGCTTCTACGACGTGTACCTGGATGCGGCGCAGCCCAAGGACCTGGCGGAGGCCTACCGCTATGCGTGCAAGGCCGCGCAGGGCGACGCGGGCGACCTGCCGACGTGGGCATCGGCAATGGCCATCGTGCGCGACTGAGCGGGCAGCGGCCACGCCGCACAAGGAGCTGACATGGACGGTTTATTCGGGATGCTGCGCGGCATCGGCAACAAGGCGGCAAGCGGCGACGGCGCGGGCGCGCTGCTGCCCACCGTGCCCGCGGGGCGCAACTTCTACGCGGAGATCGAGCCGCCCGGCGGCACGCCCGCGCTGGCCGCCGGCGTCACCGGCGCCGCGTTCGTGCCCGGCCAGTGCTACTTCAGCGTCCGGCTGGTCGAAATGCGTCTGTGCGACGCGGGCAACTATCTCAGCCAGTTTCTGCCGCTGTGCACGTTTTTTCTGCGCTATGGCGCGGACGGCGCGCGGCGCGAGATTCCGTACATCGTCGGCTACGACCTCATCCAGCAGGCGCTGGGCGCGGCCGCGCCCGATGCCGGCGCTCGCCGCGTGGCGTTTCGCGACGTCTATGTCGCGCGCAATGTCCCCTACGCCAGCGACGGACTGGAGATGTACGCGGCGCTGTGCCGCTTCGCCGACAGCAGCCTTTCCCGCGGCATCCTGGATTTCGTGTCCACCGCAGTCACGATGCTGGGCGGCCCGGTGGGCGGCGCCATCGTCAAGACGGGCGAAAGCCTGCTCACGCCGCTGGCCAAGCTGTTCGGCACCGACGGCGTCAGCGTGCGCTTCGGCGTCTACGACGGCGACGCGCTGCGACGCAGCGGCTATCGCGTCCTGGCCGGCGCGGACTCGCAGGACAAGCTGTCGGGACTGCAACTCATCGACGGCGTGCTGCACCGCCAGAACGCGGCCGGCAAGCCCGAGCCGGTGAACGACGTGGATTATCTGGTGCTGGCCTTCGAGCAGCGCGCGACGCTGGGTGCGGACATGTTTGCCGCGGCCACCACGCTGCCGTTCCATCACCTGTGGAAGGACGTGTCCAAGGGCCTGATCGGCAACGACGCCACGGCCGCCAGCGCCGCCTACCAGTCCCTGTTGATTGCGGTGGCGGAATCGCCGCTGCTGATCGACGCGGACCGCTTCGCGCTGCTGACCGCCTATGCCGCGCAACGCGGCGCGTGGGAAGCTGCAAGCGAACGGTCGGGCCTGCGGACCCGCAGCGGCGGCAAAAGCCTGGCCACTGCGATGACCGACCGCGTTAACGCGCGGGGCAAGGCCGATCCGGTGGCGGAGCTGCTGAAGGCGGCCAAGAAGCACATCACGCCGCCGCCCGTCCAAACGGAAGGAACCGGGCCCGCGCCAAAGGTGCTGGACGACGATGCCGTCGCGCAGACGGTGTCGAGCCTGACGAAGACGCTCGGTGAAAAGGGGGGTGCGCCGGCGCCCGGCGTCCTGTCGCGCGCCACACGCGATTTGCTGTCCATCATGCTGAGCGACCCGGCGTAGCGCAGCACCCGGCATCGCGTAATCCCCGGACTAGCGCAGCTCCAGCGTCGCCCCGATCACGCGCATCGTCGGCATCAGCTGGCGCCACGCATCCTTGGGCATCGCCGCCGGCCGCGTGAGCTGCGCGGCCGCCGGGTTTTCCAGCAGGTTGCCCTTGCAGGCGAACACGATGCTGTTCGTCATGTCGTCGTCGACCACCTCGAACATCGACGAGCCGAACGCGTCGCGCACGCGGTCCAGGTATTCGTGGTGCATGGGGTGATTGACGTGGAAGTTGATCACCAGGATGCCGTCGTCGCGCAGCGCGCGATAGCAGTCGGCGTAGAAAGCGGTGGAACACAGGGCGTCCGGAATGCCGCCGGCCACGAATCCGTCCAGCAGGATCACATCGGCCTCGTCCGTCAGCCCGGCCAGGTGCTGCGCTGCATCGGCCTGGACCACCCGAAAGCGCTCGCCGTCCGGCGGCACCATGAACGCGTCGCGCAGCGCGATGACGGCGGGATCGATCTCGACCACCGTGGTGCGCGCCCCCGTCAGATAGCGGTGGCAGAACTTGGGCAGCGATCCGCCGCCCAGGCCCACCATCAGGATGTCCGCCGGTTCCGGCTTGAACAGCACGAAGCCCATCATCATCCGCGTGTATTCGATCTCGAGCGCATCCGGGTTGAGCAGCGACATGCTGCTCTGGATCTCCTGCTGCGTGAAATGCAGCGTGCGCCGGGTGCCGGCATTCTGGATAAAGGGGCGGTGCGGGGCCGCCGGCTCGTCGGAAACGGACAAATCGGCGGGAACAGGAACGTCGGACATGGGCGCAGGTGCAAGGCGAAGAATCCGCAGAAGATACCACTGCCGCGCCCCCGCGGCCCGTGCTGCTTCACACCAGCAACACCGGACAAGGCGAGTGCGCCAGGATCCGCCCGCTGACCGAGCCCCGGATGGCGTTGACCAGCGGGCTGTGATGATGCGAGCCAATCACGATCGCCCCGGCGTCGATCTGCTTCGCATACTCGACGATCTTTTCCGGCGTAAAGCCGACGAACTCGTGGCATTCGTGACCGACGTTGGCGGCGCTCAGGATGCCAACCACCGATTGCATCGCCTTGCCGCTTTCCTCGTGGTGCCAGGCGGCGATGTCCTCCTTGTCGATGAAGGACTTCACGTCACCGCCCACGTCGGGTTCGCAGTGCACCACGTGCACGACGAAATCGCGGTTGAGCAAGGGACTTTCCACCAGAAATCGGGCTGCCGCATCGCTGTGCAGCGACCCGTCGGTGGCAAGAATGATCGTGTTCATGGCAGACCTCCGGTTCGTGACTTCCTGGCCTCGGTGCGCGCGGGCTTATGCGCGCCCCGTCCGGGCATCACCCAGCTTGCGCCAACCGACGCCAGCAGGATCACGCCAACCACCCCAAGCGACCAGTGCACCGGCACGTGGACCCATTGTTCGGCAAGCATCTTGCCGCCAATGATGACCAGCACCGACGCCAGGCCGTACTTCAGATAGTGAAACCGCGCCACCATGTCCGCCAGCAGGAAATACAGCGCCCGCAGGCCCATGATGGCGAAAATATTGGATGTGAAGACGATGAACGGATCGGTCGTCACCGAAAAAATGGCGGGGATGCTGTCCACGGCAAACACCACATCCGTCGCCTCGATCACGATCAGCACGACGAACATCGGCGTTGCGTACCGCAATCCGTCGATGCGCACGAAGAACGACTGCCCGTGATAGTCCTTGGTGATCCGCATGGTGGACCGCAGAAAGCGCACCAGCGGATTGCGCCCGATGTCCGGCTGGCGGCCCGCGGTGAACAGCATCTTCAGCCCCGTGAAGATCAGGAACGCGCCCAGCACATAGAACAGCCACACGAACTGGGACAACAGCCACACGCCGGCCAGGATCATGCTGATCCGCATCACGATGGCGCCCAGCACGCCATACAGCAGCACGCGCCGCTGCAATTCCAGCGGCACCGCGAAGTACGTGAAGATCAGCGAAAACACGAACATGTTGTCCACGGACAGGGACAGTTCGATGAGGTAGCCGGTGTAGAACTCCAGCGCTTTCTGATGCGCGACCGCCCGGCCCAGCGTGACGTCCAGATACCACCACATCAGGCCGCCGAACAGCGTGGCAAGCGTCATCCAGGCCGCCACCCAGCACAGCGCCTCGCGCGAGGACACGCGGTGTGCGCGGCGCCCGCCGAACGCATACAGGTCGAGCGCCAGCACAATCAGCACGAATCCCACGAACCCCGCCCACATCGGCAGCGTCGCAAAGGTTTCGACCCGGTTCATGAGAGGCGCCTCCTTCCATCGCGCCGCGACCGCCGCGCCATGGGAAACACGTACTTCCATCGCACAAGGCCAGTCTAGTGCGGGGCGATTCCTCCAACAATCCGCATTATGATGACCCGATAGTCAGATTTTTTGGATTGATCAGCCATGGTCACTCTCAACTACAAGCATCTGCGCTATTTCTGGACGGTCGCCAAGGCGGGCAGCATTGCCCGCGCGGCGCAGCAACTCCAGCGCACGCCGCAATCGATCAGCGGCCAGATCCAGGAACTCGAATCCACGCTGGGCACGGAGCTATTCCGTCGCGCCGGGCGCGGTCTGGAACTGACCGACGTGGGCCGCCACGCGCTGCAGTATGCGGACCGCATTTTCACGATGGGCGACGAGCTGCTGGACGACCTGCGCGAGCGTCCGGCGCGGCGCGCGCTGGAATTCAAGGTAGGCGTGGCCGAGGGGATGCCCAAGGCGATGGTGTACCGGATGATCGAACCCGCATTGCACCTGGACCAGGACGTGCGGCTGATCTGCCGCGAAGGGCGGCTGCCGTTTCTGCTGGCCGATCTGGCGGTGCATCGCTTCGACATGGTGATCGCGGATCGCCCGATGCCGAACAATCTGAATGTGCGGGGGTTCAGCCATCTGCTGGGGGAATGCGGGCTGACGTTTTTTGGATCGCGGCCGTTGCTGGAGAGCCTGCCGGGGAAGTTTCCCGCGCTGTTGGACCAGGCGCCGTTCCTCTTGCCTGGCGAAGACGCCGCCATCCGGCCGCGGCTTTTGCAATGGTTCGATGAGCACGATATACGGCCGCGCATCGTGGGGGAATTCGATGACAGTGCGCTGATGAATTCCTTTGGACAGACCGGAACGGGGCTGTTCGTGGCGCCGTCGGCGACGGCGGCGTATCTATGCAAGCAGTACCGCGTGCGCGCTATCGGGCACGCGGCGGACGTGAAGGAGCAGTTTTACGCCATCACGACCGACCAGCGGCTGGAGCATCCAGCGGTGGTGGCGTTGAGTCGTGCGGCGCGGGAGGATATTTTCGGACGTCCGGCTACAGGAACGACTTCGCGTGCTTGAGGACCTGATCGCACGCCTTGCGGGTCAGTTCCTCTTTCAGCCCGCCGCCGCTCAGGTCGACGGATTTGCCGTCGCTGCCGTTGAGCAGGCCTTGGAGGCCGGCCAGGTATCCCGAATCCGATTTGGCCTTCTGGGTGGAGCCGCCGCCGATCTTGCCCATCAGCTGATCTTTCAGGGCTTGCGCGTCGCCGCCGGCGAGGTAGTTGTTCTTCATGCAGAACTCGAGCACGCCGGCGGCGTTGCCGGCGGAGGCGGGGCTTAGCGATGACAGCGGGAGGCTGTTGCCGAGGCCTTGCAGGATGCCGCCTTGGGTTGAACCGCTCTGAGTCGACCCGCTCTGGCCCGCGCCCTCCATCTGTCCCTTTACGGCATCGAGCCACTGCGCGCTGGCGGTGCCTGCGTAGCCCTGCGCCGCGATGAGGGCGGCGGCGGCGGCGAGGTGGCGGTAAGGGATCTTCATGACTTGCTCCTGGTGCGGTGGTGAGTGCGGCCATCGTAGCGGCGCGTTGGCGGGGATCGGCTTGCGGGCAGGGGGTGTAATGCGACAAATGATGTGCGAGCGGTCACCGTCCGCCGTGGGGCCGTAGCAATTGCATTCGTAACGTCACGGCTTTGATACTGGTGTGATGGGTGAGGTTGTCGGACGGCGGGCGTGTGGAGGGCTTCGCGGTTGTTGATCTTGCTGCCATGAGGATCTTCGTAGGTCGCCCGACGCCGCGGTCGGCGTGGCGGTGTGCGCTGCGCGCTGGCGGCGTGTCGTGCTGCAGCGCGTGCCTACGCTACTATTTCGCACTGTCCCCGGGAGGCGGCTGCGTGTCGCCGCCGCATTCGTGACGTGTCCCGTGCCATCTACTTCGTGAGAACCCTTGATGTCGTCCGTCGAATTCCAAGATGTCTTCGTCCCCGCTGCTGGCGGCCAGCTTTTCGTGCGGCGATGGACGCCCGCCGCTTCCGCCACGCCTGCCGGCAACGGCGTGCCGATCGTGTTGATGCACGATTCGCTGGGATGCGTGGAACTGTGGCGCGACTTTCCTGAGCGGCTGGCGGGCGCGACGGGCCGCGAGGTCATTGCCTACGATCGCCTGGGGTTCGGCCGGTCCGACCCGTACAAGGGCTCGCTGGGCGTGGACTTCGTGGTGCGGGAGGCCATCGAGGGGTTCCGCGCGGTGCGCGAGGCGCTGGAGCTGGATCAGTTCGCGGCATTTGGGCATAGCGTGGGCGGCGGCATGGCGATTGCCAGCGCGGCGGCGTATCCGCAGTCGTGCCGCGCGCTGATTACCGAGTCTGCGCAGGTTTATGCCGAGGAACGCACGCTGGAAGGCATCCGCCAGGCGCGCGAGTCGTTCGCGCAGCCGGGACAGCTGGACCGCCTGAAGAAGTATCACGGCGAGAAGGCGGCCTGGGTGCTGAGCGCGTGGATCGACACCTGGCTGTCGCCGGACTTCGCAGACTGGACGCTGGATCCGCAGTTGGCGCAGGTGAAGTGCCCGGCGTTGGCGCTGCACGGCGACAACGATGAATACGGTTCCACGGTGCACGCCCAGCGCATTGCGCAGTTGGCGGGCGCGCGGCCGGTCATCTTCGAGAGCTGCGGCCATGTGCCGCACCGCGAGATGCCCGAGCAGGTCCTTGCGGCCGTCTCGGGCTGGCTGCCGCGCGCCGGCTGAGCGGCGCGTGGTGTCGCGGTGTGACGCGTTGGCGCGTTACAGGCGCGTGACGCGGAGGACCGCGTCGGCGAACGCCTTCGGCGCCTCTTGCGGCAGGTTGTGGCCGATGCCGACGCCCACGTCGATGTGCTGGTATTTGCCGGTGAACTGGCCGGCGTAGGCGGCGGGTGGGGGATGCGGCGCGCCGTTGGCGTCGCCTTCCATCGTGATCGACGGAATGCCGATCTTGGGCAGTTGGGCCAGCCGTGCCTCGAGCGCGTCGTATTGCGTCTCGCCCTGCGCCAATCCCAACCGCCAGCGGTAGTTGTGCACCACGATCTCGACGTGGTCGGGGTTGTCGAAGGCGCGCGCCGATCGCGCGAACGTCGCGTCGTCAAAGCGCCATTGCGGCGAGGCCAGTTGCCAGATCAGTTTGTTGAAGCTGTCCACGTTGGCGGCGTAGCCGGCGGCGCCACGCTCCGTGGCGAAGTAGAACTGGTACCACCATTGCAGTTCGGCCTGCGGCGGCAGCGGTTTGCGGTTGCCTTCCTGGCTGCCGATCAGGTAGCCGCTGACCGACACCAGCGCCTCGCAGCGCTCGGGCCACAACGCGGCCATGATGCACGCGGTGCGCGCGCCCCAATCGAAGCCGGCGACGACCGCCTTGCGGATCTTCAGGGCGTCCATCAAGGCAATCATGTCCACGGCCACAACGGCCTGTTCGCCATTGCGCGGGGTGTCGGGCGACACGATCCGGGTGGTTCCGTAGCCGCGCAGATGGGGCACGATGACGCGGTAACCGGCGGCCGTCAGGCGCGGAACGACGTCGATGAAGCTGTGGATGTCATAAGGCCACCCGTGCAGCAGGATGGCGACGGGGCCGTCGGCGGGGCCGGCGTCCACGTACCCCACGTCGAGCGTGCCGGCGCGGATCTGCCGGATGTTGCTGAACGTGGGGACAAGGCCTTGCGGGGCCTGCGCCACGGACTTGGCGATTGCGTTGCCGCCGAGCGCGAGGCCCAGCAGGCTGGCGCCCGCCAGCGAAGAAGTGGTTCCCAGCAGGCGGCGCCGCTGGACGTTGACCGGTTCCGACATGGTGATGCTCCAGAAAGTCTTGTTGAAGGGGACATGACTGCTGGACGTCACTGTGGCGCAGGGCGCCGGGCGTTGGGTGTCGGCATGTACGCGCCGCGCGGGCGGATACACAACGACATAAAAAACCTGCGAACCGCGCGCTGCGAGGGCTGGAGGCGGCCGGGCGGCGCCTTTACTATCACTGCTAGCCGGCACACCCCGCCTGCCGGGGGATGAACCCGCATGAGCACTCGATCTGCAGCAACGACGTCCGCCCCCCGTTCGCGCCGCGTGCTGCCCTGGACAGTGGTGATCCTGGTGGCGCTGGGCCTGGCGCTCTACGGGCCGATTCCCCAGCTTGAGCACTATCACGACTTTGCCGACAAGCGCGCGTGGCTGGGCATCCCCAACGCGGGCGATGTGCTGTCCAACCTGGGTTTTGCGGTGGTCGGCTGGTATGGCTTGGCGCTGGTCCTGCACTCGCGCCGCCACCCTGCGCTGGATGCGATCCGGCCCGGCTACACGGTGTTCTTCCTTGCCCTTTTGCTGACCGCCTTCGGGTCCGGCTGGTATCACCTGGTGCCGGACAACGCGCGCCTGATCTGGGACCGCCTCCCCATCGCGCTGCTGTGCGCCGGCATCCTGTCTGCCGTGTGGCGCGAAACCGTGGGCGACGGCCGATGGGTCGACGTGCTGTGGACCGCGCTGGCGGTGGGCAGCGTGGCGTGGTGGTGGTACACCGATCACACGTCGACGGGCGATCTGCGTCCGTACCTGTTCGTGCAGTTCATGCCGCTGGTGCTGGTGCCGCTGCTGCAATGGCGCAACGGCACACCCATGCGCGAACGGCTATATTTTGGCGCGGCGATCGGGTTCTATGTGCTGGCCAAGGCTGCCGAGCTGCTCGATCATCAGATCTACGACACGTTCGCGTTCCTCAGTGGCCACACCCTCAAGCACTTGTTTTCCATGGTGGCGGGGCTGATGGTGACGCTGAACTTCGCGCATCGCAAGCGCGAGGCGGATGCAACCGTCCTCCCGTTCCCGCCGGCCTGAACCGTTACCGCTTGCGCGGCGGCACCACCATGAAGCCTTCCTCGAACTGCCTGACCGCCTTCTGATCGCCCTGGATCGTCCACATGGAAGGGGTCATGCCGGTGTTGTCCGCCAGCACCGCGCGCGGCGGCGACGCTTGCGGCGATATTGACGCTGCCGGCTGATAGGCCGACATGATCCGGCTGACGTAGTTGCGCGTCTCTTCAAAATTCGGAATCCGGTTGCCGGCGCGCTGCACGGCGCCTTCACCCGCGTTGTAGGCGGCCAACGCCAGCTCCAGGTTGCCGTCGTAGCGGTCGAGCAGGGCGCGCAGATAGCGGCTGCCGGCATCGACGTTCAAATCCAGCTTGCGCAGGTTGGCCTGCAGCACATCGTCCGTGCCGGGCACGCCATATTGGCTGCCGGTCGCGGGCATCAGTTGCATCAAACCGACGGCACCCTTGGGCGACACCGCCCGCGTATCGAAGCCCGACTCCGCCTGTGCCACCGCGTGCAGCAGGGCGTAATCCAGCCCGTGACGCTGCGCGGCCTGTTCCAGCGCCTTGCGGACTTCTGGACTGGGTTCGGCGGCACGGCGCGCGCCGCGGCCGCCTGCCGACATATCGCGGAACAGCAGCCGGTAGCTGTCGTCGAGCGCGGTGGGCGCAAAGTGCGCCATGCCTTGCGCGTCGAACGACACGTAGACATCGGCGGCAAGGGTAGCGGCGGCGGGCAGCGATAGAAACACCGCGCCCAGCCAGCGGCGGCTTCGCAGAAGAAATGCGGACATGGGAGCAGGAATCAGCCACGGCGCGCTTCAGCCGCCAGGCTATCGGATCAACAGAACGAAGCGAATTCTACAAGAATAACAATCATTCTTATTTACAATAAGATTAAATCTTGTTAACTTTTAGCCCGTTGCTGTTGCGATATGAATCGTGATCCCATAAGCGCCTGGCTCGAAGGCGCAAGCCACACGGCTTACCGGGATGAATTTCTGATGCGTGCGGCATGAGAAGTTCGGCGACAAACGCTGGCGGAATGAAGTCACACGCGAGCGAGGAAATTCATGCGGATACTGTTAATCGAGGACGATAGCAAAGTGAGCTATTGGCTGGCCAGCAAGTTCCAGGCTAGCGGCCACCAATGCGTGCCGGTCGACTCCGGCGAGCAGGCGCTGATCGCCCTGGACCGTCAGGTGTTCGACATTGCCGTCCTCGACCGCATGCTGCCGGGCATCGACGGCATTGAGGTGCTGCGCCGCCTGCAAGGCCGTCCGCACCCGCCCGTCATCATCCTGTCCGCCGTCGACCAGGCCTCGGATCGCGTCGAGGGGCTGCGCGCCGGTGCGCAGGACCACATCGGCAAGCCCTTCGACTTTCTGGAGCTGATGGTGCGCATGGAACTGCTGGTGCAGCGGCACGACGCCACGCCGCCCAACACCGCGCGCCTGTGCGTGCAGGATCTGCAGATCGACCTGCTGCGCCGCAAGGTCACGCGATCCGGCCGCGAGATCAGCCTGACCGACAAGGAATTCCTGCTGCTGCGCACGCTGGCCGAGCACGCCGGACAGACCGTGCCGCGCGGCATGCTGCTGGAGAAGGTGTGGGGCCTGCAGTTCGATCCGCAGACCAACCTGATCGACGTGCACGTCTCCAAGCTGCGCTCGAAGATCGACAAGGACTTCGCGCAGCCTTTGCTCAAGACCGTGCGGGCCATGGGATACGTGCTGAGCTGATCCGATGAATACCGTGCCGTTCGATTTTCCTGAGACCTTGCGGGCGCTCAGGCAGGGACCGTTTTCCCGCCTGTTCGGTTCATGGCGCACGTTCTGGCGCGACGGGCGCGTGCCCGAAGCCGCGTCGGAACCGCCGCCCACGCGCACCACCAGCCATTTCCGCTACACCGCGTGCTTCGCGTTCATCTTCCTGCTGGTCACGCTGGGTTCCATCGCCTGGGGCCAGAATCTGCTCGAGCACGTCATGGTGCGGCACGTGAAGGACATGGTCGCGGCCGAAATCCGCGCGCACCAGACGCTGAGCAGCCGCGACAGCGCCTCGGACCTGGCGCGCGCGCTGCGCCAGCGCGAAGCCGCCGTGCCACGCCGCGAGCGCGCGATCTCCGTGCAGGCGGCGGACGGCAGCCTGCTATACGGCGCCGGGGAACTGCTTTCGCCGCTGATGTGCCGGGGCGGGCAGCAACCCTGCCGCGGCTGGCTGCGCGCGTCGCTGACGACGGGCGAAGGCTCCAGCGAATGGCTGGGCCACGCGTCGCTGCTGCCTGACGGTGGCCGCTACGTCATCGCCTACGACATCCTGCCGATGCTCAACCGCATCTATCCGGTGCCGCTGGTCGTGGGCCTGAGCGTCTTCACGGCGCTGCTGCTCAGCCTGGGCGCGGGTCTGCTGTTCAGCATCGGCGCCGCCAACCGCGTCACGCGCATCCGCCAGACGATGGCGCGGTTTGCGCGCGGCGACCAGAACGCGCGCGTGTCGCTGCATGGCAGCCAGGACGAGTTCGACGAACTTGGACACGACGTGAACCAGGCGCTGGAACGCATCGGCTTCCTGATGGAAGAGGTGCGCAATGCGACCAATCACATCGCGCACGAGCTGCGCACGCCGCTGACGCGCCTGCAGCAGCGGCTGAGCAACGCCGCCGAGTCGATGCGCAGCAACCCCGCGGCGGAAGCGGAGATGGCGCTGGCGGAAGAAGAAGTCCGGCGCATCCTGTACCTGTTCCGCACCGTCATGCGCATCAGCGAGGTCGAGACGGGGCGCTGCCATCACGAGCCCGCCGAGCTGGACATCCGTGTCCTGCTGGCCGATCTGCACGACTACTACGACGTGCTGGCCGAGCAGCGCGGGCTGGTGCTGCAGACCCGCATCGAGGACGATCTGCCGTTGATGGGCGACCGCGCGCTGCTGTTCCAGGCGCTGGTGAACCTGGCCGACAACGCCATCAAGTACGCGCCGTCAGGCACGGTGGTCACGCTGCTGGCGCGGCGCCGCGGCGCCTGGATCGAGCTGGGCGCCGCCGACGAGGGCCCCGGCATCGACGCCGACCAGCGCGGCCAGGCCGTGCAGCGTTTCCGCCGGCTGACGCGCGACCGGACGATCTCGGGTCATGGCCTGGGCCTGGCGCTGGTGCACGCGGTGGCGGCGCTGCATGGGGGGTCGCTGGTGCTTGCCGATAACGATCTGGACGCGCATGACCAGGAAGCGCGCGCCTCCTCGCGCGGCCTGCTTGCCGTGCTGCGCCTGCCCTGTAGAAGCGCGGCCGGCAGGAGTTCCTGAACGAGTCTTAATGATTCGCGGGTTGATCGCTAGCTGCAAATGAATCCTAATATCGTCTGTGCAATGACGGCTGTCAAAGCCTTCGTTTTTTCCTTCACGACGATTCTTTTTTGGACTTTTCCGTGACCTCCCGCATCCAACAATTCCTTCGTGACGAAAGCGGCGTGACCGCAATTGAATACGGCATCCTCGCCGCCGCCATGGCCGCCGCCGTGGGCGTGATCTTCGGCTCCGACGGCGCCTTCATCACCGCGCTGCGCGACAAGTTCGGCGCCATCGCCAGCGACATCACCGAAGCCGGCACCGACGCCCGCTCGGGCGGCTGATCGCCGGACGTTTCGTGGCGTACTCCCTGCCCAGCATCATCCTCCTGCCGGCCCTGGCCTGGGTGGTGGTGTCCGACCTGCTGTATCGCCGCATCAGCAACCGTCTGGTGCTGGCGTTGCTGCTGGCATGGGTCGCCTATGCCGGATGGACGCTGGCGCAGGGCAACCCCGCGCTGCGCGCATCGCTGACGACCGGCATCCTGGCCGGCGCGGGCGTGCTGGTGGCCGGGTACTGCCTCTTCGCGATGCGCTGGATGGGCGCCGGTGACGCCAAGCTGATGGCCGTGCTGTGCCTGTGGCTGGGCGAACACACCTTCGTCTTCCTGATCGTGACCGCCCTGGCCGGCGGCGCGATGGCCCTGGCGCTGCCGCTGCTGCGCGCGCTGGAACGGGCGCTGGCGCTGTTCCTGATGCGGATCAACGTCTGGCTGTCCGGCCTTGTCATTCCCACGCCGCACGCCCTGCGCGACGAGCCCATGCAAGGCATTCCCTACGGGCTTGCGATTGCCTGCGGCGCGGTCTTCGTGCTCTGGAGCGCCAGCTAGCTTTCACCCAGGCACGACCATGCGCCGACGGCGCGCCATCAGGGGTCAATGCGCACCTTTGATGCAATTGAAAAGACAAATCACTCCTATTTGCTATGAAGACCCGATCATTGATCCTGCTTGCCTCGGCGATCGCGCTGGCCGCGGGAGCGGCCCTGGTGGGCCGCGCGCTCATGCGCCCGCCGCCTCCCGTGACCATCGTCAAGCAGGTCGAGGCGCCGCGTTCGCCGGTGCGCACGGTGCTGTCGGCGGCCGGACCGCTGGCGCCCGGCGACTTCGTCGCGGGCCGCACGCTGGCGTGGCGCGAACTGCCGGCCGGCGAGATCCGGGCTGAACACTACACCGCCAACACCGACGAGGAACGCCGCAAAGTCGAGCGCACCGTCGCCGGTTCCACGCCCCGGCGCGCCCTGCAGGACGGCCAGCCGCTGACGCGCGACGGGCTGGTGTTCAGCGGCGATCATGGCTTTGTCGCCTCGGTGCTCAAGCCCGACATGCGGGCCGTGTCGATTCCGGCCAGCGCAGTCACCAGCAACTCCGGCCTCGTGTCCGCGGGCGACCGGGTCGACGTGATCCTGCACTTGGAACGCGACACGAGCCAGCCGCCCCTGCCCGGCCAGCCCGACACCTCGTTCACCGCGCTGGCGTCGCAGACCATCGTGCGCAACGTGCGCGTGCTGGCACTGAACGGCAACCCGGCCGGCATCGCGCCCGCCAGCAATGCGGCCGCCGACGCCGCCGCCGCGGACAAGAAGGCCACGCCGCCACGCAATTACTACGAAAGCCTCACGCTGGAAGTCACGCCCCGCGATTCCGAGCGTCTTGCGCTTGCCCGCGAGGTGGGTCTGCTGCAGCTGGCGTTGCGCAGCGCGCAGGCCGATACGGTCGACCAGCCGCATGACGTCGTCACCGCGGTCACGCGGGTCAACGACGCGACGGACATCTTCAACAAGCCGCCGCGCCAGCCGGTCGTGGTGCAGACGTTCAAGGGCGAACAGCAGAAAGCGCAGACCTTCGACAAGGCGGCGCCGCAAGCCGCGTCCGCCCCGCAACCCGCCGCCCCGTAAACCATGCGCCCCCAACGCCTGCCCGCGGCGCCGCCCGCGCTTCCCATTGCCCCTACCTCCGTTCACGCCATGATTCACAAGCAGCCCCGCCGCGGCGCGGCCCTCCTGTTGCCCCGCCTGTGTCTGGCCGCGCCGCTGTGCCTGACCGGCGCCAGCGCGCTGGCGGCCCCCGCCGCAGTGCCGAACGAGCGTCCCGCGGTCGACGTCAAGAACAACCCGACGGCGTTGCCCGCCAACCTGAAGAAGATCGCGCCGACCGGCGAAATCACGCTGCACGTGCGCGAAGGCCAGTTGCTGAAACTGAAGTCCGATGCGGCCAAGGTGCTCGTGGCCGACCCGCGCGTCGCCAGCTTCCAGGTGCCGTCACCCAACAACATCTTCGTCTTTGCGCAATCGGTCGGCACCACGACGCTGTACGCGCTGGATGCGCAGGACAACGTCATCGCCGCGATCCGCGTCGTGGCCGAACACGATCTGTCCACGCTGCGCGCGCAGATCCTGCGTTCGGTGCCGGGCGCGGACATCGAGCTGGAACCGTCGCTGAACAACCGCATCATCGTGCGCGGCAACGTGCGCACGCCGATCGAGGCGCGCCAGATCGTCGACCAGGTGCAGGCCTATCTGGACGGCACGTCCGCCGGCGCGCAGGGCGGCGGCGGGGCGCGCGGCGCGGGCAACACCCGCGACGGCGTCATCAACCAGCTCAAGGTGGAGTTGTCGTCGCAAATCAACATCCAGGTGCGCGTCGTGGAAGTGTCGCGCACGCTGTCGCACGAACTGGGATTTGACTGGGCCGCCACGCTCAATTCCGGCAGCGGCGCGTGGGGCATCATGACCGGCAGCGCCGCGCGCGGCTTCGCGCCCGCAACCGACACCATCAATCCGTCGCTGTTCGATTCGGTCACGGGCAAGAACTTCTCCAGCCTGATCCCCGGCCGCACGACGTCGACCTTCGCGGCCGGCGGCATGACCACGCGCGGCCGCTTCACCATGGGCGGCCTCATCTCGGCGCTGTCGGCCGAGGGCTTCGCGTCGGTGCTGGCCGAACCCAACCTGACCGCGATGTCCGGCGAAAGCGCGGCATTCGCGGCGGGCGGCGAAGTGCCGATCGTCATCATCACCAACAACAACGTGCAGATCGACTTCAAGTCGTACGGCGTGATCCTGCGCATGACGCCGACGCTGCTGTCCGCCAACCGCATCAGCTTGCACATCGCGCCGGAAGTCAGCGAGCTGACGGAAGACGGCGCGGTCACGCTGCAAGGCATCTCGATCCCGGCGCTGAAAGTGCGCCGCGCCGACACCACCGTGGAACTGGCCAGCGGCCAGAGCTTTGCGCTGGCCGGCATGCTGCGCTCGACGCAGGCGCAGACCGTGTCCGGCGTGCCGGGGCTGAGCAGCATTCCGCTGCTGGGCCGGCTGTTCGAACACGAGGTATCCGCCAAGGACGAGACCGAGCTGGTCATCCTGGTCACCGCAAACGTCGTCGACCCCGTGGCGGCCGGCGAACTGCAGGTGCCGGGCCAAGGCCTGGCCGGCATCGACGACCTGCTGCCGCCGCAAGCCCCCATCGGCTACCTGTACTGATCGCGCACGAGACACGCCATGGACTACGCCAAGACCCCATCCCCGAATCGGCGCGCGCTGCGCCGCCTGATGCCTGCCGCGCCGCTGCTGCTGGCCCTGCTGCTTACCGGCTGCGGCACGCAGTTGAACGACATGCGCGCCAAACGCTTCGGCGCCGGCCAAGCCGCCAATACGCCGACCGTGGCGCCGCGCGCCGTGGCGCTGGCGCTGCAGGCCGCGCCGGACGGCAACGGCCTGACGGCCGACTCGCTGACCGCGGCCAATGAACTGCTGACGCGCCAGGGCCGCATCGACGCGCAGGTGCTGACGCTGACGCCGTTCAACGCGCGCGGCGAAGCGCTGGCGCAACGCCTGGCGCAGGCCCTGGCCCGCAGCGGCGCGCGCGCCCCGCGCGTCGAATCCGTGCCGCGCGACGCGCAGCGCCTGGCTGACGCGGCGCAGGCCGGCTGGGACCTGGAACTGCAATCCGAAGCGCTGACCGTGCAGGCCACGCGCTGCACCGTCGCCAAGCCCAACGACTGGACGATTCATCCGTACTACGGCGTCGGCACGCTGGGCTGCGCGAACCGCGCCAACCTGGCGCGCATGGTCAGCGATCCGCGCGACCTGTCCCGGCCGCGCGCGCTGGAGGGCGCGGACGGCAAGGCGGCCGCTGGCGCCATCGACCGCTACCAGACTGGCGAAATCCGCGACCTGATCGACATCGACTTCGACAACTGACGGCCATGAGCAACACGACACCGACCCGCAACGGCGCGCCCACCCCGGGCCCCGCCGTCTTTGCCGCCCAGGCCGACCTGGCCGTCATCGGCGAACAGCTCGTCCGCCTGCAACGTCCCGCCTGCGCGCTGCAAGCGGGCGGTCCCGCCGCCGCGGCCGCCTGGTGCGCCGCGAATCCGCTGCCCGGCGTGCTGCTGGCCGACATCACCGGCGAGCCGCACCCGATCGCGGCGCTGCTGGAGCTGGCGGCCCTGACCGGCCCCGCGTGCCGCATCGTCGCGCTGGGCGACAAGCAGGACGTGGACCTGTACCGCCAGCTGCTGCAGGCCGGCATTTTCGATTACCTCATCAAGCCGCCACGCCTGGATGTGCTGGCCGACACGCTGGCACGCGCCGACGACGATGCGCCGCTCGGACAGGGCGGCGCCGCGCGCGCCGGCCGTTCCGCCGCCATCGTGGGCGCGGCCGGCGGCCTGGGCGTCAGCACGCTGACCGCCTCGCTGGGCCTGTGGCTGGCGCATTCGCGGCAGACGCCGACCGTGATGGTCGACTTTGATCGGCGCAAGGGCGACCTGCCGCTGCTGCTGGGCCTGGAAGCCGACGCCGGTCTTGCCAGCCTGCTGTCCGCCCCCGACATCGACCCGCGCCTTCTGCAACGCACGCTGCTTGCCGCTGGCCAAGTGCCCGCGCCGCAACAGGCGCAGCCGGCCGCCCGCCTGCAATTGCTGGCCCAGCGCCCCGGTCCCGAAACGCCTTTCGACCCCGAGCGCGCGCTCGAGATCGGCGGCGCGCTGTGCCAATGGTTTTCGCTGTCGCTGTGGGATCTGCCGTCGCACCGTCCCGGCGGCGCGGACGAAGTGCTGGCGCATGCCGACATCCGGGTCGTGCTGACCGAGCTGACCGTGCAAGGCGCGCGCAACACGCATCGCCTGCTTGCCGAGCTGGGCGAAGGCGGCGCCAACCAGCGTCTGGTGCTGGTGGCCAGCGACGCGCGCCAGTCACAGGCCGCCGCGCTGACCGCAACGCAGTTCGAGGAATTCGTCGGCCGGCGTATTGACCAGCATCTGCCCTACGCAGGCCAGGCGCTGGCCGCCAGCCTCTTGAAAGGCCCGCTGTCGCCGCAGGCCGCGCCCGCCTATGCCCAAGCCGTCGCGCAGCTTGGCGCGCGCATCCTCGGCCTGCCCGCGGCCGCGCCCGCCGCCGAGCAAGGCGCGCTGCAACGGCTGCGCGCCTGGCTGAACCGCTCGGCCCCGGCCGGACGCGCGGCGCGCGCCTGATCCCTGCCAGACACGACAGACCGACATCATGCTGCCCCGCCGAAAGCCCGCGCCTTCCTCCTTCCCTTCAGCAGCCGCCGCCGCGCCGGCCATTGCGACGCCCATTGTTGCCGCTACGGCCATCCCGTCCCCGGCCGCCGCGCAGCCTGCACCCACGCCCACCGCACCCGCCGCGCCGGCCGCCCGGACACCGCAGCCCGCCCCGCGCCCCGTCGCCGTTGCCGCCCCGCCCAACGCCGAAAGCACCGCGCAGCGCCGCGTGATCCGCAACGAGCTGTTCGAGCTGATCGACCCGCTCAAGGCGGCGGCCATGCCGCGCGACCGGCTGCAGGCGCAGATCGACGCGCTGATCCGCCGCATCTGCGACGAGCAGCGCCTGCAGCTGTCCGGCCAGGAAGAGGAGCTGATCGCGCGCCAGATGCTGGACGAGATGGTCGGCGTGGGTCCCATCGAGCCGCTGCTGGCCGACGACTCGGTCAACGACATCCTCGTGAACGGCGCCAACCAGATCTTCGTCGAACGCTTCGGCAAGCTGGAGCTGTCGTCCATCACCTTCATCGACGAAGAACACGTCTTCAACACCGCGCAGCGCATCGCCGCCCGCGTGGGCCGCCGCATCGACGAAGCCAACCCGATGGTGGACGCCCGCCTGCCCGACGGCAGCCGCGTCAACGTCATCACGCATCCGCTGGCGCTGGACGGCACCACGATCTCGATCCGCAAGTTCATGCGCCGCGACCTGTCGCTGGAATCGCTGGCGACGCGCGGCGCGATGTCGATGGACATGGCCGTTCTGCTGCGCCGCGCGATGGAAGCGCGGCTGAACATCGTCGTGTCGGGCGGCACCGGCGCCGGCAAGACGACGCTGCTCAATGCGCTGTCGCAGAACATCAGCCCGCTCGAACGCATCATCACCATCGAAGACGCGGCCGAGCTGCAACTGCAGCAGGCGCACGTCATCCGCCTGGAAACGCGTCCGGAAAGCGCCGAAGGCGGCGGCCGCGTGGACCAGCGGGATCTCATGAAGAACGCGCTGCGCATGCGCCCGGACCGCATCATCCTGGGCGAAGTGCGTGGCGGCGAGTGCTTCGACATGCTCCAGGCCATGAACACCGGCCACGACGGCTCGCTGTGCACCGTCCACGCCAACACGCCGCGCGATGCCCTGATGCGGCTGGAAAACATGGTGATGATGGCCAACATGCAATTGCCGCTGGCCGCCATCCGCCGCCAGATCGCCAGCGCCGTCGACCTCATCGTGCAGATCGAGCGCATGCGCGACGGCGCGCGGCGCGTGGTGTCGATCATGGAAATCTGCGGCATGGAAGAAGAGGTGATCCAGACGCAGGAGCTGCACGTCTTCCGCTCGCGCGCCGGCTCGACGGCAACGCAGGTGCTGGGCGAACACACCGGCAGCGGCCTGCGCCCGAACTTCTACACCGAGAAGTCGCACCTGTTCGACCAGGATCTCGCCTGACGGCGGCAAGGCAGCGCGGACATGCTCGACCTCTTCACCCTGCTCATATTCCTTTTGGTGTTCATCGGCTTTTTCGCCGTGCGCGCCAACAGCCGGCGCCAGCGCCGCGAAGACGCGATGGCCGCCCGCCTGGCGGCGCTGCGCCTGCAGATGCAGCGCGAGAGCGGCCTGGCGGCCGCCGTGCTGCAATCGCCCGATTCCATCGCGCTGCCGGGTCAGGACGACCTGTTGCCGCGCTGGCCGTGGCTGGGTCAGCGCCTGGCGCGCCTGCGCGACGGTCTTCGCGCGCTGGGCTGGCTGCCCAAGCTGCGTGAGCGCATCCTCATTTCGGCCGCCGTCGCATTGGTTGGCGCCCTGGCGCTCGTGCGCATGACCGGCACGCCCTTCGTCCTGGCGCTGCTGGCCGCGCCGCTGCTGTGGGTGGCGCTGTGCTCCATGCTTTATCAACAGGCCATGACCAAGCACCTGGCCGCGCTGGCACGCAGCCTGCCCGAAGCGATCGACGGCATCACCCGCATCTGCCGCTCGGGCGTGCCCCTGCAAAGCGCGTTCGGCATTGCCGCCGATCACCTGCACGGCCCGCTGGCGCCCGAGCTGCGCGAAATCGAGAACTGGCTCAAGCTCGGCGTGCCGCTCAAGCAGGCCATGCAGTCGTCCGCCCAGCGCGTGCCGCTGCCCGAATACCGCTTCTTTGCCGTCATCCTCATCATCAGCCAGGAATCGGGCGGCCGGCTCGGCGACACGCTGGAACGCCTGTCCGCCACGCTGCGCGCGCGCGCCGAACTGGGCATGAAGGTGCAGGCCAAGACGTCTGAGGCGCGTGCCTCGGCCAAGATCGTCGCCCTGCTGGTGCCGGGCGTGCTGCTCTACATGTACCTGAACTCCCCGGACGACTTCCGCTTCATGTTCAACGACGCGGCCGGCGTCAAGGTGATGATCTACGCCGCCGCCAGCGTTGGGCTGGGCCTGTTCATCACCCATCTGATGGTCAAGCGGATCCGCTGACCTTGCCCCGCGACTAGCTGCCATGCCCCTGTTATCCGATCCCCTGGCGCCCCTGCTGCTCCTGGCCTTCATCGCCGGCATCGTGCTGGCCGTCTGGCTGCAGCGCGCCGAGTCGCGCCGCAATCCTCTGCACGAACGGCTGGGCCGCCGTGGCCGAGGCGCCATTGAGAGCACGGTCTCCATCGCGCTGGACTCCAGTTCGCCGCTGTCCCCCGTCGCCCAGAGCATCGCCACCTTCGGCATGAAGCTGGCCGGCACCGAACAGGACCGCCTGGCCACCGAACGCCTGCTGGCCCAGGCCGGCTGGCGCCGCCCCGAGGCCAGCGGCCTTTTCATGGCCGCCAAGTACGGCAGCGGCGTCGTGCTGTGCGCGCTGGCCCTGTGGCTGCTGACCAGCCCGCAGACACGATTCGGCCTGACCGGGCTGGCCGTGGGCCTGATCTCGCTGTTCGTCGGCACCACCTTGCCCGAAGTGCTGGTCAAACTGCGCGCCGGCCGGCGTCACGAAGCCCTGGCCCGCAGCATGCCGGACGCGCTGGACCTGATGGTGATCTGCGCCGAAGCCGGCCTGCCGTTTCCGCGCATCCTGAAGGTGGTGTCGCGCGAACTGGCCTTCAGCGCGCCCGCCATGGCCGACGAACTGGCCTTCACCAGCGCCGAGCTGCAACTGCTGCCCGACCGCGCCGCCGCGCTGCGCCACCTGGCCGACCGCACGCGTGTCCCCACGATTGAAAGCATGGTGGGTTCGCTGGTGCAGGCCGAACGCTATGGCACGCCGCTCGCGCAAGCGTTGCGCACGATTGCCGAGGAAAGCCGCAGCCGCCTGATCCTCGAACTGGAAGAGAAGGCCGGCAAGCTGCCCGCGCAGCTCAGCGTTCCCCTCATGACCCTCATCCTGCCGCCGGTGGTCGCCATCGTCGCCACGCCCGCGCTCATGCGCGTTATCCGGACCCTGATGCAATGATCGCAACGCTTCCCCTGTTCCCGCTGCCCGCCATGCGCCTGACCCGCGCCGCCGGCGTCCTGCTGATGGCCGCGATGCTGAGCGCCTGCAGCACGTTCACGAAGACCGATTCCGCCGCCGCGCCCAGCAGCCGCAACCTGTTGACCCAGTCCAGCGGCAACACGGCCTCACCGCGCCCGCTCGCCAGCAACGGCGACGCGGCGGCCGAAGGCCTGAAGCTTGCGCGCCTGTTGCGCGACCAGGGCCGCTACGAAGGCGCGGCCGGCGTCTACGCCCAGCTTGAACAGCGCGGCAGCCTGAAACCGCTGGAGCTGCTGGAATATGCCAGCGTGGCCGCGCCCACCCAATCGCCGCGCGACAACCTGGCGTTGTTCGGCCGTGCGCGCCGCGCCCTGAACGAAGCCGGCACGACGCTCACCCCCGCCGCGACGGTCACCCTGTGCAACGGCCTGGGCCGCGCCCGCATGGCGCTGGGCCAGCGCGACGCCGCCCTGCAGGACTTCGACTGCACGCTGGCCGCGGACCCCAACAACGTCACTGCGCTGAACGCCAAGGGCGTGCTGCTGGACGCCAGCGGCGACCACGCGCAGGCCCGCAAGCTGCTGGCGCACGCATGGGAACTGGATCCCTCGGACTTCCGTGTCCTGAACAACCTGGCGCTGTCGCACCTGGCCAGCGGCGACGCGCAGGAGGCGATCCGCCTGCTGACGCAGGCCGACGCGGTCCAGCTGCCGACGCTCAAGCTGAACCTTGCCTTCGCGCAGGTGCTGCAAGGCGACGAAGGCGCGGCCCGCAAGACGCTCGAAGGCATCATGGCGCCCGCGCTGGTGCCGCAGGCGCTTGCCGACTTCACGCAGCGCCGCCAGCGCATCCGCGACGGCGCGGCGGTGGGCAACGAACTGATGGCCGCCAGCCGCCACGTGCTGCTGCTGCGCGAGAAGGAGGCAAACGGCAATGGCTGATCACGCTTCCGGCGCGCGCCGGTTCCTGCGCGGCCATCGCGGCTCGCTGTCGGTCGAGGCCGCCTACGTCCTGCCCGTCGTCATCGCCGCCGCGATGATGTTCATGGAGCTGGCCAACATTGGGCTGACCATCAACATGGGCGCCAGCGCGCTGGAACGCGCCGTGCAGCAGTTCCGCCAGGACGGCGCGGCGGGCATGCAGGACGGCGGCGCCATCGAGTCGCTGGTGCGCACGCGCATGGTGGCGGCTTCGCACAACTACCTGGACGACGAGAACATCGCCACCGTCGAGGTCGAACGCTTTGCCTCGCTGGACGCGATGGGCGGCGGCGCCGAGGACGAGACGCAGGCCGCGGCCCTGACCAACGTGCCCGCGTGGCGCATCGAGGTCGACGTGCGCAAGGACTTCATCACGCCCCTGCCGCGTCTGCTGGGCGTGGACAGCGGCGCCTTCCGCTACCGCTATCAGCAGGTGCTGGCCTACCTGCCGCAACGCAACCAGGAATCGCAGCCATGACCGCCGCCCCGCGTCCGCCTCGCCACGCAGCGGCGCCGCGCCGCCGCCAGCGTGGCACGCTGGCCGTGGAAGCGGCGCTTGCCCTGCCCATCCTGCTGGGCGTCGGCATGATCGGCGCCGACATGCAGCGCATCCACAGCGAGCGCATCCGTGTGGAGAACGCCGCGGGCGCCATGGCCCTGAACATCGCGGCGCAACCCGTCCTGACCGCCGCCGGCGTCGACGTGCTGGCGCAGCTTGCCATGCAGGGCCGCGAAGACATGCAGCAGCTCATCATCCTGAACGTGCTGGAGTCCGGCCGCATCGCCTGGGCGCTGCAACGCGGCGGCGCGAGCGGCCTGTGCGACGCGCCGGCCTCCGGCGGCCAATACACCGGCGTACTGCCGCAAGACCGTCCCGACACCGGCGAAAGCAACGTCGACAACAGCACCATGTCGATGATCGTGGTGAAGGCCTGCCGCGACACCGCCGACATTTCCATCTGGGCCGGCATGCCGCTGCCCGACCTGCTGCAGACGGCCGCCGTCTTCCGCGCCACTTCCCGAACCATCACGCTGGATGAAACGCTGCGCGCGGAGAGCGTCGCTTCCGGCCTGGCCTACGCGCAACCATGAAGCAACGTCCCGACCGCGTCCTCTCGCTGGCCCGCCAACGCGGCGCGTCCGCCGTATTCCTGCTGCTGTTGATCGGTGCGGTCGCCGCCCTGGCTGCCTATGCCTCGGACGGCACGCGCATGACTGCCGACGCCGCGCAGCTCAAGCGCGCCACCGATGCGGCGGCGCTCGCGTCCGCCGCGGCCTATGCCAAATCCCGCGACGCCGACATCCAGGAGATCGCCGAACGCTACGTGGCGGTCAACCTGGGCATGGACCGCTCGCAACTGGGCCGCGCGCTGTCGGTCCGGGCCGAGACCATCACCAAGAACGACATGCCCGGCACGCGCGTCACGGCGACATTCGAAGCCGCAAGCATGCTGTCGCAGACGCCGGACCAGGCCGTCACGGTCGCGTCGGCCGCCGTGTCGCGCCAGCGCTCGCTGGAAGTGGCGCTGGCGCTGCCCAACTCGCTGGGCGAAGACGCGAACAATCTGGCCGCGCTGCGCCGGCTGGGCAAGTCGTTTGCCGCGCGCCTGCTGGAAGACGCCGACAGCGCCTGGCTTGCACTGGTGCCCTATAGCCAGGCGGTCAGCGTCTACGATCCCGCGCAGTCCAACCGCATCCGCAACTGGAGCAAGCCGGGCGCGCTCAACCCCGTCGAACTCACGTCGTTGTTCCGCTCGGGTTACGCGGGCCTGGCCGACCGCCGCATTCCCGACCGGCGCGCCAACCTGCTGTGCATGTACCGCGGCCTGAATCGCGGCGACAACTACTTCTGGACCGAACCGCCCTCCGGGCAATTCGGCGTGTACTACCGCCACGACCTGCCCGAGAACGGCAGCCCGGGCGCCCCGCCCATCCGCTGGATCGGCCCCAATCCTTTCTTTGGCCAGGCCAACGGCGTGAACGACACGCGCTGGATGGTCGCCGACCGCGGCTGCCCCCACGCGGCGCTGCTGCCGCTGACCAACGACCAAGGCAAGATCGGCGAACGGCTCGACGAAATGAGCACGCGCTTCAACACCAACCATGCGATCGCGATGGGCTGGGCCGCCATGGCGCTCGCGCCGGCGTTTCGCGGCGGCGCCGGTTGGGGATTGGAGGACGATCTGCCCCGGGACTTCGACGACGGCACGGGCGATCGCGTCAAGGCCATCGTGTTCCTGGCCAATTCCACGGGCCAGCGCTGGTTCGACACGGACTCCTACAACGCCTACGTCGGCCAGAAGATCGATGGCGATTCGGACAACGGCGGCGGCGAGGACAACGTCGTGACCGAACGCTTTTCCCGGCTGTGCGGCAGCTTCCGCGCCCGCGGCCTGAAGTTCTACCTGATCGTCACTGGCAATGACGAAGAGACGGACGAAGACGGCCAGATCCGCAGCGCGTCGGACTTCCGGCGCATCGCAGGCCCCGGCCTGGCCGTCTGCGCCGAAAAGGGCTCGGACCAGATCTATCTGTCCGGCAAGGACTTCACGGTCTCCGAAGGCCGCATCCAGAGCCGGCTCGACGACATCGTCGACGAGCTGCGCCAGCTCGCAGCACTGACCACGCTCGTCGAATAAGCCTATCCACGCCTCCTCACATTCGTTCCAGGACTTCCATGACTTCCCGCCGAATCCCCACGCTCCGCCGCCAGGCACTGGCCCTGGAACCCCGCTTCCTGCTCGACGCAGCCGCCGTGACGACGGCCGTGGACGTGGCCGCGCAAGCCGTGCCGCCGACCGAGACGGCGCCTGGCGTCGAGGCGACGCCGACCGAAGCCACCGTCGTCGTCACGGACAGCAGCGACACCTTTGCGCCGGTCGACCTGTTCAGCGGCGTCGACGTTCACGCCCAGACGAACGGCGCGGACGAACTGACGCAACTGGTCGTCACGGTGGATCGCAGCGGCGCCAACCAGGCGCTGGTGATCGACGGCAAGACCATCGCCCTGGAAGGCGGCAGCGGCACGACCCGCGCCGACGGCGGCTACGTCTACACCGTCGCCGTAAACGGCAACACCACTACGATCACCCTGCAGCTCGACGCATTCGCGCCGGAGCCGGCCAGCGTCAAGGCGCTGATTGACGGCTTGGCCTACAAGATCCTGGACAAGTCGGTCGAGGGCGGCAAGGTGTCCGTCTCGCTGAAGAGCCTGTCCGACGCCGGCGGCGAAACGACGGACCTGTCCGCCCTCACGGCGACGATCGACATCGACAGCCGCATCAACGTGGCGCCCGAGGTGAAGGGCGACCTGCTGCAGGAAGCGGATCACTTCGGCACGGGCAGCCTGGCCGGCGCCACCGAAGTCGCCTATTCGGCCGACGGCAAGTTCGTCTACGCGGCGGGCAGCAACAATACCCTGTCCATCTTTGCCGTGGATGCGGCTACGGGCTTGCTCAGCAAGACGCAGGAACTGGCGCTGGCGGACCTCGGAACGGTCAATCACCTGGTGGTCAGCGGCGACGGCAAGTCGGTCTACACGATCTCCAGCAACGGCAACCTGATTCAGTTCAGTGTGGATGCGGCCGGCAAGTTGAGCCATGCGGCCACGCAGTCGGTGGGCGGCGGGTCCACCGGCGGATTGGCGATCTCGGAAGACGGCACGCAGGTCTACGTGGACGCGTCGAACAACTTTGGCCGCGAGGCGCGCGTCTACAGCCGCGACACCGAAACCGGCGCGCTCACGCAGATCCAGCGTCTGGACGCCGTGCGCAACGCCAGTCTTGCCACGGCCGGCGGCTACGTCACCCTCATTCACAGCGGCGCATTGAGCGGCGCCAACCACACGCTCAAAATCTATCATCGCGGCGCCGACGGCACGCTGATCCATGTCGACAGCATCCTGCTGGACAGGACCGGGCAGGATGCCGTCGACTACGCGATCAGCATGTCCGCCGACGGCAAGCTGCTATTCGTGGGCGAACCGGGCGCCAAGAACATCTCGGTCTTCCGGCTTGGCGCCGACAACCTGCTGACGCGGGTGGGCACGGTAGCGAGCGACAACATCGGCAGCCTGGCGCTGAACGCGGACGGCACGCTGCTGTATGCCGCCACCACCGGCGGCACCGTCAACGTCTACGCCGTGTCCAGCGACGGCGGCCTGACGCTCGCCGGCAGCGCGGCGGGCAAGACCAACGGTGCGGATATCTCGTTGTCCAAGGACGGCATGTCGCTGGTGGTGGCCGGCAACGGCCTTACCCGCTACACGACGCTCCAATCGCTGACGCTGGGCCAGGACACCGTTTTGGGTGACCGCGTCAGCCTGTCCGACCGCAACTACGATCTGCTCGATGGCGGCGCCGGCAACTACAGCGGCGCCAGCGTGACCATCAAAGCTTCCGTGGCGGGCGGCGTTTTCGGCTTCGAGGGCGGCAACGGGCTGTCCATGGCAAACGGCGTGATCTCGCGCGGCGGCGAGCCGATTGCCACCTACACCGTCAATGGCGACACCTTGACCCTGCGCTTCACCGGCGACGCCACGACCGCAATCGCGAACCAGGTGCTGCAACAGGTCAGCTACGGCAATTCGGCCGTGGCGGCGGGCACGTTCATCACGTTGACCGTGCAGGCCAATGACGGCGCGCTGAACAGCGATGTTCTGACGATCACGCTGCGCACCAACACGGGACCGCAGATCGACACCGGCGCCACCGGCTATACGCCGGAAACGATCACCACGGAGAAGGACTACCACCTCGTCCTCCCCGAGAATCTGTTCCGCGACGCGGACGGCGACCGGATGATCTGGCGCGTCACGGGGCTGCCCGCCGGAATCAGCTTCGATCCCGAAACCCGCACCCTGTCCGGCACCGCCCTCGCTGCCGGCACCTATCCCATCAGCATCACCGTCACCGATGCGTACGGCGCCAGCGTGACGCTGAACCTGAACCTGGAAGTGGCCCAGATCGACAACCGCGCGCCGGTGGTGAACGGCAGCGCGCCGGCGTCATTCGGGCAGGCCACCGTGGGACAGGGTGGTTTCAGCGCTGCGCTGCGCGCGGACATGTTCTCGGACATGGACAGCCGCTACGGCGACACCCTTGCCTGGAGCATCGTCGAGACGCTGCCGGCTGGCCTGGTGTTCGACGCGGCCACGCGCACGTTGAGCGGCACGCCCACCACGCCCGGCGACTACATCCTGACCGTGCGCGTCACCGACAAGGACGGCCTGACGGCGGACCACAAGATGACGCTGCGCGTCGTCTCGGCCGCCGAAGCCGCCAACAGCGCGCCCGCGTTCGACATCGACGGCAGCGACCTCACCTATACCTCGGATGGCCGGATCAACGGTTTCGACCAGTACGTCTATAGCGTCGAGGTGTCGGACGACGGCTACACCGTCATCGTGCTCGGCAACGGGACGAACAACCATGCGGTCTCGCCCGCGGGCAACAGCACGCTCAGCGTCTTCACGCGCAATCCGAACACGGGTGAACTGACGCTCGTGCAGCGCTTCGTGCAGGGCGCCGTGAACGACGGCAACGACGCAAACGGCATCGAGATCCAGGGCCTTCTCAGCGCCGCCTCGGCCGTGTATTCCGCCGACGGCAAGCACGTCTATCTGGTGGGCCAGAAGGCCGCTGGCGGCAACTATTTCCTGACGGGCTTCAACGTCAACGCGGATGGCACGCTGACCGCCAGCAGCCAAAGCGTCGAGCTTGGCAGCGTGCAGATCAAGCAGCTCGTGACATCGCAGGACGGCCACCTGTACGGTATCGCCGGCAACACGCTGTACGCCTACGGCATCGGCGTCAACGGCGAACTGACGGTGTCGGGCGTGTACGACAACCAGCCCTTCAGCACCGCGTCCGCCATCGAGGTCGACGCGCTGGGCCGCGTGTTCGTCGCGGGCACCAACACCCTGACGATCTACGCCGCCAATCCGGACGGCAGCCTCACGCAACTGGTGACCCGGACGGGCGACGTCGGCAACTTCGCGCGCAGCATCGCGGTGTCGGGCGACTACATCTACGTGTCGGCGGGAAGCAATGGCATCCTGACGCTGCGCTTCGATCCGATCGCGAAGACGGTCACGAAGGTTTCGTCCGTGGGCTCGCAGATGTGGGGCTTGGAACTGTCGGCGGACGGCAAGACCCTCTACGCCGGCGGCCTGACCGGCGCCCTGAACGTCTACAGCATCGGCGCCGACGGCGCGCCCACGCTGATCAAGACCATCGCCCACGAAGGGGCCTCGGGCAACTATCGCGCCTTCCGCTTCGGCATTTCCCCGGACGGATCTTCCATGTATGTCGGCGGCTTCTACAATGCCGCCGGCCTGGGGCACATCAATATCGAAAAGGCGCTTACGGGCGCCTACACCGAAGGCCAGACGGTAAAGCCAGCCGCAGGGCTGACGTTCGGAGACGCCGACTACGACGCGCTGGTGAATGGCGCGGGCGACTACAACGGCGCCACCATCACCATCGTGCGCGACGACGGCGCCAATGCCAACGACCGCTTCGGCTTCGACAACGCCAACGGCCTCACGCTGGTCGGCACCGAAATCCGCCTGAACGACGTCAAGATCGCCGACTTCACCAGCGCGGGTGGCGTACTCACCATCGCCTTCACCGGCCAGGTCAGCACCGCCACCGCCAACGCGGTGCTGCGGCAGGTCACCTACACGAACGACAGCAAGGATCCCGGCGCCGCGATTCGCCTGGAGGTGCAGGTGCGCGACCAGTTCGCCAGCGGCGTCGATAGTGTCCTGCTGGCGCTGACGGTCGCGCAGGTCAATGACGCCCCGGTCGTCGTATCCACGCCCGCCGACACGAAATACAGCCCCGGCAGCGCGGCCGTCGGCCTGTTCGACGGCACCACGATCTCGACGGTCGAGAGCGGTCAGACGATCGCCGGCCTGACCTTCACCGTGTCGCCCGCGGCCGATGGCCCCAACGAGACACTGACCGTGGACGGCACCGCCATCGCGCTGGTCGCCGGCAACGGCACGACCGCCTCCGGCCACGCCTACACCGTCACCATCGCGAACGGCGTGGCCACGGTCACGATCACGCCCGCTGCCGGCATGACGGGCGACCAGGCCGCCGCGCTGATCGACGGCGTGGCCTATGCCAACCAGGCCGCTGCCCCGACGACGGGCGAGCGCAGCATCACGCTGACCGCCGTGCGCGACAGCGGCGGCACCGACAACGGCGGCAAGGACACCGCCGAACCGGACGTCGTCGCCAAAGTGACCGTGCAGTTCGAAGCGCCGGTTCTGACCACGCCCGCCGATTCGGTGGGTTTGAATGAACTGATCAGCCAGCTTGCCGACGGCGCGCCGTCCACGGCACTGGAAGGCGTGCTTGATGTCTTCGAGGTGGACGGCAAGTTCTACCTGCTGCGCACCACCACCGAATGGAACATCGACGCGATGGCCGACCTGGAGGTCAACACGCTGTACGTGCTTGAGCGCGGCGCGGACGGCACGCTGCACATCGTGCAGGCGATCGGCAACAGCGATCTTGGCGCGCTGGCCGGCGCCGCGGACCTGCGTGTCTCGGCCGACGGCAAATCGCTTTACGTGATTGCCAACCAGGGCGTCGTGCTGTTCACCCGCGATACGGCGACGGGAACGCTCACCGCGCACGGCGCCTTTGGCGCCGACGTCCTGACCGAGTACGGCATGATCCGCGACGTACTCGCCACCGGCGGCCTCGTGTACGCGACGGCCGGCGACAATCTGCTGGTCTTCCAGCAGGACGGCGACACGCTGACGCTGATCCATACCTATACCGACAACGACGACACCGGCCTGCAGCTTGACGGCGCCAACGCGCTGACGCTGTCCGCCGACGGCCGCTTCCTGTTCGTGGGCACGTCGGGCGGCGGCACCCTGGCCAGCGTCTTCTCGCTGGACCCCAGCGGCGTCCCGACATTCGTCATGGCCGCGCAGGGCAAGGACCCGGCCGCGACGGACCAGTTCTACTACACGCAGACGCTGACGGTTTCGCCGGACGGCAAGACGCTCTACGTGGTCGACTTCGACAACAATCAGCATCGCCTGCACACCCTTGCCATCGGCAGTGACGGCCGGCTCACCGCGCTGGCCACGACCCTGCCCGCCGGCGAGGTCAAGCAGATCGTCGTGTCGCCGGACGGCTCCGCCGTGTTCGTGATCGGCGCCGACCGGATCGGCGTGTACAGCCGCGGCGCGGACGGCGTGCCCGTGCGCGTCGGCGAGATCTCGGGCTACGGCGACCCGTTCGGGGACGGCCTGAGCTTTGGCGAGATCCGCAACGCCACGCTCAGCGAAGACGGCACGAAACTCTATCTGACCGGCCAGTTCTCGTTCGACGACGGCGTGCTGGTGCTGGACCTGAAGCCCGCCGCCGCGCACTACACGGAAGGGTCGACCCCCGTGGCCATCCTGCCGTCGGCCACGCTGTCCGATCCGCAGCTCGATGCGCTGAACAACGGGCAGGGCGATTACAAGGGCGCCAGCATTGCGGTGGAACGCGCCGGTGGCGCGCACGCCGATGACCAATTCGGCTTCATCGGCGACGCCAATCTGCGCCTGGACAACGCCAGCGGCCAGATCCTGTTGAACAACGTCGCCATCGCGACCTTTTCACAGGCGAACGGCGTGCTGACGCTGACGTTCATCGGCCCCGTCAGCCAGGCCGATGCGCAGAACGTGCTGCGCCGCATCGCGTACAGCAACGCCAGCAACGATCCCACCCGCGACGGCGCGACCATCACCCTGCGCACCACGCTGCACGATGGGGACGGCCATCAGGACGAACTGCTGACCGAGATCGAACTGGAAGGCGTCAACAATGCGCCGATCATCGACACCACGCCGCGCAATCCCACGTTCCCGGCTGAAGGCGAACCGGTCAAGCTGTTCGAAGGCACCACGGTCGACACGGTGGAATCCGGCCAGAACGTGGCCCGCGTCATCGTCACCATCAGCCCTGCCAACGCGCAGGACATCCTGGGCGTGGACGGCGGCAAGATCCGGCTGGACAAGGACTCCAACGGCCCGCAGACCACGGCCTCCGGCTTGCAGTACATGGTGACCATCGCCGACGGCGTCGCCACCGTGACCCTTTACCTGAACTCGTCGGGCGAACGCGCCGCGCAGGTCATCGACAGCCTGACCTACGCCAACACCGGCAGCCCGCTGACCGGCACGCGCACGATCAGTCTGACCGTGCAGGAGTGGGACACCGTCAATGGCTCGACGGATGCGGATGACGCGGCAACGGTCACTTTGGCCGGCCCGGCCAGCCCCAACACGCCGCCCACCGTCACCGGCGGCGGCGACGTTTCCTACACCGAACGCGCCGATGCCGTCCCGATCGCACCCGATGGCGTGATTGCCGATGCGCAGATGGACGCCTTCAACGGCGGCGCGGGCAACTACGACGGCGCCGTCCTGACGATCACGCTGGGTGCGGGCAAGAGCGCCGCCGACGCGCTGGGCTTTGAGCCGGGTCACGGCCTGACGCTGGAGAACGGCGTCCTGAAAAAGGACGGCGTAGCCATCGGGACCGTCTCGCAGGCCGACGGCGTGCTGACGATCCGGTTCAGCGACGCGGCCGGGTCCACGCCGACGCAGGCCGACGCGCAGAATACGCTGCGCCAGATCACCTACGCGAACAGCAGCCACGCGCCCGCGGACAGCGTGGCCATCAGCGTGACGCTGACCGACCAGCGCGGCCTCGCCTCGGCCGCAATGGACTTTTCCATCGACATTACGGCCATCAACGATGCGCCGGTCGTCGATGCCGATCCGGTGCTGTCGCTGGGCGACCTGACGCACGTGCAGGATCTGACCACGATTCCCGGCTTGGACAAGCCCACCGCCAGCGCCGTGTCGCCCGACGGCACGCGTGTCTACGTAGCCGACGGCAAGGGCGCCATTGCGGTGTTCAGCCGCGACGGCGACACCGGCTCGCTAACCTATGTGCGCACTTTCGCAGCCGCCGGCAATCTTGCGGGCATCAAGGAGTTGGTGACCTCTGCCGACGGCAAGAGCCTGTACGCCCTGCGCGCCGACGGCAACGCCATTGGCGTGTTCGGTGTTGCCGCCGACGGCACGCTGACCCACCAGGCCACCATCACCAGCAACTACGAGCTGGATGGCGGCAGCCTGAACGACATGAAGGGCATTGCGCTGTCCGAAGACGGCAAGAACCTGTACCTGATCAACAGCTACGGGATCGCCTACTTCAACCGCGACGCGCAGACCGGCGCGCTCACGTATGTCGGCGCCATCAGCGGCGATATGAACGCGGAGCCGTTCCTGTGGCAGCCCACTGACATCGCGGTACGCGGCGATCTGCTCTTCGTGGTGACAAACGCAAGCTCGGGTTCGACGCTGATCGTCTACCGCCGCGACGGCAGCGGCGCCTTGTCGGTCCTGACGCACATCCAGGGCGGCAGCACGGACGCGGCCGGGCAGACCGTCTCGTTCTCCAACCTGCAGCACATCGCGGTCAGCGCCGACGGCAGCACGATCTTCGTGTCCAACAGCCGCACGTCCTCGTTCAACGGCTGGACCGGCGAATATGAAGTCCAGGAGAACCCCCAGGCCATCGACGCCTTCCGCCTGAACGCGGCGACCGGCGCACTGACGCATCTGGGCACGCTAGCCGGCAGCCAGACGGTGGAGAGCATCGCGTTGTCCGCGGATGGCAAGGCGCTGTTCGTGACCCTGGCCGACGGCACGCTCAACTATTACGCCACCGCCAGCCTCAGCCTGATCGCCTCGCAGGGCGGGCTGGACGGCGCCGGCCAGATTGCGGTGTCGGCCGACGGCGGCGTGATCGTGGTGGGCAACGGGCTGGACGTCCTGAATGCCCCGTCCGCCGCGCAGCCGGTCTACGTCACCGAGGGCGATCCGGTCCCATTGGCGCCCACGCTTGCGCTCAGCGACGCCGAACTGGATGCGGCGGACAGCTACCGTGACGCCAGCGTGACGTTCAGCGGTCAAACCGGCGATGTTTTTGGCTTTTTGGCAGGCGACGGCTACACGATTGCCGGCGACGTCATCTCGTTCAACGGCCAGCCCATCGCCACGCTGACGCAGACCGGCGCCGCCGCCACGCTGCGCTTCACCGGCGCCGTCGACCGCGCCCAGGCCAATGCGCTGCTGCACCGCGTGACCTACGCCAGCACGGACGCCACGCCTGGCACGCGCAGCGTCACGATCACGCTCAATGACGGCGACATCGCCAGCGCGGGCTATGACGTGGACGTGACCGTTCGCCTGGCCAACCAGGCGCCCGTCGCGGGCACCGATCCGTACATGCCCGACACGGTGCTGGCCGGACGCAATTACTCCGTGACCCTGCCGGAAACGCTGTTCAGCGATCCGGAGGGCGGCAGGCTGACGTGGAGCGTCAGCGGCCTGCCCGCGGGGCTGACCTTCGATCCCGCCACCCGCACGATCTCCGGTGTGCTTGCCGCGCCGGGACAATTCACGGTGGTCATTACCGTGACGGACCCGGAAGGCGCCTCGGTGTCGCGCGAGGTCGTCTTTGCGGCCATCGAGCCGCCGAACACCGCGCCGGTCGACAGCGGCATGGCGGTGTCGCCGGGCGTCGTCCGTGTAGGCGAGCCCTACGCGTACACGTTCCCCGCCGGTCTTTTCACGGACGCTGACGGCGATGCGCTCACGTGGCAGATCACGGGTCTGCCGGAAGGTCTGACCTTCGATCCGGCGACCTTGACGATACGCGGGACGGCGACGGCCGCGGGCAGCCTTGCCGTGGTCGTGAGCGCCACCGATGCGTCGGGCGCCAGCGTCTCGCGCATCATCACGCTGACGGTCGCCACCGCGCAGACGGAGCCGAATCCGGGCACGGGTCCTGGCACTAGTCCTGGCACACCCCCGGGCACCAATCCGGGAACGCAGCCCGATCCCAACGCCAACCCGAACCCCGGCACGCCTGCCGACGTGCCGCCGCCGGATCTGAGCGCGTGGCAGCGCGAGCCAGTGTCTGCATCCAGCACGGATGCCGGGGCCTCGGACGACACCCAAGACGACGCGTTCCGATCGCTGCGCCAGGCGCTCGGCGGCATTCCCGCCGCATCGGGCGACGCGTTCAGCGTCCCCTTCCGCGACGGATTGACCCCGCCGCCGCAGTGGACGTCGACGGCGCTGCTCGATGCCCTGCTGGCCGATTCGCTCGAACGCCGCGACGCCGACGCCGTGCGCCCGTTCACGATGGACGCGGCAAACGGCGTCCGCTCGCCGCTCGTGGTCCTGGCCAGCCCCGACGCACCTGGACTCTCGTTCTCCAGCGCCGCGCTCACGGGCCTCTGGCGCGCCGACGTGGCAGGCAACCGGCAGACCTACGCCTTGCCGGCCGGCCTGATCCGCAGCAGCGGTCCCATCGTCTCGCTGGCGTTGCGCATGGCGGACGGCTCCGAGCTGCCGCCGGGTGTGCGGCTGGACGCCGCGCGCGGCCTCATCGTGGCGCCCGGCCTGGCCGACGCTCAGACGCTCTCGCTGCAACTGGTGGTCCGCACGGCCAGCGGTGAAGCCCGCGCCATCCCGATCACCGTGTCCGCGCAACGCGTGGGCGCCTGGCACGGCGCCGATGCCATCGCCGCACGCGACGACGTCCCCGCCGCCGACAAGCCCGCACTGACCCGGCAACTGCGCCACAGCGCAGCGCACGACGTGCTGGATGCGGCACGGCAGTTTCTCGCTTCCCTGGACGACAGCGCCGCGGGCGGCGCCTCCGACACGGCCGCCGGCGCCCGGCAGGCCATCACCATCAATGCAGCAAGCTGATTCCAGATATGACTCTTACCTTTGATTCCGCCAAGCCCATGCAACATCGTGCCCGCCGCTTCGCCCTGACCGTGCTCGCCACGGCCGTTCTGGCCGGTTGCGCCGTCGCGCCGCCCGAGAAGCTGAGCACGCAGGACCTGCTGCAGCTCGATCAGGCCGACCGCGGCGCCATGTTCGCGCAGCAAGAGCCGGTGACGGGTCCGATCACGCTGGACGAGGCCATCGCCCGCGCCGTCAAGTACAACCTGCAGCAGCGCCTGGCCCTCATGGAGCGCGCGCTGGAAGACGACCTGACCGACGTGCAGAAGCAGGGCATGCTGCCCAAGCTGACCGCCCGCGCCGGCATGCGCGCCCGCAACAACGATTACGGGTCGTCCAGCGAATCGCTGTCCACCGGCACACAATCGCTCGTGCCCTCCACCAGCCAGGAGCGCGACACGCACACGGCCGACCTGCAACTGACGTGGAACGTGCTGGACTTCGGCCTGAGCTACTTCGGCGCCAAGGCCCAGGGCAACAAGGCGCTGGCCGCCGAGGAGCGCCGCCGCCGCGTCGTGGCCGACATCATCCGGCAGACGCGAACGGCGTACTGGAACGCCGTGACCGCAGAACGCCTGAAGGACCGCGTGTCCTCGACGCTGGCCGAAGCGCGCCAGACGCTGGAATACGCGCGCCAGACCGAGCAGAAGCGCCTGGTCGCGCCCATCCTGGCGCTGCGCTATCAGCGCGATCTGCTGAACATGGTGCGCCAGACCGAGGCGCTGGACAACGAACTGGCGCAGGCCAAGGCGCGGCTCGCGACGCTGATGAACCTGCCGCCCAGCGCGGACTTCCAACTTGCCGCGCCGGACGCCGCCACCATGGCGCCGCCCGTGCTCGCCTACGAACTGCAGGACCTTGAAGCCCTGGCGATGGTGCGCCGCCCCGAACTGCGCGAAGAAAGCTACCTGGCGCGCAACGCCGTGCTGGAAACGCGCATGTCGCTGCTGCGCCTCTTGCCCAACGCGTCGCTCTTTGGCGGGCTGAACTACGACAGCAACAAGTACCTGGTCAACAACAGCTGGGCGGACGCCGGCATGCAGGTGAGCTGGAATCTCCTGAGCGTGCTGTCGTGGTCCTCGATCACCCGCGCCGGCGAGTCGCGCGAACAGGTCGCCGAACTGCGCCGCCAGGCCTTGCGCATGACGGTGCTGAGCCAGGTCCATATCGCCTGGCTGGAACGCCAGCGCGCCGAGACCGCTTTCCGCCGCGCCAACGAACTGAGCCGCCTGCAGGACGCGATTCAGGTGCAGACCGAGAACGCCGCGCGCAGCAGCGCCGAAACGCATCTGGAAGTGGTCCGCGCGAAGGTCGAGACCCTGCTCGCCACGCGCGCCCGCGACCTGAGCTACGCCGAACTCGTCAACGCCCAGAACACGATCTACCAGGCCGCCGGGATCGATCCCCTGCCCGAACGCATCTCCGATGAAAGCCTGGCTGGTTTGGCGCACGACATCGCCGAGACCAACCGGCAGATCGAGCGCGGCCACGTCGACATTCCGCGCCTGGCCGTGGCCCCGCAAGCCATCGACACGAACGGACAGGCCATCGCAACGCCGGTGATCGACCCCGTTGCGTCCGTGACCGAACCCGCCGCGCCGCCCGCGCTGCGCACCGTGACCGGCAATCTGTGGAGCAGCGTTGGTTCCGTCGCCAGCGCCGACAGCGCGGACAACCAATCGGTGAAAGCGCGCTGACATGCCGATTCTGCAAGCCTCCGTATCGCGGCGCGGCGCGCGTCTGCTGCTGGCCGCGGGTCTGGCCGTGTCGGCCGGCACCGCCGCGCAAACCCCGCCGCCCGCACCCATGACGGCCCCGGCGGCCGACACCGCCCGCGCCCAACTGGTGGCCGCGCGGCGCGCGGTGATTTCCAGCAGCCTGTCCGGCAAGATCGAAACCCTGCCGTTCCGGGAAGGCGACCGGTTCAAGAAGGGCGACGTGCTCGTCGCCTACGACTGCGCCCTGAACCGCGCCCGGCTGGAACGCGCCGTGCTGGCCGAATCGGCCGCGCGCAAGAAGCAGGCGGTCGCCGAGCAACTGGAGGCGCTGCGCTCCATCAGCCGTTCCGACGTCGAGCAGGCACGCGCGGCCGTCGCCGTGGCCCGCGCCGAGAGCAGCGCCGAAAGGGTGCTCGTGGACCGCTGCGCCATTGCCGCGCCGTTCGCCGGCCGGGTCGGCGAAACCTATGCGCGCGCCGCGGAAAGCGTGGCCGAAGGCGAGAAGCTCGTCAGCATCTACGACGACTCCGCCTTCGAACTGGAAGCGATCGTGCCGTCGCGCTGGCTGGCGTGGCTCAAGCCCGGTTCGCCGCTGCGCGTGACCGTCGATGAAACGGGCCGCACGTACGAAGCCTCGGTCTCGCACATCGCGGGCGCTGTGGACCCGGTCAGCCAGTCGGTCAAGATCATCGGCCGCCTCGCTGACGCGCAGAACACCGCCGCCGAACTGCTGCCCGGCATGAGCGGCAGCGTCCGCGTCGACCTTCCCGCCTCGGGAACACCGTGACGGACACCGCTACACGAGAGAACCTGCTGGCCGCGCTGCTCCAGCTGGAAAAGCACGCGCGCGCCTGCGCGGACACGCAGGCGCTGGCGTTCCTGATGGTCAACGACACGCATGCGCTGGCGCCATACCGGCAGGCGGCGCTGTGGCTGCCGGGCGCCGGTGGCGACGGGGTCATTTCCGCGCTGTCGGGCCTGGCGGTGCCGGACCCCAACGCACCCTATACCGTGTGGCTGGCCGGCCTGCTGGCCAGCCGCGCGCGCGAGGGCGCAAGCGGTCCCTTTGCCCCGACGCCCGACGAGCACCCGATGTGGGCGGAGCATCTGCCAGGCCACGGCCTGTTGCTGCGCCTGCCCCAGGGCGATGCAAAGGGAGGCGACGGCCTGCTTGCCTTATGGCGCGATACGCCGTGGACGGGTGCGCAGATCGCCATGCTGGGTCTGCTGGCGGACGCCTACGCCCACGCATGGCGCGCGCTGGCGCCCACGCAGCGCACGGGCCGCGCGGCCACCTGGTGGGGCCGCCTGCGCCATGGAGACCGCCGCACGCGCTGGTGGCTGGCGCTGGGCGCGGCGGTCATCGGGCTGATGTTCGTGCCGGTTCGCCAGTCAGTGCTAGCCCCGGCCGAAGTCGTGGCGCGCGCGCCCATGGCCGTGCGCGCGCCGCTGCAGGGCGTGGTCGACCAGATCGCCGTCACACCCAACCAGCCCGTCGAGAAAGGACAACTGCTGGCCGCGCTGGACGTGCGCGATCTGGAAGGGCGTCTGGAGAGCGCACGCCAGGCGCTGGCAGTCGCGGACGCCGAACTGCGGCAGAACCAGCAGCAGGCGCTGGTCGATGACCGCAGCAAGGCCACGCTGGCGCTCGCACAAGGCAAGCGCGCACAGGCCGCGAGCGACCTGGACTTCTATGCCAAGGCGGTGGCGCGCACACAGCTACGCGCCGAGCGTGACGGCATTGTGCTGTTCGATGACCCGGCCGACTGGATTGGCAAGCCCGTGGCGCTGGGCGAACGCATCATGATGGTGGCCGACCCCGCGGACGTCGAGCTGGAAATCCACCTGCCCGTGGGCGACGCGATTGCGCTGCCGGCCGAGGCGCCGATCCGGCTCTTTCTGAACACCGCGCCGACCGATCCCTTACCCGCCACGCTGTTGCGGGTGGGCTACCGCGCCGCGCCCACCGCCGAAGGCGCCATGGCTTATCGCGTGCGCGCCCGCCTGGACGACGAGGCACTCGCCACGCAGCCGCGCGTCGGCCTGAAAGGCACCGCCAAGCTGTACGGCGAATCCACGCCGCTCTACGGCTACCTGCTGCGCAAACCCCTGGCGACGCTGCGCGTATGGCTGGGACTGTAAGCGGCGCGCTGCCCGCGCTGCGCGAAGAGCTGCTGCTGCATCGCGCGCCGCCCAACCACGACGGCTCGCCGGCGTGGACGCTGGAGGACCCGGGCCGTGGCTTGTTCTTCCAGATCGGCTGGGCGGAAGCCGAGATGCTGGCGCGCTGGCGCCTGGGCAGCGCCGACGCAATCGCAAATGCGGCGGCCGGCGAAACCACGCTGGACCTTAGCGCGGACGACGTCGAGGACTTTGCCAAGTTCCTGCAGGCCAACAGCCTCGTGCAACTGCGCGGCCCGGACGCCATCGCCCGCTACGCCAAGGAGGCCAACGCGCGCCGCAGCAGCCACTGGCTCAAAAGCCTGATGCACCAGTACCTGTTCTTTCGCATTCCGCTGGTGCGGCCCGACGCGTTCCTGACGCGCACGCTGCCCGCCGTGCGGCGCCTGTTTCTGTCGCGCGCCTTCCTGCGGCTGACGGTGGCTGCGGGCGTGCTTGGACTTTTTCTCGCGGCGCGCCAGTGGGACCAGTTTCTCCACACGTTCCTGCATTTCTTCACGCTGGAAGGCGCGCTGGCCGCCGCCGTCACGCTGGGCGCGGCCAAGGTGCTGCATGAACTTGGCCACGCGTACGCGGCCAAGCATCACGGCTGCCGGGTGGCCACCATGGGCGTGGCGTTCATGGTGATGTGGCCGGTGCTGTACACCGACAGTTCGGGCGCGTGGCGGCTGTCCAGCCGCCGCAAACGTATGTCCATCGGCGCCGCGGGCATGCTGGCCGAAACCGCGCTGGCCGCGTGGGCCACGCTGGCCTGGAGCTTCCTGCCCGATGGCGTGGTGCGCAGCGCGGCGTTCACGCTGGCCACGACCACCTGGCTGCTGACGCTGGCCGTCAACCTCAATCCGCTGATGCGCTTTGACGGGTACTTTCTCCTGACCGACGCCCTGAACGTGCCCAACCTGCAGAACCGATCCTTCGCGCTGGCGCGATGGAAATTGCGCGAGTGGCTGTTCGGGCTGGGCGATGCGCGGCCCGAAGTCTTCGCGCCGTGGCGCGAGCGCACGCTTATCACCTACGCCTTCTGTGTCTGGATCTACCGCTTCTTTCTGTTCCTGGGCATCGCCCTGCTGGTGTATCACATGGCTTTAAAAATGCTGGGCATCGTGCTGTTCGCCATCGAGATCGTGGCGTTCGTGCTGAAGCCCATCTACACCGAACTTCGCGCCTGGCGCGAGCGCCTGACAAGCCGACCTGGCGGCGGTTGGAACCGGCGCAGCCGCATCACCGCGGGCATAGCGCTCATCGGCGTGCTGGCCGCCGTCGTGCCGTGGCGCACGCGCATCGAGGCCCCCGCCCTGATGCACGCCGCGCAGCAGGCCCGCATCGTCGCGCCCGCCGGCGCCCGCATTCAGCGCATCGACGTACACGCTGGACAGGCGGTCAGCGCCGGCGCGACGCTGTTCGTGCTGGACGCGCCCGACATGACCCACGAGATCGCTTCGCTGACGCGCCGCATCCAGGTGCTGCAATGGCAGCAGTCATTCCAGGCCATGACCCGCGACACCGCCGCCGCCGTGCCCGTTGCCGCCGGTGAACTGCTGGCGGCACGCGAACGCCTCGAAGTGCTGTCGCGCCAACGCCAGCAGCTCACGATCCGCGCGCCGTTCGACGGCATCGTCGCGGAACTGGCCGAGCCTCTCGCGGCAGGAGAATGGATCGCCGAAGGCGAATGGCTGGCGTCGCTGGCCGACCCGTCAGAGGCGGTCGTGCAAGCCTATGCGTCCGAAGAGGATCTGCACCGGCTGCGGACCGGCGGGCACGCGCGCTTTCTGTCCGAAGATCCCGGCGAGGCCGCCGTCGCGCTGGTCGTGTCCGACATCGCCGCCACCGCCACGCGGCGTCTGGCCGCCGCGCCCGAACTCAGCTCCACGCATGGCGGCGCCGTTCCCGCCATGCAGGCGCCGCGCGGCGAGGCCCGGCCCGACCCCGAGTCGCAGGGCCTCGTGCCGGAACGCGCGGTGTATCGCGTGATCCTGCGGCCTGCGGATGCGTCCAACGCCGCCATGCCGCGCCTGCAAGCCATGCGCGGCACGGCCGTCATTGAAGGCGATGCCGAAAGCCTGCTGCTGCGCGCATGGCGGCGCGGCGCGGCGTTGCTGGTGCGCGAAACCGGCTTTTGAAGCGGCACATTTCTTAAGCATCTTTAACGTGTCATTCGGCAAGCCCCGGGGAATAATAAGACTCATCATCATCCATCACCGATGGATCGCCTTCACCCATCACCCACACCGACGATGACCACCGAAACCCTCGAACGTCCCTCGCTGTCGCAGCGCCTGAAGCACGAAACCGCGGCGCAGCACGAACGCATGCACCGGCTCATGGAGCTCGGCGCACCGTTCGCCAGCCGCGACGCCTATGCCCGCTTCGTCGCCGCGCAATACCTCTTCCAGCGCGACGTCGAATTCCTGTTCCAGGACGACGCCGTCAAGCAGGCGGTGCCTGACCTGGAAGCACGCGGTCGCGAAGACGCCTCGCTCGCCGACCTGCGCGACCTGGGCGCAGCCGCCCCCGAAGACGGCATCGCCAGCATTGGCGTGACCATGCCCGAAGCACTGGGCTGGCTGTACGTGTCCGAAGGCTCGACCCTGGGCGCCGCCTTCCTGTTCAAGCAGGCGCAATCCGACCTGGGTCTGTCGGCCGACTTCGGCGCGCGCAACCTTGCCGCCTACCCCGATGGCCGCGCCACCGTGTGGCGCCGCTTTGTGGCCTCGCTGGACAGCGACACGCTCGACCCCGCGACGCACGACGCCGTCATCGCAGGCGCCAACGCGGCCTATGACCGTTTCGGCGCATTGCTCGAACGGCACTTCGAACTCGGCGCATGACGCCTCGCAAACCGTGGGTGCGGGCGCTGTATCTGGCGCTCGCCGTCATCAGCATCGCGCTTGCCGTCGCCGGCGTCTTCATCCCCGGCCTGCCCAGCACCGAGTTCGTCCTGCTGGCCTCCTGGGCCGCCGCACGCAGCTCGCCGCGTTTGCATCGCTGGCTGCATGAGCACCGCTGGTTCGGCCCGATGCTGCACAACTGGCACAACGGCCGCATGGTCACGCGCCGCGCCAAGGTCATGGCCACGGTGTCGATGACGGTCTGTATGGTCGTGATGACACGCACCATTCCCCATCCGTGGGTCGTCTGGCCGTTGTGCCTGACGATGGTGGCGGTGCTGGTGTGGATATGGCAACGGCCCGAGCCGACTCAGCGCGCGCTCGCCACCGTGCCCAACGGCAACCCAAGCGCCGCCCGGCGCGACAACCACGCGCTGGGGCGATAGCGCGGTTCCTGATAGCGCGCGTTCAGCCGATCGAGGATCCGCAGAATGGTGCCCGCCCCCAGCGCATCACCTAACGCGAATGGCCCTTGCGGATAGCCCAGCGCCAACGTCACCGTCTGGTCGATGTCCTGCGGCGTGGCAATCCCTTGCTGCGCCATGGCGCAGGCATTGTTGACGATGGTCGCCGCAATGCGCTGCGCGATGAAACCCGGGCTGTCCTGAATGCATGTCACCGCCGCGCCGTCCTCTTGCAGGATCGCGCGCGCCTGGTCCCGCATGGTGGCGGACGTCACGGGCGTCAGCATGATCGTGCAGCGCGTGCGGGTGAACAGCGGGTCGACGGCAACCACGCGGCGCGCGTCCAGGTCCAGGCGCACGCACGCTGCGGTGGCGTCATCGCCCACGGGCAGAACCAGACAAAGCGCCGCGTCGGACGGCATTCCCGCGGTCTCCAGCGTGGCGCCGCCCGCTACCACACGCGCCGCCAGCGTGGCGCGGAAAGGACGCTCGGACGGCGCGATCCACACGGGAATGCGCCGGTCCACCGCCACGGCCGCGCCGCAGCCGTCCTCCGGCTCCACGCGTTTTCCGTCTTCGTCGTACCGGTAAAACCCCTGACCCGTCTTGCGTCCCAGCACGCCGCCCGCCAGGCGCTGCCGCGTGATGATCGACGGCTGATGCCGCGCCTCGTCGAACCACTGGCGATAGATCGATTCACCGGCCGGATGCGACACATCCAGTCCGGTCAGGTCGAACAGTTCAAACGGCCCCATGCGAAAGCCGCACGCATCGCGCAGGATCGCGTCGATGCCGGCGAAATCGCAGATCTGCTCGCCCGCAATGCGCAAGGCCTCGGGCTGATAGCCACGGCTGGCATGGTTGGCAATGAAGCCCGGCGTATCGCGCGCCACCACCGGCGTGTGGCCGAGGCGGCGCGTGAACGCCGTCAGCGCATCCGCCAGACCGGGTGCGCTGCGCAAGCCCGGTATGACCTCGGCCAGTTTCATGCGCGGCACGGGGCTGAAAAAGTGCAGGCCGCCCACCCGCTCGGGCACCGCGCATCCGCTGGCCACCTCGGTGACCAGCAGCGACGACGTATTGGTGGCCAGCACGCACTGCGGCCCGACGACCGCTTCCAGCTCGCGGAACAGCGCCTGCTTGGCAGGCAGCGACTCGACAATGGCCTCGATCACCAGCTCGCAGTCGCGCAGATCCTGCAGCGCATCCGCGGCGATCAGACGCGCATCGGCGCCTTCCGCCTGCTCCCGAGGAATCTTGCCGCGCGCGGCCAGCGTCGCCAGCGACGCCAGGATGTCCTGCCGCGCCTGACTGGCGGCGCCGGCGCGCGTGTCGTGCAGGCGCACCACGTATCCCGCCTGCGCCGCCACTTGCGCAATGCCGCGGCCCATCAGGCCCGCGCCCACCACACCGACCATCACGCCTGGCCGGTCCAGGTCGGGAAGACCCGTCGTCGATTCGCTACCCATATGCCTCAGTCCAGTTTGATGTTTGCGTCTTGAATGACCTTCTTCCAGCGTGTCGTCTCGTCGGCCACGAAGGTGCCGAATTCGGCCGGCGTGGAGGGAGTGACGATGTAGCCCAGCGGTTCAACCGTCTTGGGAAAATCGGCGCCCTTGAGCACGTCGTTCAGCGCGCTGTTCAGCTTGTCGATCACGGGCTGGGGCGTGCCGGCTGGCGCCACCAGGCCGTACCAGCCGGACACCTGGAAGCCGGGCAGGCCAGCCTCGGAGATGGTCGGCACCTCCGGCGCCAGCGACAGGCGGTCCTTGCTGGCAAAGCCCAGCACGCGCACGCGGCCGCTCTGCACCATGTTGAGCGAATGCGGGCCATCGAAGAGCCCGGAGACTTCACCGCCCAGCGCGGCGGTCTGGGCCGGGCCGCCCCCCTTGTAGGGCACGTGCAGCAGGTCGATGCCGGCGCTGGTCGCAAAGAGCTCGATGGCCAGATGCGTGGTGTTGCCGTTGCCCGAGGAAGCCAGGGTCACCTTGCCCGGATTGGCCTTCGCGTAGGCAATCAGCTCGCCCACCGTCTTGGCCGGAAACTGCGAATTGACGTAGAGCGCCATCGGCAGGTCGGCGATCTTGCCGACCGGCGCGAAATCCTTCGCGGTGTTGTACGGCAGGCTCTTGTACAGGCTGGGATTGATGGCATGCGCCGCCAGCACCAGCCCGACGGTGTAGCCGTCCGGATTGGCGCGCGCCACGGCCTGCGTGCCGATGCTGGAACCGGCGCCGGGGCGGTTCTCCACCACGACCGGCACGCCCAGCTTCTTGCCCAGCATGACGGAAAGCGGACGCGCGACGACGTCTGCCGACCCGCCGGGCGGATAGCCCACGATGAGCTGGATGGGACGCTCGGGGTACTCGGCGTGCGCCGTGGCCGATACGGCGGCCAAACCCAGCGTCATCGCGGCAAGAACGCCGCCCGTCTTGAACTTGTGCAACAGGGTCATGATGTCTCCTTCACTCGTTTTTATTGCGCGCGATGCGCGTCAGGGTTCGATAAACGTCACTTCGTCGGCGTAGGCCAGCGGCGCGGCGGTGGCCGCCTGCAGCGCTTCGCGCGTCAAGCCGCGCAACATGCGGCGCACGACGAAGCCGCGCGCCGGATCGATGTCGATGACCGCCAGGTCCGTGTAGATCACATCGGCCACGCCGGGGCCTGTCAGCGGCAGCGTGCACGCGCTGACCAGCTTGGAATTGCCGTCGCGGTCGCAGTGCTGCATGGCGACCGCGACGCGGCGCGCGCCGGCCACCAGATCCATCGCGCCGCCGATGCCGGGCACGTCGCCGGGCAGCCCAAGCGACCAGCTGGCCAGATCGCCGTTGGGCGCCACCTGAAAGCCGCCGAGAATAGTGAGGTCCAGATGTCCCCCGCGCATCATGGCGAACGACGTGGCCTGGTCACAGATCGAGGAGCCCGGCAGCAGTTGCACGGATACCTTGCTGGCGTTGATCAGGTCCGGGTCGGGCGTCTCGCCTTCGCGCAGGCCGCGCAGGCCGAGGATGCCGTTCTCGCTGTGCAGAATGATCTCTTTATCCGGCGCGATGCAGCCCGCCACCAGCGTCGGGATGCCGATGCCGACATTGACATAGCTGCCGTCGGGAATGTCGTCCGCGACAATTTGCGCCACGCGCTGGCGGGAGAGGGGTTTAACCGTCATGGCGTGCCTCCAGGCGTACGACGCTTTGAACGAAGATGCCGGGCGTATGCACGGCGTCGGCGGCGAGTGCGCCCAGCGGCACGATCTCGTTGACCTCGGCAATGGTGTGACGCGCGGCCATCGCCATGACCGGCCCGAAACCGCGCGCGGCCAGGCGATAGGTCAGGTTGCCCCAGCGGTCCGCCTGATCGCCCTTGAGCAGCGCGAAGTCGGCGGGCAGCGGGTTCTCCAGCACGTAGCCCACGCCTTCGTAGATGCGCTGCTCCTTGCCGTCGGCCACGGGAGTGCCGTAGGACGTGGGTGTGAAGAACGGACCCAGCCCGGCGCCCGCCGCCCGCATGCGTTCCAGCAGCGTGCCCTGCGGCACGACTTCCAGTTCGATCTTGCCCGCGCGGTACAGCGCGGTGAACACGTCCGATCCCGACGACTTCGGATACGAGCAGATCACCTTGCGCACGAGCCCCGCGGACAGCAGCGCCGCCAGCCCGTAGTCGCCCGTGCCGGCGTTGTTACTCACGATGGTCAGGTTGCGCGGCCCTGCGTCCTTCAACGCGTGCAGCAGCGCGCAAGGCAGACCCGAGTCGCCGAAGCCGGCCACCATCACGGTGGCCCCGTCGCCGATCACACTGACCGCCTCTTGCAGCGAGGGAGATATCTTGTCGATCATGAACTCAGCCCGCGGCGCGCGACACGCCGCAGGACTCCAGGTTGGATGAATGGAATCAGAGCGCGGCCGCAGTGCCCAGCACGGCGGTGGACTGGCTGGACAAGGTGGCGCCGTTCCCGTGGACCAGCGCGATGTCGGCGGACCGCTGACGCGCCCCGGCCTGGCCGCGCAACTGCGCCACCGCCTCCAGCACCAGGAACACGCCGTACATGCCAGGATGGCCGAACGACAGCCCGCCCCCGTTGGTGTTGACCGGCAGCGAGCCGCCCGGACCGATGCGGCCGCCTTCGACGAACCGGCCGCCTTCGCCCTTTGGGCAGAACCCCAGGTCTTCCAGGAACAGCAGGACATTGATGGTGAACGCGTCGTACAGGCAGACGAGATCGACGTCCGGCACCTGCACGCCGGCCTGCGCCAGCGCCCGCGGTCCCGAGCGCGAGGCCGCCGTGACGGTCAGGTCCTGCATCGAGGAGATCTGGCGGTGCCAGACTTCGGTGGCGTTGCCCAATACGTAGACGGGCGGCTGCGCCAGATCGCGCGCGCGGTCCGACCGCACCAGCACGAACGCCCCCGCGCCATCGGTCAGCAGGCAGCAGTCGCGCACCGTCAGCGGATCGCACACCGGCCTTGCGGCCAGCACCTGATCCAGACTGAGCGGGTCGCGCGACCAGGCATCGGGATTGAGCTGCGCCCACTCGCGCGCCGACACGGCCACCTGCGCAAGCTGTTCGCGCGTCGTGCCGTATTCGTGCATGTGGCGCGCGGCGGCCAGCGCGTAGGCGGTGATGGGCTGCAGCGGCTCATAGGGCGCCTCGAAAGGCTGCGGATCGAGCGCCGCGCGCATCTTGCCAACGGCAGCGCGATTCATCGAGCCCGAACGCTGCGTGCTGCCATAGCAGACCAGCACCGCGTTGCACTCGCCGGAAATCAGCGCGTGGACCGCGGGCGCCAGATGCGCGATGAAGCTCGAGCCGCCCAGCATGGTGCTGTCGATGAACGTGGGCTTGATGCCCAGATACTCGGCCACCGGCATCGCCCACATCGTCGCCGACGCGCTGCACGTGCAGAGGCCGTCGATATCGCTCATGCGCAGCCCGGCGTCCGCCACGGCGCGCGCGCTCGCCTGCGCCAGGATTTCCATCTCGGTGTAGCCGGCGGCATTGCCCAGGCCCGCGTGGCCGATGCCGGCGATCGCGGCCGCGCCGCGAAATGCGTTGTCTTTCATGCTTGCTCGTCCAGGCTGAACACGACGCGGTTGGCGTCGCCATGGGCGCGCACCACGGCGCGCACGGCGTCGCCGATGCGGGGCCGGGTGGCAGGTGCGTCTTCGACGCGGCTCATCATGCGAAAGCCTTCTTCCAGATCGACGAGGCACACGTTGTAGTCGCCGCCCGCCTCGGGCGAACGCCGGACCGTGGTGGTCGAGTAAATGACACCCCGGCCGCTCGGCTCGAACCAGTCGAAGTCCGCGCCGCCGCACTGCGGGCAGATCTGGCGCGGATAGAAAACCGCCCCGCCGCAACCGCCACAGCGCGGCACGCGCCACACGCCCTGCGCCAGCGAATTGAAGTACGTCTGCTCCACGCCGCCCGGCGCGTCCGTCTTGTCCACGGTGCTCATGCGCGGGCCTCCTGATGGGGATAGCCCAGCGCGCGCGAGCGGGCGCATGCCTGGTCGGCCAGCGCGGGCGCCTGGCCCAGATAGTTGGCGGGGTCGGTGATGCGCGCCAGCGCCTCGCGGTCGAAATGCTTGCAGACCTCGGGCGAATCCAGCAACGCTTCGGCCAAGCTGCATCCGCGTCCCAGCGCCGCGCGGCAGGCGTCGTAGACGATGTGATGCGCGTTATGCCGGCCCAGCGCGGGCGCCAGTTCCATCATGACGGCCTCGGCCACGATCAGGCCGTGCGTCAGGCCCAGGTTGGCGCCCATGCGTTCCACGTCCACGCTCAGCCCGCCCAGCGCGAATCTGGCCTGGTGCAGCGCGCCAGCCGTCAGGATGAAACTTTGCGGGATGGCAATCCATTCCGCATGCCACGGCCCCGTCGCGCGCTCGAAGTCCTGCACCGCGGCATCCAGCATCAGGCCGGCGTGCTGACGCACGGCCTTGGCGGCGGCGAGCATGAGTTCGCTGGAGATGGGATTGCACTTCTGCGGCATCGTGCTGCTGGCGCCGCGGCCCTTCACGAAGGGTTCGCGCAGCTCGCCGAATTCCGTGGACGCCATGATCATCACGTCGGTGGCCACCTTGCCCAACGAACTGGCGATCAGCGCCAGCAGGTTCACCACCTCGGCCAACGCGTCGCGCGCAACGTGCCAGGTCGTGGCCGGAACGCCCAGGCCCAGTTCCTTGGCCAGCTCACGCTGCACCGCCAGGCCATGTTCGCCCATGGAAGCCAGGGTGCCCGCCGCCCCTGCAAGCTGCACGCACAGCACGCGCTCGCGCAGTTGCGACAAGCGTTCCTGATGCCGGTCGAACATCGACAGCCAGACGCCCGCCTTGTAGCCGAACGTGATGGGCAGGGCATGCTGCAGGTGCGTGCGCCCGGCCATCGGCGTGGCGCGGTGACGCTCGGCCAGCCCCGCCAGCACTTCGCGCACCTCGGACAGGTCACGTTCGATCACGTCCAGGCCGGCGCGCACCTGCAGCACGATGCCGGTATCCATGATGTCTTGCGTGGTCGCGCCCCAATGCAGATATCCGCCCGCCTCGCCGCATTGCGTGGCAAGCTGCTCGACCAGCGGGAGGATGGGGTAGCCGACGATGTCGGTCTGCTGACCGAGTGAAAGCAGGTCCAGGTCAGCCGGCTTGACGCGGGCGGCGATCTGTTCGGCCGCCTCGGCGGGAATCAGCCCGAGCCGGGCCTGGGCGCGAGCCAAGGCGACCTCGACCTCGACATAGCGCGCAAGCGTCGCCTGATCGGAGAAAATCTCGCGGGCTTCGGCGGTGCCGAACGCGTCGCGAAAGAGAACGGAGTCCAAAACGGTGGTGGCCCCGCCCAGCAGAGAAACTGGCATGCTAACCTCGCTGAAACCACGAACATATCAATATGTTCGAACATATTGGAAGTCTAGGGATGCTTGGCGGACCGGGATATCGGGGTATACCCGCAGGTGCTTTGGAAAAGATTAGGAGCAATCCATGACACGGATGACAGCGGCGCGCCTGACGGCGGCGCTCAGCGAGGCGATCGTCGCGGGCCATCACAAGGTCGGCGACCTGCTGCCCACTGAGCTGGAATTGGCGGCGCAGTACGACACCAGCCGGCACACCGTGCGGCTGGCGCTGCAGGAACTGCAGCAACTGGGTTTGGTATCGCGCCGCAAGAACGTCGGCACGCGCGTCGAGTCGGCTCGTCCCGCGGCCAACTACAAGCAGGCGCTGACCTCAATAGAAGGCGTGGTGCAGTTCGGCAAGGCGCACATGCGCGAGGTCATCGACGTTGCCGACGAGGTGGCCGACCTGACGCTGGCGCAGACGCTGGGCTGTGCGGGCGGCACGCGCTGGCTGCGCATCTCCAGCCTGCGCCGCAACCGCGACGATGTGGCAAATCCGATTGGCTGGACGGATGCGTACTTGGACCCGGCCTATCGCGAGATTGTTCCGCGCGTGCGTGACAACCCGCAGGAACTGATCAGCAGCCTGATCGAGGCGAACTACGGCGTGAACATTGTGCAGATCCGCCAGGACATCGAGGCGGTGGCACTGCCGGCGCGCGTGGCCGGCCCCTTGAACGCCGAGGCGGGCTCGCCCGCGCTACGCATCCTGCGCAGCTACATCGACACGACGCGGCAAACCATCGAGATCAGCGTGACGTATCACCCCGCCAGCCGTTTCCGGCTGACGATGTCGCTGGACCGGCATACGGACTGAAGCAAAAAAGGTAGGCCACGCACCGTCACGGTGGCCTACCAAGGCCGACATCGTTGCAGCCTGCTCATTGCAGGCCACTCATTGCAGCCCTCTCGTTGCAGCCTGCTTACTTCGGCATCAGCACGGTGTCGATGACGTGGATGACGCCGTTGTCCGCTACCACGTCGGTCTTCACGACCTTCGCGTTATCCACCATGACCGTCCCGCCGTTGACCGTCACCGTCAGCGGGCTGCCTTGAACGGTTTTCACCTGGCCCGCCTTCACGTCCTTGGCCATCACCTTGCCCGGCACGACGTGATAGGTCAGGACCTTGGTCAGCGCCGCCTTGTCCTTCAGCAACGCATCGAGCTTGTCCTTCGGCACCTTGGCAAAGGCCTCATCGGTCGGCGCAAAGACGGTGAACGGACCGGGGCCCTTCAGCGTATCCACCAAGCCGGCGGCCTGCACGGCGGTCACCAGGGTGTTGAACGACCCCGCGGATTTGGCGGTGTCGACGATGTCGGCGGCCTGCGCGGTGCCCAGCGCCAGGGTGAGCGAAATTCCTGCCAGAAGACGTTTCATGATTGACTCCTTGTCCCGTGAATATCCGCAAGAAGCGGGGTTTGCACAAAGCGGCGTTGACACGGAAAGTGAACCGCTTGAGGAGAAAATTTACGCGTCAGATGGCTTCTCGTCCACGTTTTGAACCGCTATTATCAAAACATATCGGTTCAATCTCGGGTCATTGAAAACCATGGAATCCAAGCAATCGGACGACGGCCGCGTCACCTACCGCAGCGGCGTCGCAGCGCGTCTGGCGGGGCTGTCGCCCGAGACCCTGCGCGTCTGGGAACGCCGCTACGACCTGTCGGGCGCCGAACGCTCCGCGCGCGGCCAGCGGTTGTATTCCGCCGAACAGGTCCGCCGGCTCAGCCTGCTCAAGCAACTGGTCGATCAGGGCCACGCCATCGGCGTGCTCGCGCCCATGTCCGTGGATCAGCTGCAGGAACTGGCCGGCGCCGCCGCGCGCCAGCCCAAGGCGCAGGGGCCGCTAAGACTGGGCGTGGTCGGCGCCAACCTGGCGCGGCGCATCGCCGGCAGCGGGCGCGATGGACTGGACGTGATCGTCCAGCACAGCTGGCCCCACCTCGAACAGGTCGCACTCGCACCGCAGGATGCCCGCGTCGAGGTGCTGGTAATCGAACAGTCCGAGCTGCACGAGAGCGCCTTGCAGCTGATCGTGGCCGCCGCGCAGGCATGCGGCGAAGCCGCCGTCGTGGTGCTTTACCGGTTCTGCGCCAGCGCAACGATCCGCGCGTTGCGTGCGCACGGCTGCCTGGCGGCACGCGTTCCCGCGGACACCGGCGAGCTGCTGCAGTTGTGCCGTTCGGCGCTGGCGGGCGAGCGGCTGCCCACCGCGCCGCAGCCGCCGACGCTGGAGCTGCGCTTTGACGAGCCGGCGCTCTTGACCATCATGGCGTCCGGCAGCGGCCTAGCCTGCGAATGCCCGAAGCACCTGGCCGACCTGTTGCTGATGGTGGGAAGCTTTGAACGCTACAGCGTCCAGTGCGCGTCCCGCAACGAAGACGACGCGCAACTGCACAGCGACCTGGGCCGCGCCGCGGGACAGGCGCGCGCCATTCTGGAAGTCGCGATGGAACGGCTGGCCAGAGCGGAAGGGCTGCCGTTGCCGGCCGGTATGCCGAAGACGGAAGCCCAAAAGAAAACGCGCTGAGGGCGGCCGCAAGACCCTGCCCTCAGCGCGTGGCGTGTTCAAAGGACAAGCCGGATTCATGCCCGTTGCCGTTCTGGCATCGGCATGAACCGGCCCCGCACCATGCGGCTTAGAAGCGCGTCATCAGTTTGAACATGCCCGACTGCTGACGGTTGCCGCCGCCAAACTGCGCGTCGTACGCCACACCAGCCGTCGTGTTGCGCGTGATCGCCACTTCGGCGCCCAAGCCCAGCACGGCCGCATTCTGCGCGATCGGCACGCCCGACACCGTGAACGTGCTGCCTCCCTCGAAAGCCAGCTTTTGCGTGGGTTTGACATCGCCCATCGCATGGCGCCAGCCCACCGTGGCCGTCAGGCGGCCCGGCGCGCTGTCGGTGCCGATCAGCATGGCGCCGCGCAGGCCCAGCGTGGTGCTCGTCACGTCGTCGTTGCTGCCTTCGCCACGCAGGGCCGCACTGCCGCCCGTCTCCTGGAAGTCGCGCGTGCGGACCTGGTTCCATGCCACGCCGGCAAAGGGTTCGATGGCGTAGGCGTCGCCCAGCGGCAGCTTGTAGCCCAGTTCCGTGAACACCTGCGTCGAGGACGCGTTATAGGACGACTCGAGGCGCTGGTTCAGGCTGCCCGCCGCCACGTTGCGCTTGGAATCGATCTCGTGCCAGGTGTAGGCCGCGCCCACCATGAAGCGCACATGTCCCGGACCGGCTTCGAAGTTCTTGCCGCCGAAGACCGTTGCCGTGTAGCTGTCCACGCTCATGCGCGACGACACGTCGGAGATCGAGTTGTGGCTGCCGGTGTAACCGACCGCGCCGCCCAGGCGCCAACCGCCGCCCACGTCGCCGTCACCGCCGACAAAGAGACCGCCCGCGGACTGATGCACGGTGGACGCATTGCCGTCGCCGCCGAAGGTGCTCCAGTTGCCGAAGGCCTGCGCCCAGATCGGCGACGCGCCGCTTTGCGGCAGCGCGTCGGACGACGAAGCGCCCAATTGCGCGGTCGGCCGGCCAGCGCGCATCGGCGCATCCAGATTGCCGCGCAGATGCGACAGCGGCAACGAGGTCACCGCGTCACCCTGGCCTTGCAACACGCTGCCGGTGCTGGCGTACGCTTCGCCGGACAGTTGCTTCAAGGCCGCGCGCGCCTGCTCGGGCGACATGGCCAGCACAGCCGCCGTCACCTGGCTCGCGCCCGTCGTCTTGCCTGCGCCGTTGCCGCTGGCGATCAGCGACGAGTCGGCGCCGGGCGCGGCGGGTTGCGTGACGACCGGCGCGGATTCGCTGCCGGTGCCGGCCGTTGCCGAACCATTGCCCGTCGTTGCGGAACCGTTGCCCGTCGATGCCGAGCCTTCGCCCGCCGGTGCGGAACCATTGCCGGCAGATGCCGAGCCATTACCCGCCGAGGCGGAGCCATTGCCTGCGGAAGCCGAACCGTTGCCCGTGGAGCCCGATCCATTGCCCGCGGGCGCCGAACCATTACCGCTCGCAGGCGGCGCTTCCTGATCCAGCGCACCGCCCACGTTCGTTTCGTTCTCCGAACCGCCCACGCTGCCGATCGGCACGTCATTGCGCGAGAGCGTCATGAACGCGTTCTTCGCGTCATAGCTGAGCGACGGGGTCAGGAACGCGTAGTTGCTCGACACGCCCGTGAAACGACCTTGAATGCCGCCGTCCGCCGTCAGGATGTTGTACGTCGTGCGCGGCGCGTAGTTGCCATTGGGACCCACGTGCGCGACCGTGCCGTCCAGCGTTGCCACGCCGGTCACGTGGATGCGGTCGCTCAGCGTGCTGGTCGGATCGGCGTGCACGCGATAGATCGTGTCCTGGCCGAAGTTGAGGTTGCCGTTCACCGTCAGCGTGCCCATCGGCGTGCCGTCGTTACCCGGCGAAATCACCGCCGTGGGGTACAGGGTCGTGCTGCCCACCTGGCCGATACCTGCCAGCACCACCTCGCGGCCGATATCCATCGGGCCGTTCAGCTTGCCGTTGATCTCCAGTGCGCCATCGGCGATGAAGATGGGACCGGTCAGGTTGCTGCTGTCGCCGTTCAGGATGATGGAGCCGACGCCGGTCTTCACAAAACCTTCCGTGCCTTGCAGCGGGTTGTCGATGATGTCGACGAACCTGCCGGCCGCATACGTGCCGTCGCCCACGACGATCACGGGCGGGTTGCCGCCGGTGCCCGCCAGCGTGATCGGCGCGCCTTGCAGGCGATACCGGTCCGTGGCGAACTGCAAGCCCGACACGCGCACCGGACCGGCGCTGCCGTCCACGGTGACCGTACCCGCCGCGCCCGTGAAGATCGCGTAGCCGCCGCTGGGCAGGGCGCCGGTGGCGTTGGTCGGGCTGCTCCAGTTGCCGCTCGCCGCGGTCCACGTGCCGCTGCCGCCGCCCGCGTTGGCCGCCGAGGCCACGCCGTTGCCGTTCCACAGGTTGGTCGTGCTGGGGCCCAGGACCAGGTTGATGTGCTTGTCGCCGGTCAGCGTCTGGATCGTCGCGGCCGGCACTGAGTCGCCGGAGACCGTGCCCAGTGTCAGGCCGCTGCCGCTCAACGTGCCGCCGTACGACATGATGCGGTAAAAGCCCGCGTTGACCCCGTGCGTGCTGACCTTCACGTTCAACGTCGCGTTGTTCAGGGCAACGTTGCCGCCCACGGTGATGTTGTCGCCCGTGCCGGGTTGCGTGATGGGCAGTCCGGCATAGCCGGTTTCAAAATCAAAGACGCCGTTGTTGATCGACAGGTTGCCATTCACCACGAGATTGCCGTTGGAAACGCCGGTGGGCGTGTCCACCCAATAACCCGGCGCAACGCGAGAATTTCCCGTCACGTTCAAATCGCCACCGATCGACCCGAAACCCGCCACCGTGCCGTTCGACATGGCATTGACGTTGCCGCCGATCGCCACGCCCGCACCGCCGCCATTACCGCCGATAACCGCCGTGCCGCCGTTGACATCAATGCCGCCGGGAAAGTTGGCCGACCCGTCAAACACCTGCGTATTGCCCGACCCGATGGTCAAGTCCGCAGCGGTGACGTTCCCCACATAGGTCGCGCTCAAGGCGAGCGTCGCCGTCAGCCACTTTTTTGTGCCGTATGCCAAAACTTCAATCCTCCGGATTAATCGAGCTTCCTTTCACACATTACCGATATGTTTAAAAAGTATCGGCAAGTAATAATGCAGCCGGCGTGAATTTAGGGTCAGCTCTCGAAAAAAGGAGGCACTGTATAACGGTTCTTTTTACGTCCCCGTTAATAAACGGGGTTATATCCCGTTAATTATCAAAATAGGTCTACGGCATACGACCGATATTCGTAGGCGAGTGTGCACACGGGTTATCCGAAGTATTTATTTTTTGATTGCGGATACCATCTCAAAGCACTATCAGGGGGCTTTTGGATACCATCCCTCGCCCGGCAAACGTGGTTTGGCGGCGCGCAATTTGCACGGAAACGGGTCACAAAATGACACGACTGATGCAGCAGCCATCAACTTCGTGATTAATTGAACGGACGGCGCGCGCCCTCAGGCCAGCAGGCGTTTCACCCGGCTGATTAACACCGCGAATGCGGAAGCCTCATGGATCTTCAACGCTTTCGCACCGCAACGCGGACACTGCGTGGCAATGTCGCGCCCCGCTATCAGCACGTCACTGACCGGCGCGGACGTCTTGGACCAATTGCATTGAGGACAGGCCTGAGTAAACGGCTTGGTGCGGACGGGCATATGCGGTATTCAAAAATTTGATGGAGCAGGCATTTCGAAAAAATCGGCTTAGCGTTAACGGCAGGACTGCGACATCTCTTAAGACGTTGCGCCGCGTGAATCCCGCAGCACAAGCTTCCACCACGTCTGATCCGGCACTTTGCCCGCCGCGCCTCGCGCCGTCGCCAGCCGCTCCACCGACCGCTTCAATCCGCCATTGCGCTGTGCAAGCTGGCGTATCCGCTGCAACTCGTCCCGGCTTTGGGCCGCCAGCAGGTAGGCGCGCAACGCGTCAAACGGTGGCTTGGTTTTCCCGCCGGAATCTGGCGTGTCCATGCTCTTTCCCCCCTCAGGCGGGCGAGGCGCCGGCCATCGCCCCAGGCAGCGGAAACGTCACGTTCAGGCACACGCCACGTCCGTCGGCGCCATCCGCCACGGTAACGCGCGCATGGTGCGAGCGGGCGATTCTTGCCACCAGGGCCAACCCGAGCCCGCTGCCGTGGCTTGGCGCGCCCGGACCGCGGTAGAACGGGTCAAAGATCCGCTCGCGCAGCAGCGGAGTGATTCCGGGGCCGTTGTCCGATACCACCAACGTAACGCTGTCCGCCGCCCACTGCAACGCCACCCTGATCTCGCTGCCGTCGCCGCTGTACCGGCCGGCGTTGTCCAGCAGATTGCGCACCAGGATGCCCAGCGCATCGACCTGACCCAGGATCTGGCCCGGAACGGCATCCACGGTGAGCTGCTGGCCGCGATGGACGAACGAGCCCTGCATGTCCCGCAGGACGAAGCCCACCACCGCAGCAAGGTTCACCGGCTCAAGCAGGATGTCGTTCCTGTCGGTGCGCGCCAGGTCCAGCAACTGCTCGACGATCCGCGCGCTGCGGCGGGTCGTCTCGGCGATCTTCTGCATCAGCATCTTCGCCTTCACGGGATCGTTGACGCGATACGCCGTGTCCGCGTAGACGGCCAGCACCGCCAGCGGCGTGCGCAGCTCGTGGGCAGCGTCGCCGATGAATCGCCGCTCGTTCTCGATAAGCGTCACCACCCGCCGCTGGCGCTCGTTGATGGCCCGTATCAAGGGCCCCACTTCGGCGGGCACGGTCAGCTCGTCAACGGTCACGCCGTCGGTCACGCTGGCCTGCGCAATGTCCTTGCCCGCACGGCCCAGCTTGCGCGTCGAGCGGCAGACCACGAACATCGTGACGCTGCCGATCCCGGCAAACATCAGCAGCGTGATGATCGAGCCCAACTCAAACCGGTCGGCCAGCCCCGCATAGAACGCGCGCGTCGGCGTTGCGGCAACGATCTCGAAGCGGGCCGTCTCGTCCAGTCCCGCATAGACGCGCCAGGTGTCGCCGCCAAAGTCGACGCACGAGAACCCGATGGAATTGGCCTGCGCCATCCGCGTCCGGGGCGCGTCCGTCGACGCCAGCACCAGCCGATTCGTCACGCGGTCCCACACCTGGATCTCGGTCTTGCCGATGGACTGGCGCAACAGGAAGGCGGGCACCGGCAGGTCCCGGCGGATGTCCTGCGTCACCGGCACCATCGCCAGAAAGAACGCGACGCTGTCGACCACCGCGTTCAGCTCGTGATCGCGCGCCCCGGACTCGGTCCGCGTCAGGCTGTTCCAATACAGGCCAAACTGCACCAGCCACGACACCAGCAGCGCGCTGAAGATGCCCAGCAGAATCTGCGCGCGCATCGAATTCGTGACCCGCCGCATCAGCCGCCATCCCGGGCCAGGCGATAGCCTTGGCCGTGCACGTTTTCGATGGCGTCCTTGCCCAGCTTTCGCCGCAGGGCGTGGATGAACACGGCGATCGTATTGCTCTCGCCGGGGCGGCCGGCGCCGTAGAGATGCGCGCGCAGCTCTTCCGTGGACACGAGCCGGTCTGGGTGCCTCACCAGCATCTCCAGCGTGCGGAACTCCTGCTCCGACAGTCGGGTCGGCATATCGTCGACGAAGGCCTCGCGGCGCCCCGGGTCCAGCTTCACGTGACGCCAGGCCAGCACCTTGTCGCCCGACGCGCCGCTGCGCCGGAGCAACGCGCGCATGCGTGCAAAGAGTTCCGTGGGCTCGAACGGCTTGATGACGTAATCGTCAGCGCCCAGATCCAGTCCCTTGATACGGTCGCTCAAGGCATCCCGCGCGGTGATCAGGATCACCGGCACCGCGTCACCGCGCCGGCGCACAAAGCGCAGCACGTCCAGGCCCGACCCGCGATGCAGGCCGATATCGAGCAGCACGATCGTGAAGGCATGTTCCAGGAGCAGCACCTTGGCGGCGTCGGCTTCCTGCACCAGCGTCACCGCAAAGTCCAGTTCCTCCAGGGCCAGCGTCAATGCGTCCGCGAACATCGCGTCGTCCTCAACCAACAGCACCCGCATATCCGTGATCCCCTCTGTGGGCCTTGGCAGCCTCTGCGCGGCGCGGCGTGCTTGCCGCGCGTGCCGCATCATAAAAGGTCAGCCGCCGGCTCAAGCGTGGGCAGGCGCGGCCAGCGCCAGCGGCTCGTAGCGCGCCCCCGGATGCGCCGCCACGGAGCGCCGCTCCGTCTTGAAGCGCGCCACCGCCTGCAGCAGCTCCTTCGCCTGCGTGGCCATCGTCCCAGCCGCCGCCGCCGATTCCTCGACCAGCGCCGCGTTCTGTTGCGTCATCGTGTCCATCTGCGACACCGCCACGTTCACCTGTTCGATGCCGCTGGTCTGCTCCGCCGAGGCCGAGGCGATTTCCACCGTCACCTCTTTCAGCCTGGCCACCGCGTCCAGCACCTTCTGCATCTGCTCGCCCGCCGTGGCCGCCAGCGCCTCGCCGCCTTGCACGGCGCGCTTGGAGTTCTCGATCAAGCCCTTGATCTCCTTGGCCGCCGTCGCGCTGCGTTGCGCCAGCGCGCGCACCTCAGTGGCCACCACCGCGAAGCCGCGGCCCTGTTCGCCGGCCCGCGCGGCCTCCACCGCCGCATTCAGCGCAAGAATGTTCGTCTGGAACGCGATGCTGTCGATCACCGACACGATCTCGCCGACGCGCTCCGCATCGGTCGAGATCGCGCCGATCGCGTCCACCACCTGGCCCACCACGCGCCCCGCCTCAACCGTGAGCTGGCTGCAATCCACGGCGAGACTGCTGCCGCTGGCTGCGTTGTCCTGGTTCATCCGCACGGTCGAGGTCATTTCCTCGATGCTGGCGGCCGTTTCCTCCAGCGACGCGGCCTGTTCCTCGGTGCGTTGGGACAGGTCCGCATTGCCCTCGGCAATCTGCGCGGACGCCGTCGAGATGGACTCCGCCGCGCTGACGATGGTGCCCACTGTCGTCGCCAACTGCATGCGCATCGTCTCCAGCGAATACATCAGGCTCGACCGATCGCTTCCGTCCAGCGTGAGCGCCGTCGTGAGGTCGCCGCTGGCAATGGCGCCGGCCAGCTTCTGCGCATCGGCGGGCTCGCCGCCAAGCTGACGGAGGATGCTGCGCGTGACCAGCCACGCCGACAGCACACCGGCCAGCACGGCGATCGCCATGATCACGATGATCGCGTTGCGCAGACGTGCCGATGTCTGCGCGGCCTGCCCGGCCGATTCGTCGCTGAGTTTGGATTCCAGGTTGGCAAGCGCCATCAGTTGATCGAGCCAGGCGTCCTGCTTGGGGCGCAGCTCTTCACGCAGGATCCTGGCGGCTTCCTGCGTATTGTTCTGCCGCCCCGCTTCGAGGGCGCGCATATAGATGGGCGAGGCTTCCTGCTGCGCACGCTGCGCGGCGGCCAGCAGGTCGGTTTCGGCGGGCAGCGTGCCTTGATCGTCGGCAAACATCTTTGCAAGCTGTTCGCTGGCTTGGCGATAGTGCGCCGCCATGTCTTCCGATCGGGTGATCTCATTCGCCACGGCTTGCGGGTCCGCGTACAGCACGATGTTGCGCACCACGATGGCCCGGCCCTGCACCAGCTCGCGCATCTGCAACGCCAGCTTCAACTGCTGGTTGTTCACGTTCACGATGTCGGACATCGACTTGTCCAGCGTCCGCACGGCGTACAGGGACAGGCCCCCAAGCACCACCAACGCCAGGACAAGGAAGAGAAAACCGATAGCGAGGCGGGACCTCACTTTCATGGCTGCAAGATTCATCATTCGCCTTTGTTGTGATGACAACCGGCTCATGACTATTCGCGCTGTTGCAGCGCCAGACCCGTTGAAAGGGCCCGCGCCGGCTGACGAGCGCGACTATAGCGAGGCAAGAATTAATGAATCGTTAAGCCCCGTCAGCGTCAGAAGTTATGCCGCAGCCCGAGCGCAATCGTCTGCGGGCTGGCGCCCGCAGTCACGCCAAGTTCGTTGATCGCGAAGTCGTAGGCCGCATTCGAGCGGTTCTTGATCTTCGAGTAATACGCATACACGGACGTGCGCTTGGACAAGGGCTGCTCATAGCCGATCGTGTACTGGACCGCGCCGGTGTTCTCGCCGCTACGGACATAACCCACCCGTTGCGTGGACGGCCCGGTGCCATTGGCGGCGTACCCGACGGATGCATTCAGGCTGCCTGCGCCCAGCTTCTGCACGAGCGACACGTAATAGCCCTTGCGGCGCAGATCGCCGGAGGCCGTCTGGTAGCGCAGCTGCTCGACGACGAGGTTGATCGTGGTGGACGGGAACGAATACGAAGCACCCAGCTTGATGGCATCGTCGTGCGAGTCGGCCATCTGATAGTTCCTGTGCAGCTCATAGGCCGCCACCAGCGCCAGCGGACCTTCCTTGTACGCCGCGGACCAGGAGAAAAGCTGGGGATTGCGCGGCGTCGTCATTCGCTCCTGCGGCAAGCCCCAAGTGAAACCCGCGCTCAGGCCATGCCAATCGGCCGACCGGAAATGCAGCGAGTTCTTCTGGCGCCGGTCAAACGAACTGGTGTTCTCGACGTTGCCCGAGCTGGAGGCCGAGCCGTTGCCCATCAGCGCCATGTATCCCGCCGTCATCGGATAGTAGGGATCCATCTTCATGGTCGACTCGGTGTAGGCCGTGTGCCAATTGCCCAGAAAGAACGTGCCATAGGGCGACGCCAGCCCCAGGCGCGTGTTTCGGCTGGCGATCTCACCCTGCCCGGTGTTCAGCGCAATGCCGCTTTCAATCTGGAAGATCGCGGACAGGCCGTTGCCCAGGTCCTCTTCGCCGCGCAGGCCGAACACCGACCGATTGTTCGTCATGCGCGCGCCGGAGCCGGCATTGTCGCCGCCGCTGATCCAGGCGTATTCCAGCGCCGTGTTGAGCCGGCCGTATAGCGTGACGGACGACTGCGCCGACGCGCTGCCCACTACGCCACACAGCGCGGCCACCGCGCATCCACCAACCAGAACCCGTTTGCGCGCTTCGCGGCGAACCTTCATCTCATGCTCCTGTGCTTTCCGTGGGAATCCTGCGCGATGAACCCATGGGCACGGGATACGAGCGACCCCGGAACTGCAAGGCAGCACGCAAACGGCAAAACAATACGCGCGCATTGCGCGGCAGCGCCATTCGTCGATGGTATAGGGTCACAACCCTAATGTCGGATTGCGCCCCACTGGCCGCCGTGGAAACCTACCCGCCACGAAATTAATCGAGGAGAGTGGCATGGCTTCGCGTCGACAAGTCCTGGGAGCGGCGTCTTCGCTGGCTTCCGCGTTTGCACTCAATAGCATGTGGGCCGGCCGGGCGAATGCCGGGTCGCAGAGCCAACCCGGCACGCCGCTGGCGGATGGCCCCCCGGAAGTGATCTTCTACAACGGCCGCTTCACCACGCTGGACCGCGCCAATCCGGAAGCGGGCGCCGTCGCCGTGAAGGCCGGCAAGTTCGTCGCGGTGGGTAGCGACCGGGAAGTTCTGCGCCTGGCGGGATCGAACACCCGGCTGGTGGACCTGAAAAAGAAAGGCGTCCTGCCCGGGCTCTACGACAACCACACGCACGTCGTGCGCGGCGGCTTGAACTACAACATGGAGCTGCGGTGGGACGGCGTGAGGTCTTTGGCGGATGCCATGGAAATGTTGCGCCGGCAGGTCGCCAACACGCCCGCGCCCCAATGGGTGCGCGTGGTGGGCGGATTCACCGAGCACCAGTTCATTGAAAAACGCCTGCCGACCATCGAGGAAATCAATGCAGTCGCGCCGGACACGCCCGTGTTCCTGCTGCATCTGTACGATCGCGCGCTGTTGAACGCCGCCGCGCTGCGCGTGGTGGGCTACACCCGGGACACGCCCGACCCCGAAGGCGGCCAGATCATCCGCGACGCGAATGGCAATCCGACGGGCCTGCTGCTGGCCAAGCCCAATGCCACGATCCTGTATTCCACGCTGGCCAAGGGTCCGAAGCTGCCGTTCGACTATCAGCTGAACTCCACGCGCCACTTCATGCGCGAGCTGAACCGGTTGGGCGTCACGGGCGTCATCGACGCCGGCGGCGGCTATCAGAACTACCCGGACGACTACGCCGTTATCCAGAAGCTGGCCGACGAAAACCAGTTGACCGTTCGCCTCGCCTACAACCTCTTCACGCAGAAGCCCAAGCACGAAAAGGAAGACTTCCTGAACTGGACGTCTTCGGTGAAGTACAAGCAGGGCGACGACTATTTCCGCCACAACGGCGCTGGCGAGATGCTGGTGTTCTCGGCCGCCGACTTCGAGGACTTCCGCGTCGAACGGCCGGACATGCCGCCGGAGATGGAAGGAGAACTGGAAGAGGTCGTGCGCGTCCTGGTCCAGAACAAATGGCCCTGGCGCCTGCACGCCACCTACGACGAAACCATTACGCGGGCGCTCGACGTCTTCGAGAAGGTGCATCGCGACACGCCGCTCACCGGCATCAACTGGTTCTTCGATCACGCCGAGACGATCTCGGACAAGTCGATCGACCGGATCGCCGCGCTGGGCGGCGGCATTGCCGTGCAGCACCGCATGGCGTACCAGGGCGAGTACTTTGTCGAGCGCTACGGCGCGAAGGCCGCGCAGGCCACGCCCCCGGTCAAGCGCATCCTTGAAAAGGGCGTGAAGACGTCCGCCGGCACGGACGCCACCCGCGTCGCGTCCTACAACCCGTGGATCTCCCTGTCGTGGATGACCACGGGCAAGACCGTGGGCGGCATGCCGCTGTACCCGCACGAGAACCTGCTGGACCGCGAGACGGCGCTGCGCATGTGGACCGAAAACGTCGCGTGGTTCTCCAATGACGAAGGCAAGCGCGGCCGCATCCAGGTGGGCCAGTTTGCCGACCTGATGGTCCCGTCCCAGGATTACTTCACGGTGGCGGATGAAGAGATTTCGTTCCTGACGTCCGACCTCACCGTGGTGGGCGGCCGCGTGGTCTACGGCGCGGGCGACTTCGCGCCGCTGGACGAGAACGCGCCGCCCCCCGCCATGCCCGACTGGTCTCCCACGCGCCTGTTCGGCGGCTATGCCGCCTGGGGCGACCCGGAAGGCGCGGGACGCAATTCGCTGGACTACAAGCGTTTTGCCGCCGCCTGCGGTTGCGCCACCGCTTGCGGCATGCATGGACACAGCCACGCCAACGCGTGGGCCTCCAGCGTGCCGGCCTCGGACCAGAAGTCGTTCTTCGGCGCGCTGGGTTGCTCGTGCTGGGCCGTGTAAAGGACTGAATCCATGTCGAGCATTTCAACCTCGCTGACCGGCCTTGCGCGCCCCATTCTCGGGGGCCGCGTGGCCCGCTTTGTCGCCTACCTGGGCTTGTGCGCGGCGTATCTGCAGGGCGGATTGGTCAAGCTGACCGATTTTCCCGGCGCCATTGCCGAAATGACCCATTTCGGGCTCACGCCCGCGCCGTTCTTCGCCGTGGTCGTGATCGCGCTGGAGATCATTGCCTCGCTCATGATCCTGATCGGATGGCACCGCTGGATCGGCGCATTGGGGCTGGCGATCTTCACCCTCATCGCCACGTTCGTCGCCCTGCAGTTCTGGGAAATGCCGCCCGGCCAGGCGCGCTTTTTCGCTGCCAACTCGTTCTTCGAACACCTTGGGCTGGTGGGCGGATTCCTGCTCGTGATCTGGCAGGACCTGAACGAACGGCGGTAACAGCCTTCGCAGTGCCCGTCGCGCCGGCCGCACCGCCGTTCCAACGGGCACTGCGTCTTCAACGCTCACCTTGCACATCATGGAACAGACACCCGTATCTCCCCGATTCACCGGCCTCTTGGGCTTTAACGCGGGATACGTCGATACGGCGGGGTTCCTGGCGTTGAATGGCCTGTTCACGGCGCACGTGACCGGCAACTTCGTCACGCTGGGCGCCGCCTTCGTCCACGGCACGACCGGCGCCTTCGCCAAGCTTCTGGCCTTGCCGCTCTTCTGTGCCGTCGTCGTCCTGACGCGCCTGTTTGCGTCCAGCCTCGCGGCCGCGGACACGGCGATGTCCAAGCTCATGTGCGCGAAGGTGCTGCTGCTGGCCGCCGCCGCCGCCGTCCTCGTCGCCTACGGACCGTTTCCCGACAGCGACGCGCCCTTCGCCGTGACGGGCGGCATGCTGCTGGTCGCCGCCATGGGCATCCAGAATGCGATCCAGCGCATGCACCTGGGCAGCGCGCCGCCGTCCACCCTCATGACCGGGACCACCACGCAGGTGATGATCGACCTTGCCGACCTCTGCAAGGGCGTCTCCGGCGAAGCCCGCACGGCCGCCGTCGGCCGCCTGCGAAAGATGTTGCCCGCCCTGGCCGCCTTTGCGACCGGCTGCGCCATTGCCGCGCTGCTGTACTGGGCGTCCCTCATGTGGTGTTTCGTCCTGCCGCCCATCGTCGCCGCGCTGGCCACCCTGGGCATCAAGCGCACCCCCAACTGACCCTACTTGAGGGGGGACGCGCCATACCTTCGAACAATGTCGAAATGCGAACGTTTCACATATTCTGACGTTCTCGTCAAAGCCCCCCTCTGTTTCAACCCTCCAGGTGATTTTCATGTCCCAAGCAAAGCTCGAAGTCCTGACCCCGCAGAACAGCCAGATCATCTTCATCGATCACCAGCCGCAAATGGCCTTCGGTGTGCAGTCGATCGACCGCCAGACGCTCAAGAACAACGTTGTGGGTCTGGCCAAGGCCGCCAAGGTCTTCGGCGTCCCGACCACCATCACCACCGTCGAAACCGAGTCGTTCTCGGGCTACACGTACCCCGAACTGCTGGACGTGTTCCCGAACCAGAAGGTCCTGGAACGCACCTCGATGAACTCGTGGGACGACCAGAAGGTGCGTGACGCGCTGGCCGCCAACGGCCGCAAGAAGGTGGTCGTTGCCGGCCTGTGGACCGAAGTCTGCAACACCACCTTCGCGCTGTGCGCCATGCTGGAAGGCGAGTACGAGATCTATATGGTTTCCGACGCGTCGGGCGGCACGTCCAAGGAAGCGCACGACATGGCCATGCAACGCATGATCCAGGCCGGCGTCGTGCCTGTCACGTGGCAGCAAGTGCTGCTGGAATGGCAGCGCGACTGGGCCCACCGTGACTCCTACGACGCCGTGATGGAAATCGTCAAGGAACACTCGGGCGCCTACGGCATGGGCGTGGACTACGCCTACACGATGGTGCACAAGGCCGGCCAGCGCACGCAGACCGCCCACGACGCCATCGCGCCCGTCGCTGCGCCCGTCATCGCCCGCTGATGCCCCCCGGGCCCGCAGCCGCTCTCGCAGCGGCCGCGGGCCTTTTTGCTTTCTCCCGCAGCCTGCCCCGCCATGACGCCCGCCGACACCCGCCCCGCCGACGCCCAGCCGTCCTCGCCTTTCGCCTACTCCGCCTTCACGGTGATCTGGATCGCCACCGTGCTGTCGAACATCGGTACCTGGATGCATGACGTAGGCGCCGGATGGCTCATGACGTCGTTGTCGCCCTCGCCCATGTTCGTGGCGCTGGTGCAGACGGCGGGCGCCTTGCCCGTGTTCCTGCTGTCGCTCCTGGCCGGCGCGCTGGCCGACACGATGGACCGCCGCAAGCTGCTGCTGATGGTGCAGATCGCCATGGGCTTCATCGCGCTGGCGCTGGGCCTGGTGGTCTGGTTTGGCCTCACGACGCCGTGGGTGCTGCTGGGCTTTACGTTGCTGATGGGCATTGGCACCGCGCTGTCGGCGCCCGCGTGGCAGGCCATCGTCCCCAGCCTGGTGCCGCGTCCGTCGCTGCAGCAGGCCATCGCGACGAACAGCGTGGGCATCAACGTGAGCCGTGCGATCGGCCCGGCGCTGGCCGGCGTGCTGATCACCAGCCTGGGCGTGGCGATTCCGTTCTTCGTCAATGCGGTCAGCTTCATCGTGGTCGTCGCGGCGCTGATCTGGTGGAAGCCGCCCGCGGCCGCTGAGAAGCGCCTGCCGCGCGAGCAGCTCATCCACGCCATGCGCGCCGGGCTGCGCTTCGCGCTACACAGCAAGCCGCTCAAATCGACGCTGGTCCGTGCCGTCGCGTTCTTTCTGTTTGCCAGCGCCTACTGGGCCTTGCTGCCGGTGATCGTGCGTCAGGTGCTTCAGGGCGGCGCCTTGCTCTACGGCATCATCCTGGGCTGCGTCGGCGCGGGTGCCGTGATCGGCGCCATCGTGCTGCCGCCGCTGCGCAAGAAGCTGGGTCCGGACCGCAGCGTCATGGCCGGCACGCTGGGCACGGCGCTCACGCTGGTGGTGTTTGCGGTGGTGCCGCATCCCGTCGTCGCCGGCGCGTTCAGCTTTCTGGCGGGTGCGTCGTGGATCATGGTGCTGACCTCGCTCAACGTGTCCGCCCAGGTAGCGCTGCCCGACTGGGTGCGCGCACGCGGCCTGGCGATCTTCGTCACGGTGTTCTTCGGCTCGATGACCGCCGGCAGCATGATCTGGGGACAGACCGCCGTGCGCGCCGGCGTCCCGACGGCGCTGCTGATCGCGGCCGCGGGCTCCGTCATTGCAATGGTGCTGACCCGCAAGGCTCAACTGCAACTGGGCGCGGAGCTGGACCTTGCGCCGTCGATGCACTGGCCCGAACCCCTGATCGACCAGCAGGTGTCGCATGATCGCGGTCCGGTGATGATCACGGTGGAATACCTGATCGACCCGGCGCGCGGCGCGGAATTCGTGCAGGCCATGCAGCATGCCGGCGCCGAGCGCCGCCGCGACGGCGCATACGCCTGGGGCATTTTTGAAGATGCCGCTCAGCCCGGCCGCTACCTGGAATACTTCCTGGTGACGTCGTGGCTCGAACATCTGCGCCAGCACGAGCGCGTCACGCATGCCGACGAAGACCAGCAGGCGGAAGTCCGCGCGTTCCATATCGGCGACACGCCGCCGCGGGTGTCGCACTTCGTGGCGCCCATCCCGCAATAGGCCGCCAACGCAGATGACCCGGCGTTGCCCGCACACACCGTTACAAGAGAAGAATGATTCCTGACTAGAATTGCGCCGACAGGGATTTTGATGCCGCGCGCCGAGAGGCCGCAGCTTAGGTGTGACATGGATAGCGCTCCTCGCTTCGAGGCAGTCAACGGAGCCCGTTTCGAGGTTCTGTGGGTGGATGGCGACCGGGTCTTCGGACGCGGCGCCTCGAAGCTTGCCGTCTGGCTCCGGCCGAACGACAGCTCGGAATGCGCGCGGCACCTGCTGGAGCAGGAATACGGCCTGCGCGACTACCTGCATCCGGACTGGGCCGCGGTCCCGACCGAGCTGGCGCGCGTGGGCGGCTCCACCGTCCTGTACCTGCAGGATCCCGGCGGACAGCCGCTGGCCACGCACCCCACGCGCGCGATGCCCGCCCCGATGTTTCTCCGTTTCGCCATCGAGGCGGCGATGTCGCTCGGGAAGATGCACAACGCCGGGCTGATCCACCGGAATCTCAAGCCGGCGCATATTCTGTTCAATGAACAGAATGGGGCCGCTCACCTGACCGGATTTTCGTTCTCCACGGCGCTCGGCGCCTATCAAGCAGCGCCCGCCTCGCCGCCAGGCGATATCGTCGGCACCCCCGCCTACATGGCCCCCGAGCAGTCCGGCCGCTCCGGCCACCGCGCCGACGCGCGCTCCGATCTGTATTCGCTGGGGGTCGTCTTCTACGAAGCCTTGACCGGCGAGCTTCCCTTTCAGGGCGAATCAGCGCTGACGTGGCTGCACAGCCATACGGCGCGCGTGCCCGTGGCGCCGGCCGAGCGCGACGGCGGCATCTGCGCCGAGCTGTCGGCCATCGTAATGAAGCTGCTTGAAAAGTCGGCGGACGACCGGTATCAGACGGCGGAGGGGCTTGCCGCGGATCTTCAGTACTGCCTGTCCCGGCTGACGGCAGGCCTCGGCGCCGCGCCCGACTTCGTGCCGGGCCGCTACGACCACCCGGGGCGCGTGCGCGTGCCGGCGACCCTGTACGGCCGGGGCACCGAGCTGGACATCCTGCTCGGCGCCATGGGCCGGGTGGCGGGTTCGGGCCGTGCCGAGGTGGTGCTGATCTCCGGCGAACCGGGCGTCGGCAAATCCATCCTCATCGAAGAGCTGCATCGCGTCGTCGGCAGCCAATACACCCTGCTCGCAAAGGGCAAGGGCGATCCCCACAGCCACGCCGGGCCGTACGCCGCGCTGGTCGAGGCGGCACGAGGCCTGCTTCAGTCCGTGCTTGCCAAGAACGAAAGCGACCTGGGCGAATGGCGGGAAAAGCTGCGCGTGGTGGTATCCGCGGGCGGCGACAGCCTGCTTGCGTTGATCCCCGAACTGGCGCTGATCGTGCCGGACGCGTCGGGCCTGCTTGCCGAAGGCGACGCCAAGGCGCGGTTGCGCCTGGCCTTCCAGCATCTGTTCTGCGCGTTCTCGTCGCCCGGCCATCCGTTGATCCTGTTCCTGGACGACCTGCAGTCGACCGACGCCGCCACGCTGCGCGTCATCGAACAGCTTGCGCAGACGGATCTTCAGAACATCCTGGTCGTGGGCGTGTATCGCGCCGAAGCGATGACCGCGCGCCACGCGCTTGCCGCCTTCATTGCCAGCCTGCGCGCCAACACGATTCCCCTGACCGAGATCGCGCTCGACAACCTGCCGGAGCACGATTCCGCCCGCCTGATCGCCGATGCGCTGCAAAGCAGGTCGCCGTGGATCGATCCGCTCGTCAGCCTGGTGCAGGCCAAGACGGCCGGCAATCCGTGCTTCATGCTTCGCTTTCTGGCCACGCTCTCGGCCGAGGGGCTGCTGCACTACGACCCGCGCCGCCAACGCTGGATCTGGGATGCGGACGCCATCCGCGAGCAGGCCTTTACCGACAATGTGGTCGGCATCATCATCCAGCAGGTCGAGCGTTTGCCGCCGGACAGCCGTGACGCGCTTCAACACATGGCGTGCCTCGGACACGATGCGTCGCTCGGCAAGCTTGCCATCGCGCTGGACTGGCCGCGCCTCGACGTTGCCACCGCGATGCGCGAATGCGAGCGGCAGAGCCTCGTGTTCCGGGCCGGCGACGTGTACCGCTTTCCGCACGACCGGGTGCAGGCCGCCAGCTATGCGCTGATTCCCGAACGGCAGCGCGCCGCCACGCACCTGGCGATCGGCCGGCGGCTCGTGCAGGACCTGCAACCGGAACAATTGAAGGCGCACGCATTTGAACTGGTCGATCAGTTCAACCGGGCATGGCAACTGGTCCACAGCCCGGAAGAACGCGTCCGGCTTGCCCACCTGAACGCCCTGGCCGGCGCGCTGGCCAAGGACACCGCGGACTATTCCGCGGCCATCCGGTATCTGGAGGCCGCCTCAGCGTTCCTGTCCGAGGACGGCAGGCAGCATCAACCGGCGTTGGCCTTCACCATCGAGATCACGCGCGCCGAATGCGAATTCCGCAATGGCGCGGTGGCAAGCGCCAAGCATCGGCTGGCCCGCCTGGGACAGCGCGACGGATCGTTGCCGGAACTGGCCCGCGTGACGCAACTGCGCGTGGAAGTGTTCATGGCGCTGGGCGAACGGCACGAAGCCATTCAAGCCGGACTGGATTATCTGCGCCGCGCCGGCATCGACTGGACGGACAGTCCGTCCGATGAGGCCGTATCCCGCGAATACGCCGAGTTCAATGCGTTGCGGGCCGGGCGGCCCGCGGCCGCGCTGCTCGGTTTGCCCTCGATGGAGGACGCCGAGGCGGAAGGCACGATGGGCGTCCTGACCGCGTTGCTTCCCCCCGCCTGGACGCTCTTTGCGAATCTGCGCGAGCGCGTCATTCTGCGGATGGCAAACCTGAGCCTGCGGCATGGCAATACGGATGCGTCCACCCTCGGCTACGCGTGGCTGGGCATGATCCTGGCCGCACGCACGGGCGACTACGCAGACGGCTACGCCTTCGGCAAGCTGGGCGTCGACCTGATCCAGCAGCGCGCGCAGGTCCGCTTCAGCGCGCGGGTCTATCAGGTCTTCGGCGGCCAGATCGTCCCGTGGTCGCAGCCGATCAGCGAGGCGCGCGACCTGCTGCAAACCGCCTTCGAGCTGGCGAGCCAGCAGGGTGACTGGACCTATGCGTCCTTCGCGCTGAACAGCCTGGTCACACACACGCTTGCCACCGGCGGCCCGCTGAACACCATCCGCACCGACGCCGGGCGAGGCCTGGCGTTCGCGCGCAAGGCCGGTCTTGAAGTGCTGGACCGCTATACCTCGCAGCTTCAGCTGGCCAAGATGCTGCAGGGCCTCACGCCACAATTCGGCGTGCTGGACGACGCGGGTTTCAGCGAGGCCGAATTCGAACGGCGGATCCAGGCCGAGCCCGGCCGCAATGTCACGGCGTGCTGGCACTACCTGCGCAAGCTTCAGGCCCGGGTATTCGCCGGGGATTTCACCAGCGCCGTGCGCGCCAGCCAGAACGCCTCGGCGTTCGTCTGGACGTCGCTCGCGTTCGTCGAGGAGATGGAATTCCACTTCTACTCCGCGTTGGCGCGCGCCTGGTGTCCCGTGCCAAAGTGTCCGTCGGAACGCGCCGCGGCGCTGGCCGCCGTAGAGGCCCATCTGGAGAAGCTGCGTCCGTGGGCCGCGTCCAGCCCGTCCAACTTCCAGAGCCAGCAGATGCTGATCGACGCCGAAGTCGCGCGGCTGCACGGCGATGTCCTGGAAGCGATGCAACGCTACGACGACGCCATCCATTGCGCCAGCGATCACGGCCTCGTGCATGTCGAGGGCCTGGCCAATGAGTGCGCCGCGCGCTTTTATGAGGGCCGCGGCCAGCAACGCATTGCGCACACCTATCTGCAGCATGCGCGCGCGTGCTATCAGCACTGGGGCGCGTCTGGCAAGGTGCGGCAGATCGACGCCTTGTACCCCACGCTGTTCGTGGACCGCCGCGGCGCCACGCAAGGCTCCACCATCGAAACCCCCGTGGAAAGCCTGGATCTGGCCACCGTCATCGACATCTCCCGCGCGCTGGCCAGTGCGCTGGATCTGCAGACGCTGCTCGACATGCTGATGAAGATCGCGCTGGAACAAGCGGGCGCCACGCGCGGCGTGCTGGTCCTGCAAAGCGGCGGCGATCTGTATGTCCGCGCCATCGCAACCACCTCCGGCGATTCCGTCGCGATCAGCCAGCGCCCGCAATCGCTGGACGAAGCGGGGCTGCCGCAGCAGATCGTGAACTACGGCTGGCGGACCGGCGAAACCATCGTGCTCGACGACGCGTGGGCGACGGGCGCCTTCACCGGCGACCCTTATGTGCGCGCCGCGCGGCTGCCGTCGGTGTTGTGCCTGTCGTTGACGACGCAGTCCAAATCCATCGGCGTGCTGTTCCTGGAAAACACCTTGGCGCGCGGCGTGTTTGCGCCGCACCGCACCGCCGTGCTGCGCCTGCTGGCGTCGCAGGCCGCCATTGCGATCGAACGCGCGCGTCTGTACCGCGATCTGGCGCAGCGTGAGGCCCGGATACAGCGTCTGGTCGAAGCGAACATCATCGGCATCTGGTTCTGGCGCACCGACGGACAAGTGCTGGAGGCCAATGACCTGTTCCTGTCCATGACCGGTTACGGCCGCGAGGACGTCAGCGCCGGCCGGTTGCGGTGGACAGCGCTGGTGTCACGCAGCGGCGCGGTGACGCTGGATGAACTGTTGCTGCGCGAGACCGCCGAACCGGCCGAGACCGAACTGATCCGCAAGGACGGCCGTCGCGTGCCCGTGCTGCTGGGCTCCGCGCGGTTTGCCGCTGGCGACAACGAGGGCGTGTCGTTTGTCCTGGACCTGTCCGAACGCAAGGCGGCGGACGCCAAGATGCAGCAGATTCAATCGGATCTCGCCCACGTCACCCGCATGACCACCGTCAGTTCGATGACGGCGTCCATCGCGCACGATGTCAGCCAGCCGGTGTCGGCAGTTTTGACCGAAGCGCAGGCCGCACTGAACTGGATTGCGCGCACGCCGCCCAACACCGAAGAAGTCGCCGAGTCGCTGCGCCGCATCGTGCGCAGCGGCCAACGCGCCGGTTCGATCATTTCGGGGGTGCGGGCGCTGATCAAGAAGGCGCCGGCGGCCTTTGCTCCGATCGAAATGAACGGGCTCGTGAAGGAAACACTGGCGCTGCTGCGCAGCGAGCTCAATGTCAGCGAAATCGAAGTCATCCTGGATCTGGCCGATGCGCCCCTGCACACCCAAGGAGACCGCGTCCAGCTCCAGCAGGTCCTGCTCAACCTGTATGTCAACGCGGCCGACGCCATGAAGCACGAGCCGTCCGCGCGGCAGCTGACCGTCGTTACCCGGCATGCGTCAGACGGCGACGTGCTTGTCGAGGTGCTGGATACGGGCAGCGGCATCGACGCCGCATCAGTGAAGAAACTCTTCGATCCTTTCTTCACCACCAAGACCAAGGGCCTGGGAATGGGTCTTGCCATCTGCCGCGAGATCATCCAGTTGCATCACGGCCAGATGTGGGCGCGGCCCAATAGCCCGGCGGGCGCGGTGTTCTACTTTTCGCTGCCCGCGCAGGCGTGAGTCATTCGCCGTCGCCCGCCTCGTCATCGCCGCGCGATGGCGGCGATTGCAACGCTTGCGCGGCGACGCGCGGATTGACCTTCATGATCATCTGCACCAGCTGGGCAAAGCTGCGCGCCTGCATCTTCCGGTAGGCGCTTGCCCGGTGCGCCTTGACGGTCACTTCGCTGATGCCCAGTTGCTCGGCGACTTCCTTGTTCAAGCAGCCGGACGCGATCATCTCGATCACCTGCTGCTCGCGCGCGGTCAGCGAGCGATAACGCTCCAGAAGCGTCTCGAACTCCTGCTCCTTGGCGCGGCGCGCGACGTCCGACTCCAGCGCGCGGTGCACGGAATCAAGAAGACGCTGCTCGGAAATGGGCTTTTCCAGAAAATCGATGGCGCCGGCCTTCATCGCCTTGACCGTCTGGCGAATGTCGCCAAATCCTGTGACCACCACGATGGGAATGTGATCCCCCAGTTCGCGCATGCGCGCCTGCAACGCCAGGCCATCGCCATCCGCCAACTGAAGGTCCAGGATCAGGCAGGAGGGCACCTGCGGACGCGCCGCCGCCTGAAACGCGCTGATCGAATCGAAGGTTTCGGCGTGGATCCCGATGGACGACAGCAAGCGAAACAGCGAGTCGCTGACCTCGGCGTGATCGTCCACGATGTACACAATCGCAGAGGGCGCGCCGGATTTTTGAATGTTCAACGCTATGACTCCTGGCGGGGCGGACTCGCTTCGGTTTTGTCTTGCCTCGCGACCCGCGAAGGGCAGCCACCAAGTACGAAAGCGGAGATTTTAAGCGTTGAGAATTGTCCCCCTTATTTGCCGGCCGGCGCGGTCACCCCCAACGCCACCCCATCGCGCTGCGGATCCGCGCCCCCCTGCAATACGCCGGTCATGCGCGACACCACGTGCGGCGCCGCGAAGGCATAGCTTTGATAAGCGCGGCTGATCGCGTGTCCTTCCTGCGCAAGCACGCCGGTCACGTAGCGCGGAATGCGGTTGGAAACGTCGATCGCGTTGCCGGTCACCGAGATGCGTGGCGCGGCCACTGCCTCGAACGCGCTCATGCCGAAATCCACCAGATTCACCACGGTCTGCGTCAGCGCCGAGGCAATGGCCGTGCCGCCGGGCGCGCCCAGCGCGGCCTGCACCTCGCCGTCGCGAAACAGCAGCAGCGGGCATTGCGAACTGGTGCGGCGCTTGCCTGGCCCGATCGAGGCCGCCCGGCCCGGCCGCGGGTCAAAGCCGCTAAGCAGGCCGTTGTACAGCACGCCCAGGCCATCGGTGATGATGCCCGAGCTCGTGCCCAGGCTGTGCGTCAGCGTGGCGGCGTTGCCGTCGGCGTCGATCACGCAGACCTGCGTGGTGTCGCGCGGCTCCGCAGCGATGCCGGGCGCCAGCCGGGTGAGTTCGGCAGGCAGGCGCGCCCGGATGCGCTGGGCAATCTCCCCCGCGTGCGCGCGCGACAGCAGCCGCGCCACCGGCACCTCCACGAACTCCGGGTCACCGATCAAGGTGTCCTTGTCGATCGTCACCCACTTGAGCGTCTGGGCCAGCAATTCCAGATACGCCGCGCTGTTGTGGCCCAGCGCAGCCACATCGAACTGCGCCAGCACGTGCAGCGCCTGAATCAGCGTCAGGCCGCCCGCCGGCGGTGGAAACCCCGCCACCTGCCAGCCGCGATAGTCGCCCCAGATCGGCGCCGCCTCGGACACGGCGTACGCATTCAGATCGGCCAGCGTCAGCAGGCCATCATGCTTGCGCATGTCGTCGGCAATGCGGCCGGCGATCTCGCCGCGATAAAAGTCCGCCGCGCCTGCACGCGTCAGATGTTCCAGCGTCGCCGTCAGATCGGGATTGTGCAGGCGCTCGCCGGGGCGCTTGAAATTGCCGTCGGCATCCAGGTACACCGCGCGCCCGGTGGCCGACAGCGCAAGCCGCTCGCGCGTCTCCAGCATGCCGCCGCGGGCACGGTCGAGCGCGCCGTATTGGTACATGTGCGGGCGCACCACCACGCCGTCGCGCGCGTGCTGCAGGGCCGGCGCCAGCGCGTCGGCGAAAGACCAGGTGCCGTAGCGCGTCAACGCATGATCCAGGCCGGCCAGCGTGCCCGGCGTGCCGATCGACTGATAGCCCGCTTCGTTGACGTTGCCCTGGACCACGAAGGCGTAGCCGTCGGGCGTTTCGTTCAGCGGCAGATGGGCCCAGATATCCGGCCGCGCCGCCGCCGGCGCGCGGGCGCAGAAATCGACGCAGGTATGCACGCCGCGCCCGGGCAGCGCAACCTGCAGCGTGCCGTACCCCGCAATGCCCGCCATCATCGGATCCACCACGCATTGGGTGAAGGCCGCCGCCACCGCGGCGTCCACCGCGTTGCCCCCATCCATCAGCACGCGCGCCCCGGCCTCCGCGGCCTCGGGCTGCGCGGCGCAGATCATGGCGCGGCGCGGGCTCATGCGACAGCCCCGGAGGCCTCGCGCAGCGCCACGATGAAGGCGTTCAGACCCGCATCGCGGTCGGGCTCGTTGGCGCTCAGGTAGCGCGGCTCGGGGTAGGCGGCAAGCTGCACCACCGCCAGTTGCGCGCGGGTGTCGATGAAGATGCGTTGGCCGGAATGGCCCATCGCCATCATCGCGCCGTCCTCGCGCAGCCACCAGCTGTAGCCGTAGGCCGTGAGCCCCAGCGCCTGGCGCTGTGCGGTGTGCAGGTCGGCCGGAATCTGGAAGGCGGGGGTACCGGATTGCGCCACCCAGCCCTCGGGCAGGATGCGCTCGCCATTGACCACGCCATCGTCGAGCACGAACTGCGCAAAGCGGCCGATGTCGCGCAGCGTCATGCCGGCGCGGCTGCCGCCGATCTCCTGGCCGTCTTCGGATTCCAGCGTGTAGAAGCCGTCGAACTCCATCCCGCAAGGCTGCCAGATGCGGCGCGACATGTAATCGGCCAGCGTGCCTCCTGTCGCCGCGCTCAGTACGGCGCCCAAGAGGTAGGTGTCGCCGGTGTTGTAGTGCCAGAAGCGTCCGGCGTCGTGGGCGCGATGGCACCCGCGCAGCAGCGACAGCACGCCGCCCGGCACCTTGTCGGCCAGCGACTTGCTGTATCGGTTCACGTCGGACGCCTTGTCCGTGTAGTTCTCTTCCCACGCGATGCCCGACGACATGGTCAGCAGATGCCGAACCGTGACGGCGTCGTAGGCGCAGCCGGCCAGCGCCGGCACATAGGCGGTGACGGGATCGTCCAGGCTCTTGATGGCGCCGTCGTGCAGCGCCGCGCCGGTCAGCATCGCCGTCATGGATTTCACGGTCGACATGGTGGACCAGCGTTCCTGCGGCTGAAAGCCCAGCCCATAGCGTTCCAGCACGATGTGGCCGCGGTGGATCGCGATCAGGCCGGCCACGTTGTTGCGGTCCATCAGGTCGCCCACGCCGAGGGTCTCGCCGTCCTGCGTATAGCGCACGTCGATCTCGGGCGCGCGCGGCAAGGGCCGGGGCGTCGCGCCGCGATGGATGGTGCGGGTGGCGAACAGGCGGTCGACGATGCGGTAGCCATACGACTGCAGGCAGGGCGGCCACAGCAGGAAGTCTTCCCCGCGCGGCAGGTGTTCAACGGCCTCGGCCAGCGGCGGGGTGGGGATAGCGTTCATGAATGCCTCAAGAAAAAACCGGGCGCGAGGCCCGGCACGGATCAGTCGTTGCGGATGCCGAGGCGCTTGACGATGGGGCCCCAAACCTCGGCCTCCGTCTTCATCGATTGCGCCACCGATGCCGCGCCAAGTTCCTTGGGCGGCGTCATGTAGATCTCGTCCATCTGCTTGCGAACCGCCGGGTCCGCCCAGAACTTGCGCGTGGCCTCGGTAAGCCGCGTCACCACTTCCGGCGGCGTGCCCTTGGGCGCCATCAGGCCGTACCAGGCGTCGCCCGGAAAGCCTTGCACGCCAACTTCCGCGATGGTGGGCACGTCGGGCAACTGCGCGACGCGGTCTGCGCCGAAGATCACCAGCGGCACCGCCTTGCCGGTCTTGACTTGCGGCACCGCGCCGGTCAGCGCGTCCGCCGTCAGGTCGATCTGGCCGCCGATCAGGTCCATCATGGCCGGCGCCGCGCCCTTGTAGGGCACGTGCGACATCTCGATCTTGAAGTGCTCAGCCAGAAACGCGACGTTCAGGTGCGTGGAGTTGCCGATGCCCGCCGAGCCGTAATTCAGGTGGCCCGGGCTGGCCTTGGCCTTCTTCACCAGGTCGTCCACCGACCGGATGCCGGTGGCGGGATTGGCCACCAGCACCTGCGAGGTGCCGGCGATCTTCGTGACCGGATCGAAATCGCGCGTCGGGTTGTAGGCCAACTGCGAGTACGTGAACGGATTCACCGACATGTTGGACGTGCTGCCAAACAGCAGCGCATAGCCGTCCGCCGGCTGCTTGGCCACGAACGCGGCGGCGATGCTGCCGTTGGCGCCGGGCTTGTTCTCCACCACCACGGTGCCGCCGATTTCCTTGCTGGCATAGGCGGCCCAGGCGCGCGCCAGCGCATCGGCCGCGCCGCCGGCCGCCACCGGCACCACCACCGACACCGGCCGCGCCGGCCAGTCCGCGGCCGAGGCCGGTGCGGCAAAAGCGAGGACCAGCGAGCCGGCCGCAGCCAGGCCCATCAGCCGTTGAACGACGCGGGAATTCGACTGCGGAAAGGGCAAATCGCGGGCCATGGCCAGTGCTCCAGATGAAATCGGACGTTGAAGACCCGCATTCTGGTAGCGCTTTTTCATTACGTCCAATGCATAATTCATCATCAAACCATAATCGGCGCGTAATAAAACCAGGGGACGCGGATGAATCTTCAACAGCTCGAACACTTCCTCGTCCTGGTCGAAACCCGCTCTTTCAGCCGCGCGGCGGCCAAACTGCACCTGACGCAGCCCGCGCTCAGCCGCAGCATCCAGGCGCTTGAAGACACGCTGGGCGGACGCCTGCTGGAACGCGACAAAGGGAAAACACTGACGGCGCTGGGTGAGCTGGCCATCGTGCGGGCACGCAGAATCCGCGTCGAGCTGGCCGAATTGCGCCGCAGCGCCAGCCTGCTGGCCGACTACGCGGGCGGCACGCTGCGGCTGGGACTGGGCCCCACCCCCACCGCAATCCTGTCCCTGCCGCTCTTGCGCGACATGAAGGAACGCTACCCCGCGATCAAGCTGCTGCTGAGCGGCGGCACGCCCGAGATGCAGGTCCAGGAACTGCGCGAAGGCGCGGTGGATGCCCTGGTGGTGCATCGCAATCACATCCCCGCCGACCCCGACCTGCACCTGCGCTTCTTTCCGCGCACCCCGCTGGGCTTCGTGGTGCGCGCCGGCCATCCGCTGGCGGGCAAGAACGGCCTGGATTTCGACGCGCTGCGCCGTTACGCGGTGGCAGCCAGCGGCCGCGCCATGAGCGACGAGGTCATGCACCGGCTCAATGCGTATTTCGGTCCGCCGGTGCACTTCATCGACGCGATCCAATACCAGTCGAACGACATCCAGGCGCTGGTCGATCTGGTCCGCACCACCGACACCGTCTTCTTTGGCGTGCTGCGGGTGGCGCAGCCGGCCATCGCGCGCGGCGAACTCGTGCATGTCGACGTGCGTCCGGCGCTGGAGCTGTCGTCGCAGTTCGTCTTCGTGACGCTCGAGGGCAAGACCTTGCCCCCGGCGTTGCTGCGGCTCAGCGAGCTGTGCATGCGGTACATGTCAGGCGCCGAGGATCCGCAGCCTGACTGATCACTTCTTCTTGTTGCAGTCGATCACGTTGGCGTGCTCGATGATGTCGTTCTTGTCGGTGAACAGCGTGATGTTGCAGAAGTAATCGATCACCGTGCGATTTTCCGTGTAGCCCACCTTGCGATAGACCGGTTCACTGCTGACCGGCATCTGGCCGCTGACGCCCTGACCGCCGATGGTGACCGAGGTGGTCCTCTGCCCGACGTATTCAACACCGGTCTGCACGAACACCTTCTCGTCCGTGGTGTGGGTCTGCACGCGGTTCCACGCGTAGAAACCGCCGCTGCCGTAGGACGAAGGACCCATGCCCTGATCCGGCCTGCCAAACAGCTTGAACGCGTTCTTGGCCGGTTGGCCCACCAGCTTCTGGGCCGCGACCTCAACGTCGTTGGGTGCGGCGGGCTGCATGGCGCAACCGCTGAGGGCCAGAAGCGCGAGGGCCAGGCAACCGTGCTTGAGTGACGGCATCGGGACAGACTCCTTGGGGAGATGAAGGGATGCCAAGCATAGCGCTTATGCGTCCCCGTTAGACGTCCGGCGACGCGCCCTTCGCAGCCGCTGGCTGACGCGCCATCTCGATGAACGCCCGCTGGTAATCAAGCGCGTCATCGGCCTCGCGCGACCCCAAGAAGATCTGCTTGGCAATGCCGCGTGGGCCAAGCCGCACCGGCACCAGATCCATCTTGACCGCGTACTCCTCGACCAGCCAACGCGGCAGCGCGGCCACGCCGCGGCCGCTGGCCACCATCTGCAGCATGATGTCGGTGGTCTCGATCGCCTTGTGCCGCTTGGGCGTGACGCCGGCCTTCAAGAGGAACTGGTTGTAGATGTCCAACCGCTCGATATCGACGGGATAGCTGATGAGCACTTCCTGCGTCAGCTGCTCTGGCTTCACATACGCGACTGACGCCAGCGGATGCCCCTTGGCCACGACCAGCACCTGCTCGTAGTCGAACACCGGTTCGAACTTCAAGCCCGGCTTGAACAGCGGGTCGGGCGTGACCAGCATGTCGATCTCGTAGCCGAAGAGCGCGCCGATGCCGCCGAACTGGAACTTCTGTTTGACGTCCACATCCACGTCCGGCCACGCGGCCAGATACGGCGCCACCACCTTCAGCAGCCATTGGTAGCACGGGTGGCATTCCATGCCGATGCGCAGCGCGCCGCGTTCGCCCTGGGCAAATTGGCCCAGCCGCTCTTCGGCCAGATCCAGTTGCGGCAGCACCCGGTTCGCCACCGCCAGCAGATATTGGCCGGCCTGCGTCAGGCGCAAACGCCTTCCTTCGCGCAGCCAGATATCGGTGCCGAGCTGCACCTCCAGCTTCTTCATGCTGTGGCTCAAAGCCGACTGGGTCAGGTTCAGCACGCCCGCCGCAGCCGTCAGGGAACCTTGTTTTTCGACCTGCTGGACGATGCTCAGATGGATACGTTCAAGCATTTATATGATCTAGATTCATGGATTTGTGAAATAAAACCATTTTACGTCATGGATATTGATATTTAGCATTGCGTTCTTGTTTGCCGCTGTGTTCCGCACGTTGACCTGATCAACACGCATGTTCCATGGCAAGTCGACTCCCTCCGTGCCGATTGGCTCCATGGAAGCAAAGATGACACACCCCCTTCGCCTGGTCGCCGTTTCCGGCGGCATGCAACGCCCCTCCAGGACCACCGCCCTGGCAGAGGAACTGCTGGCGCTGATCGCCAACGAAATCCCCTGCGAACCCCGGCTGGTCGAAATGGGCCGGATCGCCCCGCAGCTTGCCGGCGCGACGTGGCGATCGAACTTGCCCGACACGGTCGAGCGCGAGTTGGCAGCGGTCGAGCAAGCCGATGTTCTGGTGGTGGCAACGCCCGTCTACCGCGGCTCCTACACCGGCCTGTTCAAGCACTTCTTCGATTTCATCCATCAGGACGCCTTGATCGACAAGCCCGTCCTCTTGGCCGCCACCGGCGGCAGCCAGCGCCACGCGCTGGTCATCGACCACCAGTTGCGGCCATTGTTCAGCTTCTTCCAGGCGCGCACCTTGCCGCTGGGCATCTACGCCACCGACGAGGACTTCGTCGACTACCGGCTTAAGAACGACGCGCTGATCGAGCGTGCCGGACTGGCCGTCCAACGCGCACTGCCGCTGGTCGAACTGACCCGTCAGATGCGAGCCGCCGCGGCCGCAGAAGCCATCGCGGCCTGAAATCCCCGTTTATCGCAGCACTTTCGCATCCGACCATCATGAACAAAGACTTCACCTTCAGCATCAAGAGCCTTCGCTTTGATGAAAACTATCAGCCGTCGGACAGCACGCGCATCACGACCAACTTCGCCAACCTGGCCCGAGGCGAAAGCCGCGAGCAGAATCTGCGCAACACGCTGAAGATGATCGACAGCCGTTTCAACGACCTGGCGCATTGGGACAACCCCACGGGCGATCGTTACGCCGTCGAGCTCGACATCATCACCGCCGAGATGACGCTGGGCGCAAACGGCAATGCCAATGCGTTTCCGCTGATCGAAGTGTTGAAGACCAACATCGTCGACAAGAAGACCGGCAACCGCATCGACGGCATCGTCGGCAACAACTTCTCGTCCTACGTGCGTGACTACGACTTCAGCGTGTTGCTGCCCGAATACAACGACAACAAATCCACGTTCAGCACGCCGGCCGATTTCGGCGACCTGCACGGAAAGCTGTTCAAGCACTTCGTTGAATCCGAGGCCTACAAGGCGAACTTCGAGAAGCCGCCGGTCATCTGCATCAGCGTCTCCAGCAGCAAAACCTATCACCGCACCGACAACCACCACCCGATCCTGGGCGTGGAGTATCAGCAAAGTGAGTTCTCCCCGACCGACCAGTACTTCGAGAAGATGGGACTGCAGGTGCGCTACTTCATGCCGCCGAACAGCGTTGCGCCGTTGGCGTTCTATTTCCAGGACGACCTGCTGGGCGCCTACACCAATCTGGAGCTCATCGGCACCATCAGCACGATGGAAGCGTTCCAGCGCATCTACCGGCCTGAAATCTACAACGCCAATTCCGCGGCCGGTAAGCGCTATCAACCGAGCCTGAAGAACCAGGACTACTCGCTGACGCAGATCGTCTACGACCGCGTCGAACGCAGCCAGCTCGCCGTCAAGCAAGGCAAATTTGCCGAGGCGCACTTCATCAAGCCGTACAAGCACGTGCTCGATCAATGGGCCGCCAGCCACTCCCACCCATAAACCGAACACAGACGGACACCCCGCAATGAAAAAACTTTTGCCCACCTCGACCGCCGGCAGCCTGCCCAAACCCTCCTGGCTCGCCCAGCCCGAAAAGCTCTGGTCGCCCTGGAGCCTGCAAGACGAACAACTGATCGAGGGTAAGCAGGACGCCTTGATCCTGGCCCTGAAAGAACAGGAACTGGCGGGCATCGATATCGTCAGCGATGGCGAACAAACGCGTCAGCACTTCGTCACCACGTTCATCGAGCACCTGGACGGCGTTGATTTCGAAAAGCGCGAAACCGTCCGCATCCGCGACCGCTATGACGCCAGCGTGCCCACCGTCGTCGGCGCCGTCAGCCGCCAGAAGCCCGTCTTCGTCGAAGACGCCAAGTTCCTGCGCCAGCAGACCAAGCAGCCGATCAAATGGGCGCTGCCCGGTCCCATGACCATGATCGACACGCTGTACGACGCCCACTACAAGAGCCGCGAAAAGCTGGCCTGGGAATTCGCCAAGATCCTGAATCAGGAAGCGCGCGAACTCGAAGCCGCCGGCGTCGACATCATCCAGTTCGACGAGCCCGCCTTCAACGTCTTCTTCGACGAAGTGAACGACTGGGGCGTCGCGGCGCTGGAACGCGCCATCGAAGGCCTCAAGTGCGAAACCGCCGTGCACATCTGCTACGGCTACGGCATCAAGGCCAACACCGACTGGAAGAAGACGCTGGGTTCGGAATGGCGCCAGTACGAGGAATCGTTCCCCAAGCTGCAGAAGTCCAGCATCGACATCGTCTCGCTGGAATGCCATAACTCGCACGTGCCCATCGACCTGATCGAACTGATTCGCGGCAAGAAGGTCATGGTCGGCGCCATCGACGTGGCCAACCACACCGTCGAAACGCCGGAGGAAGTCGCCAACACGCTGCGCACGGCGCTCAAGTTCGTGGATGCCGACAAGCTGTATCCGTGCACCAACTGCGGCATGGCGCCGCTGCCGCGTGCGGTGGCCAAGGGCAAGCTGAACGCGCTGAGCGCGGGTGCGGAGATTATCCGCCGCGAACTGGCGCGTTGATGATGCAGGCAGCAAGCGGCGCGGCGGGATAGCGTCGCTGCGCACAATGAAAAAGGGGTTCGCTCATTGTTGAGCGAACCCCTTTTTTGCGCCGGGCGACCATGGATCCCAAGCCAACCCGCCAACCCACGCCGGGATTACCCGTAATAAGAAAAATCTCTCAAATCAGCGGCCAATTGTGATTACTTGCCGCCCAAACCCGCGTGCTAATTTTTCCCTGCGTTTCGAAGATCGATTCATAACACTCAAGGGAATCACACCATGCACGCCGTGGGAAAAGCAGGCCGCAAGGCAGGGATGGCATCGTCCGTTCGCAGCACGTTTCTGAAGTTGTTGGCGCCAGCGCTGATCGCCGGCATGGTCCTGACCGGAGCCGCCGCGCCCGCTCAGGCCGCGGACTTCCCGGGTGACAAGCCCATCAGCCTGGTCGTGCCTTTCCCCGCTGGCGGAGGCACCGACTTCATCGGGCGCCTGCTCGCCTCCGAGATGAGCAAGGCGCTCAAGACCACCATCGTGGTTGAGAACAAGGGCGGCGCCAACAGCAACATCGGAACCGCCTATGTGACCCAGGCGCGGCCCGACGGTCACACGCTGCTGGTGTCGGGCGTGGGCATCGCCACCAACCAGGGCCTTTACAGCAAGCTGCCCTACAAGCTCGATCAGCTCGACCAGATCGCGATCCTCGCCTTCGGCGCGGACGTACTTGTGACCGCGCCCGGCTTTCCGGCCAAGACGCTGGCCGAGTTCGTGGCACTGGTGCACAAGGAGCCCGGCAAGTACTCCTACGCCTCATCGGGCAACGGCACTACCGGCCATCTAGGCATGGAAATGCTTAAGCAGCGCGCCAAGCTCGACATCATGCATGTGCCGTACAACGGCGGCTCGGCCGCCATCAACGACGTGCTCGCGGGCCGCGTCGACGTGCTGTTCGTCAATCAGGACACGGCGCTGCCGCACGTGCGCGCCGGAAAGCTGCGCGCGCTTGCCATCGGCAGCGCCAAGCGCAATCCCACCTATCCCGACACGCCCACGGTGGCCGAAAGCGGCTATCCGGGCTTTTCCTCCGAATACTGGTTTGGCCTGTCCGCCCCGGCCGGCGTGCCGGCGCCGGTGTTCCAGCAACTGTTCGAGGCCACCCGCACCGCCATGCAGTCGCCCGCCATTCAGGAAAAGCTTGGCGCCGTGGGTCTGGTGATTCCGCAACTCACGGATCGCAAGCAATTTGTGACGCTGGTGGATGCCGAAGTAGAGAAGTGGGGCGAGGTAGTACGGGTGTCGGGCGCACGTATCGATTGATATCTGACGCCACACGGTCCGGGCTAGCCGAGCCGCGTGCGAAGACCTGACGCCAGATCGGGGCCGCTTGCGCGGCCCCGTTGTCATTCCCTGCCGGCGTGCCCCGGCGCGGCGTCGATCGGCGCCAGAAAGTTAAGCCGCGTGAGCGTGTCGCGCGTGATGTCCACGATGGAATCGATATGCGCGCCGTGCGACGCGGTGAGATACGAGATATAGAAGCGTGCCGGCGGGATCGGCGGATCCGCGGGCAGGGCGCGCAACACGCCCATCGTGAGCATGTCCTGCAGCAACGGCACCGGCAGGATGCCGATGGCGTGGCCAGCCGCGATCAGGCGCGAGATCAGCGCCAGCGAATTGGTGGTGCTCGGCCCCGACATATCGACGCCGCCCGAGGCCAGCCAATTTTCAACCACGGTGTACAGCGTGGAAGGCGGCGAGTGCGTGGCGATGTGATGGCCGCGCGCATGCTCGGCGCGAAACGGATCGGCCGTGATGTGCAGCGTGGGCGAGGCCACCCAGTGAAACGTCATCCAGCCGATGAACACGTCGGTGATGGTGTCGCCCGTGGCCGGATTCGTCAGCAGCGCCATGTCCAGCTCGCCCGCGTTGAGCTTGCTGTTGAGCACCGATCCCACGTCCACCGTCATCTCCAGCGCGAGCGAGGGATAGTGTTCCTTGAGCTGCGCGATCACGGCGGTCAGGCCCACATTGGCCGAGCACTCGTCCGCGCCCAGCCGCAGCTTGCCGCCCAGGCTGCGGTCCTTGCCAAAATGTTCGAGTTGGCGCGTGCTGTGCAGCGCGCTCTCGGCGTGGCGCAGCGCCGATTGGCCCACGTCGGTCAGCGTCACGCGCTGGCGCGAGCGATCAAAGAGCTGCACCTCGAGCGCGCCTTCGAGTTCGCGGAGGCGTGCCGAGACGGCCGGCTGCGTCACGTGCAGATGGCGCGCGGCCGCGTGGATGCTGCCCAGCTTGGCGGTCCAGTAAAAGGCCTCAAGCTGGCTTAGGGTAATCCGCATGATAAGAACTCTTTTTCAAACTGCGCCGAAACTTTGATTATTGGCCCGGAAAGCCCGCGTGATACCTTTTTTTCACCGGCTTCCGAGCCTTTTTCATTGTAGTGAAGACGACACGATGTATCTGATTCATCCCATGCCCGCGCCGTTGCCGCCCGAGGATCTGGCACTGCTGCTGAAGGCGGAGCCGGCCACCATCGGCCACTTCCAGACCACCGGTTTCATGCGTGGCGACATCCGTGCGCATCAGCAGGACGTGCGCATCGCCGGGCCGGCCGTGACGGTGCGCATGCCCGGCAACGATGGCGGCATTCTGCACCATGCGATGGCCTGCGTGCGCCCCGGCGACGTGCTGGTGATCGACCGGGCCGGCGAGGCCGTGACGGCGGCCTTTGGCGGCGCGATGGCCTACGCCGCCAAGCAGGCCGGCGTGGCCGGCATCATCGTGGACGGCCTGGTGACCGACCTGGGCGAATTGCGCCAGCACGGCATGCCGGTGTGGTCGCGCGGACCTTCTCCCATCACCACGCGCCTCTTGGGTCACGAGGGCGAGTTCTGCGGCACGATTCATTGCGGCGGCGTGTCGGTATGGCCTGGCGCGGCCGTGCTGGCCGACGAGAACGGCGTGCTGGTGCTTGATCGCGCAGCGGTGCGCGCCGCCGCACAGCAAGCCATCGACTTTCAGACTCAGGAACAGACCACGCTGGCGCGCCTGCGCGCCGGCGAGAAATTCCCCGACATCGTGGGCTCGCGCGCGCTGATTGAACGCGCCATCGCAGCGGCCCAAGGAGCAAACACATGAGCATCGATCTCGACGTCACCGACCTCGCACAGCGGCTGCGCCGCCGCGAGCTGCGATCCGAAGCGCTGGTGAGCGACTACCTTGCACGCATCGCTGCACTCGACGGCTGGCTGCACGCCTATGTGGCCGTGTACGCCGACGACGCGCTGGCCGCCGCGCGCGCAGCCGACCTGCAATTGGACCAGGGCATCTGGCTCGGCCCGCTGCACGGCGTGCCGATCGCGCTGAAGGACCTGATCGACATCGCAGGCCATCCGACCACCATCGGCTCGCCGATCCACGCCAATACCATCGCCTCGCGCACGGCCGACCTGGTGCAGCAGTTGCAGCGCGCCGGCGCCATCATCCTGGGCAAGACCCACATGGTGCAGTTCGCCATGGGCGCGTGGGGTCCGAATCAGCACATGGGCACGCCCCGCAATCCCTGGGATGACCGCGTGCACCGCATTCCCGGCGGATCGAGCAGTGGCTCGGCCGTCGCGGTGGCCGGACGCCTGGCCCCGGCCGCCATTGGCACCGACACCGGAGGCTCGGTGCGCGTGCCCGCCAGCTACTGCGGCATCACAGGCTTCAAGCCGACCGTGGGCCGAATTTCCGCACGCGGCGTGGTCACGCTGAGCCAGACCCTCGACAGCGTCGGCATTTTCGCGCACAGCGCCGCGGACGCGCGCGTGGTGTTCGACGCGCTGACGCCGGCCGCACCGGGCGAGTGGCGCGAGCCCCTCGACGCGTCGCGCTTCGGCATCGCCGGCGTCACGCTCGGCCGTCTGCCAGAGGCCTTCCTGACCGACGTCACGCCCGCCGTGCGACGCGCCTATGAAGAATCCATCGCGCTGTATCAGAGCCTTGGCGCGCAGATCGTGGAAATCACGCCGCCCGCCACGCTGTCCGAGTTCAAGGCCGTGACGGGCGACATCATGATGACCGAAGGCGTGGCCTCGTTCGAGCGCGAGATGACCGACCTCGACCTTCCCGTCGACGACTCAGTGCGGCCGCGCTTGCTTGCTGCCCTCGGCGTGCCGGCGCTGCGTTACCTCGCTGCGCTGCGCGAGCGCGACCGTCTGCAGGCGGCGATGGAAGCGCGGCTGCAGGGCGTGGCGGGGCTGCTCACGCCCACCACGCTTACCACCGCGCTGCCGCTCGACGAGGTCGATCACGGCAACGCGCCGGTGCACTACACACGCATCGGCAATCTGTTGCAGATGTGCGGCGTATCGGTGCCCAACGGCCGCGACGACGCGGATCTGCCCACCGGCCTGCAGATTCTCTGCCCGGGCGGCGAAGACCGGCTGGCGCTGTTCTTGGCCGAGGTGTTCCAGCGTCATTCCGATTGGCATCGCGTGCGCGCCGACACCCGCGCACCGGCGACCGCGGCATAACCCGATGCCGTGGCAGGGCGCGCGCGGCGCGCGCGCCCATACACAAACAGGGGGAAAACATGAAACGAAGCATTCTGGCGGCGCTGCTGGCGGCCGTCGCAACCTCGTTCGCCGCGGCCGGATCCGCCCGCGCCCAGACCGCTGCCTTGCCCGAGACCCACTTTGCGGTCGTTGGCGGCGGCAGCCACAACTACACCTTCGGCGCGGTTGAAAAGCCGTTCTGGGAAAAGACGCTACCCGAGGCCTCCGGCGGCCAGGTCACAGCCGAACTGATCGGCCTGTCCGAGAGCGGTCTGAAAGGCCCCGAGATCGTGCGCCTCATGCGCGCCGGCGCGCTCGACGTCGGCATGGGCGTGTTCGCCTTCGTCAGCGGCGACGACCCCACCTTCGAGGGGGTGGACCTGCCCGGCATGGCGACCGACTACGCCACGGCGCGCAAGATGGTGGCGGCCTACCGGCCGGTGCTGGAACAGCGCATGCTCAAGCGCCACGGCGTGCGGCTGCTGGCCACCGTGCCGTACACCGCGCAGGTGTTTTTCTGCCGCGCGCCGGTAAAGACCCTGGCCGATCTGAAGGGACGCAAGGTGCGCACCCGCGGCAGCAACATGGCCGAATACGTGCGCGCGTTGGGCGCCTCGCCGGTGACCATACCGTTTGCCGAGGTCATTCCCGCGCTGCAGACCGGTGTGGTCGATTGCGCGGTGACCGGCATCGGCTCGGGCAACGCCGCGAAGTGGTACGACGTCGCCAAGAATCTGTATCTGCTCCCCATCGACTGGTCTATCGGCTTCTACGCCATCGCCGAACGCCGCTGGCAGAAGCTGGATCCCGCCGTGCAGCAGTTCATGCTCAAGGAGGCGCAGGTGCTGGAAGAGCGCCTGTGGGACGAGACCGGCCGCGAGGGCGACTATGCGCTCGCCTGCAACACCGGACAGGGCGAATGCCGCATCCACACGCAGGCCGACATGCAAGCCACCGCGCCCTCCGAAGCCGAGCGCGACACATTGCGCGAGGTGGCCACCGAGATGGCGAGCCGCTGGGCGCGGCGCTGCGGCGAGGAATGCGCCGCCAACTGGAGCGCGTCCGTGGGCCAGGCCCTGGGCGTGACGCTGCGCTGAACTTCAAGGAACTCTCATGACGACAGAAACGCATGCTTCGTTACGCCTCATCGAGCGCGTGTCCCGCATAGGCGCATGGCTAGGCGGCCTCGGGCTGCTGCTGGTGTCCTGGCTCATCGTGGCCGACCTGATCGCACGCAAGGTCGCGGGCGTCTCGCTCGGCGGCGCCGACGAGCTGGCCGGCTACACGCTGGCGGTGGCCAGCGCCTGGGCCTTTCCCATCACCTTGCTACGCCGCTCGCACATCCGGGTCGACGTGGTCTACACGCATCTTCCCGCCAAGACGCGCGTCGTGCTCGACCTGTTCGCGCTGGCTTGCCTGGGCCTGTTCGTGGGCACGCTGACGTGGCACGCATGGTTCGTGCTGGCCGACTCCATCGCCTTCCAGTCGGTGTCCAACACGCCGCTGCAGGTGCCGCAATGGATCCCGCAATCGCTCTGGTTCGCCGGCTACGCGTTCTTCCTGCTCACCATCGTGGTGCTCGGCGCCAGCGCGCTGGGCCGCGTGATGCGCGGCCGCTGGCAGGCGGTCAATGCGCTGATCGGCATCCACTCGGTGGAAGAGGGCATCGAAGAAGAAACCGCCGACGCACCCGTACCCGCGCGCACGCAACCCCAGGAGTGAGCCATGCTGATAATGACGATTTCCATGCTGCTCGGCCTCCTGGCGCTGAGCGTGACCGCGGCCGCCACCGTGGGCCTCCTGGGCATGAGCCTGGCCGGCGTCTATTCCCCGCTGAAACTGACCAACGCCATCGGTGAACTGGCCTGGGGCACCAGCGCCGAATTCCTGCTGGTGGCGATTCCGCTTTATGTCCTGATGGGCGAGCTGCTGGTGCATTCCGGCGTGGCCGGCCGCATGTACGGCGCCGTGTCCAAGTGGGTGTCGTGGCTGCCGGGCGGACTGATGAACGCCAACATCGGCGCCTCGGCCCTGTTCTCGGCCACCAGCGGCTCAAGCGTCGCCACCGCCGCCACGATCTCCACGCTGGCGCTGCCCGAACAGCGCAAGTCGGGCTACAACGCGCCGCTGTTCCTGGGCTCGATCGCGGCCGGGGGCACGCTCGGCATCCTGATCCCGCCGTCGATCAACATGATCGTGTACGCGCTGATCGCCAACGTATCGGTGCCCAAGCTCTACCTGGCCGCCACGCTGCCCGGCATCCTGCTCACCGCGCTCTTCATCGCACTGATCGTGGGCCTGTGCCTGTGGCGTCCGGGCCTCGCCGGCAAACGCCCCACGGTGAGCTGGGCCGAACGCATCGCCGCCCTGCCGCACCTGGTGCCGCCGCTCGCGATCTTCGCACTGGTGATTGGCGTGATCTACGGCGGCATCGCCACCGCCAGCGAGTCGGCCGCGCTCGGGGTGGTGGCCGCCACCCTGCTGTGCGCCTACAAGCGCGTGCTGACGTGGGAAATGCTGGGCCGCGCCTTCGAAGCCACACTGCGCACCACCGGCATGATCATCCTGATCACGCTGGCCGCGTTCTTCCTGAACTTCGTGCTGTCCTCAATCGGCCTGACCACCTTGCTGGTCAATGCCGTGACCAGCCTTGACCTGCCGCCGCTGGGCATGATGCTGGCCATCATCCTGTTCTACATCCTGCTCGGCTGCTTCATGGACACGCTTGCCATGCTGGTCACCACCGCGCCGCTCACCGTGCCCATCGTCATGGCGCTGGGCTACGACCCGGTGTGGTTCGGCGTGCTGCTGATCGTGCTGTGCGAAATGGGCCAGCTCACGCCGCCGTTCGGCATGAATCTGTTCGTCGTGCACAGCGTGCGCGGGCAGGGAAAATTCATGGATGTGGTGGTGGGCGTGCTGCCGTTCCTGGCGATGCTGTTGCTGATGATCGTGCTGTTGCTGGCAGTGCCGCAACTGGCGCTGTGGTTGCCGGGGAAGATGGCTACGCTGTGAGGGCGGGGCTTTGCCCCGCCCAGGTCATGCGCACCTTCAGTGACTGATCATCCATGGCCGCGCGCCAGCGAAGGTTTTTCCGCCGTCAGCGGTCTGGCGCGTTCGGCCCGCGGCATTCGCGCCTGAGCAACAACCGCACCCCATGCCGTGGCCCGCACGGGTGCTGCGGGGTTCGTGGGCCGCGCGTTCGTTGACGGCGCGGGTGCGGTTCATTGCTGACGACAGCGCCGAGACTGCTGGCGCCCCGCTGACACAACGCTCGCAGGCGACACCGCATTCGGGGCAGGACGCAAGGTCACGCCATTGCGACAAAGGCCTCAGCACAGAGAACTCGCCGCAGTCCTGGCAGCGATAGTCATAGAGCGGCATGCGGGGCTCCTCAAAGGTCTTTGGCGATGGGCATGTCCATGCCACGCTTGATCTGCGGCACGTCGCCCAGCGCATTGGGCTGGATGTCGATGTCGAAGATCTCGGTCGGCAGCCACAACGTCGCGCAGGCATTGGGAATGTCCACCACGCCGCTGATGTGGCCCTGCACGGGGGCCGTACCCAGGATCGAGTACGCCTGCGCGCCCGAATAGCCAAACTTCTTCAGGTATTCGATCGCGTTCAGGCAAGCCTGGCGATAGGCAATGTGCACGTCCAGATAATGCTGCTTGCCGCCTTCATCGACCGAAATGCCTTCGAAGATCAGGTAGTCCTTGTAGTTGGGCGTGATGGGGCTGGGCTTGAAGATGGGATTGCGAATGCCGTACTTGGCCATGCCGCCCTTGATGAGCGACACCCGCATATGGACCCAACCCGCCATTTCGATGGCGCCGCAGAAGGTGATCTCGCCATCGCCCTGCGAGAAGTGCAGGTCACCGACCGACAGACCGCCGCCTTTGACGTAGACCGGGAAGAACACCCGGGAACCGCGCGACAGATCCTTGATGTCGCAGTTGCCGCCGTGCTCGCGCGGCGGCACGGTACGTGCGCCGGTGGCGGCGGCGCGATCCCGCTCGGCGCCCTTGAGCTTGCCCATGTGCGCCGTCTTGGGCGCCGGCGGATTGGCCAGGGGCGGAACGCGCTCCGGATCGCTGTCTATCAGCTTCTGTTCACGCTCATTCCACTTATCCAGAAGTGCCTGGTCCGGCAGGCAACCGATCAAGCCCGGGTGGATCAGGCCAGCGAAGCGCACACCAGGGATATGGCGCGAGGTCGTGAACATGCCTTCGAAATCCCAGATCGATTTCTGCGCGGAGGGGAAGTGTTCGGTCAGAAAACCGCCGCCATTGTTCTTGCTGAAAAAGCCGTTGAAGCCCCACAGGCTTTCCTGCTTGGCGCCGATATCCAGCAAGTCCACCACCAGCAAGTCGCCGGGCTCGGCGCCTTCGACGCCGACCGGGCCGGACAGGAAGTGCACCGTGGACAGGTCCACATCGCGCACATCGGAGGCATCGTCATCATTCTTGATCGCCCCGCCGGTCCAGTCGTAGGTTTCCAGCACGAAATCATCGCCTGGCCTGACCCACGTCGCCATGGGGATATCCGGATGCCAGCGATTGTGCACGCCTTCGTTTTCGTAGGGGGATTGGACCAGGTCGACCTTGATCAGGGTTTCAGGCATGTCATGCTCCTTTGAGTGGAAAACGGCTTCAGACAGACAGGTATTTGCTGATCGTCTTCTCGTCAACGCGCTCGCGCGGGTCTTCGTGCACGAAGCGCCCCTTGTCGATCACGATGAGCCGATCGGCGATCTGCATGGTGAAACTCAATACTTGTTCGGACACCACAATGGCCAGATTGCGCAGTTTGCGGATTTCCAGCAGGCTGCGGGCGATGTCCTTGATGATGGACGGCTGTATGCCCTCGGTGGGCTCGTCCAGCAGCAGCACACGCGGGTTCGTGACCAAAGCGCGGGCGATGGCAAGCTGCTGCTGCTGCCCGCCCGACAGGTCGCCGCCACGCCGGGCACGCATGTCGTGCAACACCGGAAACAGGGCGTAGATGTCTTCCGGTATGGTGTTGCGCAGTGCCCGCCCGCGCATGCCGGTGCGGATGTTTTCCTCGACGGTCAACGTCGGAAAGATCATGCGGCCTTGCGGCACGTAAGCCACCCCGCTGCGCACGCGCTGGTGGCTCTCCAGGCGCTCCAGCGCCTTGCCGTCCAGCGAGATCGAGCCATGCAGGGTGGGCAGCATGCCCATCATGGTCTTGAACAGCGTGGTCTTGCCCATGCCGTTTCGGCCCATCACGGCGACGATTTCACCGGAAGCCACGGCAAGGTCGACGCCGTGGATGACTTTGCTTTGGCCATAGCCTGAAACCAGGCCAGCGATATTGAACATATTGCCTCCTGGCCTCAATGGCCGAGATAGACTTCAATGACGCGTGGATCGGACTGCACCTTTTCCATGCTGCCCTCGGCCAGCACCTGGCCTTGATGCAGCACCGTGACCTTGTGCGCGATGTTCTTGACGAACTCCATGTCATGCTCGATCACGATGAGCGATCGGTTGCGGCTGATTCGATTGAGCAGTTCGGCGGTGCGCTCGCGCTCGGACACGCTCATGCCGGCCACCGGTTCGTCCAGCATCATCAGCTCGGGCTCCTGCATCAGCAGCATGCCGATTTCCAGCCATTGCTTCTGACCGTGCGAGAGCAACTCGGCCGAGCGGTCGAGCTGGTCGGCCAGAAAAATCTCCTCCGCCACCTGCTCGACCCGCTCAAGCACGGCCGGACTGCGCCTGAAGGTCAGCGCGCCCAGCACGCTGCGACCGGCCGGGAACGACACCTCCAGGTTCTCGCGCACGGAAAGGGTTTCGTAGATGGAAGGGGTCTGGAACTTGCGGCCCACGCCGGCGCGCACGATTTCATATTCGGCCAGACCGGTCAGCTCCGTGTCCTTGAAGCGGATGGAGCCGGCGGTGGCCTTGGTGCGGCCGCAGATCAGATCCAGCAGCGTGGTCTTCCCCGCGCCATTGGGACCGATGATCACGCGCAGCTCTCCCTGATCGACATAAAGATTGAGGTCATTGACGGCGACGAAGCCGTTGAACGAGACGGTCAGGCCCTCGATGTACAACGCGAACGCTGATGGGTTCATGCTGCCTCCGCGGCGCCATCCGCCTGCCGGCGCGATGCTTTGCGCGCCAGCCGCTTCTGGGTGTACTGGTGATACAGACCGGCCAGGCCGTTGGGGAAGGCCATCACGACGGCAATGAACAGGCCGCCCATCAGGAATAGCCATAGCTGCGGGAAACTCTCGGAGAAATAGCTTTTGCCGAAGTTGACCAGCAGCGTGCCGTAGACCGCCCCCAGCAGCGACAGGCGGCCGCCGACCGCGGCGAAGATGACCATCTCAATGGAAGGCACGATCCCCACGAAGGAAGGCGACATGAAACCGACCTGCAGGGTGAACATGGCCCCGCCTATGGCCGAGAACACGGCCGCCACGCAGAAGACAAAGACCTTGAAGCTGGCGACGTCATAGCCCGAGAAGCGCACGCGTTCTTCCTTGTCGCGCATGGCCATCAAGAGCTTGCCCAGTTTGGACGAGAGCAGGTAGCGGCCAAACAGGATGCAGGCAAACAACAGCACGCCGCTGATGAAGTACAGCGTCAGCCGGGCGCTGTCCGTGCGGATATCCCAGCCCAGCAGCGTCTTCAGATCGGTGATGCCATTGACGCCGCCGGTCCAGCCTTGCTGGCCGATGATGAGGACAGACAGGATCAGGGCCACGGCCTGCGTCACAATGGCGAAATAGGTGTCGCCCACGCGGCGTTTGAACATGGCCACGCCCAGGATCAACGCCAGCAGGCAGGGCAGCACCGGCACCGCCATCAATGTGAACCAGAAGCTTTTGAACGGCACCCAGAACCAGGGAAGCGAGGTCAGCTGGTTCCAGTCCATGAAGTCAGGGATGCCGGGCGTGGACTGGATCTTGGTGGCCTCCGGCGTCGAGGCTTCCAGCTTCAGGAACATGGCCATGCAATAGCCGCCCAGACCGAAAAACACGCCCTGGCCCAGGCTCAGGATGCCGCCATAGCCCCAGCACAGCACCAGGCCCAGCGCGACAAAGGCATAGGACAGGTATTTGCCGATCAGGTTGAGCCGGAAGACGTCCAGCCCCAGCGGAAACACCACAAAGAGCAGCAGCGCCAGGATCGCCAGCCCGGCCAGCCCTTCGCGCCCACCCACGACATTGCGGAAGAATTTCTGCATGATGCGCTCCCTACTTGCGTACCTTGATGCTGAACAGGCCTTGCGGACGCAGCATCAGAATGATCACGATGGCCGACAGGGTCAGCACCTTTGCCATCGAACCCGTCATGAAGAACTCCGAGATCGATTGCGTCTGCGCGATGACGAAGGCCGACGCGATGGTGCCAAAAAGGCTGGCCGCGCCGCCGAACACCACTGTCAGGAAGGTGTCGACGATGTAGAGCGAACCGCTCGTGGGGCCGGTGGAACCGATGGTCGTGAAGGCCGCGCCGGCAATGCCTGCGATACCGCAACCGAGCGAGAACGTCACGCGGTCCACGCGCTTCGTATCGATGCCGACCGCGCCGCTCATGGCGCGGTTTTGCACCGTGGCGCGCACATGCAGGCCCCAGGTCGAGCGGAACAACGCCAGGAGCAGCGCGCCCGTCAGCACGATGCTGATGGACATGACGAACAGGCCGTTGATCGGGATGTCCACGCCGTCCAGCGGTTGCCAGGAACCCATCAGCCATTCAGGCAGCGTGGGGCTGACTTCACGTGGACCGAACAGCGAGCGCAGCGTCTGCTGCAGCACCAGCGACAAGCCCCAGGTCGCAAGCAGCGTGTCCAGCGGCCGGCGGTAGAGATGACGGATCATCAGCCACTCGACCAGCCACCCCAGGCTGAAGGTCACGGCAAAGGCCAACAGGATGGCGACGAAGAAGTAGGCCGGCATCAGGCCGGGCGCGTACTGCTGGACCAGTTCGGAACAGAGATAGGTGCAATAGGCGCCCACCGCCAGGAACTCGCCATGGGCCATGTTGATGACGCCCATCTGGCCAAAGATGATCGCCAAGCCCAAGGCCATCAGCAAAAGCACACTGAAGACCGATAAACCGTTGAAGCCCTGCATCAGCAGGATGGCCCCGAGATCGGAGAAGGATTCCATGGATGGCTCCCGGCAGTGAAGAGGCGCCGAGCGGGGCGCCCGGATCGAGGTGATTACTGATAGCCCTTGGGGAAGGGATCGGGCTTGATCAGCTCCGGGGTCTCGAAGATCACGTCAAACTGGCCGTCCTTGCGGATCTGGGCGATCCGGGTCTTGCTCCACAGGTGGTGGTTGGGGTCGATCTTGACGTAGCCTTCGGGCGCCTCCTTGAATTCCAGGCCAGCCGAGGCGGCGACCACCTTGTCGACATCAAAGCTGCCGGCCTTTTCCACCGCCATCTTCCACAGCCAGGGTCCCAGATAGGCTGCCTGGGTCACATCGCCGATCACGGCGTTGGCGCCGTACCTGGCCTTGAAGGCTTCAACGAATTTCTTGTTGTTGGCATTGTCCAGGCTCTGGAAGTACTTCATGCACGACCAGAAACCCTCGGCGTTCTCACCGCCGATCCCCAGCAATTCATCTTCGGTCACCGAGATCGTCAGAAGCTTTTGTTTGCCGCTCGTGACGCCAGCCGCCTTGAGCTGTTTGTAGAAGGACACATTGCTGCCGCCCACCACCACGGCGAACACGACATCGGGCTTTTTCAGCTTGATCTTGTTGATCAGCGAGCCGAATTGCGTGTGACCCAGCGGGTAGTATTCCTCGCCGACCACTTCGCCCTTGAGCACGTTCTCGATATGCTTGCGCGCAATCTTGTTTGAGGTGCGCGGCCAGATGTAATCGGAGCCGATCAGGTAGAACGAACGCGCCTTCTGCTCGCGCGCCAGCCAGTCCAGACTGGACAGAATCTGTTGCGTGGCCTCCTGGCCGGTATAAAAAACGTTCTTGGACTGCTCCAGGCCTTCATAGAAGGTCGGGTAGTAGAGCAGGCCATTTTCTTTCTCGAACACCGGCAGGACCGCCTTGCGCGAGGCCGAGGTCCAGCAGCCGAACACGGTGGCGACCTTGTCGCTGACCAGCAGTTTGCGGGCCTTCTCGGCAAAGGTCGGCCAGTCGGAGGCGCCGTCTTCCTGAACGATCTTGATCTTGCGGCCCAGGATGCCGCCCATGGCATTGATCTGCTCGATCGCCAGGCGTTCGGATTGAATCGACCCCGTTTCGCTGATGGCCATGGTGCCGGTCGCCGAGTGCAACTGGCCTACCGTGACCTCGGTGTCGGTAATGGCCAGCCCGGTGGTGTTGATGGCCGAGGTGGCCGGGGCCGCCGCGCGCGACAGCGCCGGTATGGTCAATAGCGGCAGGGAGGCAAGGGCCAGGGCCAGACGCCGGCGCGAAGGCAGCTCCGGAGCGTTATCAAAACGGGTTTTGCCAGACATCGATGACTCCTCAATGGATCACGACCAGGGAAACCGAGCATGCGCGGCACATGCCGCAGCCCGGAGGGTGAGGGCATACTAGGAGCCGATGACGCAGTGCAACATACGTTGATTGACGTAGAGGCAGGCGCGCCCCCGGGCGTTACAACGGCAACTACGTTCAATGACGTATCCCCAACGCCCCCCGGAGCCCGATTTGTCTGCCAGCGCGCCTCAACGCATCGTCAAGATCCGCCGCGACTACAACACCTGGGTCGCCAATGAGACGCTGGAAGACTATGCGCTGCGCTTCACCCCGGTGTCGTTTCGCAAATGGTCGGAGTTCCGCGTTGCCAATACCGCTCTGGGCGCCGTGTCTTTCCTGGCGCTGGAAGCCATCGGCGGTGCGCTGGCGCTGAACTATGGCTTCATCAATGCCTTCTGGGCCATCGTTGCCGTGGCCCTGGTCACCTTTCTGACCGGTTTGCCGATTGCCTATTACGCGGCGCGCCACGGCCTGGACATGGATCTGCTGACGCGAGGAGCTGGCTTCGGCTATATCGGCTCGACCATTACCTCGCTGATCTACGCCTCCTTTACCTTTATCTTTTTTGCGCTGGAGGCGGCCATCATGGCGCTGGCCATCGAACTGGCCACCGGCTTGCCGCTGTCGATCGGCTATCTCCTGTGCGCCGTGGTCATCCTGCCCATGGTGGCCTATGGCATTACCTTCATCAGCCGGCTGCAGTCCTGGACGCAGCCGATATGGCTGGTGCTGCTGCTCTTGCCCTATGCCTTCATCGCCTTCCGTGATCCTGGGGCGTTGCAGGAGTTCCTGCGATTTCCGGGCTATGACGGCCGGGGCGGCAGCTTCAATCTGCTGATGTTCGGCTCGGCGGTGGCGGTGGCCGCCTCGCTGGTGACGCAGATCGGCGAACAGGTCGACTTTCTGCGCTTTCTGCCCGAACGCACGGCGACCAACCGCAGACGCTGGTGGCTCGCCCTGATCTGCGCGGGTCCGGGCTGGATCCTGCCGGGCGCGGCCAAGATTCTGGGCGGCGCCTTTCTGGCCTGGCTGGCCCTGTCCCTGGGCGCGCCCGCCGACAAGGCAGGGGACCCCACCCACATGTATCTGGCGGCCTATACCTATGTCGTCAGCGATCCCAGTCTGGCGCTGGTTCTGGTGACGGCCTTTGTGGTGGTCTCGCAGGTCAAGATCAATGTGACCAATGCGTATGCCGGCTCGCTGGCCTGGTCCAACTTCTTTGCGCGCATCACGCACAGCCATCCGGGCCGGGTGGTGTGGCTGGTATTCAACGTGCTGATCGCCGTGGTGCTGATGGAAATGGGCGTGTTTGGCGCGTTGGAACACGTGCTGGCGGTGTTCTCGCACGTTGCGCTGGCCTGGATCGGGGCGTTGGTGGCGGACCTGGTGATCAACAAGCCGCTGGGTCTGTCGCCGAACCGGATCGAGTTTCGCCGCGCCTATCTGTATGACATCAACCCGGTCGGCGTGGGCAGCATGCTGATCGCCATGACACTGGGCTTGCTGGCCTTTGCCGGCGTGTTTCCGGGCACAGCAGGTGCGCTGGCGCAGGCGTTGTCGCCCTTTGTGGCATTGCTGGCGGCCTTTGTCTGCGCGCCGGTCATCGCCTGGCGCACGCGCGGTCGCTACAACCTGGCGCGCACGCCCGTCGATGTCGCGGGTTCGGATCACGTCTGCGTGATCTGCGCCAACCGTTTCGAGCAGCCCGATATGGCGCATTGTCCGGCCTATAACGGCGCCATCTGTTCCTTGTGCTGCACGCTGGATGCCCGCTGCCTGGATCGCTGCAAACAGCAGGGGCGCTTGAAGGATCAGGTGCAGGCGGTCCTGGGCCGGCTGCTGCCGGCGCGGGTCACGCCGCTGGTGCATAGCCGCCTGGGCCACTACCTCTTGATCGTGGCGGGGATGGGGACGCTGCTGGCCGGCATTCTGGGCCTGATCTACTACCAGGAGGTCGCCAGTCACATGCGGGCCGGCCTGGACCCCTCGGGTTTGCGGCCAACCTTCCTGAAGTTGTATGCCGCCTTGTTGCTGATCGGCGGCGTGGCGGCCTGGTGGCTGGTGCTGGCCCATGAAAGCCGGCGCGTGGCGCAAGAGGAATCGGATCGCCAGACCCACTTGCTGCTGCGCGAAATCGAGGCGCACAAACAGACTGACGCGCAGCTTCAACAGGCCAAGGAAGCCGCCGAAAGCGCCAATCTGGCCAAGAGCCGCTTCATGGGTGGCATGAGCCATGAATTGCGCGCGCCCTTGAACAGCATTCTGGGCTACGCGCAGATTCTGCTGCGCGACCCGGGCTTGCCACCCGCGCGGCGTGAGGCCATCGATGTAATTCATCGTAGCGGCAAGCATCTGATCGGCCTGATCGATGGCTTGCTGGACATCGCGCGCATCGAGGCGGGCAGGCTCAGGCTGGAGAACAGCGAACTGCGCCTGCCGGAATTTCTGGAGCAGATCGTGCAGATGTTCCGTCCACAGAGCACGCTCAAAGGGCTGACCTTCTGCTATGAAGCGGCGGAACTGCCATCCATTGTGCATATCGATGAAAAGCGGCTGCGGCAGATTCTGATCAACCTGTTGAGCAATGCGCTGAAGTTCACCTCGACAGGACTGGTGTCGATGCGCGTGAAATCGGCGGCGGACATGGTGCTGTTCGAAGTGGCGGACAGCGGCCGAGGCATACCGGCCGAGGACCTGGAGCGCATCTTCCTGCCTTTTGAGCGCAGCTGGGCGGCGGCCGAGCAGGCCGATTCCGGCACGGGCCTGGGCCTGACCATCTGCCGCATGCTGACCGGCATCATGGGCGGCGAGTTGACGGTGCGCAGCGCCGTCGGCCGCGGCAGCGTGTTCACGCTCAAGCTGTTCTTGCCGGAGGTGCGCTCGCCACGCAGCGATGCCCGGCCGTCGGGGCTGGTGGTGGGCTATCGCGGCGAGCGGCTGCGGATCCTGACAGTCGATGACCAGCCTTCGCAGCGGCGCCTGGTCTGCGACCTGCTGGAGCCGTTGGGCTTCGAGGTGCACGAAGCGCAGCATGGCGCGGCTTGCCTGGCCTGCGTGCATACGCTGCGGCCCGCCCTGATATTGATGGACGTCTCGATGCCGGAAATGACGGGATGGGAAGTCTTGCGGTGCTTGCGTGATGAAGGCGTGGCCGTGCCCATTGTGATGCTGTCGGCCAATGTCCTGGGGCTGGATCCGAAAGACCCGGCGCAGCGCGGGCATAACGCGTTCATTGCCAAGCCCGTGATGTATGAGGATTTGCTGAGCCAGCTCGGCCGTTTGCTCAAGCTGGACTGGCAGGTGGCGCAGGTGGAGGCTGCGCGGCCCGCGGAGGATCTGCATCGAGTGGCGCTGGAGCGCGAAGATGCCGAGGCGCTGCTGGAACTGGGGGCCATGGGCTACATCAAGGGCATCCAGGCCAAGCTGGAAGAGATACAGGGCCGCCGAGCCGAAGCGCGAGAATTGACCGCGCATCTGCGCGCGCTGGCTGGCGAGTTTCAACTGAATGAATTCAATCAGGTGCTTAAACACCATGTGCAGCGTCACCATGCCCACGCCCGATAAGAACCTCGTCATGCTGGTCGATGACGCGCCGGACAACCTGAAAATGCTCTCCACCGCATTGGATGCGGCGGGTTATCAGGTGCTTGTGGCAATCGATGGCCAGTCGGCGATAGAACGCGTGGATTTCGTGGTCCCGGATATCGTGCTGCTCGATGCGGTGATGCCGGGGATGGATGGGTTCGAGACCTGCGCGCGCTTGAAAGCGCATCCGGCGGCGGGAGATGTCCCGGTGGTGTTCATGACGGGCCTGACCGAGCCCGAGCACGTATTGAAGGCGTTCCGAGTCGGCGGCGTCGATTACGTGACCAAGCCGTTGGACACCGACGTGGTGGTGGCCAGGCTGCGAACCCATTTGCGCAATGCGCGCAGCCTGACGGCGGCCTTCGATGCGATTGATGCGGCGGCGCGCGCAGTGGTGGCGCTCGACGCGCGCGGGCTGCCCATCTGGAAGACGGGCAAGGCTCGGATCTGGTTGGCGGCGTACTTTGGTTGCGCGGAGGATGCGGCGGAGCTGCCGGCGCCCTTGGCAGAATGGGTGGCACGCAATCTGGCGGCCGGACCGGCGGCTGAACCCTTGGTGATGGTCAGCGCACGAGGGCGTTTGACCTTGAGTCTGTCGGCATCACGGCGCAGCGGCGAGACGTTGCTACTGTTGCAGGAGACGGCGCCGTTGGCAACGGCTTACGGTCTGACGCCGCGTGAGGCCGATGTTTTGCGCTGGCTGGCCAAGGGAAAAACAAATCGGGATATCGCCGAGATACTGGGCATGTCGCCACGAACGGTGAACAAACATCTGGAACACATCTACGTCAAACTGGGCGTGGAGACGCGCGCCGCGGCGGCGGCGCTGGCGGTGCGGCAGGGGGAGGCCTTTTAAAGCGCTTAGCGTTACCGCATCTCACGGAAATTCGACGTCGCCGCGAAAGATCGAACGTCTATGCAGCTCAGACAACTTGAGAAACCCGCCTGGCAAGATCCCCCTTGAGCAGCGCCGCCAACTGGATCAGACCATGCGTCAGGCGAGCTCGATCAATCGCCCCTCCCAACGACACACGAAGCGCCAAGGGACTGAACGACCCCGTGGAAAACGACGCCGAATCCGTGACACTCACACCTTGTTCAAGCGCGGTTTGTATAAGCCGGTACAGATCGATATGGCCCGGCAACTGCAGCCAGAGGTGCAGCCCATTCGGGTCGGCCTGAATATCCCCCGGAAGGATCGATGCCGCGATAGCTTGCCGATGGTGCAGCTCACTCCTGACCTGCGCCATCCATTGAACCGCAGCGCCCGTCTCGATCCACGTCGATGCCATTTCCGTCATCCAGGGCGTGGGCATCAGCGCCAGCGAACGCAGGGCGTCAAGCACGGGCGTCAACGGCTCGCCGGCAGGTACGACCAGGTAAGCGGTTCGCAAGCCGGGCGCGATGCATTTCGATAGCGTCGACACGTAGTAAACGGGCGCCGACGCCGTGTTGGCAGCCAACGAATACATCGTGCTTGGCGGCCGCTCGGCCAACAGCCAGTACGGATCATCTTCAATGACGGGCAGCGCATACTTCTTTGCCACCTGCAGCAGCTCAGTTCGCCGCTCGGTGGACAGCGTCAGCGCGGTCGGGTTTTGAATCGTCGGATTCAAGTACAGCATTGCCGGGCGATGCTTTTGGCACACGCGCTCGAGGTCGGCGGGATCCATGCCGAATGCATCCGACTTCACCCCGACGGCCACCCGCTGCAGCAAGCGTGCGGCGGCCAGAAAGCCAGGGTAAGTCAGCACATCGCACGCAATCGCATCCCCGGCCTGGCTCCTGGCCAGAAGCAGGGCCGCAATGGCAGTTTGCGCGCCGGGGCAAACCACGATCCGATCCATGTCCGTGCTGCCAAGCACCGGCCGCAACCATTTCGCCCCGGCTGCACGATGTCGCGCGTCCCCCGCACCCACGTGATAGCTCATCAGATCCATCGCGCTTGCCGCGACCTGCGTCGCGCCACTGCCTTGCGCAAGCATGTCTGAAAACGCTGCGCTGCTGAGCAACGGCGGGATGTTCATCCCGAGATCGATCGTGCCGCCCGTTGCCAACCCGGAATAGGCCACGTAAGTCCCGCCCGCCCCCTGCGCCTCCAGAATCCCTTTCTGGCGAACTTCCGAGTAGGCCCGCGTGACGGTCGTGAGATCGACGCTCAATGCCTGGGCCAGCTCACGCTGCGTGGGCAGGCGGTCGCCGGGCCGAAGCACACCGTCCTCCACCGCGGTGACGATCTGCGTGGCGATTTGCTGATATCGGGAGCCCGCACCGGCAGTAAGGGGCCGCACCCACGACATGCTTGCTTTTTTCAGGCGACGCGAGAGAGCCATGTCTGATCTTCTTCCAGGGATTTTGGCCGCTTCCGCAGGTGGCAATCACGTACGGGCCGGGCAATTCAACTTCTTGTATGGATTTTGGCGGTAGAATTCGCAATCTTGTATGGATTTTAGCACTCGCTCCGCGCCCTCCTGACCCCGTTCAGCGTCCACGAGTAGCGATCAAGCTGCTGAAGCAGCGATTTGAGGCAATGATGAATTTCTGGGTTCCTTTAGTCTTCGGCATATTCAAGCTCGGCGTGCTGGCCGTGTGCATGTTCCTCGCCATCAAGTCCCATCGCGAAGGCGCCAGAAAAGAGAAGGAGAAGAAGGAGCTGGAGCGCCTGGAAAGCCTCAAAGCGCTGGCTCAGGAACCTTGAGCACACCAGCCTCACCCTGAGATGGATGCCCAGGATCGCATCCAGGCATAAAAAAATGCGGCTCGAGTGAGCCGCATTTGATATCAGGAAAATTTAGATTGGCTGAGGCGCGACGAAGTGAGACACCTTCGGCGGCGCATCGCCGATGTGGAAACCGCGCACTTCGGCCTGCTGGTCCGCGTCGGCGTGGGTCACACGCTCATGCTGGCGCAGGTGTTCAAGCCATGACGTCACCAGGAAGTATTCCAGGTAGCGACCGGGCTGCGCCGCGTCTTCGAAGATGCCCCACGCGTAGGCCCCATCGCGGCGGCGCTCGGCGCCGGCATGCTGCATGGCCTGCACGAAGTCCGCGCCGCGCGCCGGGTCGATCAGGTATTCCACCGTGATCATCACCGGACCGCGATCATGCGACACGTGCTGGTCGATCAGGGGTTCGGGCCAGTGCATCGACGGCGCAAGGTCCAGGTCGGCGCCAAGCTGCAGCTTGGCCTTGCGGGTCAGCAGCATCGCGATCACCGAGCCGGCGGCGGCGATCAGCATCGCGGCGGGAACGCCGGCATGCACTGCAGCTTGGCCCCAGATCATGCTGCCCGCGGACATCGAGCCGAAGAACACCGTCACGAAAATCGCCAGGCCACGGGCACGCACCCAGTCCGGCAGGGCAACCTGGGCGGACACGTTCAGCGAGGTCAGCACCATGATCCACGACGCGCCGGCCAGGAAGCTGAACGCACCGGCCACCACGGGATGCGGGATCACCGCAAACACCACCAGCGTGAGCGCCGTGCCCAGCGTGCCGGCCATGACGCTGCGGTCCGGACCCAGCTTCTTGCGCAGCGGCGGCAGCACCATCGCACCGATCACCGCACCGGCCCCGACGCAGCCCAGGATGATGCCGTAGAGCATGGCGCCACCCTGTAGCACCTGACGCACGATCACCGGCAGCAGCGCCCAGTAGGCGCTGGCAAACAGAAAGAAAGCAACGGCACGGACCAGCGTGGATTTGAGCGGCTTGCTGTGCAGCGCAAAGCGCAGGCCGGCACGCATGGCATGAAACAGCTGCTCGCGGGGCAGACGCTTTTCGGCGGCAACCGGCGGCTTCCACCAGATGAGCGCGGCCACAACCACGATGAAGCTGACCGCGTTCACAAAAAACGGAATCGCCACGCCCAGGCTGGTGATCAGCACGCCGGCCAGCGCCGGGCCAATGGCGCGGCTGACGTTGATGCCCACGCTGTTCGTCGCGATGGCCTGCTGCAGCGACGGACGCGGCACGAGGCTGGGCACGATGGCCTGCCAAGCGGGCGCCGACAGCGCCGTGCCAATGCCCATCAGCAACGTAAAGCCCAGCAGCACCCACGGCGTCGTGAGGCCAAACCACACCACCAGGCCCAGCGCCAGGGCGATGAAGCCCATCGCGATCTGCACCATCAACAGCAGCTTGCGGCGGTCCATCGTGTCGGCCAACGCGCCGGCCAGGAGCGACAGCAGGAACACGGGCAACGCGCCCGCCGTCTGCACCAGCGCCACGAACATGGGCGAGGGCGACAACGACGTCATGAGCCATCCGGCGCCCACGTCATGCATCCAGGTTCCGATGTTGGACAGCACGGTGGCAACCCAGATCACGGAGAAGGCGGAGTAGGCGAAAGGCGAGGACGGCTGGGCGTCGGCGGGGCGGGTGTCGGCGGTCGTCATGGGAGGCTCCGGGGCTGCCGGTCGATACAAGAAAAAAAAGCCCGCGGCATCGGCCGCGGGCCTGGGATTTAGCGAGCGATGACAGGCGCAGCGACGGGCGCGATAGCGTCGTGGGCGGTCTGCGTGCGCTGGCTGGCCTTGTGCACCATCGTGTAGGCATAGTCCACGCCCATGCCGTACGCGCCCGAGTGCTCCTTGACGATCTCCATCACGGCATCGTACGAATCGCGGCGAGCCCAGTCGCGCTGCCATTCCAGCAGCACTTGCTGCCACGTGACCGGCACGACGCCAGCCTGGATCATGCGTTGCATGGCCATGTCATGCGCTTCCTTCGACGTGCCGCCCGACGCGTCGGAGACCATGTAGATCTCGTACTCGCCTTCCAACATGGCGCACAGCGCGAAGGTGGTGTTGCAGACTTCGGTCCACAGGCCGGCCACGATCACCTTCTTGCGGCCGTTGGCGGCGAGCTGGTCGCGCACCTTCTGGTCATCCCACGAGTTCATCGAGGTGCGTTCCAGCACTTTCTTTTCCGGGAAGACATCGAGCAGTTCGGGGTAGGTGTATCCCGAGAACGATTCGGTTTCGACGGTGGTGATGATGGTCGGAATGTCGAACGCCTTGGCGCCCTTGGCCAAACCCACGACGTTGTTCTTCAGCGTCTGGCGATCGATCGACTGCACGCCGAAGGCCATTTGCGGTTGATGATCGATGAAGATGATCTGGCTGTTTTCGGGGGTCAGCACTTCGAGCTTGGCGGTGGAGTTGGTCATGTCAGTGTCCTTGAAGAAGTAGGTTCGGGGTGTTGCTTGCAGCGCGTTGCTGCGATGAACAGAACTATATTCTTCGGGACAATCCGCCGGTAGATGGCTATTTTTGCCTTCATCGTTCTTTTTATGGAACGATGATCGGCCACAGGACTGCGCAGCGACGGTTCGGGGCAACATGGGTATCATCCGCAGTCCTGCCGCTCAGACCGGCTTCAGCACCCCGCATCCGATCCCATGCAATGCCCTCGCTGCAATTGGCAGAACCCGGCCGCCAACAAGCTGTGCTTCAGCTGCAAAGCCGTACTACCGGTTACTGTCCAGGCGGCGCCCGCCCAGCGCCCCGGCCCGGGCGGCGACGCCCCCGTCTTTCCCAGCATCTGGGCCCGACTGGCCGCCACGGCGATTGATGCCGTGGTCATGGCGACCGCGATGGTCGGTCTGTCCATGGCTGCTTCATACACCTATCAGGGCCTCACGGGAGTAGACCGGCCCACGCTGCTGGCAATAGCCGGCGGGCTGCTGGGCTTGCTGCTGCCCGCCTTCATGGACGCCTGGGGCAATGGCTCCCCCGGCAAACGTCTCTTGAAGCAGCGGGTGGTGACGCGCAAGGGCAGCTCACCGGGACTGTTGCGCTCGATCTGGCGCCATATCCTGAAGTATTCGCTGAACCTGGCGTTACCCGGCATCTTCCACCACATACAGCAGGCGGTTTTTGGCGAGCGCGCCATGCACAACTCCCTCGCCGGCACTCATGTGGTGTCCAGCCAGGCCAATCCCCGGGCCGTGCTGCCCGCGCTGGCTCGGGTCCGCGCCGTCACGGGCGCCGGCCGTTTTCTGTTCATCGTGTTCGGCATGGTGGGGCTGGTCCTGGCCGGCATGGTGATCGCGGTCGTCGCCCTGGACAAGGATGACGCAGACAATCCGCTGCGCGCCGACGTCATACGCCTGGATCTCGTGTCGGATCCCGTGCGCCTGCTCGCGGAAAGCCACTATCAGCGCACCAAAACGTTTGCGCCCGACATGGCCGCGCTCGGCGTGACGCCTGAATCGCTGCGAACCAGCGGGTTCAGCAAGCTGGAGATGAATCCCGTCAACGGCGTGCTGCGCTTTACCATCGCGGGCGATCCGGGCACGGCGGATTCGCCGTCGCTGGGCGGCAAGCACCTGGTCTATCTGCCCGAGCTGAGGTCCGAAAAGAAGGGCGGCGGCGTGCGCCGATGGCAATGCGGCAGCGACGACATCCCGCGCGAAGACCGCCCCTACAGTTGCCGTCACGAAGCCGGCGCCCTGGCGCGCTAATCCGATCTTCCGAACAGAGAACCTTGCGCATGTCCAGCCTGATCGAATCCATCCACCGCGCCGATGACGGCGGCGACCTTGCCCAAATGCTTGCCTTGTGCGAACAAGGGCTGCGCGAACAGCCGGATCTCGCCGTCATGTGGGCACTGCGCGCCCGCTATCACGACCAGCGCCGCGCGTACGCGCAGCGTGACGCAGACCTGGACCGCGCGTTGGCGCTTGATCTGCAATGCAGCGACGCCATTCGCTTGCGAGTCACCGCGCTCTACGACGCGGGCCAACAGCAGAACGCCTGGCGCCTCCTGCGCGAGGCCCTGACACGTGCGCCGTCGCACTTCGGATTGCTGATGGCCGAGGGCTATCTGTTGATCAACGACGGTCAACTGGACGACGCCATTGCAAGCTGGACCCGCGCCTCGCAAATACGCCCCTTCGCCGCGGCGCCGCATTGCTACATCGGATCCAACCTGCATAACGCAGGCCGCTACCAGGACGCTTTGCCCTACCATCAGCGCGCCGTCGCGCTGGCGCCCAACAACGGTGGCTTTCTTTACGACGCCGGCAACAACTACCGCCGTCTGGGTGACCTGAACAACGCCATCGCGATGTTCGACCGCGCCCGCGCCATCCTGGGCGAGGAGAACGCGATCCAGCACAATCGCGCCTCGTGCCTCCAGGCGCTCGGACGCCATGAAGACGCAGTGGAGGAATGGACCAGCCTGCTGCGCCGCGAACCCGACTGGGACTGGCCCCTGGAGGGCAAGGCGCGCTCGCTGCATCGCCTGGGCCGAGGCGACGAGGCGGCGTCGCTATGGCGTCGCCTGGACGCGCTCTCGGACAGCGGCTGGGAAGGCCGCAAGGAGCAAGCCCGCGAGTATGTGCGCAGCGGCGACCCGGAGTTGGCTGAACAGGCATTGCAGGGCCTGGACCCGCTGTCCAGCGACGACGACCAGCTGCTGTTCGTCGCCGGCAATGCGCAGCGCGACCAGCGCCGCTGGGAGGCCGCGCTGACCTATTACCTGCGCGGCTACGAACTCGCGCCCGACAACGACTTCCTGCCCGGCAATGCAGCCGACATGCTGAACAGGCTGGAACGCCACGACGAAGCCTTGCCCTTGTCCGAGGTCGCGATCTCGCTGGATCCCGATTGGCTGAAGTGGCGCCGCGCACGCATCGAGGCGCTGACCCACCTGGGGCGCGCAACCGAGGCCGTGACCGACGCAGACCAGGCGATGGCGCGCTGGCCCGACAGCGGTCCCCTGCACGCCGAACGTGTCAATGCGCTGATCGCCGCCAGCCGGTATGAGGAGGCGCTTGCAGCCTGCGACCGCCTTATAGCGCTGGATCCCGACTACCGCAGCTGGGCGCTGTTCTCACGCGGGGAAATTTACGGCCACATGAAGCGGCATGCTGAATCGGCGCTGGCATTCCGCCAAGCATCCGCCTCGTACCAGCAGAACGGCAAGCCTCAGTTCCAGGAGCTGTCGATGCAGAATGCGCTGGCTGCAGAACAGGCCGCGGCCGCGCCACGTGGAATCCTCAGCCGACTGTTTGGCCGCAAATAGGTGTCGAGATTCATTGCTTCCCAGGTTGAATTCACGCGCCGCAAAGCTAAGAAATGAAATCCTTAAGGCAAGCGCCTGGGCGATAAAAAGGGTCGCGGAACGCGACCCCCTCACGACTTAGCGGCAAAAAAAGATCAGCGACGATGAACGAACGTGGGGCGCGAAGGTTGAATGCTCGCGAAGTTCGAGTCGCCGAGCTGCCAAAAGCAAGAGCCGTCTGTCCCATGGGACAGACGACGTCAGGATGTCTCAATGTACCGATCCTGGAGGCAGTTAACTGGAGGGTGATGCCGCTCACGCTTTTTTATGCAGCGAGAGCACATCTACCCCTCAAAGTCCGCACGTTTATGGAGTGGGCAATTTCGCTTGCTTGGCAAGCTTGATCTGACCCTCAACTCCGACCCGCTGTCTTTCAGACGTGCACGGCATGCACGGCCTGACCGTGTGGCGGCATCGCCACGCGAACCCGTAGAGCGATGAAGAGCGCAGCGAGGATCATCACGCCTCCTGCCGTCACAAAGACGCCGATCACTCCGCCGAATCCGAACACCATGCCACCCAGCGCGGCCCCCGCTGCGATGGACGACTGCACGCATGCAACCACCATACCTCCAGCCGTTTCAGCCTGATCAGGAACCGCTCGCGCGACCCAGTTCGACCACGCCACTGGGACACCTCCGAAGGCGAGCCCCCAAAGCGCGACCAACAGCATCAGCCCGGTCTTGTCCACAGGAAGCCAAATCATGGCCAGGGCCGCGACGCCGACCAGCGCAGGCATCCAGACGAGCGTGGCGCGCAGGCTGCGCTCCATTATCCAACCCGCAACCAAAGTCCCGACGAAGTTGGCGATACCGAAGCCAAGCAACATCAGAGACAGATCCTGCACGTGGATATGCGCAACGCTCTCGAGCGCGGGACGTATGTAGGTGAAAAGTGCAAACTGACCCGTGTGAGCCAACACGCATCCGGTCATGCCCGCTGCAATGCCAGGACGTCGAAGCAACTCCAGCACCGTCGCAGTCTGCAGCAATTTGCGCGGCGCCATACGGGGCAACGTGAGCACCTGGAAAAGGAGCGTAACGATGCCCACCGCGGCGGCCGCCAAGAAGGCGCTGCGCCAGCCGTAGAGTTCACCCAGGTAGCTGCCGAGCGGCACGGAAACAACCGTGCCCACTGCGATGCCACTGAAGATTATTGAAAGTGCGCGTGGGACAAGCCTGGCCGGAACCAGGCGCATCGCAACCGCAGCCGCCATTCCCCAGAAACCACCCAAGGCAAGGCCCAGAAGGACTCGCATCGCCAACAGCATCGGCAGGCTCAAGGAAATCGCCACCAGCAGATTGGAGGCGATCATCAATACGGTGAACCCAAGCAAGACCAGTCGGCGATCAAACCCGCGTGTCAGGCGCGGCACCAACAAACCGGCGAACAGCGCCACAACGGCAGTTACGGTGACGGCTTGGCCCGCAAGGGCCTCCGACACACCAAGATCCGCTGCCATCGGGGTCAGCAGGCTGGCGGGGAGGTACTCCGCAGTAAGCAACCCGAACACGCCCATCGCAAGAGAAAAAACGGCTACCCACGCCGGCGTGTTCACCTCCTGAGCCACTGCATCCTTCACATCATTTCTCATTTCAAACAACTCCTGAATATCTCAGGCAGGAAGTCTAGGGCCGCATTCCAGGATGATCTATGATAAAAAGTCCTGAGTTTTTAACCGAAACACCTGAAATGATAGAAGGCCGCTCCTTCGTTCTGTCATCCGACCTCATCAGTGAGCTGCTGACAGGCATGCGGTTGCGCGGGGTGCAGTACCGCCGCGTTCAAACCGGTCCATCGTTCGGCTTCGATTTCGACGCCAGGCCTGGATACAGTTATTTCCACTACCTCGCGGTCGGCAACGCAGTCCTGCGTGCGCATGACGGTGCAGTTCATGAACTCACCGCCGGCAGCGCCGTGTTTTTGCCGCAAGGCGGCGGACATCAGCTCCTTTCGGATCCGAACGCCTCTTTCCAACCGATCGACACGTTCGACGTGGCGCCATTGGGCGAGGCTGTTAGTGGGGTCGATACTTGCCCCAGTACACATTCGACGCCCAGCGCCGTCCTCTTCTACGGCTGCATGGAGTTCGACCTAGGCGGTATGCAGGGACTGGCAAAGCTGATGCCGGATGCCATGTTGGCCGATACGGACGGGACGAGGTATCCCGGCTTGCGTGAGATCCTGGACGCCATGAAGCGTGAGATATGCTCTGGCCGCATCGGCTTCGCTGGCATCCTGGCGCGGCTTGCCGAGGTGGCGGCAGCGATGATCACGCGTGGGTGGATTGAATGCGGTTGCGAGAGCGCTTCCGGACTCGTAGCTGCCTTGCGCGACCCCCGTCTCGCCCGCGCCATCTTGGCGTTACATCGCTCGCCCGGTAAGGAGTGGACAGTCGCGGAGCTGGCTGCAGAATCGCATGTTTCTCGATCGGTCTTTGCCCAACGCTTTCAGGCGACCCTGGGGGTTCCGCCTCTGCGCTACGCGACAGAACTCAAGATGCGCCTCGCCAACCAATGGCTGACTCAGGACAGGCTGTCGATCGACGCAGTGGCGCATCGTCTGGGCTATACCTCGCAAGCTGCGTTCAGTCGGGCGTTCAAGCGCATCAGCGGCCAATCGCCTGGCGCGACGCGGCGAACGGCGGCATAACCAGCACACTCTTCTTTGCATGCCCGATGTAGAAATCGGCCGCGCGAGCGGCCGTTTCTACTTTCACGAGCGAGATTGCGACAAGGAACAGTAAATGGCGGGAGAACGATGCTGTTCACGCTGCGACCGACTTTGTTCCGCGCGACCGACTTTATTTCCCGTTTTCACACCGCCGCCCCGCTCTCCCGCCTCACTCCACCGTCACACTCTTCGCCAGATTCCGCGGCTTATCCACATCCGTACCCCGCGCGCATGCCGTGTGATACGACAGCAACTGCAGCGGCACCGTGTGAAGAATCGGCGACAGCTTGCCGTAGTGTTCCGGCATGCGGATCACGTGCATGCCTTCGGCGCTCTGAATCTTGCTGTCGGCGTCGGCAAACACATACAACTCACCGCCACGCGCGCGCACTTCCTGCATGTTGGACTTCAGCTTTTCCAGCAGTTCGTCCTTGGGCGCGATGGTGACGACCGGCATGTGCTCGGTGACCAGCGCCAGCGGGCCGTGCTTGAGTTCGCCGGCCGGGTAGGCTTCGGCGTGGATGTAGCTGATTTCCTTGAGCTTGAGCGCGCCTTCCAGGGCGATCGGGTAGTGCATGCCGCGGCCCAGGAACAGGGCGTTTTCTTTCGAGGCAAAACGGTCGGCCCAGGCCATGATCTGGGGTTCCAGCGCCAGCACCGAACCGATGGCGGACGGCAGGTGGCGCAGGGCCTTCAGGTGCTCGGCTTCCTGCTCTTCCGTGAGGTTGCCGCGCGACTGCGCGAGCGTCAGGGTCAGGAGGAACAGCGCGGTGAGCTGGGTGGTGAAGGCCTTGGTCGAGGCCACGCCGATTTCGACGCCGGCGCGCGTGATGTACGACAGCTTGCACTCGCGCACCATGGCGCTGGTGGACACGTTGCAGATGGTCAGCGTGTTTTCCATGCCCAGCGATCGGGCGTGCTTCAGCGCGGCCAGCGTGTCGGCGGTTTCGCCGGACTGCGAGATCGTGACGACCAGCGAGCGCGGGTTCGGCACGCTGTCGCGGTAGCGGTATTCGCTGGCGATTTCGACGGCGACCGGGATCTTGGCGATGGATTCGATCCAGTACTTGGCGGTCAGGCCGGCGTAGTAGCTGGTGCCGCAGGCCAGGATCAGCAGCGAGTCGACTTCCTTGAAGATCTTGTAGGCGTCGTCGCCAAAGAGTTCAGGCGTGATGGACTCGATGTCTTGCAGGGTGTCGCCGACCGCGCGCGGCTGCTCGAAGATTTCCTTCTGCATGTAGTGGCGGTAGGGACCCAGTTCGGCGGCGCCGGTGTGCACGTGAACGGTGTGCACTTCACGGTCGACGTTCTTGCCGGCGGCGTCGACGATCCAGACGCGCGAGAGCTGCAGGTCGACGACATCGCCGTCTTCCAGGTAGATGATCTGGTCGGTCGTGCCGGCCAGCGCCAGCGCGTCGGACGCGAGGAAGTTTTCGTTCTGGCCCACGCCCACCACCAGCGGCGAGCCTTGGCGCGCGCCGACCACACGGTGCGGTTCGTCGCGGCAGAACACGGCAATCGCATACGCGCCATGCAGGCGGCGCACGGCGTTCTGCACCGTTTCGAAGAGGTCGCCGGAATACAGGTGATTCACCAGGTGCGCGATGACCTCGGTGTCGGTCTGGCTCTCGAAGACATAGCCGACGGCTTGCAGCTCGGCGCGCAGCTCGTCGTGGTTTTCGATGATGCCGTTGTGGACGAGCGCGATGCGCGGCTCGTCGTTGCCGAGGTGCGAAAAGTGCGGGTGGGCGTTGTGCGTGGCGGGCACGCCATGCGTGGCCCAGCGGGTGTGGGCGATGCCGGTGAAGCCTTGGACCTTGTCCTGCGCAACCTGATCGGCCAGCTCGGCCACGCGCTGCGTGCTGCGCGTGCGGCGCAGATGGCCGTCGGCGTAGACGGCGACGCCGCAAGAGTCATAGCCGCGGTATTCCAGGCGCTTCAGGCCTTCAACGAGGATCGGGGTGATGTCGCGCTGGGCGACGGCGCCAACAATGCCGCACATAGGAGTGACTCCGGGTAAGTTCAGTACGGACGCATTGTGCGCGCCCCTTCAAGAAATTTGATTTCTTTATGTTGGCCTTTCTGGCATTTAATTCCCTTACATAAGTGTGATTAAATTATCTTTCGTCCAAGTGACAGTTTTGAATTAATCATGCAAAACACACCAAATCCGCTGCCCGAACTCGATGATCTGGACCGGCGCATTCTTGAACAGTTACAAGAAGACAGCTCGCTGACCAACCAGGACCTGGCCGCGCGCGTGCACGCGTCGCCCCCGACCTGCCTGCGGCGGGTGCGGCGATTGGTGGAAGAAGGGGTGATCGATCGCCAGGTGGCGATCCTGTCGGCCGAGAAGCTGGGCAGCACGCTGACGGCGATCGTGGAGATCACGCTGGATGTGCAGGCCGCCGAAAGCCTGGACGCGTTCGAGCAAAGCATGCTGACCGAACCCGCGGTGCTGCAGTGCTACCGGGTGTCGCCGGGTCCGGATTTTGTGGTGATCGCGCAAGTGAAGGACATGCCGGCGTACCACGCGCTGGTGCACCGGGCGTTCACGGCGCAGGCCAACGTGCGCAATGTGCGCACGTTTTTTTCGGTGCATCGCGCCAAGTTCGAGACGCGGATCGATGTGCGGGGTTGAGGCGCGGCTTTAGAACAGCCGCAGAGGCGGTTTACTTGCGACCCACCAACCGCTCAAACTGCGCCAGATAGCGATTCCCCATCTTCTGCACGTCATGCTCATTGCGCACGTACTCATACGCGCGCTCGGTGACCTCATGACGAAACGCCGCGTCATCCAGGCAACGCGCCATGCCGGCCGCCATCGCCTGATGATCACCCACGGCGCATAGCACGCCGCGGCCGTCGGCCAGGCTTTCCTTCAGGCCACCGGCGTCGGTGGAGACGACCGGCACGCGTTGCAGGAAGGCGTCCAGCACGCTGCTGCCCAGCGCTTCTTCCTCGGAGCTCATGACGAAGACATCGAGGATGCTGTAGAAGTCTTCCACGCCCTTCCTAAAGCCGGCAAAGCGGTAGACGTCTTCGATGCCCAGCTTGCGGGCCTCGTCCTTGGCCTGCTGTTCGCGATCGCCGCCGGCGCCGAAATGCAGGAAAACGAAGTCGCGGCGCGTCTTGGCCAGTTCACCGACGGCGCGCACGAGCGTGACCGGGTCCTTGTCGCGGATCAGGGCCGCGGAGGTCGCCATGACCTTCTTGCCCTGAAGGTCGAACTCGCGCACCAGGTTGGCGACGTTCTCGGCGTTGATCTGATGGGGTTCGACGGCGCTGCGGATGATGACAGGTTCGATGCCCAGGCGGCGCGGCTCGCCCGCGGCCATCTCGCTGATGGCAACAAACAGATCCGTGTGGCGCCACTTGTAGCCGGTCTTCCATTCGTCGCCCGGCTTGACCACGAACGACGTGCGGCGCGAGAACACCACCGGCCGGCGGTGCTGCCATTTGGTCAGCACGGCCCACGTGATGGTGTTGGCGGTCTGCGCGTGGATGATGTCGTAGCGGCCGGCGCCGGCCAGAAACGCAAGCTGTCCGGGCACGTTGCGCACGGTGTGTGCGACAAATCCTTCCTGGCGGGCGCGCTCGGCCAGCGGCGCGCCTTCGCGGCACATCACTTCGACGTCATGGCCCGCCTTGCGGAAGGCGCGCATGCAATACAGCGTCTGGCGTTCGCCGCCGCGCCAGCCTTTTTCGAAGTTCAGTTGCAGGATCTTCATGCGCGGCCGATGCCCGAGTATTCAAAGCCCAGGCCGCGCACGTCGGCCGGCGTGTACAGATTGCGGCCATCGATGATGAGCGGCGTCTTGAGCAGCGCCTTGACGCGATCGAAGTCGGGCGCGCGGAAGACCTTCCATTCGGTGGCGATGAGCAGCGCGTCCGCGCCGTCCAGCGCGTCGTACATGTCGGTGGCGAAGCTGACGCCTTGATGGCCGGCCAGCACGCGGCCGGCTTCGTGCATGGCCACGGGATCGTAGGCGCGCACTTCGGCGCCGCGGCGCGTGAGTTCGGCGATGACGGTCAGGCTGGGCGCCTCGCGCATGTCGTCGGTGTTGGGCTTGAAGGACAGGCCCCACAACGCGATCTTGCGGCCGCTCAGGTCTTCGCCAAAGCGCGCGACCAGCTTTTCGGAAAGGCGGAACTTCTGCGCGTGGTTCGCGGCTTCGGCGGCCTCGATGACGCGCATCGGCAGGCCGTGTTCGGACGCGGTGTTGGCGAGGGCTTGCACGTCCTTAGGAAAGCACGAGCCGCCGTAGCCCGCGCCGGGATACAGGAAGTGATAGCCGATGCGCGGATCCGCGCCAATGCCGCGGCGCACCTGTTCGACGTCGGCGCCCAGCACTTCGGCCAGGTTCGCCATTTCGTTCATGAACGAGATGCGCGTGGCCAGCATGGCGTTGGCGGCGTACTTGGTCAGCTCGGCGGAGCGCACGTCCATCACCATCAGGCGGTCGTGCGTGCGCTGGAAGGGCTCGTAGATGCGGCGCATGACGCCGATCGTGTAGTCGTCGTCCGCGCCGACGATGACGCGGTCCGGACTCATGAAATCGTTGATGGCCGCGCCTTCCTTCAGGAATTCCGGATTGGACGCCACCGTGAACGGCAGATCCACACCGCGCTCGGCCAGTTCCTTGGCGACCGCGGCGCGTACCTTGTCGGCCGTGCCGACCGGCACCGTGGACTTGTCCACGATCAGCTTGCGCGAGGTCATGTGGCGCGCGATGTTCTGCGCGGCCGCCAGCACGTACTTGAGGTCGGCCGAACCGTCTTCGCCAGGCGGGGTGCCCACCGCGATGAACTGGACATCGCCGAATGCCACGCTCTGCGCGACGTCATCGGTGAAGTGCAGGCGCCCGGCCTGCACGTTGCGGCGCACCAGGTCTTCGAGGCCCGGCTCGTAAATGGGGATGCCGCCCTGGCGCAGCAGCGCGATCTTGGCCGCGTCCACGTCCAGGCACATGACATCGTTGCCCATGTCGGCCAGGCACGCTCCCGACACCAATCCTACGTAACCGGTACCCACGACCGTGATTTTCATGCCTGTGCGCCTTCAAATAGGTAATCTTTGCGCCCGGAAAGTGAAACCGGGCGCCGGCCGCCATTATAGAAGCGGCCCGCGCCCGGGGGTCCGAGCGGGTTTCAAGCGGCAGTAGCGGCCCCTAGGCCCGCAGTTTGTTGAAGCGGACGGTGTTGACCACCACGGCCAGCGCCGCGCACACCGTGCCCAGAACCAGAGCCAGCCCTGGTCCGTGGGCCGCGCTGACGCTGAAGGCGATGGCCACCAGAGCGGTGCCGAAGCTCTGCCCGAAAACCCGCGTCGTGGCCTGCAGGCCGCCAGCCGCACCGCTGCGCAGCCGGGGCGCGGCAGACAGCAGCGCGCGGTTGTTCGGCGTCTGGAAAAAGCCGAAGCCCACGCCGGCCACGAACATGCCGGCGATGACGGGCCAGTTCGACACCGTGGACGGCAAGAGCGCCAGCCAGAGCATGCCCGCAACCATCGTGGCCGCGCCGATGCCGCTGAGCGTGGCGGCGGAATAGCGGTCGGACAGACGTCCGGCCAGCGGCGCGATGATGGCCGTGCCGACCGGCCACGCGCCCATCAGCAGGCCCACTTCCAGATAAGGCCGGCCAAGCACCTGCTGGAAGTAAAACGGCAGCGACACATAGGAAGCCATCTGCGCGGCAAAGGTGCAGGCCGACGCGCCCACCGCAAACGCCAGCGGCCGGATGCGCAGCAGGTCCACCGGCACCAGCGGCGCGGTCTGCTGGCTGGCGCGCCGCACCAGCACCAGACCCGCCACCGCCGAGATCGCGACCAGGCCGATGCCGCGCAGCAGGTCCTCGCCCATCATGTCCACGCCGGAGATGAACACGCCCAGCGTCGCCATGCAGAGCAGCGCGCTGACCCAATCCAGCTTGACGTTGTTGCGGGGCACTTCGGGCAGATGACGCAGGCCGAACATGGCAAGCGCGCAGATCGGCAGGTTGACGGCAAAGATCCACGGCCAAGGCGCCACGGACAGGATCGCCGAGCCGATGGTGGGGCCAAGCACCGACATCACTGCCACCGTGGTGGCGTTGATGCTGATGCCCCGCCCCAACATCTTGAGCGGATAGATGTTGCGCACCAGGCCGCCGAACATGCACATGAGCGTGGCGGCGCCCAGCCCCTGGAACACGCGCGCGGCGGTCAACTGCCACAACGTGCCGGCCAGCGCGCAGCCCAGCGAGGCCAGCGTGAACAGCACCAGCCCGAACGTGAACATGCGGCGAAAGCCGATGCGCTCGGCCAGCGCGGACAGCGGCAAGAGCGCCATCACGACGGCCAGGTTGTAAGCGTTGACGATCCAGACCGCCTGCGCGGGCAGGGCGTCGAGATCCTTGGCGATCGTGGGCAGCGCCACGTTGGCGATGGTGGTGTCCAGCACCGACAGGCTGATGCCCGTCATCACGGTGGCCGCCGCCCAGTACCGGCGCGGCGCCGGCAAGCCGTCGGGCGGCGCGGGCTTGGCCCCGCCCCCCGCAGCCGCCTCCTGTTCCTGCGTCACGACTTCTTTACCGGGCGTTGCCATCCGTCAACGGTGATCTGCTTGGGACGCGACACCGTCAGCTTGTCGGCCGGTGCGTCGCGCGTGAGGGTGGTGCCGGCGCCCAGCGTGGCGCCGCGGCCGACGCGCACGGGCGCGACAAGCTGCGTGTCCGAGCCGATGAAGGCGTCGTCTTCGATGACGGTGCGGTGCTTGTTGACGCCGTCGTAGTTGCAGGTGATGGTGCCCGCGCCCACGTTCACGCGCGCGCCGATATCCGCATCGCCGATGTAGGCAAGGTGGTTCGCCTTGCTGTCCGCGCCCAGCACGCTTTTCTTGATCTCGACGAAGTTGCCGACGTGGCTGCGGTCGCCCAATTCGGCGCCGGGACGCAGGCGGGCGTAGGGACCCACGCGTGCATCGCGGCCCACTTCGGCCTGCTGCAGGTGGCTGAAGGCTTCGATCTGCGTGCCAGCGCCAACGCTGACATCGCGCAGCACGCAATGCGGGCCCACGCGCACGCCGTCGGCCAGCGACACCTGGCCTTCGAAGACGCAGCCCACGTCGATGAACACGTCGCGGCCGCAGGTAAGCGTGCCGCGCACGTCAAAGCGGGCGGGGTCGGCCAGCGTCACGCCGGCTTCGAGCTGGCGGCGGGCCTGCTCGGCTTGCCAGCGGCGCTCCAGTTCGGACTGCTGCACGCGGCTGTTCACGCCCAGCGTTTCCCATCCAGCGCCCGGCTGGGCCGCGCCCACGGGCACTTCGTCGACCACGGCCAGCCCGACCACGTCGGTCAGGTAAAACTCGCCCTGGGCGTTGTTGTTGTCGATGCGGGTCAGCCAGTTCTTCAGCTTGGCGGTCGGCGCGCTGAGGATGCCGGTGTTCACTTCCTTGATCTCGCGCTCGGCTTCCGAAGCGTCCTTGTGTTCGACGATGCGGCACACGTTGCCGTTGGCGTCGCGCACGATGCGGCCATAGCCGGTGGAATCGGCCAGCACTTCGGTCAGCACGGCGGCGCCCTGGCCGCGTGCTTCCAGCAAACGCTGCAGCGTTTCCGGCTGCACCAGCGGCACGTCGCCGTACAGCACCAGCGTGACATCGTCCTTGCCATCGCCTTCCAGCAGCAGCGGCACGGCCTGTTGCACGGCGTGACCCGTGCCCTGTTGCGGTTGCTGCAACACGAAATGCAGGTCGGGTTGGCCTTCGAACGCCTGCTTGACGCGATCGGCGCCATGGCCGACCACCACGATGATGCGCGCGGGCTTCAACTGGCGCGCGCTGTCCAGCACGTGCGACAGCATGGGTTTGCCGGCCAGCGTGTGCAGCACTTTGGGAAGGTCGGACTGCATACGTTTACCCAGTCCGGCGGCAAGAATCACAACATTAAGCATAAGTTCCAGTAGGTTGAGAGACGGGCGGGCGGCCTTGCGGCCGACCCGCGTGTCGATTGAAGGATGGGTTCAGGGCTTGCCGTCGGCAGGCCCGTTTTTCTTGGTGGTCTTGGCCGTGCGCTTGGTGGCGGCCGGCTTGCGCGCGGCGGCGGGTTTGGCGGACGGCTTTCCGGTCGTGGCGCGCGGCTCGGCCGACGCCTTGGGACTCGCGGGTTCGGCCTTGGCCTTTGCGGCGCCGGCAGCACCCGGTGCCTCCGGCGTGCCGGCGGGCATGGACGCGGCGGTGGCGGCGGCGATCTGATTGAACTGCTGTTGCAGCAGGTCCCACCACGCCTTGGACGCCGACTGCGCCGCGGCGCCCATCTGCTCGCTCATGGCGGCGGCCGATTCGGGTCCCGCGCCGGCGGATGCGCCCGTCCCTTCCGGGTTGATGCCGGACTGCGCGCCGGCGTTTTCCTTTTCCTTGGCAGCGGTCGCGCTGCTGGACGGCGCAGACCCTGCCGGCTTCGCAGCGGGCTTCAACCCCAGCGCGACTTCCAGCGGCGACGGCGCGGCGCCATCCTGGCTTGCGCCCATATCCATCCGCGATGCGCTGTCCACGAAGGCGCGCAAGGTGCTGATGGTGGAGCGCTGCACCTCCATGCCCTGGATGGTGCTGGAGAGCATGCTGAGATTCATGCGCAGCCAGTTTTCCACCGAGCGGAGCTCGGCGATGCGGCGGTCCAGGTCTTCAAGATTCATCGGCGGCGCCATGGGCAGGCTGCTGGCGAGGCCGCCGGGTCCGGTCAACCCGGCCCACGCCTGGCGCATCATCTCCATGCTGGCCAGCAGCGGATTGCCCGACAGATCAGAGCTCTGGCCCATGCCGGGCAGGACGAACGGGTTGTTGTATTGGTCGCTCATTCCAGGTCTCTCCATAGTCGGGTGTTTGCTGCCGGCGGCCGGGCTCACCCGGGCAGCAGTTGATTGTTCTCCACGCGCACGTGGTCGCCGGAGGCGAACGCGAACGGCTGCGCGCTACGGAACTGGCGCGTGCTGCCGTCATTCATGCGCACTGTGAGCTCATAGTGCGTCACTGTTTGTTGCTGTCTGATATTACGCTCAACTTCACGGCCTGCCAAAGCACCGCCGACCGCGCCCAGCACCGTCAGCGCCGTCTTGCCGTTGCCTCCGCCAAACTGATTACCCACAACGCCGCCAGCCACGCCGCCGGCGATGGTGCCGACCAGATGGTTGCTGTCGTCCTTGGTGGGCACCTGCACCTGGCGGATGGTCTGGACCACGCCGCAGGTCGCGCAGGCGGGCTGCGCGGGCGCCGCCGCCGGACGGGGAGCCTGAGCGGGCTGCGATTGCTGCGCCTGATGCATCTGACCGGCGGGCCTGCCCGCGCCCGGCGGCGCGGTGTTTGCGGCCGTGTTCGTGGCGGTGGCGGGTTCAGCTGCCGGCGCCGGCGCCAGGTTGGCGTCCTCGGGCCCGGCCTCGGCGACGGCGGCCTCCGCGTGCGGATTGGCCGACGGCGACGGCAGCCAGCCCAGCACGGCGGCCACGCCCACCGAGCACATGACGATGACGGCGATCGCCGCGGCGGCAAGCAGCGGATGCAAGCCGCGGCGCGGCGGCGCGGAAGAGGTCGAAGTATTCATGACGATGCTCCATCGTAACTAACCGGCAGTGGTATAGCACCCGCGCGCGGTTTCGGCATGTTGCGATGGTGACCCTTCATTGCAGGGCAGATGGAGGGTGGACAGGGTGGGGCATTCGTGGACAATAGGCCCATGGATTCGATCACGCTGACCCAACTGGAACAGGCAATCAACTACTGGCGCAACACGTCGCCCTCGGTGGGAGAAGAGTCGCGCCTGTGCCCCGAGGCAGCCGCGTTGGCCACCCCCTACGCGCTGATGATCATCGGCCATCAGCGCGAAATCGCCGCCACGGAACTCGGCGAAAAAGCGCGCGCCGCGCTGGCCGCGTGGGCGGCTGCAAAGGTCTGAGCAGGCTGGCGGCCAATGTCGCATCAACCCCGCAGCTATCCCCGCAGTTATCCCTTCAGCAGCGCCTGGATGTCATGCGTCAGGGCATCGACCCCGACATTGTTGTTGGCCAGCACGCGCGATTCGCCCTTGCCGTCCAGCAGGTAGAACGCGGCCGTGTGGTCCATCGTGTAGTTGCCGTCCTTGGTGGGCGCCTTGGCGTAGTACGCCTTGAACGACGCCGCCGCCTTCTTCACCTGGTCGGGCGTGCCGGTCAGCCCCAGGAATCGCGGGTCGAATGCCGTGACGTACTGCTTGAGGACCTCGGGCGTATCGCGCTCCGGGTCCACCGAGATCAGCAGCACCTGCACGCGATCGGCGTCCGGACCCAGCTTCTTCATGACTTCGGTCAGTTCGGCCAGCGACGTGGGGCACACGTCTGGACACTGCGTGAAACCGAAGAACACGACCACGACCTTGCCGGAAAAGTCCGACAGCTGGCGCATCTTGCCGTTGTGATCTGGCAGCTCCATGGCGCGGCCCAGTTGCGTGCCACTGATGTCGCTGCCCTTGAAAACGGGTTTGCTATCGCCGCAGGCAGCCAGGGCGGCGGCGACAGCAGCAGCTGCGCCCAGTCGCAGGGCCAGCCGGCGGCTGGCGGAAAACACGGACATCAACAACCTCCAGGGGATCAGCGCAGCAGGCCGACCCAGTGGTCCACCAGCAGCGCGCCAAACAGCAGCGCCAGGTAGAGAATGGAAAAACGGAACATGCTGCGGGCCAGCTCGTCGCTGTACGCGCGGTAAAGCCGCCAGGCGTACGACACGAACATGCCGCCCAGCACCAGGGCCGACAGCAGGTAGAGTTCGCCGCTCATGCGGATGGCGTAGGGCAACAGCGTGGTCGCCATCAGCGCCAGGCTATACAACAGGATGTGCAGGCGGGTGAACTGGTTGCCGTGCGTCACCGGCAGCATGGGCAGGCCGGCCTTGGCGTAATCGTGATTGCGGTAGAGCGCCAGCGCCCAGAAGTGCGGTGGCGTCCAGATGAAGATGATGAGGACCAGCACCCAGGCTTCGGCCGGCACCGAGTCCGCGACCGCAGCCCAGCCCAGCGCGGGCGGCATCGCGCCCGACAGGCCGCCGATCACGATGTTCTGCGGCGTGCGCGGCTTGAGGATGATGGTGTAGATGATGGCGTAGCCCACGAACGTGGCGAACGTCAGCCACATGGTGAGCGGGTTGACCATGTGGTACAGCACGAACATGCCCGCGCCGCCCAGCAGACCGGACAGGCTCAGCACCTGGAAGGCGGAAATGGTGCCGCGCGCCGTGGCCCGGCGCGCGGTGCGCAGCATGCGGGCGTCGACTTCCTGTTCGATCAGGCAGTTGATGGCGAAAGCGGCGGCGGCCAGCAGCCAGATGCCGATCGTGCCAAACAGCACACGGCGCATGTCGGGGATGCCGGGCGCCGCGAGGAACATGCCGATCACGGCGCAAAACACCGCCAGCTGCGTAACGCGCGGCTTGGTGAGAACGAGGTACTGGCGGAGCAATCCGGATTGAGGAGCGGCAAGACTGGTCATAGTGGACCTCATTTTAAACGCGCACCAAATTGGGGTCGTACCGCCCCACCGGCTCGCGGCCGGCCGACGCCAGCCGCACCATCAATACCACCGCCGCCAGCGTCAGGCCAGCGGCGCCCCCATTGTGCAGGACGGCGATCAGCAGCGGCCACTGGAAGAAGATGGTGGTCAGTCCCGTGAAGAGCTGAGCGGCCAAGAGGGCCAGCATCAGCGTGGCCGGGCCGCGCAGGCCGGGCTCGGCCGCGCGCAGCCGCCACGCCAGAATGCCCAGATAGACGAACACCACGAAGGCGAAGTTGCGGTGCACCCAGTGGATCGCCGTCAGCGCGGGCTGCGAGATCATTTCGCCGGAAGGCAGTTCGCCCAGACCCCGGATTACGGAATAGCCGCCATGGAAGTCCATTTCCGGCACCCATTGCCCGTGGCAGGTGGGAAAGTCCATGCAGGCCAGCGCCGCATAGTTGGTGCTGACCCAGCCGCCTAACGTCACCTGCACCAGCAGCAACCCGAAGCCGACCGCTACCCAGGGTTTCCAGCGCGCCGCCTGGGCGCTTACCGGCAGGTGCGGACGCTCGCGCGAAGACAGCCAGGTCATCAGCGCCAGCACCGACAGGCCGAAGACCAGGTGCGCGGTCACGACGGCGGGCATGAGCTTGTGGGTCACGGTCCAGGCGCCGAACGCGCCCTGCACGCACACGGCGACCAGCGTCGTGATGGCCAGCGCGGGCGAACGGCCCAGTTCGCGGCGATAACGCCACGCCATGTAGACGATGCCGATGATGAGCATGCCCAGGATGGCGCCGACATAGCGGTGGATCATCTCGATCCAGGCCTTGGACAGCGTCACCGGCCCGAAGGGCATGGCCTGCGAGGCCTCGTGGATGTCGCCCATCGCGCCGATCGGCGTGACGCTGCCGTAGCAGCCGGGCCAGTCCGGACAGCCCAGGCCGGAATCCGTCAGGCGCACGAAGGCGCCGAACATGATGAGGTCCAGCGTCAGGAACCAGGTAAAGAAGACGAGCTTGCGATAACGCGCTTTGATGCGTTCCATATTCAAATCAAAAACCTACATTCAACCAATGCGCGAGTTATAGACGAGCTTGCTGATGTCCTTGCGCACCCGCACGCCATCCGCCTCGGCGGGATACTGCATCATCAGGTTGCCCAGCGGATCGATCACCCAGATCGGATCCTGCAGGCCGGGCTGGCCGGCGGCCGTATCGCGCGCCAAGAGGAACCGCGCCAGCTGATCCGGATCCACGCGCACCATCACCGTGCCCTTGTAGGCCTCCAGCACCTTGTCCGGCACCACGGCATCGTCCGTGATGAACCAGACGCGCGCCAGGCGATCCACGTTCTTGCCCTGGCTGGCGTGGCTGTTGCGCGTGATGAAAAGCTTGCGCGCGCAGCTTTCGGGGCAGGCCGCGCCGTCGGCGGCCACCAGCAGCCATTTGCCCTTCAGGCTTTCCAGATCGAAGGGCTTGCCGTCCAGCGTGGTCAGGCGCAGTTCCGACGCCGCGGGCATGGGCCGCTGCGGCGACAGCAGCGTACCGTAATTGCTGGAATCGCTGGGCCACCACTGCGGGTTCATGTAGACCACGAACGCCGCGACGATGGGCGCCAGCGAGCACAGGAACACCAGCACCATGGGTGTCAGCGAACGCTTGACTGCAGGCTTGTTGGTTGGAATGTCGCGAGCCACTTTTTATCCTGGAATAGCGTTGGTCATCTGCGCGCACGCATGCGCGCCTGGGCCTGCTGGTCCACGCGCTGGCGTGAGCGGCGGATGGCGCCCCCCAGCACCACCAGCCATGCAATGGCGGCAATCGCGCCAAAAGCGAACCACTGTACCGCGTACGACGTGTTCTGCTGGAAATCGACAGAGGGCTGGGGCCAGTCGCGCACCAGGCCGTCGTCGACCTGGCCGCCCTGGCTCAGCACCGTGGGCAAAAGATTCAGGCCGGTCGCGCGGGCATAGGCGTCCAGCGGCAGATTCTGCACCTGCGGCACCGCGGCGCCCGCCACCGGCAGCGCCGCGGGCAGGGTGGAGGTTTCCGTGCCGCTCAGCGACCACAGTTCGAACATGCGCGGCACGCGAACGGACAACTCGCCTTGCACGGTCTGCACGCCCTCGGGCGTGGCCGGCAGTTGCGGCTCGCCCTGGCCCTGGATGACGCGCGGCAGCCAGCCCCGCAGCACCAGCACCGCGCGATTCGTGGCCGCATCCAGCAACAGCGGCGTGGCCAGCCAGTAGCCCGGCCGGCCCTCATGGTTGCGATTGTCCAGCAGTACACTGAATTGCGGCAGCCACGTGCCGCTTGCCTGTGCCACGCGCCACGCCGTCATGTCGGCGGGCGGCGTGGACGGCGTCAGCATCAGCGGCGCTTGCTTGCGGCCCGCTTCGATCGCGGCCAGAATGGCGCGTCGCTCATCGCTGCGGCGCAATTGCCATTGCCCCAGCGACACCAGAACCATCACGGTCAGGCCAAGCAGCAGTAAGGCGGCTACCGTGTAGCGGGTGGAATGCGGTCGGGACATCTGTCGTTGCTAAATCTGAATAGTCGGGAGACCACAATGCGCGTTTTCGTCGTTCTGGCCTTCATCGGGATACTGGCCAGTCTGGCATCCGCCCTGGTCTACCTGATGCGGGACAAAGGTACCACCAACCGCACGGTCAACGCGCTGACGGTCCGCATCGGCCTGTCGGTCGCCCTGTTCCTGTTCGTGCTGTTCGCCCATTACATGGGCTGGATCGAAAGCACCGGTTTTAGATAGGCTGCGCGGGTCCCGGTTCCCCGGACCCTGCGCCGCGCCCGCTGGCGCGTCCCGCCAGATGGCCCGAAAGCGCGACGGACGCCGGCTTGCCGCCTGGTCATCCCTTCGCGCTTTCCCGTGCCGCTGCCGCAGCCGGCGCCGCCGGCCACAGCTTGAACCACGCAGTTAGAACCAATACACGAACAGGTAAAGGCCCAGCCACACCACGTCGACAAAGTGCCAATACCAGGCCGCGCCTTCGAAGCCGAAGTGATGGTCCGCCGTGAAATGGCCTCGGATCAGGCGAATCAGGATGACCGTGAGCATCGTGGCGCCCAGGATCACGTGGAACCCGTGAAAGCCGGTCAGCATGTAGAACAGCGACCCGTACGCGCCCGAGTTGAACTTGAGGTTCAGGTCCTGGTAGGCGTGGATGTACTCAAACGCCTGACAGGCCACGAAGACAAAGCCCAGGATGACGGTGGCCGCCAGCCAGAACTTCGTCTTGCCGCGGTGGTTTTCACGCAGCGCATGGTGGGCGATGGTCAGCGTGACGCCGGAGCTCAGCAGCAGGGCCGTGTTGATCGTGGGCAGCCAGAAGGGGCCCACGGTCTGGAAGGGTTCCACCACGCCAGCCGGGCCGAAGTTCGGCCACGCTGCCTGGAAGTCCGGCCACAGCATCAGGCGGTGATCGATGTCGCCCAGCCACGGCGTCGTGATCGTGCGCGTGTACCAGAGCGCGCCAAAGAACGCTGCGAAGAACATCACCTCGGAGAAGATGAACCAGCTCATGCTCCAGCGGTACGAACCGTCGATGCGCTTGCTGTTCAGGCCCGTCTCGGATTCGTGGATGGCGTCGCCAAACCAGTAATACATGACGATGATGACGCCGATGAACCCCACCAGCACGGACCACTTGCCCCAGTCCACACCGTTGACCCAGGCCGCGGCCCCCAGGCCCATGAAGAGCAGTGCCACGGCCATGCGCACGGGATGGCCCGAGTCGGCGGGGACAAAGTAGTACGGTGCCTCTTTACCTTGAACCGAGTGGCTTGCACTCATGGCTTTCTCCCTGGTACAGATTTAGATTTAGGTAATTCAAGTCAGGCTGGAAACGGCCCAACGAACAATTAAAACCAGCACAGTCACAAAGATTGCCGCTGCCAGCAGCCCGGCCACGATGACGTGGACCGGATTGAGCTTGGCGCTGTCCTCACGGTAGCCCGCGCCCTTGCGCACGCCGAAGAACCCCCACGCCACCGCCTTCATCGTCTGAAGGAAACTCAGCTTGCGCTGAGACGTTTCGCGAAGGTCGTCGCTCATGACCAGGCCTCTAGCCGACGGCCTTGCCGGTCAGCAAGGCCGAACCGCGGATCACCGTCCAGGCAAACACAGCAACGACAAAAACCAGAAGAACCAGTCCTGCGATCTTGTTACGGCGGCGCTGCTCGGGTGTCATTGCTGTGCTACCTGAAACATGGATAGGGATTTACTTCACTTCGGGCGGCGTTTCGAAGGTATGGAACGGCGCGGGCGACGGCACCGTCCATTCCAGTCCTTCGGCGCCTTCCCACGGCTTGGCCGGGGCCGGTTCGCCCTTGCCCATGTAGCAGCGCACGATCGCCCACAGGAAAATCAGCTGCGACAGGCCGAACCAGAACGCGCCGATGGTGGCGAGCTGATGGAACGTCGTGAATTGCGCGGCATAGTCGGCGTAGCGGCGCGGCATGCCGGCCAGACCCAGGAAGTGCATCGGGAAGAAGGTCACGTTGAACGAGATCAGCGTGGACCAGAAGTGCAGCTTGCCCAGCTTTTCGCTGTACATGCGGCCCGTCCACTTCGGCACCCAGTAATAGGCGCCGGCAAACAGCGCGAACAGCGAGCCGGCCACCAGCACGTAGTGGAAGTGAGCCACCACGTAATAGGTGTCGTGGACCTGGATGTCGATGGGCGCCACCGACAGGATCAGGCCGGTGAAGCCGCCCATCGTGAACACGAAGATGAAGCCGATGGAGAACAGCATCGGCGTCTCGAACGTCATGGACCCGCGCCACATTGTCGCGACCCAGTTGAACACCTTCACCCCGGTCGGGATGGAGATGAGCATCGTGGCGTACATGAAGTAGAGCTGGCCGGTCACCGGCATGCCCGTCGTAAACATGTGGTGCGCCCACACGATGAACGACAGCACGGCGATGGAGGCGGTGGCGTACACCATCGAGGCGTAGCCGAAGAGCTTCTTGCGGGCGAACGCGGGCACGATGGCCGACACGATACCGAACGCCGGCAAGATCATGATGTAGACCTCGGGGTGCCCGAAGAACCAGAACACGTGCTGGTACAGGACCGGGTCACCGCCGGCGGCGGCATTGAAGAAGCCCGTGCCGAAGTGGCGGTCGGTCAGCACCATGGTGATGGCGGCAGCCAGCACCGGCATCACGGCCAGCAGCAGGAACGCGGTGATCAGCCAGGTCCAGCAGAACAGCGGCATCTTCATCAGCGTCAGGCCGGGTGCCCGCATGTTCAGGATGGTCACGATGATGTTGATCGCGCCCATGATGGACGACGCGCCCATGATGTGGATGGCGAAGATGGCCAGGTCCATGCCGGGGCCCATCTGCAGCGACAGCGGCGCGTACAGCGTCCAGCCCGCGGCGGTGGCGCCGCCCGGCACGAAGAACGAGGCGGTCAGCATGATCGCGGCAACCGGCAGCAGCCAGAAGCTGAAGTTGTTCATCCGCGCGAACGCCATGTCCGACGCGCCGATCTGCATCGGGATCATCCAGTTCGCGAAGCCCACGAAGGCCGGCATGATGGCGCCGAACACCATGATCAGGCCGTGCATCGTGGTGAACTGGTTGAACAGCTCGGGGCGGAAGAACTGCAGGCCGGGCTCGAACAGCTCGGTGCGCAGCAGGAGGGCCAGCGTGCCGCCCTCAAGAAGCATGACGAACGAGAAGATGAGATACATCGTCCCGATGTCTTTGTGGTTCGTGGCAAAAAGCCAGCGGCGCCAGCCCGTGGGCACGCCGTGGTGGTGGTCATCGTGACCGTGGCCGTGGCCCGGCGACACGTGGTCTACAGTGACGCTGCTCATGATGGACTCCTTCCTGCTGAGTGCCAGCCCCGTCCAACGGGGCGGCAGGGTATCTCTGACTAAACGGAACCGGTTCTACGGTGAAGGAACGGCGCGCGCGCAATCAGCGCGCGGGCGTGATGTCCTTCGGAAGAACCGTCGGGTCCTGCCCCTTGCCGGCATTGCTCCAGGCATGGCGCGTATAGCTGATGACCGCTGCGATCTCGACATCGTTGAGCTGCCCGCCAAACGCCGCCATGGCGGTGCCGGGCTTGCCCTTCAGCACGGTGTTGATCTGCTCCCCCTTGGGGCCCAGAACAACCTTGTCTCCGTCGAGCGGCGGGAAGGAACCGGGAATGCCCTTGCCGTTGGCCTGGTGGCAGGCCACGCAATTCGCCGCGAAAACCTTTTCGCCGCGGGCAACCAGTTCAGCTTCCGTCCACTCTTTATTGGGATCGTCGGCGTTTGCCGCCATCTTCTTCTTTTGGTCTTCAACCCACTTATCGTAGTCGGGCTGCGCCAGGACTTCCACGACGATGGGCATGAAGGCGTGGTCCTTGCCGCACAGTTCCGCGCACTGGCCGCGATAGATGCCAGGCTTTTCGGCGTTGAACCAGGTGTCACGCAGGAAGCCGGGGATGGCGTCCTGCTTCACGCCGAAGTCCGGAACCATCCACGAGTGGATGACGTCGGCTGCCGTGAGGACGATGCGGACCTTCTTGTTGGCGGGGACGACCAGGTGGTTGTCCACTTCCATCAAATAGAACTCGCCCTTGGGCTCGCGGTTCTCGATCTGAGCGCGCGGCGTGGAAAGCGTGGAGAGGAACTTGATGCCGGCGGCCGAGCCGTCCAGATATTCGTAGCCCCACTTCCATTGATAGCCGGTGACCTTGACGGTCAGATCCGCGCTGGAAGTGTCCTTCATGGCGACGACCGTCTTGGTGGCCGGCAGCGCCATGGCGATGACGATGATGAAGGGGATGACGGTCCAGGCGACTTCGACGCCCAGGTGTTCGTGGAAGGTCGCCGCCTTGTGGCCGCGGGACTTCCGGTGCGCCCAGATGGAGTAGAACATCACTCCGAAGACGCCGATGAAAATCACAATACAGATCGTGAGCAGCAACCAATGCAGCCACATGATGTCGCGCGAAATCGCGGTGACGCCTTCATGCAGGTTCAGCTGATTGACCTTCGGACCGCCGGGCATGTTTTGCACCTGGGCACCGGCCACGCCGCCAATCAGCATCGCACAAGCCCCCAGTATCCCTCTCCACTTCTTCATGCTTACCTCGAAATACGGCGCGAAGGCCCATTTGCTGGTGGCGGAAGTCACCGGAATACGGGCAACACGCAATTATTAGATGGCAGGGCGATGCAGGGAGATAGAGCGGCCCTGTCGTTCCCTCTCGAAATCACAAAGAAACTGGCGGATTATAGCGGACGCGCAAACAGATGTAATTTAGTGCTCTTGAATTCATGCGGCCCGCCCCCATGTGCGCTCGCCCCTTGACTGCGGGCCGTAAACCGGGTGGCTTAAAATCGCCAGCAACCTCATCTCCTTGGCGCCACAATGCAAAAGCAGTTGCCCGATTTGTATGCCGCCCTGTGCGCCCGCGCGCAGGAGCCCGCCCCGGAAGGCGCGCGCGCTCTATATATAGCGGGGCGCCGCTGCGGCTGGGCCACGCACGCGGCCTGCGACGCGCTGCGCGATGCGCCGCAAATGCGCGCGGACGACGCCGCACTTCGCATCGGCGAGGGCCTTGCCCCCGGCAATGCGCTGAACACCGTGCTGGAACAGGCCGCGGAACTGTTGCGCCAAGCCAACTGCCTGCGCGGCTGGCGCGATGAATTGCTGGACGTTCTGGATGGCGACGAGGCGCTGGGCGTCATCGAACGCGCGGCCGTGCGGCCGCTGGGTCTGTTGACCAAGGCCGTGCATCTGAACGCGTGGACGCCCGACGGCAAGCTGTGGGTCGCCCGGCGCTCGCTCAGCAAGTCAACCGATCCCGGTATGTGGGACACACTGGTCGGCGGACTGGCGGGAAGGGGCGAGGACTTGGAACTGGCGCTGGTGCGCGAATGCGGCGAAGAAGCTGGCCTGGACGAACCCGACCTTGCGCGCCGCACGCCGCTGCGCACGATCCTGCGCATCCACCGCCGGCTGCCCGAGGGCTATCAAGTTGAAGACGTGCTGACCAGCACGTGCATCCTGGCGCCTGACGCGCGGCCCGCCAACCGTGATGGCGAGGTCATGGAAATCGCGACCGTCGACATCGCGACGGCCTTACACCATATCGCCGAAGGCGAGTTCACGCTGGAAGCCGCCCTCGTGCTGGTCGAGGACATCATGCGGCGCCAGGCCGCCGGCGACATCTCGATCTGAATCGCTGAACCGGGCTGCGCCCGCGGGGCGGGCCCAGCCACTTCCAATGACATTTGCCGGCACGCGCGCGATGGCGCCCCCGGCAGACTACGTCTAACGCGACGCCGGTTCCGGCGCTCCCAGCACGGGACCGCCTGGCGCGGCCGGGCCCGACGCGTCGGCGCCCGACGCAGCGGCGCCCGACGCAGCGGCGCCCGACACATCATCGCCGTCCGCAGGCTCGCCGCGCAGCTCACGCGCCGCCCGCAGATCCTCGGCTTGCGGCGGACCGCCGGCGCCCGCCGCTTCTGCGGCTTCGGCCGCCTGCGCCGGACTAGGTCCTGCGACCGGCGCGGGCGTGGCCGCCGCCGCCGCGGAGGCCTGCGAAAACTGCTTCCAGACTTCAATCGCGCGCAACCGCTGTTTGGCCACCACCTGGATGCGGTCACGCAGGTTTTCGTCGCGGGCCAGCAGCGCATGGAAGTCGCGCGAAGACAGCATCAAAAGCTTGCTGTACCCCAGCGACGTCACGTCCGGCGTCAGTTGCTCTTCGCCCAGCAGGCCCAGCTCGCCAAAGAATTCGCCGCTGCCCAGTTCGATCATGGTGTTGTCGGGCAGATGGACCGCCACCGCGCCTGATGCCACGAAGCACATCTCCTCGCCGTGCCGCCCCTTGGTGAGGACCCGCTGGTCCGGCAGGGCCAGGCGCGGCTTGAGCAGCTTGCTGATGGCACGCAGCGAATCGGGCGACAGGCCTTCAAAGAGCGGCACGCGCTTGATGAGTTCGGCCGCGCTCATCTCGATGTCCAGCGGCGGATGCTTGTCGATGTGCGCCCAGCGGCTTTTCAGTTGCTCGGTCAGGTCGGCATAGACTTCGCCGCTGATCAGGAACTGCTCAAGCATGTCGCGGTAGCGGATGCGTTCGAGCTCGCGGGCTACTCGGCCCAGATAGCTTTCCTGCAGCCATTGGGCGTACGACGGATATTGCAGGTTCAGCGCCTGCATGGCGTTTTCGATCAGGTCCAGGCGGCGCTGATGCAGCGACACGATGCGCTGCGTGGCCTCTTCGCCAAGCAGCGGCGTGATCTGTTCGCGGGCAAAGCCGATCAAGCGCTGCGCGACCGACCGCTTGCTCATCAGGTTGGCAAAGCGTTGGCCAAGCTCGCGCGCCAGCCAGCCTTGAAATCCGAATACGTAATGCAGCCGCAGCGCCAGCCGGAAGCCCGTCGAATAGCGGACGTCGGCGGCAATGGCGCGCTCGAAGCCCTCCACGCCGCCCAGCCGGATCGCGTCTTCCAGCCGCTCGGCCCGCGCCAGCAGCGTTTCGGCCATGCGCCAGTCCACGATCTGCGCCTTCAGGATGTCGAAGAACATTTCCTCTTCGCGCTGCGCCACGATGGCCAAGCCAACGGCCACGCGCTGCTCGTCGGTCATCTGGCTGACCCGGCCGTCGTGCACGCTGGCCAGGCTGGCGTCGAACACCGCACGGATGCGGTCGCGCACTTCGTTGCCGATATGCTCGGCCTTGGCGACTTCCTCGGTCTTGCCCTGCAGGTCTTCCAGCGCCACGGCCAGCACCTGGTTGCGGATGGTGCGCTCCACGGGCGACAGCTGGTTCAGCCCGAGCATCCGGATCAGCGGCCGCAAGCTGATGCCGTTGACGAACAAGGTCATCAGCACGAACCCGGTCGTGGCTACGGCAATAAACTGGCGCGCCTCTTCGGGCACGCCGGTCTGTTCGGTCACCGCTAGCGCCAGCGCCAGCGACACGGCGCCGCGCAGTCCGCCCCACAGCATCACCACCTTGTAGGGATTGCTGACCTTGGTGCCCAACCGCGTCAGGCCCAACAACGGCAGCAGTCCGAACACCACGATCCCGCGCGCCACCAGCGTCACGACGAACACCACGCCCACCAGCACCAGTTCCTGCCAATCGGCCGCGGCCATCAGCTTGGGGATCAGCATGGCGGCAAACAGGAAGATGAGGGAATTGGCCCAGAAGCCAAACTGCTCCCACGCGCTGGACAGATGCTCGAAGGTGGTGGGGGACATGCGCGTGCGGCCGGTGGACCCCACCACGAGACCCGCGATCACGGTGGCGACCACGCCCGAGACATTCAGGTAGTGCTCGGAAATGAAGAAGGACAGATAGGCCAGCGTCAGGGTCAGCGTGATCTCGGCCGTGGGAAAGCCGCGCAGCCAGGCAAACAGGAAACAGGCCAGGCGCCCCATCGCAAAGCCGGCCACGCCGCCGCCGATGAAGTGCACGATGAAGTCGTTGAAGATGCCGCTGACGGACAGCTCGCCCTTCCCGCTCAGCACCGCCAGCAGCACGGAATACAGCGCGATGGACGCCGCGTCGTTGAACAGGCTTTCGCCCTCGACCAGCGTGGTCAGTCGCTTGGGCGCGCCCACTTCGCGAAAGATGCCGACCACCGCCACCGGATCGGTCGTGGCCACAATGGCGCCGAGCAGCAGGCACACCACCAGCCCGTAGGGCGAGATGGCGTCCAGCGTTACGCCGACCACGACGGTGCAGACAACCACGGCCACGATGGCCATCATCAGGATCGGACCGATGTCGTCCATCAGCCGCCGCACGTTCATCGACAGTGCCGTCTCAAAGAGCAGCACCGGCAGGAACACCATCAGGAAGGTCTCTGACGAGATCTCAAAGCGCTCCAGCGAATCGAGAAAGTCGCCGATCCAGGCGGGCGCCCAGCCGTGCACGTGAATGACGATCCCGAGCAGACAGCCAACGATAGCGAGCAGCACCGAATAAGGCAGCTTGACGCGGCCGGCCAGGGGCGGCATGAAGCAGACCAGCGTGAGCAGGCCCGCAAGACCAAATACGAGAAAACCAACATCCATGGGTAGCGCCGCGTCCCGATCGTAGTGCGTATGAGAAGTTCCACAAGAATAGCGGCTTTTTTCCGGCGCTCGCGGGCGGGACGTGACGGGAATCGTGGAGAATGCACGTTTCGTTACCCCAATGGACGCTTGCGATACGTGCCGCGCCATGTTTTTTGGGTAATGTGGCATCACGCGAACTTTTGCAGGAGCGGCACGTGGCACGCATCCACACCTTGACCCGGCGCCACGACGCGCCCGCGATGCTCGTCCAGTTGACCGATAGCCATCTTTTCGGCGAGCCCGAAACGTCGATGCTGGGCGTCAATACCGACGCGAGCCTGCGCGCCGTACTGCGCCAGATCGAGGCCGACGGCAAGCATCCCGACCTGCTGCTCGCCACGGGCGACCTGTCGCAGGATGGCGAGGCCGCAGGCTACCAGCGCTTTGCGCGCATCCTGTCCGAATCGGCCGCGCTGGATCGCGCGACCATCCGCTGCCTGCCGGGCAACCACGATCAACCGTCCGTCCTGCGCCAGGAATTGTCCGACTGGTCGATGCCGGTGACGGACGTGGGCGCATGGCGCATCGTCACGCTGGACACGACGGTGCCCGGATCGAACGCAGGCCATCTGTGCAACAGCGAACTCGACATGCTGGAAGCGGCGCTGGCCCAGGCGCCCAACCGCCACACGCTGGTGGCGATGCATCACAACCCGATGCAGATCGACAGCCACTGGCATGACTCGATGATGATCGACAACCCGCAGGCGCTCTTCAAGCTGCTGGCGCGGTTTCCGCAGGTGCGCGTGCTGCTGTGGGGCCATGTGCACCACGAGTTCGACCGCCGCCGCCACAATCTGCGCATGCTGGCCACGCCGTCAACGTGCTTTCAGTTCAGCATCCGCGACGGCAAGCACATCGTCGACAACATGGCGCCGGGCTACCGGTGGATCAAGCTGTATCAGGATGGGTCGATGGCAACCGGCGTGCGCCGCGTGCAGGACGCGCTGTGGCACACCGCGCTGCAAGCGCCAGACAGCGCGCGCGCAGCTTGATCTGTTTGGGGGCTGCGTGCGATATGCGCGCTGCGTTCCAAATGGGGCTGCGTTTGATATATGGAGGCTGCGTTTTAGATGGGCGCTGCGTTCCGAGCGCGCATAAAAAACGGGGCACCGATATGCTAGGTGCCCCGCAAGCATCCGTCTCATAGGGGAGGGGAAAGAGGAGAAGCCGAGACGGATGACAAGACTGCTAACCGAAGTTCGCGGTCTACATGAAGTTAGGCGGCGCCTTCCTCATTAAGTTTCTGCGAACGCAGAAAATTTGCCCCCGAATTTGTATCAATTTATTGGCCACCTGCCGCCAGGGATACCCGCTGCAAGAAGCGCGGATGTCATGCGCCAAAGAAAAAGGCCGCAATGTGCGGCCTTTTTCGTGCGCGGAGCAGGAATCACGAAGCGAGGTTGCCGCGCATCTTCTTGAGCGCCGCCGCTTCGATCTGGCGGATGCGTTCGGCCGACACGCCGAACTCTTGCGCAAGCTCGTGCAGCGTGGCGCCGCCGTCGTCCTGCAGCCAGCGGGCTTCGACGATGCGGCGCGAGCGCGGATCCAGCGCTTCGAGCGCAGTGGTCAGGCCGGCGCTTTGCAGATGATCGCGCGCGGCGCGCTCCAGCACGCGCGTGGGTTCCTGGCGGCCCTCGTCGGACAGGTAGGCGATCGGCGCGTAGCTGTCGTCGTCATCGTCCTGGTTTTCCAGCGACATGTCGCGGCCGGACATGCGGACTTCCATTTCGCTCACGTCTTCGTGGCGCACGTTCAGCTCGCGAGCGATGTGGTCGACCTGATCCGGGTCCAGGGTCTGGCCGTCGGGACGCATGCTGCGCAGGTTGAAGAACAGCTTGCGCTGCGCCTTGGTCGTGGCCACCTTGACCAGCCGCCAGTTGCGGATGATGTATTCGTGGATTTCGGCCTTGATCCAGTGCACGGCGAACGACACCAGGCGCACGCCGCGCTCGGGGTCGAAACGTTTGACGGCCTTCATCAGGCCGACGTTGCCTTCCTGGATGAGGTCGGCGTGGGGCAGGCCGTAACCCAGATACTGACGGGCCACGGACACCACAAGACGCAGATGCGAAAGAATCAGCTCGCGGGCGGCGCCCAGGTCTTCCTGGTCGCGCAGGCGGCGGCCGAGTTCTGTTTCGCGATCCGCGGACAACACCGGCAGGCGGTTGACCGCGGAAATATAAGCGTCGATCGTACCGAGAGCGCCCGGATTGGCGATGGCCAACGCCAGAGCGTTGCCGGAGGCGGTCAACGAGGTACTGGGTTGCTTCATAGCGGGGGTCTCCGGATGGCGAGATAACGACATGAATTCGATGTTAGCACTCAAGTAATAGGAGTGCTAATTCGACTGTTGCGACGCGTCAAAGTTTCATTCCTGTAGCGCGTCCCCATTTATTCGGTGCGCCGGGAGCCCTTCACCATCCCAGGCGCTTCAGCCCTTCGGCGGTGGCTTCGCCGTCCGGACGGATGAAGAGCGCGCCGCGCGGGTCCATGAAGACCTGGTAACGGGCCCCGTCGAACAGGGGCATGTAGGCGCCGCTGCCAAATTGGACATCGACAAAGGGGAACCAGTTCGGAAAACTTTTCTTCAGGGATCCGAGGTCCGGCGCGGGCCAGTCATCGAGGGGATGCACCGAACGCGTGGCCGTGGCTTCGCGGGCGGCGTCGCTGTAACGGCCCGACAGGCGCTCCAACCGGTACAGCGGCGGCACGCCCGCCATCAGCGCCGGCAGTTTCCAGCGCACGACACGGGCGTCGATCTGCCATTGGTCGCCGTACAGCACATATTGCTTGTCGCCGATGCCCGGGGCGTTGGCGTTGACCTGAAACTGGCCCTCGGCCTGTTGGCGGATGTCGATGCGGGCGACCGGCTGGTCGGTGGTCAGGCGAACGAACTGCACCAGCGACAGCGCGAGCAGGCCCGATACGCACCCCAGGCACACCAGCAGCAAGCCACACGCGCGGCGGATCGGCCGGAACTGGAACATGCGGCGACCGCGCTCGTCGCGAGGGCCGCCCCGGCCCAGCAGCATGACGATGCCGGGCAAGAGAACGATGACGGCGCCCAGCAGGATCCAGGCGAAGGGAGCGATTCCGTTGATCAAATCAGGCGTTCCTATTCAAGCCGCCGCGGTGTGCAGCGCGGCGGGCGCAGGAAGCCGCCACCCGCCGCGGCAGGCTTCCCAGTATAGAAGCGCGTCTTCAGGCGCCCGGTTTTCCAAGCCGCTCGACGTGAAACCGGATGTGATCTTCGATGAACGTCGAGATGAAGTAATAGCCATGGTCGTAGCCGGCCTGGCGGCGCAGGGTGAGCGGCTGTCCGGCGGCGGCGCAGGCGGCCTCAAATACCTCGGGATACAACTGCTCGGCCAGGAATTGGTCGGCGTCGCCCTGGTCGATGAGGATGCCGCCAGGGAAGGGCTGCTGCAATCCGCGCATCAGGGCGGACGCATCGTAGGCCGCCCAATCCTCGGCTTGCGCGCCCAGGTAGGCGCCGAAAGCCTTCTTGCCCCACGGGCATTGGCTGGGCGCCGCGATCGGCGCAAATGCCGAGACCGAACGGAATTTGCCGGGGTTGCGCAGCGCCAGCACCAGCGCGCCATGGCCGCCCATGGAGTGACCAAAGATGCCGGTCCGCGAGGCGTCGCCCGGCAGCGCGCCGCCGGTGACGATGGCGTGAAGCTCCTGGGTGACGTAGCTGTACATGCGGTAGTGGTCGCGCCATGCGGGCGTGGTGGCGTCGACATAAAAGCCGGCACCGGTGCCCAGGTCCCAACTTTCTTCCTCGCCGGGCACGCCGGCACCGCGCGGGCTGGTGTCGGGCGCCACCAGCATGACGCCCAATTCCGCTGCCAGCCGCTGCGCCCCGGCCTTGATCATGAAGATTTCTTCGGTGCAGGTCAGGCCCGCCAGGTAGAACAGCACCGGCACCGGACCGTGCTCGGCCTGCGGCGGCACATAGACCGAAAAACGCATGGGCAGGCCGATCTCGGTGGAGTCGTGGCGGTAAAAGCGCTGCGTGCCGCCGAAGCACCGATGCTGCGAGATGAGTTCGAGGGACGCGGCCATTGACTTGCTCCGGTAGAAAGAGGGGGAAAGCGGGGGGTAAAACGTCGGTGGATTAGGGGAATCCACGGTGCGACGTTCCGTCGCCGAATGTTAACCTGCCCCTCAATGAGCGCCCGCCACAAAAAAATACGATTCCGCGCTCAGATTGTGGTCACGGGACTTGACCAGCGCCCATCGTGGCACTATTTATATACCGTGAGTGAAGACAACCCGTTCTTCCTGATACGCAAGCCCTGACACTATGGCCCGTCTGCCCCGTCTGTATGCCCCTGGGCTGCCCCAACTGGTGCAGGCCAACTTTATTCAGCCATTGGCGGCGCCATCGCAACCTGCGCCCGCCGACATCCTGAATCAGCTCGCCACGTGGCTGGGCGAATCGGCCCACCGGCACCGGGTATCGGTGCACGGCTGGCTCCTCGCCAACGACCGCATCCTGCTTCTTGCCACGCCGGCCGACGAAGAAGGCCTGCCCCGGTTGATGCAGACGCTGGGCCGCAATCTCGCGGCACGGCTGCGCGGCGGCCGGGTGTTCGCGGGTCGATACCGGTCCGCCTTGCTGGAACCCGGCGCGTGGGTGCTGCCTTCGCTGGTCTGGCTGGAGACGTATCCGGTTCGCAGCGGCGCCTCGCAGGATCCCGATTCGTGGCCGTGGTCGTCCGCGTCCAGCCATACCGGCAACACCAGCGCCGCCCCCGCGCAATGGCAATCCGATCACGCCGATTACTGGGCTTGCGGCAACACGCCTTTCGACCGGCAGGCCAATTACCGCAAGCGGCTGCAAGATGGGCTGTCGCGCGAGGAAACCCAGCGCATCGACCAGGCGGTCTCTGGCCAGTGGGCGCTGGGCGGCCCCAGCTTCATTGCCAGCCTGGCGCACACCGCCAGCCGGCGCGTGGCGCCCGGCCAGCGTGGACGCCCGCGCAAGAAGCCCGCCGCGGCGCCCGCAGACACCGAGTCCAGTCCGCCGGCACCAACGCCCTCCACGCCGCCGGTCAACAACTCCTAATCCCCGACCCGCCATCTCGGCGGGTTTTGTTTGCCTGCCTCCGGCGTCACCGTGCCGCTTTGCAGCAGAAGGACTTCGGTCGACCCGAGAGACCTGCGCGCCCACGCGCGAGCCGCGCGAGCCCTGACTGTGTCGTCGCGGAACCCTCGTCCCGATACCGTGCGATTTCGCCACACTCGACGTTGATCCCAGACAGAAAAAACTCCCCTTTTAAATGGGGACGTATAACATCAGTTTGCACCGTTTCAGGCCCTTGGATCAGTGTGGCAAACCACCTGCCCCAAAGACAGTCAATATCGGCGCGGCTGTTACTGTGTCCCCATATTTATGCACTATGACGGAGCACTGATTTAATTAGGGTCACACCCTATTTGTTTCTGTTGCGCCCTACTGCCGTCGGGGGTATTGTCCGACTCCTGCACTGCAACATTAGACGCAGGCCCACTGCGGAGCGCGCCATGCCCCAAATTACCAAGACCGAATCCTGTCCCACCTCCAAGGCAGTACCCGTCGATGCCAGCCGCATCGGCCTGCCTTCGGCCCAGGGCCTGTACAACCCCAAGAACGAACATGATGCCTGCGGCGTCGGCTTCGTTGCCCACATCAAGGGCAAGAAAAGCCACGCGATCATCCAGCAGGGTCTGAAGATTCTGGAAAACCTGGACCACCGCGGCGCGGTCGGCGCTGACAAGCTCATGGGCGACGGCGCGGGCATTCTGATCCAGATCCCCGACACGCTGTACCGCGACGAACTCAGCCAGCAAGGCATCATCCTGCCCCCGCCCGGCGAGTACGGCGTGGCCATGGTGTTCCTGCCCAAGGAAACGGCCTCGCGCCTGGCCTGCGAACAGGAACTCGAGCGCTCGGTGCGCGCCGAGGGTCAGGTCGTGCTGGGCTGGCGCGACGTGCCGGTGGATGTCGACATGCCCATGTCGCCCACCGTGCGCGACTGCGAACCCGTGATCCGCCAGCTGTTCATCGGCCGCGGCGCCGACGTGATGGTACCGGACGCGCTGGAACGCAAGCTGTACGTCATTCGCAAGACCGCCAGCCACGCCATCCAGAACATGCACCTGGCGCACGGCAAGGAATACTTCGTGCCCTCGGCCTCGGTGCGCACCGTGGTCTACAAGGGCCTGCTGCTGGCCGATCAGGTTGGCCGCTACTACCGCGACCTGGCCGACACCCGCACGGTGTCCGCGCTTGCGCTGGTTCACCAGCGTTTCTCGACCAACACGTTCCCCGCCTGGCCGCTGGCTCACCCGTACCGCATGATCGCCCACAACGGCGAAATCAACACGGTCAAGGGCAACTTCAACTGGCTGCGCGCCCGCGAAGGCATGATGCAGTCGGCCGTGCTGGGCGACGACCTGAAGAAGCTGTACCCGATCGTCTATGAAGGCCAGTCGGACACCGCGACGTTCGACAACTGCCTGGAACTGCTGGTGAATTCGGGCTACTCGCTGGCCCACGCCATGATGATGATGATCCCGGAAGCCTGGGAACAGCACACGCAGATGGACGAAAGCCGCCGCGCTTTCTACGAGTACCACGCCGCCATGATGGAGCCGTGGGACGGCCCGGCAGCGGTCGCGTTCACCGATGGCCGCCAGATCGGCGCCACGCTGGACCGCAACGGCCTGCGTCCCGCCCGCTATCTGGTCACCGATGACGACATGGTCATCCTGGCCTCGGAAGCCGGCACGCTGTCGATTCCCGAAAACCGCATCGTCAAGAAGTGGCGCCTGCAGCCGGGCAAGATGTTCCTGATCGACCTGGAACAAGGCCGCATCATCGACGACGCCGAGATCAAGCTGCAACTGGCCAACAGCCGTCCGTACCGCCAGTGGATCGAACGCCTGCAGATCAAGCTGGAATCGCTGCCCGCGCCGCGTCAGGTCGCCGTCGCCACGCAATCGTCCGTGTCGCTGCTGGACCGCCAGCAGGCGTTCGGCTGGACCCAGGAAGACTACAAGTTCATCCTGGAACCCATGGCCGCGAGCGGCGAGGAAGTCATCGGCTCGATGGGCAACGATGCCCCGCTGGCCGTGCTGTCGGACCGCGCCAAGCCGTTCTACAACTATTTCCGCCAGTTGTTCGCGCAGGTCACGAACCCGCCGATCGACCCGATCCGCGAACAGCTCGTGATGTCGCTGGTGTCCTTCATCGGTCCCAAGCCGAACCTGCTGGACATCAACAACGTCAACCCGCCGCTGCGTCTGGAAGTGTCCCAGCCGGTGCTGGACTTCGCCGCGATGGCGCAGATCCGCGACATCGACCAGGTCACGGGCAAGAAATTCCGCAGCTTCGAGCTGGACATCACGTATCCCGCCGCCTGGGGTCCCGAAGGCATCGAAGCCCGCGTGGCGGCCCTGTGCGCGCGCGCCGTCGACGCGGTGCGCAGCGGCTACAACATCCTGATCGTGTCGGACCGCCTGGTCGACAGCGAGCGCGTGGCCATCCCCGCGCTGCTGGCCACCTCGGCCGTGCACCAGCACCTGATCCGCGCCGGCCTGCGCACCAACACGGGTCTCGTCGTCGAAACCGGCTCGGCCCGCGAAGTGCACCACTTCGCGCTCCTGGGCGGCTACGGCGCCGAAGCCATTCACCCCTACCTGGCGCTCGAATCGCTGGGCAAGATGAATGACCCCGAAAAGGCCGTGAAAAACTACATCAAGGCGCTGGGCAAGGGCCTGAACAAGGTCATGTCCAAGATGGGCATTTCCACGTACATGTCGTACACCGGCGCGCAGATCTTCGAAGCCGTCGGCCTGCAGAGCGCCCTGGTGAACAAGTACTTCACCGGCACCGCCTCCAACATCGAAGGCATCGGCATCTTCCAGGTCGCCGAGGAAGCGCTGCGCCAGCACCGCGCCGCCTTCAGCGCCGACCCCGTGCTTGCCAACGACCTGGACGCCGGCGGCGAATACGCCTATCGCGTCCGCGGCGAAGAGCACATGTGGACGCCGGATTCGATCGCCAAGCTGCAGCACGCTTCCCGCGCCAACAACTACCGCACGTACAAGGAGTACGCGCAGATCATCAACGACCAGAGCCGCCGTCACATGACGCTGCGCGGCCTGTTCGAGTTCCGCTTCGACCCGTCGCGCGCCATTCCGCTGGACGACGTCGAGCCGGCCAAGGAAATCGTCAAGCGCTTTGCCACCGGCGCCATGTCGCTGGGTTCGATCTCGACCGAGGCCCACTCGGTGCTGGCCGTTGCCATGAACCGCATCGGCGGCAAGTCCAACACCGGCGAAGGCGGCGAGGACGAACTGCGCTACCGCGCCGAAATGCGCGAAGGCAAGAGCACCATCAAGGACGGCGACACGCTGGCCTCGGTGCTGGGCACGGACCGCATCGAAGCCGACGTCGAACTCAAGAAGGGCGACTCGCTGCGTTCGAAGATCAAGCAGGTCGCCTCGGGCCGTTTCGGCGTGACCGCCGAGTACCTGTCGTCCGCCGACCAGATCCAGATCAAGATGGCGCAGGGCGCCAAGCCCGGCGAAGGCGGCCAGTTGCCCGGCCACAAGGTGTCGGAATACATCGCCAAGCTGCGCTACTCGGTGCCGGGCGTGGGCCTCATCTCGCCCCCGCCGCACCATGACATCTACTCGATCGAAGACCTGGCGCAGCTCATTCACGACCTGAAGAACGTCAATTCCAAGTCCTCGATCTCGGTCAAGCTGGTGTCCGAAGTCGGCGTCGGCACGGTCGCCGCGGGCGTGGCCAAGGCCAAGGCCGACCACGTCGTGATCGCCGGCCATGACGGCGGCACGGGCGCATCGCCGGTGTCGTCCATCAAGCACGTGGGTACGCCGTGGGAACTGGGTCTGGCAGAAACGCAGCAGACGCTGGTGCTGAACCGCCTGCGCAGCCGCATCCGGGTGCAGGCCGACGGCCAGATGAAGACCGGCCGCGACGTCGTCATCGGCGCGCTGCTGGGCGCTGACGAATTCGGCTTCGCGACCGCGCCGCTGGTCGTCGAAGGCTGCATCATGATGCGCAAGTGCCACCTGAACACCTGCCCGGTGGGCGTGGCCACGCAGGATCCCGCGCTGCGCAAGAAGTTCCAGGGCAAGCCCGAGCACGTCGTGAACTTCTTCTTCTTCATCGCCGAGGAAGTCCGCGAAATCATGGCCCAGCTCGGCATCCGCAAGTTCGACGACCTGATCGGCCGCGCGGATCTGCTGGACATGCGTTCGGGCGTCGAGCACTGGAAGGCGCAAGGGCTGGACTTCACCCGCGTGTTCCACCAGACGGTGTCCGACGCCGAAGTGCACCAGACCGAAGAGCAGGACCACGGCCTGTCCGGCGCGCTGGATCACCTTCTGATCGAACGCAGCAAGCCCGCGCTGGAGCGTGGCGAGAAGGTCTCGTTCATCGTGCCGGTGCGCAACCGCAACCGCACGATCGGTGCAATGCTGTCCGGCGCCGTGGCCTCGCGCTACGGCCATGACGGCCTGCCCGACGACACCATCCACATCCAGTGCAACGGCACCGCCGGCCAGAGCTTCGGCGCGTTCCTGGCGCACGGCATCACGATGGACCTGGTGGGCGAAGGCAACGACTACGTGGGCAAAGGCCTGTCCGGCGGCCGCATCATCGTGCGCTCGCCCAACGACTTCCGCGGCTTCGGCCCCGACCACATCATTGCCGGCAATACCGTGCTGTACGGTGCGCTGGCAGGCGAGGCGTTCTTCAACGGCGTGGCGGGCGAACGCTTTGCCGTACGCAACTCGGGCGCGGCCACCGTCGTGGAAGGCACCGGCGACCACGGCTGCGAATACATGACCGGCGGCACTGTCGTCGTGCTGGGTTCCACCGGCCGCAACTTCGCGGCGGGCATGTCCGGCGGCGTGGCGTACGTCTGGGATCCGGACCGCACGCTCAAGCATCGCGTGAACCTGTCCATGGTGGAACTGGAATCGGTGGTGCCGCATGCCGAGCAGCAGTCGCTGAACAACATCGACATCTGGCACAGCGCGCAGCGTGGTGGCGAACGCGAGACGGACGAGTCCATCCTGCGCCGCCTCGTGGAAGACCACTTCCGCTACACCGGCAGCTACCGTGCCCGCGAAATCCTGGGTGACTGGGAAGCCTCGCGCGGCAAATTCGTGAAGATCATGCCGACGGACTACCGCCGCGCATTGGGTGAAATGTGGCGTGCAGCCAACCCGCAACAACTGGCTGCGTGAGGGATACCATGGGAAAAATCACTGGATTTATGGAATTTCAGCGTCTGCAGGAGGCCTCCGAGGCCCCGCAGAAGCGGCTGAAGAACTGGCGCGAATTCGTGCTGCACCTGACGGACGATCAGGCCAAGCAGCAGGCGGCGCGCTGCATGGACTGCGGCATTCCGTTCTGCAACAACGGCTGCCCGGTCAACAACATCATCCCGGACTGGAATGACCTGGTGTACAAGCAGGACTGGCGCCGCGCGCTGGACGTCCTGCACTCCACCAACAACTTCCCGGAGTTCACGGGCCGCATCTGCCCGGCGCCCTGCGAAGCCGCCTGTACCTTGAACATCAACAGCGACGCTGTCGGCATCAAGTCCATCGAGCACGCGATCATCGACAAGGGTTGGGCCGAAGGCTGGGTGGCGCCGCAAGTGCCGGTGCGCAAGACGGGCAAGAAGGTCGCCGTCGTGGGCTCGGGACCTGCCGGCATGGCGTGCGCGCAGCAACTGGCGCGCGCGGGCCACTCGGTGACCCTGTTCGAAAAGAGCGACCGCATCGGCGGCCTGCTGCGCTACGGCATTCCCGACTTCAAACTCGAGAAGCACCAGATCGACCGCCGCATCTCGCAGATGGAAGCCGAGGGCGTGGAATTTGCGCCGTCGACCTACGTCGGCGATCCGAAGGATCCCGTGGCCGATGGCCTGACCGTGCGCACGCCGAAATCGCTGATGGCCGAATTCGACGCCGTCGTGATGAGCGGCGGCTCCGAGACGCCGCGCGACCTGCCGGTGCCGGGCCGTGAGCTCGACGGCGTGTACTTCGCCATGGACTTCCTGCGCCAGCAGAACAAGGCCGTTGCCGGCGACCGCCTCACCAACCAGACGCTGGCCAAGGGCAAGCACGTGGTGGTGATCGGCGGTGGCGACACGGGTTCCGACTGCGTCGGCACCAGCAACCGTCACGGCGCGGCGTCGGTCACGCAATTCGAACTGATGCCTCAGCCGCCCGAGTCCGAAAACAAGACCATGACGTGGCCGTACTGGCCGCTGAAGATGCGCACGTCGTCCTCGCACGAGGAAGGCTGCGAGCGCGACTGGTCCGTGACCACCAAGCTGCTCAAGGGCGCCAACGGCAAGGTCGAAAAACTGGTCGGCGCGCGCGTCGAATGGTTCAAGGACGACGCCACCGGCCAGATGAAGATGCGCGAGGTCGAGGGCTCCGAGTTCGAGATCAAGGCCGACCTGGTGCTGCTGGCCATGGGCTTCGTGTCGCCGGTGCAGAACGTGCTGGACGCGTTCGGCGTGGATCGCGATGGCCGCGGCAACGTGCGCGCCAACACCGACGACTACCGCACCAATGTGGAAAAGGTCTTCACCGCCGGCGACATGCGCCGCGGCCAGTCCCTGGTCGTGTGGGCCATCCGCGAAGGCCGCCAGTGCGCACGCTCGGTCGATGCCTATCTGATGGGAAGCAGCGAACTGCCGCGTTGATCGCATCACGACCTATGAACGCCGTCGGACGCCTTGCGCGCCGGCGGCGTTTTTTTATTTGTCGTTGCGGTTAACCGCAGCTGTTGCGGCATAACCACTCTTCGAAAACGGTCTTTTCACGATTTGACACACGTCAAGCACGGGGACGGGGCGGTCTGAGAACCTGTCGTCTCACCCCACACGGAAAGATCGGAGAAGAAAATGTTTTCGCTGAACGGGCGTATCCGCGCCACCGCCATTGCCGGTTTGATCGCTGCCGGCGCCTTTGCCGCCCCCGCCCACGCCCACGAAGCCGGCGACGTGCTGTTCCGCGTCGGCGTCACGCAAGTCCGCCCCTCGCAAAACAATGGCACGGTGCTCGACGGCAGCGTCAAGCTGGGTGTGAGCAACAACGTGCGCCCCAGCTTCACCCTGGCCTACATGGCCACCCGCAACATCGGCATCGAACTGTTGGGCGCCTGGCCCTTCCAGCATGACGTCAGCGGCAGCAACCTGGGCAAGATCGGCTCCACCAAGCAATTGCCGCCCACGCTCAGCCTGCAATGGCACATCCTGCCCGACAGCATGATCCAGCCGTACATCGGCGTCGGCATCAACTACACCCACTTCTTCGACACCAACGGCGAAGGCGCGCTGAAGGGCTCGAACCTGAAACTGGGCGATTCCTGGGGCGTGGCCGCACAACTGGGCGCGGACATCAAGATCAACGATCGCTGGTTCATGAACGCCGACATCCGCTACATCGACATCAAGTCGAAGGTGACGCTGGACGGCGAACGCGTCGGCACCGCGCGCATCGACCCGTGGGTGGCCACCGTGGGCGTTGGCTACCGTTTCTGATCGCTGACCTGAAGATGCGCGCGGCCTCGCGCGCATCGCTCAAGCCTGCGGCGGCGCCAGCCGGCTGCGCAGGGCCTGCAACGCCGGCGTGTCGTCGTCGGCGCGCCAGACCAGCTGGGTAAGCGCCTGCCCATGAGGCCCGGACAACGCGCCCACGCGCACTGTCTGCTCCGCCCCCAGCACCGCCAGCACCGAGCGCGGCACGATTGCCACACCGGTCCCGGCAGCCACACACGCCACAATGGCGTGATACGACGCAAATTCCATCACCTTGCCGGGCGCAATGCCCTCCTGGTTCAACCACGACTCCAGGATGCGCCGGTACGAGCAGCCCGCCGCAAAGGCGATGACGCTGCGGTTGCCCAGGTCTTTTGGACTGCCGATCGGATCCCACGCCAACGGCGAGATCAGCGCCAATTCCTCCTTGAACGCATCCATTGCCGCCAGGCCTTCCGCGGGGAAAGGCTGCGCCACGAAAGCGGCCTCGATCTCGTAATTGCGCACCTTGGCGGCCAATGCGCCTGACGTGCCGGTCACCAATTCAATGCGTACCTGCGGCCAGGCCGCGTGATAGGCCGCCAGGATGGGCGGCAGGCGGGCGGCCGCCGTGCTTTCCATGGTGCCGATGCGCAGCACGCCCTGCAGGGCGCCTTCCCGGACGGCCGCTTGCGCCTCGTCGGACAGGCGCAGCAGGCGGTCGGCGTACGACAGCAGCACGCGGCCCTGGTCCGACAGCACCAGCCGGCGGTTCTGCCGGCGAAAGAGCGGCGTTCCCAGCGAGGATTCCAACTGCTTCAGGCGCGTCGACACATTGGACTGCACCCGGTTCAGATGGGCGGCGGCGCGCGCCACGCCCCCCTGATCCGCCACCGTCTTGAAAATCTGCAGCGCGTCGAGATCCAAGTTTCTCATTTTGGGAACTCACGTTCTTAATAATTCACTATTCAAGATATTAGTACAGCCGTAGAGTAGGCTCCATGTCAACGCCTGCTAACCCTTCCCCCCACCCCTCGGCCAGCGCGGCCAGCCTGGCCTGGCCCGCGGCGCTTGCGCTGGCGGCGGCCATGGGCATCGGCCGCTTCGCCTTCACGCCCGTCTGGCCGTTGATGGCGCAGGAGTCCGGCCTGTCGCTGGCACAGGGCGGCTGGATGGCTTCGGCCAACTACGCGGGGTATCTGTTGGGCGCGCTGGCGGCGATCGTCTGGCCCGTGCGCCGGCTGCGCGCCACGCTGGCGGCCAGCCTGGCCGCCGTGGCCGCGCTGACGCTGGCCATGCCGCTGCTGCACAGCGTGGCGGGCTGGTCGGTGCTGCGGCTTGCCGCGGGCTATGCCAGCGCAAGCGCGTTCATCTGCGTGGTCGCATGGCGGCCGGTGCCCGCCGGCGACCCGCGCGAGGCCACGGCTTCGGCGGTAACGTATGCCGGCGTGGGCGCGGGCATTGCACTGACGGGACTGGCCTGTCTGGCCCTGATGGCCTGGGGCGCAAGCGCTGGCGTGACCTGGACCGCGCTGGGCGGCCTGGCGCTGGCGCTGTCCGTGGCCGCGTGGCCCGGGCTCAGCCGGCAATCGCCGCCGGTCCGCCGGGCGGCCGCCGACGCGCCGCAAGCCCGCCTGCCGCGCGGCATCGCCGCGCTGTCGCTGCACTACGGCGTCTTCGGGGTCGGCTACATCATTCCCGCCACCTTCCTGCCGGCCATGGCCAAGGAGATCTTTCCCGACCCGGCGATCTTCGGCTGGGCGTGGCCGCTTTTCGGCATGGCCGCGGCGCTGTCCTGCCTGCTGGTCCCGCGGCTGGCGCGCGGTCGCGACGACAGACAGGTGTGGCGCGGCGCGCAGGCGCTGATGGCGGCCGGCATGCTGACCGTGGCGCTGTGGCATCACATCGCTGCCGTGATCGTCGCGGCGCTGCTGGTTGGCGGCACGTTCATGGTGATCACGCAGGCGGGCATGCTGACCGCGCGCCGCCTGTCGGGACCGGCGGCGCCCCGGGCGGCGGCCATCATGACGGCGGCGTTCGCGGCCGGGCAGATTCTGGGGCCGTTGCTGGCCTCGTGGGCCGCGCGCTGGGGCGCGGGCCTGCCGCAGGTGCTGGCGGCCAGCGCGGCGCTGCTGGCGGTGTCGGCCTGGGCGCTGGGAAAAGTCACGACAGATGGCAATGGCGCTGGGCATAATGCCATCGGCCCTTCGGGCCAACCACACAGCAATTAGAAGGCAGGTAAAGAGGAGTCCCCAGCATGAAAGCACTACGCCCCCTGATCGCCGCCCTGGCCGCCACCGCCGCCCTTGGCGGCGTTGCCCAAGCCCAGACCGGCGAGTGGCCCGCCAAGCCCGTCACCATGATCGTGCCCTACGCGCCGGGCGGCTTTGCCGACACCCGCGTGCGCCTGTTGGCGCGCAAGCTGGGCGAATCGCTGGGCCAGCCGGTCGTCGTCGAGAACAAGGCGGGGGCAGGCGGCGTAGTCGGCACCAATCTCATCGCCAAGGCGGCGCCGGACGGCTACACGATCGGCACGGGCAACCTGGCCCCGATGGCGGTCAATCCGTCGCTGATGAAGGAAATGCCCTACAACCCGCAAAAGGACCTGGCGCCGATCATCCTGATCGAGAACAGCCCGCTGGTCCTGAGCGTGAACAATGAATTGCCCGTCAAGACGCTGGCCGACCTGATCGCGCTGGCCAAGAAAGAACCGGGCAAGCTGACCTTCGGCTCTTCCGGCGTGGGCGGCGCGCATCACCTGTCGGGCGAGATGTTCCGCGAGCAGGCCAACATCGACATCGTGCACGTGCCCTACAAGGGCGGCAGCCTGGCCGCGACCGACCTCATGGGCGGCCACATCGCGATGATGTTCGAAATGGGCTATTCGGCGCTGCCCGCCATCCAGGGCAAGAAGATCCACCCGATTGCCGTTACGTCCGCCAAGCGCCTGGCCGTGCTGCCCGACGTGCCCACCATGGCCGAATCCGGCCTGCCGGGCTTCGAGTCCTACAACTGGCAGGGCATCGTGGCGCCGGCCGGCACACCCGCGCCGATCATCGCCAAGCTCAACGCCGAGTTCAACCGCATCCTGAAGGACCCGGATGTGCAGAAGGCCATTGCCGACACCGGCAGCCAGGCCGGCGGCGGCACGCCCGAGGAATTCGCCGCATTCATCAAGACCGAAAGCGACAAGTGGGCGCACGTCATCAAGGCTGGAAACATCCAGCTTCAATAACCTCCCAGGAGTTTTCCCATGGCTACCCCTTTGATTGAATTGCTCAGACTGACCCATCCCATCATCCAGGCGCCCATGGCGGGCGGCGCCACCACGGTGGACATGGTGGCCGAGGCATCGAAGGCGGGCGCCCTGGGATCGCTCGGGGGGGCCTACATGACGCCCGAACAGATCGAAGCGGCCGCCGAAGCGATCCGCGCCCGCACGGATCGCCCGTTTGCCATCAACCTGTTCGCCTCCGTGCCGCACGAGCCCATGCAGGGCGATGCGAGCAGGATGCTGGCCCTGATGGCGCGGTACCACGAGCAACTAGGCCTACCCGCGCCCGAGGCCCCCGGCCCGCAGGCCGACCCGCTGCCGGGCCAGCTCGAGGCGGTGCTGCGCATCCGGCCCGCCGTTCTCAGCTTCACCTTCGGCCGCCTGCCGGCCGCGGTTTTGGCCCGCTGCCGCGAGCTGGGCATCCTGACCGTGGGCACGGCCACCACCGTCCGTGAGGCCCAGGCGCTGGAGCAGGACGGCGTCGACGCCATCGTCGCGCAGGGCGCGGAGGCGGGCGGCCACCGCGGCACCTTCCTCGATGCATTCGAGGCGTCGTTGATCGGCACGATGGCCCTGGTCCCGCAGGTGGCGGACGCCGTCTCGGTGCCGGTCATCGCGTCGGGCGGCATCATGGACGGGCGCGGCATCGCGGCCGCCCTGGCGCTGGGCGCTGACTTCGCGCAAATGGGGACGGCCTTTCTCACCACGGACGAGTCCGGCGCCAGCGACGCCTACAAGGCCGTCGTGTCCGCCTCCCGCGCCGAACAATCCCGGATCACCCGTGCCTTCTCCGGCCGCCCGGCGCGCGGCATCGCCAATGCCTTCATGCAGGACGCGGACGCCCTGGGCAGCGATATCCTGCCGTACCCCCTCCAGAATGCGCTGACGCGCCCCATGCGCACCGCCGGAGGCAAGAGCGGCAACATCAATGTCCTGTCCCTGTGGGCCGGCCAAGGCGCGCCGTTGGCACGCAGGGAGTCCACGGCGGAACTGATCCGGCGGCTGGCCCGGGAAACGGCGGCGGCGCAGGCGCGTCGCTGAGCGCTCGCGGCGGCTCGGCCCGGGAGTGGGTGTCTGACACCCGGGTGAGGGGCATGTGAGCTGGGACCGCGCTTCAAGGGTGTCAGACACCCATGGAGCAATGCCAACGCCTGCCAGCGCCAACGCGGGCACCGCCAGATTGTTCCTGAAGCCGAAAACACTGTTCCACGCGCGGTGGCTTCAATTGTGATTGCACAGCGTCGGGCTACAATGGCGCCTCGCCGCCGGGAGCGAACGCTTACGCTTGTCCCCGGCTCTGAGTAACAGGGCGCTTCCCGACGCAGCCTGTCTTGTCCGCGCCGGCCAGGTTCTCGGTCCCGCGTGTCGACACGACAGCAGGGCAAGCTCCGCCGCCGAAACTCCCTTTCGTTGCCCATGCCCGCTCAAACCAGCAGCACCCCGGAATTCGCCCTGCGCCTGGAAGGTGTGGCGCTTGGCTACGGTGATTTCACCGTCTTGCGCGATATTTCCATGGACGTTCGGGCCGGCCAAGTGGTGGCGGTCATGGGTGGCTCCGGGTCCGGCAAGACCACGCTGCTGCGCGCGGCCACCGGCCAGATCACCGCCCAGCAGGGCCGAGTCCTGGCGTTTGGCCAGGATATCGGCACGGCATCCCGCGCCGACGTGCAATCCCTGCGCAAACGCATGGGCGTGCTGTTCCAGCAGGGCGCGCTGTTCACCGACCTGAACGTCTTCGAAAACGTGGCCTTTCCGCTGCGCGAGCACACGCGCATCGGCGAGGCCGAACTCACCGACCGGGTGCTCGACAAGCTGGACGCCGTCGGCCTGCGCGCCGCCGCCCACCTGAAGGTCTCCGAAATCTCCGGCGGCATGGCACGGCGCGTGGCGCTGGCCCGCGCGGTGGTGCTGGAGCCCGAACTCATCCTGTACGACGAACCCTTCGCCGGGCTGGACCCGATCTCGCTGGGCATCACCGCCCGCCTGATCCGCAGCCTTGCCGACCGGCTGGGCTGCGCCTCGGTGCTGATCACCCACGACGTGCAGGAATCGTTTGCCATCGCGGACCAGGTCTACCTGGTGGGCCGTGGCCAGCTGGCCGCCGCCGGCACCCCGCAAATGCTTGCCGCGTCGCCGGACCCCTACGTGCAGCAATTCCTCAAGGGCCAGCCCGACGGTCCGGTCGCGTTCCAGTATCCCGAAACGCCCGCCTTCCAGAAGTGGCTGTCGCAACAGAAAGGGCGCAAAGCATGAGCGCTTCCAATAACGCCATCGCCGGGCTGGGCCACTGGGTGCGCGCCCGCGTCGCCGGCATCGGCTACTTCACCCGATTCTTCTGCGCCATGCTGGCGCGCAGCGGCATCGCACTGTCGCGGCCGCGCCTGGTGTCGCAGCAGGTCCACTTCATCGGCAATTATTCGCTGCTGATCATTGCCGTTTCCGGCATGTTCGTGGGCTTCGTGCTGGGCCTGCAGGGCTACTACACGCTGAACCGCTACGGCTCCGAGGAGGCCCTGGGCCTGCTGGTGGCCCTGTCGCTGGTGCGCGAGCTGGGTCCCGTGGTCACCGCGCTGCTCTTCGCGGGCCGTGCGGGCACCTCGCTCACCGCCGAGATCGGCCTGATGAAAGCGGGCGAACAGCTATCGGCCATGGAAGTCATGGCCGTCGACCCGATACGCCGGGTGCTGGTGCCGCGCCTGTGGGGCGGCATCATCGCCATGCCCATCCTGGCGGCGGTGTTCTCCATGGTGGGCATCCTGGGCGGCTGGGTCGTGGGCGTGCTGCTCATCGGCGTGGACGCGGGCGCCTTCTGGTCGCAGATGCAGAACGGCGTCGATGTATGGAAAGACGTCGCCAACGGCGCCATCAAGAGCGTCGTCTTCGGCGTCACGGTGACGCTGGTGGCGCTTTATGAAGGCTGGCAGGCCAAGCCCACTCCCGAAGGCGTTGCCCGCGCCACCACGCGTACCGTGGTCGTGGGCTCCCTGGCGGTACTCGGGCTGGACTTCCTGCTCACCGCCTTGATGTTTGGAAATTGATACGGATCGATCATGTCACGCGAAAAAACCGACTTCTGGGTAGGCCTGTTTGTATTGCTCGGCGCGATCGCGCTTGGATTCCTGGCGTTGCGCGCCGGCAACTTGAGCACGTTTTCCTTTGCCCCGACCTATACCGTGACCGCCAACTTCGATAACGTAGGCGGCCTCAAGGTGCGCGCGCCGGTCAAGAGCGCCGGCGTGGTGGTGGGCCGGGTCACGGGCATTTCCTTCGACGACAAGACGTTCCAGGCGATCGTCTCGGTCGATCTGGAAACGGCATACCAGTTCCCCAAGGACTCGTCGGCGTCCATTTTGACCTCCGGCCTGTTGGGCGAGCAATACCTGGGCCTCACCGCCGGCAGCGAAGAAGATAACTTTACCGACGGCGGAAAAATCCGCTATACACAAAGCGCCGTGGTCCTGGAGCAGCTGATCAGCCAGTTCCTGTACGGGTCGGCGGAAAAGCAAGGCACGACCGCCGCGCCGGAATCGGCCCCGAAGGCGCAGGATTAAAGGCGCGGCACCATCAAGCCGTTACAACGCTGCGTCTCGCCGTCGCGATAACAAAAGAATTGTTGATAGGGATACCCGGATCATGAATAAGAAAGCTATTTCCCGAATTGCCACCGTCGCAGCGGCGGGCGCGCTGATGGCCGGTTGCGCCGCCCCGAAGAATCCGGACCCGCGCGACCCCTGGGAAGGCTTCAACCGCGGCGTCTACCAGTTCAACGACACGGTCGACCGCGCGGTGTTCAAGCCGGTCGCGCAGGCCTACACGTTCGTGACGCCGCAGCCCGTTCGCAGCTGCATCCACAACATCTTCAGCAACGTCGGCGACCTCTGGTCCGGCACCAACAGCTTCCTGCAGGGCCGCGGCCACGACTTCGTCAACACGCTTGGCCGCTTCCTGTTCAACACGACCATGGGCGTGGGCGGCTGCTTCGACGTCGCCTCGGCCAATGGCGCGCGCAAGATCCCCAACGACTTCGGCACCACGCTGGGCGTCTGGGGCTTCAGCCAGGGCCCGTACCTGGTGCTGCCGTTCTTCGGCGCCTCCAGCGTGCGCGACGGCGTCGGCCTGGTCGGCGACCTGTATGGCACCACCTACGGCTACATGGGCGTGGACTCGATCGACAACGTCCGCCTGCGCAATTCGCTGTGGGGCCTGCGCATCGTCGACACGCGCGCCAACCTGCTCGACACCACCGACACCATCGACCGCGTGGCGCTCGACCCGTACAGCTTCGTGCGCGACGCCTTCCTGCAACGCCGTGCCGCCATGGTGCTGGGCCACCGCGTCGATGACGAAGGCTCGCTGCCCAACTACGAAGACGACGGCGACGACACCCCCGCCGCGCCTGCGCCGGCCCCCGTGCCTGCGCCGCAACCCGCGAACAAGTAAGCTGAGGCCTTGCGCTTTCGGTACTGAAGGAGATTTGATGCGATTTTCCGTTCCCTCCCTGTTGCAGCGGCTGATGTTCGCGGGCCTGCTCGGCCTGTCCGCCGCCACGGCCGCGTCGGCCGCACAAGCCAAGCCGGATCCCAACGGCCCGCCCGAACAATTCGTGCTGGCTGCCGCCAACGAGGCCCTGGATGTCCTGAAGGCTGACGGCGCGGTCCGGGCCGGCAACACCGCCCGCATCAACCAGGTCGTCGACCAGCACATCCTGCCGTACGTCAACTTCCAGAAGACCACGCGCCTGGCCGCCGGCCGCTACTGGCGCCAGGCCTCCGAGCAGCAGAAAACCGCGTTGGCCGAAGCCTTCCGCGGAACGCTGATCCGCACGTACAGCGGCGCGCTGACCCGCGTCACGTCCAGCACCACCATCACCGGCCTGCCGTTCCGCGGCGATCCCAAGGCCGACGACGTGGTCGTGCGCACGCTGATCAGCCAGTCCAACAGCCAGCCGGTGGGCGTGGATTACCGCCTGGAAAAGACGCCGCAGGGCTGGAAGATCTACGACATGAACGTCGAAGGCATCTGGCTGATCGAGAACTACCGCAACCAGTTCGCCCAGCAGATCAACCAGAACGGCATCGACGGCCTGATCCAGGCGCTGAACCAGCGCAACAAGTAAGAATCCGCTCAGGCTCGGCTCGGCCCGGCGCTCCCCCTCGGGGGTATGCCGGGCCGATTATTTTGGGGACGCAACACCCGCCGGCCCCATCGCCACCGGGGCCATCCCCGGCTCCCGCCACATCGCGCTTATATAATGGTCAATTCGCTCTTTTCGGGCCATATCCCCCCGTCATGTCCGCCGTCAGCCTAGAAAACGTCTCCAAGATCTACTCGCCGCGCCACCGCGGCTGGCAGAAGCTGCTCGGGCGCACGCCCCGTCCGGGCTTTCAGGCGCTGGACAACGTCAGCCTGAATATCGAGCACGGCGAATTCTTCGGCCTGCTCGGCCCCAACGGCGCGGGCAAGACCACGCTCATTTCCATTCTGGCGGGCCTCGCGCACGCCACTGCGGGCCGCGCCACCGTCTGTGGGTACGACGTCGTGGCCGACTACAAGTCGGCGCGGCGTGCGCTGGGCGTCGTGCCGCAGGAATTGGTCTATGACCCGTTCTTCACCGTGCGCGAAACGTTGCGCATTCAGTCCGGGTATTTCGGCCTGCGCAAGAACGACGACTGGATCGACGAGATCCTGTTCAACCTGGGCCTGGCCGACAAAGCCAATTCCAACATGCGCGCGCTGTCGGGCGGCATGAAGCGCCGCGTGCTGGTGGCGCAGGCGCTGGTGCACCGGCCGCCTGTCATCGTGCTGGACGAGCCGACCGCGGGCGTGGACGTGGACCTGCGCCGCACGCTGTGGGAGTTCATCTCGCGGCTGAACCGGGCCGGTCACACCATCATGCTGACCACGCACTACCTCGAAGAAGCCGAGGCGCTGTGCAATCGCATCGCCATGCTCAAGGGCGGGCGCGTCGTGGCGCTGGACACCACCCAGGCCCTCCTGGCCCGCGTGGGCGGCGTGGACCTGGAAGACGCCTTCGTGCGCATCATGCACCAGGACGACGAGCCCGGCTCGCGCGCCCTGCAACCCGAAGAGATCTCATCATGACCCAGCCCGCCACGTCTGCCGGCCAGCCGCTGGTGCAGCCCCGCCTGGACGCGGGTTCCGGCTTTCCGACCCTGCTGCGCAAGGAATTGCTGCGCTTCTGGAAGGTCAGCTTCCAGACCATCGCCGCGCCCGTCATCACGGCGCTGCTGTACCTGCTGGTCTTTGCCCACGTGCTGGAAGGGCGCGTCACGGTGTACGGCACCGTGCCCTACACGTCGTTCCTGATCCCGGGGCTCATGATGATGAGCATGCTTCAGAACGCGTTCGCAAATCCGTCCTCGTCGCTCATCCAAAGCCGCATCACCGGCAACCTGGTCTTCATGCTTCTGCCGCCGCTGTCGCACCGCGACATCTTCGGCGCGTACGTGCTGGCCGCCATCGCGCGCGGTCTCGCGGTCGGCCTGTGCGTGTGGGCCGTGGCGCTGTTCTTCGTGCCACTGACGCCCGCGCATCCGCTGTGGGTGCTGGTCTTTGCCGTGATGGCGTGCGGCATCATGGGCACGCTGGGGCTGGTCGCGGGCCTGTGGTCCGAGAAATTCGACCAGCTCGCGGCCTTTCAGAACTTCCTGATCATGCCGGCGACCTTCCTGTCCGGCGTGTTCTATTCCATCCATACGCTGCCGCCGTTCTGGCAAAGCGTCTCGCACTGGAACCCCATCTTCTACACCATCGACGGATTCCGCCACGGATTCTTCTCGGTGTCGGACGTCTCGCCCTGGCACAGCCTGGCGGTGGTGACGGCGGTGTTCCTCGCGCTCTCCGCTTACGCGCTGCGGCTTCTGTCCAGCGGCTACAAACTCAGGAACTGACGTCCATGCTTCCCACTCCCGCGCAAGTCCGCCAATACATCGCTGACGGCCTGCCCTGTGAACATCTCGACGTGCAGGGCGACGGTTCGCACTTTGACGCCGTCATCGTCAGCACCGCCTTCGAAGGCAAGCGCCTGATCCAGCGTCACCAGCTCGTCTACGCTGCGCTGGGCGACCGCATGAAGGCCGAGATTCACGCCCTGTCGATGCGCACTCTGACCCCGGCCGAATACCAGAAAGCGGGCGAATGATGGACAAGCTACGCATCACCGGCGGCGCGCGGCTGCACGGCGAGATCTCTATCTCCGGCGCCAAGAACTCGGCGCTGCCGATCCTGTGCGCGGGCCTGCTGACTGCCGACACGCTGGTTCTGTCCAACGTGCCGCGCCTGAACGACACCGGCACCATGCTGCGTCTCCTGGCCCAAATGGGCGTGCGCGCCGAGCGTGCGGACGACGGCGTGGTCACGCTGCAGGCCGGCAACGTCGACAGCCTGGAAGCGCCTTACGACCTGGTCAAGACGATGCGCGCGTCGATCCTGGTGCTGGGCCCGCTGGTCGCACGCTTTGGCGAGGCCCGCGTCAGCCTGCCCGGCGGCTGCACCATCGGCCAGCGGCCGGTGGACCAGCACATCAAGGGCCTGGCCGCGCTGGGCGCTGAAATCAGCATCGAGCACGGCTTCGTCGTGGCGCGCGCCAAGCGCCTGAAGGGCGCCTCCATCCGCACCGACATGGTCACGGTCACCGGCACGGAAAACCTGCTGATGGCCGCCGTGCTGGCCGAAGGCCGCACCGTGCTGGAAAACGCCGCGCGCGAACCCGAAGTCGTGGACCTGGCCGAACTGCTCATCAAGATGGGCGCCCGCATCCAGGGCCACGGCACCGACCGCATCGTCATCGACGGCGTCGACCGCCTGCACGGCGCCGAGCACCGCGTCATTTCCGACCGCATCGAAGCGGGCACCTTCCTGTGCGCGGTGGGCGCAGCCGGCGGCGATATCCTGCTCAAGAACGCGGATGCCGGCATCCTGGGCGCCACGCTGGACAAGCTGGCCGAAGCGGGCCTGACCATCGAGACCGGCCCGGACTGGATCCGAGGCGCCATGGACAAGCGTCCCAAGGCCGTGGGCTTTCGCACACACGAATACCCGGGCTTTGCCACCGACATGCAGGCTCAGCTGATGGCGCTGAACGCCGTGGCCGACGGCACGTCGGTCATCGTCGAGACCATCTTCGAAAACCGCTACATGCACGTGCAGGAACTGCGCCGCATGGGCGCCCAGATCGACATCGACGGCCACACCGCCATCGTGCGCGGCGTGCCGCGCCTGTCGGGCGCCACGGTCATGGCGACCGACCTGCGCGCCTCGGCCAGCCTCGTCATCGCCGGCCTGGCCGCCGACGGCGACACGCTGGTTGACCGCATCTACCACCTGGATCGCGGCTACGACCAGATGGAAGTGAAACTGCGCGCCCTGGGCGCGAACATCCAACGAGTTACCGGCAAGGAACAGGCTCAATGAGCAATGCCTCCGTCACCCCCCTGACCCTGGCGCTGTCCAAGGGCCGCATCTTCGAAGAAACCATGCCGTTGCTGGCGGAAGCCGGCATCGACGTTCCGGAGAATCCGGAAAGCTCGCGCAAGCTCATCCTGCCCACCAGCGATCCCGGCCTGCGCCTGATCATCGTGCGCGCCTCCGACGTGCCCACCTACGTGCAGTACGGCGCGGCGGACCTGGGCATCGCCGGCAAGGACGTGCTGATCGAACACGCCAAGGAACAGCCCGGCGGCCTGTACCAGCCCATCGACCTGAACATCGCCAAATGCCGCCTGGCCGTGGCCGTGCGCAACGGCTTCGACTACGAGGCCGCGGTCCACCAGGGCGCGCGCCTGCGCGTGGCCACCAAGTACGTGCAGTCAGCCCGTGAACACTTCGCGGCCAAGGGTGTGTACGTGGACATCATCAAGCTGTATGGTTCGATGGAACTCGCGCCGCTGGTCGGCCTGGCCGACTGCATCGTCGACCTGGTGTCCACCGGCGGCACGCTGCGCGCCAACGACCTGGTCGCCGTGGAAGACGTCATGCCGATCTCGTCGCGCCTGATCGTCAACCAGGCCGCCCTGAAAACCCGCGGCGACCGCCTGCAACCGCTGCTGGACGCTTTCGCAAGAGCCGCCTCCCGCAACGTCTGATTCCCGCCCGCCGCGCCCGGCGCGGCGGCCGATACCGTTACCCGCTTTGCTCCATGACGCCATGGCCCTGATCAATCGTCTCGACTCCCGCGATCCCGGTTTCAAAACCGCCCTGTCCACGCTGCTGGCCTTCGAGGCCACCGAGGACGAATCCATCGACCGCGCCGCCGCCAGCATCCTGGCCGACGTGCGCGCCCGCGGCGATGCCGCGCTGGTGGAATACACGCAGCGGTTCGACCGCATGCCGGACGCGGCCGTCCATACGCTGGAGATCCCCAAGGCCGATTGGCATGCGGCCCTGGCCGCGCTGCCGGCCGCCCAGCGCAATGCGCTGGAAGCCGCCGCCGACCGCGTGCGCGCCTACCACGAGCGCCAGCGCGCCGAGACCTGGACTTACACCGAAGCCGACGGCACGCTGCTCGGCCAGCAGGTCACCCCGCTGGACCGCGTGGGCCTGTACGTGCCCGGCGGCAAGGCTGCTTATCCGTCGTCCGTGCTGATGAACGCCATCCCGGCCAAGGTCGCGGGCGTGCAGGAACTGGTCATGGTCACGCCCACGCCGGATGGCGTGCGCAATCCCATCGTGCTGGCCGCGGCCGCCATCAGCGGCGTGGACCGCGTGTTCGCCATCGGCGGCGCGCAGGCCGTGGGTGCGCTGGCGTATGGCACCGATACCGTGCCGGCCGTGGACAAGATCGTCGGCCCGGGCAACGCCTATGTTGCCGCCGCCAAGCGCCGCGTGTTCGGCGTGGTCGGTATCGACATGATCGCCGGCCCCAGCGAAATCCTGGTCATCTGCGACGGCAAGACGCCGGCCGACTGGATCGCCATGGACCTGTTCTCGCAGGCCGAGCACGACGAACTGGCGCAGTCCATCCTGCTCTGTCCCGACGCCGCCTTCATCGAGGAAGTCGAAGCGTCCATCGCCCGCCTGCTGCCCACGATGCCGCGCGCCGACATCCTGCGCGTCAGCCTGGCCAACCGCGGCGCGCTGATTCTGGTCCGCGACCTGGAAGAAGCCTGCCAGATCGCCAACGACATCGCCCCCGAGCATCTCGAGATCTCCACCGAGCAGCCCGAGGTCTGGACCGCCCGCATCCGTCACGCCGGCGCCATCTTCATGGGCCGCTTCAGCTCTGAAGCCCTGGGCGACTACTGCGCCGGCCCGAACCACGTGCTGCCCACCTCGCGCACGGCGCGCTTTTCGTCGCCGCTTGGCGTCTATGACTTCCAGAAGCGCTCCAGCCTGATCCAGGTTTCGCACGCCGGCGCCCAGACGCTGGGCCGCATCGCCGCCGAACTGGCGCTGGGCGAGGGCTTGCAGGCGCACGCCGCCAGCGCCCAGTACCGGATCGACAAGCCATGAGCGCAGCTCCGGCGGATGGCGTCGCCGGCCGCGTCAAAGGCACCGTCCGGGCGGACATTCGCGAGCTGGCGGCGTACCCCGTCGCCCATGCCGAAGGCTGCATCAAGCTGGACGCCATGGAATGCCCGTACGAGCTGCCCGAAGCCGTACGCGACGACATCGCGCGCGCCGTCCGCGACACGCCGCTGAACCGTTATCCGTCCGCCGACCTGTCCAAGCTTGAGGCCGCCGTCAAGACGGCCTTCGGCGTGCCGGACGCCGCGGACGTGCTGTTCGGCAACGGCTCGGACGAACTCATCCACCTGATGGTGCAGGCGTGCTGCAACCCGGGCGACGCGGTGCTGTCGCCGTGGCCGTCGTTCGTGTACTTCGACATGGCGGCCCGTTTCGATCACGCGCATTTCGTGGGCGTGCCGCTGACCGCGGACCTGAGCCTGGATCTGCCGGCCATGCTCGCCGCCATCCGCGAGCACCAGCCCAAGCTCGTGTTCCTGGCCACCCCCAACAATCCCACCGGCGGCCTGTGGTCGCCGGAAGACGTGAACGCCATCATCCAGGCCGCGCCCGGCCTGGTGGTGATCGACGAGGCCTACCAGCCGTTCGCGGACTACACCTGGATGCCCCAGGTGCTGGATGCGCCTAACGTCGTCGTCATGCGCACGGTGTCCAAGATTGGCCTGGCCGGCCTGCGCTTCGGCTACCTGGCCGGGCATCCCGCGTGGATCGCCGAGCTGAACAAGGTGCGCCCGCCCTACAACCTGAACGTGCTGACCCAGGCGACGCTGCTGGCCGTGCTGCGCCACAAGGCCGTGCTGGACGAACAGGCCGCCCGGCTGCGCGCGGACCGCGAACCGCTGGCCGCCGCGCTGGCGCAATTGCCCGGCGTCAGGGTATTCCCTTCCGCCGCAAATTTCATTCTCGCCCGCTTTTCCGGCAAGCTCGACGGCAACGCCGTGCATCTTGCCCTGAAAGCGCGCAAAATATTGATTCGCAACTTCTCCAATGCCCACCCGCTGCTGGCCGACTGCCTGCGCATTTCGGTGGGCACCCCGGCCGAGAACGCCGCCTTGCTATCCGCCCTGCAAGAGATCTTGAGTGCTTAATATGCGTACCGCAGAAATCACCCGCAACACCAACGAAACCCGCATCCGCGTGGCCATCAACCTCGATGGCACCGGCAAGCAGACGATCGACACGGGCGTGCCCTTCCTGGACCACATGCTGGACCAGATCGCGCGCCACGGCCTGATCGACCTGGACATCAAGGCCGAGGGCGACCTGCACATCGACGCGCATCACACGGTGGAAGACGTGGGCATCACGCTGGGCATGGCCATCGCCAAGGCGGCGGGCACCAAGGCGGGTCTGCGCCGCTACGGGCATGCCTACGTGCCGCTGGACGAAGCGCTGTCGCGCGTCGTGATCGACTTTTCCGGCCGTCCTGGCCTGGAATACCACATCCCGTTCACGCGCTCGCACATCGGCAGCTTCGACGTGGACCTCACGCGCGAATTCTTCCAGGGCCTGGTCAATCACGCGCTGATCACGATGCACATCGACAACCTGCGCGGCTTCAACTCGCATCACCAGGCGGAAACCGTGTTCAAGGCCTGTGGCCGCGCGCTGCGCATGGCCCTCGAAGTCGACCCCCGCATGGGCGACGTCGTGCCTTCCACCAAGGGCGTGCTGTAACGCACTGCTGTAACGTACGCAATCCACTTTCGCACCGCACCAGGCAGACAGAAGTGACCACTATCGCCATCGTCGACTATGGAATGGGCAATTTCCATTCCGTCGCCCGCGCCCTGAAATACGCCGCGCCTGACGCCGACATCCGCATCTGCAACCAGCCCCAGGAAATCGCCGCAGCCGACCGCGTGGTCTTCCCGGGTCAAGGCGCCATGGCGGACTGCATGCGCACCCTGAACGAATCCGGCCTGCGCGACGCCGTGGTGCGCGCCGCTCGCGAGAAGCCCCTGCTGGGCGTCTGCGTGGGCGAACAGATGCTGTTCGACTCCAGCGAAGAAGGCGGCACCGCCTGCCTGGGCCTGTTCCCCGGCGTCGTGCGCCGCTTTTCCGGCCCCGGCTTTGCCGACCTGATTCCCGCCGACGACGAGGCCTGCCTCGCCGACGCGGGCGGCGCGGGCCTGGTCGACACCCGTCCTGAGCGCCTGAAGGTGCCGCACATGGGCTGGAACAAAGTCCGCCACACCCGCTCTCACCCGATCTGGGACGGCATTCCGGACGACTCGCACTTCTATTTCGTCCATAGTTATTACGCCGACCCGGCCGATCCGGGCCTGACGGTTGGTGAAACCGATTATGGCGTCGCCTTTACCTGCGCGGTGGCGGCAGCTAACATTTTCGCGGTGCAGTTCCACCCCGAAAAAAGTGCCGAGCACGGTTTGCGCCTGTATCGCAATTTTGTAGACTGGCAGCCCTAGGCCTCGAGCCGCGTGCGCCAGCCCTTTCAACCCCATCTTTTTACTCGCTGCCAACCATGCTGCTGATCCCCGCCATCGACCTCAAAGACGGGCGTTGCGTTCGCCTGCGCCAGGGTGACCTGGACGATGCAACGGTGTTCTCCGAAGACCCCGCCGCTATGGCCACCCGCTGGCTGGACCAGGGCGCCCGCCGCCTGCATCTGGTCGACCTGAACGGCGCCGTCGCCGGCAAGCCCAAGAACGAGGCGCCCATCAAGGCGATTCTGGACGCCGTCGGCGACGACATTCCCGTCCAGATCGGCGGAGGCATCCGCGACCTGGACACCATCGAACGCTACCTCGACGCCGGCATCTCGTACGTCATCATCGGCACCGCCGCGGTCAAGAACCCGGGCTTCCTGCAGGACGCCTGCGGCGCCTTCCCAGGCCAGATCATCGTCGGCCTGGACGCCCGCGACGGCAAGATCGCCACCGACGGCTGGAGCAAACTGACCCGCCACGACGTGCTGGATCTGGCCAAGAAGTTCGAAGACTACGGCTGCGAAGCCATCATCTACACCGATATCGGCCGCGACGGCATGCTGTCGGGCGTCAACGTCGAAGCCACGGTCCGCCTGGCCCAGCACGTGCGCATTCCCGTGTACGCGTCGGGCGGCATCGCCGGCATCCAGGACATCGAGGCGCTGTGCGCCGTCGAAGAAGAGGGTGTCGAAGGCGCCATCCTGGGCCGCAGCATCTACGAAGGCACGCTCGACTTCCAGGCCGCGCAGGCGCGCGCCGACGAATTGGCAAAATGACCACATCCAGCAGCACCCCCGGGGCCGGCGCGTCCGCGCAGAACGCGCTGACCCGCCGCATCATTCCCTGCCTTGACGTCACGGCCGGCCGCGTCGTCAAGGGCGTTAACTTCGTCAACCTGCTCGACGCGGGCGACCCCGTCGAGATCGCCCGCCGCTACAACGAGCAGGGCGCCGACGAACTCACCTTTCTGGACATCACCGCCACCAGCGATGGCCGCGACCTGATCCTGCCCATCATCGAGCAGGTGGCGTCGCAGGTCTTCATTCCGCTGACCGTGGGCGGCGGCGTGCGCCAGGTGTCCGACATCCAGCGCCTGCTCAATGCCGGCGCCGACAAGATCAGCATCAACAGCGCCGCGGTGGCCAATCCCGACCTGGTTCGCGCCGCGTCCGACTACCACGGCTCGCAATGCGTGGTCGTGGCCATCGACGCCCGTCGCGTGTCCGCGCCCGGCGAACCGGCCCGCTGGGAAGTCTTCACGCATGGCGGCCGCAAGGCCACCGGCCTGGACGCCGTGGCGTGGGCGCGCCGCATGGCCGCCTACGGCGCCGGCGAAATCCTGCTGACCAGCATGGACCGCGACGGCACCAAATCCGGCTTTGACCTGGAACTGACCCGCACCGTCTCGGACGCCGTGCCGGTGCCCGTCATCGCCTCGGGCGGCGTGGGCAACCTGCAGCATCTGGCCGACGGCGTCACCACCGGCCGCGCCAGCGCGGTGCTGGCCGCCAGCATCTTCCATTTTGGCCAGCATACCGTCGGCGAGTGCAAGCACTTCATGGCCGAACAGGGCATCGCCGTACGATTGGACTGATTATGAGCAACGAACCCACCTGGATGGCCGACGTCGTCTTCGACGAAAACGGCCTCATTCCCGCCATCGCCCAAGACGCCGAGAACGGCCAGATCATGATGGTGGCCTGGATGAACCGCGAATCGCTGGCCGAAACGGCCGCCACCGGCCGCGCCGTCTACTGGTCGCGCTCGCGCCAGCGTCTGTGGCGCAAGGGCGAAGAATCCGGCCACGTCCAGGAAGTGCACGAACTGCGCCTGGATTGCGACGGCGACGTGGTGCTCTTGAAAGTCCACCAGGAAGGTGGCATCGCCTGCCACACGGGCCGCGCAAGCTGCTTCTTCCGCCGCCTGGAAGGCCAGACCGATCAGGCGTCCTGGGTCACGGTGGATCCGGTGCTCAAAGACCCGGAACTCATCTACAAATGACCGATCAGACCCTGACCGCGGCCGACATCCTGGCCCGCATTGCAGACACCCTGGAAACCCGCCGTCCGCAGAACGGCGGCGATCCTTCCGCCTCCTACACGGCCAAGCTGCTGGCCAAGGGGCCGGACGCCTTCCTGAAGAAGATCGGGGAAGAAGCCACGGAACTGGTGATGGCCGCCAAGGATGGCGTCCCCGACCGCATCGTCAGCGAGACCGCCGATCTGTGGTTCCACTGCCTGGTGGCGCTGACGCATTTCAACCTGCGGCCCGAAGACGTGCTGGCCGAGCTGGCCCGCCGCGAAGGCCTCTCGGGCCTGGTGGAAAAGGCAAGCCGCCCGAAAGACTGACCACGGAAACCACACCCATGAGCGACAACTGCCTTTTCTGCAAGATCGCCGCTGGCGAAATCCCGTCCAAGAAGGTCTTCGAGGACCAGGACTTTGTTGCATTCCACGATATCAATCCCGCCGCGCCGGTACATTTACTGCTGATCCCCCGACGTCATGTCACATCCATGCAGGATATTACGGGCGAGGACGCAGATTGGTTGGGTAGAATGATGTCGTTGGCGCCGCGGCTTGCCGCCGAGAACGGTTGCCGTCCGGGCCCTGATGGCGGATTTCGCATCATGATCAATTCTGGCGTCGAAGGCGGCCAGGAAGTCCCGCACCTGCATTTCCACATCATCGGCGGCTCGCGTCCCTGGAAAGGGCGCGTGGCCCCCACTGCGTAATTCGGAGAATCATCATGGGTAGTTTCAGCATTTGGCATTGGTTGGTCGTCCTGGTCATCGTTGCGCTGATTTTCGGCACCAAGAAACTTCGCAACATCGGCGGCGATCTGGGCGGCGCGGTCAAGGGCTTCAAGGACGGCATGAAAGAAGCCAACAGCGACAAGCCCGCTGAACCGGTCACGCAGCAGCGCGTCGCCGGCGACACCATCGACGTGCAGGCCAAGGAAAAGTCCAACTCCTGAGCGCCAGCCAGTCTCCCTCCGGGCCAGCCCTGAACGGGCCGGCCCTTATTGCTTCAATTCCCAAGCGGCCGTCGAATGTTTGATGTCAGCCTCACTGAACTGATGGTGATCGGCGTCGTCGCCCTGATCGTCATCGGCCCCGAACGCCTGCCCAAGGTTGCCCGCACCGTCGGCCACCTGCTCGGGCGCGCGCAGCGTTACGTCAATGACGTCAAGTCCGATATCCAGCGCGAAATCGAACTCGACGAACTCCGCAAGTTCAAGACCGAAATGGAAGACGCGGCCCAGGGCGTGCAGCAATCGCTGAACGAGACCGGTGCCTCGCTGCAGGAACCCGTGCAGCAATTCCGCGCCGAACTCGACGAAGTGGCCCGCGAAGCCAGCGGCAAGGCCACGCCGGCCGTTGCGCAGGCGCCGGTGACTGCCCAGGTTGCTGACGCGTCCGACGAGCCCGCGCGCACGATCGCCCCCCCCAGCCAGAACCACAATCTGGATCTGGACCTGCCCGCCGCCGAGCCCGCACCGCGTCCGGCCGCCGCCCCTCAACAACCCGCCCCGGCGCCCAGCGCGCCCGCGGCTGACGTCGCCGCGCCCGCCGCCAAGCCCGTCTCGCCATCTGGAACTCCGTCGTGACCCAGGACGCAACCCAAGAAGAAGGCCAGCAAGAGACCTTCATCTCCCACCTGGTCGAGCTGCGCACCCGCCTGCTGCGTGCCGTTGGCGCCGTGGTGGCCGTATTCATCGTGCTCTTCATTTATCCCGGCGCGTCGGCCATCTATGACGTGCTGGCCGCCCCCATGCTGGCCTCGCTGCCCGAAGGCACCCGCATGATCGCCACCGGCGTCATCACGCCCTTCATGGTGCCGGTCAAGGTCACGATGATGGCCGCGTTCATCGTGGCGCTGCCCGTGGTGCTGTACCAGGCATGGGCCTTCGTGGCCCCGGGGCTGTACCGGCACGAAAAGCGCCTGGCGCTGCCGCTCATCGTATCCAGCACGTTCCTCTTCATCGCGGGGATGGCGTTCTGCTATTTCGTGGTGTTCCGCACGGTGTTCCACTTCATCGCCACGTTCGCGCCGCAGTCCATCACCCCGGCGCCGGACATCGAGGCCTACCTGAGCTTCGTCATGACGATGTTCATGGCGTTCGGCATCACCTTCGAGGTGCCCGTGGCCGTGGTGCTGCTGGTGAAGATGGGCGTGGTCGAACTCTCCAAGCTGAAAGCCGCGCGCGGCTACGTGGTGGTGGGCGCGTTCATCATCGCGGCCGTGGTCACCCCGCCCGATGTCGTCAGCCAGTTCATGCTCGCGGTGCCGCTGTGCCTGCTCTATGAGGTCGGGCTCATCTGCGCCCGGATGGTCACACCGAAAGAGGGTGCGCCGGCAGACGACGCCGCCGACTCCCTGACCGAACGCCACTGAAGCCGATTGGCCGCAACGCAACGGCAAGGCAGATAGCAACCCAGACGGTCCGCATAAAAGCGGACCGTTTTACCTTGTCGGCCCATGACTGCAGTCCTACATTGCAGTCATGTCGCTCTCCCAAAGACTGCGCGCCCTCATGCGGTGGCGCGGCATCCATAGCCAGAACCAGCTTGCGCGCCTGTCGGGCGTGCCGCAGTCCTGCATCCACCGCATCCTTACGCGCGAAGACCGCTACTCGCCGGCCCGCAACACGCTCGTGCGGCTGGCGCGCGCCCTCGGCACCAGCGTGCCGTGGCTGACGGACGGCGTGGTGCACGCCTCCTCGCCGAAGGCTGGGGCTGGCTCTGGAACTGGGTCTGAATCTGGTTCCGCGGCGGGCTTTGGCGCTGGGTCGGGAACCTCACCCGGCCTGCAGAACGCCGTGGCCGACGGCATGGATGGCTATTGCGCCGAAATCTGCGCGCGGCTGGCGCCGCAACCCGACAGCACCAAGCGCCTGATCCTGGCGCTGGTTCGCGAGCTCTCCAGCAAACCCGACACCGCCGCTGCCCGCGCGGCGGCGCGCAAATGCGCTTAGCGCGGCTTGCCCGGCCGCGTCCCCATCACAACGCCCAGTTCCGCCGGCTTGCCGCTGCGCAAGATGCCCAGCGTGGCCCGCTGGCCCGGCGGCACCTGCGCAATCTCCGACAGCAGGCCGGTCGTGTCCGCCACCCGCTTGCCATTGACCGACTGAACGATATCGCCCACCCGCAGGCCGCCGCGCGCGGCCGGACCGTCGCGCATCACCCCGGCAATGATCACGCCCGCCGCATCGCGCGGCAGCTCGAAGGCCCGCGCCAGTTCCGGCGTCATGTCCTGCGGCTCCACGCCCAGCCAGCCACGCTTGACCGCCCCGGTCTTGACGATGTCGTCCATGACCTTGCGGGCAATTTCAATCGGCGTCGCAAAGCCGATGCCCATCGACCCGCCGGATTCCGAATAGATGGCGGTGTTGATGCCCACCAGGTTGCCGTAGGCATCGACCAGCGCGCCGCCCGAATTGCCCGGATTGATCGCCGCGTCGGTCTGAATGAAGTTCTCGTAGGTGTTCAGGCCCAGGCCATTTCGGCCCAGCGCCGACACGATGCCCTGCGTGGTGGTCTGGCCCACCCCAAACGGATTGCCGATCGCCAGCACCACGTCGCCCACGCGCAAGCCCTTGTCGGACGCCAGCGTTGCGGCGGGCAAGTCGCGCAGCTTGGACAGCTTAAGCACCGCCAGATCGGTGTCCGGATCCGCCCCCACCACCTTGGCGGTATCGCGCCGCCCGTCGCGCAGCGCCACCTCGATCGCGTCCGCGGCCTGCACCACGTGGTAGTTGGTCAGCACGTAGCCGTCCGCATTCACGATCACGCCCGAGCCCAGGCTGGTCGACGCCTCGCGCCGGCTCACGCCCGGCACCTGCCCGAAAAGCTGGCGCAGCACCGGATCGTCGGGCAGCGGAATCAACGGCACGTTCACGTGCTTGGTCGTAAATACGTTCACCACCGAGGGCGCCGCCTTGGCCACGCCATCCGCGTACGACACCGCGCCCACGTCGCCGTTGGGCGCGCGTCCGGCCGCGGCGGTGGCCGGCGGGACCGTGCCGGGTCCGTTCACGCGCAGCAGGTCGGGCCGCAACGTCGTCACCACGAATAGAATAGCCAGGCAGACCGTGACGGCCTGAGCAAAGATCAGCCAATATCGGCGCATGTTTCTGATAGGACTAGCGATGAATAAAGTGGACTCCCGCGTCCTGGCCAACTGGCTGGACGACACCCTGCAGGCGGCCCGTTTCAAGGACTACTGTCCCAACGGGATGCAGGTGGAAGGCCGATCCGAGGTCGGACACATTATCACCGGTGTGACGGCCAGCGAAGCATTGCTGCGCGCTGCGGTCGACCGCGGCGCGGATGCCGTGCTGGTGCATCACGGCTGGATGTGGCGCAACGAAGACCGCCGCGTCATCGGCACCCGCCGCACACGCATGGCCCTGACGCTGAAGAACGACCTGAACCTCTTTGCCTACCACCTGCCGCTGGACGCGCACCCGACGCTGGGCAACAACGCGCAACTGGCGCGCGTGCTGGGACTGACGCCGGCGCGGCGCGACGACGGCGCGCCGCTGACCTGCGGGCAGGACGGGCTGATCTGGCTGGGCGAGGCCAGCGGTGTGCAGACGCTGGGCCAACTGGGCGACCGCGTGGCGCAGCGCCTGGGCCGCCAGCCGCTCGTCGTGGGCGACCCGGACCAACCGCTGGCGACAATCGCCTGGTGCACGGGCGGCGCGCAAGGCATGATGGGCGACGCCGTGGAGGCGGGCGCCGGCGTCTACATCACCGGCGAAGTGTCCGAATCCACCGTACACCTGGCGCGCGAAACCGGCGTGGGCTTCATCGCGGCCGGCCACCATGCCACCGAACGCTATGGCGTGCAGGCGCTGGGGCAGGCCGTGGCCGAGCAATTCGGCATCACGGTCGAATTCGTGGATATCGACAATCCGGCCTGAACCCGGCCTGGATAAAAGCAAAAGCGCCCCGAGGGGCGCTTTGTGGTTTACGGCCGCTTGAGCAGGTCGCGGATTTCACGCAACAGGGCCACGTCTTCCGGCGTCTTGGCCGGCGCCGGCGCTTCCTCCTGCTTGTTGCGTGCCTTGTAGATGGCCTTGACCATCCAGAAGATCACAAGCGCCAGCAGGACGAAATTGATGATGATCGTGACGAAGTTGCCCCAGGCAAAGACGTTGGCGCCGGCCTTGGTCAGATCCGCATAGGTCATCGGGCCCGCATAGCCCTCGGGCATCGAGAGCACGAGGAACTTGTTCGAAAAATCGACCGATCCGCCAAGAATGAAATTGACGAGCGGCATGATGATGTCCCGAACCAGCGAGTCGACAATCCTGCCGAACGCCGCACCGATGATCACACCAACGGCCAAGTCGACCGCGTTGCCCTTGACCGCGAAATCTCGAAACTCTTTGACGAAACCAGTCGTTTTGCTCATAAATCCGCTCCATTCGTGATACGCCTGGGGTAGGCTGGCCTATAATACGCGGTTGCTATGTTGTTACATATTCCCGCGAACCCGATGCCGCAGAAGTGATGCTACTCGTAGAGCGGGCGCATCAACAAGGATAGGAAGATGAGTCAGGATACGCTGGTGCATGACGATGACGGTGCGGTTGATCCCAACCTGCCACCTGATCCTTCGCGACGTTTCTGGGTTACCACCGCCTGTGCTGTGGGCGGCGTAGCAGGTGTCGCAACGGCAGTGCCGCTTGTGAGCACGTTTTCCCCCTCCGAAAAAGCCCGCGCGGCAGGGGCGCCCGTTGAAGTGGATATCGGCGACATTCCCGTCGGTTCCATGAAAACGGTCGAATGGCGCGGCAAACCGGTCTGGATCATGCACCGCTCGCCCGAGCAGCTGGCCGGCCTGAAGGCACTGGATCCCCAGCTCGCCGACCCGCAATCCAAGCGCCCCGGCTTCACGCCTCCCTATGCCGAAAACGAAGCTCGCTCGCGCAAGCCCGAGATCTTCGTCTGCGTCGGCATCTGCACCCACCTGGGCTGCTCGCCCACCGCGCACTTCGAAACGGGTGGCGGCGGCGGTCTGGGCGCGGATTGGCAAGGCGGCTTCCTCTGTCCCTGCCACGGCTCCACGTTCGACCTGGCTGGCCGGGTCTTCAAGAACAAGCCCGCCCCCGATAATCTCGAAGTTCCGCCGTACCAGTACCTCACCGATACCCGCATCATCGTGGGCGTCGATGAAGACAACAAGGCCTGACGCTCGCGTCGCGCTTTTTTCCCGATCTACGTAAGTAAGAACAATACGCCACGTATAGAAGGAGCCGTTACATGGCTGGCGAGAAAACCGTCGAGACGACAGGCCTGTTGGGCTGGCTGGACCGGCGCTTTCCGGTGACATCCACCTGGAAAGCCCATCTGTCCGAGTATTACGCACCCAAGAATTTCAACTTCTGGTACTTCTTTGGCTCGCTGGCGCTACTGGTGCTGGTGCTGCAGATCGTGACCGGCATCTTCCTGGTCATGCACTACAAGCCGGACGCCGAGCGCGCGTTCCAATCCGTCGAATACATCATGCGCGAGGTCCCGTGGGGCTGGCTGGTGCGCTACATGCACTCGACCGGCGCGTCGATGTTCTTCGTCGTCGTCTACCTGCACATGCTGCGCGGCCTGCTTTACGGTTCCTACCGCAAGCCCCGCGAACTGGTGTGGATCTTCGGCGTCGCGATCTTCCTCTGTCTGATGGCCGAAGCATTCTTCGGCTACCTGCTGCCCTGGGGCCAGATGTCGTACTGGGGCGCCCAGGTGATCGTGAACCTGTTCGCGGCCATTCCGTTCATTGGTCCTGAACTGTCCATCTGGATCCGCGGCGACTACGTCGTGTCCGATGCCACGCTGAACCGCTTCTTCGCCTTCCACGTCATCGCCATTCCGCTGGTTCTGATCGGCCTGGTGGCGGCTCACCTGGTGGCTCTGCACGAAGTCGGCTCGAACAACCCGGACGGCATCGAAATCAAGCAAGGCCCGAAAGACAAGTACGGCCGCCCGAAAGACGGCATCCCGTTCCATCCGTTCTACTCGGTGCATGACCTGGTGGGCGTGGCGGGCTTCCTGCTGGTGTTCGCGGCCATCGTGTTCTTCGCCCCGGAAATGGGCGGGTACTTCCTCGAGTTCAACAACTTCATTCCTGCTGACTCGCTGAAGACGCCTCCGCACATCGCGCCGGTCTGGTACTTCACGCCGTTCTACTCGATGCTGCGCGCCACCACGGATGAATTCACGTGGGTGCTGGCGGGCGCGTCGGTGCTGGGCGCCATCGTGCTGTTCGCCAAGAGCAACCTGAAGGGCTTCATGCGCATCGCCGTCCCCGGCATCCTGATCGTCGTCGCCGTGCTGCTGCGCGCCATCGACGCCAAGTTCTGGGGCGTGGTGGCCATGGGCGGCACGGTCGTCATCCTGTTCTTCCTGCCCTGGCTCGATCATTCGCCGGTCAAGTCGATCCGCTACCGCCCCACGTGGCACAAGTGGATCTACGGCATCTTCATGGTCAACTTCCTGGTGCTCGGCTACATCGGTACGCAGCCGCCCAGTCCGCCGTTGAACCTGACGTCGCAGATCGGCACGCTGCTGTACCTGGCCTTCTTCTTCCTGATGCCGGTATGGAGCCGCCTGGGCACGTTCAAGCAAGTGCCCGACCGCGTCACGTTCCACGCCCACTGAGCCAACGAGAATAACGGACTAACCATGATCAAGAAGCTGATTGGTGCCGTGGCCTTGATGCTCACGTGTACCGCAACCTTTGCCGCCGGAGGCGGGTTCCCGCTGGACAAGGCGCCTTACCGCGTCAACGACATGGCGTCGCTGCAAAACGGCGCCAAGCTGTTCGTCAACTACTGCCTGAACTGTCATAGCGCATCCTCGATGCGCTACAACAAGCTCCGGGATATCGGCCTGACCGACGAACAGATCAAGGAAAGCCTGCTGTTCTCCGGCGAAAAGATTGGCGACATGATGCACGTCGCCATGACGCCGAAGGACGCCAAGGCCTGGTTTGGCACGACGCCCCCGGACTTGTCCGTGATCGCCCGCGCCAAGTCCGTGAACGCCGGCCCCTCGGGCTCCGACTATCTGTACACCTACCTGCGCACGTTCTACCGCGACACGTCGCGCGCCACGGGCTGGAACAACCTGGTCTTCCCGTCGGTCGGCATGCCGCATGCCCTCTGGCAGGAACAGGGCCCGCGCGAGCTCACCACCGTTGCCGTTCACGAAGTCGAAGGCAAGGAAGGCGCGCCCAAAACGTGGGAACGCGTCACAACGGTGTACGATGCACAGGGTTTTGCCACGGTGAAGGCCGAGCCGTTAGCCAATCACCATGGCCATGCCACCTTTGATGCCAAATTCAAGGCCGCCAACCCGGCCCAAATCGCAACATACGACAACGACGTCGCTGATCTGACCGCATTCATGTCCTGGATGGCCGAGCCCGTCCAGACACTGCGCGTCCGCATCGGCGTCGGCGTCATGTTGTTCCTGCTCCTGTTCTTCTTTGTTACGTGGCGCCTGAATGCCTCGTACTGGAAACACGTGCGCTAACCGTAACGCCCCGCCAGGTTCCCCAGCCACCCCGTCTATTGGGGACGGAAGAGGCGGATAGGGCTGTAAGCCTATCCTGCCTGGCAATTGGGGCCAGCGCCTGCTAGATTTAGGCGCTGGCCTTTCGTTTTTCATAAAGGACTTACCGCCATGATGGTGCTCTATTCCGGAACCACGTGTCCGTTTTCGCAACGCTGCCGTTTCGTGTTGTTCGAAAAGGGTATGGATTTCGAGATCCGCGACATCGACCTGTACAACAAGCCCGAAGACATCTCGGTGATGAACCCGTACGGTCAAGTGCCCATTCTGGTCGAACGCGACCTGGTTCTGTACGAGTCGAACATCATTAACGAGTACATCGACGAGCGCTTCCCGCACCCGCAGCTCATGCCCGCCGACCCGGTCATGCGTGCTCGCACGCGCCTGTTCCTGTACAACTTCGAGAAGGAACTGTTCGTTCACGTCTCGACGCTGGAAGACCGCAGCGCCAAGCCCGACGAAAAGAAGCTCGCCAACGCTCGCCAGAACATCCGCGACCGCCTGGCCCAGCTGGCCCCGATGCTGCTCAAGAACAAGTACATGCTGGGCGAGGAATTCTCCATGCTCGACGTGGCCGTCGCTCCGCTGCTCTGGCGCCTGGACCACTACGGCATCGAACTGCCCAAGAATGCGGCTCCGCTGCAAAAGTACGCCGAACGCATCTTCTCGCGCCCGGCCTACATCGAAGCGCTGACGCCTTCGGAAAAAGTGATGCGTCGTTAAGGCTGGCTGTGTAATGGGTGAAACTTCGACCAAACCGTATCTGATCCGCGCGTTGCACGAATGGTGCACCGATAACGGCTACACGCCGTACATCACCGTGCAGGTCGACGAGCACACCATGGTGCCCGTCGCCCACGTGCGCGACGGCCAGATCACGCTGAACGTGGGCACGCTGGCCACCAACCGTCTGGTGCTGGGCAATGAATTCATCGAATTCCAGGCCCGCTTCAGCGGCGTGACCGAAAACGTCTACGTCCCCGTCGGCGCCGTCAGCGCCATCTATGCGCGCGAAACCGGCGCCGGCATGGGCTTCGAGGTACAGCCCTACGAGCCGCCCGAGGCAGGCGCCCAAAGCGCCACGCCGAACCCCGCCGCCCCCGAGGGCTCGGATGCCAATCCCGCCCCCGGAGGCGACGATGGCGACGACGACGAACCCAAGCGCCCGCGCCTGACCATCGTCAAATAACGACCCCACGAGAGGGGCTGCATTTTTTTCATTACAATGCAGTCCCTTCGCGTGCCCCGGCACGCAACGCCGGTGTAGCTCAGTTGGTAGAGCAGCTCACTTGTAATGAGAAGGTCGAGGGTTCGATTCCTTTCACCGGCACCAGAGAAATACCCAGCAAAAAGGCCGATTCCATGTGGATCGGCCTTTTTGTTTGTGGGGCGGCTCGTGCATGGCGCGCATCCGCTCCCGCTGTCTTTGTTACCCCAACGCCGGCAACAGATTAAACAGCAGCACCATCACCAGCCCCACCACTGACACGATCGACTGCACGACCGAAATCGTCTTCGTGGCCTCGCCCATCGTCATGCCGAACGATTCCTTCACCATCCAGAATCCGGCGTGGTTCGCGTAGTTGAAGAACAGCGAACCGCAACCGATGGAAAGGGCAAGCAGCGGCAAATTCAGGTTGGGGTCGGCACCCGCCAGCGGCGCCAGCAGCCCCGCAGCGCCCACGATGCCGACCGTGGCCGAGCCGGTGGAGACCGACAGCAGCATGGCGATCAGCCAGCCCAGGATCAGCGGCGGGAAGGCGAACTGGTGGGTCAGGTGCACGATGGCGTCGCCGACCTTGGCGTTCGTCAGGACCTGCTGGAAGGCGCCACCGCCGGCGATGATGAGCATGATGCCGGCGATCGGCTTCAAACTCTGGCCCAGCGCGCCGCGCAGCTTTTCCGGGTCGCCGCCGCGCATGAAAACCAGCGTCACGGCCGCGAACAGCACGCCGAGCAGCATGGCGACGACAGGGTTGCCCAGGAAGGCGGCCACATGCGTCACGCTGGAGTCCTTGGGCAGCAGCATTTCGGCCACGGCATGAACCAGCATCAGCAGGGCGGGCAGCAGCGCCGCCAGCACGCCGAGCCCGACGCTGGGCGCATGCTGGCCAGCGGGGCTGTCGGTGGAGGCGGTGAACTGTTCAAGCAGAGCCTCGTCCGGCCGGGTCGTCATGCGCGGGGCGATGAAGGCGCCATACAGCGGGCCGCCAAAGATCATGGCCGGCAGGGCCGCGATGAAGCCGTAGATCATGGTCGGGCCGACCGTGGTCTTGAGCGTGGCGATGGCGGTCAGCGGGCCGGGATGCGGGGGCACCATGCCGTGCATGGCGGCCAGCGCCGAAATCACCGGCACGCCCACGTAGACATAGGCCGAGCCCTTGAACCGCGCCTGGCTTTCCAGCTTGCGCGCCACGCTGAAGATCAGCGGCAGCATCACCACCAGGCCCACTTCAAAGAACATGGGGATGCCGATGACGAACGCCACCAGCGTCATGGCCCAGGGAATCAGGCGCGGAGAGGTGTGGCGCAGGATTGCATTGGCCAGGCGCTCGGTGGTGCCGGAGTCCGCGAGGATCTTGCCCAGCATCGCGCCCAGTGCGATTACCACGCCCACGGCGCCCAGTGTCTTGCCGGCGCCGTCGGTCAGGCTTTTGACGATGGCGCCCGGGGCCATGCCCGTTGCAAAGCCGACGCCGATCGACACTATCAAGAGCGCCAGCAGCGGATGCATGCGTATCCGCGAGACGATCAGTGCGACCAGGACCAGAACGCTCACCAGGGCGGTGAGCAGCAATTGAATGTCGAACGAAGACATATGAGAACCCAGAAAAATCGAGAGAGGTCGCGAGCCCTCTGTGCGCCATGATACGGGATCGGGTTGACGGCAAGCTTGAAAAAAAGGGCCGGTTTCGGCAACCGAAAGCCGCTTTTTCAGGCCGCTTTGCATTCTTCCGATTTTTTGTGCATAATTCGCCCCCTCTACCTGTTCCCCGATAGCTCAGTCGGTAGAGCGACGGACTGTTAATCCGCAGGTCGCTGGTTCGAGCCCAGCTCGGGGAGCCAAGAATTTGCAGTACCGCAGTACCCCTAAAAAAGCCCGCAACTTGTTTGCGGGCTTTTTGCATTGGGGCGCAAGTTGCCAACCCCCGCGCATCGCGTAGCATCACCCGCATCTTCCGCACCTTCCGTCCCTGCACACCGATGCGTTCCTCGCGATCCCTGCCGCCTCTGGTATCCCTGCGCGCTTTCGAGGCCGCCGCGCGGCGGCTGAGCTTTTCGCAGGCCGGAGAAGAGCTGTTCGTCACGCAGAGCGCGATCAGCCATCACATCCAGCGGCTGGAAAAGGAATTGGGCGTGGCGCTTTTTGAACGGCGCACGCGCGCCGTCGCGCTGACCGAGGCCGGCCAGGCCTACTACGCCCGCGTGCACGCGGCGTTCGAGCTGCTGCGCCAGGGCACCGAGGAACTGCGCGCGCCCGAGCCCGCGCGCCATACGCTGCGGATCGGATTGCTGGCCTCGTTCGCCACGCGCTGGCTTGCGACGCGCCTGCCCGCCTTTGCCGCCGCGCATCCCCATATCGATCTGCAATTGCAGCCCGACATCGCGCTGGCGGATGTTGCGGGCGGCGAGGTCGACGCCGCGATCCGCTATGGCCGCGGCGGCTGGCCCGGCGTGCGCAGCACATTGCTGATGACGGAACGCTTATCCGTCGTGTGCGCGCCCGCGCTCGTGGCGGGCCGAAAGCGGCCGAAGACGTCCGCCGACCTGCTGCGCCACCCGCTGCTGGTCTCGCACGCGCAGCAGCAGTTCGAGTGGGACGCGTGGGCGCACCGGTACGGACTGGATCTGGGCGCCGCCCGCACGATACGGCTGCATGACTACAACATCGTCGTCGAGGCCGCCCTCGCGGGGCAGGGCCTGGCGATGGGCCGCGAAAAGCTGATCGCAGCGCACCTGGCGAGCGGGGCACTGGTTGAGGCGCTGCCCGGCGCGGTGCTGGAAGATCCGCGCATCGGCTGGTGGTTCGTCACGCCCCGCGGCGCATTCAGCGAGCCCGTTCAGGCGTTGCACCACTGGCTGGCACAGACCGCAGCCCAAAACACGGGTGTCTGACACGTATTAGTTTTACTCATACGTACCGAGCAAGAATTGATTGGTCATGTCACGCCGCGCCCGATAGCATCAGTGCAGCGTCAAGACGCGCCTTCCCTTTCTTTCATAGGTGATTCGATATGACCCGCAGCATTTCCGCCCGCGTTGCCGAGCTTGGCCTGGTTCTGGAAGCGGCCGCCGCCCCAGCCGCGAACTACGTGCCCTTCGTTCAGGAGGGCAACCTGCTCTACATCTCCGGCCAGATCTCCCGCAAGGACGGCAAGGCGGCCTACCTGGGCCAATTGGGCCATCAGGTGTCGGACGCCGACGGCGTCGAGGCTGCGCGCGCCAGCGCGCTGGGCATCCTGTCGCAGATCGCCGCCGCCACGGGCGACCGCCTGGACCGCGTGGCGCGCGTCGTCAAGCTGGGCGTGTTCGTTGCCAGCGCGCCGGACTTCAATCGCCAGAGCGCCATCGCCAATGGCGCTTCGGACCTGATGGTCGAGGTGTTCGGCGACGCGGGACGCCATGCCCGCAGCGCCGTCGGCGTCGCCGCTTTGCCGCAAGGCGTGTCGGTGGAAGTCGAGGCCGTGATCGCGCTGACCCCGGCCTGATGACCGCCGCCTGATAGCAACAACAGGAACCGCCATGACCGCCCCCCTGACCCCGAGCGCCGTTCAGGCGTTGCGCGCCCTCGCGCCCGGCGCGCAAAGCACGGTGCACTTCAATCACGCCGGCGCGTCGCTGCCTTCAGAAGCCACGCTCCAGGCCATTCATGCGCATCTGAAGCGTGAAGCGGCGCAGGGGCCGATGGAGGCAGGCGTGACGGCGCGCGACCTGACCGAAGCGGCCCGTTCGCTGGCGGGGCAGTTACTGCACGCGCACGTGGACGAAATCGCCTTGACCGGCGGCAACTCGCCCGGTTGGGGCGCCGCGTTTGCGGCGCTGCCGCCATGGCAGCCCGGTGACCGCATTCTGGTAGGCCGCCACGAATGGGGCGGCAACCTGGCCGCCATGCGTCTGATTGCGCAGCGCGCGGGTGCGACGCTGGAGACCATTCCCTCGGACCACAGCGGCTGCGTGGACGCGCAAGCGCTGGAAGCCATGCTGGACGACCGGGTACGGCTGATCGCGCTGACCTGGCTGCCGGCCAACGGCGGCCTCATCAACCCGGCCGCAGCCATCGGACGGGTCGCGCGCAAGCACGGCATTCCGTATTTCGTGGACGGCGCGCAGGCGGTGGGACAGTTTCCGATCGACGTGCGCGAGATCGGCTGCGACGTGTTGAGCGGCGCCGGCCGCAAGGCGTTGCGCGGACCGCGCGGCACGGGGCTGCTGTACGTGAGGCGCGACTTCCTGGATCGGCTCACGCCCGCCTTCGTGGACACGCATTCCGCGCCGCTGGGCGCGGACGGCGAGCCCGTGTTGCGCGCCGACGCCGCGCGTCTGGAATCCGCGGAGAACTCGCTGGCGCTACGCTGCGGCCTTGCCAATGCCCTGCGCGAAGCGCTGGATGTGGGCCTGGACACTATCCGCGCCACCATCGACGCCAACGCCCAGACGCTGCGCGCCGAACTGTCGGCCATTCCCGGCGTGTCGGTGCTGGACCAGGGCCGCGACAAATCCGGGCTGGTCGCCTTCAACGTCGCCGCGCACGACGCGGCCGACGTGCAGCGTGCGCTGGCCGCGCAGGGCATCACCATCGGCAGCAACGGCGTGCCCTACACCCCGCTGGACATGCAGGCCCGTGGTCTGGACCGTGTCGCGCGCGCGTCGGTGAGCTATCTGACCAGCGCGAACGAAATCGATCGGCTGCTGGACGCCTTGCGCAAGCTGGCCGCATAGCGCGCGCGTAAACGCGGCGTCCACGTGCGACAGCCGCGCGGCGGCGAACAGGACCCGTGTTACGCGGTCTTGCCCGCCACGCCCGCACGCTTCGTAAAGGGCGACCATTTCGTGAACACGAGCAGGTTGCCCAGCATCACCAGCGCCAGGCCGGCGAACGCGTAGGGCGTCCAGCGGTAGCCTTCTACGATGGTCGAAATGCTGAGCGCAACGACCGGAAACAGCACCGTGCAATAAGCGGCCCGCGCCGGGCCCATGCGGCCGACCAGCGTCAAGTAGGCGGTAAAGCCCACGACCGATCCCAGCACGGCCAGATAGAGCAACGCGCCCACATAGACCGGCGAGGAATCGAAGCCGAACGGCAAGCCCGCCGCCACGCAGCCCGCCAGCAGGATCCCCGCGCCATACAGCATGCTGTACGCATTGCCCGTCAGCGGCCGGATGCCGGCGCGCTGCTGCAGGGACGACAACATGTTGCCCGTGGAAAAGCAGAGCGTGCCCAACAGCGCAAAGCCCAGCCCAAGCAGCGTCTCGTGGCTGGCCTCCTGGCCCGCCAGTTCCGGCCAGAACAGCAGCACCAGGCCGCAGAATCCCAGCGCGCCCGCCGCCATGACGCGTGGCGAGATGCGGGTGCCGAACCAGATCCGCGCATTGAGCGCGTTCCACAGCGTGGCGGCCGAAAACACCACCGACACCAAACCGCTGGGAATCCATTGCGTGGCCGAATAGAAGCACAGGAAATTCAAGCAGAACAGGCACAGGCCTTGTCCCACGCACAGCCAATGGCCGCGCCGGTCCAGCTTCTGCAGTTTGCGCGTGGCCAGCAGCGCCACAAACAGCAGCAGCCCCGCCAGCGCGAAGCGGTAGAAGATCGACACGGGGATGGCTACCACGCCAAGCTGCAGCTTGATGGCGATCCAGGTCGTGCCCCAGATCAGGACAGTGAGCAGATAAAGAAAGAGATTCATGATGCGATGAGCGCGGGCCATCCACGCGAAGATCAGATACGGACACCGGCAGCCACCTGACGCACCGGGCAGCCAGTGTGCGCCCCGATGCCACACCGCAATTGCCGGTTCTTGCGCTTTTGTCCGGATCGGGCGCGTCACGCGCGCGCGAACGCAGTAGCATTCCTTCCCATGGGCAACACCGCTACGGCCCCGGCCGATTTCTCCGTATTCCGCACGCTGTCGCGCTCGACCGCGACGCTGCAGCGCGCCGCGTCGCTGGGCGAGGGCATGGCGATCTCGCAATGGTCACGCACCGCCCGCGAAACCCTGGGCTACGAAACGCCCGGCCACCACACGCTGTCGCTGTACCTGCACGGCGGCGACCGGTCGTTTCGCGTAGGTCAGGACTCACTGCATGGCGGCGCGGGCAAGTTCTGCGTGCTGCCCGCCGAGCACCATTCGCGCTGGAGCATGAACGACAACGTACGGTTTCTGCACCTGTACATCGCGCCGCAGCGGCTGGCGCGCGAAGCCGTCATGCGGCTGGATTGCGAACCGCGCACGCTTGAACTGCGCGACCGCACCTACATCCAGGACGACTCGCTGATCGACGTCTGCCGCCGGCTGCTGGGCGCCGACTGGAACGCACCCGCCGACCGCCTGGCCGCCAGCAGCGCCGCCGAAACCGTGCTCCACCATCTGCTGATGCAGGGCGTCGCGCGCAAGACCCCGCAACCCGCGCGTGGCGGCCTGGCGCCCGGCGTGCGCCGGCGCGTGATGGATTACGTGGACGCGCACCTGGCCGATCCCCTGACGCTCGACGAATTGGCCGGGGTTTCCGCGTTGTCCACGTATCACTTCGCCCGCATGTTCCACGCCTCGTTCGGCGAACCGCCGCACAGCTGGGTGCGGGGCCGGCGTCTTGCCCGCGCCCGTAGCCTGCTGGCGGCCGGCAAGGGCGACCTGGCCAGCGTTGCGCAGGCCTGCGGGTTTGGCAGCGCCAGCCATCTTGCCCGCGTCTTTCGCGACGCCATCGGCGTCACGCCGGGCCAATACCGCAGCGCACACGCCTGGCACTGACATCTCTGATCCGGCATCACGCCGGCCTCGGCACGCGGTCTACAATGGCGCATCGCCCTAGCGGCTCACTCGGCCTCACCCGGCCACCTCCCGCCTGCCCCGACGCGATGCCGCTTCCGACCTCTCGCGATATTTCCCCCTTCATCGACAGCGCCGGCCAGCGCCCCTTGCGCGCGCACTGGCTGGCCGAGCTGATCCGGCTGCGCGAAACGCACTGGGGGCCGCTTGAAGACGCTCAAGCGGTGCGCCAGGTACGCCAGCTCGATGCCGACCTGCCGTCGCGCATCCTTGCCCGCGCCGCGCTGCTGGCGCAACGCGAAAACCTCAATCCCCTCGTCGACGCCTGGCGCCGCAGCGCCACCGTCATGCTGGCCGTGCTGTTCGTGCTGGCGCTGGTTTCCGGCGCGGCCGCCGCGGCGGGTGCGTTGGGCGATGCCACGCGGCCCGTCAACGTGCTGTGGGCCGTGGGCGCCCTGCTGGGGCTGCATGCGCTGACCTTCCTGTTGTGGCTGGCAAGCTTTCTGCTGCGGCCCGCGGCCGTGACGGGCTTTGGGCGGCTGTGGCTCTGGGCCACGCGCAAGCTGGCGCGCGGGCCCGATGGCGCGCTGGTGCCGCAGGCCTTCCTGAATCTGCTGTCGCGCGCAGGCGCCTTGCGCGGTCTGTTCGGCAGCATCAGCCATCTGCTGTGGCTGACCGCGCTGTGCGCCGCACTCGCAACGCTGCTGGCGGTGCTGTCCACCGCCAGCTACCGCTTCATCTGGGCCACCACGCTGCTCGCCCCGGACACCTTCGTGTGGCTGACGCAGGCCATCGGCTGGCTGCCCGCGCATCTGGGCTTTCCCATGCCCGACGCCGCGACGATCCGCGCCAGCGACGGCACGCAGGTCCTGCCGGCCAGCGCGCAGGCGCAGTGGTCGCTCTGGCTGATCGGCGTGCTGGTGGTCTATGGCATCGTGCCGCGTCTGATCGCGGGCGCGCTGTGCTTCGCCGCCACGCTGCGCGCGCTGCGCCGCGTGCGCATCGATCCCGCGCTGGCGGGCTTCTCGCCCCTGCGCGACCGGCTTGAACCGCCCGCGCTGTCCACCGGCATCGACCGCCCCGTGGACCCCCTGCACGAACCGCGCGTGCGTGCCCCCGCGCTGGACGGCCTGGGCGGGCAGCCCGTGCTGCTGGCGCTGGAGCTGCCGGCCGATCTGACGTGGCCGCCCGCGGATCTGCCCGACACCATCCGCCAGGCCGGCAACCTGGATACGCGCGAAGAACGCAACCGCGTGCTCGATGCGCTGGCCCAGTCGGCGGCCTCGCGCTTGCTGATCGCCTGCGACGCACGCCAGACGCCCGACCGGGGCACGCTGTCGCTGGTGGCGGACCTGTCGGCCCACGCGGGACAGACGCGGGTCTGGCTGATCACGCCGCGCGCAGGCGACGGCACTCCTACCGAACCCCGCGCCGAAACCCGCGCCGGCCTCTGGCGCGATCGCCTGCTGGCGCTAGGCCTGACCGCTGACGCCATCCTGCAGGCGCCCGTCGCGCCGCTCACCTGGCTGGAGTCCGGTCATGGCTGACCCGCTCATCAAGATCGCGCTTGTCGGCCACACCAACACCGGCAAGACCTCGCTGCTGCGCACGCTGACCCGCGACACCACGTTCGGCGAAGTCGCCGACCGCCCCGGCACCACGCGCCACGTCGAAGGCGCGCGCCTGCGCCTGGACGGGCGGCCCGTGCTGGAATGGTTCGACACGCCCGGCATGGAAGACAGCATCGCCTTGCTGGAATACCTGGAACGCCTGGACCGCCCCGGCGAAAGACTGGACGGCCCGGCGCGCATCCGCCGCTTTCTGGACACCCCCGAAGCGCATGGCCGCTATGAACAAGAGGCGCGCGTCCTGACCAAGATGCTCGACTGCGATGCCGCACTCTACGTCATCGATGCCCGCGATCCGGTCCTGGGCAAGCATCGCGATGAACTCGCCATCCTGGCCGCTTGCGGCCGGCCGCTGCTGCCCGTGCTCAACTTCGTCAACGCACCCGCACACCGCGCCGACGCCTGGCGTGACGCCATGGCCCGGCTGGGCCTGCACGCCGTGGTCGAGTTCGACACCATCGCGCCACCCCTCGATGGCGAGCAGCAACTGTATGCCAAGCTTGGCGTGCTGCTGGACCGCCATGCCGGGGCGCTGGCGCGCTTGTCCGACAGCCTTGCCGCGCAACGCCGCGAACGCCACGCTGCCGCCTACGAACTGGTCGCCGATCTGCTCATCGACGTGGCCGCGCTGCATGTATCCAGCGCGAGCGACGAGGCCGCGCTGGCCGCCGCGTCCAGCCAGCTGCGCGATCAGGTGCGCCAGCGCGAACAAACCTGCGTCAACGCGCTGCTCGCCCTTTACAACTTCCGCGCCACCGATTTCGCCGACGACGCCTTGCCCTTGCAGGGCGAACGCTGGGGCATGGATCTTTTTCATCCGCAAGCGCTCAAGGACATGGGCGTGCAGGTCGGCATGGGTGCGGCCGCAGGCGCCATGGCCGGCGCCGCCGTCGACCTGATGAGCGCGGGCCTCAGCCTGGGCACCGGCATGCTGATCGGCGCGGCCGCGGGCGGCTTGTGGCAAGGCGTCGAAAAGCTGGGCAAGCGCGTCGCGGGCAAGCTGCGCGGCTATCGCGAGATCAGCGTCGACGATGCGGTGCTGCGCTTGCTCGCATTGCGCCAGCGGCAGTTGATCGAGGCGCTGGAGCGCCGTGGTCACGCGGCCCGCGAACCGTTGCGCCTGGACCTGCCGGCCGATGACGCATGGCGCAAGGGCCCCTTGCCGGATGCGCTGAAGGAAGCGCGCAGCCGGCCCGAATGGTCGGCCCTGGGTAAACACTATGAAGACAGCGACCGCCGCAAGCGCATGCTTCTCGAATTGGCGAAAACCCTAGCCTCCGCGCCGCTCCCGGCCGAATGACCGGCGGCCCGCGCGCCCCGCAGAACGCACCATTCACGGCATCCGGCAAGCGCGTGATTACCCCAATCCAAAGCAATTGACGCTTAAACGAATGCGTCGATAAGATTCGATCTGCATCGACGCAGGTCCGTCCCCGTCATGCCAATCACAAGGGGTCGGTCTATCGGTTCCAGCAGCAACGCCATGCCCCGGATCCCTTTGGGGCCGGGGCCCTGTCACTTCTGTCGCGCGATCTGCGCACCACACGGAGCATGAGGGCTATGCGTACTTTTCCCCACTTCAAGCAGGCGGCGCTCGCCGCTGCCGTGGCCGCCTCGCTGGCCTTCAGCGCCGGCGCGGCCGCCAAAACGCTGCACTGGTCGTATCAGGGCGACGCCACGTCGATGGATCCGATGGCGTTGAACGAGACCTTCACGCTGGGCTTTCAAGGCAACATCTACGAAACGCTGGCCGGCTACGACGGCAACCTGAAACTCACGCCGCTGCTCGCCGAAAGCTGGGAGAACCCCGAGCCCACCAAATGGGTCTTCAAGCTGCGCCGCGACGTGAAGTTCCATGACGGCTCGCCGTTCACCGCCGACGACGTGATCTTCTCGTGGAAGCGCAGCCTGACGCCGGGCTCGGACATGAAGGGCTACGGCGCCAAGGCCAGCGACATCAAGAAGGTGGACGACTACACCATCGAAGTCACCACGCCCACGCCCAACCCCATCCTGCCGCGCGAATGGGTGTTCCTGTACATCATGAGCAAGAACTGGGCGGAAAAGAACAAGACCACCGAGGCCACCAACGTCAAGGGCGACAACCAGGGCAACTACGCCAATCTGCACGCCAACGGCACCGGCCCGTTCATGCTGACCGAACGCCAGCCCGACGTGAAGACAGTGCTCAAGCGCTACGGCGGCTACTGGAACAAGAACATCAAGACCAACATCGACGAGGTCATCTTCCAGCCGATCACGCAGGAAGCCACGCGCGTGGCCGCGCTGATCTCGGGTGAGATGGACGTCGTGCAGCCCGTCCCGGTGCAGGACTGGAAGCGCCTGGAAGACGCCAAGGGCGTCAAGCCGCTGACCGCGCCCGAAGCCCGCGCCATCTTCATCGGCATGGACCAGGACCGCGACGAGCTGCTGTTCTCCGACGTGAAGGGCAAGAACCCGTTCAAGGACGTGCGCGTGCGCGAGGCCGTCGTGCTGGCCGTGGACACCAAGGCCATCAACGAGAAGATCATGCGCGGCGCGGCCAAGCCGCTGGGCTCGCTGATCGCCACGTCGATCAACGGCTATGACGAATCCTTTGGCGCGCCGTACAAGCCCGATCCTGAACGCGCCAAGAAGCTGTTGGCAGAAGCCGGCTACCCCAAGGGCTTCACCGTGACGATGGACTGCCCGAACGATCGCTACGTCAACGACGAAAAGGTCTGCCAGGCCGTGGCCGGCATGCTGGCGCGCGTGGGCATCAAGATCAACCTGCTGGCGCAGACCAAGTCCAAGTACTTCGGCAAGATCCTGCTGCAGGCCGGCAACCAGACCAGCATGTACATGCTGGGTTGGACGCCCAGCTCCACCGACGCGCATAACACGCTGCTCAACCTGACCTCGTGCCGCGACGCCAAGACGGCCGCGGGCCAGTTCAACCTGGGCGGCTACTGCAACAAGAAGGTGGACGAACTGACCAACAAGATCGGCGTTGAAACCGATCAGGCCAAGCGCAACGCGATGATCAAGGAAGCCTTCGGCATCGTGCGCAGCGACTTCGGCTACCTGCCCCTGCACCAGCAGCCCATGTCGTGGGGCGTGAAGGAAAACGTCACCGTCACCCAGCGCGCCGACGACGTGCTGGACCTGCGCGACGTCGTGCTGCCGTAAGCGGCGCGTGATGCAACCCCGGGCGGCGCACGCCGCCCGGACGCGCCCGGCCCAGCCCCCAATTCCGCGCGGCGCGCGGAACGCGGCCCGGCGCCGTCCGAACCAGAGGGCTTCCTGACATGCTTTCCTTTATTGCGCAGCGGCTGTTTCAGTCGGTGCTCGTGATGTTGACGGTGGCGCTGATTGCGTTCTCCATGTTCCGCTACGTGGGCGACCCGGTCGCCAGCATGGTCGGGCAGGACACGACGCCCGAACAGCGCGCCCAGTTGCGCGAACAGCTCGGCCTGGATGATCCCTTCGTCGTTCAGTACGCGCATTTCGTCATCAATGCGGTGCAGGGCGACTTCGGCATGTCGTACCGGCATCGCCGTCCAGTCAGCGACCTGCTCGAAGAGCGCATGCCGGCCACGCTGGAACTGTCGTTTGTGTCCGCCGTCATGGCGCTGGCGCTCGGCATCCCCATGGGCATCTACACCGCGCTCAAGCGTCACGGCGTGCTGTCCAAGGCGTTCATGGCGATTTCGCTGGCGGGCATCTCGCTGCCCACGTTCCTCATCGGCATCCTGCTCATCCTGTTTTTCGGCGTGCAGCTGCGATGGCTGCCCAGTTTCGGGCGCGGCGACGTCGTCAGCCTGGGATGGTGGACAACGGGCTTTCTCACCAAATCCGGATGGCTGGCGCTCATCATGCCCGCCATCACGCTGGCGCTCTTTCAGATGACTCTCATCATGCGCCTGGTGCGTGCCGAGATGCTGGAAGTGCTGCGTGCCGACTTCATCAAGTTTGCACGGGCGCGCGGACTGCCGGAACGGCTGATCAATTTCCGCCATGCGTTGAAGAACACGATGGTGCCCGTCATCACCATCACCGGGCTACAGCTCGGTTCCATCATCGCCTTCGCCATCATCACCGAGACGGTGTTCCAGTGGCCGGGCATGGGTCTCCTGTTCATTCAAGCCATCAGCATGGTGGACATCCCCGTCATGGCCGCGTATCTCGTTCTGATCGCCTTCATGTTTGTGGTGATCAACCTGGTGGTCGACCTCCTGTATTTCGCCGTGGACCCGCGTCTACGCGTGCAGAGCAAATAAAGGAAAAGGAATGGCCCCCACGCCGCGCCTCCGGCTTGCTGCCCCCCAAGGGGGTGCTTTTTTACCTTGGGACGGCCCGGCGGTAAAAAAGGAACTCGCATGATTGCTCGCATCGCTCCCTTCTTCACACGCGCCGCCGACAGCGACCTGTGGCACAGCTTCAAGCGTTCGCCCGGCGCCATCATCGCCGCGATCGTCACGCTGGTCATCGTGCTGGGCGCGCTGTTCGCGCCGGTCGTCGCGCCGCACAATCCGTTCGATCTCGCTTCCTTGAGCATCATGGACGCCAACACGCCGCCGGCCTGGGAAGAGGGCGGCAGTCCAGATTTCCTTTTGGGCACGGACGACCAGGGGCGCGACATCCTGTCGGCCGTGATGTATGGCTCGCGCGTATCGCTGCTGGTCGGCTTTGCGTCCGTGCTGTTCTCGATGGTGCTGGGCGTGACGCTCGGGCTCATCAGCGGCTACGCGGGCGGGCGCGTCGACAGCTTCATCATGCGTATCGCCGACGTGCAGCTCTCGTTTCCGGCGATCCTGGTCGCGCTGTTGATCGACGGCGTGGCGCGCGGATTGTTGCCGCGCGACATGCACGATCAGCTTGCGCTCTACGTGCTGATCTTCGCCATCGGCATTTCCGGCTGGGTGCAATACGCGCGTACGGTGCGTGGCTCGACGCTGGTCGAGCGCAACAAGGAATACGTGCAGGCGGCCAAGCTGATCGGCATCGGCCCCATCACCATCCTGCGCCGCCACATCCTGCCCAACGTCATGGGGCCGGTGCTGGTCATCGCCACCATCCACCTGGCGGTCGCCATCATCACCGAGGCCACGCTGTCGTTTCTGGGCGTGGGCGTGCCGCCCACCGCGCCGTCGCTCGGCACGCTGATCCGCATCGGCAACAGCTATCTGTTCTCAGGCATGTGGTGGATCTCGATCTTCCCAGGCATCGCGCTGGTGGCGCTGGTGCTGTCGGTCAACCTGCTGGGCGACTGGCTGCGCGACGCGCTCAACCCCAAGCTGCGCTGAGGACGTCATGGCCCTGCTGAACATTGAAGACATCCGCATCGAATTTCCCAGCCGCCGCGGCACGCTCGTGGCGGTGGACGGCGTTTCCTTGTCGCTGGAAAAAGGCGAGATTCTGGGCGTGGTGGGCGAATCCGGCGCCGGCAAATCCACCATCGGCAACGCCGTCATCGGCCTGTTGGAAGCGCCCGGACGGCTCGCCGGCGGATCGGTGCTGCTCAACGGCGAACGCATCGACACGCTGACGCCGGCGCAAAAGCGCAAGGTGCGCGGCCGCCGCATCGGCATGATCTTCCAGGATCCGCTGACGTCGCTAGACCCGCTACAGACCGTCGAAAGTCAGCTGGTGGAAACGATGCTGGTGCATCTGGATCTGACGCACGACGCGGCAAAAAAGCGCGCCGTGCAGCTGCTGGCGCAGGTCGGCATCGACCAGCCCGAGCTGCGCGTCCAGCAATATCCCCACCAGTTCTCGGGCGGCATGCGGCAGCGCGTCGTGATCGCGCTGGCGCTGTGCTGCGAACCCGAGGTCATCATCGCCGACGAGCCCACCACCGCGCTGGACGTGTCGATCCAGGCGCAGATCCTGGACCTGCTTAGAAAGCTGTGCCGCGAAGAGCAGGTGGGCATGATCATCATCACGCACGACATGGGCGTGATTGCGGACGTAACGGACCGCGTCGCAGTGCTGTATCGCGGCAAGCTGGTAGAGCAAGGCCCCACTGCCAAGATCCTGGGCGATCCCGACCACGCCTACACGCGCAGCCTGATCTCGGCCGTGCCGCGTCCGGACATCAAGCTCAAGCGTTTTCCGCTGGTGACTTACATCGAATCCGTGCGCACGCCCGCGCAGCCGCTGGACCTGGCCACGCACTGGCTGGGGCAGCGCCGCGACTTCGGCAAGCGCACGGACGGTCCGCTGGTCCAGGCGCGCGACCTGTCCATGCGGTTCGTGCTCAAGAGCGCGTTCTTCAAGCGCAACCAGCGCACGCTGGACGCGGTCAAGCGCGTGAATCTGTCCATCGGCGAAGGCGAGGTCTTTGGGCTGGTCGGTGAATCCGGCTCGGGCAAGTCGACCGTGGCGCGGCTGATATCAGGGCTGTACACGCCCAGCGAAGGCTCCGTCACGTTCGGCGGCACCGACCTCACGGCGCTCAAAGGCGAGAAGGAACTCAATCCGTTCCGCCGGCAGATCCAGATGATCTTTCAGGACCCGTTTTCGTCGCTGAATCCGCGCATGCGCGTGCTGGACATCGTGGCCGAACCCATCCGCTTCCACAAACTGGCCACAAGCGAAGCCGAGACGCGCCGCATCGTGGCCGACCTGCTGGACGTGGTGGGCCTCGCCGACCGCGCCGCCGAACGCTTTCCGCACGAGTTTTCCGGCGGCCAACGCCAGCGCATCTGCATCGCGCGGGCGCTGGCCACGCGGCCGCGCTTCCTGATCTGCGACGAGCCCACGTCGGCGCTGGACGTGTCCATCCAGGCGCAGATCCTGAACCTGCTCAAGGACCTGCAGGAAGAGCTTGGCCTGACCATGCTCTTCATCAGCCACGACCTGCCGGTGATCCGCCAGATGTGCGACCGCGTGGGCGTGATGCGCCACGGCGAGCTGCTGGAAGTCGCCGACACCGAAACCCTGTTCGAACACCCGCAGCATCCCTACAGCCAACATCTGCTCGGCCTGATGCCTCGCCTGCAATCCATGTCCCGCGAAGGGCTGGACGTGGTGGGCTGAAACCGCGCGCCAACGGAGACCACTGACATGAACGAGTCACGGCAAACCCTCTTCATCGGCGGCAAGGTATTCGACGGCGAGGGGCGAACGTTGCCCAACCACGGCGTGCTGGTCGAGGGCGCACGCGTGGCCCGCGTGGCGCCTGCGGACGAATTCTCGGGTTATGCGGGCGCACGGGTCGACACCACCGGCATGACGCTCATGCCCAGCCTGGCGGATTGCCACGTGCATCTGGTCTACACGGGCGGCGCGGATCCCAACGCGCAACTGAGCAAGCAAGGCCCGGCGCAGATCACGCTGACGGCGCTGGAAAACGCACAAGCCAGCCTGCGCGGCGGCGTCACGGCGCTGCGCGACTGCGGCGGCAAGGACTATCTGGAGTTCGGCGTGCGCGACGCCATCGCGCGCGGCGTGTTTCCCGGCCCCACCATCAAGGCCTCGGGCCGCATCATCTGCATGACGGGCGGCCACGGCAACCGCATCGGCCGCGTGGCCGACGGTTGCGAGGAAGTGGTCAAGGCCGTGCGCGAACAGGTTCACGCCGGCTGCGACCTGGTCAAGATCATGGCCACGGGCGGCGTCATGACCCCGGGCGTCAGCCCCATGGATGCGCACTACAGCTTTGATGAAATGAAGGCGGGCGTGCACGAGGCCAAGCGCTTTCGCAAAAGCACCGCCAGCCACGCGCAGGGCACGCAGGGCATCCTGAACGCGGTGCGCGCCGGCATCGATTCGATCGAGCACGGCATCTTCATGGACGACGACTGCCTGCGCGAAATGCTGGAAGCCGAGACGTATCTGGTGCCGACCATCGCCGCCGTGCGCAACATCATCGCCAATGCCGATAACGGCATACCCGCCTACGCGGTAGAGAAGGCCCGCGCGGTGGAACAGCGCCATCGCGAGTCGTTCCAGATGTACTACAAGGCCGGCGGCCGAATCGCGCTGGGCACCGACGCAGGCACGCCGTTCAACCTGCACGGCGAGAACGCCATGGAACTGGCGTACATGGTGGAGTTCGGCATGACGCCGGTGGACGCGCTGATCGCCGGCACGTCACGCGGCCATGACCTGATGGGCATGACCGACCACGGCGTGATTGCAGAGGGCAAGGTGGCCGACCTGCTGCTGGTGCAGGGCGACCCGGCTGAAGACATCATGAAGGCCGCCGACAAGCGATTTCACGTGGCCGTGCTGCGCAACGGCGAACTTGCGGCGGGGGCCTTGCCGTTCTGAATGTCAGGGCGCCGGCGCGGCGCCCGGCGAATTGCGCATGAACATCTGGCTCAGGAAGATCTCGACGGGGATGCGCTTGCCGTTGATGCCGACTTGGCCCTCCTGGTAGTCCGCCTCGAACTGAATCACGCCGTCCTCGATACGGGCCCAGGTCGATGCGGCGACAAGGCCACGCAGCCCCGCGGCTTCCCGCTCGGCCGCAGACCGGGCTGCCTCACGCGTGGCGCCCTTCAGTTCCGCCCGCGCCGCGATCACATCGGCCATGTTTTCCGGCGACAGCTTCAGCCGCACGCTCAGGTTGCGCACGACCTCCTTGGCGATGGCGATGGGGTCGTGTTTCCAGAATGACGGTGAATCCAGGCCGATATCCAGGCTGAGCGACGACGTGCCACGAGCCGTGTCGACCTGCAGCGTCGACAGCGTGAAGCTGGGACGGGCCAGGAGGAACTTCAACATATGAGACGCGGCAAGCATCCCCTCGCCCGAAAGGGGATCGGCCTTTTTCGCGCTCAACGGCGTGCTTGTGGTGGCGTCCTGAAACGCCTTGAGCGCCGCCACGTCCATGTCCTTGCCGCCCGCCGCCAACCGCAGCTTGGCCACATGCAGACCGCGCACGCTGATGCTGCCGACATCGAGCGTCATCTTGCCGGCCATGCGCTCGCGTGTCCCTTCCGAACCCAGCGTCAGCGCAATGTTCTTCAGGCCCAGCGGCAACTTGTCCATATTGGACGTCCATTGCTTGACCGTCAGCGTCGAGCTGCTCGTGGAGGACTCCGCGGTGCCGGACAATTCATGCGACACCGCCAGATCATCGAGGGTCAGCGTGTTGGGATTGCCCCTGATCACTTCGGTCAGCGAGGCCTTGTTGACGGCAAGTGACATTGTGTCGTGCGAGCCGTCGCCGGCATGTTTGACCTGCATCTGCAAGCCCGAGAAGTCGAGCGTGATCGGAGCGTCGGCATACTTCACCGGCGCCAGCGCCAGATCGCCCGAGAAGTCGCGGTCATACGCGATCAGGAAGTTCGCCGTCAGCGGCGCCGACCCACCCGCGGCCGCAAACCAGGCGGCTGCGTCGGGCGTCTCCGTCATGTGCAACCGGCCCGCCGCCATCACGGGCGCGACAGCGCCAGACGCAAGCCGAGAGGCAGGAAACGGACCGTGTTCGATGTGGCTCGTGAACGCGAATGTCTTCTCGGCCGGCTTGCGTCCAGACTGCACATTGAGCTTCACCCCGAACCGCGCATCGGAAGAAAACACGCCGCGTTCGAAAGATTGCAGTTCGAGCGTCACGGGCACGCCCAGCTTTGCACTCAGGCGCTGCGCCTCAGCATTCAACGCCTGCACGTCTTGCGCCAGCCGGGCTTCGATCTGCTTGCCGGTGTACCACGCGGTGCCGACCCACGCCGCCGCCACCACCGCCACCAACACGCCACCCGCCACGATCCGCTTGTTCATGATGCCTCTGTCCGTTTGAGATACGCCGAGATTGCCGCAAGGGCCGATCATAAAGAAAAACGGGCTGTCGCAAGGACAGCCCGTCGCAGGCGACGCCGAGAAGATCGCGGCGTGCCAATCGTGATGCGGCAGCTTAGCGCATGCCGCCCAACACGCCGCCCATCGCCATCATCAGGAACTGCTGCAGCGGCATCTTCTTGCCGTTGAAGTCGACCTGGCCGTCGGCGTAGTTCAGGTAGGAGACGATGTTGTTGTTTTCGATCTTGCCCAGGCCCATTGCCGTGGCCATGGTGCCGACCATTTCAACCTGACCCTTGGCAGTCTGCACGGCTTGTTCGGCCGCCACACCGCGCATTTGCGGTTCGATGGCCATCAGGTCCGTCAGGTTGCCCTTGGACAATACGAGCTTGGCATCCAGCTTCTTCAGGGCCTGCAACGCCATGTCGGACGCGTCGCCTTCCAGCGCGGCCGGCTTGACCAGCGCCATGTTCAGGTTGAACGTCGACGTGCCGTTGGCGGTGCGCACTTCCAGCGGCGACACGGCCAGCGTCGGGTTGCCGGCCAGCAGTTGCTCGAAGTTCGTCTTGAGCAAAGCCTTTTCTTCGTCCGTGAATTGCGGCGTCTGTTCTTCGCCCTTGCTTTGCAGCATGCGGCGCGAGCCGGCCTCATAGACGTCGTTCAGCGACTTCAGCGCCTTGGAGTCCAGATTCTGCGCGTCGATGACCAGCTTCATGCCGGCCATGTCCTTGGCCTGCACGTTGATCATGCCGAAGTCCACGGCCATCTTGGCGCCCATGGCCGAACCGTTCTCGGTCATGTCCACGGCGATCGACGTGTCCTTGAGCTGGACGGGCGGCTTTTCGCGGGACGTGATCGTCCAATCCTTGAACGTCACCTTCTGGCTGCCCACGTACATGTCGTTGGCGGCCGGCTTCAGGTCGCTGACCAGGGTGATGCCCTTGACCGCCATGGCGGTGATGTCGCTGTTGTCGGACGGGCCCGACAACTCAAGGCTGTCGACGGCCACGTCGAAGATGCCGCGCTTGGTGGAAGTGGCGTAATCAAAGTCGCCCTTCATGCCCGAGAACACGAACTTGGTGGTGTCCTTGGCGACTTCGACCGGGGCCAGGTTGAACTTGCCGCTGATGTCCTTGCCGTAGCTGACGCTGTAGTGGCCCGACAGCGGCACGGCGCCCTTGGCGGCGGCGAACCACTCCTTGACCGTGTCGGTCTCTTCCAGCGCGAAATCGCTGGCCACCATGGCCGGCAGGAACTTGCCCACCTTCAGGTTGGAGAACGGCAGGGGACCGTGGCTCAGGTGTTCAACGAAGACCACGTCGCGCTCCTGCGCGGGCTTGCCTTGCGCCGCAGGCGTGGTGAACTTGATGCGGTAGCGCGAGACGGACGAGAACACGCCGCGCTCGAACGACATCAGTTCGGCAACCCCGTTGATGCCCCACTTGTCGCTGGCCTTCTTGAGTTCGACGTTGGCGTCGACGATGGCCTGCTTGACGAATTCCTCGGCCTTTTGGCCCGTGTACCAGGCCGTGCCGGTCCAGACCGCGCCCAGCGCGACGACGATGCCAACTAATGCCGATTTCTTCATTGCATCCCTTTTATTTTGAATAGATGAAAGCCGACGGATTATAGGGAGGGCCGACTAGGGAAAACACTTATTTTGTTCGAATATAATACAAAATATTGCTGAATGATTCTATAGAGACCTTTCGAGCGCTTGCTGCGCCGCCACATCAGCTACAATTCGTTCCGTGCGCCAAGCCAATCTGCGCACGTCCGCTCGGCCCTTCGCCGCCAAGCTTCGCCCTGATGGGCGCTTCCCCTTTTCTCCTTATTCGACCGCCTGGATTGGAGTCTCTCAAATAGAGCGACAGGCTGCCGCTGGAGCTGTTTTGACTACCAATTCCCCTTTCGCCGACCTCGGGCTGGCTGATTCGCTGTTGCGCGCCATTGCCGACACCGGCTACACCGCGCCCACGCCCATTCAAGCCCAGGCCATTCCGCAAGTGCTGAAAGGCGGCGACCTGCTCGCTGCCGCTCAGACCGGCACCGGCAAGACCGCCGGCTTCACGCTGCCGATCCTGCACCTGTTGTCGCAGAAAAAGCCCGAGGCCCGCAAGCCCGGCCGCCCCCGTTGCCTGATCCTGACCCCGACGCGTGAACTGACCGCGCAGGTGGCCGAATCGGTGCAGACCTATGGCAAGTACTCCTCGCTGACGTCCATGGTGATGTTCGGCGGCGTCAATATCAACCCCCAGATCTCCGCGCTGCGCAAGCCGCTGGACATCCTGGTCGCCACCCCCGGCCGCCTGCTGGACCATTGCGGCCAGAAGACGGTGGACCTGTCGGGCGTCGAAATCCTGGTGCTGGACGAAGCCGACCGCATGCTGGACATGGGCTTCATCCGCGACATCCGCAAGATCCTCGCGCTGCTGCCCAAGCAACGCCAGAACCTGCTGTTCTCGGCCACGTTCTCCGACGAGATCCGCACGCTGGCGCGCGGCGTGCTGAACAATCCGGGCGAAGTCTCGGTCACCCCGCGCAACACCGCCACCGAGCTGGTCACGCAGACGGTTCACATCGTCGAGCAGCATCACAAGCGCGACCTGATCAGCCACATCATCCGTGAAAGCGGCTGGCATCAGGTGCTGGTCTTCACGCGCACCAAGCACGGCGCCAACCGCCTTGCCGAGAAGCTCGTCAAGGACGGCCTGACCGCCGCGGCCATCCACGGCAACAAGAGCCAATCGGCCCGCACGCGCGCGCTGGCCGGCTTCAAGGACAGCACCGTGACCGTCCTGGTCGCCACCGACATCGCCGCCCGTGGCCTGGACATCGACCAGTTGCCGCAGGTCGTGAACTTCGAGCTGCCCAACGTGCCGGAAGACTACGTCCACCGCATCGGCCGCACGGGCCGCGCGGGCGCCACGGGCGCCGCGGTCTCGCTGGTCGACAACAGCGAAATCAAGCTGCTCAAGGACATCGAGCGCCTCATCAAGAAGACGATCGAACGCAAGCCGGTGGAAGGCTGGACGCCTCCCGCCACCAGCGCAGCTGCGTTCGAACGCCAGGAACGCGACGAAGACTCGCGCAGCATGCGCGGCGGTCCCCGCAATGGCGGCCGCGGCGGCAACGGCGGCTCGGGCCGCTCCTCGCGTCCCGCCCAAGGCCAGCCGCGCGCAGCGGCAGGCGGCCGTGCCCCCGCACCGGCACGTGCCGGCGAAGGCCGTGGCAACGGCGGTTCGCGCGATGGCAAGCCCGCCGACCGTCCGGCTCACGCCGGCCGCAACGAGGGCCGTCCGCAGCAGAACCGCCGTCCCGAAGGGTCGTCGCGTCCGGCCGGCAATGCCGGTTCCGGGCGTCCGGCCGAGGGACGCTCCGGCCAGGGTCGTCCGGCCGGCGCGCCGCGCGCCGCGTTGCTGAGCAAGTAATATCTCCCGCAACCCCGACACTGCGATCCACGGACCCGCGCCATCATGCCCTTATCCACCTGGTTGACGTTCTTCCTGGCCTCCTGGGCCATTTCGTTCTCACCGGGCGCCGGCGCCATCTCGGCCATGTCGTCCGGCCTGAAATACGGCTTTGCGCGCGGCTACTGGAACACGGCAGGCCTGATCATGGGCATCCTGTTCCAGTTCGTCGTGGTCGCCGTGGGGTTGGGCGCTGTGCTGGCGACGTCGGAAATGGCGTTCAACGTGGTCAAGTACCTGGGTGTGGCCTACCTGATCTACCTGGGCGTGCGCCAGATCCGCACGGACGCCGCGCCGGTCGCGGTGGACGCCGGCGATCCACGTCAGGCGTCCATCCGGGACCTGGTCCTGCGCGGTTTCCTGATCAACACCATGAACCCCAAGGGCACCGTGTTCCTTCTGGCCGTGGTGCCGCAGTTCGTGGATCCGGCGCTGTCGCTGACGCCGCAGTACGCGGCATTGGCGGCCACGCTGGCGTTCACCGACCTGGTGGCGATGGGCGTGTACACGCTGCTGGCGGCGCGCGTATTGCGCCTCTTGCGCGACGCCAAGCACATCCGCTGGATGAACCGCACCTTCGGGTCGCTCTTCATCCTGGCCGGCGTGTTCCTGGCGACCTTCCGCCGCCACAACTGAATCAAAAAGCGTGGGGCACGGGCCGGCAACGGCGCGTGCCCCACATGTTTTCGTGCATGACACCGGACCGCACCGGCCTGAAAAGCGGCGTTAAGTAGAATCCTCCGATCATGAGCATTTCCAACGAAGTCGCACGGCGCCGTACGTTCGCCATCATTTCCCACCCTGACGCGGGCAAGACCACGCTGACGGAAAAGCTGCTGCTGTTCGCAGGCGCCATTCAGATCGCCGGCAGCGTGAAGGCGCGCAAGGCGTCGCGCCATGCCTCGTCCGACTGGATGGAAATCGAAAAGCAGCGCGGCATCTCGGTGGCGTCCTCGGTGATGCAGATGGAGTACCGCGACTGCGTCATCAACCTGCTCGACACCCCGGGCCACCAGGACTTCTCCGAAGACACGTACCGGGTGCTGACGGCGGTCGACGCCGCGCTGATGGTGATCGACGCGGCCAACGGCGTCGAGCCGCAGACCATCCGCCTCCTGCAGGTTTGCCGCGCGCGCAACACGCCCATCATCACGTTCATCAACAAGATGGACCGCGAAGTGCGCGAGCCCCTTGAACTCCTGTCCGAAATCGAAGGGCACCTGGGCATGGATGCCGTGCCGTTCTCGTGGCCGGTGGGCATGGGCAAGTCGTTCGGCGGCGTGTTCGACATCCGCCGCGACCGCATGCGCGTCTTCCGCCCGGGCCAGGAACGCCGTTCCGACAACGACGACTTCATCGAAGGCCTGACCAACCCCGAGATCGCCAAGCGCTTCGGCGGGGCATTCGACCAGGCCAGCGGCGAGATCGAGCTCATCAACGAAGCGGCGCCCGCGTTCGACCGCGACCAGTTCCTGGCCGGCAAGCAGACGCCCGTGTTCTTCGGTTCGGCCATCAACAACTTCGGCGTGCAGGAGGTGCTGGACGCGCTGGTCGATCAGGCGCCACCCCCGGGCGCGCGCATGGCCCTGCAACGCGAAGTGAAGCCCGAAGAACCCAAGTTCACCGGCGTGGTGTTCAAGGTGCAGGCCAACATGGACCCCGCCCACCGCGACCGCGTTGCATTCGTACGCGTGAGCTCCGGCCGTTTCGAGCGCGGCATGCGCCTGAAGGTGGCGCGCACCAACAAGGAAATGCGCCCCAACAACGTGGTGTCCTTCCTGTCGCAACGCCGGGAATTGCTGGACGAAGCCTATGCCGGCGACGTCATCGGCATCCCGAACCACGGCGTGCTGCAACTGGGCGACGTGCTGACCGAAGGCGAAACCCTGCAGTTCACCGGCCTGCCGTTCTTCGCGCCGGAACTGTTCCAGGCGGTCGAAGTGAAAGACCCCCTGCGCACGAAGCAATTGCGCACCGGCCTCACCCAATTGGGCGAGGAAGGGGCCATCCAGGTGTTCCGTCCCGAGGTCGCCGGCGGCTCGCTGCTGCTGGGCGCGGTCGGCCAGCTGCAGTTTGAAGTGGTCGCGCACCGCCTGAAGACGGAGTATGGCGTGGATGCCCGGATGCTGCCTTCGCGCTACACAATGGCACGTTGGATTACGTCTGAAAACCCCAAGGCGCTGCGCAAGTTCATGGATGCCAATGCCGCCCATATCGCCTATGATGTCGTCGATGCTGCGGCGTTTTTGATCGGTTCTCCCGCGCAGTTGCGCGTCGCCGAGGAACTGTATCCCGATGTGAAATTCCACGCCATGCGGGAGCACGGCGGCAAGGTTTTCGGAGACAAGGCGTAGACCCGTTCGGGTTCCGCACGGCAGATTGAGGGTAGCAATGTCTTGGCGTTTTTTATTCGCAACGCTCCTAATCGCGCTCGGCGCGTCGGCATGGGGCGGCATTCAACTGGGTGACTGGCTGGTGGCGCATGCGCCGGCGGCCGCGCCCGCTCCTGGGCAGGACGCAGCCGCGTCCCAGCAGCCCGTACTGGACGCCAATGGCCGTCCGTATGTGGCGCAGCCGCCGCAGCCGCGCATCGACGGCACGTTGGGCGTGCCCGACAAACCGTCCGATCGTGAATGGCAGGTCAATACGGTGTCGCTGTTCGACACCGTCAGCGATCCCGCCGTCCAGATCTCGCGTGAACGCATCAGCCCCGAACAGGCGCGCGAAATCGCCGCCTCGTCTCAGGTGCCGCTGCCGTCGGGCAATTCCGATGTCAGCACGATGGACCTGCTGGTGCCCGGCACCTCCACTGCCATCAACGGTGGCGTAGCCGCCGGCGGCAGCTACGGCACGCCGCAGATGGTGCAGGCGCCCCCGCCGCCCCCCAACACCGCGCCAGCGGCCGGCGCGCAGGGCTGGCAGGATGCGCTGCGGCGCGAACTGGCCCAATGCGCCACGCAAGGCTTCTTCGAACGCCCCTCGTGTTCCTGGAATGCGCGCAACAAGTACTGCGCGCCTAACCGCGCCTGGGGCACGATGGCCGAATGCCCGGCCCGTCCGCAGTAAGACGTCTGTAATAAAGACGTCGCATCGCCGGCTGCACACGCAGAATCATGGCAAGAAAAATGGCGCCCCGCGGGGCGCCATTTCTTTTGCAGCCAACAGCCTTATTCAGGCACGGACATCTGGCTTTGCAGGTAGTTCTGGATGCCGACCTTGTCGATCAGGTCGATCTGCGTTTCCAGGTAGTCGATGTGCTCTTCGGTGTCGTCCAGGATGTCCTGGAACAGATCGCGCGAGACGTAGTCCCGCACCGATTCGCAATAAGCAATAGCTTCCTTGACGGTCGCTTGAGCAGCCGTTTCGAGCTTCAGGTCACAGGCCAGCAGTTCGGGCACGTCTTCGCCGATCAGCAGCTTGTGCAGGTCTTGCAGGTTGGGCAGGCCGTCCAGCATGAAGATGCGGGCGATCAGACGATCGGCGTGCTTCATTTCGCCGATGGATTCTTCGTACTCGTGCTTGCCCAGCTTGTCGAAGCCCCAATGGTTCAGCATGCGGGCATGCAGGAAATATTGGTTGATGGCCGTCAGCTCGTTGGTCAGTTGCTTGTTGAGAAACTGGATGACGGTTTTATCGCCTTTCATGATGGACTCCTTGCAGTCAGGCGCGACGCGAGCGCATCGCGACAAAGGAGCGCACGATGCCGCGCGTACGCAACCCATGCAGACTACCATTCGGCGCGGGCCCGCGACTACCCTTGCGCTGCATTTGGTAAACGGCTTTAGGAGCGCAACAAGAAAGCGACAAGCTAATGAGAATGAGTATGTGTGTCTGATGCCTTGCATGCTTGGCAACGCAACGGCGCGGGCTGCGGACGCGAGTCGCGCTGAATCGGCTTCGCGATTGCCACCATTTGTATTCCGCTGCGACCCTTGCGCCGCGCCGTTCTGCATGGCAAACGCATCATGCCCGCTCGTTGCATATCAGCAACCGCATCAGTGCGTGTTGAGCATCCTCAACTCAAGCCGTGCGCCGCGTCGCAAGCCAGATGCCGAATGCAATGGGCACGATGCCCAACAGGTCCAGCCACGAAACGGGTTCGCTCAGCACCAGCCAGCCGAACAACAGGCCAAGCGGCGGCATCAGAAAATGCAGCGCGCTGGCCGACGTGGCGCTGGCGCGGCCCAGGATCATGAACCACAGGTAATAGCCGCCCATCGACACCGCGACGATCATGTAGGCCATGCTCCAGATCAGGCTGGACGTCAGGCGCGCATCGCCGAGATTTTCGGTGGCCAGCGCGAATGGCAACAATGCCGCGGCACCTGCCAGCGACTGGATGCCGGTCGAGGTCCAGAGACCGGAGGTGGGCTTGAGCATCTTGTAGAGCAGGGTGCCGGCCACCAGCGCCACCAGGCCGCCGGTCACGAGCAGCGTGCCATGCAGGTCCTCCTGCATGCCGGTCAGGCGCGATCGCAGCACCAGCGCGACGCCTGCCAATCCAAGGCATAACCCCAGCAGCTTGCGCCAGCTCAGCCGCTCGCCCAGCAGCGGGCCAGCCAGCACGCCGATGAGCAGCGGATTGGTGCTGATGAGCACGGCGGTGAACGCGGACGACACCGTGGTCATGCCCGACCAGCTCAAGCCCAGGTACAGCGCGTTGTTGAGCACGCCCAGCAGCACCAGCGCGGCGAGGTCGCGGCCGGAAGGCAGCTTCCAGCGGCCGCTGGCCGCCGCCAGGCCCAGCATCAGCGCGCCCGCGATGAGGAATCGGATCGTCAGCAGCGTCAGCGGCGGACAGTCGCGCACCGCGATCTTGGCCGCGGCAAAGGCGGAACTCCACAGAAAGCAGAACGCGGCGATCGGCGCCAGGCTGATGCCGGGGCGGTCGGTCGCGGGCAAGGCAGAGGCAGGGGTTGAAAGCGCCTTCATGGATGGTCCGGCAACGTGGATCTGCAACCGCATTCGCGGCGGGATGGGAGGCATTCTGCGCGCCAGGCCATCCATTGACAAACTCTTTATTCGGATCGAAAGTATTTGAAATTCAAATGGATGAGTGCGTCGTCATGCTCGATCTCGATCTCTTGCACAGCTTTGTCTCGGTGGTGGACGCCGGCGGCTTCACCGCCGCCGGCGAACGCGTGCATCGAAGCCAGTCCACAGTCAGCCAGCAGATCCGCAAGCTTGAAGACACGCTGGAGTGCCCGCTGTTCTTGCGCGAAGGCCGGCAGGTCCAGCTAACCGAGGAAGGCGAGCGCCTTCTGGGCTATGCACGCCGGATGCTGGCGTTGTCCACCGAGGTCCGGGAGGCCGTCAGCGGCCGCAAGCGCGTGGACGTTATCCGCCTGGGCATCCCGGACGACTTTGCGGTCGACGCGCTGACTGCCGTCGTCGCCGCCTTCGCCCGGACGAGGCCAGCCGTGCAGCTGTCGGTACGTTGCGACCTGACGGCGGTCCTGACGCGCAGCCTGGAGCGTGGGGACCTAGATGTGGCCCTGCTCAAGCGCGAGCCGGGCGCGGGCACGGCGCTGGCCGCGTGGCCCGAACGGCTGCACTGGATCGGCAGCGCCTCGGTGGAGGCACCGCTGACGCCGGATGCACCCGTGCCGCTGGTGGCGTTTCCGCAGGGCTGCATCTACCGCAATCGCGCCATCCATGCGCTGGAGTCCGCCGGACGCCGTTGGCGTATTGCCTACGAAAGCCCGAACCTGTCGGGCGTGCAGGCCGCGCTCGCGGGCGGGCTGGGCATCGCGCTGCTGGAACGCCGCTGCATTGCAGACGGGCACCGGATCCTGGACGTTGGATTGCCCGCGGTGCCGCCGTCGGAACTGGCGCTATGCGTGGCCGGCAACGCGCGCGAGCCGGCACGTCAGTTGGCGATGGATATCAGGGAATTTTGCGAGAAGGAAATGACGCGGCTCGCCGCATGAAGGCAGCGAGCCGGAAGTGACACCAATGCTCAGGCGCTGGCGACCAGCGGAATCGGGAAGCTGCTGTTGGCAGCGGGCGAAGCCGATTCAACGAGGGCGGGAGCATTGACCGGAACTGCGATGGAGCGCACGTCGCACACGCTGGAGCAGCGGCCGCCCGGCAGATATTCGGCGGCGGTTGCCGCGCAGCAGCCGCAGCACGTGGCCACGCCCAGCTCGAACTGCAGGTCGGAAAGCGTCGTCGCGCCCGCGTCCACGCTGGCGCGGACTTGGCGTTCGGTGATGGCATTACATACGCAAATGTACATGCGAATGATTATCGAAAATTATTCAAGCCCTGGCAAGTCCCGTGCGCAAATAATTTTGCAACCGATATGTCACGCAAGCCGTTGAAAACAGGGACAAATTTGCCGAAGCATGTCCCTTATTTCAGCGTGCAGCGGCTTGCGCCTTGCGCAAAGCGGCCGGGGCAATCCGCAGCGCTTCGCGGTACTTTGCCACCGTCCGGCGGGCGATCACTATCCCCTGATCGGCCAGTTTTTGCATGATCTGGCTGTCCGACAACGGCTTGGCGCGGTTCTCGTCGGCCACCATCTGGCGGATGTAGGTCTGCACTGCCGTTGCCGACGTGGCGTCGCCGCCTTCGGTCGAAACACCCGTGCCGAAGAAGCGCTTGAGCTCCAGCGTACCAAACGGAGTGAGCATGTACTTCTGCGTTGTGGCGCGTGAAATGGTCGACTCGTGCAAACCCAGTTCACCGGCGATGTCTTTCAGGATGAGCGGTCGCATGGCCGCCGGGCCCTGGCTGAAGAATGCGGTCTGGCGTTCGACGATGGCCTGCGACACGCGCAGGATGGTGTCGAAACGCTGCTCCACGTTCCGGATCATCCATTTGGCCTGCTGCAACTGGGCCTGCAGCCCGGCGTGCGCGGACTCCTTCTGATTGCTGAGCATCTGCGCGTACAGGCCGTTGACTTGCAGCCGCGGCACAGCGGCACTGTTGAGCGTGGCCTGCCAGCCGCGCCGGGTCTTGCGCACGATGACGTCCGGCACGGCGTATTCGGCCGCCGGCACCGTCCATGCCCGCCCGGGCCGGGGCTCCAGACGCAGGATCAGCGAATGCGCCGCGCGAAACGTGGACTCATCGCAGCCGAGCGCTGCACACAGGCGCGCGGCGTTGCCGGTCGCGAGCAGGGGCAGGTGTTCGGCGCAGATCCGCCGCGCACAAGCCAGCACAACGGGGTCAGCGGCCTCGGGCAGGCGGGCAAGGTCGGGATTGCGCAACTGAAGGTGCAAGCAGTCGGCCATGTCGCGCGCGCCGATGCCAACGGGATCAAACGACTGCAGCAGCGACAACGCGGCCCGCAACTCGTCCATGTCGGGCTCCATCTCGGCAGGGAGCCAGCCCAGGATTTCATCCAACGGCGATCCGAGGTAGCCGTTTTCGTCCAGTTCGTCGATCAACAGGGACGCCAGCGCGACATCGCGCGGGGCCGCCCGGGTCAGGGCGAGCTGGCCCAGCAGGTGCTCGCGCAAGGTGTCCGGACGCGCCGCCTCGGGCAGGCTGGCGTCGTCATCGGGGTAGACGCCGCCCGAACCCGGCATTTCGTCAATGGGCGTCTCGCGCTCGGCCGCCGGCTCGTCGTCCTGCACGGAGGATTCGCGCTCGGACTCGGAACGCGACTCCGCCTCGGCGGACGACGGCTCGTCCTCCCGATCCAGCAGGGGATTCTCGGCCAGCACTTGCGAGATTTCCGCTTCAAGGTCGAGCGTCGACAGCTGCAGCAACCGGATCGATTGCTGAAGTTGTGGGGTCAGCGTCAGGTGCTGGCCAGGCCGCAGTTCTAAAATTGGACGGGTCATAGGTACAATATTTTGCATGATGAATCTGACTTCGCCCGCAAGCGTTCGCCAGGACTGCCGATTGATCGGTCAGACCCTGCTCAAACTGGCGCTCCCCCGACTCGTTTTGCGCGCGATCGTTATCGCTGTCGCGATCGTTGTCTGGTATCTGGTTGCCTCCTGGATACTCGATTTCGGCAAGCGCATGAACTACGACTTCCTGCACACGCTGGGCCAGCCCACCCAGGACATGGCGCAGCGCATCAACCCCTATCTCTGGTGGGTGGTTGCCGGCATCTGGACCCTGATCGTCTTCTTCTCGGTGCGCGCCTGGTTCTACGCCAGCCTGGCCTCGGGCGCCGCGACGCCGGTCGGCACGGATACGCTAGCCGAACTGGCGCCAAATCTGTCCGAAGAATCGCTGGGCGTGCTGCGCTGGACCTGGGGCGACCGGCAGGAACCCTTCACCGTCGGTGACCTGCGCCGCTCGTTGTCCGAATTGCGCCACAACCGTATCGGCAAGATCGACATGGTGGCAGAGCAGGCCCGGATCCTGGAAGCGGGCGCCAACCGCCCCACCCGCGATCCGCGCGACGACGGCCGTCGTGACGACCGCCGCGCCGACACCCCGCGCGAACCGCGCTACGTCGAACCTCGCATCGGCCCGGCCCGCTAGGCCGTGCTCAGCACTGCTTCAAGGCCGCCGCAAGGCGGCCTTGCTGTTTCAAAAGGCCTGCCGGGCGGCAATCGGAAAAGGCCACAGTCTGATCCGTCCCTTGCTCTTTCCGTTTGCGCTTCCCGAAAAAGTGTGTTTGACTAGCACCCCATGGCCGCTTACCGCACCCCCCTCGCGATTGCCACCGGACGCTCCGCCGCTCCGGTCGCCGGCCTGCGCGCTCAAACCGCCTTCATCGCGCTATCGCTATTGCTACCGATCGGTTGCCGGGCCTAGTGTCCCCGTGGTAGCTCGGCAGCCACGTTTGCCACACGCGATTTCCCCTTTTTATCTCTGAATCCTGCCGGCCATCCCGGCAAACCCTGGCACAAGACCGTCATCCGGTTGCGATGCCGACGAGCGCAAGACGCGCCGGGATTCAAAAGAAACCGATCGAGGTGTAGTGATGATGCTTGCCAACCCCGCCACCAAATACGTCCCCTTCGCACCCTTTACCCGCGATTTCTCCGAACGCACCTGGCCCAGCCGCCGCATCACGAAGGCGCCGATCTGGATGAGCACGGACCTGCGCGACGGCAACCAGGCGCTGATCGAGCCGATGAGCGTGGAACGCAAGGTCCGCTTCTTCGAACAGCTCGTGAAGATCGGCTTCAAGGAAATCGAAGTCGGTTTCCCGTCCGCGTCGCAGACCGACTTCGACTTTGTGCGCAAGCTCATCGACGAGAAGCGCATTCCCGATGACGTGACCATCATCGTGCTGACCCAGTCGCGCGAAGACCTGATCAGCCGCACCGTGGAAGCCGCCGCGGGCGCCAAGCAAGCCATCGTCCACATGTACAACGCTTGCGCACCGGCCTTCCGCAAGGTCGTGTTCAACATGTCCAAGGACGAGATCAAGAACATCGCCACCACCGGCACGCGCCTCATCAAGCAGTACACGTCGCAGCGTCCCGAAACCAAGTGGGGCTACGAATACTCGCCCGAAGTCTTCAGCACGACCGAACCCGAATTCGCGCTGGAAGTCTCGGACGCCGTTGCCGAGGTGTGGCAGCCCACGCCCGACAACAAGATGGTGCTGAACCTGCCCGCCACCATCGAGGCGACCACGCCCAATCTGTACGCCGACCAGATCGAGTGGATGCACAAGAATTTGGCCCGCCGCGACAGCATCGTGCTCAGCGTCCATCCGCACAATGATCGCGGCACCGCCGTGGCCGCCGCCGAGTTTGCGGTGATGGCCGGCGCCGACCGTATCGAAGGCTGCCTGTTTGGCAGCGGCGAGCGCACCGGCAACGTGGACCTCGTCACGCTGGCCCTGAACCTCTATACGCAAGGCGTGCACCCCGGCCTGGATTTCTCGGACATCGACGAAGTGCGCCGCTGCGCCGAGTACTGCAACCAGTTGCCGGTCCATCCGCGCCATCCGTACGCGGGCGACCTTGTATTTACCGCGTTCTCGGGCTCGCACCAGGATGCGATCAAGAAGGGTTTTGCGTTGCAGAAGGCGGACGCCGTCTGGGAAGTGCCATACTTGCCGATCGACCCGGCCGACCTCGGCCGCAGCTACGACGCCGTGATCCGCGTGAACAGCCAATCGGGCAAGGGCGGCGTGTCGTACCTGCTCGAGCAGGAACACGGCCTGGTGTTGCCGCGCCGCCTGCAGATCGAGTTCAGCCGCGCCATTCAGCGCGTCACGGACGAGACCGGCCGCGAAGTCACCGCCGACGACGTGCACACGATCTTCAACCGCGAATACCTCGAGCAGAAGGCGCCGTGGAAGCTGATCCGTCATCGCATCGACGGCGATCCGTCGGCCGGCGAAGGCCAGCACTTCAGCATCGAAGCCGAACTTGAATACAACGGCGAACGCCGCATTGTGCGCGGCAAGGGCGACGGCGCAATTTCCGCGTTCGTGGCCGCGCTGGACGTGCCCGTGCGCATCATGGATTACCACGAGCACGCCATCGGCACCGGCACCGGCACGCGCGCCGCATCCTATGTCGAACTGCGCGTCGGCGAATCCGCCACGGGCTTTGGCGTGGGCATCGACCGCGACATCGTGACGGCCTCGTTCCAGGCCGTGCTGAGCGCCGTGAACCGCCACATCAATTCCGGCGCCGTCACCGCCGAACAGGAAGCCGCCGAAGCCGTGTGATCCACGACCAGGCCTCACGCCCCCGACAACGGGGCACAAAACGAAGCCCGCCTTATCCGGCGGGCTTTTTCATTGCGGGTGAATTGTCTTTGCGTGGCAAGGTGTCAGACACCCATGCCGCGCCTTGTCAGCCTGGCGGTTTTTTCTGTTGGGTGTCAGACACCTTGATGTGGAGGCCGGCCTTGGTGTCTGACACCCCCTGAATAGCTGTCGGCCTAGGTGTCTGACACCCAATGATCCGCTGTCACGCGCTGACGATCCTCTTGCCCGGGTGTCTGACACCGTCCCACACCGAAGGCCGAGAAGTCAGCCGCGGGGCCACATGTCGGACGCGCCGATATCCGGCGCATTCGCGGCCAAAAGGCGCGCGTGGATCCATGCACCGATGGCGAGCAGGCGATGGTCTTCATGCCGCGCGCCGACCAGCTGCAAGCCCACCGGCAAGCCCTGCGGCCCCGTGGCGAATGGCAGGTTCAGGCAAGGCAGTCCGAACAGCGTCCACGCCCGCGAGAACTGCGGATCGCCCGTGCCCAGGTCGGCGAAGGGCGCCTCGCCGCTGGCGCTGGGGGCAATCAGCACGTCGTACTGCTGGAACCATGTGTCGACCCGCGCGCGCGATTCGGCGGCGCGTTCCAGGTTCTTGATGTGCTGTTCCGCGCTGATCTGCGCGCCGGATTCCAGGATTGCCTGAAGCTTGGGACTGAGCTGCACGGCGTGTTCCAGCCGTTCATACGCAAGCGCCTGCGAAGCCTCGAACGCCATGATGTCCGAATGCAGCTGCACCAGCACGCAATGCTCCGGCGGCAGCGGCACTTCTTCGACCTTGGCGCCCGCCCGCGACAGGATCGCCGCGGCCTGCGCGAAGGCCTCTTTGGTTTCGGGCTGCGCATGGCGCCATTGCAGGCTGCGGTACATGCCCACGCGCGGCGCGTCGTGATAGGACAGGTCCAGCATGCGCGGATCGCGCATCAGTACCGACGAGAACAGCGCCACGTCTTCGACGGACCGCGCAAATCCGCCGACCGTGTCCAGCGATTCGGCCAGATTTTTTACCCCCGCGCGGGAGATCGCGCCGAAGGTGGGCTTGAAGCCGACCACGCCGCAATAGGACGCCGGCCGGATGATGGAGCCCGCGGTCTGCGACCCCAGCGCAAAGGGCACCATGTCGTCGGCGACCGCGGCGGCCGAGCCGCTGGACGAGCCGCCCGGCGTGTAGGCCTCGTTGCGCGGATTGCGCGTGGGGCCGGCCTGGTAGGTGGCGAATTCGGTGGTGACCGTCTTGCCGATGACGATGGCGCCCGCGCCACGACACAGCGCCACCGACGCGGCATCCAGGCCGGGACGGTGGCGGTCGTAGATGGGAGACCCGTAGCGGGTGGGCAGGTCGGCGGTATCGAACAGGTCTTTCACGCCAATGGGCAGGCCGTGCAGCGGACCGCGCAACGCACCGCGGTCGAGGGTTTCGGCCTGATCCAGCGCGGCCTGCTTCTGCAGGGCCGTCCAGGCATGGACGGTGTTCTCGCGCTGCTCGATGCGCGCGAAGCAGGCGCGCACCAATTGCACTGCGGTCAATTCGCGCCGTTGCAGCTTGCGCGCGGCTTCAACCGCGCCCAGTCTGTTCAAGGCAGTAGACATGATTCTTTCCTCTTTGCCGGTGCCGCGACGAGCGCGGAAAAACATACTGCGCACCCGGTCCCCTTGACCGAGGGTATGCCCGGCGTGGCTGCCTGCCCAAGAAAGCAAGCGTCATGCCCGGCAAACCGACCTTGCCATTGTGCGCGTTGCGTCAATTGGGAAAAACACCGAAAGAACGGGTTTTCCGCGGAATAACGCGCCGCGCCATGGCTTTGTGTTGTTGCGTTCGCACCAGCATAGCGCAAACCCGTGCAATACAAAGTTCATATTCCTCAAGTAAAGTGAAATCGTTTTCAGCAAACTTGCAGTGATTCCATCAATGGCTACGCGCCCGTCGCCCCGCTTTTCCATCATCGAAGTGGCTCGCAAGGCGGGAGTGTCGCCGGCGACGGTGTCGCGCGCGTTCAACCAGCCGGAGATCGTGCATCCCGACACGCTGGCGCACATCCGCAACATCGCCAAGCGCGCGGGCTTTCGGCCCAACCGCGTGGGCCGCAGCCTGCGTTCGGGCAGCACGCGCACCATTGGGCTGATCCTGCCCACGCTATCCAATCCCGTGTTCGCCGAGTGTTTCGAAGGCGCCGAACGCCGCGCCCGTGAATCGGGCTACAGCGTCATGCTGACCGCCACCGGCTACGACCCCGCCGTTGAATCGGCCGCTGTGCAAGGCCTGATCGACCATCAGGTCGATGGCCTGATCCTGACCGTGGCCGACGTCAGCAAGAGCGCCACGCTTGACGACCTGGACGGCAGCGGCATCCCTTACGTGCTGGTCTACAACGAGTCCAACGATCACCCCTTCGCGTCGGTCGACAATCGCGCCGCGGCAAGCGACATGGTGGCGCACCTGGCCGCGATGGGTCACAAGCGCATCGCGCTGGTGACCGGCCCGCTGACCGCATCCGACCGCGCGCGCCGTCGCCTGATGGGCGCCCGCGCCAGCGCCAAGAAGCTGGGCCTGGACGCGATCCAGCACATCGCCATGAGCTCGCACACCGGCAGCGACGTGGATGCGCTAAGGGCCGCCTTGCGCGGCAAGCAGGCGCCCACGGCACTCTTCTGTTCCAACGACCTGCTGGCCACCGCCGTCATCGCCGACCTGGTGGGACTGGGGCTGTCCGTGCCGACCGACATTTCCGTGTGCGGTTTTGACGGCATGCGCTTTGGCGCGTTACTGACCCCGCCGCTGACCACCGTCGCGCAACCCAGCGACGGCATCGGCCAAACGGCGTGCTCGAACCTGCTGGCGCAGATTCATGGCCAGCCGCCGCAATCGAACCGCCTGCCCCATTGCATCGTCGTCGGCGGCACCGCGGCGTCCGTGCGCCGCTAAGCCTGCTACCCACCATTCCGACAACTTCCAGATCGCCATGCTCATCGCACAAATCACCGACCTCCACATGCGCACCCCGGGAGACAAGGCCTACGGCATCATCGACCCGGCGGCGTTTCTGGCGCCCGCGGTGCGCGCCTTGAATGCGCTGACGCCGCGCCCTGACTGCGTGCTGATCACCGGCGATCTAACGGATCTGGGCAAGCCCATCGAATACCAGACGCTGCGCGACCATCTGCAGGCGCTGGAGATTCCGTATTTCCTGCTGCCCGGCAACCACGACGACCGCGCCCAGTTGCGCGCCGCGTTCCCCGACCACGCGTACCTGCAGGAAGGCGGACAATTCGTGCAGTACGCCATCGAGACCTATCCGCTGCGCATGCTGGCGCTGGACACCGTGGTGCCGATGAAGAGCCACGGCGAACTCTGCCAGACGCGCCTGGACTGGCTGGCCGAACGCCTGGCCGAACAGCCCGGCCGGCCCACGCTGGTGCTGATGCACCATCCGCCGTTCCTGACCGGCATCGAACACATGGACGACATCGGCCTCTTGGCCGGCGCACCGGAACTGGAACGCATCGTCGCCCGCTATCCCAATGTCGAGCGCGTGTTGTGCGGCCATCTGCATCGCACGATCTTCCAACGCTTTGGCGGCACCATCGCGTCGACCTGTCCCGGCACGGCCCACCAGCTTGCGCTGGAACTCGGTCCGCGCCCGACGCTGCAATACATCATGGAACCGCCCGGCTATCAGCTGCATTGGTGGCAGGGCGGCAATCTGGTCACGCATCACGCCGTCATCGGGGATTACCCCGGCCCGTATCCCTTTGGTTGAAACCGGCGCGGGGAACCCGCGCATTGCCACATATCCGTCATGTTTGCGCTGCACAATGAAAAGGTTTTCATAACAGGCAACAATGCGGATCTAACAATTAGATCTTCGAGACAGCATGTCATCCATCGTTCTGGATAACCTCACCAAACAGTACGCCGGCGCGGCGGCGATCCAAGGCGTTAGCTTTACGGTTCCGGCCGGCAGCTTCACCGTCCTCCTGGGTCCGTCCGGTTGCGGCAAGTCGACGACGCTGCGCATGATCGCCGGCCTGGATACGCCCACGTCGGGCACCATCCGCATCGGCGACCGCGACGTCACGCAATTGCCGCCGGCCAAGCGCCGCATCTCGATGGTGTTCCAGTCGTATGCGTTGTTTCCGCACCTGTCGGTGCGCGAGAACATCCTGTTCGGCCTGAAGGTGCGCAAAGAGCCCGCCAAGGACTTCGACCGGCGCTTGAAGCGCGTGGCCGACCTGCTGGGCCTGTCGCACCTGCTGGACCGCAAGCCGTCGCAACTGTCCGGCGGCCAGCAGCAGCGCGTGGCGCTGGGCCGCGCCGTGATTTCCGAAGCGCCGGTCTGCCTGATGGACGAGCCCCTTTCCAACCTGGACGCACAGCTGCGCCACGAGATGCGCCGCGAGATCCGCGCATTGCAGCAAAGCCTGGGCATCACCATGGTCTACGTCACGCACGATCAGACTGAAGCCATGAGCATGGCCGATCAGGTGGTGCTGCTGCGCGGCGGCCAGATCGAACAGCACGACACGCCCGATGGCCTTTATGCGCGTCCCGCCAGCGAGTTCGCGGCGCGCTTCATCGGCACGCCGCCCATGAACCTGATCAGCCTGACGCAGCAAGCGGGCGCCACGGTGATCGCCGGCACGCAAGGTCCCGCCATCGCGAATGCGCCCGCGGGCGCCGTGAAGCTGGGCGTGCGGCCTGAACATATACGCATCGACGGCGACGGCATCGCGGCCACCGTCGAGAGCGTGGAGTACTTCGGCGCGGACTCCATCGTGGTGTGCCGCATCGGCGACACGGGCGGCGTGGCCGTCCGGGTAGGCGGCCATCTGCGCGCAAGCGCCGGCGAGTCGCTGCGCCTGTCCTGGCCGGACGGGCAACAGCATTTCTTTGCCGCCGATTCGGCGGTCATCAACACCGACGGGCGCTAGGGAATGGCCCCACCCACAGGAAGGAAACACAACATGCGACGCATCGTACTGAAGACCCTGGCCGCCAGCCTGGCCGCCGCCTGCCTTTCTCTGCCTGTGCAGGCGCAGAACAAGCCCGTCGAGGTCGAGTTCTATTACCCGGTCGCCGTCGGCGGCCCGATTACCAAAATCGTCGACGACATGGTGACGGATTTCCAGAAGGAAAATCCCAACATCAAGATCAAGCCGATCTACGCCGGTTCGTACCAGGACTCCATCGCCAAGGCGCTGACCGCGCTCAAGGGCGGCACCCCGCCGCAGCTGGCCGTGCTGCTGTCCACCGACATGTTTACGCTGATCGACGAGGACGCCATCGTCCCGATCGACGGCCTGGCCAAGACCGACGCCGACAAGAAGTGGCTGGGCGGCTTCTATGATGCCTTCATGCAGAACAGCCGCAGCGGCGGCCACACCTGGGGCGTGCCGTTCCAGCGTTCGACGATCGTCATGTACTACAACAAGGATCTCTTCAAAGCCGCCGGCCTGGATCCCGAAAAGCCGCCCAAGACCTGGGCCGAGCTGGTGGAATACGGCAAGAAGCTGACCAAGCAGGACGCCTCGGGCAACACGACGCAGTGGGGCATCGAGATCCCGTCGGGCGGCGCGTTCGCGTACTGGCTGTTCCAGGCGCTGACCACGCCCAACGGCGCGATCCTGATGAACGAAGCCGGCAACGAGGTCTACCTGGACAAGCCGGCGGTGGTCGAAGCCGCGCAGTTCTGGCGTGACCTGTCGGCCAAGCACAAGATCATGCCGACCGGCACGATCGACTGGGGCACCACGCCTAAGGACTTCCTGGAAAAGAAGGCGGCCATGGTCTGGACCACCACCGGCAACCTGACCAACATCCGCAAGAACGCCGACTTCCCGTTCGGCGTGGCGATGATGCCGCAGCAAAAGCGCGGCGGCAGCCCCACGGGCGGCGGCAACTTCTACATCTTCAAGAGCGGCACGCCGGAGCAGCAGGCGGCGGCGCTGAAGTTCGCGCAGTGGGCCACCACGCCCGAGCGCGCGGCCGACTGGAGCATCGCCACGGGTTACGTTGCCGTGACGCCGGCCGCCTGGCAGACCGAGAAGATGAAGAAGTACGCGCAGGAAGTGCCGGCCGCCACGGTCGCGCGCGACCAGCTGGAAGTCAGCGTGGCGGAATTCTCCACGCATGAGAACCAGCGCGTCACCAAGACCCTGAACGACGCCCTGCAGGCAGCGCTGACGGGCTCGAAGACGCCGCAGCAGGCCCTGACCGACGCGCAGCGCGAATCCGATCGCATACTGCGTTCCTACAAGTAAACCGACCGCACGCACGATGAGCCGCTCTTTGAATGCGCTATATGGCTGGCTGCTTCTGCTGCCAGCCATCGTGCTGCTCGCCGCCTTCACGCATTACCCGGCGGTGGCGACGCTTTGGCACAGCTTTTTCTCCACCCCAAAGGGCGCGCGCCCAGCCCGCTTCGTCGGGCTGGACAACTACGCCGTCATGCGCGACGACCCCGTGTTCTGGCAGTCGTTGTGGAACAACCTGTGGTTTGCGCTGGGCACCATTCCTACCTCGATCGGCATCGCGCTGATCATGGCGCTGTGGGTCAACCGCAACCTCGCCGGGCGTGGGTTCCTGCGCATGGCGTACTTCACGCCGACCGTGCTGCCGATGGTGGCAGTCGCCAACATCTGGCTGTTCTTCTACACGCCGCAATACGGGCTGATCGCGCAGGTAATGGGCTGGTTCGGCGCGCCGGGTCCCAACTGGCTGGGCAACCGCGAGACCGCGCTGCCCGCGCTGATGCTGGTGACCGTGTGGAAAGAGGCCGGCTTTTTCATGATCTTCTATCTGGCGGCGCTGCAGACGGTGTCGCCGTCGCTGCGTGAAGCGGCCATGCTGGAAGGCGCCTCGCGCTGGCAGTATTTCCGCCGCATCCTGTGGCCGCTGCTCATGCCCACCACGCTCTTCGTGCTGATCAATGCGCTGATCAACGCGTTCCGGCTGGTCGACCATGTGGTCGTGATGACGCGAGGCGGACCGGACAACGCCAGCACCTTGCTGCTCTATTACATCTACCAGGTGGGATTCAGCTTCTGGGACACGGCTTACGCCGCGACCCTGACCGTCGTGTTGCTGGTGGTGCTGGCGCTGACCGCGCTGATCAAGTTCCGCTGGCTGGACCGCAGGACGCACTACCAATGAAAGACAAGCTCGATACCCTGGGCGCGTGGGCGCTGGGCCTGTTGTGGATTCTGCCGCTGGCCTACGCGATGTGGGCGGCGTTCCATCCGCCCGCCTACGCAACCCGCTTTGATCTCTTCGCGCCGCTGACGCTGGATAACTTCGTGCGCGCCTGGAATGCGGCGCCGTTTCCGCGCTACTTCCTGAACACGTTCGTGCTGGTCACGATGGTGCTGGCCGCGCAACTCGTGCTGTCGACGCTGGCCGGCTACGCGTTTGCGCGCTTCGAGTTCCGCGGCCGCGATTTTGTCTTCATGCTGGTGCTGTTGCAGCTGATGATCATGCCCGACGTGCTGCTGGTGGAAAACTACCGGTCGATGAGCCTCTTGGGCGTGCGCGACACGGTGTTCGCGATCGGCCTGCCGTACTTTGCCTCGGCCTTCGGCATCTTCCTGTTGCGCCAGACCTTCAAGACGGTCCCGCGCGAACTGGAAGAAGCGGCCCGCATGGAAGGCGCGAATGCGCTGCAGATCCTCTGGAAGGTCTACGTGCCGCTGGCCAAGCCCATCTACGTCGCCTACGGACTGGTGTCGGTCAGCCACCACTGGAACAACTTCCTGTGGCCGCTGATCATCACCAATTCGGTCGAATCCCGGCCGCTGACGGTGGGCCTGCAGGTGTTCTCGTCGACGGACCAGGGCATCGACTGGTCCGTGATCACCGCCGCGACCCTGATGTCGGCCGCGCCGCTGCTGATCGCGTTCCTGCTGTTCCAGCGCCAGTTCGTGCAGTCGTTCATGCGGGCGGGGATCCGCTAGGACCCTGACGACCTGCCGCGCCGCAACAAAAAACCCCGCCTCGGCGGGGTTTGTTGCGCATGGGGACACGCGGCGGGGATCAATACCCGACGGTCAGGCCCGGCAGGTCCACCGTGATGCGCGGACGCTCCAGCGCCAGCGCCAGGTGCTCGGCGAACTCCCGGGCTTCTTTTTCGTCGGTGGACAGCGTGTCGTAGCCCAACGCGTCGGCCACGCCCAGCACCTTGTCCAGCAACAGGACCTTGCCGCTGGGGCGCAGCGGCTCGCAGCCCAGGGTTTCCCAGGCGCTGTCAAACCAATCGCGCGCATCGGCCTGGCGTTGCGGAGAGGTGTCGACGTTCGCGGAAAGGTCCAGCGAACGCCGGGGGTCGAAAACGATGGTGATGTCGCTGCGCATGGGAATGGGGCTCCGTCAGAGGGCGTCAGGCCAGTAGAGTAGGCAAAAAACGCCGGACAGATTGTCCGCCCGGCGACATATTCCTACCAGCCCCGCGACACTTCCCAGGTGACCTCGGCGCCGGCGGCCTGCGACTGGCGCATCATGTCCAGCAGGGGGAAGGCACGTTCCTTCAGGCCCACCGCGCGCGCCATCGGGGCGGCGGGCGCCTTGTCCTCGTCGTCCTCGTCCGGGATTTCGTGGGCGTGCTGGTATTCGTCGATCGCGCGTTCGATGCCGCTGATGGCCGGACCAAGCTGCTCCACGGTGAAGACGCCGCGCTCGGGGATCTTGTCGCCGACCGGCTTGCCTGCCGCCTGCAACAGGGCGCCGGCGTGGTCGGTCAGCATCAGGACTTCGGCCACGACCTTGGAGTGAAAAGTGATCAGCATATTCCGGTCTCCTACATTGTTTACCTTAGCTCCGTACACTACCCCAACGCCCCCATGATGCCAACTGGCGCCCCCAAATCAACTATGATTCAGGGGTTTCCCGTGATAGCAGGCGCCGCGCCGGCCCTGACTCCGGCACGCGCGCACCGGCTTGCCGGCCGCCGCCGGACAGCACCGTGGGCTCGCCTGCGGGCGTAGCGCGAATTGCCGGCAAGCCGCAAGTCGGCTCCAAGCGCCGTGCCGCCATCGTCACTCACACAGAACCTCGCCAGACGCCCATGCTCCTCGAGCAACAAAAACAGCTTATCTCCCTGATCCAGGCCGCCGTCGCGCAAAGCCTGCCCGACGCCCAGCCCAACGTGCTGCTGGAGCGCCCCAAGGTTGCCGCCCACGGCGACGTCGCCACCAACGTGGCCATGCAGCTCGCCAAGCCCGCGCGCCGCAATCCCCGCGAACTGGCCCAGGGCATCGTCGACGCCGTGATGTCCAATCCCGACGCCGCCGCGCTGGTCGAGAGCGCCGAAGTGGCCGGCCCCGGCTTCATCAACCTGCGCATCACCCCGGCGGCCCGCCAGGCAGTGATCGCCGCGGTGGCCGAGCAGGGCGACACGTACGGACGCGCCGCGCGCCTGGGCGAAAAGATCCTGGTCGAGTTCGTGTCGGCCAACCCCACCGGCCCGCTGCACGTGGGCCATGCCCGCCAGGCCGCGCTGGGCGACGCGCTGTGCCGCCTGTACGACGCCGTCGGCTGGGACGTCACCCGCGAGTTCTACTACAACGACGCCGGCAACCAGATCCATAACCTGGCGATCAGCGTGCAGGCCCGCGCCCGCGGCCTGACCACGGAATCCCCGGACTGGCCCGAAGACGGCTACAAGGGCGACTACATCGCCGACATCGCCCGCGACTTCCAGGAAGGCAAGACCATCCAGGCGTCCGACGGCGAGCCCGTCACCGCCACGGGCAACATCGACAACCTGGACGACATCCGCGTCTTTGCCGTGGCCTACCTGCGCCGCGAGCAGGACCTGGATCTGCAGGCTTTCGGCCTGGCGTTCGACAATTACTACCTGGAAAGCTCGCTCTACACGTCCGGCCGCGTCGAAGCGACGGTCAAGGCGCTGGTCGCCGGCGGCCATACCTACGAAGAGGGCGGCGCGCTGTGGCTGCGCACCACCGAACTGGGCACGGGCGACGACAAAGACCGCGTCATGCGCAAGAGCGAGGGCGGCTACACCTATTTCGTCCCTGACGTCGCCTACCACAAGGCCAAATGGGAACGCGGCTTTCACCGCGCCGTGAACATCCAGGGCAGCGACCACCACGGCACCGTGGCCCGCGTGCGCGCCGGCCTGCAGGCGCTGGAAGAGGGCATCCCGAAGGACTACCCGTCCTACGTGCTGCACAAGATGGTCAAGGTGATGCGCGGCGGCGAAGAGGTCAAGATCTCCAAGCGCGCCGGCAGCTACGTCACCATGCGCGACCTGATCGACTGGGTGGGCCGTGACGCGGTGCGCTACTTCCTGATCCAGCGCCGCGCCGACACGGAATTCGTGTTCGACGTGGACCTGGCCCTGTCCAAGAGTGACGAGAACCCCGTCTATTACATCCAGTACGCCCACGCGCGCATCTGCTCGGTCATCAACAACGCGGGCATGCCCGCCGCCGACGTGGCCCAGGCCGACGCCTCGCTCCTGACCGCGCCGACCGAATTCGCGCTGATGCAGCGCCTGGCCGAGTTCCCCCAGGTGGTGGCGCTGGCCGCCCAGGATCTGTCGCCGCACCACATCGCGTTCTGGCTGCGCGACTGCGCGTCTGACTTCCACGCCTGGTACAACGCCGAGCGCGTGCTGGTCGACGACACTGCCGTGAAGCTGGCCCGCCTGCGCCTGGCCGCCACCACCCGCCAGGTGCTGGCCAACGGCCTCGCGCTCTTGGGCGTTTCCGCGCCCGAGCGGATGTAACATCGGTTCATGGCAACCAAGCGCAAATCCACCCGCCGTTCCTCCGGCGAAAGCGGCAGCACCCTGTACGGGGCGCTGGCCGGTCTGCTGATCGGGCTGATCGTCGCCGCCGTCGTCGCGTTCTATGTCACCAAAGCGCCCGTTCCCTTCGTGGACCGGGCCAGCCGCCAGGGCGATACGGGCAAGCTGCCCGATCCGCGCTCGGCGCCGGACCCCAACGCCGGCCTGTACGGCCGCGACGGGGCGGCGGGCGCGCCGCCCACCGGTCCCACCGCCACCGCGCCGGCCCCGCTGCCGGGTGCAGGCGCACCGGCCAAGGGCGACGAAACCCCCTCCAAGCTGGACGACCTGGGCGCGCTGATCGCCACGCTGCCGACCTCCCGGGCGCCGGCTGCTGCGCCGTCGGCGCCGCCCGCCACGGCATCCGCGCCCACGCCCATCTCCAAGGCCGCCCCCACGGCGACGGCAGCCGCCAAGCCGTCTGCGCCCGCCGCCACCGGCACGTACTACCTGCAAGCCGGCGCCTTCCGCGGCGAGAACGACGCCGAATCGCTCAAGGCACGCATCATCCTGCTGGGCCTGCCCGTCGCGGTGCAGAAGGCCGAACTCAACGGCAAGCCCATCAACCGCGTCCGGGTCGGTCCGTTTGCCCGCCTGGACGACATGAACCGGGCGCGCGGCCGCCTGGGCGAGAACAAGATCGAAACCGCCGTAGTGCGCCAATAGCCGCGCGGCGGATCGTTTTGCATTGAACTAATCCGGCCCCGGGCCTGTCTGTAGCCTTTTATTCAGGAACCTCACCCATGCTGTCCCCCAAGCTCATCCGCATCCTGGCAGCCGCCGCGCTGACCGCCACGGCGTTCTTCAGCCCGGCCAGCCACGCGCAAGGCGCCCAGCAGTACGTGCCGATCAACCCGCCGCTGCCGTCGGACACCCCGGGCAAGGTCGAGGTCCTGGAATTCTTTGCCTACACCTGCCCGCACTGCGCCGCCATGGAACCCATGGTCGAAGACTGGGCCAAGACCGCGCCGTCCGACGTCGTGCTCAAGCAGGTTCCCATCGCCTTCAACGCCGGCATGAAGCCGCTGCAGCAGCTGTACTACACGCTGCTGGCCCTGGACCGTCCCGACCTGCACCCGAAGGTCTTCACGGCCATCCACGGCGAGCACAAGCGCCTGTTCGACAAGAAGGCCATGGGTGAGTGGATTGCGACCCAGGGCGTGGACCGCGCCAAGTTCGACTCGGTGTTCGATTCGTTCAGCGTGCAGACCCAGGTGCAGCGCGCCAACCAGCTGGCCGAGGCCTATCGCATCGAAGGCACGCCGTCCTTCGCCGTGGGCGGCAAGTTCATGACCTCGCCGGTCATGGCGGGCAACAGCTACGAAGGCGCGCTGAAGGAAGTCAACGCGCTGATTCCGATGGCGCGCGCGAAGTAATCTGCGCAAGGATCCGCATGGCAAACGCCCCGTGCCTTTTCAGGCCGGGGCGTTTTTGTTTCGGGTTCCGTTCAGCCGGCCAAGCCGCATGCGAACGCGGCGGCTGCCAGGGTACCGAGCGCGGCTATTACTTGACCGCCGCAGCCTGCTCAAAAGCCTGCTTCAAGTCCGCAATGATGTCCTCGGGCGATTCCAGCCCGATATGCAGGCGCACGACCGGGTTCTCGCCTTCGCCCCAATAGCCGTGCTTGGACAGATCCTTCGGCGATACGAGCTGCACCAGGCTTTCATAGCCGCCCCACGAGAAACCGATGCCAAAGAGCGTCAGCGCATCGACAAAGCGGCGCGCGGCGGCCGGGGACAGGGCCAGTTCGGCCGACAGCATGCCGTTCGAACCCGTGCAATCGCGTTGCCACAATTCGTGGCCGGGATCCTTGGGCCAGGCCGGATGGAACAGGCGCACGGTCTCGGGACGGGAATCCAGGAACTCGCACACCTGCATCGCGTGACGCGCGTGCTGCGCCATGCGGAGGGGCATGGTGCGCACGCCGCGCAGCGCCAGCCACGCGTCGTCGGCGCTGATCGAATACCCCATCGCGTACTGCGTGCGGTTCAGCTTGCGGGCGATGCCCTCGTCGTTGGTGACCACCGCGCCCAGCATCAGGTCGGAGTGCCCGCCCACGTACTTGGTGCCGGCAATGACCGAGACCTGCGCGCCCAGCGTCAGCGGCCGGTAGATGTAGCCGGAACCCCAGGTATTGTCGGTGGCCAGCACCAGCCCGTGGCGCTGCGCGATGGCGGCCATGGCGCCCATGTCCAGCATCTCGAACAGCAGCGAACCGGGCGATTCCACGTACAGCAGCCTGGTGTTGGGCCGCACCAGTGCATCGATGTCTTCGCCAGCGGCAAAATACGTGATCTCGATGTTCATGCGCTTGAGCACCGCATCGTCCAGCTCGCGCATCGGGCCATACACGCTGTCGGAGATCAACGCGTGATCGCCCGCCGAGCACAGCGCCATCATCACCATCGTCATGGCCGACAGGCCCGAGGACGCCAGATAGCAGTGCGTGCCGCCTTCCAGCTGCGTGAAGACCTCTTCCAGCGCGGCATGGGTGTCCATGCCCATGCGCCCGTACGTGGACGCGCGGCCGCCGGCCGCCTTGCTGCGCTGCGCGTTTTCCAGCGCGGCGATGTTGGCAAAGCGCACCGTGCTGGCCCGCATGGGCGGCAACGGCACCGGCGCCGTGCCGGTCTCGGGATTGAACGGGGCGGTGCCCGCGTGCTGGAGAACCGTATCGATGTGTTTGGTAGGCATCTTGTAGAGGTGCGTCAAAACCGGGAAAGCCAAACCATATCAGGACGCGGCGGGAATTTCAGCCGATCCACTGAATCGTCTCGGACAAATCCGCACGCCGGGTGCGGTAGCTGTTGGCCGGATGCGCCGTGTCCTCGAAGCCGAACGAGATGCCGCAGACTACGCGCCGGCCGGGTGCGATGCCCAGTACTTCGCGCAAAACCTCGGGATACATGGCCAGCGATGCCTGCGCCACGGTCGCGACGCCGTTGGCCTGGGCCGCCAGCAGAAAATTGGCGACGTACCCGCCGCAATCCATCGCGCCGTACTCGCCCAGTGCCTCGTCGGTCGTGATGATGGCGACGTGCGGCGCGTCAAAGAGGGCGAAGTTGCGCATCTCCTGGCGCCGGTAGGCTTCGCGGTCGCCGCGCGGCACGCCCACTGCGCCGTACAGCTGAAAGCCCGATTCGCGGCGGCGGGCCAGGTACTCGTCGCGGTATTCGCGCGGAAACGGGAAATCAGGCATAAAGCCCGCGACCTGCGCGCGGCGCTCCAGCGCGTCGCGCAGCCGCCGGGTCCCTTCGCCCTCGGTGATCGCCACCTGCCACGGCTGGCAGTTGCACCAGGACGCCGTGCGCTGCGCCAGCGTCAAAATGCGCTCGACGGTCGTGCGAGGCACGGGCTTCGGCAGGAAGGCTCGGCAGCTGTGGCGGGCAAGCAGCCAGTCCTCGAGCGCGGCATCGGGCAGGGCGTCGGTGGCGTTAATGGCGTTCTGAGCGGCAACGGTCATGATCGGTCTGTCTCCTGTCGTGGTCGGCTTTGCCCTTATCATGCCACTTGCTATCCGCCACCGTCCCGCCCCATGCTGCCCCTCGACACCCTCATCGCATTCTTTGGCATTGCCGTACTGCTGGCGCTGACGCCGGGGCCGGACAATCTATTCGTGTTGATGCAGTCCGCCATCTGGGGACGCAAGGCGGGCATGTTCGTGGTGCTGGGGCTGTGCACCGGACTGCTCGGGCACACGGCGGCGGTTGCGGTCGGGTTGGCTGCCGTCTTCGCCGCGTCGCCCATCGCGTTCACGGTGCTCAAGCTGGCGGGCGCGGCCTATCTGGCGTACCTGGCCTGGCAGATCCTGCGCGCCCCCGTCGAATCCGAAGACGGCAAACGTCCTGAACCCATGCGCCCCGGCGCGCTGTACCGCCGCGGCATCGTCATGAACCTCACCAATCCCAAGGTGCTGCTGTTCTTCTTTGCCTTCCTGCCGCAATTCACGTCGCCGCGGCTGGGATCGGTGGGCGTGCAGACGATGCAACTGGGCGCGGTGTTCATCGTGTCCACGCTGCTGGTGTTCGGCGCGATCGCGTTCTTCTCGGGCGCATTTGGTGAACTGCTGCAGCGCTCGGTGACGGCCAAGCGCTGGCTGAATCGCATTGCGGCACTGGTGTTCGTGGGGCTGGCGGTCAGGCTGGCGACGGCGTCGCGCTAGTTCGCGCGCGCCTTGAACCGCACGATGCCATCGGCATCCTGCGCCCGAGTCAGCTTGCCTTCAAAATACAGCGCATGCAGATGCGCCAGCGCCTCGCCCATCGCGAACGTCAACTGGTGCAAATCCAGCTTGCGCTTGAACAGCACCGGCACGATATCCGACGTCGATTGCGGCGTCACGGCACAGGCTTCCAGCACTTCCGCCAGCCGATCCCGATGATGCTCGTGCTGCTGCGCGATGCGCTCATGCAGACCCTTGAACGGGCGGCCATGCGACGGCAGCACCAGCGTGTCGTCCGGCAGGCCGTCGTACCCGTCCAGTGAACGCAAATACAGGGGCAGGGGATTGGCGTCGGGTTCGTAATCGAACACGCTGACGTTGGTCGAAATGCGCGGCAGGACCATGTCGCCGGAGATGAGCACGCCCAGGTCGGGCGAGAACAGCGACGCGTGTTCCGGCGCATGGCCGTAGCCCACGATGACGCGCCAATCGCGCCCGCCGATGCGCACCTGATCGCCGTCCATGATGCGCGTATAGCGCGACGGCACGGCGGGCACCAGGTTAGGGAAATAGTTGGCGCGCTGGCGGATCTGTTCCTGCGCGTCCGGGTCCGTCAGGCCGTGGCGAGCAAAGTGCTCGACCGCCGATTGGCCGCCCGGCCCCGCGCCGGCATCGGTGCGGCGCGACGACCACAGCGACGCCACCATGAAGTCCGTCATCGTCATCCACAGCCGCGCGTTCCAGCGCTCGCACAGCCAGTGGGCCAGGCCGATGTGGTCCGGATGCATGTGGGTGACCAGCACGCGCAGCACGGGCAGGCCGTCCAGCTCGTTCTTGAACACGTCTTCCCACAGCGTCTTCACTTCGTCGCGCGAAATGCCGCAGTCGACGATGGTCCAGCCGTCCTGGCCGTCGATGTTGTCGCGCAGCAGCCAGAGGTTGATATGATCCAGCGCGAACGGCAGCGGCATCCGGATCCATTTGACGCCCTCCGCCACCGCATGCGCGCGGCCGGCCTCGGGCTGAAAATCGGCCCAGGGATACTGAAGCTTCTGTTCGTTGGGGTTCATTGCCTCTCGCTCCACGCTTGACGATCACGTCAAGTCATCATAATTTACGTTTACGTAAACTGCCACACGTCGCATGCCCTCGTCAACCTGGACCATCTCCGAGCTCGCCCGCGAGTTCGACGTCACGCCCCGCACGATCCGCTTCTACGAAGACCAGGGGATCGTCAGCCCGGCGCGCGAGGGCCGCAACCGCATCTTCGGACCGCGCGACCGCACGCGCCTGAAGCTGGCCTTGCGCGGCAAGCGGCTGGGCCTGCAACTGTCCGAGATCCTGACGCTCATCGACATGTACGACGGGCCCGGCGACACCGACGTGCAGTTGCGCCAGTACCTGGCCGTGCTGGAACAGCATCGCGTCACGCTCGAGCAGCAGCGCCGCGACATCGACGACACCCTGCAGGAAATCAGCGAGCAGGAACGCCAGTGCCGCGTCCTCTTGGCGCAGAAGCCGTAGTTCGCATGGCCGTTTTTCAAACCATAGGGCTCTTCGTCCTGACCGCGCTCGCGGAAATCATCGGCTGCTATCTTCCCTATCTGTGGCTGCGCAAGGGCCATTCCATCTGGCTGCTGGCGCCCGCCGCGGTGAGCCTGGCGCTGTTCGCCTGGCTGCTGACCCTGCACCCCACGGCGTCGGGCCGGGTCTATGCCGCGTACGGCGGCGTCTACATCGGCATGGCGCTGCTATGGCTGTGGGCGGTGGACGGGGTGCGTCCCAGCGCGAGCGACTGGATCGGCGTGGGCCTGTGCATCGCCGGCATGCTGGTGATCATGTTCGGGCCGCGCGGGACGTGATCCGGGCCGTCTGACCGGCATAAACAAAAAGCGCGCGTACCCTTGAAGGGCCGCGCGCTTTTTGTTGCGGGGCGCTCATTTCTGCCCCGCCGATCACTCCGCCTTGATATTGCCGTCCTTGATAAGACGGGCGTTGTTCGTGAACTCGGCCTGCACCTGCTTGGCAAAGGCCTCGCCCGACGCCGTGCCCGGCTGCAGGAACGACTTGGCCAGCAGCTCCTGAAACTCGGCGCTGGCCACCGCCTTGGTCAACGCCGCCTGCAACGGCTGCGACACCGTGGGCGGCAGGTTGGCCGGCGCGAAGATGCCGAAGTTCGAGTAGTACTGCGCCTGCGGCAGTTTCAGTTCGGCCATCGTCGGCACATCGGGCCACGCCGCCAGGCGCTGCGGCGCCATCACCGCCAGCGGCTTGAGCGCGCCGTTGGCCACGTGCGGCAGCACGACGTCGCTGTTGACCACCAGCAGCTCCACCACGCCGCCCAGGCCGTCGGTCAGCGCCTGGCTGTTGCCGCGATACGGCACGTGCAGCATCTTGGTGCCGGTCTGCGCGGTGACCGCCGCCATGCCGATATGCGCGACCGTGCCCTGGCCCGGCGTGCCGTAGCGTATGCCTTCGGGATGCGACTTGGCGTACTCGACGAGGCCGGCAAAATCCTTCACGGGCAGCGCCTTGGTCGCCACGATGGCCACCGGCGCGACGGCCACGCTGGCCACCGGCGTCAGATCCTTCATCGGGTCGTAATTGGTCTTGGCCAGATGCGGAAAGATCGTCAGCGGGCTGGTCGAGGCCAGCAGCAGCGTGGTGCCGTCCGGCTGCGCGCGCGCCACGTAGTCGGTGCCCACCGACGCGCCCGCGCCCGGCTTGTTCTCGACGATGACCGTGATGTTCGCTTCCTTGCGCAGCGCGTCGCCCAACCGGCGCGCGATCGCATCGGCGCTGCCGCCGGCGGTGTAGGGCACGACTACGGTGACGGGCTTGGCCGGCCAGCTCTGCGCCATCGCGCCGCTCGCCATGATTGCCAGGGCCGCCCCCGCGGCCTTGGTCAGCAATGTCTTCTTTTTCATATCGTCCTGGTGATGTTGCGTAGCACTGCGTTGGTGAAACTGATTGCGGTAAAGCCCGTCAAGCGAGGTAGCGTTGCGCCAAGCGAACCCAGTACGACGCCCCCGCCGGAATCAAGGAATCATTGAAGTCATAGCTGGCGTTGTGCAGCATGCACGGGCCCAGACCGTGGCCCGCCATGCGGTGTTCGCCATCGCCGTTGCCCAGGAACACGTAGCACCCCGGCTTTTCCTGCAGCAGGAAGGCAAAGTCTTCCGATGCCATGGCCGGTTCGATGGTGAGTGCGCGATCCTCGCCCACGACCTCGCGCATCACGCCCATGCAGAATTCGGTCTCGGCCACGGTATTGACCAGCGCCGGGTAGCGACGCTCGAAGTACACCTCGGCTTCGCAGCCGTGCGCCGCGGCAATGCTGGGTGCGATCTCCTGCATGCGCCGTTCGATCAAATCCACCACATCGGTGCTGTACGCGCGCACCGACCCGCCCAGCCACGCGGTATTGGGAATCACGTTGATGACGCTGCCGCCCGCCTGCACCTGCGTGATCGACAGCACCGCCGCATCCAGCGGACGCTTGCTGCGCGTCAGGATCGTCTGCAGCGACTGGCCGATGGCAAAGAGCGCTGGCACCGGGTCGTTGCAGTCCTGCGGCGCGGCGGCGTGGCCGCCCTTGCCCTTGACCGTGATCTTGAAGCCGTTGGCCGCCGCCATCATGGGACCGGCACAGACGCCGAACGCGCCGGCCGGCAATCCCGGCCAGTTATGCATGCCAAACACGGCCTCGCACGGAAAGCGCGTGAACAGGCCATCCTGGATCATCGCCCGGCCGCCCGCACCGCCTTCCTCGGCCGGCTGAAAGCACAGGTACACGGTGCCGTCGAAGCCGCCCGCCGTCTGCAAATGCTGCGCCGCAGCCAGCAGCATTGCGGTATGGCCGTCGTGGCCGCAGCCGTGCATCTTGCCGTCGTGGCGCGAGCGATGCTCGAACTGGTTTTCTTCCTGCATGGGCAGCGCATCCATGTCGGCGCGCAGCATGATGGCCCGGTCCGACGTGCCCCGCTTGATCACGCCCACCACGCCCGTCTTGGCAATGCCCGTGTGCGTTTCGATGCCCCAGCCGCGCAGCGTATCGGCCACCACCTTGGCCGTGCGGTGCTCTTCGTAGCAAAGCTCCGGGTGCATGTGGATGTCGCGGCGCAACGCCACGATGTCGTCCAGGTTGGATAGTTCGAGCACAGCAGACTCCATCGGATATTTCAGGATTAAGGGTCATATCAAGTATTGCCCATCGTCACCGCCGCAACGGCGCGCAGGGCGCTAGGGATAACCCTCATCCAATTTACGTTTACGTAAACGTAATATTTGCACTGCATCATTGCGCAGCGCCGGACGATCGGCGCATCATGGATCACCCCCGCGACGGCGGCCAAGACACGCCCGCGCAGATCCATGAATGTAAGCACCTACTATCACGGAGACACTGATGAATCTTCCCGGCCTGAACTTCGACCTGGGCGAAGACCTGGACATGCTGCGCGACGCCGTACGCAACTTCGCGCAGGCCGAGATCGCGCCGCGCGCCGCGGAAGTCGATCGCAGCGACCAGTTCCCGATGGACCTGTGGCGCAAATTCGGAGACCTCGGCGTGCTGGGCATGACCGCCGACGAGGAATACGGCGGCGCCAACATGGGTTACCTGGCCCACATGGTCGTCATGGAAGAAATCTCCCGCGCCAGCGCCTCCATCGGCCTGTCGTACGGCGCGCACTCCAACCTGTGCGTGAACCAGATCAACCGCAACGGCACGGCAGCCCAGAAGGCCAAGTACCTGCCCAAGCTGATCTCCGGCGAACACGTCGGCGCGCTGGCCATGAGCGAGCCGGGCGCCGGGTCCGACGTCGTCAGCATGAAACTGCGCGCGGAAAAGAAGGGCGACCGCTACGTGCTGAACGGCACCAAGATGTGGATCACCAATGGCCCGGACGCCGACACCCTTGTCGTCTACGCCAAGACCGACCCCGAAGCCCACCAGCGCGGCATCACCGCCTTCCTGGTCGAAAAGGGCTTCAAGGGTTTTTCCGTCGCGCAGAAGCTGGACAAGCTGGGCATGCGCGGCAGCCACACCGGCGAGCTGGTGTTCCAGGACTGCGAGATCCCCGAGGAAAACGTGCTGGGCCAGGTCAACGGCGGCGTGAAGGTGCTGATGAGCGGCCTGGACTATGAACGCGCGGTGCTGTCCGGCGGCCCGCTGGGCATCATGCAGGCCGTGATGGACGTGGTGGTGCCTTACATCCACGACCGCAAGCAGTTCGGCCAGGCCATCGGCGAATTCCAGCTCATCCAGGGCAAGGTCGCCGACCTGTACACCACGCTGCAAGCCAGCCGCGCCTTCTGCTATCAGGTGGGCAAGAACCTGGACAAACTGGGGTCCGACCACGTGCGCCGGGTGCGCAAGGACTGCGCCGCGCTCATTCTGTACACCGCCGAAAAAGCCACCTGGATGGCGGGCGAGGGCGTGCAGATCCTGGGCGGCAACGGCTACATCAACGAATACCCGGTCGGCCGCCTGTGGCGCGACGCCAAGCTGTACGAAATTGGCGCCGGCACCAGCGAAATCCGGCGCATGCTGATCGGCCGCGAACTCTTCAACGAAACCGCCTGACGCTTTATCGACAGCCGCGCCATGATCCGCACGTCCGACATCCAGCACATCGAGCAGGCTCCCGCGCCGGGACCCTCGCCGCTGGAGGTCGCGCGCCTGATCCTGGCCGGCTTTGACCGGCACTACGCGCTGTTCCGCTACAGCGCGCAGCGCGCCAAGGCGCTGTTTGAATCCGGCGACTGGCACGGCATCCAGCACCTGTCGCGCGAACGCATCGAGTACTACGACATGCGCGTGCGCGAATGCGCCACGCAACTGGAAGGCGTGCTGCGCGGCCGGCCAGAGGGTGCGGTCGGCGGCACGGGCAACGGCGCCGAGCACGCCGCCAAGAACGGCAACGGCGCCGCCGCCCCGTCCCTGACCGACGCGCAGACGGCGTACTGGCAGCAGATCAAGCAGGAGTTCGTCGGCCTCTTGGGCGAACACCGCCAGCCCGAATGCGCCGAGACCTTCTTCAACTCGGTCTCGTGCCGTCTGCTGCACCGCGATTACTTCCACAACGATTTCCTGTTCGTCAGGCCGGCGGTCGCCACCGACTACCTGGACAGCAGCGTGCCGTCCTACCGTGTGTACTACCCGGTGACCGACGGCCTGGAAAAAAGCCTGATCCGCATGGTGGCCGACTTCGGTCTGGCGCTGCCTTTTGAAGACCTGCCGCGCGACACCCGCCTGCTGGCGCGCGCCGCCGTCTCCAAGCTGCGCGCGGTGCTGCCGCGCCACGTCGGCCGGCGCATCGCCACCGACTGCCAGCTCCACGCGCTGGGGTCGCTGTTCTTTCGCAACAAGGGCGCCTACATCGTCGGCCGCCTGATCAACCAGACTACCGTCTATCCCTTTGCCATCGCGCTGACACGCAATCCGGCCGGGCAGGTGACGCTGGACGCGCTGCTGCTGGGCGCGGACGACCTGAGCACGCTCTTCAGCTTTACCCGCGCGTATTTCCTGGTGGACATGGAAACGCCCGCGGCCGTGGTGAATTTTCTGTCGAGCCTGTTGCCGCGCAAGCCCAAGGCCGAGCTCTACACCATGATCGGCCTGCAAAAGCAGGGCAAGACGCTGTTCTACCGCGACTTCCTGCATCACCTGGCGCATTCGCGCGACGCCTTCGACATCGCGCCCGGCATCAAGGGCATGGTGATGTGCGTGTTCACGCTGCCGTCCTATCCGTACGTGTTCAAGCTCATCAAGGACCGCATCGACAAGGACGGCATGGACCACGCCACCGTGCGGCGCAAGTATCAGATGGTCAAGCTGCACGATCGCGTGGGCCGCATGGCCGACACCTGGGAATATTCACAGGTCGCCCTGCCGCGCGCCCGCTTTGCGCCGGCGCTGCTGGACGAACTGCGGCGCCTGGTGCCCAGCCTCATCGAGGAAACCGGCGACACCGTCGTCATCCGCCACGTCTACATCGAACGCCGGATGACGCCGCTGAACCTGTATCTGCAGCAGGCGCCGGACGCGCTGCTGGACCACGCCGTGCGCGAATACGGGGACGCCATCCGGCAACTGGCCGCGGCCAACATCTTCCCCGGCGACATGCTTTACAAGAATTTCGGCGTCACGCGCCTGGGCCGCGTCGTCTTTTATGACTACGACGAAATCCAGCGCATGACCGAGATGAACTTCCGGCGCATCCCGCCGGCCCCGAACGAAGAAGCGGAGATGGCTTCCGAACCCTGGTACGCCATCGGCCCGAACGACGTCTTCCCCGAGGAATTCGGCCGCTTCCTGCTGGGCGACGCGCGCGTGCGCGGCGCCTTCATGCGTCACCATGCCGACCTGCTGGAACCGGACTGGTGGCAGGCCTGCCGCGCCCACGTCGCGCAAGGCCGGATCGAAGAATTTTTCCCTTACGATAAGGACAGACGCTTGCGTTCAGACCGCCCGTCAAACGGCAACGCGGTGTTGTAACCCAATCGCTGTCCCGACCCTCACAGGAGCAAGTCATGTCAGATCCCATCGTCATCGTTTCCGTCGCCCGCACGCCCATGGGCGGCATGCTGGGCAGCCTGTCCGGCCTGGCCGCGCACGAGCTGGGCTCGGTCGCCATCAAGGCCGCCGTCGAACGCGCCGGCATCAAGCCCGAGCAGGTCGACGAAGTCATCATGGGCAACGTGCTGCAAGCCGGCCAGGGCCAGGCGCCCGCCCGTCAGGCCGCGCTGGGCGCCGGCCTGCCGCTGGGCGTCGCGTGCACCACCATCCACAAAGTGTGCGGCTCGGGCCTGAAGGCCGCGATGTTCGGCCATGACCTGCTGGCCTCGGGCAGCGCCGAAATCGTCGTCGCCGGCGGCCAGGAAAGCATGAGCAACGCGCCTTACCTGCTGCTCAAAGGCCGCCAAGGCTACCGCTACGGCCACAACACCGTGTACGACCACATGGCGCTGGACGGCCTGGAAGACGCCTACGACAAGGGCAAGGCCATGGGCGTGTTCGCCGAGGACTGCGCCTCCAAGTACTCGTTCACGCGCGAACAGCAGGACGCGTTCTCGCTGGAATCGCTGCGCCGCGCGCGCGCCGCTTCGGAAGACGGCAGCTTCAAGTGGGAAATCGCCCCCGTCACCGTGGCTGGCCGCAAGGGCGACACCGTGATCGACACCGACGAAGCGCCCACCAAGGCCATGCCGGAAAAGATCCCGACGCTCAAGCCCGCGTTCAAGAAGGACGGCACCGTCACCGCCGCGAACTCGTCGTCGATCTCCGACGGCGCCGCCGCCATGGTGCTGATGCGCGCGTCCACCGCCGAAAAGCTCGGCGTCAAGCCGCTGGCCCGCATCGTCGCGCACTCGCAGCACTCGCAGGAACCCAACTGGTTCACCACCGCCCCCGTCGGCGCGCTGAAGAACCTCTTCAACAAGACCGGCTGGAAGGCCGAGGACGTGGACCTGTACGAGATCAACGAAGCCTTCGCAGTGGTCACCATGGCCGCCATGACCGACTTCAAGCTCTCGCCTGAAAAGGTCAACATCCACGGCGGCGCCACCGCGCTGGGCCACCCGATCGGCGCCTCCGGCGCACGCCTGATGGCCACCCTGATCGGCGCCCTGCGCAAAACCGGCGGCAAGCGCGGCGTGGCCACGCTGTGCATCGGCGGCGGGGAAGCCGTCGCGATGGCTATCGAAATGGTCTAAGCAGTTGCCTGCTTGAGGTGCGGGCTTCGGCCCGTTCCTTGAGCAGGATTCCGCTGCGCCTTTCTGGCATGGCAACCACCGCGACGGGTCGGTCGCGGGCCAAGCAGGAAAGGCGCAACGAAATCCCGATTTCTCTCATCGACAAGAATGCCCGGCCCACCGGGCAGCGAGACAACCCGCTCACACCGAGCGCCTTCAAATTCCAATCAAGCAGGACGGGTGGTACCCCATGCCCATCATCGAATCCCGCATCAATCCGCGGTCGCAGGACTACATCGACAACGCCAGCGCCATGCAGGCGCAACTGGACGATCTGAACCAGCAACTGGCGCAGACGGCCTTGGGCGGCAGCGAATCCGCTCGCGCCAAGCACACGGCGCGCGGCAAGCTCCTGCCGCGCGACCGCGTGGAGAACCTGATCGATCCGGGCACCCCGTTCCTGGAACTGTCGCCGATGGCGGCGCACGGCATGTATGACGGCGACGCGCCCGGCGCGGGCGTCATCACCGGCATCGGCCGCGTGTCCGGCACCGAGTGCGTGATCGTCTGCAACGACGCCACGGTCAAGGGCGGCACCTACTATCCGATGACGGTCAAAAAGCACTTGCGCGCGCAAGAGATCGCCGCGCAGAACAACCTGCCGTGCGTGTATCTGGTGGACTCGGGCGGCGCCAACCTGCCGCAGCAGGACGAGGTCTTTCCCGACCGCGACCACTTCGGCCGCATCTTCTACAACCAGGCGCAGATGTCGGCGCAAGGCATCGCGCAGATTGCGGTGGTGATGGGCTCGTGCACCGCCGGCGGCGCGTACGTGCCCGCCATGAGCGACGAGTCCATCATCGTGCGCAATCAGGGCACCATCTTTCTGGGCGGCCCGCCGCTGGTCAAGGCAGCCACCGGCGAAGAAGTCAGCGCCGAAGACCTAGGCGGCGGCGACGTGCACACGCGCCTGTCGGGCGTGGTCGACCACCTGGCCGCCAACGACATGCACGCGCTGCAACTGGCTCGCAACGCCGTTGCGCGCCTGAACCGCAAAAAGCCGCAGCCGCTCGCCACCATCCCCGTGCGCGAACCGCGCTTCGATCCCAGCGAACTGAACGGCATCATTCCCGCCGACACCCGCAAGCCCTACGACGTGCGCGAAGTCATCGCGCGCATCGTCGACGGCTCCGAGTTCGACGAGTTCAAGGCCCGCTTCGGCCCCACGCTGGTCACCGGCTTTGCGCACATCCACGGCATGCCCGTCGGCATCGTCGCCAACAACGGCATCCTGTTCTCCGAGTCCGCACAGAAGGGCGCGCACTTCATCGAACTGTGCGCGCAGCGCAAGATCCCGCTGGTGTTCCTGCAGAACATCACCGGCTTCATGGTCGGCCGCAAATACGAAAACGAAGGCATCGCGCGCCACGGCGCCAAGATGGTGACGGCCGTGGCCACCGCCAACGTGCCCAAGTTCACCGTCCTGATCGGCGGCTCGTTCGGCGCCGGCAACTACGGCATGTGCGGCCGCGCCTATTCGCCGCGCATGCTCTTCATGTGGCCCAACGCCCGCATCTCGGTCATGGGCGGCGAGCAGGCCGCCAGCGTGCTGGCGACTGTGAAGCGCGACGGTATCGAGGCGCGCGGCGGGCAATGGTCGGCGGACGAAGAGACGGCGTTCAAGGCCCCGATCCGCGAACAGTACGAGCGCGAAGGCCATCCGTATTACGCCACTGCAAGGTTGTGGGACGACGGCATCATCGCGCCCGCCGACACGCGCCGCGTGCTGGGACTGGCGCTGTCTGCCGCGTTGAACGCGCCTATTGAAGACACCAAGTTCGGTGTCTTCCGGATGTAGGTCGCACCCGTAGGCCGAACCCCACTTCTACGCGCTTCGCGCCCCTTCCGAACACTTCAGCTTGGATAACGCCATGTTCGATACTGTGCTGATTGCCAACCGCGGCGAAATCGCCTGCCGCGTCGCCGCCACCGCGCGCCGCATGGGACTGCGCACCGTCGCCGTCTATTCCGACGCGGACGCCAATGCCCGCCACGTCGCCGCGTGCGACCAGGCCGTCTATATCGGCGGCTCCGAGCCGCGCGCCAGCTACCTGCGCGCCGACGCCATTCTGCAAGCCGCCCGCGACACCGGCGCCGGCGCCATCCACCCCGGCTACGGCTTCCTGTCCGAGAACGAGGCCTTCGCCCAGGCCGCCCAGGACGCCGGCATCGCCTTCGTCGGCCCGCCGGCATCGGCCATCGCCGCGATGGGCAGCAAGTCCGCCGCCAAGACCCTCATGGAAAAGGCCGGTGTGCCGCTCGTGCCCGGCTATCACGGCGACAACCAGGACCCGCAGTTCCTCAAAACGCAGGCCGACGCCATCGGCTATCCCGTCCTCATCAAGGCCAGCGCGGGCGGCGGCGGCAAGGGCATGCGCATCGTCGAATCCTCCGGCGCGTTCCTCGACGCACTGGCCTCGTGCCAGCGCGAAGCCGCCTCCAGCTTTGGCGACGACCGCGTCCTGATCGAACGCTATCTGCAAAAGCCGCGCCACATCGAAATCCAGGTGTTCGCCGACACGCACGGCAACTGCGTCTATCTCTTCGAGCGCGACTGCTCCGTGCAGCGCCGCCACCAGAAGGTCATCGAAGAAGCCCCCGCCCCCGGCATGACCGAAGAACGCCGCCGCGCCATGGGCGAGGCCGCCGTCTCCGCCGCGCGCGCTGTCGGCTACGTCGGCGCGGGCACGGTGGAATTCATCGCCGAGCCCGACGGCCGCTTCTACTTCATGGAAATGAATACGCGCCTGCAGGTCGAGCACCCGGTCACTGAAATGATCACCGGCCACGACCTCGTCGAATGGCAACTGCGCGTCGCCGCCGGCCAGCCGCTGCCCGCGCGCCAGGAAGACCTGCGCATCAACGGCCACGCCATCGAGGCCCGCATCTACGCCGAGAACCCCGAGAAGGGCTTTCTGCCGTCCATCGGCACGCTCGCCTACCTGGGCCTGCCGCCGCACACCGCCTTTTCCAACGGCGACATCCGCGTCGACGGCGGCGTGCGCATGGGCGACACCATCACGCCGTTCTACGACCCGATGATCGCCAAGCTCATCGTGCACGGCGCCGACCGCGACCAGGCCCGCGCCCGCATGCTGCAAGCGCTGGCGCAGACGCAGGCTGTCGGTGTGCAGACCAACGTCGCCTTCCTGGCGCGGCTGATGAAGGACAGCGCCTTTGCGGCTGCCGATCTGGATACCGGCCTCATCGAGCGCCAACGCGCCACGCTGCTGCCCGACCCGCAACCTGCCGACGCCGACGCGCTGGCCCTGGCCACCGCAGCCGTGCTGGTGCGGCAAGGCCTGGCCCAGCCGGGCGCACAGGGCGCAGGCAAAGGCCCCACCGACCCGTGGGACGCGCGCGACGGCTGGCGTCTGGGCGGCCAATATCGGCGCCAACTGCAATGGACCGACAACGGCGAAGCTCGTCACGTCACCGTCGCCCGTCAGGGCGGCGCGTGGACGCTGGACACCGGCGACGGCGCACGCCCCTTCCTGTGGCGTTCACACGCCAGCGCCAACCCCAACCTGGCCTATGGCCTGCGCATCACGCTGCAAGGCCATGAAAGCGCCGGCACCGTCGTCCTGCACGGCGACCGCGCCTACGTCTTCCGCGAAGACGGCTCGCACGTCCTGGAGCTGTATGACGCGCTGACGCACTCGCAGGACACGCAGGGCGAGCACGGCGCGGGTCTGGCCGCGCCCATGCCGGGCAAGATCATCTCGATCTCGGTCAAGGCGGGCGACAAGGTGGAGAAGGGCCAGCCGCTGCTCGTGATGGAAGCGATGAAGATGGAACACACCATTTCCGCCACCGCGGATGGTACGGTGGGGGAAGTGTTCTACGGGGTAGGGGATCAGGTGACGGAAGGCGCCGAGCTGGTGTCGATCGAGTAACGGCTGTTTGAACGTACCCGACGGCTTCTGGCGGTATCGCCGGAAGCCGTTTTGTTTTGTGGCGGGCCGTGATCCAGCTCTCGCTGTTGCGCCTCAATGAGCGACACGTGGCCGGCGCCTCAGAAGGCCCGTCCGGCCGCGCGCTGGCGCTTCTGGTCCCGGTTTAGCTGTCCGTCAGCGCCCCTCGCCTAGAATCGGCGCTTCCCCCCGCGCCACGCCCACCATGTCCGCCGCCGACACGCCCAGTCCGCTTTCCAGCTCGCCGTTCCTGCATTTCCTCTGCGGCCGCGTCGCCGCATCGCTGGCATTCCAGATCGTCTCCGTCGCCGTGGGCTGGCAGATCTACGCGCTGTCCGGCAGCGCGCTCGACCTCGGCCTCATCGGCCTCGCCCAGTTCCTCCCGATGGCCGCACTCACGCTCGTCGTCGGCCACGTCGCCGACCGCTACGACCGCCGCAAGATCGTCGCCATCTGCATGGCGCTCGAAGCCCTGGCCACGCTGGTCCTCGCAATTGCGGCGCTGCACGGCGTCGGCGGCAAGACGCTCATCTACGCCACCATCATCATCATGAGCTCGGCCCGCGCCTTCGAAGCGCCGACCCTCTCCACGCTCATCCCCGCCGTCGTCCCCCGCGAATGGCTCCCACGCGCCACCGCGCTGTCCTCATCCGGCGGCCAGATCGCGCAGATCGCCGGCCCCGCGCTCGGCGGCGTCGGCTACAGCCTCGGGGCAGGGTGGATCTACTGCGTCGCCGCTGCGTTGTATCTGACGGCCTTCATCGCCATCGCCACCCTCGTCATCGACCGCGCGCCGCCGCGCAAAGAGCCCACGACGTGGCACACGCTGTTTGGCGGCATCACCTTCATATTCCAGCGCCGGTTGCTGCTGGGCACGCTGTCGCTGGACCTCTTTGCGGTGCTGCTGGGCGGGGCGACTGCGCTGCTGCCGATCTTTGCGAAGGACATTCTCAATGCGGGGCCGTGGGCGCTTGGTGCTTTGCGTGCGGCGCCTGCGTGCGGTGCGGCGCTGATGTCGTTGACGCTGGCGCGATTGAGCCTCGGTGAGAACGTTGGCCGGCTGCTGTTCGGCTCGCTGATCGTGTTCGGCTTGGCGACCACGGTGTTTGGACTGTCGACCTCGATACCGCTCTCGATCGCCGCACTGGTCGTGCTGGGCGCGGCCGACGCCGTCAGCGTTGTCGTGCGGTCATCGCTGGTGCAGTTGAATACGCCCGACCACATGCTGGGGCGGGTCAGCGCGGTGAACACCTTGTTTATCGGCGCGTCGAATCAGCTTGGGGAGTTTGAGTCTGGGCTCACCGCACAGTTTTTCGGTGCGGTGCCCGCCGTGGTGATTGGCGGGGTGGGGACGATTGCGGTCGCAGCGCTGTGGATGCGGTGGTTTCCGGAGTTGAGGCGGCTTCGGACTTTGAATGGGAATGAGGTGGCGCAGACCTAGGCGCTATTTCCAGCTTTCCTTACTCATCTCAAACCGATTAGGTACCCCAGCCGCCGGTTCGAAATAGTACTTAGGTTCCCGATAAACCAGCTCCTTCAACGCGGCATCCAGCTTCGGCAGCTGGAAACTGGCAGCACTACGCGCCTTCCGAAAATCCTCAATGCTGGCGGGCAGACGCTCCAGCGTCATCGACTCCAGCAAACACACCCACTCCCGCGCCAACACCCCGCACGAATCCTTGACCATGACCGGCTGGTCGTCCGGCAGCTTGAATCCATCCATCAGCACCACGTCGCCCGCCTTCAGCGTGATCGTGGCCAACGGCGTGAAGAGCAGCTCGGTGTCAACGCCCGCAACCGGCACCATCTCCGCCGTGCGTTCGTGGAATGCGCGCTTGGCGTCCTCGACCCAGCGATACTCCCGCGCGGCCTCATTGCAGCCTTCCCCGAAGCGCAACATGACCTGGCAGCCTTCGCCCAGCCCATCCTCGCCGGGTGCAAGCGGCGTCCAGGGTCCTGTCTTCTTGAAGTCGACATCCGCCGTCTCCGTCAGCGTTGCCATGCCCAGATCTTTCTGAAAGTCCATCGACTTGGCGCGCGCGTCCGTGTCCGGCAAGGCCGTCCGCGGCTGGTGATAGGTAATGCGGTTGAGCCGGTATTCGCCGGGCCAGACCGGTATCACCTGATACGTCAACCCGCCGCGCGTCGTCTGAAACATCGGCCCGAGGTCGGCGGCATCGAACTTGTGCTTGCCTTGCCCCACCGTCATCGCGTATCCCTTCTCGGTCACATGCTGCCAATGCAAAAGCGTGCTGCTCTGGCGTGTGAATTGGTCCCGCGTGGCGGCATCATCAAAATCGCGCTGCGGCTGCGCATCGAAATTGACGGTCGGCATCACGACCAGCGCCATATCCTCGCGGGCTTGATCCAGCAGCTTGTCGGTATTCGCGCGATGTCGCTCCCTCAGGGCCGCGGCCTCGGCGTCCAGCGCGCGATCCGTTGGCGACTGTGCCAACACAGCGAGCGGGGCGAACAGGGCAGACATGCATACAAGGGCAACCACGCGGCGAAACAGGGTCATCGGTCTTCGTTCCTCTGTGAGTTCGGGTGTTGAGCAAACAGGCGCCTGCCACCATCGGGCTGAATCCTGCCAGCGCGAAATCGGGCGTGACGGCCAGGGCATCATATCGCGGCAAGTGTCAGGGAATGCGCCAAGCCGCATCGCGCTATTGGCCGCGCCGCACACACGCCCGTGCCCATGCTGCCGCACAGAGTAGACTGGCAGCCTCTCTCAACATTCCGAGTCCCCCTTCATGCTCGTTAAAGCCCTACGTGTCGGCCTGGGTCAAATCATTGTCCTGGGCGACGCACTGACCCGTCCGCGTCCGCAGAAGCGCTCGCCGCAAGGCCAGGCCGCCGTCAATGCCGACGCGGCCGCGCTCTCGCTGTATCAATTCCAGGCCTGCCCCTTCTGCGTGAAGACACGCCGCGCCATGCATCGGCTCAACGTGCCGGTTGCATTGAAGGATGCCAAGCATGATCCCGAAGCACGCGCCGCGTTGCTGGCGGGCGGCGGCAAGGTGAAGGTGCCTTGCTTGCGCATCGAAGACGCCGAGGGCACGCGCTGGATGTACGAGTCAAACGACATCATCGCGTACCTGGAAAAGCGGTTTGCCAACGTCGCCTGATTGAGCCGCACGATCATGATGCCTGCCGTGATTCGGATGACCATTGCGCTATGCGCCACCAGCCTGCTCGCCGCATGCGAACCGTCGCTGCCGCCACCGCCGGCCGGATCCAAGCTCACCGCCGAAACCATCGCAACGCGCGAGGCGCCGGCTAAACATCAGTTCAAGGGCGTGCTCGCTGGAAAACCCATTCATCTGCTTGCGCATAACTGCAAGGTGTATCGGGTCGATCCTGCCGAAGGGGAGAACGTGAGTTGGACGCTGGTGCTGGAAGGCGATTTCTATCCCTTGCCGACGTCGTGCTTGAGTCAATCGCTTACGGAAGAAAAGGGCGGCGTCACGGCGTTTATTGGCCGGCAGGCGCTTGGGGCGGGGGGATGCTGCACGGGCACGCCGGAGTATCGGACGAAGGATGGGGTGACGTGGAAGCCTAATTGAATCCGCGTCACCCCGGCGCTCGGGTCACGTAGGCCATGAAGATTGCCTCGCATGGCCCCTTTCCTGATTCAGCGCGATGACACCGAACGCCCCCGCGTCATCGATTCCAGCACGCCATCCCGCCGCACCCAGCCATGAAACAACGCTGCGGCCAGATGCAGCAGCACCGTCGCGAACAGCAGGAAGGCCAGATAGCGATGCGCACCGCGTAGCCAACTGAACAACCCCGCATCCGCAGGCGCAATCGGCGGCAACTGCCAACCGGCCGCCACAACGGGATAACCACCCGCCGACAGCATCGCCCAGCCGATCAGCGGCATCGCGAACATCAGCGCGTACAGCAGGATGTGCGACGCCAGCGCCGCATGACGTTGCCAGGCCGGCAGATCAGCCGGCAGCGCGGGCGCGCCCTTGAACACACGCCTGGCCAGCCGTATGCACACCAGTGCCAGCATCGCCAGGCCCAACGGCTTATGGATCTGCACCAGCCACTGATGCCGCTCGGACACCGACGCCACCATGCCCACGCCGATGAAGAGCATCGCGAGTATGCCGGCCGCCATCGACCAATGCAGCACGCGTGCGAACAGGCTGAACGTGGCGGGCGGCCGGCGGGTTTGAGTAGGAGACGGGATCATTGGGCGCGCTCCGGTTGAGTCGAATGGGATGGCGCAGCGGCGGCGTGAGGCGGCCCTTCGCCCGTGCGGCGTTCATAAGAGGCCGCATAGGCTGCCGAACGCGCCGCCAGCAACGGATCGTCGGAAACAGCAATGCCTTGCGGCAACACGGTCGGGTCGTAGTTCACGTCGCGGCACGGGCCATCGCTTTGCGGCGCGCTGCTGGTGATCACCACGGTGCCCGCATCAATGGTCGGCCGGTCCGTCGGCCACTGCCGGGTTGCATCGTTGGTGGAATCGCCGGGCTGGCCCAGCGTAAGCAGCAGGCGCCAGCGCAACGGGCCTTGCGTCAGGCGCTGTTGCAGGTCGGTTTGCAGATAGTCCGCATCGTGTCCTGGCTGCGCCAAAGGGGCCGCCGCGGCGTCCAACGGCGCCAACTGCCAGCGCACCGGTTGCCGCTTTCCGTTCCCATCGATCAGGTAGAACGCGTTCAGGCCGTAATAGTCTTCGGTCGCGTAGCTGGCCGACGGTTTGGCGTTCTTGGCCCACGCGCGGAATGCGCCTGTTTCCGGATGCGCCGCGAAAAACGCCTGCATGCGCTGCGGATCGGGCTTGCCCGTCTTGGGGTCGGGGCGACCGGCTAGCTGCTGATCGTAGAACGCCTGCGGGGTCGACAGCGGAAACACCGGCATGCTGTTCATGCCGGTTCGCCACTGTTCGCCGTTGGCGGACGTGAACATCAACGCAAAGCTGCGGATCGGGACGCTGGAGTCCGACGCGTAAGGATTGCCACCAGGCAGGGCCAATCGTCCGATCACCGGCGTACTGCCCGAGGCGAACACCGCAGCAGTGGATAAATCGTGTGCCGCGCCGCTGCTTTCAAAGCGGCCGATCACACAGACGCCTTTAGCGTGGTTGCGCCGAAAGCCCTCGTGGATGCCGCTGTTGGCTTCCAGGGCGTTCACGATGCGGGCGGGCGTCAGGCGCTGCGGGTCGAGCCAGCCGCCCACGTAGGCGAACGCGGCGCCGGAGGCGAGCACGATGGCGCCGATTGCGGTGAGGCGAAGGAGGATTTGCGGGGCAGTGAGCGGCCGAGACTTCCGGGACCGGCCTTCCGGAGGCTGGCCGTCTGGGGGCCGTGCACCCGGCGGTTGACGATTCGGCGGCAGGCGGCCCGGCGGCTGGCTTCCCGGTGGCGTTTGACCCGGCGGCGGGCCGTTGCGGTCAGATCCTTGTTGCATAAGGCTCCTTGCCCATGGGGCGATGAATACCCCTGTAGGACGCCACCCCAAAAAAGTTATTCCCCGATGGAATAAACCCGCCGGCGCGGCGTCTTACTGCATTGACCTGTAAGCTGGTTGCGCAGGCCTGTCCCAGGAACCCGCCATGATTCAACCGGTCCGCGTGCCGCCCGACGCGCCGGCATCCCCCGACGACGAGATGCCAACGGAAGAACTCTCCGACGCCGTGCTGCGCCAACTACTGCCGCGCCTGCGGCGTTTTGCGCTGCGCCTCACGCGCGATGCGGTCGCGGCCGACGACCTGGTGCAATCCACTTTGGAAAGAGCGCTCACCCGCTGGCGCGGCCGCCGTCCGCAAGGCGACGTGCGCGCGTGGCTCTTCACCATCCTGTACCGCCAGTTCCTGGACTCCCAACGCCGCTCGCGCCGCTATGCGCGGCTGCTGTCATGGTTTGCCGGTTCCGACGCCGCCGCGCCGTCGGCCGAGCGCGAGGTCATCGCGCGATCTTCCCTGGATGTCTTCGAACGCCTGCCCGAGGCGCAGCGCACGCTGCTGTGGCTCGTCAGCGTGGAAGGCATGAGCTACAAGGCCGTCGCCGATGTTTTAGACGTACCGCTAGGCACCGTCATGTCGCGCCTGTCCCGCGCGCGCAGTGCTTTGCGCGAATTGCATGAGGGGCAGGCTGGCGAGGCTCGTCTGAGGATATTGAAATGAAAGAACGCTCTATCGATGATCTGACGCGTAATGCGTATGTGGATGGACAGCTGGATCCGTCGCAATTGCAGGAGCTGCAGGCGTATTTGCGGGCGCATCCTGATGAGGCGCAGGAGCTGGAGGCTTGGCGACGCGATGCGCAGCGGCTGCGGGAAGGGGCTGGCGGGGATAGTTTGCGGAGTAATCCTGCATTGGATCCTGCTGCGGTGCGCGCGGGGCTAAGAGTTCGCACGCGGCGGCGGATGGCGATGGCGGCTAGTCTGGTTGTGGCGGTGGCGATTGGCGGCGTCACGGGATGGAGTGCTCGTGATACGGCCTTGGCGAATCGGGTGCTGCCGATGCAGGATGCGATGCAGGCTTATCGGTTGTTTGCGTCTGCGGATGCGCCGCAGCCGGATGTGCGTGCTGATGCCGGGGATTTGCAGGGGTGGTTGGATGCGTATTTTGCTCATGCCGAGCGGTTGCCTAATCTAAGCGATAGCGGGTTTAGGCCTGTTGCTGCGCGTTTGTTGGCTACCGATCAGGGGCCGGCGGCGCTTGTTATCTACGAGAATGCGGGGCAGCGCGCTACGTTTTATATCCGGCCGCCTGGGCCGGGGGGGCAGTTTCTGGCGCAAGGGAGTCGCAGGGATGGCGAGCTGCTGGCGCGGTATTGGTCTGGGCAGGGGTATAACTATGCGTTGGTGACGGCGGGTGATGTACGCGGTCAGAACATTCAAGTGGGTGAATCGTGACGCCTCGGAGCGATTAAGGCCTCAGATCGAGCAAGTTTTCGTCGAAATCTAACGGCTCGGGCCTGTCGCACATCGCGGTAGGCCCGAGCCGCTTTTGCGCTTACTGCATTGATGCAGGCGCGTCGTGCGTGGGGTCGGCGCGACCGGCGTCTGGTGCGCACGCTCGTGCCGATTCCAACATGGCGTCGGTCATTGCGCCCATGTGGTCACACAGGCCTTCCACGCCGCCCATCAATGCGGCCACGGTCCACTCGTCCAGCGGCTGCGCGCCGGTTGCGTCCGGTTCGGAGGCGCTGTTGCCGACAAGGCGAGCGATCGATGCGATGGCGTATCGGGCGCGGTCGATGTTGTAGAGGTTGGAAAGGGGAACCAGGCCGTGTTCGGGATTGGTGTCGACGGACCAGGGGTTATCGGTGAGCGGGTGGGTTTGCATGGACTTCCTCCGACGATATGGAAATCCCGCTGCCCCACTTCCAAATGGGGCGGGCGGGCACAGGACAAGGTTGGAAGACCGGATCGTCGGAACCGGCGTGCGACCAACGCACCCCTGCCAAGGCCCGCCCATTGGGCGTGCGAAGGCGTGCTGACTGAGAGGTCAGCACCGACGAATTTCCGGCTTCCACACCGGGCTACCGTTGGTAGCGGTAGTCGCAGAATTATACGGTGACGAGAAGAATCCGATTAGTCGAAGGGGACAAATCGATAACATAATTTCGCGCTGCTTATTGATCCATTGCTTCGGCAGTCAAGCCTTCGACCGAGCACCAATCCAGCAATACTGCTCGACACCGCTTCGGCCTCCCTCGCAAGAGACGATGCGAAAGCGGCGCGGCTGAAAATGCCGCCAGGGAAGGACAAGTCAGTCAATTGCGAGCCGATGAAGGCAAATGGAGTGCGAATTCGTGGGGCCCAGGCAACCTAAACCTCGGAAGGATACTTACTCAATGTAACAAGTAGAGAATTTGTGATGTAATGAAGACGAACTCCGGTCCCTACGTCTTCGCGAAGCAACATTCGTGCTGGCTCCCGGCATAACTCGAGAGATGAAATTGAAAGGTTCCAAGCGGCAGTCGACAAAAGCGAAGCGATCTGGCCAAGTAGATCCTCTGCAAATTTTTCGAAGAACGATACATTCTAAAAGCAGTCCCCGTATAGGGCTGGGAGAGGCACGTAGATGCACGCCGATCGAACTCTTGCCGAGGATTGTCGCGGACCTAGGGCGGCAGCCCATATATCGACAATTTCTAGCACCTACAACATTCCCGGCCTCGCTAGCGGACTACACACTTAAGCGTAGATTGGCGCCACTCAATGCCGCAACTGAGTTGGTATGGACGGCCTCCATTCTTCGGCTGTTTTCCAAAGAGATTTCAGAATTTCTTTCGCTACGTTCTGAATATTACGAAGCTTATCTCTCCGGCGACTATAGCGCTTCAATCAGAGTACTGTCAGCCATTGAATCCAAGTCCGGCGTATCACTTTGGCTATTAAGGCAAAAGCTTCAAATTCTGCAGCTTGCTCACGGGCTAAAAGCTCAGAAGGACCTTCTCGATACTGTTTTAAACACGCCCGGCCTGAGTCAATTCGCAGCCTGGATAACTTATTATTCGAGTCTGCGTGTGGAAGAGAACGTCTCCTTCGCGAACATGGAGTCGCAGACCGCGGATGTCATCGCGCTTCCTGGATTGGGTGATTATCTGCTGGTTCACGTTTTCCCATATGACCTGACTGGAGTCAAAGATGTGGGGGCGGCGATTGCATGTGAAGAACCAAACCCCATTATTGATCGGTACGAAACTTTTGTTTCTATGCTGCAAGTATACGCAGCACGTCAAGAAACTTTTAATATAGAAACTATGTTGATCGTGCTCGATCAGCTGCATGACATACCCGATGCACGACTTCAGAATATGCGCGCAATCTTCAGCGCAAGCTACCGGCCCTTAACAAACGGGGTGCTTGCTCTTGCCGACGCCTACACAGAGGGTCGATACGCGGAATTAGCTGCAGGAAAAGGAGATAACCTGGAACTAATTGCTCGCGCCCGAGCCCTGTCGTCCTTCCCCCGCGGAACACCGAACGGCGCAAGCGTTCGTGACCAGATCCTGTATCTCGTGCAAGATGTGTTGACCCTGTCGCCTGACACGTCGCATAGCCGCTCGAAACTGAAGAAAATTGCATTGTCCTGCGCCGGACATCCCTACTCTGCGCAAATCTTTGGGTTTCTTGAGCGCGAGCATGACCACGCGATTATTCCCACATACACCAATGTTGACCGCCTAACTGCGATTTGTGGTCACTTGGACGATCCATGGAGCGCTCCTATAATCGCCGAACTCAACCCTGGATCGGCTTGGTTCAGCGAAATGCAGCGGATTGAGGTCAAATCCTCTGCTATTAAGCTTAGGCATGCCCTATCGAATCAGGATGACTCCGTCCTCGGTGAGTTGACCGCAACCATTCCTGACTATCGCCTTCATGCATATGCCGGCCACATTGAGCACAAGAAACAAAATTATAGTCGTGCAATTTATCATTATAAAAAAATGATCGAATCGCCAATTCATTATGTTCGTGGGATTGGCAAGAAATATATGTTTGACTCCTTCTATGCATCTGAGATGTATGAGGATGCCATGTTATTGGCGGTGGAGGCGGTGTTAGACCGTCCAGCCGCAGCTGATTACTTTCCGCTTGAAGGACTTGCGCGAAGGTGTCTTGAGGTTGGAAAACTTCGTCAACGCATGGAGCTCGCGGTCCTACTGCACTTGACGGCCAAATATGTCCACCCCAAATGGGAGCGGGAGCTTTCCGACATTTACGAGAATGTACTCAGCTTCGCAGGGGTGGATTCTCCGTCGCATCTTGTGCGGCACGTCGCCCAATATGGAAAGCTTTATCTAAATTATTTTCTGCGGTATGTTTGCGTACCTAGAATACTCGACGACACCACGTGCTTTGACAGCGTTGACGCGGTTGATACTGAGCGCATTGCGGTCTGTCAAGCTTTGCTTCAACTCGACCCGGGAAACGAGGCAGTATATTTAGCAGAAATTCGGTCTATTACCCGAGCAAAAAACGTCGCTCACTTATTGCACAAGGTCCAATCAAGCAAAATATTTGTCGACGAGAGCGGCATCAAACAAGCCGTAGAACCGGAATTGAAAGACGCCTTTGTGCGATATTTGGAATTATTAAAAACCCCTGGTTTGGAATATCAAGCAGAAAGACTTTCCAAACGCATCGGCGAAATGCTAAATAGCAAAGGGCATCCGGAATTCCGAGATTTGAAGTTGCCCGCGTCGGAAAAGGAAGGCCTTTGGAATTCGATGCTGTCGGATGTGGTACACGAGTTTGCGCTAAATCCGGCTTATGGGCTCGACACCCACCTCAGCACGTCAATCAGACATGGAGCTTTTGAAGGCCATCTGAGAAGTCCATTTGCAGTGGAGGAACTCCTGTGCGCGGCTAAAGACGGTGAGCATATCCTACCTCATGGGTGGAATAGGCGGTTATCAGACATTTCTACCCGAGAAATGGAGCTTGTGCGTAAACATCTTTCCAAATTCACTCAGAAGTTTGATGAAATCGTGGGTGGATACTTAAAGAACAAGCTGCATATTCGCCTTGTTAACGACAATCCCGAGGCTATGTTTGACTTCCACTCAATGGAAAAATCGTCAAGAAGTCTTATGGAAGGTGTTTCCCAAAGCACGGAATATGATTTCTTTGTCGACAAATTAGTAATGCAGTGCTGGGAGGTTACTAATCAGTCTCTAGCGAATATACGATCAGATCTCACAGGGCTTTTATCCAAACAGGTTTCGACTGCCCTGGACAATCTTGAAGCCAACTTATCCCTGGACGTAAAACATGATCGCGTTACTTCCCTTCACGATGCAATCGCAAGGGCTCGAGTAACGTTCCAAGGTGCATTACATGACGTGATTGGGTGGTTTTATAAACCGACAGATCTATCGCGTGACCCTTTTGACTTGGATGTCGCGGTTCACGTGGCGCTCGCTCAAATCGAGAATTGCTACACGAGCACACCGCTCATACCAACTCTAGATTTGGCTGTACCAGGAAAGTTAGATGGAGTATTTCTCGACGGGCTTTGCGAACTGCTTTTTATTCTTTTGCAAAATGTCATCATTCACGGGGCGCGTCCCGACGGTGAGATGTATGTGCACCTTCGCGCGAAGTGGATTGAGGGCGGAATTGAAATTGAGGCACGCAACCAACTTCCTGTGACCGTAGATCTTACGGAACGGCGCGCCCTCGCTATAGAAGCAATGGACCGCTATAGACGAGACTCGGCGTTGAGGATGGCTCGCCTCGAAGGCGGGTCAGGATTATCAAAAATCTGGCGCATCGCAGAATTTGATCTTCATGCGGAACATAGCGTAAGCCTGGCGGTTAACGATCAGCGTGAGTTCATATCCATAGTAGTTCTAAAAGGGGTGAAACCTCTATTATGCTGATTTACATCATAGAAGACAGCCCCACTAAAGCGGCGCAGTTAACAACGTTCTTGAAGGAGCGTTGGTCATGCGCCCACATAAGGCTTTTCGCAAGCTTTCAAAGCGGCCTCCGAGAAGTGGAAAGTGTGTCGCCCGATCTAATTGTGCTTGACATGACTCTGCCCACCTTTGACCGAAAGGCTAATGGGCGGGAAGGACGCCTTCGCCCATTAGGCGGGTACGACTTGATGCGAAAGATGCGACTTAAACAAATCAGTGCGCGAGTGGTCGTTATAACGCAGCTAGAATCGTTCGGCGAGGGGGAGGAAACAGTCAATCTCGGGGACATCACATCAAGATGCGAACGCGAGTTTCCTGATTTCTTTATCGGAAGCGTCTATTTTGATCAAAGCGCAGGGAACTGGAAAACTCAATTAGACGATCTGCTATTCGACATTAAATAGGAAATAAGTAGATGCTAAGAATATTGCTTATAGAGGATGAACCAGAGAAGCGTCGTCTCATCGCGCAAACCGCGCTGGAGGTTCCTGGGATTGATTTGGAGGCCATCCATTATGTCGACAATGTAAAAGCGGCAAAGCGTGAGCTCAAGGCGGCATACTACGACCTCGTAATTTTGGATATAAATCTGCCAGAGCGTCCCGATTTACAGGCTAGAACGGGAGCAGGTCTAGATATTCTAAAATTTATTAAACACAATGACTCTGCGATTTCGCCCGGTTATGTGGTGGGAATGACTGCTTACGATGACGGAGCCGCGAGCGCAGAGCAAGATTTTTCATCACCGCTTTGGAAGCTGGTCCGGTTCTCCTTTTCCCATCCAACTTGGCAAGAGCCACTTCGACAAGCACTCGCCTATCTTGTCGAGAAGCATAAGCCCCCTTATGTTAACGATGGCCGAACTTTCCATGTTGATCTCGCGGTGTTTGCTGCACTAGATGAAGAATTGGATAGCGTATTGGCATTAGACGCAAATTGGAGGCAAGTGCCTGTCGCGCATGATCATGCACAGTATTTCAGAGGGGAGTTTAAGAAGGAGAATTCCACATTAACTGTGGTGGCGGGAACGGCGCCAAAAATGGGCATGCCTTCTGCTGCTGTCGCTGCTTCGAAATTGATTAGTACCTTTCGACCGCGCATCATCGCGGTCGTGGGCATATGTGCCGGCGTTCGTGGCAAGGTGGACCTTGGTGATATTCTCATTGCTGATCCATGTTTCGACTGGGGCGGAGGCAAATGGGTAAACGAAAAGGAAAATAATGAGCTGTGTTTCCAACCTGCCGCTTACCAATGGCGGTTAGATGAAAACCTGAGATCCGGAGTGCGTGCTGTAGCCGCTGTGCCCGGCCTTCTCGATGGCATTCGGAGAATGTACGAGTTCAATAAGCCCCCAGCCTCCCCGAAGGTAGTTGTTGAGGCGATGGCTAGCGGCGCTTCAGTGTTACAGGCAAACCAGTTAATGACTGACGTTCGTGATCAACACAAGAACTTGGTAGGGATCGAAATGGAAAGCTATGCCGTATTCACTGCAGCGGAATACGCAGCCGAGCCCAGACCCCTCTGCATTTCAATGAAGTCAGTGTGTGACTTTGGAGATGAAACTAAGTCCGACAGTTCTCATCATTACGCAGCTCACACCAGCGCCCGATTTCTATTTGAGTTCGCCACTCGTTATCTGTTACCTCAATATGATGGCAACCGGTAGCAAATCCATGATGCGATTACATCTGATTGCGTCGTGGCGGTCACAGTCGCTTTCGTGTGAAACAGACTAAATAGGGCTGCGGGATATAATGTTGGGTCGAACGAGGCGTCCCTGGGTTGAGACAAATATAGTCTTATCTGCTCGCTCCATTTTCAATGGACACTTACTCGCGAGCGAATCCCAATCTCCGCGAGCCCAGATTTCGACTAAATTTTATACGCAAAAATAATTATAAATAATTATGAGAATATGCTATTTGACCGGAGCTCGCCTAAAGCAAAAAAATGGCGGCATCTTAGAAAATGAGTCGGAATCCCTGGAACATATTATTCCTAACGCCCTAGGGGGTAGGCTGAAATCCAAGGACATTCTGTCGCATTACGCCAATCAACATCTGAACGAAACCGTTGACAAAAAATTCGTAAAAATCTTTGAGGCTTTTTGCTTACGTTTGGAGCTCGGGCGGGATAGACCTGCCACGCCTAGCATGCGCGGAAAGCATAGCCATTATGGAGTCGATGTTATTTTCAAAAACAACAGATTCTATCCAACAAAACCTGTTTTTGATGAACAGAATATGGTTATCTACGCCGATTCTGAAAAAACGGGGCACAATTACAGAACGCACCTTCTCGCAAAGGGAAAAATCGCTGCGGCGGATGCTGTCAGAGTGTTCGACGACATGGCAGGCAGCATCGAGCTTAAATTCGAACTGGATAACAAAGTGTTTAATCAAGGTTTCGCAAAGATTGCCGTCGGCTTTGCGACTCTAAAAGGAGTTGCACGCGAATACTTGAGATCGGCTGTAGACATTGAAAAGAACAGGTTACGCGAAGACATTATTCTTATCCCCTCAGTTCCAAAAAGTCATATTGAGCAAGAATTTGAACTGCAGGTTCGAAAAGGCTCACACTATCCCGTTCATGGCTTAGTCCTTTATGGCTCAAGAAAAGATCGGCTTCTATATTGCCATGTGGAGCTTTTTAGCGCGTTTCAGTGGCATGTAATTCTCGACGATAACTATGAGGGAGAGGATATTTTCCACTCGTACATTCATCAACTTTCTATGGACTCCGAAATCACTCTGAATGAATATTTATGCAGCGTGCTCAGCGAAGAAAGCGGCCGCGCTTTAGCGCCATGTTATAAACGAATTACCAAAAACGACGCGGTTAATCTCAGAACGCGCCACATTATTGGCAGCGACATGATGCGGAAGTATACTTATTTTAAATTTAATTCCCTGTGCGCGTTTTCAAATATGATTTACTTGAGAAGAAAAATGGCAATACTTGGTCTGTAAACAAATTTTCAACAAACTCACAACAGCGTCATTGGTGCCGATACCAATAAATACTCCTCGCATATCCCGCAGGGGCGAATAATCGCCTTCCGTTGGCTTATAAATCTCGACACCACATCGTCAGCAGACGACTTGGACATCTTCAAACTCCCGTAACGGCGACCGAAAAAGCCCAGATCCTCGGCGAGCGAATCAACCGCAAACGCCCGAATCCCCGTGGAAGCACTCCCAAGCCTCCGACTCAATATCCTCAATCACCACCCCATCCTCACCCGCGATGGTGAACTGCTCCTGGCTATCGCCAATACTCGCCGCCCCATCCAACCCCAGCAGCAGCGAATACATCGTGTCTCGCAGCGCCAGATCCAAAACGCCACGCACGCCCTCAAGCTGCGCCACCGACAAGCCCAGCCCCCGCACCTTGGCCGCGACCGCGCTCCCGCCATCCGTCGCCATGAACGTCTCCAACAACTCGCCCCGCAGCGCATTCCAGTTGCCGACAAATTCCTTCGCGTCCATTCGATTCCCTTAACGTGTCCCAACCCGCGGCCGCATACCCACTCCCAACCGCGATCTAATCAACCCAAAAAAGAAGGGCCGCATAATCGCGGCCCCTGCATTCACACCCTTCTAACCCTCATCAAGCCTTACGCACCTGCGCAATCAGCGCATCCAGTTGCTTCAGCATCGAATCCACTTCCTCAGCCGTCACATTCAGCGCGGGCATGAAGCGCAGCAGGTTCGGACGCGGCGCGTTCAGCAGCAGACCTTCCGGCGCCTGGTTACGCGCAGCCTCGACAATCGCCGGACCATCATCACGATCCATCACCAGCGCGCGCAGCAGACCCATGCCGCGTTCGCCCTTCATGCCGTACTTGGCCGAGATGGCCAGCAGGCCTTCGGACAGTTGCTTGGCACGCGCATTGACCGCGTCCATGAAGCCCGGCGCGACCAGCGCGTCGAACACGGCGACGCCAACGGCGGTGGTCAGGGGGTTGCCGTTGTAGGTGCCGCCTTGGTCGCCGTGCTGGAACACGCTGACTTCCTGACGGGCCAGCAGGGCGGCCAGCGGCACGCCGCCGCCGATGCCCTTGGCCAGCGTCATGATGTCGGGGACGACATCAAAGTGCTGGTAGGCGAACATCTTGCCGGTGCGGCCCATGCCGGTCTGGACTTCGTCGACGATCAGCAGCAGTTGGTTTTCATCGGCCAGCTTGCGCAGGCCTTGCATGAATTCCTTGGTGGCGGGCAGCACGCCGCCTTCGCCTTGGACGGGTTCCAGCATGATGGCGACGGTCTTGTCGTCGATCAGCTTGCGCACGGATTCCAGGTCGTTCAGTTCGGCCTTGGGGAAGCCTTCGACCTGCGGGGCGAACATCTTGTCCCAGCCCGGCTTGCCCGACGCGGACATGGTGGCCAGGGTGCGGCCGTGGAAGCCGTGGTTCATGGTGATGATCTTGTAGGCGCCGTTCTTCTTGACCTGGCCCCACTTGCGCGCGAGCTTGATGGCGCCTTCGTTGGCTTCGCCGCCGCTGTTGGCGAAGAAGACGCGGTCAAAGTCGGATGCGCCGGTCAGGCGCTGGGCGAGCTCGATCGAGGGGATGTTGTAGAACGCCGGCGACGGGTTCATCAGCTTTTGCGACTGTTCGACCAGCGCGCGCTGCATTTCGGGCGCGGAGTGGCCCAGGGTGTTCACCGCCCAGCCCTGCACGAAGTCCAGATATCGCTTGCCCGCGTGATCCTCCAGCCAGGATCCCTTGCCGCTGACGAACACGAGGTCCGGGCGGGAGGTGATCTCCATGAGGGTGTTGACGTTGAACTGGCTGAATTCCATGGCGGTTCCTGCGGGATGTAAGGACAGGGGATGAAGGGAATTTCGGGGAACTTCCCCGGGGGAAGCGCGAAAAGGCAAATGTAGCACCGACGGGGGGATGCTATCGTGACGCTACCCCTCCGATCTGCCCCGGGCCGGCCTCACAAGGGCTGCCAGCGCGGGCGCTCTATTTTATGCAGGCGATGCGCCCCTCGCGCGCCGTCCGTCGTCGCTTTTTACTGACCAATCATGAAACGTATTCTTTCCAGTCTTGCCGCCGGCCTGGCGTTGGCCGCCGCCATGACGCCCGCCCACGCGGAATATCCCGACCGTCCCATCCGCCTGATCGTGCCGTTCCCGCCGGGGCAGGCGACCGACATCTTTGCGCGCGCGCTGGCCGAGAAGCTGGGCGCGGCGGTCAAGCAACCGATCGTGGTGGAGAACCGCGCGGGTGCGGGCAGCAATATCGGGATGGAGCAGGCCACGCGCGCGGCGCCGGACGGCTACACACTGGTGATCGCGGGTAGCGCGGCAGCGGTGAATCAGACGCTGTACAAGACCATCAATTACAGCCTGACTAAGGACTTTGCGCCGGTGTCGGGGGTGTTCTCGGTGCCGCTGATGTTCCTGGCGACGCCGGCGTCGGGGATTACGTCGCTGCAGCAACTGGTGACGCAGGCGCGTGCGAATCCGGGCGAACTGGCGTATGCCAGCGCGGGGATTGGCGGCACGCAGCATTTGTCGGCCGAGATGTTCAAGGCGGCGGCGGATATTGATATTCGCCATATTCCGTACAAGGGCAGCGGTCCGGCGCAGGCGGATTTTCTGGGGCATCAGGTGCCGCTGATGGTGGACTCGGTAACGGCGGGTTTGCCGCACGTGCAGAGCAAGAAGGCCGTGGCGCTGGCGGTGACGACTGCCAAGCGGCTGCCGCAGTTGCCTAACGTGCCGACGGTGGCCGAGTCGGGTTATCCGGGGTTTGAGGCGATCGGCTGGGCGGCGGTGTTGGCGCCGAAGGGGACGCCCGCGGAGATAACCAATGCGCTTAGCAAGCAGATCGGGCAGGTGTTGAATACGCCGGAGATGCAGAAGTTCTTCCGCGATCGTGGTGCGGAACCGATGCCGCTGACGCCTGAGGCGACTGGGACGTTTATCGCCTCGGAAGTGGACAAGTGGGGCAAGGCGGTCAAGCAGTCGGGTGCACAGGTGGATTGAGCGCAGGTTGCGATTGATGTTGTTGGAAGCCGTCCCTGGATAGGGGCGGCTTTTTTGTTGGGGGTACCGGGACGCTTGGCGGGGGTTGGACACCGCGGTTCTTGTGTGGGTGGGCGGCATCTTGCCAGGTGTCAGACACCCGTGCGGGGGCAGCTTGAGCCTGGCGAGTTGCTTATGGGGTGTCAGACACCTTCCTGCTGAGCAGACACCTTCCTGCTGAGACGCTCCGCTTGGCAGGTGTCTGACACCCAGTGAGACGGCCTTGAGTCTGCCGCCGCGCTTGCCGGGTGTCAGACACCTGGTTTTCGAATAGCCCCCCGTGGCCGGCGCGATCCAAACCAGTGCCGCCGCGCCCGCCGACGGCGCATCAGGGGCACCAGAACGGGGCAAAACACGCACCGCCCCCGCCGCTTCCCCGCGCAGCCTGCATGGCACAGAACTTGCATCTCCTCGCTTTGTATACCGACTTGGTGTGCAACGCATTGACCCGGCCGGGCAGTGCGGGCCCTGGAGAGTTCCTCATGAAACGCAGATCCCTGTTGCTGTCCCTTTGCGCCGCCGCCACCCTGCTGGCCGCCCCTGTGTCGCACGCCGACGCGCTGGACGATATCGTCAAGGCGGGCGTCATCAAGATCGCCGTGCCGCAGGACTTTCCGCCGTTCGGGTCGGTGGGCTCGGACATGAAGCCGCTGGGCTACGACATCGACACGGCCCAGCTCATCGCCAAACAGTTGGGCGTGAAGCTGGAACTGGTGCCGGTCACCAGCGCCAACCGCGTCCCGTACCTGCAGACGAAGAAAGTGGACCTGGTGATCTCCAGCATGGGCAAGAATGCCGAGCGCGAGAAGGCTATCGACTTCTCTGACGCCTACGCGCCGTTCTTCAACGGCGTGTTTGGCCCGGCGGACCTGAAGGTGTCGTCCGCCGCGGATTTGGCCGGCAAGACCATCGGCGTGACGCGCGGCGCGGTGGAGGACATCGAGCTGACCAAAATTGCGCCCGAGTCCGCCACGGTCAAGCGGTATGAGGACAACAACGGCACGATCACCGCCTTTCTGTCGGGACAGGTGCCGATGATTGCGACGGGCAACGTGGTGGCCGCGGCGATCCTGGCGCGCAACCCGCCCAAGAAGCCCGAAACGAAATTCCTGATCAAGAACTCGCCGTGCTACATCGGCCTGAACAAGGACGAACCGAAGCTGCGCGCCCGCGTGAACGACATTCTGGCGGCCGCCAAGCAGGACGGCTCGCTGTCGGCGATTTCGCAGAAATGGCTGGGCGCCGCGCTGCCCAAGGATCTGTAGCCTGAGCGCGGCCGTCATGGCTTACCAGTACGACTTCGCCTCGGTGTTCGAGTACACGCCGGTGCTGCTCAAAGGCATCGGCGTGACGATCGAACTGATTGCGTTCGGCGCGGTGGCGGGCGTGGCGATCGGCATCGCGTGCGCGTGGGTGCGCACGCAGGGCCCGACGTGGCTGCGCGCGCCGGTCAGCGCGTATGTCGAGCTGATCCGGAACACGCCGTTTCTGATCCAGCTCTTTTTCGTGTTCTTCGGCCTGCCGTCGCTGGGCATCCAGCTTGGCGAAATGCAGGCGGCGTGCCTGGCGATGGCATTGAACCTGGGCGCCTACAGCACCGAGATCATCCGCGCCGGCATCGACGCCACGCCGCGCGGGCAGTACGAGGCGGGCGCGAGCCTGGCGCTGTCGCGGCTGCAGGTGTTCCGGCACATCGTGCTGATGCCTGCGCTGATGCGGATCTGGCCGGCGCTGTCGTCGCAGATCGTGATCGTGATGCTGGGATCGGCGGTGTGCTCGCAGATCGCGGCCGAGGACCTGACGTTTGCCGCGAACTTCATCCAGTCGCGCAATTTCCGGGCGTTCGAGGTGTATCTCGTGACGACCGGCATCTATCTGGCGCTGGCGGTGCTGCTGCGGCAGATCCTGCGCATGACCGGGCGGCGGCTGTTCCGCAAGGCGGCACGATGATTGAATTTTCCACCTGGGACATCGTGCGCAACCTGCTGCTGGCTGCGCGCTGGACGATCGTGCTGTCGCTGGCGGCCTTTGCGGGCGGGGCGTTGATGGGCGTGCTGGCGCTCATGATGCGCACGTCGCGCGTGGCCGCGATGCGGCGCGTCAGTTGGGCGTACATCGAACTCTTCCAGGGCACGCCGCTGTTGATGCAGCTGTTCCTGGCGTTCTTCGGCCTGTCGCTGATCGGCGTGGAGGTGCCGCCGTGGCTGGCCGCGGGCGCGGCGCTGACGTTGTGGTCGGGCGCGTTTCTGGCCGAGATCTGGCGTGGTTGCGTGGAGGCCATACCGAAGGGACAGTGGGAAGCGTCGGCCAGCCTGGCGCTGGGGTACGTGCAGCAGATGCGCTACGTGGTGCTGCCGCAGGCGCTGCGCATTGCGGTGGCGCCGACCGTGGGCTTTGCGGTGCAGATCGTCAAGAGCACGGCGCTGACGTCCATCATCGGCTTCACGGAACTGTCGAAGGCGGCCACGGTGATCACCAACGCCACCTTCAGTCCCTTCACCGTCTATGCCTGCGCGGCGCTGATCTATTTCGCGCTGTGCTGGCCCCTGTCGCGCCTCAGCCTCCGGCTGGAAAGGAAGTTGCATGCCCCTCATCGCCCTTGAAGACGTCCGCAAGCGGTTTGGCGACAACGAAGTGCTGAAAGGCGTGACGCTGCGCGTCGAGCCCGGCGAGGTCATCGCCATCATCGGCAAGAGCGGCTCGGGCAAGAGCACGCTGCTGCGATGCATCAACGGGCTGGAGCAGATCGACGGCGGCGCAATCATGGTGGCCGACGCGCAGCTGGGCGACGATGAGCTGCGGCTGCGCGCGTTGCGGCTGAAGGTAGGCATGATCTTTCAGCAGTTCAACCTGTTTCCGCACCTGACCGTGGGGCGCAACGTGATGCTGTCGCCCATGGTGGCCAAGCGGGTGCCCGAGCGCGACGCCGCAGACATGGCGCGCGCCATGCTGACCCGGGTGGGACTGGCGCACAAGTTCGACGCGTGGCCGGACGAGTTGTCGGGCGGGCAGCAGCAGCGCGTGGCGATTGCGCGTGCGCTGGCGATGCAGCCTTTAGCGCTGTTGTGCGACGAGATCACGTCGGCGCTGGATCCGGAGCTGGTCAATGAGGTGCTGGCGGTGGTGCGCGAATTGGCGGCCGACGGGATGACGCTGTTGATGGTGACGCATGAGATGCGTTTTGCGCGGGAGGTCTGCGACCGGGTGGTGTTCATGCACCAGGGCCGGGTCCACGAGATCGGACCGCCGGACGAGCTCTTTACCGCGCCGGCCACGCCAGAGCTGCGGCAATTTTTAGGGATGACAGATCTGGCGGCCGACCGGTAAAAATGCACCACCTGACCCGGTGCATGCGCCTCTATCGCGGGTTGGGCGCGGTTCCTATATTGGGGTTGTCCGCAGCCGATTTGTAGTTTTTCTCCGGCGCGGTTTCACGCAACCTGAGCGATAAGGAGCGATGACATGGATAAGGACCGCATCAAGGGCGCCGTCAAGGAAGTGAAGGGCGCCGTGAAGGAAACGGCCGGCAAGGTGACCGGCAGCACCAAGACCGAGGCAGAAGGGAAGATCGAGAAAACCGAGGGCAAAGTGCAGCGCAATGTGGGCGAGGCCAAGGATCAGGCACGGGACTTGCTGGACAAGTAATCGCGGCTGCCAATTGGCATGACCCGCAACGTCCAACGAAACGCCCGAAGGAGAAGAAAATGACCCACCGTATTTGGCTTGCGATGCTGCTTGCGATCTCCGCCGTGACCGCCGGCTGCAACACGATGGAAGGTGCCGGTAAGGACATCGAACGTGGCGGGGAGAAGATTCAGAACCAGGCCAAGTAGGGGCTGGCTGCCTGCATCGAAGGGTCGGCGCGTTGACGGCGCGCCGGCCTTTTTTCGTTAGCGCGAAAACCCGCGCGCCGCGATTTCCCAGATATCTTCCACCACGCCATCGCGCACGACCACCAGCCCGTCATGCAGGTTGAACGTGGGATCGACATGCGACGGCACCAGTCGCAGGACCGCGCCCAGATCAGGCGCCTGCGCCCCCGGCTCCACGCGGACCACGCCGTGTTCGTCGTTGATGGCGGTGTAGGTCAACCCGGGTTCGCCAAAGATGGCGGGCGGGCCGCATTCGGCGGTGGTGGATTTCAGGCCCGCATCGAGGATCACCCGGTCGGGCGCCGGCTTGCTCATGACGGTGGCCAGCACGAACAGGCTGTTTTCAAACGCTAGCGGGCCGTCCCATTCGTTCGCGCCGTAATCCCCATCCATGAAGGCATAGGAACCGGCCTGCAATTCGGTGTAGACGCCGCTGGCCGCATCGAATTCGGCGCTGCCCGTGCCGCCGCCCGTGATGGTGTCGCAGGCGATGCCGCTCTCACGCAGCAACTGCGCGTAAGACGCCGCAATGCGCGCCGCCTGGCGGCAGACCTCGGCGCGTTCCTCGCGCGTGCGGTAATGCTGCACCGACCCGTGATAAGCCTGCAAACCGGCGAAGTTCACGCCGGGCAGGTCGCGCGCCTGCTGCGCCAGCGCCAGCACGAGGGCGTCGTCCGACACGCCGCACCGGCCCTGGCCGACGTCCACTTCCACCAGCACGTCGATCTGCGCGCCGGCCTGCACCATGGCTTGCGACACCTGCGCCAGGTTGTGCGCGTTGTCCACGCACACGCTGACCTTCGCCACGCGTGCCAACTGACCCAGCAACGCCAGCTTGGCGGGGCCGACGACTTCGTTGCTGATGTGGATGTCCTGGATGCCGGCAGCCACAAAGGGCAGGGCCTCGCTGACCTTCTGGCAGCAGATGCCGCGCGCGCCCAGTTCAAGCTGTCGCAACGCGATCTGCGGACACTTGTGCGCCTTGGCGTGCGGCCGCAGCGCGACGTCGTGGCGGTCGGCCCAGGCCTGCATCGCGCGCAGGTTGGCCTCGAAGGGCGTCAGGTCCAGCACGAGGCTGGGCGTATCGACGCGGGCCAAGGGATCGCCCGGCTGCGCGGGCGGGGGCAGCGCAATGCCGCGTATGACTTCCTGGGACATCCTGTTGACTCCGTAGTCTGACTGCATGAGAGGTAACACGCGCATAACCAAAGCGGGACCACCCATAACCAAACGGGCGATGCACCCCCAGGTAAACGATAGCCCCGTAACCATTGGCTACCAGTGGGCGTCATGACAGAATTTCATCATGAAAACGGCCCCCAAGGGGAGGCCCATTTCCGGCGCGGCAACGCTGTCGCGCCGGCGATGACAAGACGACCCACGTCACCCGACAGACCTGTCAACAAGTACCGGAGAAGCTCGCATGAAACTCAAGCACTGGATCACCGCCCTGACCGTCGCGGTCGCCGCTGTCGGCGCCACCGGTTCGGCACAAGCCCAGCAGTTTTTCCGCATCGGCACGGGCGGCACGGCGGGCACGTACTACCCGATCGGCGGCATCATCGGCAACGCGGTGTCGCAACCCGGCAAGCTGATCGCCACGGCAGTTGCCTCAAACGGGTCGGTCGCCAACATCAACGGCATCATGGGCGGCTCGTTTGAAGCCGGCTTCACGCAGTCGGACGTGGCGTTCTGGGCCTATAGCGGCACGGGCACGTTTGAAGGCAAGCCCAAGGCGCAGGACTTGCGCCTGATCTCGACGCTGTATCCGGAGAGCATCCATCTGGTGACGCGCAAGGGCGCCGGCATCAAGAGCGTGGCCGACCTGAAGGGCAAGCGCGTGTCGATGGACGAGCCGGGTTCCGGCACCCTGGTCGACGTGCGCCTGATCCTGGGCGCGTACGGCATGACCGACAAGGACATCAAGGCCGAATACCTCAAGCCTAATCAGGCGGGCGACAAACTGAAGGACGGCGGCCTGGACGCGTTCTTCTTCGTGGGCGGCGCGCCGGCCGGCGCCATCGCCGAACTGGCCTCCACCGGCAACATCGAACTGGTGTCGCTGGTGGGTCCGGAAATCGACGCGCTGCGCGGCAAGCAAGAGTTCTTCACGCCCGACGTCATCGCCGCCAACACGTACCAGAACATCCCCGAGGTCAAGACCATCTCGGTGAACGCGCAGATGGTGACGTCGGCCAAGATCCCCGAGCAGACGGTGTACGACGTGACCAAGGCGCTGTACAGCGACGCCACGCGCAAGACGCTGGATGCCGGCCACGCCAAGGGCAAACTGATCACGCGCGAAAACGCGACCAAGGGTGCGGGCATCCCGTTCCATCCCGGCGCCGAGAAGTTCTACAAAGAGATTGGCCTGCTGAAGTAAGGGCAGGCCCCCGAAGCGCCTGCGGCGCCTGCCATTCGCGCCGCATTTGAGCAGGGCCGCCGTTGTGCGGCCCTGCTTGTTGAATCATCTTGAGAATCACCGCGATGGAAATCGATCACGAGAAAACCCAGAAGCTGGCGGAAAAGTACGATTCGGAAATCCGCTTTCGGCCGCTGGACAAGACTGCCACGTGGATCGTCTCGGGCCTGCTGGTCACGCTCTCGATCTTTCATTACTACACCGCCGGCTTCGGCCTGCTGCGCGAGGCGACGCACCGCGGCGTGCACCTAGCCTTTGTGCTGAGCCTGATCTTCCTGGTGTTCGGCTTTTCGAAGTCGCACTACCAGCGCGAGCCCAAGTCGACCTGGTATGCGCCGGGCGGCATTCCGCTGTACGACTGGATCATCGCGGTCGCGCTGGCGCTGTCGGTGCTGTACATCCCGTACATCTTCGAGGACCTGGCGTTCCGCGTGGGCAATCCGCTGCCGCAGGACGTGCTGATGGGCTCGATCCTGCTGATCGGCCTTCTGGAAGCCACGCGGCGCGCGATGGGCTGGCCGCTGCCGATCATTGCGATCGTGTTCATGGCGTACGCGATGTTCGGGCCGTACTTTCCCGGTCTGCTCAAGCATGCAGGCAATACATGGTCGCAGGTCGTCAATCATATGTACCTGACCAGCCAGGGCGTGTACGGCGTGGCGGTGGGCGTGGTGGCGACCTACGTGTTCCACTTCGTGCTGTTTGGCGTGCTGGCCACCCGCATCGGGCTGGGCCAGTTGTTCCTGGATGTGGCCTCGACCGTGGCGGGGCGTTACGCGGGCGGGCCGGCCAAGGTGTCGGTGTTCGGCTCGGCGATGTTCGGCATGATCTCGGGGTCGTCGGTGGCCAACGCCGTGACGGTGGGGTCGCTGACCATTCCGGCGATGATCCGCGTGGGCTACCCGCGGCACTTCGCGGCGGGCGTGGAAGCCGCCAGCAGCACGGGCGGGCAGATCACGCCGCCCATCATGGGCGCGGCCGCGTTCCTGATGATCGAATTCCTGGGCATTCCGTACCAGCAGATTGCGATCGCGGGCATTTTTCCGGCGTTCCTGTACTTCTTCGGCATGTTCATGCAGGTGCACTTCGAGGCCAAGCGCGAGGGCCTGCGCGGGCTGACCGCCGAGGAAATGCCCAAGCTCAAGCAGTCGTTCAAGATGCGCTGGCCGACGCTGATTCCGCTGGCGATGCTGATCGGCATGCTGGCCAGCGGCCGCACGCCGTATCTGGCGGCCTTCGCGGGCATCACGGGCTGCATCGTGGTGGGCATCCTCAATCCGTACACGCGGCTGCGGTTGCGCGACCTGTACGAAGCCTTTGAAACCGGCGCGAAGTACGCGCTGGCCGTCGGCGCGGCCGCCGGCACGGTGGGCATCGTGATCGGCGTGGTGACGTTGACGGGTGTGGGCTTCAAGATCTCGTACATCGTGATCGCCGCGTCGCAGGCGCTGGCGGCGGGCGCAGCGTTCTTCCTGCCCGAGGCGATGACGGACATGCAGTCGCTGACGCTGGTCGCAGCCCTGGTGATGACCGGCATCGTCTGCATCCTGATGGGCTGCGGCGTGCCCACGACCGCCAACTACCTCATCATGGTGGCCGTCGCGGCGCCGACGCTGGTGCAGCTGGGCGTGCAACCCATCGCGGCGCACTTCTTCGTGTTCTATTTCGGCATCCTGGCGGACATCACGCCCCCGGTGGCGCTGGCCGCGTACGCGGCGGCGGGCATGGCGGGTAGCGATCCCTTCAAGACCGGCAACACGGCGTTCCGGCTGGGCATCACCAAGCTGATCGTGCCGTTCGTCTTTGTGTTTTCGCCGTCGCTGCTGATTTCGGTGCAGGGCTTCACCTGGTACGAGTTCTTCGTGACCCTGTTCGGCTGCATGGTCGGCCTGGTGTTGCTGTCGGCGGCCTTGTCGCGCTTCATGCTGGTTGGCATGAAGAGCTGGGAGCGGTGGCTGTGCACGATCGGCGCGCTGCTGACGATCATTCCGGGCCTGGCCAGCGGCATCATCGGGTTGGTGATCTGCATCCCGGTCTTCATCCGCCAGCTGGCGGGCCTGAAACTGGAGAACGCGCCCAAGGTGGCGTAACGCAGGACGCCTGGAACAAAAAAAGGGGCGGACCCACGCGGGAACGCCCCTTTTTGCTGAATCAGCCATTTTGCCCGCATTTGGGTGCAAAATAGGCGTCCTTGCGCGCAAGGTGACGTAGTACAACACCCGCCTTTTAGTCGGTTGCCCGGCAAATTAAATCGGCGTAAAGTAAAATTCATGTTTGCTGGTCTGCCGATATGCGGGCCGACTGTGCAAACAGGCACAAACTGCGCCATATGTTCGATATCCTGGTCTATCTGTTCGAGAATTACTACACGCCTCAGGCCTGTCCTGCTGCCGATGTGCTCGCCAAGCGGCTCGCCGCTGCCGGTTTCGAGCACGAGGACATCGACGACGCGCTCGGTTGGCTGTATGGCCTTGCCGAGACCACCGAACGGTGCGTCGACCTGGCCCAGGCTCCCACGTCCGGAACCCGGATCTACACCGATAACGAATACCAACAGCTCGGCACCGAGTCCATCGGCTTCATCGCCTTTTTGGAATCGGCCGGCGTGCTGCCCGCGCCCCTGCGCGAGATCGTTATCGACCGAGGCCTGGCCTCGCCGGAAACGCCCGTGCCGCTCTCCAAGATCAAGATCATTGCCCTCATGGTTCTCTGGAGCCAGGAAGCCGAGATCGACAATCTGGTCCTCGAAGAGCTGCTCGACGAAGAAGGCGGGCGCCTGCTGCATTGAGCACGCGTTCCCGCGCCACGCTTTTCCACCCCTCAGCCCGCGCCTGATCGTGCGGGCTGAAGTCTTGTCTACGTCCCCTTGAATTACGTTGGCCGCTTCGCTCCCAGTCCCAGCGGACCGCTGCATGCGGGCTCGCTGGCGACCGCGCTGGCAAGCTGGCTGGACGCGCGCGCGCAGCGCGGGCGCTGGCTGCTGCGCATTGAAGACGTGGACACGCCCCGCACGGTGGCGGGCGCGGCGGACGTCATCATGGGGCAGTTGCAGGCGCTAGGGCTTGTCTGGGACGGTGAGATCGTCTGGCAGTCTCAACGAAACGAGGCCTACCAGGCCGCGTTCGACGCGCTTGCCGTGCAGGGCCTGATCTATGGCTGCGGCTGCACGCGGCGCGAAATTGCGGATTCTGCGCTGCGCGGCCAGACCGCACCGGGCGCCGATGGCGAAAGACCTTATCCCGGCACCTGCCGCCACGGTCTGCCGCCCGGGCGTGAGGCGCGGGCGTGGCGGTTGCGCGTGCCCGAAGGCGTGGAACACTTTGACGACCGCTGGCTCGGGCCGCAGGAGCAGGATGTGGCGCAGGCCGTCGGGGATTTTGCCCTGCGGCGGGCCGATGGGTTGTGGGCGTATCAGTTGGCTGTCGTGGTGGACGATGCCGTGCAGGGCGTGACGGATGTGGTGCGCGGGGCCGACCTGCTCAGTTCCACGGCGCGTCAGCGCGTGCTGGGGCGCCTCTTGGGATTGCCGCCGTTGCGCTACCTGCACGTGCCGTTGATACTTGATCCCGCCAGCGGTTTGAAGCTGTCCAAGCAGAATGGGGCGCCGGCGATCGATACCCGCGCGCCCCTGCCGACCCTGCAAGCCGCGTGGGCGGCATTGGGATTTGAGCCGCTGCCCGCTGCGGATGTCGCGTCATTCCTGCAGGACGCCACCGCGCGCTGGGCTGCGCGGTTTCCGGGCTGATTCCGGCGTCCGCACGATTCGCGGACTGCATGCCCCGCCGGCCTGAGCCGGCCGGGCCGTTTACAAGGGCTGCAGATCCGCCCCCAGCATTCGCACCAGCAACGCTTCCCCGTCGTCGGCCACGCGCAGTTCGCCGAAACGCGCAACCTCATAACGCGCCGCTTCGCCTTCCGGGAAGAACCACGCATTGGTCACGATGCGCACGCCATTGCCGCGGACGCGATAGCGCAGCGGCACTTCGGTTTCAGCGTGCGGATGCACGTCGGATTGGATGCGCACGGCTTGCGCGACGCCGCGCGCGTCCTGGGTCAGCATCACGTAGCCGTCGGGCTCGTACCCCATGACGCCGTCCACGTCGGGGCGGTCGCCGCCCAGCCGCAGGCGGGTCACCTCGCGTCCGGCCGCGAAATTCAGCGCCATGTAGTCGCCCTGCATGAGCGAACGCGGATCGACCGGGGCCAGCTCAAGAATGACCACCTTGCCCGAGGCCAACAGCTTCTCGCGCTCCCAGATGCCAAAGTTGGCCGCCGCAAGCACCAGCGCCAGACCGCCCAGGATGGCCGCCGTGCGCCAGCGCAGGGCGGGGGACACCGGCGGCATCGGGCGCAGCTGCGCGGGCGTCTGCGTGCGCATCAGGCGCGGCACCAGCCACACTGCGGCCCGCAGCACGAACAGCAGGACCGCCGCGCCGCTAAGCCACAGCGCCTTTTGCAGCAGCGGCAGCTCCAACTGGTAGTAATAGACGCCCAGGTAAGCCAGCAAGCTGGCCGCGCCAAAGATCATGACGCGCGACTGGTTCAGGCCGAAGCCCAGCAGCAGCCACGTCAGGGCGAATCCGACGCCCGGACTGGGCAGCCAGAACAGCGCTAGCAGCAGCAGACCGATCGGCACGCCCCATGTGACGCCCCCCGTCAGCAGGCGGCGGCGCGGCCACAGGACGGCCAGCGCGGCGGCCACGGGCAGCAGCGCGCCCGCGACGATCAGCACAGCGGTTCGCGGCGCCAACTGCCAGATGGCGGGCAATTCAATGACGGAGATGCCGCTCGCCAGCCAGACCATGCCCTGCACGGAAAGCAGGAAGGCCCACGCCAGCGGCTGCAGCGCATGGCCGCGCCGCGCGCCCACGCGGTGGCTGACGGTAAGGATGACGGCGGTGGCCCACGCGCCGATCACGCCGATGGGCAACCAGAGGAAGGTGGCACGGGTCGCGTCGAAGCGGATCCACGCGTCCATCAGGTCTTCCTGCATGAGGTCGGGCGACAGGCCGCGCCAGATCAGCGCGGCGCTGGCCAGGGCGATCAAGAGGCCGCTGAGGAACCGCAGGATCACGTCGGGACCCAGCGCATACACGGCGGCCGCCATCAGCAGCACGAAGAAGCTGGCGCTGGCGAACGAGGTCGAGCTGGACAGCCCGAAGATGATGAGGATCTGCCCCGTGAAGGCCATGGCCGTGCCGCATTGCCGCCAGAATGGACCGGCGTCGCTGCGCAGCACCGCCACGCCCGCGGCGCACAGCACCAGCCCGGCGACCAGCGCGCCGCCTTCGGTGGTGATCAGATTGGAAAACGCGACGAACAGCAGCAGGAGCAGAGTGGCCAGCCAGGCGGACAAGCCCAGCAGGCACTGCACGTACCAGGGGGGCTCGGCGCGCGGCACGGCGGCGGGGGCAAGCTGCGCGACGGGCGCGCTGGAGTCGGCGGGGTCCACGGCATTGCCTGCCGACGCGCCGGCAGGTTCGGCGTCAGCGGCGGGTATGGGGACAGGCGCTTCGTTGCTGAGGCCACGCAGCCAGCGGGCGGCCACGACGGCCTCGGCCATGAGCAGTGCGGCCAGCGGCAGCGCCGCCCACACGCCGGGCTCCAGCCGCCACAGCCATTCGCCCACCACACGCAGCGACACGCAGATGACGCCGGCAGCCAGCATGGCCAGGATGACGAGATCGCGCCGGCCGCGCTGATAGTAAAGACCCAGGCCCAGCGTGGCGGCGACCCACGCAATGCCGTTGTAGGTGCCCAGGCCGCCGACGATGGAATCGCCGAACATCAGGGCCAGGACCAGCACGCTGATCGCGATGGCGGCCAGGATGCGCGGTCCGAAGACCGTGCTGGCGCGCCAGCGGCGCGCGGCCATTTCCCAGCCAAACAGCATCAGCAGGTTCAGGGCGGCCATGACGAGGCTGGGCAGGCCCGGGCCGCCGAAGATCATCAGCCAGGTGAAGACGCGTTCGCCCAGCCACAGCGCGGCCGCAAGATTGAGCACCAGCGCCCACAGCAGCCACACCGCCTGGCTGCCCGCGGCAAGCGCCCACGGCAGCAGCAGCACTGCCCACCAGGCGAACAATTCCCAGGTATCGGCACCCGTCTGATATGTTTGACCCAATAGCGCGAGCAGGGCGCCGAGCAGAATGCCGGCCAGCGCCAGCAGCGCGCCAGGTATGCTGCGTCGCACCCCGGGCCGGGCGCGCAAGCGCAATCCGGACCACGCGGCGGCCAGCGCGCACACGGCCAGAAGACCCTGCACACCGGCAAAGCGCTGCATTTTTGTCATGTCCTGCCAATTGGCGGCAACCCAGCAGACGGCGGCGCTGCCTAGCAGCAAAACCCCTAGCCACAAGGTGCTTCGCGACAAAAATTGACGCCAAGCGTGCAGTTCGGATCCCGCTTGTCTTTCAGTGCCGACTTGCATCTGGCGAATCTCCGATCTTATTATCCGCGCTGATACGGCGGGACTACCGCCACTGGATACACATGAATAAAACGCTGATTATTGCCGAGAAGCCCTCGGTGGCCCTTGATATATCACGCGCCTTGGGAGGCTTTGCGCGCGAGGGCGACTATTTTGAAAGCGAACGTTACGTTCTCGCTTCCAGCATCGGCCATTTGCTCAGCTTGGTCGCGCCCAACGATCCGGTCAAGGGAAAGTGGAGCTTCACGCACCTGCCCGTGATTCCGCCCGCGTTCGAATTGGGCCCGACCGACAAGAAGTCCGCCGAACGTCTGAAGCTGCTTGTCCGCCTGGCCAAGCGCAAGGACGTGGACGCCATCATCAACGCCTGTGACGCGGGACGTGAAGGCGAACTGATCTTCCGCTACATCGTTCAATACGCGGGCGTGAAGAAGCCGATTCAGCGCCTGTGGTTGCAGTCGATGACCCAGGCCGCCATCCGCGAGGCCTTCGCCAACCTGCGCGACGATACGCAGATGAAGCCGCTGGAAGCGGCGGCGCGCTCGCGCGCCGAAGCCGACTGGCTGGTCGGCATCAACGGCACGCGCGCCATGACCGCCTTCAACAGCAAGGACGGCGGCTTCTTCAAGACACCGGTCGGCCGGGTGCAGACGCCCACGCTGGCCATCGTGGCCGAACGCGAAGAGCGCATCCGCCGCTTCGTGCCGCGCGATTACTGGGAAGTGCGCGCCACCTTCGTCGCGGCCGCCGGCCTGTACGAAGGCCGCTGGATCGACCCGCAATTCAAGAAAGACGACAAAGATCCCGAAAAGCGCGAATCGCGCCTGTGGTCGGCCGCCGCCGCGCAAAGCGTGGTCGCCGCCTGCCGCGAGCAGCCCGGTAGCGTGACCGAGGAATCCAAGCCGTCGAGCCAGATGTCGCCGGCCCTGTACGACCTGACGTCGCTGCAGCGCGAGGCCAACGGCCGCTTCGGCTTCTCGGCCAAGACCACGCTGTCGCTCGCGCAGACGCTGTACGAACGCCACAAGGCGCTGACCTATCCGCGTACCGATTCGCGCTACCTGCCCGAGGATTACATCAGCACGGTGCAGGAGACCATGCGCGCGCTGGCCAAGGGCGGTTCCAACGCCGTGGGCGGCCTGTCGCGCCATGCCGACACTGTCGTCAGCCAGCAGTGGGTCAAGCCGAACCGCCGCATCTTCGACAACAAGAAGGTGTCTGATCACTTTGCGATCATCCCCACGCTGCAGATCCCGCACGACCTGAGCGAAGCCGAAGCCAAGCTCTACGACCTGGTGCTCAAGCGCTTCCTGGCGGTGTTCTTCCCCGCTGCGGAATACCGCGTCACGACGCGCCTGACCGAAGTGCAGGGGCATCGCTTCCGCACGGACGGCAAGGTGCTGGTCAATCCGGGCTGGCTGGCCGTGTACGGCAAGGAAGCCCAGGGCGAAGACGCCAACCTGGTGCCGGTGGCGGACGGCGAGACCGTGCGCACGGAAGACATCGAAGCCGTCGGCCTATCGACCAAGCCGCCGGCGCGCTTTAACGAAGGCACGCTGCTGTCGGCCATGGAAGGCGCCGGCAAGCTGGTGGACGACGAGGAACTGCGCGAGGCCATGTCCGAGCGCGGCCTGGGCACCCCGGCCACGCGCGCGGCCATCATCGAAGGCCTGCTCAACGAAAGCTACCTGCGCCGCGAAGGCCGCGATCTGGTGCCCACCGCCAAGGCGCGCCAGCTTATGACGCTGCTGTCGGGCCTGGATGTGGCCGAACTGACCTCGCCCGAACTCACCGGCGAATGGGAGCACAAGCTCAAGCAGATCGAGCAGGGCGGACTGGGCCGCGAGGCCTTCATGCGCGAGATCGCGCAGATGACGCAGGTCATCGTCAAGCGCGCCAAGGAATACGAGCGCGACACGGTGCCGGGCGACTACGCCACGCTGACCACGCCGTGCCCCAAGTGCGGCGCGGTGGTCAAGGAAAACTACCGCCGCTTTGCCTGCACGGCCTGCGACTTCTCGATCGGCAAGCATCCGGGCGGCCGCACGTTCGAGCTGCCGGAAGTCGAAGAACTGCTGGCCAAGCGCGAGATCGGTCCGCTGCAAGGCTTCATCAGCAAGATGGGCCGGCCGTTTGCCGCCATCCTGCGCATCAGCGATGAGTACAAGCTGGAATTCGACTTCGGCCAGAACGACGAAGACGACAACGAAGCGGTGGACTTCTCCGGCCACACGCCGGTGGGTCCATGCCCGAAATGCCAGTCGCGCGTGTTCGAGCACGGCATGAGCTACGTCTGCGAAAAGTCCGTCGGTCCCGAGAAGTCGTGCGATTTCCGGTCGGGCAAGGTCATCCTGCAGCAGGAGATCTCGCGCGAGCAGATGGAAAAGCTGCTGACCAACGGCCGCACCGATCTGCTGGACGGCTTCGTCTCCAGCCGCACGAATCGCAAGTTCAAGGCGTTCCTGGTGCGTCAGCCCGACGGCAAGGTGGGATTCGAGTTCGAGCCCCGTCCCGAGAAGCCGGGCCGCGCGCGTGCGCCGGCCAAGACGGCGACCAAGACAGCGGCCAAGACGGCTGCGAAGAAGGCGCCGGCCAAGAAGGCGGCTGCCAAGACGGCTACCAAAACGGCCACTAAGACGGCAACCAAAACGGCAACCAAGACCGCCGCCAAGAAGGCCGTGAAAAAGGCTGCGCCGAAGAAGACCGCCGCGTAATCCGCGCTGCGCCGTACGACCGAACGCCCGGGAAACCGGGCGTTTTCCATTGTTGGGCAGCAATCGCTGGGGTATTGTTGACGCCAAACAGCTGCAACCCAGACACTTCGAGGACGACATGACCCGTAGCTCCGACTTCACCACCCGCCGCCGCGTGCTGGCTGCCGCGTCCGCCTTCGCCGGCATCAGCCTGCTCAACGGGCGCGTCGTTTTCGCACAGCCCAAGCTGGGCAAGGTCGTGTACGGCCAGGGCAGCATCGACCCCTTTTTCGCGGCCGGCTACGTGGCGCTGAAGAAGGGCTTCTTCGGAGAAGGCGGGCTGGAGGTCGAGTACCTGAATTCGCAGAGCGGCCCGCGCACCAACCAGCTGCTGGCCGCCGGCCAGATCGTGTTCGGCGCTACGGCGGCCACCGCCGCGCCCGCGCTGACCATCGCGGGCAAGCCCGCCGCGCTGGTGTTCGGCTTTGACCGCAAGCTGACGTATGCCAATGTCATCGTGCGCCGCGAAGACTTTGAAAGCGGCAAGATCAAGTCGATGAAGGACCTGGCCGGCAAGCGCGTCGGCGCGACGCAGCCGCAGTCCAGCACGTGGCTGATGGCGCTGTACCTGATGCAAAAGGCCGGTGTGGCAGACAAGGTCGACATCCGCCCCCTGGGCGATCTGGCAACGATGCTGGGCGCGCTCAAGACCGGCTCGGTCGCCGCCAGCATGGCCACCATGTCGATGATGGAGCAGGCGCGCCAGGAAGGCTGGGGCGTGCCGATCTTCGATGCCACCACGGAAGCGTCGTGGAACGAGTTCATGGGCGGCGACGTGCCGGGCATCGCGGCGCTGACGCTGCAGGACACCATTCAGAAGCGCCCCGAGGTCGTGCAGGCCTTTGTGACTGCGATGGTCAAGGCGCAGGACTTCATCACGGCCAACAGCGCAGCCGCCATCACGGACGTGATCTACGACGATTACCTGAGCGCCTTCCCGCGCGCCGCCATCGAGAAGACGCTGGGCGTCTACAAGGAGACGGTGTTCCTGAAGGACAACATCATCACCGAGGACGCGTACAACCGCATGACGGCCATCATGGGCGACGGCCGCCAATTCTCGAATGAAGAAATCAAGACCGTGCCCTACGCCAAGTGCGTGAACATGAGCTTCGTGCGAAAAGCCCGGGGCCTTTGATGATCACGCTGGACAAGGTAGGCAAGGCGTACCAGTCGCGCCAAGGCACGACACACGCCGTCGGCGAGGTCAGCCTGACCATCAACGAGGGCGAATTCGTGTCCATCGTCGGGCCGTCAGGCTGCGGCAAGAGCACGCTGCTGAACATGATGGCGGGCTTTCTGCGTCCCACCACGGGCACCATCAAGGTGGACGGGCGTGTGGTGGATGGGCAGGTGCCGCCGGCGCTGGGCTACATCTTCCAGAAGGACACGCTGCTGCCGTGGTTCAGCGTCAGGAAGAACGTGGCGCTAGGTTTGAAGTTTCAGGGCGTGCCGGCCGACCGCATCGCAAAGCGTGTCGCCGAACTGCTGGAACTCGGCCACCTGAGCGCCTTCGCCGACGCCTTTCCGCATCAGTTGTCCGGCGGCATGCGGCGGCGCGTGGCGCTGCTGATGAGCCTGGCGGTCGAGCCGCGCATCCTGCTGCTGGACGAGCCCTTCGGCGCGCTGGACACGCATACCAAAACGCACCTGCATCGCGAGCTGATGGAGATCTGGCGCAAGCTGGGCCAGACCATCGTGATGGTCACCCACGATCTGGACGAAGCCATCCTGCTGTCCGATCGCGTGGTGGTGCTGTCTGGCCCGCCCAGCCGCGTGCTGCTGGACGAGCGCATTCAGATCCCGCATCCGCGCGACGTCTTCACGCTGCGCGAAACGCCGCAGTTCGTCTCCCATGTGCAAAGCCTCTGGAGCGTGCTGGGCCAGCAGTTCCGCGCCGCCGCCTGAACCGATACGCGTCATGACCTCGATTGATACCGCCGACTCCCTGCAGGACCAGCTACGCCTGGACCGCCGCGCCGCCGTCGCGCGCCGTGTGCGCATCACCTTGTGGCAGGTCCTGATCCTTGCCGTCATCCTGGGCTCGTGGGAAACGCTGACGCGCATCCCGTGGTTCACCCAGAACACGCTCTTCGATCCCTTTTTCATCAGCCAGCCCTCGCGCGTGGCCGTGCGCCTGTGGGAATGGCTGCAGCCCGGGCCGCGCTCGGTCTGGCCGCATCTGTGGCTGACGCTGCAGGCCACTCTTGTTGGTCTGGTCGTGGGCGTGGGCAGCGGCTTCGTGGTGGGCATGACGCTCAGCCGCAGCCGCTTTCTGGCCGACGTGTTCAACCCGTTCATCGTGGCGTTCAACTCCATGCCGCGGATCGCGTTCGTGCCGCTCATCACGATGTTCTTCGGGCTTGGGCTGGCGTCCAAGGTGGTCACGTCGTGGTTCGTCGTGTTCTTTCTGGTGTTCTTCAACACCTACAAGGGCGGGCGCAGCGTGGAACGGGAACTGGTCGACTTCTGCCGCACGCTGGGCGGCTCGCCGCGCCAGATCCTGTGGCGCGTGCGTATTCCGACGGCGGCGGCGTGGACGTTCGCCGCGCTGCCCAATGCCATCAGCTTCGCGCTGATCGGCGTGGTGCTGGCCGAGTTCGTGGGATCGACCACGGGCATGGGCTACCTGATGATCACCGCGCTGGCGACGCTGAACGCCACCGACATGTTCGCGGCGGTGACGCTGCTGTCGATCGTCGGCATCGCGCTGGTTTATTGTGTGACGTGGATTGAACGGCGGCTCCTGCACTGGGCGCCGGAGTTCCGGGAATGAGCGAGGCCCATTAATGAAGACACTTCCATATCTGCGCAATTTCGACCTGACGGGACAGGTGGCGCTGGTGACCGGCTCGGCCCGCGGGCTGGGCTTTTGCATCGCACGGGCGCTGGCCGGCTGCGGCGCGCGCGTGCTGATCAACGGCCGCAATACCGACGCGGTCAACGCTGCGGTGGCTGAACTCACCGGCGCGGGACTGGACGCGCATCCGCTGCCGTTCGATGTGAGCAACGACGCGGCGATGGCAGAGGCCTTCGAACGCATCGACAGCGAGCACGAGCGCCTGGACATCCTGGTGAACAACGTGGGCGCGCGCAATCGCAAGACGCTGCGCGACACTACCCCGGCTGAAATCCGCGAGCTGATCGATACGGATCTGGTGGCCGGCATGCTGCTGGCCAAGTTCGCGGCCGAGCGCATGATGCGCCAGGGCGGCGGGCGGCTGATCGCGATTACCTCAGTGGTGGGCGAACTGGCGCGCGCGGGCGATGCGGTGTATCCCGCGGCCAAACAGGGCCTGACCGGCATGGTGCGGGCGCTGGCGGCGGAGTTCGGCGGGCATCACATCACCAGCAACGCCATCGCGCCGGGGACGTTTGCCACGGAGACCAATGCGGAGATGGTCGCGGACCCGCAGTTCGGGCCGCGCGTGGCTGCACGCAATCCGACGGGTCGCTGGGGAGAGCCGGAGGAAATCGCGGGCGCGGCGGTGTTCCTGGCTTCGCCTGCGGCGTCGTATGTGAATGGCCACGTGCTGGTGGTGGACGGCGGGCTGTCGATTCAGTTTTGAAGACGGTGCGGGTGTCTGAAATCGTCATGAACCGCGCTGGCGCCGGTGTCTGACACCCTGGGGAGATGATCTCCAGCCTGCAGCAGCGTCTCAGCGGGTGTCAGACACCTAGGGAAGCGCAACGCCTCCACGGGGGTCAGATACCTCTAGGCAAGGAGGATCGCGTGGAGCCGCCGCCAGGTGTCTGACACCCGCATGAGCAGCTCTGCATATGACGCGGCCGTCTCATGGGTGTCTGACACCGACTTGTTCAGCGGTGTCTGACACCCTGGGGGAATAATCGTCAGCCTGCAGCAGCATCTCAGCGGGTGTCAGACACCTAGGGAAGCGCAACGGCTCGACGGGTGTCAGATACCTAGGCAAGGAGGATCGCGTGGAGCCGCCGCCAGGTGTCTGACACCCGCATGAGCAGCTCTGCATATGGCGCGGCCGTGTCATGGGTGTCTGACACCGACTTGTTCAGCGGTGTCTGACACCCTGGGAAGATGATCTCCAGCCTGCAGCAGCGTCGCAGCGGGTGTCAGACACCTACGTTGGCAGACACCCGCTCCGGCAAGTTCTCAGGTCGTCTCGTCCTGATACCAGACGCCTTCGGCCAGCATCATCTTCTGGTGACCATGCCCCGCAGGCATCATCGGGAAGCAGTTTTCCTGCGCCGTGACCGCCACGTCCAAGAAATACGGGCCGTCATGCGCCAGGCATTCGGCCAGCGCCGCATCCAGCTTGGCGGGGTCATCCACACGTGCCGCCCCCCAGCCGAAAGCGCGTGCCAGCGCCACGAAATCCGGCAAGGACGCGTTGTAGCTGTGGCTGTAGCGGCCGCCGTGGATCAGTTCCTGCCATTGCCGCACCATGCCCATGTAGCCGTTATTGCACAGCACGACCTTCACGGGCGTCTCGTGCTGCATCGCGGTGGACAGTTCCTGGATGTTCATCAGCACCGACGCGTCGCCGCTGACGCAGACCACGGTCTTGTCCGGATGCGCGACCTGCGCGCCGATGGCGGCGGGCACGCCGTAGCCCATGGTGCCTGCACCGCCCGACGTCAGCCAGCGGTTCGGCCGGTCAAAGCGCAGGTATTGCGCGGCCCACATCTGATGCTGACCCACGTCCGTCGACACGATGGCATCGCGATCCGCCAGCGCGGCGTTCAGGCGCGACATCAGGTGTTGCGGCAGGATGGCGTCGGGCGCGGGCGTATAGCCCAGGCAGTCCTGCGCGCGCCAGGCGTCGATGCGCTTGAACCAGGGCGCCAGGCGCGCGGCCTCCAGCGGCGTGTCGCCCAGCTCGGCGCGCAGCGCGCGCACCAGCGGCAGGCAGTCGCCAACCAGCGCCACATCCACGCGCACGACCTTGTTGATCGAGGCGGGGTCGATGTCGATATGGATCTTGCGGGCGTGCGGGCAGAACTCCGACAGCTTGCCGGTGATGCGGTCGTCAAAGCGCGCGCCGATGCAGACGACGAGATCCGAGTTGTGCATGGCGAGATTGGCCTCGACCGTGCCGTGCATGCCCAGCATGCCCACGAATTGCGGGTCGGACGCGGGGAAGGCGCCCAGGCCCATCAGCGTCAGCGTGCAGGGCGCGCCGGTGTGGCGCACCAGATCCGTGAACGCCTCGCAGGCCTCGGGGCCAGCGTTCACCAGGCCGCCGCCGCCGTAGAAGATGGGCCGCTTGGCCTGCGCGATCAGCGCGGCGGCGCGGCGCACGGCCGACTGCGGCAGCTTGGCCGCCAGCTTGCCGGACTGGCGGCGCGCGCGCAGCGCGGCCAGCTTGTGCTGCGACGGCGCGTCCAGGCCATCGCTGTCGCGCGGCACGGCAAGCTGCACGTCCTTGGGAAAGTCCACCAGCACCGGGCCGGGGCGGCCCTGGCGCGTCAGTTCAAACGCACGGGCCGTCACGCTGGCCACGTCGTCCACCGCACGGATCTGGGTGTTCCACTTGGTGACGGAACGCGAGATGCCGATGGCGTCGCATTCCTGGAAGGCGTCGGTGCCGATGGCCGCCGTGGCCACCTGACCGCTGATGCACAGCACCGGGATCGAATCGCACATGGCGTCCAGGAGGCCCGAGGTCGTGTTCGCCATGCCGGGGCCGGAAGTCACGAACACCACGCCCGTGCGGCCGGTGGTGCGGGCATAGCCTTCGGCGGCATGCACGGCGGCCTGCTCGTGGCGCACCAGCACGTGGCGCAGCCGCGGCTCGGCGTACAGGGCGTCGTACAGGGGCAGAACCGCCCCGCCCGGATACCCGAAGACCGTGTCGACACCGTGCGCAATCAGCGTGTCGAGCAAAATCTTCGCCCCGTTTTCAGGGGCGGTTTCGGTGGCGGCAAGCGCGGCGGCGGCGGTGGGGTGCAGGCGATCGTTCATGCTATCCATCTTATTGGTAGATCCGAAGAATTTTTATCTTCTTTTCCACGGATAACAGGCGAACGGAGTAAATTCATCTTTGATTTGGAGGAATCAAAGAAAATGAACCTCGACAAGTTCGACTTGGCCATTTTGAAGGTACTGCAGGACAACGCGCGCGCCAGCCTGAACGACATCGGCGCGGCGGTCGGTTTGTCGTCCACGCCGTGCTGGAACCGCATCAAGCGCATGGAAAGCGCCGGGGTCATCCGCGGTTACACGGTGGACATCGATCCGGCCAGCCTGGGCTTCATGGATACGGTCATTGTCCACGTGACGCTGGAAAGCCACAGCGAAGAGACGCTGTACGAATTCGGGCGCGCGCTGGCGCAAATCCCGGAGGTGCTGGAGGCGTTTCTGGTGTCGGGCGACTACGACTATTACATCCGCATCGCCGTGCGCGACACCCGCGACTACGAGCGATTGCTGCGCGAACAGCTCTACCGCATCCCCGGCATCCGGCACAGCAAGTCCTGCTTCGTGCTGCGCCGGCTGAAGGAGACCAAGCTGCCGCTGACGGGGCCCGGGCTGGCGGCGTAGGCCGGCGCAGCGCCACGGCCAGCATGCCAACGTCCTTAGCGCAGCACGTAGTCCACCGGCTCCGCCGGTTCCGGCAGGGGCCGCACGCCCAAGCCTTCGAGCAGGTCGATCTCGATCACGCGGGCCAGCGCCGACAGCGGCAGGTCGTTCTCGTCGGCACCAAAGGGATCCTCCAGCTCGTCGCCCAGCGCGTCCAGGCCGAAGAAGGTGTAGGCGACGATGGTCACCGCGAGCGGCGTCAGAAACTCCAGCGTGCCCACCAGGCCGAAGGGCAGCAGCAGGCAGAAGAGCCACGCCGTGCGGTGCAGCAACAGGGAATACGCGAACGGACAGGGCGTGAACTTGATGCGCTCGCAGGCCGCCTGGATCGCGGCGCACTGCGCCACGCGCTGGGTCAGGCCCTGGTACAGGATGTCAGTCAGTTCACCACGCCGCAGGCACACCGCCAGGTCACGGTTGATGGACATGAGCAGCGCATCGGGCACGTTGCGGCAGCCGGCCAGCGTGTCGAGCTCGTCCTGCTGCACCCACGGGCGCACCGCCTCGACCATGTCCTGCCCGCGCAGCCGCGCCGCCAGGCCGTAGGCAAAACCGATGCAGCGCCGCACCAGCCGTTCCTGCACGGGATTGGCGGTGCTGGCCGCCAGCAGCACCGCGCTTTCGCGCGCCAGGCTGCGCGCCTGCACAACGAGGTCGCCCCACTGCTTGCGGGCTTCCCACCAGCGGTCATAGCAGACGTTGTTGCGAAAGCCCATGAAGACGGACAGGGCCAGGCCGAACAGCGAGAACGGCACCGCGGTCAGGTGCGCGGGCGAGAAGAACTGGCGGTGGTACATCCACACCACCACGCAGGAGAGCACCGTGATGACGATGATCCTGCTGAGGATGCGCGGGATGATGGAACCGCGCAGTACAAAGAACAAAGCCAGCGCGGAGGGCCGCGGACGGACGATCATGATGAATATCAAGCAAGGGACAAGGCGGCGCTCACTATACGCCTGTCATCGCGCAATAAAGCCGCCGATATAATTCTGTTTCGTCTCACCGCCACACTCGATTCTCAATGACCAACGAAGACACCCCGATCAAGCCCTGGCATGTCGTCCGCCGCTCCAAGTTGCACGGCAACGGCGTCTTCGCCGCCCGCAAGATTCCGGCAGGCACGCGCATCATCGAGTACGGCGGCACGCGCATCAGTGCCAAGGAAGCCGACCGCCGCCACCCGACCAATCCGGACGATCCCTTCCACACGTTCTTCTTTGCGCTCAGCACCGGCCGCGTCATCGACGGCGGCGACGAAGGCAACGACGCGCGCTGGATCAACCATTCCTGCCAGCCCAACTGCGAGGCGCAGGAAGGCAAGCACGGCAAGCGCGTCTACATCGTGGCGCTGCAGGACATTCCGCGCGGCACGGAACTGTCGTACGACTACGGCCTGGTCCTGGACGACCGCATCACGAAGGCGCTGAAAGAGGGCTACAAGTGCCTCTGCGGCACGCCGCCTTGCCGCGGCACGATGCTGGCGCTGCCCGCGAAGAAGGCCAAGAAGGACGCCACGCCCAATGCCAAGAAGGCCGATGCGTCGAAGGCCGCCAAGGCCGCCTGACGGAAAACGGGGCCCGTCGCCCCATTTCCCAAGACCACAACCGCAATAAGCATATTCAGCCCCGCTCTGCGGACAGGCGTACAATCGACCGGTCGTTAACACGACATGCAGTACGTCTTCAGGGCGGGGTGCAATTCCCCACCGGCGGTATGCCATGCAATGTGGCGAGCCCGCGAGCGCCCGGCCATGCTTTGGCCGGGGTCAGCAGACCTGGTGAGATGCCAGGGCCGACGGTCATAGTCCGGATGAGAGAAGATGTGCCGGCACATACTCGGCTGCGCCGGGCGCGTTTGCGCCTTGCCTGGCCGCGTTGCGTTCGGCTGTCGATTAGCCCTGAAACGTTTTTCGCCCAATCCTTTTGCGAGAGCGTTTCAATGTCCAACGTTGCCTTCACCCAGCAGTCCCCCATCCCCAGCCTGGCTTCGCAGCCCTTTGCCGTGCGCCTGTCGCGCGCGCTGCATCACCTGCGCCTGGGCCGTCCCGTGATCCTCATGGACGACTTTGACCGCGAGAACGAAGCGGACCTGATCGTCGCGGCCGACAAGCTGACCGTGCCCGTCATGGCGCAACTCATCCGCGACGGCAGCGGCATCGTCTGCCTATGCCTGCCCGGCGACACGCTGGATCGCCTGGAATTGCCGCCGATGGTCCAACGCAACCAGAGCCGCTTTGCCACGGCCTTCACCGTGTCGATCGAGGCGCGCGAAGGCGTGAGCACCGGCGTGTCCGCCGTCGACCGCGTCACCACGATCCGCGCCGCCATCTCGCCGTCGGCGCAGCCCGATGACATCGTCAGCCCCGGCCACGTGTTTCCGCTGCGCGCCCAACCGGGCGGCGTGCTGACGCGCCGTGGCCACACCGAAGGCTCGGTGGATCTGGCCGTGCTGGCCGGCATGCGCCCGGCGGGCGTGCTGTGCGAACTGATGAATGCCGACGGCACGATGATGCGCGGCGCGGCGTTGGATCGCTACGCCGCCGAGCATGGGCTGGTGGCGCTGACCATCGCGGAACTGGCCGACCATCTGCAAAAGTTGAAGGATGGTCAGGCCGAAGCGATCGACGACGAGGTGCTGGAGATGGCAGCTACTGTCTGAGCGCTGGCAAGGTTGCGCCCGCGGCAGTCGCGGGCGCGGCCATCGCGTGCATGAGCGAATGGCATAATTCGCGCGAAGCGTTGCAGCGCGTTGCGGTGGGCCGCCTGGCTGCGGCGCCGCCGGACCACGGCCCGTTGGCCTGCAATCGCCTGCCGCACATTCCATGAGCCATTGCTCACGTTTGATACTCGCCTTTTGCCAGACTCATGACCGCCATTCCCCAGCCCCGGAAATCGCCGCGCCAGCTCAGATCCCAGCACACCGTCGACACCATTCTTCAGGCCACGGCTCGCGTTTTGGCCACGCACGGGTATGCCGGCACGAACACCAATCTGATCGCGGAAACGGCGGGCGTGAGCGTGGGCTCGCTCTACCAGTACTTTCCGAACAAGAACGCGCTGATCGCCGCGCTGCACGACCGGCACGACAACCAGATGCTGGACGTGATCGACGACGTGCTGAACGGCAACCCGGCGGCCACGCTGCGCGAGCGCGTGGCCGCGATCGTGCAGGCCATGTTGCACGCGCATCTGTTGGAGCCCGCGCTGCACCGCGTGCTGGAAAGAGAGTTTCCGCTGTTCGACCAACCGCACGAGCACAGCCGCGCGGACCAGGACATCCACCGCCGCATGCGGCATCTGCTTGAACTGCACCGCGCCGAGATCGCGCAGGCGGACCGGGATCTGGCGACCTATGTGGTGCTGCGGATCATGGAGTCGCTGGTGCATGCAGCCGCACTGGAGCCGCCCGCGGGCTTCACGCCCAAGCAATTGGAGGGCGCGGTGGTCGATGCGGTGATGGGATACCTGGGCGCGTCCGGAAGCGCCGCGCCGGGCAAGGTGAGCAAGGCGGTCAAGGCGGCAGTAAAAACGGCCAAGACGGCCAAGCCAGCGCGCGCCTAGCGGCCGGTGTTCAGGCGCGCTCGCGCGCCATCCTGGCCAGGCAGTCCGCCGGGCCGCCCGTCACGATGCGCGCGCTGCATGCCAGCATCAGGTTCAGGTTCAACCCGAAATCCTCGACGGTGTGGCCCTGCGCGTCGACCATGCGCGACACACCGTCGTCAGCCGCCGCCCCCACCGCCACCTGATCGATCAGCGAGCCGGCCTGGCCGGTGTAGCCCCACACGGGCTTGCCGCAGGCGATGGCGTAGCCCACTTCAAAGGCCGTGCCCGAATCGGGCTCGGCGCCGCGAAACGGATTCAGGTTCGCCATCACCATGTCGGCGCGGCGGATCAGCGCGACGTTCGCGCGATAGATCCATTCCGCAAGCGCCTGCCCGGCGAGTTCCGGCGGCGCGGCGTTGTCCAGCGGAAACACGCCCTCGAAACCATAGGTGGCGCACAGGGTCTTGAGCCGTTCGCCGTGCGCCACGGCATCAGGCAGAAAGACATCGAAACCCGCCAGGTACACACTGCGCATGGCCCTTACTCCGGATCGGCGACGTTGAAGGCTTCGCCGGTGGCGAAGAAGGAGCCGCCGGCCAGGTAGTGCACCGACCGGCGCTCGTCGTCTGGAAAGTGCCAGCGGTTGCCGGAAAACACGTCTGGCGCCGCCCATGCGGCCACGACCTCGCCGATGAAGAGATCGTAGGCCTGCTGGTTGTGCGGCTCGGCAATGACCTTGCATTCCAGCCAGCCCAGGCACCCTTCGATGAGCGGTGCGCCGATCTTGCTGGCGGGAAATGTCGTTAGGCCGCTGGCCTGGAACTTGTCGTCGTCGCGCCCGGACTGCGATCCCACCACCATCGTGGCGCGCGCCTGCGCGCGTGACGGAATGCACAGCGCGAACTCGCCCGACGCTTCGATGAGTTCACGCGTCCAGGTGTTCTTGTCGACCACGACCAGCATCTTGGGCGGACTGAAGTCCAGCGGCATGGCCCAGGCCGCGGCCATCACGTTGCGGGCGTCGCCGTGCGCGCTGGTGACCAGCACGGTCGGGCCGTGGTTCAGAAGGAGATAGGCGCGGGGCAGGTCAACGGGTTCGATCATGGACACCTAGAACATGCCGTTCTTGTTGGCGGGATTCTCGGGGATTTCCTGGCTGACGTCCCAGTGTTCGACGACCTTGCCGTCCTGGACGCGGAAGATATCGACCACGGCCTGGCCGCGGTCTTCCGGCGAATCGCGCCACAGGTTGTGGATCATGACGAGGTCGCCCTCGGCGATGACGCGCTTGATCTCGACGATGGCCTGCGGATGCTGCTCGAAGTAGCGCGGAAAAAAGTCGACCATCGGCCCGACGCCGTCCTGCATGTACGGATTGTGCTGGGTGTAGTTGGGGCCGACATACCGGCGCACCGCCTCGTCGACATCGCGGTCCTGGAACATCATGCGGAAGAACGCAACGGCGATTTCCTTGTTCGACTGCGGCGCGGCCGCAAGCGCCGGCGCAGCCGCCACACAACTGGAGGCAACCAGCAGACAGACGGCCAAGGATTTCCACTTCATACGCATACAGGACTACTCAGATGACGCCGGCTGGCGGCCTGCCAGTTTACAAACAAACGCGGCCGAGGATCAGTATCCGACGGTATAACGGCGGCGCGAATGCTGCGGCGTCTCGACCTCGTCGGCCAGGGCGATCGCGTAGTCTTCCATCGAAATCCAGCTCTTGCCGTCGTCGTCGGCCAAGAGGTGGTCGTCGCCCACGCGGAACGTCGCGGTGCGCTCGCCCGGTTCGAAGATGGCGGACGGCGACAGGAAGGTCCAGTTCAGCACCTTTTCCTGGCGCAGCGTGTCCAGGAACACGACGCCCGCACGGGCCTCGGGCTTGTAGGCATCGGGAAATTCGGGGGTGTCGATGAGCATCTTGCCGGGTGCGACCAGCAGGCTGCCGGCGCCGCCCACCACCAGCAGTCGCGGCACGCCGGCGTTCTTCACGGCGGTCAGAAGCGGCTTGGCATCGGTGGACACGAAACGCGTGGCGCTGATGACGGCGTCATGGCCAGCCAGGATCGGGGTCAGCCCTTCGGGATCGGTGGCGTCGCCCTGGCGGACGGTCAGGCCGGGCTGCTCGTTGACCTCGGCCGGGTTGCGGGCGATGCCCGTCACCTGATGGCCGCGCTTGAGCAATTCGTCTGCCACGCGCGAACCCACGCGTCCGGTAATGCCGATCAATGCGATTTTCATGGTCTTGCTCCTGGGAGGAATGGGCCGGGAACAGCCGCCGCACGATTGCGGCGGAACACGCTCCGGCTCAAGGCAAAGCCATACTATTCGGTCAAATCCGAACGAAAAACCCGTCAATGAGGAAGAGTTTTTTGCAATCCGTGCACCAATCCGGCGTGAGCGGGGGGCGGGAGGTTTGACCCGGACGTGCACGCAGCGGCGGCACGCCCAATCAGTGTGCGCCCGGCGGCCCCGCTTGAACAGGGGCCGTCCCCGCGATCAGCGGGCGGCGCGTTGCGCCTGATAGACCTGCAGGTGCGAATACGCGACGCGCAGATACGTGGCATCCACGCCCAGCGTGCGGGCGCGGCGGACCATGTCGCCGACGATGTGGTCCGCCTCGACGGGCAAGCCCTGGCGCAGGTCGCGGAACATGGAGGCGGTCATGGGCTGGGTGCGGTCCGCCAGCAGCTTGCGCACGGTGGCATCGGCCTCCGCCCGCACGGTGTGGCCCGAAGCCGCGGCCACCGCCTGCGATTCCTGCAGCAGACCGAGCAGGAAGTCCACGCCATCGTCGGTGGACGCGATCTCGCCCACCGAGCCGCGCATCAGACACGTGGCGGCGGCCAGCGTCGTCAGCATGACGTATTTTTCCCAGATGTCCTGGTAGATGTTTTCGCTGAGGCGGCTGACGTATTCGCCGCCCGCCAGCGCCTGCTCCAGCGCCACGCAACGCTCGCTGCGGGCGGGACCGGCGCGTTCGCCGAACACCAGGTTGGCGTGCTTGCCCAGGTGGACGACTTCGCCTTCGGGGCCGAGCGTGGCGTTGATCTGGCACAGGCCGCCCAGCACGCGATGCGGCTCGAACTCGCGGTCCAGCACGTCGTACTGCAGCACGCCGTTCATGATGGGCAGCACCGCGGTGTCCGGTCCCACGGCGGGGCGGATGGCCTCGATGGCGCTGTCCAGGTCATAGGCCTTGCAGGACAGCACGACGACGTCATAGCTCTCTTGCAACGTCTGCTGCGTGACCAGCTTGGGGTGCAGCGTGGCGTCACCCAGCGGGCTCTGGATGCGCAGCCCGTGTTCGCGGATGCGCGCGGCACGCGGCTCGCGCACCAGGAACGTCACGTCCGCGCCGGCTTGCGCCGCGCGTCCGCCAAAGTATCCGCCGGTGCCGCCGGCGCCCAAGAACAACAACCGCATGCCTGTCTCCTGTTGGCTGCCCGCGTCAGGCGCGGGCCGATGCGGGCATTATGCGCCCGGGCCACGGCGCCGCGCACCCGCTGCGGCCAAAGGATCATGCGCTGGACGCTTCAGGCCTGCTGTTCGCGCTCCACCCAGGCCTCGTAGCCGCCGCGCAACGCCCAGATCTTGCGGTAGCCGGCCGCGCGCAGCCGCGAGGCGAGCAGGGCGGCCGACACTTCGTTCGGGCACGCGCAATAGACCACGATGTCGGAATCGATCGCGCCGGGATCCAGCGCGGACAGTGGCTGTTTCAGGTCCACGGCCACGGCGCCCGGAATGCGTGCGGCATCGCGCTGCGCCTCGGGCCGCACGTCGAAGACCAGCGCCTCGCGGCCGTTCTGGCGCCATTGCATCAGCTCGTCGACCGACAGACGCGGAATGACGCGCAGGCTGCGCAGCAGGATCTTGCGCCGCAGAAAGCGCGCCACGATGTAGAGCGCCAGCACGGCCGCCAGCACCGCCAGCCCCATCGGGCCGTAGGTGCCCAGGATGTCCAGCACGTCATTGATGACGCTGTGGAACAGGCCGCCCAGCAGCAGGGCCGATCCCACCCAGATCAACGCGCCGGCCAGGTCATAGAGGAAGAAGCGGCGGTAAGGCGTGTTGGTCAGCCCGGCCATGACGGTGGACAGCGCGCCCGCGCCCGGCAGGAACTTGCACACCAGCAGCGCGCGCACGCCGATGCGCAGGTACAGGCGCTGCGTCTGGCGGATGCACGAGTCCTGCGACAGCGACAGCTTGCAGACCACGCCCAGCAGGCGCGATCCATAACGCCGCCCCGCCCAGTACCAGAGGCTGTCGGCAATGATGCACGCGGCGGTGGCGGCCAGCAGCGGCACAAGCCAGCCGGCGGCGCCGGCCAGCGCGCCGGCGGCGATCATCATGGGATAGGCGGGCACCGGCAGGCCGGCCTGCTCGATGAGGACGTTGGCGAACACGAGCCACCCGCCGTACTGTTCGAGCAGCAATTGAATATCTTGCATTGGGATTTCCAGCTTGCCGCGCGCGGGCGCGGCTCATCGGCGCAATTTTAGGTGCGCAGCCTCGCGCTTGGGGCATAGACCCTGCCGGCCGCGCGGCATCGGTGCGTTCCATTGCCGTGCGTCGCGCGGCTTGCCCGCGTCCATCTATCGGGACACCACGCACCAAACTGGTGCCACGCTTCCCCGCGAGGGTGCCTATAATCCTGCCCGGCCATCAGGTTTCCCCGCCTTGTCGCGGGAACGCCCCGTGGCATACATATTGCTTCGCCAGGACAGGCTGAGAACTCGACCATTTGGCCGGGTGCGCCGCCTGGCGCTCCCATCCGATGACCGATCCCACGCCCCCGTTCACGCACGATCTGCCCGGCACGCCTGCCTGCGGCAGCGGCCTCCGTGCGGCGGGCGGCATCCCCCCATCCCTCCATTTCCTGTCCTTCCCCGCGTAGGAGTCACCCGCATGAAATCCCTATCCCTTTCGTCCGCCGGCGGCATCGCCCGCCGCGGCCTGCTCAAGCTGGCCCTGGCTGCCGCAGGTGCGCTGCTGTTCTCGGGCGCGGCCCTGGCGCAGGCACCCGCCAAGATCAAGGTCGCCGCCGTCTACACGGTGCCGGTCGAACAGCAATGGGTGTCGCGCATCCACATCGCGCTGTCCGCCGCGCGCGACCGCGGCGAGATCGAATACACGTTCTCGGAAAACGTCACCAACGCCGACTACGAGCGCGTGCTGCGCCAGTACGCCGAGCAGGGCAACAAGCTGATCGTGGGCGAAGCCTTCGCGGTCGAAGCCGCGGCCCGCAAGGTCGCCAAGGACTATCCGCAGACCGCCTTCCTGATGGGTTCGTCGGGCAAGCCGCAGCAGCCCAACTTCTCGGTGTTCGACAACTACATCCAGGAACCGGCCTACCTGACCGGCATGATCGCCGGCGGCATGAGCAAGACCGGCAAGATCGGCCTGGTGGGCGGCTACCCCATCCCCGAAGTGAACCGCCTGATGAACGCCTTCATGGAAGGCGTCAAGGAAGTGAACCCGAAGGCCGAGTTCACCGTGACCTTCATCGGCTCGTGGTTCGATCCCCCGAAGGCCAAGGAAGCCGCCTTCGCCATGATCGACAAGGGCGCGGACGTGCTGTACGCCGAGCGCTTTGGCGTGTCGGACGCCGCCAAGGAACGCGGCAAACTGGCCATCGGCAACGTGATCGACACGCAGCCGCAGTACCCGGAGACGGTGGTGGCCTCGGCGCTGTGGAGCATGATCCCGACCATCGAAGAAGCCCTCAAGCAGGTGAAGGCTGGCGCGTTCAAGGCCGATGACTTCGGCCAGTACTCGCTGATGAAGCACAAGGGCTCGTCGCTCGCGCCGCTGGGCACGTTCGAACAGAAGATCCCCGCCGACCTGATCGCCAAGGTCCAGGCCAAGGAAAAAGCCATCCTGGACGGCAGCTTCACCGTGAAGGTCAACGACAAAGAACCCAAGTCCTCGGCACGATGAACCAAGCGCCTCTCGCCCTGCAACTGACGGGGATCACCAAACGCTTCGGCAGCCTCACGGCCAACGACGATGTCTCGCTTACGCTCCGCCAGGGCGAAGTGTTGGCCTTGCTGGGCGAGAACGGCGCCGGCAAATCGACCCTGGTGTCGATCCTGTTCGGCCACTATGTGGCCGACGCCGGCAGTATCGAAGTCTTCGGCAAACCGCTGCCCGCCGGCCGGCCCGATGCCGCGCTGGCGGCGGGCGTCGGCATGGTGCATCAACACTTCACGCTGGCCGACAACCTCACCGTGCTGGACAACATCATGGTGGGCACCGAATCGCTCTGGAAGCTGGCCTCGGGCCGCGGCCAGGCCCGCAAGCGCCTCGTGGAACTCGGCCAGCGCTTCGGACTGGGCGTGGACCCCGACGCGCGCGTCGGCACGCTTTCTGTAGGTGAAAAGCAGCGCGTCGAGATCCTGAAGGCGCTGTACCGCGGCGCCCGCGTGCTGATTCTGGACGAACCCACCGCAGTCCTCACGCCGCAGGAAGTGCAGGATCTGTTCGCGACGCTGCGCGGCTTCGTCGACGAAGGCCTGGCGGTCATCTTCATCTCGCACAAGCTGGACGAAGTGATGGCCGTGTCCCGCCGCGTGGCGGTGTTGCGGCAAGGCAAGCTGGTCGCGGAACGCGACACGGCGGGCACCAACCCCGCGGAACTGGCCGAACTGATGGTGGGCCGCAAAGTGGTCATGCCGCGCGCCGAGGCCGCAACGGCCGCCGAGCAGGCCGCCCCCGTGGTGACGCTGTCCCAGGTCACTGTGCGCGACAACCGCGACGGCGCGCCGCGCCTGGACAGCCTTGACCTCGTGGTCCACACGCATGAAATCGTGGCCATCGCCGGCGTGGCCGGCAACGGCCAGCAGGCGCTGGTGTCGGTGCTGACCGGCCTGCGCCAGCCCTCGGACGGCACGATCCGGCTGGGACCGGAGCACGCCGCCGCGCCCACCACGCCCGCCGGCTGGACCGCCGCGCGCGTGGGCCGCATTCCGGAAGACCGCCACGGCGAAGGCATGATCGGCGACAGCCCCTTGTGGGAAAACGCCATCGTCGAAGACCTGAAGGACAAGCGCTTTGCGCGTCACGGCCTGATCCGCGCCCGCGCGGGCAAGGCGTACGCGGCCTCGCTGGCCAAGCAGTTCGACGTGCGCGCCGCCTCGCTCGATGTACGCACGCGCAGCCTGTCGGGCGGCAACATGCAGAAGCTGATCCTGGGCCGCACACTGGCGCGCGAGCCGCGCTTCATCGTGGCCGACCAGCCGACGTGGGGCCTGGACATCGGCGCCGTGGCCTACGTGCGCGAGCAGCTTCTGGCCGCCCGCGCGCGCGGCGCCGGCGTGCTGCTGGTGTCCGAGGACCTGGAAGAGATCTTCGCGCTGGCCGACCGCATCGCCGTGCTGTGCGGCGGCAAGCTGGTCGCGATCAAGCCGGTGGCCGAGTGGACGCCCGCCACCGTCGGCCTGGCCATGACGGGAACCCGGGCATGACGGTTTGCACCGTTCCGCCCGGCTTTCTTCACTATTGAGCATCCCATGAAACTGATCCTGGAACGCCGCCCCGAGCCCAGCCGCCTTGCGCTGGCGCTGGCGCCCATTGCGGCCATCCTCTTCACGCTGGCGGTCTGCACACTGCTGGTGGCCTGGGCCGGCGCCCCCGTCGGCCGCACCTACGCGCTGCTGTTCGAAGGCGCGTTCGGCACGCGCTTCGCGCTGTCCGAAACCCTGACCCGCGCCACGCCGCTGATGCTGACCGGTCTGGCCTGTGCCGTGGCGTTCCGCGCGCGCTTCTACAACATCGGCGCCGAGGGCCAGCTGTATCTGGGCGCCCTGGCGGCCGTGGCCGTGGGCGGCCTGCACGGCGGCACGGGTTTCGATCTGCCGATGCCGGTGCTGTTTGGCGGCATGATGCTGGCGGCCGCCCTGGCCGGCGCCTTGCTCCTGCTGATTCCGGCCATCCTGAAAACCCGCCTGGGCGTCGACGAAGTCGTGACCACGCTGCTGGGCAACTTCATCGTGCTGCTGTTCGTGTCCATGATGCTGGACGGCCCGATGAAGGACCCGATGGCGATGGGCTGGCCGCAATCGGTGGCGCTGAACGGCGACCTGGAACTGGGCAAGCTCATCGAGCGCACGCGCGCCCACACCGGCCTGTTGTGGGCCGCGGGCCTGGCACTCGGCCTGTGGCTGCTGAACCGCTACACCGTCTTCGGTTTCCAGATGCGCGCGGTGGGCGCCAACGCCCACGCGTCGCGCTTTCTGGGCCTGCCGGTCAACCGCGTGATGCTCGGCACCGCCATGCTGTCCGGCGCGCTGGCCGGCCTGGCCGGCGCCATCGAAGTGGCGGGCCGCACCAGCTACGTCACGCTGGATATGTCCCCGGGCTACGGCTACACGGGTGTCGTCGTCGCCATGCTGGCCGGCCTGCATCCGCTGGGCGTGATCCTGGCCAGCATCTTCGTGGCCGGCATGCTGGTGGGCGCCGACAGCATGAGCCGCGCCATTGCCGTGCCGAACTACATCGCCGACGTCATCGTCGCCACCTCGTTGCTCGCCATGCTGGTCGCGACGCTATTCGCGCAGTACCGCCTGCGCCGCAACAAGGCTTGAGGAGCACGCCATGGAATGGATGGATCTGATGAGTTCCTCGGCCTTCTGGGTGGCCGTGCTGCGCCTGGCCACGCCGCTGATACTGGGCACGCTGGGCGTGCTGCTCTGCGAGCGCGCCGGGGTGCTGAACCTGGGCATCGAAGGCATCATGGTGGCCGGCGCCTTCACCGGCTGGCTGGTCGTGTACCTGGGCGCGCCGCTGTACGTCGGCGTGCTGGCCGCCGCGCTGGCCGGCGCCGTGTTCGGCCTGCTGCACGCCGTGCTGACGGTGCCGCTGGGCCTGTCGCAGCACGTGTCGGGCCTCGGCGTGACACTGCTCGCCACCAGCGTCAGCTATTTCGCGTACCGGGTCACGTTCCCCAGCGTGTCCACGCCGCCGACGATCACGCCGTTTGCCGAGATGAAGTTCCTGGACGGGATTCCGCTGATCGGCCCCGTGCTGGCCGGGCAGACGCCCATGACGCTGATTGCGCTGGCCGCGGTGCCGATTCTTGCGTGGGTGCTGAACCGCACACCCGTGGGACTGGCCGTGCGCATGGTGGGCGAGAACCCCGCCGCCGCCGAAGGCCAGGGCCTGTCCGTGACGCGCCTGCGTATCGGCGCTATCGTGGCCGGATCGGCGCTGATGGGCGTGGCCGGCAGCTTCCTGACGCTGGCCGCGTTCAATGCGTTCTTCTTCAACATGGTCAACGGCCGCGGCTGGGTTTGCGTGGCGCTGGTGGTGTTTGCGTCGTGGCGGCCGGGCAAGGCGCTGCTGGGCGCACTGATCTTCGCCTTCTTCGACGCGCTGCAGTTGCGTCTGCAGCAGGGCGGCGCGGCGCTGCCGGGCCTGCCTGAACTGCCGTATCAGGTGTACCTGATGCTGCCCTATATCCTGTCCATCCTGGCCCTGGTGTTCATGGCGCGCCGCGCCGCCTACCCGCAGGCCTTGATGAAACCGTATCGCAAAGGCGAACGCTAAACCGCTGAGAACAACATGCTCGATCTGATCATCAAGAATTGCACGCTGCCCGACGGCCGCAAGAACATCGACATCGGCGTGGCCGACGGCCGCATCACCGCGCTGGAACCGGCGCTGAAGGCCGAAGCCGCGCAGACCGTGGACGCCGCCGGCCAGCTGGTGACCTCGCCCTTTGTCGACGCGCACTTCCACATGGATTCCACGCTGTCCTTCGGGCTGCCGCGCGTGAACCAGTCGGGCACGCTGCTCGAAGGCATCGCGCTGTGGGGCGAATTGAAGCCGCTGCTGACGCAGGAAGCGCTGGTGGAACGCGCACTGGCCTATTGCGATTGGGCCGTGGCGCGCGGGCTGCTGGCGATCCGCTCGCACGTCGACGTCTGTGATCCGCGCCTCCTGGCGACGGAAGCGCTGCTGCACGTGCGCGAGAAGGTCAAACCCTACCTGGACCTGCAACTCGTTGCCTTCCCGCAGGACGGCGTGCTGCGCGCCCCCGGCGCGCTGGACAACCTGAAGCGCGCGCTGGACATGGGCGTGGACGTGGTGGGCGGCATTCCGCACTTCGAACGCACCATGCAGGACGGCGCCGAATCCGTGCGCATCCTGTGCGAACTGGCGGCCGAGCGCGGCCTGCGCGTGGACATGCACTGCGACGAAAGCGACGATCCGCTGTCGCGCCACATCGAGACGCTGGCGTATCACACGCAGCGGCTTGGCCTGCACGGCCGCGTGACGGGTTCGCACCTGACGTCCATGCACTCGATGGACAACTACTACGTGTCCAAGCTGATCCCGCTGATCCGCGAGGCGGGCGTGTCCGCGATTGCGAATCCGCTCATCAACATCACGCTGCAGGGCCGCCACGACACGTACCCCAAGCGCCGCGGCATGACGCGCGTGCCGGAGCTGATGGCGGCGGGCGTGCCGGTCGCCTTCGGCCACGACTGCGTGATGGACCCGTGGTACAGCCTGGGTTCCGGCGACATGCTGGAAGTCGCGCACATGGGCCTGCATGTCGGCCAGATGACGGGCCAGGACGCCATGCGCGCCTGTTTCGAAGCGGTCACCACCACGCCTGCCAAGATTCTTGGCCTGGACGAAACGGGCCTGGCGGTCGGCAAGCGCGCCGACCTGGTGCTGCTGCAGGCGCGCGACGCGGTCGAGGCCTTGCGCCTGCGCGCCACGCGCCTGATGGTGCTGCGCGCCGGCAAGGTGGTGGCAACCACGCCGCCAGCCACCGCCACCCTGAACCTGCCGGGCCGCCCCGGCGCCGTCAGCTTTCAGACACCGGCCCGCTGACGTACGCCGGCTGCGCGGCGGCCGTCACGATGATCTCCACCAGCAGATCAGGCGAGGCCAGCTTGGCCTCGCACGTGGCGCGGGTGGGCATCGCTCTGGGCAGCGCCCACTCGGCCCACACCGCGTTCATGCCGGCAAAGTCGCGCTCGATGTCCTTGAGCCAGATCTGCACGGTCAACAGGCGCGACTTGTCGGTGTTCGCCTGCTTCAGATAGCCGTCGATCTTGGCCAGCACGTCGCGCGTCTGCGCGGCGATCCCGCCTTCCGCATTCGAGGTCACGCCCGCCACGTACACAGTGTCGCCGTGAATCACGATGCGCGACAGGCGCTCGTTCGTTTCCTTGCGCACGATATCGTTCATTGGTCTTGCTCCTTGGTGGATGAGCCGGATGCCTGGCCGGCATCCGAGAATCGTTCGATCCGGAATGGGGCGATCGGCATGTCTGTCGCGCCGGTCGTGATCAGGTCGGCCATGATGCGGCCGACGATGGGCCCGAGCTCAAAGCCGTGCGCCGAAAACCCGAAGGCGTGAAAGGCCGTCTCGTGCCGGCTGCTGCGCCCGATCACGGGAATCTCGTCGGGCATGGCCGCTTCGATGCCCGCCCAGCCGCGGTTCACGATCGCACCGCGCATGTGCGGAAACAGGTCGACCACCGTACGCGCGCCCTCGGCCAGCGAGCGGAAATCCAGTTCGGTCCACTCGGCGTCGCGGTCCACCCAGGCGCGCCGGCCGCCGCCGATCAGCACGGTGCCGTTGGTGCGCTGCTTGAACGACAGCGCCCGGCCGGTGCCTAGCACCACGGGATCCAGGAAGTGGTCCATGCGCAGCGTGACGAGCATCATGGGACTGATGGGCAACAGCGGCACTGGCTCGCCCCATTGCTCGGCGATCCGGTCGGCCCACGCGCCCGCGCAGTTCAGCACCTGCGGCGCGGTGTACACGCCGGCGTCCGTCTCCACGCGCCACTGCCCGTCGTGCCGCGCCACGCTGTGCACGCGCACGCCTTCGAGAAACTGCGCGCCCAGGCTCGCGGCCTTCATGCGAAAGGCGAGGGTGGTGCGGTAGGGATCGGCCGCCGCGTCCTCGCGCGCGATCAGGCCGCCCTGCACCGTGGGCGCAATCGCGGGAATCAGGTCCAGCAGGTCTTCACGGCTTATCCACTGCTCGTGTGTATAGCCATGATCCGTCATGGTCTTGAGCCGCGCGCGAAGTGTCTCGGCGTCAGCCGCATTTTCGGCAACACGCACCTGCCCGTGCTGCTCGAAGCCGCAGTCGTCGTCCACCAGCTCGCCGATGCCATACCAAAGCTCGCGCGAGGCCAGCGCCAGCGGCACTTCGGCCAGATGGCGCGACAGCGTGCGCACGCCGCCCGCATTGACGCCCGAGGCGTGCCGCCCCACGTAGTTCTTTTCGATGACCAGCGCGCGCACGCCGGCGCGCGCCAGATGCAGCGCGGCCGAGCTGCCGTGCAGCCCGCCGCCGATGATGATGACTTCAGCCGCCCGCGTCTGAACGGTCATGGCGTTCACCCGTCATTTCTTCAGGCGGACGACGGCCTGACGCGAATCGTCGGTCTGGGGCAACGACGCCAGTTCGCCCAGCGTGAGCGGCTTGGTCGGGAAACGCAGCCGGTAGTAGCCCACCTCCTCGGTCGGCACGCCGCGCTCCTCGGCAATGATCTCGGCCACCGTCAGGCCGCAGAAACGGCCCTGGCACGGTCCCATGCCGCAGCGCAGGAACGCCTTCATCTGATTCGGACCGCTGCAACCCAGCTTGACGGTTTCGCGAACCTGCGCGGCGGTGACTTCCTCGCAGCGGCACACGATCGTGTCGCCGGTGGGACGCCGGAACGCTTCAGGGGCCTTGTAGAGCGTGTCGAAGAACTCGCGGCCCCGCACGGCACGGGCCAGCGCCTCGCGCGGCGCGGCGGCCTGGCTGTCGCGTTTGCCCGCATCGATGCGGCCCAGCAGATGCGCCGCCTGCAACGCGGCCAGCCGGCCCCGGTGTTCGGCCGCCACCGCGCCCGCGATGCCCGCGCCGTCCCCGGCCATGCCGATGCCGTCCACCGCCGTCGTGCCCCACTCGTCGACCTCCGGCTCCCAACAGTCCAGCGCGTCGTTCCACCGATGCGCCACGCCCACGGCGCGCGACAAGTTCACGTTGGGCACCACGCCTTGGTGCAGCATGAGCTGATCGGCGGGCAGAATCTTGGTGACGCCGCCGGCCGTGTAGCGCACGTTTTGCAGCTTGCCGTCGCCCAGCGCTTCCAGCGCCGTTACGCCCTTGACGATAGGCACGGCGGCCTTGACCGCGCGCAGCAGCTTCAGCCCCTTGCCCAGATACGGCGAGCGCAGAAAACCCCAGACCTTGGGCAGCGCCTGGCCCATGCGGCCGGGCGGCGTGGTTTCCAGCAGCGCGTCCACCTTCACGCCCGCATTCAGGTACTGCCAGGCCACCAGATACAGCAGCGGGCCGCAGCCGGCCAGCACCGTGCGATCGGATGGCACGACACCCGAGGATTTCAAGAGAATCTGCGCCGCGCCCGCGGTGATGACGCCCGGCAGCGTCCAGCCCGGAATCGGAAAGGGACGTTCCTGCGCACCGGTGGCCAGCAGCAGCCGGCGCGCATGCACGATGCGCGCCTCGCCCGCCACCGAATACGCCACCTCGAAGCCTTCCGCTGATTCGGGCGCCGTGCGCTGGGCCACGGCCCACACCGTCGCACCCGGCACATAACGCGCGCCGGACTGCTGAAACGGCGGCACCAGCGTCGCGCCATGCCAATAGTCTTCGCCCAGAATGCCGCGGTCGGTAACCGGCGTGGTGGTGATCGCGCGGTAGATCTGGCCGCCCGGCGCGGGCTGCTCATCCAGCAGCACGGTGTCCACGCCCAGGTTCGCCGCCAGCGTTGCGGCCGCCAGACCCGCCGGGCCTGCGCCCACCACCAGCAAATCGCATTGCGTCGTGTCGATCATGCCTGCACCTTGCGCGCACCCAACTGGCGCTCGATCTTCATTCCTTCCCGCACGGGCGTCATGCATCCCTGCTGGTTCGCTTGTCCATCAATGGTGACCAGGCAGTCGTAGCAGACGCCCATCATGCAGTACGGCCCGCGCGGCACCTCGTTGACCGCGGTATCGCGACAGGCCTGCACGCCACCCGCAAACAGCGCGGCCGCCACGCTGTCGCCCTGACGGCACAGCATCTCGGCCCCATTGACCGTTACCCGCACCGGCGCGCCCTGCGCCTGCCGCTGCGCCTCGTCAAGCCGCTTGAACATGAAACCTCCGGGTCGAGAAGGGCGCCATGTCGTCGGCCAGCCTGCCGGCGGCGATCATGGGCGCCAGATTGAGCGCATGCGCGGCGGCAAGCGTCACGCCGCTGTGACAGGTGGCGACGAACGCCCCCGGACACGTTTCGGATTGCTGATAAATGGGAAAGCCGTCCTTGGACATGACGCGCAGCGCCGCCCAGCTGCGGACCACGCGCACATCGCGCAGCGCGGGCAACGTGCGCACCGCGCGGTCGGCCAGCGTGCCGAGGATGGGCAGGCCCACCAGGTTGTCCACATAGCCGGCCTCTTCCTGCGAGTCGCCGATCAGCCAGGTGCCTTCATCGGTCTGGCGCAGCGTGGACAGCGGGGTTTCCAGCATGCGGCGCGTGCGCTCCAGCACGATGATCTGCCCGCGCTGCGGGCGCACCGGCACGTCCAGTCCCACCTGCTCGCCAAGCTGCTTGTTGGACAGGCCAGAGGCCAGCACCACCTTGTGCGCGCGCACCGTCCCGCTTGGCGTGGCGATATCGAACACACCGTCACGCAGGCGGATGCTCTGCGCCGGCCGCTGCGGCAGGTAATCCACAACCCGCTGTGCAAAACTCATGTGCAGCGCGCGCAGCAGCTTAAGCGGATTGGCGATGCCGTCCACCGGCGTCCACGTCGCGCCGCGCACGTCCGGCCCGATGCCCGGCACCAGGTCGGCGACTTCGGCGCGGTCCAGCATCTTCCAGTCGTACTGGGCCATGCCGGGCTGCGCGAGCAGCGTGCTCATGAAGCGGGTGCGCGCCTCGACTTCTTCGTCGCTCAGGAGCGCGTGCAGCCCGCCGCGCTGCTCCAGATGCACGTCGACCCCGGTCTCTTCCTGCAGCAAAGCCGCAAGCCGGGGCCAGCCGTTTGCCGATGTCATGGTCCACACGCCGTAGCGTGGCAGGCCCATGCCCTTGCTCTGCACCCACACCAGCCCGAAGTTTCCGCGCGAGGCCCGGTAGGCCACGTCGCCCTCGTCCAGCACGGCCACGTGGTCCAGCTCGCGCCGCAGCCCGTAGGCCACGGCCGATCCGACCAGCCCGCCCCCGATCACCGCCGCATCGTAGATGCCGCGGTGCGTGGGCGCGCGCGGCGCCAGTTGTTTCTCGTCCGTCATCAGCGTCCCTTTCCTACAAACAGCTTTTCCAGGCCGACGGCGCGGTCCAGGATGAATATGGCAATGATGGTCACGTAGATCAGCACCGCCGACACGGCTGTGACCAGCGGGTCGATGGTGTCCTCGATATGCAGGAAGATGCGCACCGGCAAGGTTGTGGTGGACGGCGAGGCGATGAAGATCGACATCGTCAGTTCGTCAAAGCTGGTGATGAACGCGATCACCCAGCCGCTCACCACGCCCGGCAAGAGCAGCGGCAGCACCACGCGCCGGAAGGCCGTCCAGTTGGACGCGCCCAGCGATTGCGCCGCGCGTTCCAGCGCGGGGTCGATGCCCGCCGCCGACGCCAGCACCAGCCGCAACGCGTACGGCATGACCAGGATTACGTGCGCCACCACCAGGCCGAAGTAGGTGCCGGCCAGATCGACGGTCGTGAAGAACTTCAGGAACGCCAAGCCCAACACCACGTGCGGAATCATCAGCGGCGACAGGAAGAACGCCACCAGCGCCTCGCGGCCGGGAAAGCGGTTGCGCGCGATTGCCAGCGCGCTGGGCACTGCCAGTGCGATGGCGAGCGTGGCCGACAGCGTGCCCAGACCCAAGCTGAACCAGAACGCGTCGACAAAGCGCGGGTTGTCCAGGATGGCGCGGAACCAGCGCAGCGACAGCCCGCCCGACGGCAGCGAGATGAAGCCTTCGGACGTGAACGCGACCGCGCACACCATGACGATGGGCGCCAGGATGAAGAGGATGAACAGCGTGTGGAAGACGAGGCCGATGGGGCCGTTGCGAAATTGCATGTCAGCCTCCGGCCTGGTTGAACACCGCGCCGTAGCGGCGCTCGATGATGCGGTTGGCGGACAGCAGGACCACCACGGTCGCCACCAGCAGCACCACGGCAAGCGCCGCGCCCAGCGGCCAGTTCAGCGTGTTCAGGAATTCGTCGTACGCGGCCGTGGCCACGTTCTTCAGGCGGCGTCCGCCGATGATGGCCGGCGTGGCGAATGAGCTTGCCGCCATTGCGAACACCATGATGGCGCCGGACAGGATGCCGGGCATCACCTGCGGCACGATTACGCGCCGGATCACGGTGAACTGGCTGGCGCCCAGCGACAGCGCGGCGGCCTCGGTGGCGGGATTGATCCGCTGCAAGGATGCCCACACCGAGATCACCATGAAGGGCACCAGCACGTGCGTGAGCGCAATGCCCACGCCCAGGTTGCTGTACATGAGGTCAATGGGCGTTGATATCAGCCCGATGCCCATCAGCGCCTTGTTGATGAGGCCGGTCGATCCGAACAGCAGCGCCCAGCCCAGCGTGCGGACCACCACGGATATCAGCAACGGCCCCAGCACCACCATCAGGAAGAGACCCTTCCACGGATTGGCCATGCGAGACAGCACGTAGGCTTCGGCCGTGCCAAGAATCAGGCATGCGACCGTCACGGCCGCGGCCACGCCAAAGGTGCGCGCGTAGATCTCGTAGTAGTAGCCGTCCGAGAAGATTTCGATGTAGTTCTTCCAGGTAAAGGTGGCCTGCATGCCGCCATAAAACTGGAAGTCGAAGAAGCTGATCAGGAACACCAGCGCCATCGGCACAACGAGGAACGTGGCGTACACCACCAGCGCCGGCGCGCTCAGCACCCACGGATTGGTGCGCGCGGTCATGAGGCTTTGCCTTGCGGCGCAGCGGCCGGATCGACGGTGCACATGTCCTGCGCGCGCCAGCGCAGATGCACAGGTTCGCCTTCGGCGGGCACCGGCACGCCGTCGTTCTGGCGAATCACCATGACCTCGCCAACTGACGTTTCCACCTGGCACAGCCAGTGATTGCCCTGGAAGACGCGCGTCTTCATGCGGCCGGGCAACGCACAGGCCGCGGGTTCGGAGAACAGGATCTTTTCGGGGCGGACGATCACGGCGCCCTGCGGCACCGGCGCGCCTTCCAGACCGATATGCGCCTCGCCGATGCGGGCGCGCATTTCGCCTTCGTATTGCTCGGCCTGCGGGATGAAGACGTTGGCCTTGCCCAGAAAGCCGCCGACAAAATGGCTGGCGGGTCCCTCGTACGCGGCAAAAGGTTCAGCCACCTGTTCGACGCGCCCCTGGTTCATGACCACGATGCGATCGGACAGCGCCAGCGCCTCGGACTGGTCGTGCGTGACGAGAATGGTGGTGGTGCCGACGGTGCGCTGAATGCTGCGCAGTTCAAGCTGCATTTCTTCGCGCAGCTTGGCGTCCAGGTTGGAGAGCGGTTCGTCCAGCAGCAGCACGCTGGGCCGGATGACGAGCGCGCGCGCCAGCGCGACGCGCTGCTGCTGGCCGCCCGACATTTGCGCCGGATGGCGGTCGGCCAGATGAGACAGGCCCACGAGCTTGAGCGCGTCCGCCACGCGGGCCAGCCGCTCGTCTTTCTTGACGCGTTGCATCTCCAGGCCGAAGGAGACGTTCTCGGCGGCGGTCATGTGCGGAAAGAGCGCGTAGTTCTGGAACACCATGCCCAACCCGCGTTTGTTGGCGGGCACCTTGCTGACGTCCTTGCCGTTCAGCACGATGCTGCCGCCGGACGGCTCGACGAAGCCCGCGATCATCTGCAGCGTGGTGGTCTTGCCGCAGCCGGACGGGCCCAGCAGCGAGATGAACTCGCCTTGGTTTACCGACAGGCTCAGGTTTTCAACGGCAGTGGTGTCGCCATAGCGCTTGCTCAGGCGGTCAAGCACGAGATAGGTCATGAATGCTCCCGGTGGGCGGCGCTGGCGCCGCCCTTATGCACACGCAGTCAGCGCTCGATTTCCCGCGTCCAGCGCTTGTTCCAGTCGTCCCGGTTCTGGTTGACGGTGTCCCAGTCGATCACGATGAGGTCGGCGGCACGCTTGCCGATAGGCAGCGGCACGCGAGGATCGTCAGCCACCTTGGCTTTCTTGTTGACCGGGCCATAGCCGTAAGCGGAGGCGAGCTTCTCCTGAACCTCGGGCGACACCAGGTATTCCACGAAGGCCTGCGCCTTCGGATTGGCGTTGGACTTGGCGATCGGACACACGGACGACAGGAGCGCGTACGCGCCTTCCTGCGGATAGACGAAGCCCACCGGGAAGCCCGTATCGGCAAAGGCCTTGACGCGGCCGCTGCCCCACACCGCGATGGTGGCCTGGCCGCTGGAGAAGAGTTCGGTCATCTTGCCGGGCGAGGGCTCATAGACCAGGACGTTGGGACCAACCTCGTTCTTGAACGTGGTGAAACCCGGGTCGATCTTCTTTTCGCCGCCGCCACCTTCGCGGGCATATTCGACCAGCGTGTGCAGGCCGTAGGTGTTGTTGAGCGGCGGGATGACGAGCTGCTTTTTGTACTTGGGGTCCTTCAGGTCTTTCCACGAGGTGGGCGGGGCCCATTTCTTTTCGTCGAAGACCTTCTTGTTGTACATGATGCCGGTGGCGACGATGCCGATGGCGACGGCCTTGTCGTCCTTGTAGCGGGCGGTGGTGTAGATGTCGTCGGCGGGCAGGTTCTTGATGGGCTCGCAAAAGCCCAGCGCAATGGCCTGGTACATGGGACCGTCGTCGATGATGGCGACGTCGATCTGCTGGTTGCTTTTTTGCGCCTGCAGGCGCGCGACGGTGTTGGTGGAGTTGCCGGCGACGTAGTCCAGTTCGACACCGTGCTGTTTGGCGAAGGGCGGGAAGATGTCCTTGCGCATGATGTCTTCGAACGACCCGCCGTAGCCGGCGACCACCAGTTTCTGCTGCGCCTGTGCGTTTGCGCCCAGCCCGGCCGCGACTGCCGCGGCCGCGAGCACTGCAAGTACCTTGCTCATGAGAACCCCCGAATTTTGGAAGAGAACTGCAAGAACCGACTGATTTGTTGCCCGGCGACTTCATGTCCGCCGTACAATTTGTCCGTACATGAATGTCCGGACAAATAATGGATCCGGCAAGACTGCCTTGTCAATCGGTTATTGTCCGGACAAACCCTATAAAACCAATCAAGGAGGCTTCCCTCATGACCCGATCTTCCGAGCGCGCTGCCAGCCCAGGCGGGGAGCGGGAAGCGCGCGGCCGGCCTGGCGCGGCGCTCCCGGCTGACGTGGCGGGCGGACCGCGCTACAAGAGCATCTATCAATCGCTGTCGCAGGACATCAGTTCGGGGCGCTATCCGGTGATGACGCTGCTTCCGACTGAACATGAACTGTGCGAACAGTTCGGCGCCAGCCGTCACACGATCCGCGAAGCCATCCGCATGCTGACCGTTGCCGGCGTGGTGTCGCGCCGTCCGGGCGTGGGCACGCGCGTGGAAACGGCGCGCGCCAGCACGCGCTTCACGCAGCGCATCTCGCAGTTCCCCGACCTCCTGCAGTACGCACGCAATGCGGCGCTGCTGGTGCACGACGTGCGCACGGTAAAGCTCACCAAGCGTCTTGCGGAAACGCTGGGCTGCGAGCCCGGCCAGCAGTGGCTGCACATCAACTCCATCAAGACGCTCGACGACCCGGACGTCGCCGCGGCCTGCACCCTCATCTACGCCGATCCGGCGCATTCCGACGTGCGGGTCGACGTGAAGTCGCGGATCTCGCTGCTGCGCCTGATCGAAGACCACTTCGGCGACCGCATCACCGAGGTCAACCAGGAGTTCTCCGCCACGCCCATCAGCGCGGCGATCGCAAAGCAGCTCCAGGTCGACATCGGTACGCCGGGCTTCGTCATCACGCGCCGCTACTACGGTGATGGCGGCGTGCTGCTGCTTGCCACCATCACCACGTTCCCGCACGACAAGATGAAGTACTCGATGACGCTCAACGTCAGTTGATGCGCAGCGCGGCTCACGCGGACAAGCCATAGTCCGCGCGTGCCGCTTCGGCGCTGATCTTGCCATCAGCCAGGTCCTGCGCCACACGCGGCTGCGGCCGCGCCGATGGCGCCCCGTAGCCGCCGCCGCCAGGCGTTTCAATGCGCACGCTTTCGCCGGCCGCCAGGGCAATGTTCGCGGTCTTGGAGAACAGCTCCTCTTGTTGCGGCGTGCCGAAGTTGCGGATCAGCCGCGCACGGCGCCCGTCGCGCCCGCCATCCACGCCTGCGGCCACGCCGACCGTGTGGCTGTCCGAGCGGGCCGAGAACACGATGCCCGGCCCGACCGCGCGGATCTGCTTGGCGATCCCCATCCCGCCCCGCGTGCGGCCCGCGCCGCCGGAGTCCTGGATCATTGCGTACTCGTCCATCCGCAGCGGGTACTCGTTCTCCAGCGCTTCCACAGGCAGGTTCGACGTGTTGGTCATGTGCACATGCACTGCGTCCATGCCATCCGAATCGAAGCGCGCGCCCGCGCCGCCGCCCAGCGTCTCCAGATACACGAAATGGCCCGCGCGCTCGCGCCAGCGGCCCGAGAACACAATGGCGGGGCAGCAGTCGTTGCTGGACGCCATGGTCTTTTCCGGCGGCAACAGGCCGCGAAAAGCACCGAAGATCGCGCCGGCGACCTTCTGCGCGGTGATCGAACGAGCGCCAACCGCGGCAGGGTGTTCGGGATTGGTGATGGTGCCCACCGGCGCCGACAGCGTGATGGGGTCGAACAACCCCGCGTTGGGCGCCAGGTCCGGATCCAGCAGCGCCTTCACCGCGTAGTACACGCAAGCGCGCAACGCGTTGAACGGCAGGTTCATCGCGCCGCGCGCCTGTTTGCCGGATCCTTCGAAATCAAAGTGCAGATTGTCGGCGCTGACGGTCAGCGTCACCTGGATCGGCACCGGGTCGCCCCCCATGCCGTCGTCGTCCAGATCGCTGCGGAACGTGTAGCTGCCGGCGCGCAGCTCGGCGATGCGGTTCAAGAGGCGTTTGCGCGTGTAAGTAATCACGTCGTCCACCGACCGCAACACCGCCTCCAATCCCATCTGGCGGATCAGGCCCTGCACCGCGGCGGTGCCACGGCGGTTGGTTGCCATCTGTACGCGCAGGTCGAGCACCCGCTCTTCCGGGTCGCGCGTATTGGCGCAGATCAGGCGCAGCAGATCCTCGTCGGTCTCGCCCGCGCGGGCGATGCGGCAGGCGGGGATGCGGATGCCTTCCTCGAAGATCGATTTCAGCCCCCCGGCGATCGAACCGGGCACCGCGCCACCCACGTCGGAATGGTGCGCGATGTTGGCCGCGAAGAAGCGCAACACGCCGTCCCAGAACACCGGCGTGATGATGTTGATGTCAGGCAGGTGGCTGCCGTCGGCCAGGTACGGGTCATTGCAGATATACACATCGCCGTCGCGGATCTGGTCAGCCGGAAACGTGCGCAGGATGGCGCGCATGGCGCCGTCCAGCGATCCCAGGTGCAGCGGAATCTGCGTGCCCTGGGCGACGAGCCGCCCGGTGGCGTCGAACAGCGCCACCGAGCAGTCCTTGCGCTCCTTGATGTTGGTTGAGAACGACGCGCGCACCAGCGTGTTGTTCATGTCCTCGGTGATCGACAGCAGGCGGTTGCAGAAGACCTCCATGCCGATGGGATCCGCCAGCGTGGGCGTGGCGTCCGCGGCGCGGGATTGAACAGAATCAGGCTTACTCATGCGAGCCTCCTTGCAGGCGGATGATCAGATTGCCGTACTCGTCGGCGCAGGCCTCATGACCCACGCCCACGACGGTGGTCGAGCTCATTTCCTCGAGCAACGCGGGGCCCGTGAACGTTGCGCCGGTGGGCACGCGGTCCCGGTCATAGACGGGAGTTTCCAGCCAGCCATGCGCCGGGCCGAAGTACGCCTTGCGCTGACCCAGCGCCGCGTCCTGCAGCGCGCCGCCCACGTGCCTTGGCGCAAGCGGCGCCTTCACGACCTGCCCGACGGCCTGCATGCGGCAGTTGATGATCTGCACCTTGCGGTCGTCCACGGTGTAGCCGTATTCGCGCTCATGCGCCTCTGCGAAGCGGCGCGCGAATTCCGCGTGGCCGCCTGCGCCGGTCTCGTCCAGGCTGACCTGCACCTCGAAGTTCTGACCCTCGTAGCGCGCGTCGATGGCGCTGTGGCATACGCGCAGCGCCGGGTCGACGCGTTCCGATTCCAGCCAATTTTGGGCCTGCGTGCGCAGGCCATCGAAGATCGCGGAGATCGCGGGCCAGCTATCCGCATCGGCCAGCGAAATTTCACTTTGCACGAAGTCGAAAGAGATATCCGTGAGCAGGATGCCGCGCGCACACATCGTGCCCGGCTCCTGCGGCACGATGACGACGGGAATACCGCATTCCTCGGCCACTTCCACCGCATGCAGCGGGCCTGCGCCGCCGTACGCATACAACGCGAAGCGCGAGAGGTCGTAGCCGCGCTCGGTGGAGACCGCGCGGATCGCACGGCTCATGTTGGCCGCGACAATACGCAGAATGCCTTCGGCGGCCGCCTCCATGTCCAGCCCCAGCGGTTCGGCGACACGGCTGCGGATGACCTCGCGGGCGGCGTCCGCATACACCGGCATGCGGCCGTTCAAGAGCGCCACCGGGTTGAGCCGCTGCAGCGCAATCTCGGCGTCCGTGATGGTGGGTTCCTGGCCGCCGCGGCCGTAGCCCACGGGGCCGGGCACCGCGCCCGCGCTGTGCGGCCCGACCTTCAGCGCACCGGCGTCGTCCAGCCAGGCGATGCTGCCGCCGCCCGCGCCGATGACGTGGATGTCGACCATGGGAGTCTTGACCGGGTACCCGGCGACGTGGCGGTGCGACGTGAACAGCGGACGGCCTTCGCATACCAGCGAGACGTCCGTGCTGGTGCCGCCCACATCGAACGTCACGAGGTTCAGGGTGCCGATGGCGCGTCCCACCGCGGCCGCACCGACCACGCCCGCGGCCGGCCCCGACAGGCAGGTGCGGACCGGGTACTGGCGCACGGTGGCGATCGACATCAGGCCGCCGTTGGAGTGGATGGTGTGCGGCTCATGGCCGATGTCCAATTCACGCACGCGGTTCAGGAAGCGCTCCAGATAGCGCGCCATCTTCGGCCCGACCGCGGCGTTGAGCACGGTGGTGGACAGGCGCTCGTATTCGCGGAATTCGGGCAGCACGTCGGACGACTGGCTGATGTAGGCATCGGGCATCTCCTCCGCGACAATCTGCGCCGCGCGGCGCTCATGCGCGGGGTTGCGGTAGGCGTGCAGGAAGCAGATCGTCACGGCCTCGATGCCAGCTATTGCAAAGCGGCGCGCGGCATCGCGCACCTGCGCTTCGTCCAGCGCCGTCAGCACGTCACCCGCCGCACTCACGCGCTCGTCGACTTCGGCGCGGAATTCACGCGGTACCGCCACCGGCGGCTTGCCGACGCTGTAGTCGTACAGGTGCGGACGCGTCTGGCGGCCGATTTCCAGCACATCGCGAAAACCCCGCGTGGTGATGAGGCCGACGCGCGCCCCCTTGCGTTCGATGATGAGGTTGGTCGCCACCGTGGTGCCGTGGCCCACGTGCGAGACCTGAGATGGCGCGACACCGTGATCCGCGAGCATCTGGCCGATGCCCGTGGCGATGGCTTCGGAGGGATCGTGCGGCGTGGAGGGCACCTTGTGAAAGTGCACCACGCCGGCGTCCTCGTCGATCATCGTGAAATCGGTAAACGTGCCTCCGACGTCTATCCCTATGCGATACATATCGTTCGTTCCAAAAAATGAAGATCAGTCCAGCCGAATGCCGGCCTTTTTCACGACCTGGCACCACTTGTTGATTTCGTCCTTGATCATTGCGCCGAACGCGGGTCCCGCGACGTCCGATACTTGCGCGCCTTGTTGCTCCAGGTAGGTCTTCATGGCGGGCGCGTGCAGGGTCTGCACGAGGCCGTCGGTGAGCTTGGTGCGCAGCGGTTCGGGCATGTTGGCGGGCGCCAGCATGCCGAACCACACCATGGCTTCGTAGCCGGGGTAACCGGCTTCGGCCACCGTGGGCACGTCGGGCAACATGGACGAGCGCTGCGGCGACGTGACGGCCAGCGCCTTGATCTTGCCGTCCTTGATGTAGGGGTACGAGGTCATGACCACGTCCATCATCATGTTGACTTGTCCGCCGACCAGATCGATGAGCGCGGGGCCGGAGCCGCGGTAGGGCACGTGCACCATCGACACGCCGGCGGTGGACTTGAACAGTTCGGCGGCCAGGTGGTTGGAGGTGCCTTGGCCGTTGGAGGCGAAGGAGTACTTCTCGGGCTCTTTCTTCAGCAGGGTTACGAACTCCTGAAGGGTGTTCGCGGGGACCGACTGGTTCACGGACAAGACGTTGGGAATGGTGGCGACCACCGTCAGCGGCGTGAAGTCCTTGACGGCGTCGTACGGCAGCTTGGAGTAGATGCAGGGCGCACTGCCGTGCGTGCTGACCGATCCCATCAGGATGGTGTAGCCGTCGGCGGGCTGGCGCGCGACGAATTCGGTGCCGACGGTGCCCCCTGCACCGGGGCGGTTTTCAACGATGACGTTGGCATTCAGGCGCTGACCGAGGCCTTCCGCGATCTTGCGCGCCACCAGGTCGGTGGAGCCGCCGGCCGCGAAGGGCACGACGATGCGGATGACCTTGTCCGGCCAGGCGGCGCTGGCGGCCCCGGCGGCCGCAAAGAGCGTGATGCCGGCGGCAATGCGACAGCAACTGCGTAGTAGCCCTGTTTTCATGGCTTGGTTTCCCCTTGTTGATAGAACTTCGTGATGGCCGGATCATGCGTGTCCAACCTTGGTTCGCTGCAACAACGAGGTCATGCTAGGCCTCACGCGGAAATGACAGCAGTCCTACAGGTTTATATTTGTATAGATGCCATTTATGGACGCGCGGTGATGAAGAACCCGGACCTGAATCTGCTTCTGCATTTCGATGCGTTGATGGCATGCCGCAATGTGTCGCGCGCGGCCGAGGCGATGAATATCAGTCAGCCGGCGATGAGCGCGGCGATGAACCGGCTGCGCCAGTTGTTCGGCGATCCGCTGCTGGTGCGCGAGGGCGGGGCGTGGCAGCCGACGTTGCGGGCGTTGGAGCTGCACCAGAATTTCAAGCCGCTGCTGGAGGGCTGGCATCGCGCGACGCGTACGCGCGAGGCGTTCGATCCGGCGCATTCGTCGCGCACGCTGTCGCTGTATGCCACCGACTATGTGCAGTACACGTTGCTGCCCAAGCTGATCCCGCGGTTGGCGGTGGACGCGCCGCATTTCCAGTTGCAGATCGTGCCGGCGCGGCCGCAGCATGGGCTGAGCATGCTGGATACGAATCACGTGGAGCTGATCGCGGGTTACTTCCCGGATCCGGCGCCGGATCTGCGCACGCGCTTTCTGTACCAGGAGCCGGCGGTGTGCATCGTGCGCGAAGGGCATCCGTGTTTGCGCAAGCGCTGGAATCTGGACGCCTACCTGAGCTATGGACATCTGGATCTTGCGGCGCATACGCGCTACTTCAGCACGGCGATCGATCGCATCCTGATGGGACAGAACCGGAGCCGCAAGATCGTGGCGACGCTGTCGAGTTATCTGGTGTGTCCGTTCATCGTGGAGGGGTCGGATCTGATTGCGACGATGCCGGTGAGCATTGCGAAGGCGATGGCGGGGAGTGCGCGGATCGTGTCGCAGAAGGTGCCGTTGACGTTGCCGCCGATTGCGGTGTCGCTTTACTGGCATGAGCGCTATCAGGATGATCCGGCGCACGCCTGGCTGCGGCAGTATCTGGCCGGCGTGCTCGGGTAAGCGGCGTGCGCTATCTGAGCGGCAGGCAGATCAGGGTCTGCAATTCGGCGGGGGGCGTGTTGACGGGGTCGTTCAGGTATTGCTCGAACATGGGAAAGTCGGCGGGCGACATGCCGCTGGCGGGCAGCCATTCGGAGAAGAGCCAGTCGTACGGCTTGCGCATTTCGTTGTAGGGGCCGGTGTACTTGAGGACGGCACAGCGGCCGGCGGGGATTTCAAATCGCTCAAGCTCTTGCCCGATATCGGCATCGGGCGCGACGGCCATCCCGGCCAGCGATCGCAACTGGCTCTCCGGCACCTGTTCGGGGTCGTCGAAGTAGACGCCGAATCCTATGGCGTCGGGGGTTGCGATGCCCCGGCTGACGGCGAGCATGAAGGCGCGGGAGAAGACGGGGCCGATTTCCTGTTCATTGCCGCGATGGGGCAGGACGGCTAGGGTGATGCCGGGGAAGTCTTCGATGGCGATGGGGTACATGGCTAGCTCCTGAGGGGTGATGGGTTGGGAGCGGGCGGCGCGATACCGGCCCGGCGGGATGCCGAAGAGAGCGCCGAAGGCGCGGTTGAAGGCGGCTTCGGATTCATAGCCGGCGCGTTGGGCGATGTTTTTCAATGGCGTATCGGTGCTGGAGAGGTCGGCGGCTGCGCGTTGCATGCGGATGCGCTGGACGGTGGCGGTGACGGTTTCTCCGAGCATGGCGCGGTAGACGCGGTGGAAGTGATAGGGAGACAGGCACGCCAGGTCTGCGAGCTGGTGCAGATCTGGCGTGGCGTCTGGGTTGGCGGCTAGCCAGCGTAGGACGGGGTCCAGGCGTTGGGCGTAGAGGGATCGCGTTGTGGGCTTCAATGCTTGCTCCTTGGTAGGGGCAATTTAGCTTTTGGATGTTTGCAGATTTTGCGGTTTTTTAGAGGTGTGGGGTGGGGCGTGTTGCTGGCGGGGGAGCGTTCTTTTGACGCCCGGCGTGAGGGCGGCGTCGGGGCGCGGGGCTACGATTGCGGTCCGGAGCCTTCGCTCCGGACTGCCCCGTCGTCATCTTCGTCCAGGCCTTCGGCCTTCCCTTCAGATTCCCTCGGGCGCATCTACACGCCCCGCACCCCGACGCCGCCCCCACACCGAGCTCTGGTGGTTCGGGTATCGACATCGCTGGGGCGAGCCGCGTGCTTGGCGTTCTCGTTCGCAGTGGTGAAGCGAAGAAGAACTTGCGGAGCCCGCTCCACCGCGGGCGGCCTGGTGGAGCTTACGCGGTGTCTTGAGGCGCGCGTTTGGCGCTGCGCGCTTCGCTGTGTGATTTGCCGCTATCAATAGCCGCGCTTTGGATCGTAGATGTTTGGCAGAGCTTCACCGCGTTCATTCGCGGCGATCAGCAGCGCGGTGTGTCGTGCCCGCTCCTTGCGGTCGGGGATCGCTGCGCAGTGGGGCGTGATCGTGATTCTTGGGTGCGTCCACAGCGGTGAGTCTTCTGGCAGGGGTTCCTGTTCGAAGACGTCAAGGATCGCCTGGTCCAGATGGCCGCTGTTCAGCGCATCCAGGATGTCCTGCGTGACCATGTGAGTGCCGCGCCCCGCGTTGATGAGGCTGGCGCCTTTGGGTAGTTGCGACAGCGTGTCGCGGTTGAGGATGCCGCGGGTGGCGTCGGTTGCGGGAAGCAGGCAGACCAGGAGGTCGGTGTTTGCCAGGAATTGGGTGAACTGTTCCTGCCCTGCGTAGGAGGGCAGGCCGGGCAGTGTGGTCGCGCCGCGGGACCAGCCGCTGACGGGGAAGCCCGCGCGGGACAGGAGTTGCGCGGCGGCGACGCCGAGGTGACCCAGGCCCATGATGCCGACGCGTACGTCAGCGGCGACCCGTAGGGAGTCAAAGATTTCCCAGTGCCGCCGCGACTGGTTGTCGGTGATGCGTTTGACGTTGCGCGTGATCATCAGGGCGCTGGTGAGCACGTATTCTGCCATCTCGGTCTGCGTGCGGGCGGTGACCATGCGGGCGATGGGCAGGTGGCGCGGCAGGGCGGGGTCGGCGAGGATGTGGTCGACGCCGGCGCCGGCGCTGATGATGAGTTTGAGGTTGGGGAAGGTGGCTAGGCGGCCGGCGTCGGGGGCCCAGACGAGGGCGTAGTCGATGGTGGCGGGGTCGGGGTCTTCATGCCAGCCGACGACGTCCAGGTCAGGCGCGAAGGTGCGGAACTGCGTGCGCCATGCGTCGATCGCCTGAGGGCCGCCGGAGTTGATGATGAGGCGCATGCGTGTCCTTGCTGGTGTTGCGGGCGTGTGTGCCAGGCGCGTGTTTCAAGCGCATAGTCCGGCGGCAAATGCCCGGCGCGGCGCGCCTGCGGGTTGCCCACAGGAGCGCCGCGCGGTGTCGTCAACGTTCGACCGTGCGGTTCCAGCGGGCGTTGAAGGCGGGCCGGGCCGCGTTGATCTGGTCCCAGTCCAGGATCTTAGCGTTGGCCATGTAGCCTTGGAAGCGTTTGAGGGACTCGGCGTTGTCCGCGGGGGCCTGGACGTTCTTGTTGGACGGGAAGTGGCCGCCCATTTCCAGGGCCTTGGCCTGGGCCTTGGCGGACAAGAGGTAGAGCGCGAGCTTCTGTGCGAGTTCGGGTTCGCTGTTCTTGGCGATGACGCATTCGCCGACCATGAGGATGACGGAGCCTTCCTTGGGCTGGGCGTATTCCACTGGGATGTCGCGCTTCTTCAAGCGGGCGATGGCGGTGGGCGTCAGCGGGAAGATGGCGGCCTCGTCGGACTGGATCATCTCGGCGAGCTTGGCGGAGTTGGGGATGTACTCGAGGACGTTGGGGCCGATGGTGGAGGGCCACTTCTTGAAGCCGGGCTCGTAGTTCTGGTCGTTGCCGCCTTCGATGCGGTTGAACATCAGGAAGCCGTGCAGGCCGAAGGTGCTGCCGGACGCGGATTGGAAGACGACCTTGCCTTTGTACTTGGGGTCGGCCAAATCCAGCCACGAGGTGGGCGGGGTCCAGCCGTTTTTCTGGAAGAGGCGGGTGTTGTAGCCGATGCCGGTCATGCCGATGTCGATGCCGGCGGCCATGCGGTCTTTCATCAGGGCGGTGGGATACAGCTCTTTCAGGACGGGGTCGTCGTTAAGCTGTTCGCACAGGCCCATGGAAATCGCGCGGGCCATGATGCCGTCGTCCAGGAACATGACGTGCATCTGGGGCTTGTCTTTGTAGGCTTGCGCCTTGGCGAGGACGTCGGTCGAGGTGCCGGGCACGACGACGATCTTGACGTTGTTGGCCTTTTCAAAATCGGGGAAGACGTGCTGGGTAAAGGCGCGTTCCATGTCGCCGCCGTTCATGCCGACGTACAACGTTTTCTGCTGCGCCATGGCGCCGGCGGACAGCAATGCCAGCATCGCCGCGCCCAGCAACCGTTTCCCCTTGGTCAGGCGCTGCGCGCCGTGTTTCTTGTGCATCATGGTGACTCCAGCGTTTGCTCACGAAGACGATCAGGCCGGGCCGCGGCGCCGTGAGCGGCGGGCGCGTACCGTTCAATGCGGAAGGCATCGATAGGAATGGGGGATCGGCCGTGCACGACCAGGTCGGCCAGCACTTCGCCGATGGCGGGGCCGATCTGGAAGCCCGCGCCGGACAGGCCGAAGGCGTGAAAGAGGCCGGGGACGGTGGCGCTGGGGCCGAGCACAGGGTTGTGGTCGGGCATGTTGCCTTCGACGCCGGTCCAGAAACGGATGACCTGGGCGCCGCGCAGGACGGGCAGCAGGTGGGCGGCGTTGGCCATGAGCGCGCCCAGGTTGGCGCGGCCGGGGCGGGCGTAGTCGGGGTCGGCGGACACGCCGCGTCCGCCGCCGATGACGCAGTTGCCGCGCGCGACTTGCCGCGCATAGATGCCGCCGCCCTGCATGCCGAGGCTGACGTTCATGAACAGCGGCAGGGGCTCGGTCACCATCATCAAGGGGTGGATGGAGGTCTCGGGGACCGGCTCGCCGAAGCCTTCGGCGATGCGGCCGGCCCAGGCGCCCGCGCAGTTCAAGAGGATGCGCGCGCGCACTTCGAGCGTGTCGCCGGCGCGCACGATGAAGCGCGTGCCGTCGTGCGTGGCCGAGGTGACGCGCGCGCCTTCGCGCACGTCGGCGCCCAGCGCGGCCGCGGCACGTCCGAAGGCCGGGGACACGAGCCGCGGGTTGGCGTGACCGTCCTGCGGGCAGAACGAGCCGCCGACCACGCCTTCGCCCAGCCAGCCGAAGCGCTGGGCGAGCGCGCGGCGGTCCAGGATTTCGAGGTCCAGGCCAAAGCCGCGGGTGTTGTCGCGATAGGTTTGCAGCAGCGCCAGATCGGCGTCGGAGGTGGCGAGTTTGAGGTGGCCGGAACGCACGTATTCGCCGTCGATGCCGATCAGCTCGGGCAGCTTTCCCCACAGTTCGTGTGCGCGCCGCGCGAGCGGCAGCTGTTCGATGCCGCGTCCCTGCCGGCGCACGCCGCCGTAGTTGACGCCACTGGCCTTGGCGCCGCACAGCGCGGCTTCCAGCAGCACGACGGGCACGCCTTGGCGGCGCAGGAAGAGCGCGGCGCTGCCGCCGACGATGCCGCCGCCGATGATCGCAACTTCGGTGTCGATGCGTTCCATCACGCGGCCTTTTTCGCGGGCCGTTCCAGGCAGACGACGCTGACCGGAATGGGCTTGACCGGCGGCTGGTTGCGCAGCCGCCCTACCGCCTGCGGCGTGCAACCGACGGCATGCGCCAGCACTTCCGCGCCGGCCACGCCGCACATGCGGCCCTGGCAGCGTCCCATGCCGACGCGGGTCAGCGCCTTCAGGCGATTCATCTCTTGCACGCCGTTGTCGCGCACGGCCTGGCGGATGGTGCCGGCGGTGACTTCCTCGCAGCGGCAGACGACGGTGTCGTCGGCGATGCCGGCGGCCCAGTCCGCCGGAAACGGAAACGCGCGTTCCAGCGCGTCGCGCACACGGCCGTTTGCCGCGAGTTGCGATTCCAGTATCCGCGCGCGGCGCGCGTCGTGCGGATGCCCGGCATCTTCAAGCAGCGCCAGCGCAGCGCGTTCGCCCGCGAGTTCCGCGGCATCGGCCCCGGCAATGCCCGCGCCGTCGCCGGCCACGTAGACGCCCGCCACGCTGCTGCGACCGGCGGCGTCGCGCCGCGGGATCCAGTTGCGGTCGCGTTCGTTGAACTCGAAGTCGCAGCCGACGATGCTGGCAAGCTGGGTTTCGGATCGCAGCGACAAGCCGAAGCCGACAGCGTCACAGTCCAGCGTATGTGTCTGTCCGTTCTGGGTGTACGACAGGCCCGTGACGCGATCTTTGCCCTGCACCGCAACGGGGCGCACGCCGCTGCGCAGCGGCACGCCGTGCGCGCGCAGCCACGCCATGTAATACAGGCCTTTGGCCAGCAGCACAGGCGCACGCAACATGCCGGGTAGCGCCGCGACGCGGTCGGCAAAGCGCGACGTGTCGAGCACGGCGGCGACCTGGGCGCCTGCCTTGGCGTACTGGTATGCCACCAGATACAGCAAAGGACCCGTTCCCAGGAACGCGACGCGCGATCCGATGGCGCAGCCCTGGTGCTTCAGCGCGACCTGCGATCCGCCCAGCGTGTAGACGCCGGGCGTCAGCCAGCCGGGAAACGGCAGCACGCGGTCGGTGGCGCCGGTGGCAAGGATCAGGTGGGTGTAGGACAGGGTGGTGCTGACGCCGTCGCGCAGCACGTCCAGCGTCTTGCCCTCGGCGTTCCAGACCAGGCACCCGGGCCGATATTCGACGCTGCCCTGCAGATTCTGCATGGCGCGGTGCACGGCGTCTGCCTTGTGGTGTTCAAACCCGTACAAGGCGGATTTTGGACGCGAGAAACCGGGTGGCGGCTGGCGGTAGATCTGACCGCCGGGCCGCAGCCCTTCGTCCAGGATCACGGGCCGCAAACCCTGCGCGGCCAGCGTCTGCGCCGCGCGAATGCCGGCTGGACCGGCGCCGACGATCACAGGCATGACGATGCTCATGACGCAACGTCCTCGGGCCAGGCGGCGGCCGCCAGCGTACCGGGCGCGGATGCGGGCGCCAGCGCGGCGCTCTGCAGCCGCATGCCGGGCTCGATGTACGTGGAACAGGCGCGCACGCGGTCGCCGTTTTCAAGCTGCACCCAGCAGTCCTGGCAGGCGCCCATCATGCAGAAGCCGGCGCGCGGACCGCCGCCGAATTCCGAGGTGCGCAGGCGCTCGGCCTGCGTTAGCACGGCGGTCAGGACCGTGTCGCCGGCCAGCGCCGTGCAGGGTTGGCCGTCGAACGTAAAGGTCAATGCGGGCCGGCCGGTTTCGGCCAGGCGTTTCAGGATTGCCATGGCGCGCGCGGCTCCTTTGCGGCTGTCGGCAGTGAATTCATTTCTGGCCCACCAGGACGCGGTCCAGGCCATACACGCGGTCCAGCAGCAGCATCGTCACGGCCGTCAGCGCGATCACCAGCGCGGACACGGCCGCCATCATGGGGTCGATGGATTCGGTGGCGTACATGTACATGCGCACCGGCAGCGTGATGGTCGACGGCGCGGTGATGAACACCGACATCGTCAGTTCGTCGAAGCTGTTGATGAACGCCAGCAGCCAGCCGCCCGACACGCCGGGAATGATGAGCGGCAAGGTGACCGTAAAGAACACCGTGGCGCGGCTGGCGCCGAGCGACAGCGCCGCGTGCTCGATGGAGCGGTCAAAGCCCACCAGCGCGCCGATCACCAGGCGCATCACGTACGGCGTGATGACGACGACGTGGCTGGCCACCAGCCACGGAAAACTGCCGGCCATGCCCATCAGCGCAAAGAAGCGAAGCAGCGCCACGCCCAGCACCAGGTGGGGAATCATCAGCGGCGACAGGAACAGGCCGTTGAGCACGTCGCGCCCTGGAAAGCGGTAGCGCGTGATGGCGATGGCGGCGGGCACCGCCAGGCACACGGCGATGCTGGCCGACAGGAACGCCAGCCACAGGCTGTTCTTGAACGCCTGCATGAAGTTGGGGTGGTCGAAGACCGCGTGGAACCACCGCAGCGAGAAGCTTGTGGTGGGCACGGTCAGCGTCGAGTCCGGCGTGAACGCCACCAGGCACACGATGACCAGCGGCGCCAGCACGAAGGCCACCACCAGGAAGTTGAACGCCAGCGCGAAAGGACCGTTCTTCTGCATGTTCGATTCCTTGCGCGGGTCAGCCCAGGCTGCGGCGGTAAGAGCGTTCGACGACGCGGTTGTACGCCATCATGACGATCACGTTCACGATCAGCAGCACGATCGCGATCGCCGCGCCCAGCGGCCAGTTCAGCTCGGTCAGGAACTCGTCGTACACGACGGTGGCCACCATCTTCAGCCGCCGTCCGCCCAACAGCGCGGGGATGGCAAAGGAGCTGGCCGACAGGCCAAACACGATGAGGCTGCCGGACAGAATGCCCGGCATGGCCTGCGGCAGGACGATGCGCGTCAGCGTCTGAAAGCGCGAGGCGTTGAGCGACAGCGCGGCGTGCTCGACCGTGGGGTCCAGCTTCTGCAGCGACGTCCAGACCGGAATCACCATGAAGGGCAGCATGACGTGCACGAGGCCGATGATGACCGCGGTGGGCGTGTACAGCAGCGTTCCCAGCCCCAGTGCGGCGGCCGCCTTGCCCAGCGGCCCGCCCGGCCCCAGCAGCATGCTCCAGCCGAACGCGCGCACCACCAGCGAGATCAGCAGCGGCGACAGCACCACCAAGAGGAAGATCGAGCGCCAGGGCTTGCGCATGCGCGACAGGATGTAGGCCTCGGGCGCGCCGATCAGCACGCAAATCAGCGTGGTGACGCCGGCGATCCAGAAGGTGCGCCAGAAGATCTCGATGAAATAGCCGTCCGTCACCACGGCCAGGTAGTGTTCGAACGTGTGGCCGGGCTGGATGCCGGTGGCGTAGTCGAACGGCCGGAACGACAGGGCAAAGGTCAACGCCAGCGGCGTGAGCACCAGCGTGAGAAACACGAGCGCCAGCGGGATGGACCCCAGGATGGCCAGCATCCCGTCGTTGCGCGGCTTGGGCTGGTTGGCGGCGGCGCCGCGTTGCGTAAGCGTCGCCATGTCAGTCCGCCGCCGCGGCAGCAGGTGCGCGCAGCACGCGCAGCACGCGCAGCACGCCGTCCGCCCAGTCCAGCCCGATCTGTTCGCCGTCGTCATGCGGGCGGCGGCCGTCGTTGGGGGTCAGGATGGTCAACGCGCCCACGGGCGAATCCAGGTCATACATCCACTGGCTGCCCAGGAAATAGCGCGTGTTGACGACACAGGCAAGCTTGCCCTGGCCCGAAGGCACGGGCACCAGCTTCTCCGGCCGCAGCGATAGCTGCACGCTGTCGCCGTGGCGCAGGCCTTCGCCATCGACGACAAGGCTCAACGCGCCGGTCTGCACTTCGGCCTGCGCGCCGCAGCGCGTCACGCGGCCGGGCAGCAGATTGGTCTTGCCGACAAAGCGCGAGATGAACTCGCTTTGCGGGTGTTCGTACATGCGGTAGGGCGCGTCCACTTGCGTCGCGCGGCCGTCCTGCATGACCACGACGCGATCGCTGATGGACAGGGCCTCGGCCTGGTCGTGCGTGACCATGACGGTGGTGGTGCCGATCTTGCGCTGGATGCTGCGCAGCTCGAACTGCATGTCTTCGCGCAGCTTGGCGTCCAGGTTGGACAGGGGCTCGTCCAAGAGCAGCACCGGCGGACGGATCACCAGCGCGCGGGCCAGCGCCACGCGTTGCCGCTGGCCGCCCGACAGTTCGCGCGGGAAACGGTCGGCGTGCTTGTCCAGTTTGACCAGGGCCAACGCCTCGCGCACGCGGTCCTGGCGCTCGGCGCGTTCGACCTTGCGCATCTTCAGGCCAAAGGCCACGTTGTCCGCCACGGTCAGGTGCGGAAACAGCGCGTAGCTCTGGAACACGATGCCCAGACCGCGCGTGTTGGGCTTGGCGTGCGTGATGTCGCGGCCGTCCAGCGTGATGGTGCCGCAGGTCACGTCGGCAAAGCCGGCAATCATCTGCAGCGTAGTGGTCTTGCCGCAGCCGGAGGGGCCGAGCAGCGAGACGAACTCGCCCTTGTCGACCGACAGGCAGAAGTCCGAGACGACACGCAGATCGCCGTAGTTCTTGGAGACGTTGTCCAGCCGCAGAAATGCCATGTTCCAAACCCCGTGGCCCGTCCGGGCCCTGCACCGCCGGGTGGAAAAAGTGCCGCCCAGGCTGCCTAAGTGATGGCGCAGTCTAGGAGCCGCCAAAACAGAGGGTCAATTAGGGTTTTCCGAAGAATCGAATTTTTTATTTGTTATTTCCGTTGGACTGAATTTCTTGATAAAAATACGTCTGACTATTTTGATTATCGGAACCCGAGAATGAAGAAATCAGAAACGCCGGAGGATTCCGCGGGCCAGGGCGTGTTGCAGCGGGCGTTTGCCGTGTTGCGCGTGCTGGCCGACGCCAAGGGAGACAAGCTGCGGCTGACCGATATCGCCGCCCGCACGGGCCAGGCGCAGGCCACGGTGCACCGGGTGCTGCAGGGGCTGATGCAGGAGGGTATGGTGGAGCAGCCGGCCCAAAGCAAGGGGTATCAGCTCAGCGTCGCCTTCTTTTCGCTGGCGGCCGCCGCGGGCAACCATCAGTCCAGCCTGCGCACCCTCTACCGGCCCGCCATGCTGCGCCTGTCGGGCATGCTCAACGACACCATTTTTTTGCTGGTGCGCAGCGGTTTTGACGCAGTCTGCGTCGACCGCGTGGACGGCGCCTTTCCGGTGCGTTCGCACACCGGCGACATCGGCGGCCGCGTGCCGCTCGGCATGGGACAAGGCGGCCTGGTGCTATTGGCCAGCCTGCCCGAAGCCGAGCGCGAAGAGGTCATGCGCTTCAACATTCCGCGCCTGCATCATTTGGGCTTCGTGGACGAGATCTCGATGCGCGTGCGCATCAAGGAATGCCTGGAACTGCGCTACGCGCGCAGCCAGGGGCAGGGCGTGTTTCCCAACATCGCGGGGCTGGCAGTGCCGGTCTACGATCCCAACGGCGTCACGGTCGCGGCGCTGAGTGTGGCGGCGCCCATCGAACGCATCAGCGACGAACGCCTGCCGCTGATCGTGGAAATGCTGCGCCGCGAGGCCGACGCGGTGGGCGCGCAGATCAACCCCTTCGATCCGGCGCTGCGCCGCCCCAGCCAGTTTCTGGGCACGGGCAACGGGGCGTAAGCGAGGCGCCGGTGCGCGGCGTCCGCGCATAAAAAAACCCGGACACGTGAAGGTCCGGGTTTTCTCGACAAGCGTCGGCGATCAGGTCGGATACGTGCCCGGCAGCAGGATGCTGCGGTCGCCCGGCTCGATCGTGCGGCGGCCGCACAGCGCCATCGTCGTGTCCATTTCCTTGTACAGGATCTCCAGCACGCGGGTGACGCCGGCCTGGCCATACGCGCCCAGCCCATACAGGAAGGCGCGGCCGATCATCGTGCCGCGCGCGCCCAGCGCCACGGCCTTCAGGATGTCCTGGCCGGAGCGGATGCCGCCGTCCATCCACACCTCGATTTTCGAACCCACGGCGTCGGCGATTCCGGGCAGGGCCGCGATGGACGACATGGCGCCGTCGAGCTGGCGCCCGCCGTGGTTGCTGACGATGAGCGCGTCGGCGCCGCTGTTGGCGGCGAGCTGCGCGTCTTCGACATCAAGAATGCCCTTGATGATGAGCTTGCCGCCCCAGCGCTGCTTGATCCATTCCACGTCGTCCCAGCTAAGGCGGGGATCGAACTGCTCGGCCGTCCACGACGACAGCGACGACAGGTCGCTCACGCCCTTGGCGTGGCCGACGATGTTGCCGAAGGTGCGGCGCTTGGTGCCCAGCATGCCCATGCACCAGCGCGGCTTGGTCGCCAGGTTGATGAGGTTGCGCAGCGTGGGCTTGGGCGGCGTCGACAGGCCGTTCTTGATGTCCTTGTGGCGCTGGCCCAGGATCTGCAGGTCCAGCGTCAGCACCAGCGCCGAGCAGCCGGCGGCCTTGGCGCGGTCGATCAGGTTGCCCACGAACTCGCGGTCGCGCATCACGTAGAGCTGGAACCAGAAGGGCTTGCCGGTGGCCTGCGCCACGTCTTCCAGCGAGCAGATGCTCATCGTGGACAGCGTGAACGGCACGCCGAAATCGGCGGCGGCCTTGGCGGCCAGGATCTCACCGTCGGCATGCTGCATGCCGGTCAGGCCCGTGGGCGAAATCGCCAGCGGCATGACGACGTCCTGACCCACCATGGTGGTGCGTAGCGACCGGCCTTCCATGTTGACCGCCACGCGCTGGCGCAGCTTGATCCGATGAAAGTCGCTTTCGTTCGCGCGATAGGTGCCTTCGGTCCAGGCGCCGGAATCGGCGTAGTCGTAGAACATGCGCGGCACGCGCTTCTGCGCGACAACGCGCAAATCTTCGATGCAGGTGATCGTAGAAAGGTTAGCGGTCATGGTGTCTGTGGAGTGATAGGGGGGGCGCCAGCGCCGCCCAGTATACGCGCCGAGGCCGGCAAGCGTCGCTTGCCGGCCCCGTTCGCCCCCCTGCGCAAAGGCTCTATGGCCCCTGCACGCCCAGCCCTAGCGCGGCCACACCTTGCTGACCGCGCGGATCGTCGCCCACGCCACCCAGCGCGGGCTGGTCAGCCGCGCGCCCGGCAACCGGCGCATCACGTCCACCGCCAGCCCGCCGCGCTTGTGCCATTGCTTCTTGCGGGTCTGGCTGTCGGTCCAGCGGCCTTCCAGCCACGGGAATTCCCGGCGTCCCGGCTTGTACACAGGCGGCGTGTTGTAGATCAGGATGTACGCCAGCCGCGGCGTCTGCGACGTGTTCGGTCCGGTGAAGTGCAGCGTGCGCGCATCGTGCACGGTGATGCCCCCCGGATCGAGCGGCTCGGCCACCGCCTGATCGCGCGGGAAATCGCCGCAGCATTCCAGCGGATGCAGCGTCTTGTCGCCGCCCGGGGAACGATGCTCCAGCACGTCCCACTTGTTCGATCCCGGCAGGAACTGCATGCAGCCGTTCTCGACGGTGGCCGGCTGTAGCGCCAGCCAGATGCTCAGTTCGTTGTAGACAAAGTCCGGCGACCGGAACGCTTCGTCCTGGTGCCACGGCGTTTCCGGTCCGTGCGGGCCGGGCTTGAGCAACGCGTGCTCGCCATACAGCGCCGCCTGCGGGCCCAGCAGCTGCCGCGCCAGTTCCAGCGTGCGTTCGTGGTAAACCGTCTTCAGCAGGCCCGGGGCATAATGTCGCGGATCGTGCAGACTTGGAAACTTGGCGGGCTTGGTCGGATCGTCACGGCTCACAAAGTCATACTGCGCGCCCTCGTTGTAACCCGTCTTGTTCGAGAACAAGTCCAGCAGCGTCCTGCGGATGTAGCCGACCTCGTCCTGAGGGCACATGTCCTTCAAGGCCAGGTACCCCTGATCCCTGTAGCGCGCTGTCTCGGCATCCGACAACAAACTGGTCTCTTCCATAATGGCTTCTCCAAGCTCTGGTAATGGGTATTTCTAAGCTGGCACGTTTTGACATGGGCTCTAACGTATCGCTTCGAAGCCCGCCGGGCCTATAGACCATCCGCTGTAGCCGGTTCCGCCTACGCCAGTCGTGCGTGGCGGCGCATCATCCGAAGGAAAAACCCATGCAAGACCCTAAGGCCGATACCCAGATCGAAACCGTCCACGTCACCGTCAGCGGCACGGTGCAAGGCGTGGGATACCGGCACGCCACGGTGCGGCGCGCTCACATGCTTGGCGCGAAGGGCTGGGTGCAGAACATGCTGGACGGCACGGTCGAGGCGCTGGTGCAGGGCACGCCCGACCAGGTCGATCACATGCTGGAATGGCTGCGCCGCGGACCGCCGGGCGCATCGGTGCAGGAAATCATCACGCGCCGGGAGTACACCGATAAGCGTTACATCCGCTTCGAGCAACTTTGAGGGCCGCGGGCCCTCGCCGGCACGCTGTAGGCCGGGCGGACGAGGCCCCGGTACCGTAAAGGCTGACTGGCGTTAGCGCGTGCGCAACCAGCGCGCGCCAACCTGGTTGATGACCAGCCCGGCCAGCACGCATCCGGCGCCCGCCCATTGCAGCGGCTGCAGCCGCTCGCCGAACGCCATGGACGCCGCCCACAGCCCCACCACCGGCACCAGCAGCGAGAACGGCGCGACCTTGGCCGCGGGGTGGCGCGACAGCAGCTGCGTCCACAACGTGTAGGCGACCAGGGTGGCCAGCACCGCCAGATACAGCACCGACAGCGCCTCGCCCCAGCCCATGCCGGTGACCATGCCCACCACCGGTTCCCAGCCGTCGATCAGCACGGCCAGCGCCAGGAAGGGCAGCACCGGCGCGGCACTGCTCCAGGCAATGAAGGCGAAGGGGTCGTAGCCGGGCGCCTTGCGGCTGGCCAGCCGCACGATCATGTTGGACACCGCCCACATAAACGCGCCCCCCAGCGTCAGGACAAAACCCAGCATCGTCATCTGCCCCGGCCCGTCGCCGCGCGCCCCGGCAATGACCGCGAGGCCCATTGCGGCCACGCCCAGGCCGATCCAGTGATGCCGCCGGGCGCGCTCATGCAGCACCGGCGCGGCCAGCAGCAACGTGAAGAAAGCCTGGGTCTGGATGACAAGCGACGCCATGCCGGCCGGCATGCCGAACTTGAGCGCGGTAAAGAGCAGGCCGAACTGGCCCAGCCCCTGGACCAGCCCGTAGGCCGCGACCCAATGCCACGGCAGACGCGGCATGCGCACGAAGAGAATGAGCGGGAAGGCCGCCAGCGCGAATCGCAACGCGCCCAGCATCATGGGAGACAAGCCCCGCATGCCGACCTTCATGACAACGAAATTCAGGCCCCAGATGACCACCACCGCGAGGGCGCAGAAATAGTCTTTCCGGGAAAGATGAGTGGGGGTGGACATGGCGGGCATTATCGCATCGCCCACCCCAAAAAAGGCTGAATCAGCGCGCGTTCAGCACCGCGGAAAACGCCTTGACGGCCACATCGATATCGTCATCGCCGATGTGCCGGTGCGTGACGCAACGCAGCCGCGTGCGGCCCCAGGGACGCGTCAGCACGCCTTGCGCCTGCAGGGCAGCGACCCATTCGGCATTGGTCATGCCGGTGTCGGCGGTCTCGACCTGCACGATGTTGGTTTGCGGCACGGTCGCGGTCAGCGCGGGCGCCAGCGTGTTGATGCCGTCGCTCAGCCGGCGCGCGCGCACGTGGTCTTCGGCCAGACGCGCGCTCATGTGCTGCACGCCTTCCAGGCCGGCTGCGGCCATGATGCCGGATTGGCGCTGCGTGCCGCCCAGCATGCGGCGCAGCGAGCGCGACTTGGCGATCACGTCCTGGCTGCCCGCCAGCACCGCACCCACCGGCGCGCTCAGGCCCTTGGACAGGCACAGCGACACCGTATCCGTATGACGCGTGATGTCCGCGGCCGGCACGCCCAGCGCCACCGCCGCGTTGAACAGCCGCGCACCATCCAGGTGCACCGGCACGCCAGCGGCGCGGGCCATGCCATGCACGGCCTGCATGTGGTCCAGCGGCAGCACCGCGCCGCCCGCGTTGTTGTGCGACGTCTCCATCGCCACCAACGCGGTCTTAAGGCGGTGGCCGCCGGTCATCAGCGCGTCTTCGAGCCGGTTCAGGTCCATCGCGCCTTCGGCGCCGGGCAAGCCTTGGTAGAACAGGCCCGTGAACGTGGCCGCGCCCCGTTCGGACGTGTACATGTGGGCAGTCGCTTCCAGCGCCACCTGCTCGCTGCGTTGCGTTTGCGCCAGCACGGCCAGCAGGTTGGCCATCGTGCAGCTCGGCACGAACAGACCCGCCTCCTTGCCCAGGCTGGCCGCCACGTAGGCCTCCAGCTCGCGCACGGTGGGATCGCCGTCCAGGCCGTCATCGCCGATCGGCGCGGTGCGCATGCGCTCGTACATGGCGGCGGTCGGGTGCGTGACCGTATCGCTGCGCAGGTCGACGCGGAGTTGGGGAGGTTCGGCGGGGGTCCGCTGGGTCATGGCGTTCAATGCTGCAAAATTTTGGAAAGAAATTGGCGCGTGCGCGGGGCACGCTCCTCGACATTGCCGAAGAACTGCTCCTTCTGGCAGTCCTCGACAATCTTGCCGCCGTCCATGAAGATCACACGGTCGGCGACGCGGCGCGCGAATCCCATCTCGTGGGTCACCACCATCATGGTCATGCCTTCGCCCGCGAGGTCGGTCATCACGTCCAGCACCTCGTTGACCATCTCCGGGTCCAGCGCCGACGTGGGCTCATCGAACAGCATCACGACCGGGTCCATCGACAGCGCCCGGGCGATCGCCACGCGCTGCTGCTGGCCGCCCGACAGTTCGCCGGGATGCTTGTCCTTGTGCGCCAACAGGCCCACGCGTTCGAGCAGGGCAAGCGCGCGCTGACGCGCTTCGTCCTTGCCGCGTTTCAGCACCTTGATCTGCCCCAGGCACAGGTTCTCGGTCACCGACAGGTGCGGGAACAGCTCGAAGTGCTGGAACACCATGCCCGCCACCGCGCGCAGCTCGGGCAGGTTGGTGCGCGGATCGCCCACCGACACGCCGTTGACCACGATCTCGCCCTTCTGAAAGGGCTCGAGCGCGTTGACCGTCTTGATCAGCGTGGACTTTCCCGACCCCGACGGGCCGCACACCACCACGACTTCACCGCGGCGCACGGTGGTGGAGCAGTCGTCCAGCACCTGAAAGTCGCCGTACCATTTGCTGACCTGCCGGATCTCGATCATCGGGGGATTGGAAGAGGATTGCATCGTTGAACCTGTGGATAACGTGGGCGCCGCGGCAAGCGGCTCAGCGCAGCACCCGCGTGCGCTTTTCAAGCTGCTTGACCAGACGCGATGCCGTGAAGCAAATCACGAAATACACCACCGCCACGAAGAGATAGAGTTCGACCAGCCGGCCGTCGCGCTGGCCGATCTTGGACGCGGCGCCCAGGAAGTCGGTGAGCGACAGCACATACACCAGCGACGTGTCCTGGAACAGGATGATGACGCGCGTCAGCAGCGCCGGCACCATGTTGCGCAGCGCCTGCGGCAGCACGACGTAGCGCATGCCCTGCCAATGGTTCAGGCCCAGCGCCATGCTGGCTGACACCTGGCCGCGCGCGATGGACTGGATGCCGGCGCGCATGATTTCGCAGAAGTACGCGGCCTCGAACAGCGTGAACGTGATTACCGCCGAGTTGAACGCCCCCACGCGCAGCGGCGTGGGCGAGCCCACCACCCACGCGGCGATGTACGGCATCAAGAAGTAGAACCAGAAGATCACCAGCAGGAGCGGGATCGAGCGCATCACGTTCACGTAGATGCCCGCCGGCACCGACAGGATCTTGTAGCGCGACAGGCGCATCATCGCCAGGATCGTGCCCAGCGCCAGCCCCATCACCGCCGCCAGCACCGTCAGCGTCAGCGTGAAGGTCATGCCGGTCTGGAACAGGTACGGCAGCGAGCCCCAGATCACATCGAAATCGAATTTGCCCATCTCAGCGCCCCAATCCCGCAGGCGACTTCGCGGCCGCGCCGATCAGGCCAGGCACCGCGACACGGCGCTCGAGCGTGCGCATCCCCAGCACGACGATGCCGTTCAAAATCAGGTAGATCACCGTCGCGGCCGAGAACGCCTCGAAAATGTGAAAGCTGAACTCCGCCATGGAGCGCGCCTGGCCCGTCAATTCCAACAGGCCGATGGTCAGCGCCACCGACGAATACTTGATCGTGCCCATGAACTCCGAGGTCAGCGGCGGCAGCACGATGCGATAGGCCTCGGGCAGGATGATGTAGCGGTAGACCTGCGCCTCGGTCAGGCCCAGCGCGGTCCCCGCCTGAAACTGGCCGCGCGGCAGCGACTGGATGCCCGCGCGCAACTGCTCGGCCACGCGCGCCGATCCGTAAAAGCCCAGGCACAGCACCGCAGGCACGAACTGCCCCCACGGCTGCGGCATCTGCTTCATCGCCAGGCCCCAGGCATGCGGCAGCAGTTCGGGCAGCACGAAGTACCACAGGAACATCTGCACCAGCAGCGGCACATTGCGAAAGAGCTCCACATAGGTCGCGCCGATGGCGTTCATCAGACGGGACTGCGCCGTGCGCATCACGCCCAGCCAGGACCCCAGCAACAGCGAGAACACCCACGCCGTCAGTGCCAGCGCGAGCGTCCAGCCCACGCCGATCAGGATCGTTTCCAGGAAGGTATGCACGCCGTCCGGCGACATCTCCAGGAAGACGCTCCAATTCCAGTTGTAATTCATGCCCTCGCCCTTGATTGCAACGCCGGTCATGGCCGGCGTCCTTGCTTCATGCGCCGCGGGAACGCGCTGCGCCCCGCGGCATGCGGCTTACTCGTAGGCCTTGGGATCACCCGAGTCGGTGGGCTTGGCGAGGGCGCGCTTCAGCGCGTCGCTCATCGGATACTTCAGGTTGATCTGCTTGGGCGGGATCGGCGCGTTGAAGTACTTGTCGTACAGCGCGGCAACCTTGCCGGTCTTCATCAGGTCCAGCACCGCATCGTCGACCACCTTCTTGAACTTGGGATCGTCCTTGGGCTGCATGATGCCGTAGGGCGCCAGTTCCAGACCCTTCTTGCCGATCACGAAGGCGTCCGGGTTCTTGGACGAGGCCACGGCGCCATAGGCGATGCCGTCGTCATTGGCCGAACCCGCGGCGCGGCCCGATTCCACCATCAGGATGGTCTCGGCGGTGTCCTTGGTGGGCGCCATGGAAATGCCCAGGTTGCCCTGCGCATTCAGTTGCGAGATCAGCTTGAACGTCTGGCCGCCGGCCTGCGCCGCGATGGTCTTGCCGCGGAACGAGGACAGGTCATTGGGGTCCACGCCGCCGTCCTTGCGCGCCACCAGCACCACCTGCGCCACGAAGGTCGTGGGCGCGAAGGACACCAGCTTGTGGCGGGCTTCGTTGTTGGTGGTGTTGCCGCACTCCAGGTCGATCGTGCCGTTGGCCAGCAGCGGAATGCGCGTGGCCGACGTCGTCGGGTTGTAGCGGACTTCCAGCTTGGGCAGCTTCAGCGCTTCCTGCACGTACTTGGCGACTTCCTGGCAGATCTCGACCGTATAGCCGATCGGCTTCTGGTTGCCGTCCAGATAGGCAAACGGCACCGAGGTCTCGGGGTGGCCGATCGTGAGGACGCCGGTTTCCCGGATCTTGTCCAGGCGGCTGGGACCTTCGGCATGGGCCGTCGCGGTGGTGCCCAGCAGGGCGGCGGCGACGGAGATCGCGGCAAGTGCTTTCATCTGATTCCCTTGGCGCCGTACGTGCGGCGCGTGTTTATGTACACGATCGGCGGATCCAGTCTGGCTGGCGACCGCCGCGTCCCGCGATGAGCCCCGCGGCTGGCAAAAAGTATCAACTAGCAGTATGGTTTTATCCAGTTCCAATCAGGTATTCCTCTATACGGATTTGACATGGCCATTACTCGCATGGGCTTGCGACACATTGAGGCGTTCCGCGCCGTCATGATGACCGGATCCATGACCGCTGCGGCCCGCCGAGTGCATACCTCGCAGCCGCACGTTAGCCGCTTAATCGCGCAATTGGAAGCCATCACCCAGTTTCCATTGTTTGACCGCAATGGCAGCCGGCTGAGCCCGACTCAGGACGGGTCGCGCTTCTTTCAGGAGGTCGAAAAGACCTTCATCGGCCTCGCCGGCCTCGAGTCGGCGGCGGCCAGCATCCGCTCGTTCAGCGCCAGCCGCCTGAGTGTGGCGGCCATGCCACGCCTGGCGGGCGGGCTCCTGGCGCGCATCGTGGCCGCCTTCAAGACCGAGTACCCGGACGTCATGGTGTCCATCCACTCGGGCAACGCCAGCGCGGTTCACAACTGGATCAGCTCGGGGTTCTGCGACACGGGGCTGGCGATGCTGTCCGGCGAGGCGCCCGGCATCCAGGTCGAGCCGGTGCTCACGATGAGCTGCGTGGCGGTGCTGCCGCGCGGACACCGCCTGACCAAACTGAAAAAGCTCAAGCCCGCCGACTTCGCGGGCGAGCCCTTCGTCGCGTTTCCCAGCGGCACCCCGCTGCGCGAAAAAATCGACGCCGTCTTCAAGTCCGCCAAGGTCGAGCGCCATACAGTGGCCGAAGCCGGACTGGGCTCGTCGGTGTGCGCGCTGGTGGGCGCGGGGCTGGGCGTGGCGCTGATCAACCCGCTGGCGGCGCGCGAGGAATACGAAGCGAACGGCGTCGAGGTCCGGCCGTTCAGCCCGGCGGTCCCGGTCACGGTGGCGCTGTTGTATCCCCCGTATCACACGCGCACGCGCCTGGTCACGGTGTTCTCGCGCTATGCGCACCAGCTGATGCAGGAAGAGATGGGGGATTTGAAGGCGCGGCCACCGCGGTAGCCGTTCGCTGCAGCGACGAACGTGGAGACGGTGTCTGCCTAGGCTCGCACGATCAGGTGTCTGACACCCGCTGAGACACCGCCCCAAGCCGGCGACCATCTCCCCAGGGTGTCAGACACCTTTGCCGCACTTGCCTACGCTCGCACGATCAGGTGTCTGACACCCGCTGAGACATCGCCACAAACCGACGACCATCTCCCCAGGGTGTCAGACACCTTTGCCGCACTTGCCTAGGCTCGCACGATCAGGTGTCTGACACCCGCTGAGACACCGCCACAAACCGACGACCATCTCCCCAGGGTGTCAGACACCGTTGCCGCACTTGCCTACGCTCGCACGATCAGGTGTCTGACACCCGCTGAGACACCGCCACAAGCCGGCGACCATCTCCCCAGGGTGTCAGACACCTTTGCCGCACTTGCCTACGCTCGCACGATCAGGTGTCTGACACCCGCTGAGACACCGCCGCAAACCGGCGACCATCTCCCCAGGGTGTCAGACACCTTTGCCGCAACTGCCTACGCTCGCACGATCAGGTGTCTGACACCCGCTGAGACACCGCCGCAAACCGGCGACCATCTCCCCAGGGTGTCAGACACCGTTGCGGCAACTGCCTACGTCGGCGTCACCCGCCCGTCACGGTGCAGCATCACCAGCCCACCCGTATCGCCCCGCATGGCCCGCACCGGCTCGCCCTCGTTCCACTGCGCGACAATCGCCGGCGGGCCGTTGTAGACGCCCGCCGCCGTCTGCAAGGACTCCGGCGATCCGATCCAGGCGTAGACAGGTTCATGCAGCCAGTCGCCACCGGCCCGCGCCACGCCCACGTAAAGGCCGTCCACGTTGTGAGGGCAGGGCGCATGGCCCGCTTGCAGCGCCAGCCACCCATACCCGCCGTCCCACGCCAGCCCGAACGTCAGCACATGCCGGCAGGCCAGCACTTCGCGGCCTTCGGCCATGTCGTAGACGCCTTCGGCCCACGTCTCGTCGCCATCGTCATCGCGACCCACATTCGCCAGGATCCGCGCATAGCGCCCCGCCTGGCCTTCAGGCGCGGGCTCCGGGACGCCAGGCAGTTCCGACGGCAGCCAGCTCACCTCGCCGAGATCGCTGTAAACGAGGGGCACCCGCACCGCCCCCTCGCCATCCACCCCGCCGCGCCGCGCATCGGGCGTCAGCACGCTGATGCGCATCAAGCCGCTTGTCCACAGCTCGGCGGCATCCGCCGAGGTATCCAGCGGCGCCAGCGCGGCAAAGCTCGCATCCAGCACCGGGCGACCCGACGCGTCGATCAGCCCCTGCATCCCATCGCGCTCGGTGATGAACGCGTGCAGGTCCTCGTCCCAATAAACGTCCTCCCACTCGGGCGCCACCACCCATGCGCCGCGCCGGTCGACGAGCCCCCACGCCTGCGCCTCGAGCGCGGGCGCCAGGCCCCCGGGGCAGAACGACCCCGCGTCCTCGAAGCGCGGCGTGATCGCCCAGCCACCCGACTTGTCCACAAAGCCCAGCCGATCTCCCACGCGCGCCACCACCAGGCCTTGCGCGCAGTTCCAGGCCTCATCCAGTGACGGCGGCAGGATTTCACGGCCGTCCGCGGCGATCAGACCGACCCTGTCGCCCACCTGGACGCTTGCCACGTCCTCTTCAAAATCCCACACCGCGTCAAAGCGCGGCGCCACCAGCACGCGCGCGACGTTCTCCGCCACCTGCAGCAGCCCGGTGCGTCCTTCGCGGCTTATCCACAGCACGCCTTCATCGGACGCGCCGCTGGGCCAGATCGCATCCCACTGCGGCGCCATCACCGGCAGCCAGCAATCGTCGTCGGATTCGGCTTCCGGATCGACGGCGCGCAGCCCCCACAACTTGTCCACACGGTAGCGGTACAACCCACCGCCAAGCCAGGCGCCGTCATCATCGCCGCCCTCGGCCACGTAGTCCTCGAAACTGACCGTGCGGGCCGGCTCCTGTTCGTGAAAGTAGGAATGCGACAACCCCCCAAAGCCGAACCCCCACGCCCAGCCGGACGCGTCGCCGGCATCCTGCACGTCCAGCAACTGGCAGACGGCGGCCAGGTCGCCGACCTGCATGCCTTGCTGCAGCGCCCGCCAGCGTTCGTCGCACAACGTGCGCGTCTGGTGAACGTAAGCCGCCGCGCCGCCCGCGTACAGCCACGCCAGTTCATTCAGATTTGCGCTTATCCACAGGGCGCCTTCGTCGTCGTGTTCGTCGATCAGCTCGTCCAGATACTGCGTGGCGGCGTCAAACTGCAGCATGTGCGGCGCATCATCCCGATCCGCATGCGACCGCATGAACGCCGCCAATTCCCCCAGACGCGCGCGGGCGGCACACACATCGGCGGCAATGCCCGCCCCATCGCCATCACCAAGGAGATCCTGTTCATCCGGCGCCGCACCGGACTCGCCACTCGCCAGCAGCACCTGCCACAACGTCGGCAGGTTGCCGTTCGCGCTGGCGATCTCCGCGGGCGGTTCGCTTTCATCCTCGTCCGAGCACAGATACAGCCAGGCCCGATTTCCCATCTTCACTTCCTTTGATTGCAGAGGCGCCCTGGGGCGCTTGATTGGTGACGCCTGATCGCCGGATCCGGAAAGCCAAAAGGCCAGCCCGGATCGGGCTGGCCTTCGATGTGCAATCACGTTCAATCCGCACGGCCTTTCGTCAGGTCTTCCAGATCAAAGTGTATTCGCGAATCCACCGCGGGCAGATCCGCTGGCGTCCATTCAACCCGCGCTGCCGCCACCACCTTGAGACGCCGCCAGCGCAACCGCACTCTCAAAGTTCTTGCCGTTCTCATTGGCAATGGCCTCTGCCAGCTTCATCATCATGGACATCAAGGACGAATTCAACACGGCCACTTTCACCTGAAGGGCGGCCGTCAGCGCGGCCTTCTGCTTTTCATCCATGGTGGCCGACTGAACATCGCGCAACTCCTCCAGCGCTTGCGCAAGCTGCTTCTCCAATTGCGCAATCTGCTCCCTGAGCGACTCAAGCGATTCGCCTCCATTCTTGGCGGGATCCGAGTCCTTGCTCTGTTGCGCCGCCGACGTGTCGGCCGACGACGCGTCAGCATTTGTCTGCGACTCCGGCTCCATGGTGCTGACTTCATTCACTTGAGAAGCGCGAGGGGGGGACGGTGGTTCGTACCGCGAAGCGACTGGCGTCGAACTGGCACTGCCGATCTCTACTATCATTTTTGGTGTCTCTGAAAAAGCGGCTCGGAAAGCGGTTGTGGCGAACGCGCCCACACTCGTCTGAACCACAGTCAAGGCAAAGGCGTGCAGCAACCCGCCAAAAATTCTAGTAGCGGGTCTGAAGCACCAATGGCCGTTCTGCGCCACGGTGATTGCCTGGTTGTGCCATGTCCGGCTTCAGACCCGACCGTGAAATACGTAGCGGCAGCTCTCCAGGACATGCCGAAGGCGAACCTAGGTCTGCCGGCGAAACTCGCCGGGCGTCAGCCCGCAGAACAGACGAAACTGCCTGACAAAATGCGATGCATCGCTGTAGCCGCACCTGCGGCCAATCTCCGCGACACTCAAGGCGCGAAAGACACGACTCGCGAGCATTCGCTTCGCCGTCTCCAGGCGTATCTCGGCAATCGCCCGCGGAATTGATATCCGTAATCCGGATGTGTGCCGATACAAGGTACGCACCGACATGCCCAGATCTGCCGCCACATCCGCAGCCGTGAGGCTGGACTCAACATGGCGGTCGAGCAGCACCTTTCGTACTCGTTCATACACACTTCTGGCGGCGCTGCGCGTCGTATCGGGAGCATCCTCCACGGCAAGACCGATGAGGGCGCCAAGTTGATCGACGAGCGTGCCCTGCATATCAACCGTGGCGTTCGCAAACTCCGAACATAGCTGCCGGACAAACGCGCACAACACGCGAGACCAGCCCATCGAGGCATCCAGGCGAACGCCGACGTGATCTTCAGGATTGGCTATCCATACGCTGATCCAGCTGCTTGGAAAACTTATCGAAAAAACCTCCGACGCTTCCGGCAGGCGCAGCGTGTACTCCCGGCGCGAACTCAACAAGACAAGGTCTTCAGGTTGCAAGCGTTCGGCACGTCCATGGGTGCCCAATGACCACATGGCGCGGTATGACCCAACGAGAAAATAGCGCTCATGGCTATCTGTGGCGATGTTGGCCGCGGTACGCCGGACCGTCACGCCGACACTGGCCTCGGTCTTGCTGATGCGCAACACGCCCATCTCACGCGACCGAAGTTCTGCCCGAAAGTGCGCATCGTCCGGGATGGTGATTTCCACCTTGGCGATGGATTGGCCCACCGCATCTATCCAGTACTTCCTTCTTTGCGTCACGGGAACCGTATCGGTAGACCAGAACTGAACCAAGGTATCCGGATCATTCATAGGAAAACTCGTGCTGCAAACATCGGCATGCGCATCGCGCGGACGATCCCGCGCACCGCATGCCCGCTGCGCGCCTTAGGCCGGGTCGGGGTTCACTGGCCGGGGTGCTTGGGATTCCACAGCCTGAGGCTGCTGCGGCGCTCATACCCCTTGCCATTCGGGTAGCTGACGAGTTCCATGTCTGAACCCCAAGGCGAGCGAAAGTGGACCCACGTCTCACCTTCGGTATCGCCCGATGTCATCGTGACGGGTTTGCCCAGAACGGTGATGCCTTGGGCCTTCAGATATGACACCGCGCCCTCGATATCGTCGGTGTAGAACGCGATATGCGAGGCGCCGATATCCTCGGCACGAGGCATGGTCTTGCTGCCACGCGAATTCCTGTACTCGAACAACTCGATGTTCGAACCCTCCGCACAACGCAGCATGGCAATCGTGACGCTATCGGCGCGGGGCGCGAAACCCGCAGCATCGGGCGACGCCGTTGGATCCAGCTGAAATGGCCCGATTCGTGTCACCGGTTCGCATCCGAAGGCACTAACGAAGAACGTCTCCGCCTGTTTCAGATCGGGCACGTTGATACCCACGTGATCCACACCCGCCACGCGGATGCCCGCCGCGTGCAATGCCCCGCCTGCCAGAACGCCAATCGCCATGAAGCAAGAAGCCAGTAGTTTCATGATGCGTGTCTCACTTACGGACGATCGAGAAAGACGTGGGCGCTCGCAAGCTTGCCGTCTTTGATGGTGAAGATATCCTCTCCGAGCACCTGATCCGGATTGCCGCGCGGACCATAGCTCCAGATCACGCGGCCGACACCATGATTCCAAGTAATCGGAGCGGGCGTGAACCGGAATCCCGCGTGGGTTCCTTGCAACTGCTCGATCAGGCGGTTTACTTCCGCGTAACCTGCAGCGACGCCGCTTTGATCGGCCACAAAGAAATCTTGCGTGTACACCTGGTCAAACTTCAATTCGCGGGAGTGGGAATCGGCGTCGTTCCATATCGAAAAATGGATGTCGATCAAGCGTTGCGCCACATCGGCGGCGTCGTGCATGTCGGGTTTCATTGGTGATGTTTCCTGTGCGTGCGTATAAGGCGCGCTGCACATCGCAGCCAGCGCCAGTACGCAATGAGTCACGAATTTCATGTTGAGAAGTCGCGATCGGAAGTGCAATGCGCTCAGACCTGCGCCATCCCGCCGTCGACAAACAGCTCGATGCCATTGACGAAGCTCGCCGCGTCGGAAGCCAGAAACGCCACGGCCTTGCCGATCTCTTGCGGTTCGCCCAGGCGGCCCAGTGGCACCTGCGCGGCCAGATGATCGAACAGACCCTGACGAGCTTCGTCGGGAACCAGACCGCCCAGGCCCGGCGTGCGGATCGGACCGGGGCTCACAACATTCACGCGGATGCCGCGCGGCTTCAGATCCAGCGCCCATGAGCGCGCGAAGTTGCGCACCGCGGCCTTGCTGGCGCTATACACGCTGAAGTTTTCCGTGCCCTGGATCGATACGGTCGACGCGGTCAGAATTACCGAGGCGCCATCGACCAGCAACGGCAAGGCCTTTTGCACGGTGAACAAGGTGCCGCGCACGTTGGTGCCGAAGATGCGATCAAAGTGCTCTTCCGTGATCGCGCCCAGCGGCATCATGTCGCCGCCGCCCGCGTTGGCGAACAGGATGTCGAGCTTGCCGGCGCTCTTGGCGATCTGGGCGTAGACGGCGTCCAGATCGCTCAGCACCGACGCGTCGGCACGGATGCCCGTCGCCGCGCCGCCGATGCTGGCCACGGCGGCGTCAAGCTCGGCCTGACGGCGGCCGGTGATGAAAACGCGCGCCCCCTGCGCGGCCAATTCCTGGGCGGTCGCCAGGCCGATGCCCGTGGTGCCGCCGGTGACGAGTGCAATCTTGCCGTTGAGTTGCTGATTCATGATGAGCTCCATTTACTTGATGAGGAAGTTGTCAGTCAGCCGGCTAGGGAGGGAAGTCTCCTGAATCGCCGTGTTGACTGGGCATGGAGGTACTGTAGGCGTGCCGGGATAATGGATAAACCCTGCAAGATTGAAATAACTATCCATATTTATGGATAATCGCCGCGCATCGGGGCAATACGTTGCGCATCGACGCCGCGTCAGAGTTGATTCGAAACGCCGGGCACCAATGAAAAAGGGGCTGCAAAAGCAGCCCCTTGTACGATCGCCGGATATCCCGGGAGGAATCTAGGTATTCGCGGGATCCAGCACGATCAGGCGTCGATATTGCCCGCCGACAGCGCGTGCGTTTCGATGAAGTTGCGGCGCGGTTCGACGTCGTCGCCCATCAGCGTGGTGAAGACCTCGTCGGCCGCGATGGCGTCCTCGATCTGCACGCGCAAGAGGCGGCGCACCTTCGGGTCCATCGTGGTCTCCCACAGCTGCTCGGGGTTCATTTCCCCCAGACCCTTGTAGCGCTGCTTGGAAATGCTGCGGTCGGCTTCGCTGCGCAGCCACTGCATGGCTTCGCGGAAGTCGGACACGGGCTGCTCCTTGCGCTTGTCGCCTTCGCCGCGCGCGGCCATCGAACGCGCGCCGACCTTGCCCAGGAAGCTCTTGGCAGCCTTGGACAGGATGGCGTAATCGGAGCCATTGATGAAGTCGGCGTCGATGATGCTGACGCGCACGTTGCCGTGGTGCATGCGCTGCACGGACAGGCGATGGCGTTCGGTGGCTTCGTCGAATTGCGGAACGACTTCAACGCCATTGCCGTTGATGGGATCGCGCATGGCATCGGCCAGCCGCTTGGCGGAGTCCGCGGTGGACTCGGCGGTTTCCAGGTTGATCTCGACGCCTTCGGCCATGGCCGACAGCGCGCCCACGTCGAACACGCGCGACAGGCGGGCGATGACGCCGTCGGCCGCCACGTACTGGCGGGCCAGGTCGTTCAGCTCTTCGCCGCGGATGATGTTGCCGCCCGAGATGATCTCGGCGTCTTTCAGGGCGAGCGTCAGCATGAACTGCGCTTCTTCCTGGTCATCCTTCAGATAGCGCTCTTCGCGGCCAACCTTGACCTTGTAGAGCGGCGGCTGCGCGATGTACACGTAGCCGCGCTGCACCAGCTCGGGCATCTGACGGTACAGCAGCGTGAGCAGCAGGGTGCGGATGTGCGCGCCGTCGACGTCCGCGTCGGTCATGATGATGAGGCGGTGGTAGCGCAGCTTGTCCACGTTGAAATCGGGACCGATGCTGGTGCCCAGCGCCGTGATCAGCGTGGCGATCTGCTCGCTGGCGATCAGGCGGTCAAAGCGCGCCTTCTCGACGTTCAGCACCTTGCCGCGCAGCGGCAGGATGGCTTGGAACTTGCGGTCGCGGCCCTGCTTGGCCGAGCCGCCTGCGGAGTCACCCTCGACGATGTACAGCTCGCACAGCGCGGGATCCTTTTCCTGGCAGTCAGCCAGCTTGCCGGGCAGGCCGGCGCCTTCCAGCACGCTCTTGCGGCGCGTCATCTCGCGCGCCTTGCGCGCGGCTTCGCGGGCACGCGCGGCTTCGACGATCTTGTTGCACAGGGCCTTGGCGTCGTTCGGGTGCTCGAGCAGCCAGGTTTCCAGCGTGCGGGCCACGGCTTCTTCAACGGCCGGACGCACTTCGCTGGACACCAGCTTGTCCTTGGTCTGGCTGCTGAACTTGGGCTCGGGCACCTTCACGGACAGCACGCAGGCCAGGCCTTCGCGCATGTCGTCGCCGGACGTCTCGACCTTGGCCTTCTTGGCCAGCTCGTTGTCCGTGATGTACTTGTTGATGATGCGCGTCATCGCGGCGCGCAGGCCGGTCAGGTGCGAACCGCCGTCGCGCTGCGGGATGTTGTTGGTGAAGCACAGCACGCTTTCGCTGTAGCTGTCGTTCCACTGCATCGCCACTTCAACGCCCACGGACACGCCGCCGGCGGCGGACTCGGTGCTGACCGAGAACACGTTCGGGTGCAGCACGGTCTTGGCGCGGTTGATGTACTCAACAAAGCCCTTCACACCGCCCGAGAACGCGAAATTCTCTTCCTTGCCCTGACGCTGGTCGACCAGACGGATCTTGACGCCGTTGTTCAGGAACGAGAGCTCGCGCAAGCGCTTGGAGAGGATCTCGTAGTGGTATTCGATGTTGTTGAAGATGATCGGGTCGGCCAGGAAGCGCACTTCGGTGCCGCGCTTGTCGGTCGTGCCGGTCACGGCCAGGGGCGCCACGCGCTCGCCCTGGCGGAATTCCATCTGGTGCACTTCGCCGTTGCGGCGGATGGTCAGCCGCAGCCATTCGGACAGTGCGTTCACGCACGACACGCCCACGCCGTGCAGGCCGCCGGACACCTTGTACGAGTTCTGGTCGAACTTGCCGCCGGCGTGCAGTTCCGTCATGACGATTTCGGCCGCGCTGCGGTGGAATTCGTCGTCCTTGTGGATGTCGGTCGGGATGCCGCGGCCGTTGTCCGTGACGGAGATGGAGTTGTCGGTGTGGATCGTGACGACGATGTCGTCGCAATAGCCGGCCAGGGCTTCGTCGATGGCGTTATCGACGACCTCAAACACCATGTGGTGCAGGCCGGTGCCGTCGGACGTGTCGCCGATGTACATGCCGGGGCGCTTGCGCACGGCCTCCAGCCCCTTGAGCATCTTGATCGAGTCAGCGCCGTAGCCGCTGGTCTCGGGAGTGGTGTTCTGCTGATCTGACATGTCTGTATCGATAACGCTTTAAAGAACGGCCTGGCGGCCGGACCGCCCGCGAACCATCCGGTCCGCAAGCGGCACAAACCCACGGGGGGGAATGCGGATCAGATCCGCATCGGCATGACGACGTACTTGAACTGGTCGTCTTCGGGCAGGGTGATGAGCGCCGACGCGTTGGCATCGGGCATGACCGACCACTGGATGTTGTCGACCTTCACGTTGGCCAGCACGTCGAGCAGGTAGCCCACGTTGAAGCCCACGTCCAGCGCTTCATGGCTGTAGTCGATGTCGATTTCTTCCTGCGCCTCTTCCTGCTCGGCGTTCGAAGACGAGATCTTCATCTGGTTCTGCGCCAACTGCAGGCGTACGCCCTTGAACTTGTCCGTGGTCAGGATGGCTGCGCGCTGCAGGCTGCCCTGAAGCGCTTCGCGGCCGACCAGGAAGTGGCGCGAGTAGTTCGTGGGAATCACGCGCGTGAAATCGGGGAACTTGCCTTCGACCAGCTTGGAGACCAGCTCGACGTCGCCAAAGCGGAAACGGATCTGGCCCGGCGCCACGTCGATGGAGACGGTCTCGTCGGAGTCTTCCAGCAGGCGCTGCATTTCCAGCACGGTCTTGCGCGGCACAATGACTTCGTGGCGCTCGGCGATGCCGTCGGCTTCGGTCGAGCAGTGCGCCAGGCGATGGCCATCGGTAGCGACGGCGCGCACGCGGCCCGGTTCAAACACCAGCAGCATGCCGTTCAGGTAGTAGCGGATGTCCTGCTGGGCCATGGCAAAGTGCACCATGTTGAACAGGTGGCGCAAGGTGCGCTGCGGCATGGTCAGCGATACGTCCCACTGCTCGGGCTGAGCGACGGTGGGGAATTCGCTGGCGGCCAGCGTCTGCAACGCAAAGCGGCTCTTGGCGGACTGCACCGACAGCTTGTTGCTGGCCAGGGCCAGGCGCACGTCGCCGGTATCGGGCAGGGCTTTCAGGATGTCCAGCAGCTTACGCGCGGCCACCGTGGTGGACTCGTTGTCCTGGCCGACACCAAAGTCGGCGTGCGTCGTGATCTGCACTTCCAAGTCGGTCGCAATAAAGGCAACCTTGTTGCCTTCCTTGCGCATCAGGATGTTCGCAAGAATGGGCAGGGTATGGCGTCTTTCGACGATGCCCGCCACAGTCGACAGCGGTTTCAGCAATGCATCGCGTGTGGTTTGTACGAGTTGCATGTTCATCCTTTTAGAGTTTGTTCCAACACGTGCAGGGTATGGTTGAGCTCCGCTTGCTTGGCGCGGGCATCGGAAATCTTGCGAACGGCGTGCAGCACCGTGGTGTGATCACGGCCGCCGAATAAATCGCCGATTTCCGGCAGGCTTTTCTGGGTCAGCTCCTTGGCCAGGTACATCGCAACCTGGCGCGGCAACGCGATATTGGCCGGCCGGCGTTTCGAGTACATGTCGGCGACCTTGATCTTGTAGAAGTCCGCCACCGTCTTCTGGATGTTTTCCACGGTGATCTGGCCGTTGGACACCGACAGGAGGTCCTTCAGCGCTTCCTTGCAGACATCCACCGTCAGCACGTCGCGGCCGTGGAAGCGCGCGTAGGCCAGGACCTTGCGCAGCGCGCCTTCCAGTTCGCGCACGTTGCTGCGCAGGTGCTTGGCGATGAAGAACGCCACTTCCTCGGGCATGGGCACGCCTTCGGACTCGGCCTTGCGCAGCAGAATCGCCACGCGCATCTCCAGCTCAGGCGGCTCGATGGCGACCGTGAGGCCCGAATCAAAGCGCGAGATCAGTCGGCTGTCGATGCCCGACAGTTCCTTGGGGTACGTATCGCTGGTGATGATGATCTGCTTGCGCTGCGCGACCATCGCCTCGAACGCATAGAAGAATTCTTCCTGCGTGCGGTTCTTGCCGGAGAAGAACTGGATGTCGTCGATCAGCAGCAGGTCGAGCGAATGGTAGTAGCGCTTGAAATCGTCGAACGCCTTGCGCTGGTACGCCTTGACCACGTCGGACACGTATTGGTCGGCATGCACATAGCGCACGCGCACCCCTGTGCCCGCCGCAACCATGGCGTTGCCGATGGCGTGGATCAGGTGGGTCTTGCCCAGGCCGACGCCGCCATACAGGAACAACGGGTTGTACGAAGTGCCGGGATTTTCCGCGACCTGCAGTGCCGCGGCGCGCGCGAGCTGGTTGGCCTTACCGGTCACGAAGTTCTCGAACGTGAGGTCGGTATTCAGGCGCGAACGCTCGTACACGATGTTGGCGGCGTCCGCGTTCACGGCCTGCGCCGCGACGGTCGTCGCGGGAGCGGACGGGGCGGTCGTCACGGTGACCGTCACGGGCGGCGCGGCGCCGGAGGGGGGCGCAGCGGACGGGTGCGGTTGCTGGGCTGGCTGCTGCGCACGCACGGGCGCGACCGGCATGCGCGGCGCGGTCCCTTGCGAAGGCAGCTCGAACAGCACCTGCACCGGACGCTTGAACCACTCCGCGGCCAACGCTTCGATCTGGTGGGAAAAGTTTTTGCGCACCCAATCCAGCTTGAAGCGGTTGGGCGCGGCAACGCGCAGCACCGCCTGCGTTTCGTCGTACGCAAGCGGGACCAGCGGTCGTATCCACGCGCTGATTTGTTGGGGGGGGAGTTCCTGCTCAAGACGACTGACGCAGGTCTGCCAGAATTCTTTCATGTCGCTCTTATTCAAACCTCGATTCTACCTTGCCCGGGCGGGGGTTATCCACAGGGAAGGGCGTGAGTGTCTATATGATCCCTCCTTAACTGTTTGACAAGACAGGGAAAACTTGCTGAAATGGTGGGCTTTTCCGAATTCTGTCTGTCAGAAGGTTTCGCAGAAAGCTAGCCGGACACGCTCCTACAAGAGCAATTTGTCCGGTTTTTAGCTTTGCTGAATAGGTCGCCCGAGATGAAATTCTCGGTACAGAGCCCCGTCTCAGAGTTGTTTTTTGCACCGGTTGCAAAAGCCGTTGCAAGAATGCTCTCTAGATACCCGCTTCTGCTTAGCGCGACGTGGAACCCTCCGGGCAGGTCCCTTCTGACTTTGTTCTTTTTGTGGATCGTCCATGAAACGCACCTACCAACCTTCCGTTACCCGTCGCAAGCGCACCCATGGCTTTCGCGTGCGCATGAAAACCCGCGCTGGCCGCGCCATCCTGAGCGCCCGCCGCGCCAAGGGCCGCAAGCGTCTGGCCGTCTAAGTCCAGTTTTCCGGTTTTCCGGAAACTGACTTTCGCACGGACCGACCATATTGCAAGACCTCTCGCAATCCTGTTCCGGTTCCGCGCAACCGCCTGATCCGCAGTCCATGCCGCGCTCCACGCTTCCCCCGGAGGCGCGGCTGCATCGCCCCTCCGAGTTTGCCGCCGCCCTTAAAGGCCGGCGTCTTGCCCGAGGGGCATTCTTCATTGTGAGCGCCGCTCCCAATGATCTGCCTCCCGGTCAGGACCCCTGTGCTCGCCTGGGGCTCATCATCGCCAAGCGGTTCGCCGCCCACGCCTCCACGCGCAACGCCTTGAAGCGGGTCATCCGCGAAGCGTTCCGCCATCGGCGCCTGGCGCTGCCGGCAAAAGATTACGTCGTGCGCCTGCATAGCAAGGTCGCGCCCGCCACGCTCACTGCGCTGAAACGCGCAGCCCGAGCCGAAGTGGACGCTCACTTTGAGCGGATCGCGCGATGATCAAGGCGCTACTCATTGCCCCAATCCGGTTCTACAGGTTCTTCCTGAGTCCCTGGATCGGCCGGCAGTGCCGTTTTACTCCGACCTGCTCGGCGTACGCGATCGAAGCGATCGAGCGCCACGGTGCATGGCGCGGCTTCTGGATGGGAGTCCGGCGCATCGGCCGTTGCCAACCCTGGTCGCCCGGGGGCCTGGATCCGGTTCCGCCGGCCAAGGGAACCAACGACGCCCGTTGCTGCTCCCACAGCCACCGCATCGAGCACGATTGACGCTAAACTGGCGGGCTTTGCTGGCCCGTATTCACTTCAGTAGGCACCATGGATATCCGACGAACCGTCCTCTGGATGATTTTTTCCTTTTCGCTGTTGCTCCTTTGGAACAACTGGCAAATCCATAACGGCAAGCCGTCGCTGTTCGGGGCCCCGCCCGCGGCCAGCACGAGCGAATCGCCGGCTGCAGCCAACAACGCGACGCCGTCCGTGCCCAGCGCCCCGACAGCCACCGCTGCCCCGGCCTCCACGGTGCCTGGCGCCGCAACGCCCATTCCCACGCGCTCCGAAGAAGTCGTCATCACCACCGACGTTCTGCGCCTGACCTTCGACACGATGGGCGCCCAACTGGTGCGCGCCGAACTGCTGAAGTACCCGGCCACCGGCCAGCCCGACAAGCCCACGGTTCTGCTGGACCGCTCTGCGGGCCTGAACTACGTGGTGCAGACCGGCGTGGTCGGCGCCCCCAGCGGCCAGAGCTTCCCCACGCACCAGACGCCTTTCCGCCTGGTCTCCCAGGAACGCGAACTGACCGGCGACAACCTGGTCGTCACGTTCGAAGGCGAATCCGGCGGCGTGAAGGTCACCAAGACGTTCACCCTGCACCGTGGCCGCTACGACATCGACGTGCGCCATGACCTGGCCAACGTCGGCGCCGCCCCCGTCACGCCCTCGCTGTACCTGCAGATCGAGCGCGACGGCAACGACCCGGCCGACACGTCCAGCTTCTATCACACGTTCACGGGCTTTGCCGTCTACTCGGACCAGGACAAGTTCCAGAAGAGCACGTTCAGCGACATCCAGAAGAAGAAGGCCAGCTACATCAAGCAGGCGGACAACGGCTGGATCGCCGTCGTCCAGCACTACTTCGCCACGGCCTGGGTGCCCCCGCAAGGCAAGCCGCGCACCAACGAACTGCTCGAAGTCCAGCCGAACCTGTACGCCGGCCGCAGCATCGAAGCCGTCGGCGACATCGCCCCGGGCGCCGCCGCTCGTGTCGATTCGCACCTGTGGGTCGGTCCGCAAGACCAGAAGGCCATGGCCGCGCTCGCGCCGGGCCTGGAACTGGTGGTCGACTACGGCTGGCTGACCATCATCGCCAAGCCGCTGTTCACCCTGATGACCTGGCTGCATTCCATCCTGGGCAACTGGGGCTGGACGATCGTCGCGCTGACCGTGCTGATCAAGGCCGTGTTCTACCCCCTGGCCGCCGCCAGCTACCGCTCGATGGCCCGCATGAAGCAGGTGGCTCCCCGCCTGCAGGCCCTGAAGGAAAAGTACGGCGACGACAAGCAGAAGCTCAATGCGGCCATGATGGAGATGTACCGCACCGAGAAGATCAACCCGCTGGGCGGCTGCCTGCCGATGCTGGTTCAGATTCCGGTGTTCATCTCGCTGTACTGGGTGCTGCTGGCCAGCGTGGAAATGCGCGGCGCGCCGTGGATCCTGTGGGTTCACGACCTGTCGGTCCGCGATCCGTTCTTCATTCTGCCCGCCATCATGATGGCCACCATGTTCCTGCAGATCAAACTGAACCCGACGCCCCCGGATCCCATCCAGGCCAAGGTCATGATGATCATGCCGCTGGTGTTCGGCGGGATGATGTTCTTCTTCCCCGCCGGCCTGGTGCTGTACTGGTGCGTCAACAACATCCTGTCGATTGCGCAGCAGTGGTCCATCACCCGCGCCATCCAGAAGAAGTCGGAAGCGGCGGCCAATCGCTGATCGCCCTCCCGAAACAAGAAACCGGCCTTTCGAGGCCGGTTTTTTTACGCCCATTGCCAATGAAAAGCGAAAGGCACACTCAGCATTTTCTATGCCCATGAGGCATATACATAGGTATTACTTATCGCCGAAGCAAGATCAATCAACTTCACATAGCCCACCATCACACCTATGATGGCTCTGATTTTTCCCTCCGGCGGCCTGTCTGCCGGAGTTTTGCTGCAACGCCGCGCCGCCCGGCAACCTGGGCCGCGCCATTCAGAAACGACATAGGGAGTGTGCCATGACCGACAAGAAGCCTCTGACTACCGCCTCGGGCGCCCCAGTACCGGACAACAACAACACCCTGACTGCCGGCCCGCGCGGTCCCGCCCTGCTGGAAGATTTCTGGCTTATTGAAAAACTTGCCCACTTCGACCGCGAACGCATCCCCGAGCGCGTCGTCCACGCCAAGGGCTCCGGCGCCTACGGCACGTTTACCGTCACCCACGACATCAGCCGCTACACCCGCGCCAACATCTTTTCCAAAGTCGGCAAGCAGACGCCGCTGTTCCTGCGCTTTTCGACTGTCGCTGGCGAACGCGGCGCGGCCGACGCCGAACGCGATGTGCGCGGCTTTGCCATCAAGTTCTACACCGACGAAGGCAACTGGGATCTGGTCGGCAACAACACGCCCGTCTTCTTCATCCGCGACCCGCTGAAGTTCCCCGACTTTATCCACACCCAGAAGCGCGATCCCAAGACCAACCTGCGCAACGCCACCGCGGCGTGGGATTTCTGGTCGCTCAACCCCGAATCGCTGCACCAGGTCACCACGCTGATGAGCGATCGCGGCATCCCCGCCAACCTGCGCCAGCAGCACGGCTTTGGCTCGCACACGTTCAGCTTCATCAACGCCAATAACGAGCGCTTCTATGTGAAGTTCCACTTCAAGTCGCAGCAGGGCATCGCCTGTCTGACCGACGAAGAGGCCGCGCAGGTCGTCGCCCACGACCGCGAAAGCTCGCAGCGTGACCTGTTCCAGAACATTGAAGAGCGCAATTTCCCGAAGTGGACGCTGAAGGTGCAGATCATGCCCGAGGCCGAAGCCGCGACGTATCACATCAACCCGTTCGACCTGACCAAGGTCTGGCCGCATGGCGACTATCCGCTGATCGAGGTCGGCGTGCTGGAGCTGAACCGCAACCCCGAGAACTACTTCGCCGAAGTCGAGCAGGCCGCCTTCACGCCGGCGAACGTGGTGCCGGGCATCGGTTTCTCGCCGGACAAGATGCTGCAGGGCCGCCTGTTCTCGTATGGCGACACGCACCGCTATCGCCTGGGCATCAATCATCACCAGATCCCGGTGAATGCGCCCAAGTGCCCGTTCCACAGCTTCCATCGCGACGGGGCCGGGCGGGTGGACGGCAACGCTGGCGCCACGATCAACTACGAGCCCAACAGCGCGGGCGAGTGGAAGGAAACGCCCTCGGCGGCCGAACCGCCGCTGGCGCTGGACGGGCAGGCCGCGGCACGCTGGAACCATCGCGTCGATGACGACTACTACTCGCAGCCGGGCGCCTTGTTCCGCCTGATGACGCCGGCGCAGCAGGAATTGCTCTTTGGCAACATCGGCCGTCACATGGCGAGCGTGCCGGAAGTCATCCAGCGCCGCCAACTGGATCACTTCAGGAAGGCCGATCCGGCCTACGCCGAGGGCGTGGCCAAGGCGCTGGGGCTGAAGCTGTAAGCGTTACGCACCATCCATGAAAAGGGGGCGGCATCATGGCCGCCCCCTTTTTCATGCCGATCGCTCGATCGCCGCAACAATCGCCGCAACAATCGCCGGAATCATCCCACAGCAACCGCCGCGAACTGCACGCCAATCACCGTTGCATCCCCCAACGCCGCACCGTCAGCCGCTCCAGCGTATCGAACGCCAGGTTTTCCACAAGCAGACCGATGATGACCACCGCGGCCAGGCCGGCGAACACCCGGTCTGTGTATAACTCGTTGCGGTTCTGAAAGATGTACCAGCCCAGCCCGCCCTTGCCGCTGGACGCGCCGAACACCAGTTCGGCTGCGATCAGCGTGCGCCAGGCAAATGCCCAGCCGATCTTCAGGCCGGCCAGGATGGCGGGCAGGGCGGCCGGCACCAGAATCTGCAGCACGTAGCGCAACCCGGTCAGCCCGTAATTGCGCCCCGCCATCCGCAGGGTGTCAGACACCCCGAGAAAGCCCGCATACATGTTCAGCGCCAGCGCCCACAGCACGGAGTGGATCAGCACGAATATCAGGCTGCCTTCGCCCAGGCCGAACCACAGCAGCGCCAGCGGCAGCAGGGCAATCGCCGGCAGCGGATTGAACATCGCCGTCAGGGTGGACAACAGATCGCGACCGAACCGCGTGGACACCGCCAGCGTCGTCAGCACAAAGGCAAGTACGACGCCCGCCAGATAGCCCTGCACCAGCACGCGCATCGATTGCCCGGCGCGCGCCAGCAGTTCACCGCTGGTTACGCCGTCGACGAAGGCCTGGCCGGTCTGCCAGGCGCCGGGCAACAGCAGATCATTGTCGGTATAGCGCGCCGCCAGCTCCCACACCGCCGCCAACAGGGCAAGGATCACGCCCTTGCGCAGGGCGGCGTGCTGCCACAGCCGCTCGTGCCACGGCAGCGGCGTCTCCGCAGCCTGTGGGGGCAGGGGCGGCAGATCGTATTCCACCTCGGGGCGAATGAACGCCGATCCGGCATGGCTGATGCTCATGCGCGCTCCTCTCAGGCCGCCGCGCGCTCGGCCTGAGCCAGCGGCGGAGCGTCGAACAACAAATCGTGAATGCGGCGCGACGCCGCCTGAAACGCTGCCGATCCCTGACTGTGCAGGTCAAAGCCGTGCGCATTCAGTTCCGCGCGCACACGGCCCGGATGCGGGGAGAGCAACAGGATGCGGCTGCCCAGCACCAGCGCCTCTTCGATCGAGTGCGTGACAAACAACAGCGTGAACCGCACGTCGTCCCACAGCGCCATCAATTCTTCCTGCATGCGCCGACGCGTCAGCGCATCCAGCGCCGCGAACGGCTCGTCCATCAGCAGCACGCGCGGCTGCATGGCCAACGCGCGCGCAATGGCCACGCGCTGCTTCATGCCGCCCGACAGCGTATGCGGATAGGCATCGGCAAAGCCCGCCAGCCCGACCTTGTCCAGGTAGTGCATCGCCCGTTCGTCGGCCTCGCGCCGGTTGAGCTTGCGCGACGCCAGCAGCGGAAACGCCACGTTCTGGCGCAGCGTCTTCCAGGGCGGCAGCTGGTCGAATTCCTGGAACACCACGATGCGGTCCGGACCCGGCCCTTGCACGGTCTTTCCGTCGATCGCGATCCGTCCCTCGGTGGGCTCGATGAAGCCCGCAACCGCCTTGAGCAGCGTCGATTTCCCGCAGCCGGAGGGCCCGAGCAGGATGAAACGCTCGGCGCCGTGTACGTCAAAACTGACCTGATGGGTCGCCCGCACACGCCGTTCGCGCGTCTTATATTCGATCGACACCTTATCCACAGCCAGCAAAGGCGTGGGCCGTTGAACGTTATCCACAGGGGCGGCGGGACTCACGGCCATGTCAGCTGCCCTGCGCCGTGACGGGATCGTCGAAGAAATAGTCGCGCCAGCTGGCCGGTGCGTTCTTGATCGCGCCCACCTTGTGCATGAACTGCGCCAGCGCGAACGTGTTCTGCGGCTGCAGCTTGAACTGCACATCGGGATTCTTGATGACCTTGATGAGAAAGTCGCGGTCCTGCTTGGCGCCGGTGACGCGCAGGTAGATGTCCGCGGCCTTCTCCGGATTGGCGGCGGCAAAGCTGGCGGCTTCCTTCAACGCTTCCTGGAAGGCCTTGTAGGTCTTGGGATTGTCGCGGCGGAATTTCTCGGTGGCGAACAGCACCGTCGACGAACTGGGGCCGCCCAGCACGTCATACGAATTGAGCACGATGCGCGCCTTGGGGTTCTCGGCCAGCTCCTGCTCCTGGAACGGCGGGTTGCCGAAATGTCCGGTGATTTCCGTGCCGCCGGCAATGATGGCCGCCGCCGCGTCCGGGTGCGGCAGCGCCACCGAGATCTTGTCCAGCTTGTTGTACTGCGCATCGCCCCACAGCTTGGCCGACGCCAGCTGCAGCACGCGCGATTGCACCGACACGCCCACCGCCGGCACGGCGATGCGGTCCTTGTCCGTGAAGTCGGCAATGGTCTTCACGTTGGGATTGTTGGTGACCAGGTAATAGGGAAAGTTGCCCAGCGACGCCACGCCCTTCACATTCTGCTTGCCGTGCGTGCGATCCCAGATCGTCAAGAGCGGTCCCACGCCCGCCCCCGCGATATCCACAGCCCCGGACAGCAGCGCGTCGTTCACCGCCGAGCCGCCGGACAGCTTGGCCCACTCGACCGAGATATCCACACCTTCGGCCTTGCCGTGCTTTTCGATGAGCTGCTGGTCGCGCGCCACGTTCAGCAGCAGATAGACGATGCCATACTGTTCGGCGATGCGGATTCGCCCTTCGGCCATGGCCGGCGTGGGCGAAGCCAGCGCCAGCACGGCAAGTATCAGCGCGAGGCCCGCGCCCGTGGCGGTCTGGACCAGTCGATCCCGTAGCGTGGAGGTCAAACGCATGGCGTTCCTTGTGGATAAGTAATGGGGGGCGGATTGGGCCGCGTCAGAACGGCGTATCGCCTTCGATCGTCGTGCGATAGAGCTTGCGGCGCAGGTGATCCGGCGTGCCGCCCGCCAGGTGGATCAGCGAACGGTTGTCCCAGAACACCAGGTCGTGCGGCTGCCATTTGTGGCGGTAGATGTGTTCCGGCCGCACGCTATGGACAAACAGTTCGGCCAGCAGCGCGCGGCTCTCGTCGTCCGGCAGTCCCTCGATGCGCGTCGTGAAGCCTTCGCTCACGAACAGCGCGCGGCGGCCGTTCTCCGGGTGTGTGCGCACCACCGGATGCACCACCTCCTGCACCTGCGCAATCTGCTGCGCGCTCAGGTTCGGACGCCAGTTGCCTTCCTTCTGCAGTTGCCCGTACTGGGCCAGATAGGAATGCACCCCGCGCTTGCCGTCGATCGCGTCCTTCAACGCCTGCGGCAGGGTGTCGTAGGCCAGGTGCATGTTCGCGAACAAGGTGTCGCCCCCCTCAGCCGGCAATTCCTGCGCATGCAGCAGCGACCCCAGGCTGGGCAGTTCCTTGTACGAGATGTCCGAGTGCCAGTATTTGCCCGCGTCGCCCAGCCCGATGGGCTTGCCGTCTTCCAGAATGTTCGAGACAGTCAGGATCTCGGGATGGCCCGGCAAGTGGAATTGGTGCAGCACGTGGATCATCAGGCGGCCGAACCGGCGGCTGAAGTCGATGTGCTGTTGGGGCGTGATGCGCTGGTCACGGAACACCAGCAGATGATGGTCCAGATGCGCCTTGTGCACACGCGCAAAATCCGCGGGCGTCAGTTCGCGCGACAGGTCCAGGCCAATGATTTCCGCGCCCACGGGACCGGGCAGGGGGCGCACGTCAAAGGACTGCGCCTGGGGCTGGGTGGCGGCGGGCGCTTCGCGCCGCAAGGCATTGCTCTGGGACATCGATCGCTCCGAAATCGCCTTGCGGCATGGCTGGAACGACCGATTATGGAAACCGCGCCATGTATCTCAAACGAAGATATCGGCGTTTGATCAAAGCTTTACGTCATATAGAAAAAAGCCGCGGGGCGCCCCCGCGGCTTCATCGCCATCTGCATATAAGCAAATAGCGTATCGGTCCTTACTTGGCCGGCATGAACGCCTCGACCAGCTTCACCCAGTACGTCGCACCCACCGGCAGCAGCGCGTCGTTGAAGTCGTAGTTGGGGTTGTGAAGCTGGCACGGACCCATGCCGTGATAGGACTCCATCCGATGATCGCCGTCGCCGTTACCCAGAAACAGGTACGAGCCCGGCACGGATTCCAGGAAGAACGAAAAGTCCTCCGCCCCCATGAACGGCGGCATGTCGCGCAGCACGTTTTCCGCGCCGAAGGTGTCTTCCGCAACCTTGGCCGCAAACGCGGTTTCGTTTTCCCAGTTCACCAGCGGCGGATACGCGCGCACGAAATCCAGCTCGCCCGTGCCGCCATACACCTGCGGCAGCGTGGTGGCGATGCGCCGCATGTCTGCCTCGATCTTGTCCAGCGTCTCCACCGAATAGGTGCGCACCGTGCCGCGCAGCACGGCTTCGCCGGGAATCACGTTATAGGCATCGCCCGCGTGAATCTGCGTGATCGACAGCACGGCCTGATCCAGCGGATTCTTGCTGCGCGAGATGACCGTCTGCAGCGCATGCACCATGTCGGCGGCCACGATGATGGGGTCCACGGACGAATGCGGCTGGGCGGCATGGCCCCCCACACCCTTGATCACGATGTCCCAGCGATTGCTCGACGCCATCGTCGGCCCGGCCCGGAAACCGAACTGGTTGACCGGCATGCCCGGCATGTTGTGGATGCCGAACACCGCATCGCAGGGAAACTTGTCGAACAACCCGTCCTGCATCATGGCGCGCGCGCCGGCGTTGCCGCCTTCCTCGGCCGGCTGGAAGATGAATACGACCGTGCCGTCAAAATTGCGATGCGTGGACAGATACTGCGCGGCGCCCAGCAGCATCGTCGTATGCCCGTCGTGGCCGCATCCGTGCATGCGCCCGCTGATCGTGGACTTGTGGGCAAACCGGTTGTGCTCCGGCATCGGCAGCGCGTCCATGTCGGCGCGTAGGCCGATGGTCTTGCCGCCGCTGCCGGCGCGCAAAATGCCCACCACACCAGTTTTCCCCAGCCCCGTGTGGACTTCCAGTCCCCAGCCGCGCAGGCGGTCGGCCACCAGGTTGGACGTGCGCGTTTCCTGGAACGCCAGTTCGGGATGCGCATGGATGTCGCGCCGCAGGGCGGTCAAATCCCCGTGTACGCGTTCGATTTCGGCAATGGTTTTCATGGGTGTGGATAAGCTGTCTGGATTGAAGGAGGGCGCACGCGCAAATGGCCTGCTGTTGCGGGAATTCTCGCGCCGCCCCGCGTGCCGCGTCCAGCCCTTTTTCGGCGCAGGTCAGGCGGCATCGTTCAAATGGCAGGCGCTGAACTGCCCCGGCGCGATCTCCCGCAGGAGGGGGCGCTCGGCCTTGCAGCGCGGCATGGCATGGGGACACCGCGGGTGAAATGCACACCCCGTGGGCGGATCCAGCGGCGAGGGCAGCTCGCCGCGGATGGGCTGATAGCTTCGCCGACCCGGCGTCAGCGTCGGCAGCTCCTTGAGCAACGCCTGCGTGTACGGGTGGTTGGCGCGCGCGAAAACCGTATCGGTATCGGCCAGCTCGACAATGCGTCCCAGATACATGATCGCCACGCGATCCGAGATATGGCTGACCACGCTGAGGTTGTGGCTGATGAACAGATACGTCAGGTCCAGCTCATCGCGCAACCGTTCGAACAGGTTCAGCACCTGCGCCTGGATCGACACATCCAGCGCGGCGACGGCCTCGTCGCAGACGATCACCGAAGGCTTCAGCGCCAATGCCCGCGCAATGCCGATGCGCTGGCGCTGGCCGCCCGAAAACTGATGGGGATAACGCTGTGCAAAGCTCGGGTCCAAGCCCACTTGGCGCATCAGCCCGGCCACATATTCCTGTTTGTCCCGCGAACGGATCAGGCCGTGCGCCGCGGGCGCTTCCCCAATGATGTCGCGCACGCGCATGCGCGGGTTCAGCGACGCGTACGGATCCTGGAAGATCATCTGCACGCCCAGCTCGTACGCGCGCCGCTCCGGACCCTTCATGGCTTGCACGGGCTTGCCCTGGTAGTCCACCTGGCCGGCCGTCGGCGGCAGAATGCCGGACACGATGCGGCCCAGCGTGGATTTTCCACAGCCCGACTCACCGACGATGCCGATCACCTCGCCTGGCCTGATCGCCAGGTCGACGCCGGCCACGGCATGCACCACCTGCGTCTTCAGGCCCGCGCCCAGCAGGTTGGCGATGCGGCCAGCCAGATCCACCGGCTGCACGAAGCGCAATTCGACGCCGCGCAGGGCGAGGATCGGCGTGGGATCGGGCGTGAGATTGTGTTGGGGGGCGTTCATGTCGCGTCCGGCGCTCCAGCATGCCAGCAGCGCACCCATTGCGCCGGGCGAACCTCGACGGGCGGCGGCTCGGCCAGACAGGCGTCCGTCGCACGCGGACAGCGCCCGCGAAACGCACAGCCCTGCGGCAGATTCAACAGCGACGGCGTCATGCCGGGAATCGGCACCAGCGGCTTGCCGCGCGACGCCGGCGTCGGAATGGAAGCGATCAGCCCATGCGTATAAGGATGCATCGGGTGGCTGATGACCGCCTCGGTGCTGCCCGTTTCCACGACGCGCCCCGCATACATCACCGACACGCGGTCGGCCAGACCCGCCACCACGGCCAGATCATGCGTGATCCAGATCAGGCCTGTTCCCGTTTCGCGGCAGAGCTTCTGCACCTCGAACAGGATCTGGCCTTGTATCGTGACGTCCAGCGCCGTCGTGGGCTCGTCCGCAATGATCAGGCGCGGTGAATTCAACAGCGCAATGGCGATGGCCACACGCTGGCGCATGCCGCCCGACAGCTGATGCGGATACGTCCGCAGCCGCTCCTCCGGCGACGGAATGCCGACCATCGCCAGCGTCTGCAACGCGCGCCGGCGCGCCTCGTCGCGCGACACCTTGGCATGCGCCTGCACCGCTTCGATCATCTGCGTATCCACGCGCAGCACCGGATTGAGCGTCATCATCGGATCCTGGAAGATCATCGCGATCTCCTGACCCCGCAACTGGCGCCACCGTGCAGGCGTCGCCGTGCGCAGGTCCTCGCCGTTGAGCAGCACCTCACCATCGACAATGCGTCCGGGTTCATCCAGCAGGCCCATCAAGGAAAATCCCGTGATGCTCTTGCCCGATCCGGACTCGCCGACGAGGCCCAGGATCTCGCCTTCGGCCAGCGTCAGATCCACACCGTCCACGGCCTTCACCACGCCGTTGCGCGTGAAGAAATGCGTCTTCAGGCCATGCACCTCAAGTACAGGGGCCGGGCCAGGCAGGGGGCGTTGCGCCGCAAGTGTCTGCATCGCTCCCGTCCTCAATTCGCGTGCCGCGGGTTGAGCACATCGCGCAGGTGGTCGCCCACCAGGTTGATGGCGATGATGGCCAGCGCCAGCGCAATGCCGGGAAAGAACGAAATCCAATACTGGCCGGACAGCAGGTATTCAAAGCCGTTGTAGATCAGCATGCCCAGCGACGGCTCGGTCACCGGCACGCCGACTCCCAGGAACGACAGCGTCGCTTCCAGCGCGATCGCGTGCGCCAGGTCGATCGTGGCGATCACGATGAGCGGCGGCATGCAGTTCGGCAGCACGTGCCGGAACAGCACGCGCGACCACGACAACGACATGCAGCGCGCCGCCTCCACATATTCCTTGCCGCGCTCGACCAGCGCGGCCCCGCGTGCGGCGCGCGCAAAATACGCCCACTGCACGACGATGAGCGCGATGATCACCTTATCCACACCCTTGCCCAGAATCGCCAGCAACATCAGCGCCACCAGGATCGCCGGAAACGACAACTGGATATCCACAACGCGCATCAGCAGGGCATCGATGCGTCCGCCGAAATAGGCGGCAATCAGCCCAACCGTGGCCCCAATGCCAAAGGCCGCCAGCACCGACACGGTGGCGACCATCAGACTGGTGCGCATGCCGTAGAGGATGGCGGAAAACAGATCGCGCGCCAGGCCGTCCGTGCCCAGCCAGTGCCGCATCGAACCATCCCCGCTTTCGCTGCCCGGCTTGAGCTTCGAATCCATGATGTCCAGGCTGGCCAGATCGTACGGATTCTGCGGCGCGATCCACGGCGCCAGCAGCGCCGCCCCCACGATCACGATCAGCATCACCAGCCCCAACGTGGCGAGCTTGCTGGCAAAGAAATCCGACACGAAGCGGCGCCAGGGCGATTGCTCTTTCGTCGGGGCCGGGGGCGAGGCAACGGTGGCGGGCGTGTTCATCGGCGGCTATCCAGGCGTACGCGGGGGTCCAGCACCGTGTAGATGATGTCCACCACCAGATTCAACATGACCAGGAAGAAAACAATCAGCAGCAGATACGCCACCACCACGGGACGATCCAGGTTGATGATGGAATCGATCAGCAGCTTGCCCATGCCTGGCCACGAAAACACGGTTTCCGTCACGACGGCAAACGCCATCACCTGGCCAAACTCCAGGCCCGCGACCGTCACCACCGGAATCAGGATGTTCTTAAGCAGATGCACGCCCAACACGCGCTTTTCCGACAGGCCCTTGGCGCGCGCGAACTTGATGTAGTCCATGGGCAGCGCCTCTCGCGTGGCGGCCCGCGTCACGCGAATGATCATCGCGCACTTGGCTAAGGCAATGGTCGCGGCGGGCAATGCCAGGCTCCGCCAGCCATCGAACGTCAACACGCTCAACTGCAGCGAACCGATGCTGATCGTGTCGCCGCGGCCGCCGGCCGGCACCCAGCCCAGCATCACCGCGAACACCATGATGAGCATCAGGCCCACCCAGAAATTCGGCAATGAAAACCCCAGCACCGAGCCCGTCATGATCGCGCGCGAACCCACCGCTGCGGGCTTCAAGCCCGCCAGAATGCCGAGCGGCACGCCGATCAGCACCGACAGCAGCATCGCCACACAGGCCAGTTCCACGGTGGCCGGCATGCGCTCCAGGATCAGGTGCATGGCCGGCTCGCCGGTCAGGAAGCTGTTGCCGAAGTCGCCGCGCACCGCTTGGCTCATGAAGATCAGGTACTGCCGCCACAACGGCTGGTCCAGCCCCAGCGACGCGCTGATCGCGGCGCGCTGCGCCTCGGTCGCTTCAGGACTGGCCAGCATCGAGACGGGATCGCCGACCATGTAAATGCCGGCAAAGACCAACGCCGACATGACGAGCATGACGACGATGGTCTGCAGCAGCCTTCTGACGATGGTTGCAAGCACGAGAGATGGCCCGGCGCGCTTACTTCTTCAGCGTAGCGTTCTGCGCCAGCGTGACCTGGTCCGGACGGCCCTCGTAGCGGATGTCGTTCTTCATGGCCCAGACCGACAATTCGAAATGCACGGGCAGCATCGCAAAGTCATCCATCGCGATATTGCTTGCCGTCGACAGCAACTCCGCGCGCTTGGCGTCGTCCATCGTGGACGACGCCTGTTTCACCAGGTCATCCATCTTGGGATTGGAATAACGGCTGCGGTTCGTCGTGCCCTGGCCCGCTTCCGGATTGCGCGTCATCAGCAGCGACGTCAGCGCGTTGGACATTTCACCGCTGGTCACCGACCAGCCCGCCAGATACGCCGAGAACGAATAGCTGTCGCGGTTCTTGAAGAACACCGGAGGCGCCATCGCGTCCACGCTGGTCTTCACACCGATGCGCGTCCACATCGACGCGATGGCCTGCGCCACCTTCGAATCGTTGACGTAGCGGCCGGACGGAGAACCGAGCGTGATCGAAAAGCCGTTCGGATAGCCCGCTTCCTTGAGCAGCGCCTTGGCCTTTTCGACATCGGCCTTGGGCGCCTTCGAATGTTCCTTGCTGGCGCCGAACATGGGGTAGGGCAGCAGGTTGCCCGCAGGCAGGGCGACGCCGCCCATCACGCGCTCAACGAGCGCATCGCGGTTGATCGCCAGCGACAAGGCTTCGCGCACTCGCTTGTCCTTCATCGGGTTCTTTTCGGTGCCTTGCACGCCGGGCGACGGCTCCGCGTATTGGTCCAGCGCCACGTACACCACGCGCACCGACGGCGTTTCCTCGACAAAGAGCTTTTTGTCCGACTTGAGCTTGGGCAGGTCGTCGGTGGGAGGATCCTCAATCATGTCCACGTCGCCGGCCAGCAGGGCAGCCACGCGCGCGGCCGCATTGCTGATGGGCCGATAGACCACGCGATCCCATTCGGGCTTCTTGCCCCAGTAGTTCTCGTTGCGCGCCAGCACAAACTCAGCGCCGCGCTTCCACGACACGAACTTGTACGGGCCCGTTCCGATCAGGCCGTCGCCGCTATTCAATTCTGTCGTCGTCTTGCCTTCGGCCGCTGGACCCGAAGCGGCCTTCTTCGACAGGATGGGCAACTGCGCCAGATTCACCAGCAGGTTCGGCGCAACATCCTTGGTGGTGATACGGATCGTCATCGGATCCACGGCTTCGGTCTTGGCCACCGAACCCAGATAGAGCGTGAACGGCGACGGGCTGTTCGGCACCTTCGGGACGCGGTCATACGTAAATACGACGTCCTCGGCGGTAAACGGCGTGCCGTCGGAGAACTTCACGTTTGGCCGCAGCTTGAAGGTCCAGACCTTGCCATCGACAGTCCACGATTCCGCCAGCGAAGGCTGCGGCTTGAGCTGCGCGTCCGTGGCGACCAGCGTATCGAAGATGGTTTGGGAGATCTGCGTGTTCGGCGTCAACGCGTGGTACTGCGGATCCATCGAAGACGGCTCGGTCTTCAGGCCGATCACCAGATCGCGGGCCATGGCCGAACTGTATGTGCCACAGGCCATCACCACCGCGGCAGCGCCGCAGGCCAAGACACGCGAAAACCGAGATGCCATCGTGATCTCCCAGAGTTGTTTCGGGTTTTGAACCTCGGGGCCACAGTAACCAGCAAACAACGCGCCGCGCAACAGTTATATTCCCCTATTGTTTCGCCTTGTCATCTACCTCGATATGTCCGCTTACGCCCCCATTGCCGCCATTGCCACCGCTCCCGGAAGAGGCGGCATCGGCGTCGTGCGCATTTCTGGTGCGGACCTGTCCGAATTGGTGCGGCGCCTGTTTCAGCGCGATCTCACTCCCCGCCACGCGCACTATCTTCCGTTCAAGACGGTGGACGGCGAACTGCTGGATGAAGGCATCGCCATCTACTTTCGCGCGCCGCATTCCTACACCGGCGAAGACGTGCTGGAACTGCAGGGACACGGCGGTCCGGCCGTGTTGCGGCGCGTGCTCGATAGCTGTCTGACCGCCGGCCGCGACCTGGGTGTGCGACTGGCCGAACCCGGTGAATTCACGCGCCGCGCGTTTCTGAACGACCGCATGGATCTGGCGCAGGCCGAGGCGGTTGCCGACCTGATCGAAGCCTCATCGGTCGCGGCCGCGCGCGGCGCCATGGCGTCGCTATCGGGCGAATTCTCGGCTCGCGTCAACGACCTGTCCGACCGCATCATTCACCTGCGCATGCTGGTCGAAGCGACGCTGGATTTTCCCGAAGAGGAAATCGACTTCCTGGAAAAGTATCAGGCGCGTCCCACCCTGGACGCATTAGCCGGCGACCTATCCGCGCTGATCGCGCAGGCGCGCCAGGGCGTCATCCTGCGCGAAGGCCTGCATGTCGTTCTGGCGGGCCAGCCCAACGTCGGCAAATCCAGCCTGCTCAATGCGCTAGCGGGCGACGACATCGCCATCGTCACACCCATTGCGGGCACCACGCGCGACAAAGTGGTGCAGGAAATCCATATTGATGGCGTTCCGCTGCATATCGTCGACACGGCCGGCCTGCGCGAAACCGAAGACACGGTGGAAAGCATCGGCATCGCGCGCACCTGGCAAGAGATCGAGCGCGCCGACGTCATCCTCCATTTGCAGGATGCCACCCAGCCGGGCGACGAACTCGACGCGCAGATCACCGCGCGCCTGCCCGCCCGCACGCCGGTGCTGAAGGTATTCAACAAGGTTGACCTGCTGGCCGAGCCTTTCGTCCCCGGTCCCGGCGAACTGGGCATCTCGGCCAAGCGCGGCGCCGGCCTGGACGCGCTTCGCGCCGAACTGCTGCAGATCGCCGGCTGGAACCCCGGCGCCGAGTCGCCGTGGCTCGCGCGCGAACGGCATTTGCATGCATTGCAGGAAGCGGCCGAACATCTGGAACTGGCCGCCGCGCATGCCAGCCAGGATGACCGGGTGCTGGACCTGTTTGCCGAGGAACTGCGGCTGGCGCACGATAGTTTGTCCAGCATTACCGGCAAGTTCACCAGCGATGATTTGCTGGGGGAGATTTTTTCCAGTTTTTGCATCGGGAAGTAGTCAGGGTCTGCACCCCGCAACATGCTTGCGCACATCGATTTTCTTAATTAATAAGACTCTTCTGATTTACACGAAATATCGGCGGCTTTTACAACCGGTGGTGCCCTTTGGCACCAAGGACGACCCGAGTGGTCTGTCCCCACCGGAAGCACGCCATGCCTACCCAATCCGATCTGCGCTTCACGTTCGCCATTGGCGAAGAGCCCTTCGACGTCGTCGAGTTCTCGCTCCAGGAAGGCCTGTCCGAGCCTTTCGTGCTGCAAGCGGAACTGGCCAGCGCCAATCCCGCCATCGACTTCGGTGCGGTGCTGGACCGCGCTGCGCTGCTCACGATCTGGCATGGCGACACACCTGTCCGGTACGTGCACGGCGCGGTGTCTTCATTCGTCCAGGGCGAAACCGGCTTTCGGCGCACGCGCTATTCGGCTGTCGTCGAGCCCCGTCTGGCACGCCTCGCGCTCAGTTCTGACTGGCGGATCTTCCAGGCGCTGACCGTTCCACAGATCGCCGAGGCCGTGCTCAAGGCGCATGGCCTCAACCAGGACTACGAGCAGCGCAGCACCACCGAGCACCAGTCCCGCGAGTACTGCGTGCAAGCCGGCGATACGGACTACCACTTTGTCGAACGCATCATGCGTGAGGAAGGCTTCTTCTATTCCTTCCGGCATGGCGCCGAAGGACATCGACTTGTCCACAGCGATCGTCTCTTCATTCACGGCCGCGTCGGCGACGCGCCGGTGCAGTACAACCCCATGCCCGGCGGCGATCAGCCGCAGCCTGCGCTGCGTCGCTTCACCTATACCGAGAACGTGCGCACCGCGCGCCAGACGCAGCGCGACTACACTTTTCACCATCCGCGCTATACCCACCAGCACAGCCGCGATGGGCGGGATCTAGACCACCAGGGACACCGCTACGAGCGCTACGACTACCCGGCCCGCGCCAAGTTCGACGAGGCCGGCAAGCCCTTCGCCGAGAATCGCCTGCGCGGGCATCGGCGCGATGCCCGCATCGCCTCGGTTGAAGGCGATGACCCGCGCTTGCAGCCTGGCATCTCCTTCACGCTGGCCGGGTACCCACGCGAGGACATGAATCGCGGCTGGCGCCCGGTCCGCATCGTCCACCGCGGCATCCAATACACGAGCCAGACCGAAGAATGCGCCGATTCCGCGTCAGGGACTCGGTACCACTACGAGGCTGAATTGGTACCGGACGACGCCGAATGGCGCGCAGAGCCATTGCCCCGGCCCCGCATCGACGGACCGCAGAACGCCGTAGTGGTCGGCCCACCCAATGAAGAGATCTACACCGACGAAGCTGGACAACGAAACTAGACCAACGTCCTCTCGGCCAATCCTTAGCGGTAGGTACTGGCTGGATTCGCTCAACAACATCAAATCGGCAACTTTGGTTGTGGCGTTCTGGCCAGATAAAAGCGATAGCTCTGGCTTCGCCGCTATCTAAATTACCGAGGAACTCTAATGGCAAGACCTCGACTGAATCCCCCGTGTGGCGGCTGGCAACGCGACCTTCCAGGTCCCAACGACCCGCTCAATGAGCCCCCGATGTTGCTCTGGCAGGCTCCCACTCACATGGATGAAACGTATGTCGAGTTCGCTCGGAACATGTCGAGTTTGCGCGGTGTTTGCTTTTTCTCTTTACCGGTGGTCGCATGGGTTCTTTTAGATCTCTTAGTAATGGCCGCAAAGGATATATATTCATTCGCCACTACAGGTGTTAGCGCACTTATGGCCGGAATTTTTCTGATGCTTGCTGGTTCAATTTCCATCGGCTTTTGGACGGCGTTTGTAATCTACCGTGCCGAGGTCTCTCCACCCCGCGATCTTCCGCTCCGCTTCAATCGCCTACGTCGCAAGGTCTACGTCTATGGCTTCCATTCAGTCTGGTGGAATCCCTTCGAGCACGGGTACGTGACGACGGCTAGTTATGACTGGGACGATCTGCGAGCAGAGAAGTGGAAAGTCCGTGGCGCGACGCCTGGCGGCGGGCTCATCATCAAGGAAGGCGTCTCCATCGCGGTGGTGGAACCGGGCACCAACAACGTCGTGACGCGTTTCCACTTAAACACTGACGCTGCCAACACCTCCAATTTCTGGGCATATGTGTGCGCCTACATGCAAAACGGCATTAATGGCCTCGACCCCGATCGTGCCGAACCGCGTGACGCCAACGACGTCGCTCCCTACAACATCGCCTTGCGCCTGGCCCCCAAGGTTCAATGGCCGGCGGATATGGATCTTGAATCACGAACGGCGCCGGACACGGACTCCGTGCTAGATTCGACCGGTCAGATTGCATCTATCGCTTTTGCATCGGGAAGATAACCGGAGGCGCGTCGTCATGAATACGAATCCCGCCCCCTTTCGTATCCGCGCCGCGAAGCCTGCTGATGTCGCCCGCATCGAGCACATCGTCCATGAGGCTTACACCCCCTACGTCGCACGCAACGGCGCCACGCCCGGACCCTTGCTGGACGACTATCAGATGCGCGTCGCCCAAGGTGTGGTTCATGTGCTGGAGTCGGACGCTGGCATCGAAGCCCTCATCGTGCTGATACCAGAACCCGACGGCAGCTGCATGCTGCTGGACAACATCGCCGTGTCGCCAACCGCGCAAGGCAAAGGGCACGGCCGGACGCTGCTGCAATGGGCGGAAGACGCCGCGCGCCGCGCCGGCTTTTCACGCATTCGGCTTTACACGCAGGAAGCAATGACCGAGAACATCGCCATCTACACGCGGCGCGGTTATGTGGAGACGCATCGAGCAACGGAGATTGGGCTGAATCGTGTTTTTATGCAAAAGCCGCTTTAATTGAGCGTCTTTTGCAAAGATCTAACTCGCCAAAAACGAGCCGTCTAAATATATAAGCTTTTACTCGTAATTTGTCGTCGTACCTTTTTTCGCTATCAGATGAGCGGAAATCCTGTTGTTCGCCAGCGATTTCGCATAGACGGACTCCGGCCGGATGCGCTGCGCAACGACGTACCCCATCATGCACGCCAGCATCAGCGGCAACATGACTTCATAGCTCAGCGTCATCTCGAAGATCATCAAGATCGACATCAGCGGCGCATGCGTGGTGGCCGCCAGTAGCGCGCCCATTCCCACGACGGCATAACTGGACACCGCCGACAGGCTGCCGGCCGGAAACACGCCTTGTAGTGCAGTCCCGTACAAGCCGCCCAGCGCCGCCCCGACGAACAAGGTCGGCGTGAAAACGCCGCCCAAGGCGCCGGACCCGACGCTGGCCGCCGTGGCTAATATCTTGAGCAAGAGCAGGACAGCCACCGCCTGCCACGCCCAATCCGTATGCAACATGCTGTTGACCACGCTGTAGCCGTTACCCCACACCGCTGGGTCGATCACGGACAGCGCTCCCACGACAAGCCCGCCTGCCGCCATCCTGGCCCATATCGGAAATGGCAACCGGCGAAACGCCGCGCGGGACAAGTCCAGGAATCGCAAGAATTGGGGCGCGGCCAGGACCGCGATCAGGCCAAGTCCCAGGTAATTGATCACTTCCCACCCCGACACGAACTCGAAATGCGGCATCTGGAAGACCGCGTCATAGTGCAGCACCTGCCGCGTCACAATGTTGGCGACCACGGAGGCGACAGCCAGCGGCACCAGCGTCGCCGTTGAAATCACGCCGTACACAATCTCCGAGATGAACACCGCGCCGGCAATCGGCGCGTTGTACGCCGCGGTGATGCCCGCCGTGGCGCCGCAGGCCACCAACAGCCGGAGATGGCGGGGCGGCAGGACTAGATAGCGGCCCGTCAATGATGCACACATTGCCGCCAGTTGCACCATCGGCCCCTCGCGGCCGATCGATGCGCCGGATCCGATCGAAAAAATCGAGGACAGGCTGCGCGCGACCGTCTGGCGGAAGCCGATGACGCCCCGTCCGATCGAGATGGCTTCCATATAGTCGGCGGCCCCGCGCCGGGGCAGCCATCGGGTCGCGGCCTGCAGTATCAGGCCGGCGATCGCGCCCCCGCCCGCTGGCATCAGAAACCGCTGCCAGGGATCCAGCCCACGGGCCAGCGACACCATGCCGTGGGGAACCTCGCCGCCCCCCACCAAGAATTGCATCCAGCCAAGCAGTTCGCGAAACACCACCGTTGCCAGCGCACCCAGGGCGCCAATCAACGCGGCCGCACACAACGTCAAAGCTAAATTTTCCGCCAAAAGTCCGCGTTTCAGCCGCCTGGCCCAGGGCGGCCGCCGCAGTTTCAGGTCGCTATCCATGGCCGGATTCTACGGCGGAATCTGCTCACTTTTTGTTCAGCGCACCGTCAACAAGCCGTTCTGGTCTCCCCTCGAATGCCTGATTCCGATCGCCGCGTAGCGGCCCGTTTTGGGGCGCAGCTACGGCAAAAATCAGGGTAGGCGAAGGGCGGTTTTCCAGGGTAAAAGGGCGCTTCCTGGAACCCAGTTGCCAGAAACGCCCTGTGGATAACTCCTAAGTAGCGCGCTTGTGCACATGTTGTGGAGGCAAGTTGAACAAGCAGGGGTTTCGTACGTGGTCCAAAATCTTGTCCAACTTCAGCTTTTTTCCCACACAGAGTTCTTGCACAGGCAAAAACGGCCGTAAGACGATGAAAAGAAAGAGGTTTTCAAGGTTAAGGTAGTTATCCACAGCCCTTATTAATCATTAGTCTTTATATAAATAGAAAAAAAGGAAAAGCCAAACATGCTTTCCTATCCCGCCCATCCACCGCCCCCCGGACTGCGTCCATGCGTATCCTCCTGATCGAAGATGAAGCTGAACTTGCCCGCTGGCTGTCCAGAAGCCTGGCCAGACATGCGGGCTTTGTCGTGGAGTGGGCAGACGACGGTCTGGTTGCCGAAAGAAGGTTGGCCGTCGAAGATTTCGATGCGGTCATCCTGGATCTGGGACTTCCCGGCATGGATGGCCATACTTTGCTGGCGAAGATTCGCGCGCGGGACGACCGTACGCCGGTGCTGGTCTTGACCGCGCGCGATTCACTGGCCGAGAGAATCGGAACACTTCACGAAGGAGCGGACGATTTCCTGCCGAAACCCTTTGTTGTGGAAGAGTTGGAAGCGCGATTGATTGCGCTGATTCGCCGCAGCCGCGGGCGCGAACATCCGCGCCTGGCGCTGGGAAACCTGGTTTTTGAAACTTCCGCGCAGAAATTCACGGTCAATGGACAGCCCTTGCAGTTATCCCCACGTGAACATGCGGTACTTCGGGTGCTGATTCAGAAAAGCGGCGAACCCATCAACAAGCAGCAGATCCTGGACCGCATCCTCACGGACGATGCCGACATCAACCTGGAAGCCATCGAGGTCCTTGTTCACCGATTGCGCAAAAAATTGGCGGAAACCGGTGTGCAAATCGTGACCATGCGGGGCATGGGGTACTGCCTGGAGAACCTTGTTGACAACTAGAAGTCCGCAAAACAGCGTTGATTTTTCGGCGAAAAAACGCGCCCGGACGCTGAAAACGCAGTTGCTCTGGTGGCTGATTCCCACGTTGGTCTTCGTGATGATGGGTGCGCTCTGGCTGTCCAACCACCAGTTGCGCAACCAGGTCGACAATGCCTATGACCGGTCTCTCGCCGGCGCGCTTCGCGCGATCGACCACAACATATCCACAGCCAGCGGTGGATTAGCCATGGAGCAGCCATACCTGATGCTTGAATTTTTCGAGCTGACGGCCAATGGCAGCGTGTTCTACCGGGTGGCGACCGAAGACGGGCTGGCCGAAATCGGCCATCCGGGTCTGCCCCTGCCGGAGCAGCCTCTGCTGTCCGGCGAACCGCGGTTTTTCTACGCAACCTACCAGGGGCAGCCCGTCCGGGTCGCGGCGCTGGCCCGGCCCATGAACCCCCCCTTGTACGCAAATCAGGGCGGCCGGGTCATCGTGCAGGTCGCGGAGGGCCTGGAAAGCCGTCAGGCGTTCCTCCACAAGGTTTTGGTGCGTTCGGTGGAGCGGGACCTTGCGGTGATCCTCATCAGCGTCCTGGTGATCATCCTGGGCGTTTTCATGGCCCTGCGCCCCCTCGAGCGGTTGCGGCAGGAAGTCAAAGGCCGGTCTGCAGACGATTTAAGCCCCGTCAGCGCGTCCGACATGCCAGGGGAGGTCCTGCCCTTGGTGGCCGCCGTAAACCTTCACATGGCCCGTTTTGCGGCCTTGGGGAGGGTGCAGGCGCAGTTCCTGGACGACGCATCGCACCAATTGCGCACACCTTTGTCGGTTTTGCGGACCCAGACGGCCTATGCCCTGCGCGAAACAGACCCCCAGGAGGTCCGTACAGCCCTTCTGGCGATGCAAGAGGGGTTGGACAGGGCCGTACGCACCACCAACCAGATGCTCGCCCTGGCGCGCGCTAAAGACGCCTCGCTGGCCGAAGGCGGTTTGGCGCCCGAATCGGTGGACCTGGTCGATCTGGCAGACGGAGTGATCCGTACCCAATTACCCAATGCCCGCGCCCGGCAGTTGGACATCGGCCTGGAGGCCGAACGCAGGCCGATTCTCGTCAGCGGGGCGGAGTGGCTGCTGCGGGAGGCGGTCAGCAACATGGTCGACAATGCCATCCGGTATGCGTCCGCCGGCGGCGTGGTCACCGTCCGGATCGAAGCAGACGCTGGTCAGGCTCGGCTTTTTGTCGAAGACGACGGCCCCGGCATGTCGGATGAGGACATCGCCCGGGCGTGCGTGCGCTTTCGGCGGGGCGCCGCCGGCAAGAACACCTCCGGCGCCGGGCTGGGCCTGGCGATCGTGGGCACCATTGCCGAAATCCTGGGCGCCCGGCTCGTGCTCGAGAACCGGATCGGGCAACCGGGATTGCGCGCGGCATTGGTGTTTACCCTGGAAACCGGACCGCATGCTGCGCCGCGTCACGAAATCGGCCGAAATTGAAAGGTTATGGAAAGCTTCGGTTTTGTACGGTTGCGTCCACTGGAGCCGCTGGACGCGATCATTCGCCGCAGCGCCGCTGCCAGCGATACCTAGACCTATAAATCCTGGAGACGCAAGAATGCAGACGATCCTGAAGCTGCGCATCGCAGCCATGGCGGCGCTTGGCGCCATCACCCTGTCCCTCGGCACGGCCCATGCCGCCGATGAACCCCGCCGCCCGGAATGCATTGCGCCCGCGCAGCCCGGCGGCGGATTCGACCTGACGTGCCGCCTGGCCACCGAAGGCCTGAAGCAGAGTGGGGCGCTCAAGAGCGCCATGCGCATCGTCTACATGCCCGGCGGCATCGGCGCGGTGGCGTACAACAACATCGTGGCCCAGCACCCGAACGAGCCGGGCACCATCGTCGCGTTCTCCGGCGGCTCGCTGCTGAACCTGGCGCAGGGCAAGTTCGGCAAGTACAACGTCAACGACGTGCGCTGGCTGGCCGCGATCGGCACCGACTACGGTGTGGCCGTGGTGCGCAACGACTCGCCGTACACCGACCTGAAGAGCCTGATGGACGCCTTCAAGCAGGATCCGACCAAGATCGTGCTGGGCGCGGGCGGCACCGTGGGCAGCCAGGACTGGATGAAGGCAGCGCTGACCGCCAAGGCGGCAGGCGTGGACTTCAAAAAGATGCGCTTTGTCGCCTTCGAAGGCGGCGGCGAGGCCGTGACGGCGCTGCGCGGCGGCCATATCCAGGCCTACATGGGCGATGCGGCCGAAGCATTCACGATGCTCGAAGGCGGCGCCCCGATCCGCGTGCTGGCGGTCTTCAACGACCAGCGCCTGCCGGGCAAGCTGGGTTCGGTGCCCACCGCCAAGGAACAGGGCTACGACATCGTCTGGCCGATCATCCGCGGCTTCTACGTCGGTCCCAAGGTCTCCGACGCCGACTACCAGTTCTGGGTGGACGCGTTCAACAAGACGACGGCCGCACCCGAGTTCGAGAAGCTGCGCCAGCAGCAGGGCCTCTTCCCCTTCAACAAGACCGGCCCGGAACTGGACGCCTACGTGAAGAACCAGGTCAAGCAGTACGGCGAACTTGCCGACACCTTCGGCCTGATCAAAAAGTAAGCCAGCCGCAAGGACTGACCCCGATCGCGCCCGAGAGGGCACACCTGCCGCCCGCTCAGGCCGGCGGCAGGTCCCGCTGCGCCGCGCGATCCGACTTGAACGGAAACCTGGACCATGAATGATCGAATCCTGGGCATTGCTGCCCTGGCGCTGGCCGTCTTCATGACGGCCGCCGGCTGGAGCATCGAGGCGCCCTTCGCCTACGAGCCCGTCGGCCCGCGCGCCTTCCCGCTGTTGTTGGCGCTGATCATCGGCCTGTGCGGGCTGTGGCTCGTCTACAAGGGCGGGCACGCCGTCGAGCGCAACCCGGCCGGCGCCAACGGGCGCATCGCGCTGATGGTGGTGTTCGTGACCGCCTACGCGTTTCTCTTCCAGTGGCTGGGCTTTATTGTCGCCACGTCGCTCATGACGATCTTCGTGGGCCGCCTGTTCGGCGGCAGCTGGGTGAAGTGCGCGATCGGCGGCGTCGTCATGAGCCTTTTCTTTTTCGTGCTGTTCGACAAGGTGCTGGACGTTGTCCTGCCCAGCGGACTGCTGGAGAACCTGATATGAGCGGCATTCTCGATCATCTCTCGATAGGCTTTGGCGTCGCGTTTTCGCTGACGAACCTGCTGGTGGCGGCCATCGGCTCCTTCATCGGAACCATGGTGGGTGTGCTGCCGGGGCTGGGGCCGGTCAACGGCGTGGCGATGCTGATCCCGATCGCCTTTGCCATGAACCTTCCGCCCGAAACGGCGCTGATCCTGCTGGCGGCGGTGTATGTGGGCGCCGAGTACGGCGGCCGCATCACCGCGATTCTGCTGAACGTGCCGGGCGAGGCCAGCGCCATCATGACGACGCTGGATGGCTATCCGCTGGCGCGGCAGGGTCTGGCCAACGTGGCGTTGTCGTTGTCCGCGTGGTCGGCTTTCTTTGGCGCCATCGTGTCGGTGGTGGGCATCATTTTGCTCGCGCCGCTGCTGGCGAAATGGGCGCTCGCATTCGGCCCCGCCGAATACTTCGTGCTCATGATTTTCGCGTTTTGCTGCCTGACCAGTTTGCTGGGCAAGCAGCCGGTCAAGGGCGTGCTGGCGGCGATGATCGGCCTGTCCATTTCGGTGGTGGGCGTGGACGCGAACTCGGGCGTCTACCGCTACACGTTCGAGTCCGTGCATCTGGCCGATGGCATCGATTTTGTCGTGGTCGTCATCGCGTTGTTCGCGGTCAGCGAGATGCTGGAAATGCTTGAGAAGGTGATGGCCGGCCACAGCGTCGAGGTCAAGCCCAGCGGCCGCAAGCTCTTCAATCTGAAGGAGATGGCGTTCACCTGGTGGAGCGTGGTGCGCAGCGCGCTCGTGGGCTTCGGCGTGGGGGTGCTGCCCGGCGCAGGCGCCAGCGTGGCCGCGGCGGTCGCGTATTCGCAGGAAAAGCGCATCATCGAAGCGAAGGATCCCGAAGCCAAGTTCGGCAAGGGCGACATGCGCGGTCTCGTCGCGCCGGAAGCCGCCGCCACCGCGTCGGCGATCGGTTCCTTCGTTCCGATGCTGACGCTGGGCGTGCCCGGTTCCGGCACCACCGCGGTGATGATGGGGGCTTTGACGCTCTACAACATCACGCCGGGTCCGGTCCTGTTCGACACCAAGCCCGAGTTGGTATGGGGCCTGATCGCGTCGCTGTTCGTAGCGAACGTGCTGCTCTTCGTGATGAACGTGCCGCTGGTGCGGTTCTTCTCCAAGGTGCTTTCGGTGCCGGGCTGGCTGATGGTGCCGGGCATCCTGTGCATCAGCTATATCGGCGTCTACGCGATCAACGCCGGCACGTTCGATCTGCTGCTGGTTGCCGGCATCGGCACGCTGGGCTATTTCCTGCGCAAGTTCGGTGTGCCGATGGCGCCGCTGGTGCTGGGCGTCGTGCTGGGCAACATGATGGAACAGAACCTGCGCCGTGCGCTGTCGATGACGGATGGCGACGTCGGCGTGTTGTTCGCCAGTCCCGTGTCGATTGCCCTGTGGGCGGGCGCGGCGGCGGTCGTCATCGTGCCGCAGATCCTGCGCCGCGTGCGCGCCGCAAGAAAGGTTGCCGCTGGGCCGGTCTGATGGAAGCGGGTCCGCGCACCGGCCGGTGCGCAGGCTGACGCAAAGCCAGGCCGGCAAATGTTCAGGGGCGCCATTCGGCGCCCCTTTTTTTCAGGCCTGTCGCGGATGCTGCATCCGCGTTTTCATATATGAGCTTTTACTCAGATATTGAACGATCAAACCTGCTGCAGGCGTTCCAGCGCGGCGTCCAGCGTTGCATCCTTCTTCGCGAAGCAGAAGCGCACGATACGATGATTGGATTCCGGCGCGTCGGGGTGGCGATAGAACGCGGACACCGGAATCACGGTCACGCCATGGTTGACGGTCAGGTCGCGCGCGAAGTCGGCTTCGTTCTGCTTGGAGAGCTGGCTGTAGTCAGCCAGCAGGAAGAACGTGCCGGGGCTGGGAAGCGGGCGGAATCGCGTCTGCGCCAGGCCTTGCGACAAGCGGTCCCGCTTGGCCTGATAGAACGCGGGCAGGTCCAGGTACGGCTTGGGATCCCGCATGAATTCGGCCAGCGCGAACTGCATCGGCGACGGCACGGTGAACACCATGAACTGGTGCACCTTGCGCAGCTCGGCGCTCAGTTGGCGCGGCGCGCAGCAATAGCCGATCTTCCATCCGGTGGTGTGGTAGGTCTTGCCGAACGACGAGATCACGAACGCATGTTCGGCGAGCAGCGGGCGGCGCGCGACGCTGGCATGCGGCTTGCCGTCGAAAACGATGTGTTCGTAGACCTCGTCCGACACCAGCAGCACGCCCGTGTCGCGAACGATGGCTTCAAGCGCGTCCAGGTCGCTGTCGTCAAGCACGGCGCCCGTGGGATTGTGCGGGAAGTTCAGCATCAACAGGCGGGTCTTGGACGTGATGGCGTCGCGCACACGCTGCCAGTCGATGCGGTAATACGGATCGGCTTCGGTGGGCGCGCGCAGCGGCACGGGCACCGCGGTGCCGCCAGCCAGTCGAATCGCCGGCAGATACGAGTCATAGCACGGCTCGATCACCACCACTTCATCGCCGCTGCCCACCGCAGCCAGCACCGTGGCCATCAACGCCTCGGTGGCGCCGCTGGTGACCGTGATCTCGGTTTCGGGATCGTAGGCATGGCCATAGAGCTCATGCGTCTTGGCCGCGATGGCCTCGCGTAGCGGCGCGACGCCGGGCATGTACGGATACTGGTTGTGGCCGTCGGCCATCGCCTTGGTGACCAGGCCGCACAGCGCGGGGTCCGGATCGAAGTCAGGAAAGCCCTGGCCCAGGTTGATGGCCTTGTGCTCGATGGCCAGGCGGCTCATCACGGTGAATATGGTGGTGCCGACGTCGGGGAGTTTGGAGCGGATCATGTTGGACGCGAAGTGAACACGGGTAGCCGAGGAAAGTTTTCGTAAGTATCCCACTAACTCATAATTCATTTTTCATGAGCTTCTAACGCGGATGGGATTGTGGTTCAGAACATGTTGGTGCGAGTGCTGGGTGGCTTCGGTATTGCGCTGGCCGGCGCGTTGCTCGCAGTGTGGGCCCACCTGCCGCTGCCGTGGATGTTGGGCGCGCTGCTGCTGACCGCGAGCACCCGGATCGCCGGCGTGCGGACCGCGTGCCCGCGGCCGGCACGCAATGCGGGCCAATGGGTCATCGGCGCATCGTTGGGGCTGTATTTCACGCCGCAAGTCATTGGGCACATTGGCAGCAACGCCGGACCCATTGTCGTGGGAATGCTATTCGCGCTGGCGCTCGCGTTTCTGGGGACCGCCATTTTGCGGCGTTTCACGGACGTGGATTTCAAGACCGCGTGGTTTTCGTCGGCCATTGGCGGTGCGAGCGAAATGGCCAATCTGGCCGAACGCCATGGCGCGCGGATCGATCGCGTGGCGACCGCGCACAGCGTGCGGGTGTTGCTGGTGGTGGTGACGGTCCCGTTCATATTCCAGTGGTGGGGCGTGGCGGGTCTGGATCCCACGGTCCCGGGACCGCGCGAGGTGCACGTACTTGGCCTGGCAGCGCTGGTGGCCCTGACCATTCTGGGCGGCGCCGCGTTTACGAAGTTGCGGCTACCCAATCCATGGGTGCTTGGGCCGATGCTTGTCGCGATGGTGTTGACCGCGTCGAGCATCGAACTTTCCGCATTGCCGGATTATGTTCCCAAGGCGGGACAGCTCCTTATCGGCTGGTCGCTTGGTGACCGATACCGGCCCGATTTTTTCCGCGCCGCGCCGCGTTTCATGGCGGCGGTGGCGGGCTTCACAGTGTTGGCATTAGCGCTGGCCTTCGGCGTGGGCGCGTTGCTGTCGTTGTGGTCTGCGGCGCCCATTCCCACTTTGATTCTAGGTACGACCCCAGGCGGCATTGCCGAGATGGCGATCACCGCGAAAGTGCTGCAGCTGGGCGTTCCGGTGGTGACGGCGTTTCACGTCACGCGTATGGTTTTCGTCGTGATCGTGACGGGTCCCCTTTATGCAATTCTGGCGCGCCGGCGCGGTAATTCCGCCTAGCGGTATTGCCGTTCCAGTGAAAAAAAAGCGACATTGGGGTAAACAACTATATGACTCGGTAATGCCGGATGAGTATGCTGATTCCGCAGTTGATTCAAGCGCGCGCAGACTCGTTTCTGCCGCTCTGGCGACAAGCGGGAACACTGGTTTTGCACCGATCGTTCAGTTCGCACGGCGTCCTTGATTCAATGCATTTCGATTTAATTACAGGACGCTAGAAAAAATGGCTCAGAAGGGCAAAGTCAAGTGGTTCAACGCTGACAAGGGTTTCGGTTTCATCACGCCGGACGTGGGCGGCACCGATGTGTTCGCACACTTTTCCGCCATCCAGGGTCGCGGCTATCGCAGCCTGAACGAAGGCCAGGAAGTCGAATACGAAGTTAAGGATGGTCCGAAAGGACCTCAAGCGGCCGAAATTCGCCCGCTCTAAATCGGGAAATCCCAATTTCCCGTCAGCCAGGCTAGGCCTGGCTACAACGCCCCAAGACCTCCCGGTCTGGGGCGTTGTTTCATTTGCGGCCGCACTTGCCTCCATTCGATGCGCCACCGTTGGGCCATTGCGCCCGCGCGCCGTCGCGCTTAAATCGCCGTCCGCTGCGGACCGTCATGCGTCATGTGTTGGCGCTCATTTGCCAGTTTGTTAGTGTTCACTAACATATCCTCGAGCACTGGATAACTCTGTGGATAATTATTTCCCGACATGAGCATCTCGCTGCTCAGTAATGAAGCAATTGGGCTTTGGCAAACCGGGTTTTGCACAGATTTCTGCATTAATGCAGGCTGCGGCTTGCTGTTTCCCGTGGATAGTCCAGCGCGTCATCCTGGAGTGGCGCGAAGGCGGTTTAATCAGCGTTTTCATAGGGAAACGCGTCGATTACCAGGGTGTTCAAGCGCGGTGAATTTCAGTATCCAAGAGTGCATTCATGTGCGTTTTCGGTCGAGCAGAGCGTGTGGAATGCCGATCTGGGGACTGTTGTTCACAAAGATATCCCCATGTGGGTTATGCACAGAATTACGCCTCCCGTTATCCAAATTGAGGGTCCTCGCCTGTGGATAGAAATGGGGATATCGCTCAAAGGGTGAGGGTGCGGGAACGGAAATTGCGGTCTGGGAGGGTTGCTCTTTGACGACCCCCAAGCGGTCATGGCCGCTGCGGCAGACGAATTTTTTGTGGTCGGATATCTTCCGGCGACTTGTCCACAGCATTTCACATGAAGCCGCGAGCGCCTCGGCCATATGGATGATGGCGCGGCGTCGGGAGTACGAGGAAGATTATTGTCGGGTCAATGAACAGGTGCGCCGGTCTGGCACTGCCCACTGGATATCCGGGGTGGGGATAATTTTGTGAATAAACCGCCTCGGGGTTTTGGGCCGCGCGATTTGACCGTGAGCTTGTGCAAGAGTTCAGCAAGTTGTTGAAGTTGCTTTTCGTCTTTCCGCACTCCCATAACCGACTTCACCTGCGCGTGTTTTCTCCTGCACTTACCGCAGTTTCTGTTTCTGTGGTCTTGCTTCGAATGCGTGGGGATTGCGGTGGATAAATCGTCTCGCATTAAGTCGAGAACTTGCCGGAGGGGCACGGCCCGAGTGTGCATATGTCGATGAGCTGTCAGGCGTTACGTGACCGCGTTGCGGGGCCGCGGTTTGATCGCGGCATCTTAGATCTGCTCACAGGATTGCCTGTTGATAAGAGTGTGCGTAACCCAGGTTCTCCGCGTGGGATTTCGATTCTTTTCATAGTGCGTTGTCGTTAGCTAGTGTCTGTGGATAAGCCGCATGCCTGGGTAGCTCCGCGCGTCACGACCAGGTCTGTTCGATTTGCCGCATTCTGTCCGCATGCTCTGATGCGCTCTCGCCATACGGCCCGGCGCGCGGGCAAACGTGTGGGTAACTTCGCCGGCGAAGACTTGCGCGGGCGTAGGGATTGAGACCTGGTCGATCGGCGGCGATCTGCAAACATACGCGCTGACGCGTTGCCGTCCGGCCTGGCCATGGAAAAAAAGGCGGTTTTCCGGGCAGGGGGTAGGTAAGGGTCGAATAAATCGTTATTTATCATCTTTCTTACCTTTTCGGATTGCTGACTCGATTATTGGACGCGTCGAGGTTGGACTCGTGTCAGCGCTTTCGAAAAGCGCAGTAGGGGAGATCGCCGGTGCCAACGGACTCGCCATAGAGCTCAATAACTAATAGTCCCACGTCGTGTTTCACGTGAAACACAGCTCCTGCAAAACGTCTCGCTGCGTCCGCGTGTTTCACGTGGAACATTTCTCTCGATTTGGCTGGGAGCAGGAGCGCGGACGCCTGAGAATTTCGCGTTGCGCACGCAGCTCTGCCAGGTTCCGTCCATTGTTTTAGCGCTGAGCACGGTTGATAGAGTGGCCAACGCGAGGTTTCTGGTGCGCGGATCGCGAACATCGGCTCCTGGTTTTCCGCTATTACGAGAGCTCCTATAGCCCTGGGTGTCGGCAATTAGTTGGTTGCCCGAACGAATTTTGGGGGCCTCGTACGATGTTCCACGTGAAACAGTCAAAGTCTGTCAGCGGGGATAGAGCGGTCTGGCGGTTTCTTCGATTACTACGTGGCGGATACTCCCCAATTCGGGGGGCGAGGTCACATAGTGATGGTTCGAGATGGAGGCGGGACCCGCTGCACACCGTTGTTTCACGTGGAACAACGGCCTCCCACGACCCTTGGCGGCGAGTTTGCCGGAAGGTGAATCCAACTGCCGCACAAGGGAAAGTGTGGTGGGGTTCGGCTCTCGTCGGGGTAGGGAAGCCTTGTCTGCTGGCTCGTTCAGCCGAACAGGGGCAGAGTGGCGACAGCGGCGATGTCCTGATCCGCAGTAGGCTAGTAGCTAGACGGAGCCGGTTGCCCGCGCTCGTCCTTCGACTTCCCGGATGACAGGATGGGGTGGGCTCCCTGCAGTTCGCCCAGACACATTGTTCCACGTGAAACGTCGCAGCCAGTCTCGGCTGTGTGTCCCGGGACTGCAGGTTATGCACACGAAACGCGTTATTGCTCGAGAGGCCGGGTGCAGGACCCGGATTCACGGGAGCAGATGTGGGTTGCAGCCGCAATACCCCGTCATCACCTTGTCGAGCGACCCGGAAGTAGAAGATTGTCGTAGGGGAGGGGGCTCTCAACGCGCCGAAGCAACGTTATGTGGAATGTTCCACGTGAAACACTGCAAGCACCGGCCGCCACCGCCTTTCTCTGTTATGGCAAAGATAGCTTAATGAGGCGGACCCGCATTCGATCTCTTGATCCCTGGCGTGGATAAGTTTTGCGGAGAGCCCCTGCCTCCGATGACCCTCATGCCACGTTCGGTGAACCATAAGCTCTGCAGACCGTCATCACTGTTCCACGTGAAACACCGCCAACGTCCGCCCTTTACGTACTTAGTCGACAAGCGACCGACATGTTTCACATGGAACATCCCCGAGAACACCGGGCAGGTGCCGATATCTACCCACCCATCCAGCCATTCGATACCAACCGCCCAGCCCAAATGCGCCCGGTCGCCACATAAAACAACCTGTCCGCATGTTTCACGTGAAACATGCAACCCCTGCCTCTATAATGAGCGCCGATCGCTCTCTTCTTTACCTCCCCCCATCATGGACTATCCCCGCGAATTCGATGTCATCGTCGTCGGTGGCGGCCACGCCGGCACTGAGGCGGCATTGGCTGCCGCCCGCACCGGTGCGCAGACGCTGCTGCTCACCCACAACATCGAGACCCTTGGCCAAATGTCTTGCAATCCGTCCATCGGCGGAATCGGCAAGGGCCACCTCGTCAAAGAGGTGGACGCGTTGGGCGGGGCCATGGCATTGGCCACCGACGAGGCCGGCATCCAGTTCCGTATCCTGAACGGCTCGAAGGGGCCGGCCGTACGCGCAACGCGAGCGCAGGCCGATCGCGTCCTGTACCGCAAGGCCATTCGGGGACGCCTCGAGAACCAGCCGAACCTGTGGTTGTTCCAGCAGGCGGTCGAGGACCTGATGGTGGAAGGGGATCGGGTCGTTGGCGCCGTGACGCAAGTTGGCCTGAAGTTTCGCGCCAAGACGGTGGTGCTGACTGCCGGCACGTTTCTGAATGGTCTGATCCACGTCGGCCTGCAAAACTATTCGGGTGGCCGCGCCGGAGACCCTCCCGCGATTTCGCTGGGTCAGCGTCTGAAAGAGCTGCAGCTTCCCCAAGGCCGCCTCAAGACCGGCACGCCGCCGCGCATTGATGGTCGCACGATCAACTACGCCATCCTGGAAGAACAGCCCGGCGACCTGGACCCGGTACCCGTATTCTCCTATATGGGCAATGTGGCCATGCATCCGCGCCAGTTGCCGTGCTGGATCACCCATACCAACGCGCGCACCCACGACATCATTCGTGGCGGCCTCGATCGGTCGCCGATGTACAGCGGCGTCATCGAGGGCGTGGGCCCTCGCTACTGCCCGTCCATCGAAGACAAGATCCATCGGTTTGCCGATAAGCATTCCCACCAGGTGTTCCTGGAACCGGAAGGGCTGGATACGCACGAGGTGTACCCCAATGGCGTCTCGACCAGCCTGCCTTTCGATGTGCAGCTGGATCTGATTCATTCGCTGCCCGGCCTTGAGAACGCGCACATCATGCGGCCTGGCTACGCCATCGAATACGACTACTTCGATCCACGTGGACTTAAGAGCACGCTCGAAACCAAGGCAATTGAAGGGCTTTACTTCGCCGGACAGATCAACGGCACCACCGGCTATGAAGAAGCCGCGGCTCAAGGCCTGTTGGCTGGCGTGAACGCCGCCCTGAAATCGCAGGACCGTGAACAGTGGACCCCGCGCCGGGACGAAGCCTATCTGGGTGTCCTGGTCGACGATCTGGTCACGCGCGGTGTGACTGAGCCGTACCGCATGTTCACGTCCCGTGCCGAATATCGCCTGAGCCTGCGCGAAGACAATGCCGATCTGCGCCTGACGGAAATCGGTCGTGAACTCGGAATTGTCGACAATACACGATGGGACGCGTTCAACCGTAAGCGCGACGCCGTCGCCGCTGAAGTCGAGCGCCTGAAGTCGTCATGGGTGAATCCGCGTCTGCTGCCCGCCGAGGTGGCCGAGCCGCTGCTCGGCAAGGCGATCGAACGTGAGTACTCACTAGCAGATCTGCTGAAGCGCCCGAACGTGACCTATGAAGCCCTGATGGCCGCCCAAAACGTGGACGGCACGCTGCTCGCCGGCCCGGGCGTTGTCGAGGACGACGTGCTCTCGGAGCAGGTCGAGATCCAAGTCAAGTACGCCGGCTACATTGCGCGCCAGCAGGACGAGGTGCAAAAGCACATTGCCCACGAGCAACAGCCGATCCCGGCTGATGTCGACTACGACGCCGTGACCAGCCTGTCCTTTGAAGTGCGTCAGAAGCTCAAGACGCATCGTCCGGAAACGATCGGCCAGGCCGCGCGCATTTCCGGCGTCACGCCGGCTGCCATTTCGCTCCTGCTCATTCACCTGAAGCGCCTGCATTACGGCTCGCGCAAGCAAGCGGCATGAGCGCGCCCGCCAATCAGGCCGGCATCGACATGGCCGGCCGACTCACTCGCGCATGCGAGCAGCTGGACGTGAACGCCGACGACGGCGCCATCGCCAAACTGCTCAATTATCTTGCGCAGATGCAGCGCTGGAATCGCACCTACAACCTGACCGCCATCCGCGATCCGCAGCAGATGCTCGTGCAGCACCTGTTCGATAGCCTTGCGGCCGTGAAGCCCTTCAGCGAGGCGCTGGCAGCGCCCGATGGTCCGGCCAAGGTCTACGACGTCGGCTCGGGTGGCGGGCTGCCTGGCGTCGTCCTGGCCATCATGCGGCCCCAGTGGTCGGTGACCTGCGTTGACGCGGTCGAAAAGAAGACTGCGTTCGTGCGTCAGATGAGCGGCGCGCTGGGTTTGCCCAACCTGCAATCGCAGCATGCGCGCATCGAAACGCTGGATCCCGCCGAGTGCAACATCGTGACGTCGCGAGCGTTTGCATCATTGGATGATTTTGCGCAACTCGCGGGTCGCCACGTAGCCAAGAATGGTACCCTCGTCGCCATGAAGGGCAAGCTCCCCGAAGAAGAAATCCAGGCGCTGCACGCGCGCGGGGAATGGCAAGTCGATCATATTCAGCCGCTCCAAGTCCCGGAGCTGCAAGCAGAACGCTGCCTGATCTGGATGCGCCGCAGTCAAGGAACCCTATGAAGAACATACCCCCCAGCACATCCGCCCGCGTCTTCTGCATTGCCAATCAAAAGGGCGGAGTGGGCAAGACGACGACCGCCATCAATCTGGCGGCGGGCCTTGCCACGCATAATCAGCGCGTGCTGCTGGTGGACCTGGACCCGCAGGGCAATGCCACCATGGGCAGCGGCATCGACAAGAATTCGCTGAAATCCAATCTGTACCAGGTGCTGATCGGCGAATCCTCCATCGAACAGTCGCGCGTGAAGTCGGAGTCCGGCGGCTACGACGTGCTGCCCGCCAACCGCGAACTTTCCGGCGCCGAGATCGATCTGGTGCAGATGGAACAGCGCGAACGCCAACTGAAGGCCGCCATCGACACCGTCGCGACCCAGTACGACTTCGTGCTCATCGACTGCCCGCCCACGCTGTCCCTGCTTACCCTCAACGGACTGGCTGCCGCGCATGGCGTCATCATCCCGATGCAGTGCGAATACTTCGCGCTCGAAGGCCTGTCCGATCTCGTCAACACCATCAAACGCGTGCATCGCAACATCAACGACGATCTGCGCGTGATCGGATTGCTGCGCGTCATGTTCGACCCGCGCATGACCCTGCAACAGCAGGTGTCCGCGCAACTCGAATCGCACTTCGGCGACAAGGTCTTCAAGACGGTCGTGCCGCGCAATGTGCGCTTGGCCGAAGCACCCAGTTACGGGATGCCGGGTGTCGTGTATGACCGCGCGTCACGCGGCGCGCAGGCCTACATCTCGTTCGGTGCCGAAATGATAGAACGCGTCAGGAAGGACCTGAACTAGCCGTCCCCATGTCCGACGCCGCGCTCTTTTTTCCGACCCAGACAGCCATCTCCACGCCGCCCGCCGACGTGCGCGATACGCTGCGCGTGCGGCTGGAAGATGCGGCGCTCAACGCCACTGCTGTGGGCGCGCAGGTGATCTATGATGGCTGGTTGGTGCGTTTCGCCCATTCGCCGGCCAAGCGGGTCCGCAGCGTCAATGTGCTGGGGTTATCCACACGTCCTTTGGATGAGCGGCTGGCGTATTGTTCATCGTTGTATGCGCGCCAGGGTTTGCCCATGGTGCTTCGCATCACCTCCATCGGCCCCGATTTTTCGCTCGACGCCGAACTGGAGGCCCGCGGTTATATCTACACCGGTGAGACTCGCGTCATGAGCACGCCGCTCGCTCCCCGCGCAAGCGTCAGGAGCGATTTGCATTTCAGCATGGTCGATGCCGAACGCTTCGCGGCGGCGGTCGGGGCGTTGCGCGGCTCGTCTGCCGCGCACATCGACGAACATCAGACGCGCCTGCAGGGCCTGGCTGTGGATAAGCTGCCCGTGCTGGCCACCGACGCGGCAGGGCAGGTGGTGGTCGCGGGCATGGCCGTGCGCGAAGGCGACCTGCTCGGCCTGTTCGACATCGTTACCCATCCAGGACATCGGCGCAAAGGCTACGCCGCCGTCCTGATGGAGCATTTGCTGGCCGAAGGGGCCGCCGGCGGCGCCAGCACGGCCTACCTGCAGGTCGAGCCGGAAAACACCGCGGCGCGGACGCTGTATGCCCGCTACGGATTCAAAGACTGTTACGCGTATTGGTACCGCCTGCCCGCCGAGCAGGCGGACGCCTGAGCTCGGCGCTCAGGATACAAAGACAGAAGGAAAGAGGATTTAATTATGGCCACCAAGAAACCCAAGGGATTGGGTCGCGGACTGGACGCCTTGCTGGGCGCCGACGCGCCCGCGATCGACAACATCGGCAAGGCTGTCGCCAAGCCCGAGGGTCCGCCTTCCACCCTGCCCATCTCGAAGATGCGCGCCGGCAAATACCAGCCGCGCACGCGCATGGACGAGGGTGCCCTGGGCGAGCTGGCCGAATCGATTCGCACGCAAGGCATCATGCAGCCGATTCTCGTGCGTGCGCTGGGCGATGTGCCCGGCCACTACGAGATCATCGCGGGTGAACGGCGCTTTCGCGCGGCGCAGCTTGCCGGCCTGAAGGAAGTGCCGGTGCTCGTGCGAGAGGTCGCCGACGAAAACGCGGCCGTCATGGCGCTCATCGAAAACATTCAGCGCGAAGACCTGAATCCGCTGGAAGAAGCGCACGGCGTGCGCCGTCTGCTCGATGAGTTCGGCCTGACGCACGAACAGGCTGCGCAGGCCATCGGCCGTTCGCGTTCCGCCACCAGCAACCTCCTGCGTCTGCTGAACCTGGCCGCGCCCGTGCAGACCATGCTGCTGGCCGGCGACGTTGACATGGGCCACGCCCGCGCGCTGCTGGCCGTCGACGCGGCCACGCAGATCCAGCTGGCCAACCTCATCATCGCGCGCCGCCTGTCGGTGCGCGAGGCCGAAAAGCTCGTCGCCAAGACCGCCAAGGAAGCCGAAGCCTCGGCCTCGCCCAAGAAGAAAGCCAACGGCGTGTCGCGCGACCTGACGCGTCTTGAAGAAGCGCTGTCCGACCATCTGGGCACGCGCGTCGCGCTGAAGGTGGGCGCCAAGGAAAAAGGGCAGATCGTCATCGACTTCCACGGCTGGGAGCATCTGAATTCGCTCCTCGAACGCCAAGGCCTTTCCGGAGCCGTGGATGCCTGAACGCGCATTGCCCGTCATTGCGGTGCTCGCAACGGGCGGCACGATAGCAGGGGCCCAAACCGACGCCACGTCCGCGGGCTACAAGTCCGGCACGTTTTCCGTGAACGACCTGCTTGCCGCGGTGCCGCAGCTTGCCAGCGTTGCCGAGATCCGCGCGGAGCAGGTGGCCAACGTCGGCAGCCAGAACATGACGCACGACGTCTGGCGCGCGCTGGCGCAACGCGTTGACACGCTTTGCCAGGACGCCTCGGTGGCCGGCATCGTCATCACGCACGGCACGGACACGCTTGAGGAAACGGCGTATTTCCTCAGCCTGGTCAACCGCCATGACAAGGCCGTCGTGCTGGTCGGCGCAATGCGTCCTGCCACGGCGCTCGGCGCCGAAGGACCGGCCAACCTGTACAACGCGGTGGCGCTGGCGCGTCATCCCGACGCGCGCGGCCGCGGGCCGCTCGTCGTCATGAACGAAGACATCCACTACGCCCGCGAAATCCAGAAGATCGCCAGCGCGGGCCTGTGCGCCTTCGCGTCGCCCAATCGTGGCCGCGCCGGCGTCATGCACGGCGGCGTGCCCAACTTCTATTCGCGCAACGCCACCACCTTCGGCGAACAAAGCGAGTTTTCACTCGCATTACTGGAAAAGGCCGGCTGGCCGCGCGTCGACATCGTCTACGCGTACGCCAACCTGCAGGCCGACCTGATCGATTTCCTGGCCAGCGCGGCCGACGGCATCGTGCTGGCGGGCGTGGGTGACGGCAACGCCACCGACCTGGCCATCGAAGGCCTGCGCCGCGCAGCGGATGGCGGCGTGGCGGTCGTGCGATCCAGCCGCACCGGCAGCGGGTTCGTGGCGCGCGACGTCGAAGTCGACGACGCCACCTTGGGCTTTGTCGCGGCGCGTGATCTCAATCCCCAAAAGGCGCGCATCCTGCTGATGCTCGCCTTGACGGTCACGCGCGATACGGCTGCCATGCAGCAGATCTTCGACCGTTACTGAACCACGGACCGCGGCGGGGTAGCCGCCGCGGCGCCTTGCTGCGCAAGCCCCAGGTTGGTCCGCAGCATGTCGTACACCTGCCGCGTCAGCGGATTGATGAGATCACGCCTTATCCACAGGAAGTACGTCACATCCGGCAGTGGCGGCAGTCCTTCCTTTTCTCCCAGCACCCGCATCTCCGGCCCCAGCAGTTCCACGCTGCGCGCCGTCACGCCCAGGCCCGCGCGTAGCGCCGCCTTGATGCCCACCAGGTTTGGCGCCACGTAGTTCGTGTGCCAGCGCACCTGCGCCTGCTCCAGCGCGTTGAGCGCCAGCCGGCGGAAGATGCTGGGCTCGTCCGCCAGCACCAGCGGCACGGGCGAATGGGCATCGTGCACGTAATCCGCGGACGCCAGCCAGACCGTCGGCGACGTGCGCAACGCCACGCCCTCGAAGTCCTGATCAAAGCGCGTCGAGATGGTCAGATCGATCTCGCCGGCGCGCAGCGCGTCCATCAGGAATGGGCTGCGATCAACCCGGATCTCCAGCTTTACGCGCGGCGCGACGCGCGCGATGTGCGTCAGCAGGGTGGGCAGGATCGTGTCGGCCACGTCCAGCGGCGCGCCCAACCGCAGATCGCCTTCCAACGGCCCGGCCTGCAGCGCCCGCAACGCTTCGTCATTGATGGCCAGCATGTGCCGCGCGTATTCCACCAGACGCCGCCCGTGAGAGGACAGCACCTTGTTGCGCCCCTGCTTTTCAAAGAGGGGCAGGCCGATCATGGCCTCGAGCCGCTGCATCTGCTGCGTGATTGCCGACTGCGTCTTGTGCAGCCGGTTGGCGGCTTTCGAGAACGTTTCATGCTGGGCGATTGCCGCAAGCGTGCGCAGCAGATCAAGGTCGAGATTCCGCATTCTGGTCGTGAAGAACGGGTTCAGGGATAACCCGACACATTAGCAGCCCTAATGGAATCTTCAAGCAATTTAAATTGTTGGCGTGCTGACCCGGCGATACAGTAAGTGCAATAACTCATGAAACAAGAGGGAACGTCGACGTGAGCACTGCACATCCTCAACAGGCCGGCATCGATAGCGCGGTCGAAAATATTAAAAAAACTGTAGGAAATAAGGGCCTGAACCGCGACAGCCTGCAATCGGTTCTGGACGAGCTGGTCGCCCTGGCCGGTAACACCGCCTGGTGGGGCGCCGACCGCTATCCGCCGCCTGAAGGCGACGAACGTCAGGCCCGCTATCTCATTGCCGAAGACGCCGACAAAAGCTACGCGCTCTACCTGAACGTGATGCGCCCGGGCAAGAAGATCGTGCCGCACAACCACACCACCTGGGCGTGTATCGCGGCGGTCGAAGGCGTCGAATACAACTACGTGTACGACCGCATCGACGATGGCTCCCAGCCGGGCGTCGGCAAGCTGGAAAAGGTCGACACCGTCGTCGTCGGCCCCGGCAGCGGCATCGCGCTGATGCCCGACGATATCCACGCCGTGGAGATTCAAGGCGACAGTGTCATCCGCCACCTGCACATGTACGGGCGCGCCCTGGAAACGCTGGACCAACGTCTGGGCTTCGACCTGGACACTGGCACCTGCAAGATCATGCCGATCGGCGTGCAGACGCGGCGCTGATCATGAGCAAGCCCTTCCGGTCCGCAACGCGCCTGCTGCGCGCGGGACGTCCTCAACAAGGCTGGGTCAACACCCCGGTCACGCGCGCCAGCACGTATGTTTTCGACAGCGTGCAGGCGTGGCGAGATACGCGGGCGCGCCGCGAACAGGAGCGGCTGCCCTCCTACGGCGCGCGCGGCACCGACAGCACGCACGCATTGGAAGACGCGGTGGTCGAACTGGAAGAGGGCTATCGCGCCAAGCTCTACCCCACGGGCCAGGCCGCGATCGCCACCGTGCTGCTCGCCTATCTTCGCGCGGGCGACCACGTGCTGCTGACCGATGCCGTGTATGAGCCGGTGCGCCGGTTCTGCGCCGAACACCTGACCCGCCTGGGTATCGAGTTCACGTACTACCGCCCAGACGGCGTGGGCATCGAACTGCAGATCCGGCCCAATACCCGCATGATCTACGCCGAGTCGCCGGGGTCTTTGACCTACGAGATGCCGGATCTCATCGAGTTATCCACAACTGCGAAAAAACACGGTTGCTGGCTGGCTGTGGATAACACGTGGGCGTCCGGTTTGCTGCAACAGCCGCTCGCATTAGGGGCCGATATTTCCATCCTGGCCGCGACCAAATACCTCGGCGGCCATGCCGACGTCATGATGGGCGCGGTAGTCACCAACGAACGTGCATGGCGAGCGCTGGAACGCGCCACGATCGACTTCGGCCAGACGGTGGGCGCCGACGATGCCTTTCTGGTGCTGCGCGGCATGCGCACGCTGCCGTTGCGCTTGGCGCAGCACGCCCGCAGCGCGCTGCGAATCTCTCAGTGGCTGCAGGCACGGCCCGAAGTCTCGCGCGTCTTGAATCCCGCCTTGCCGGGCGACGCGTCCCACGCCATCTGGCGGCGCGATTGCAATGGCGCCAATGGCCTCCTGACGCTCGAACTGTCCGACGCCTACACCGACGCCGATGCCGAACGGCTTATCGACAGCCTGCAGCTCTTTGGCATTGGCGCATCGTGGGGCGGATTCGAAAGCCTGGTGATACCGGTCTTTCTGCAGAACTCGCGATCCCTCCCCGGCTACCAGGCCAGCGGCCCCATGCTGCGCCTGCATATCGGCCTGGAAGATCCCGACGACCTCATCGCCGATCTGGAACGCGGCCTTGCCGCGCTGTCCCAACCCCTTCGCTCCCTCCGAATCTCATGATGCAGTCCTCTCACGACCAACATTCCGCCAGCGTCGACTCGCATACGCTCAAGCAGTGGCTGCACGATGGCGGCGAGATCGCGCTGCTGGATGTGCGCGAACATGGCCAGTACGGCGAGTCCCATCTTTTCTACGCCGCGCCGGTGCCCTACAGCAGGCTTGAAGTCGACATCGTGCGTCTCGCCCCCCGCCGTGACGTGCGCGTCGTCGTCTACGACGACGGCGGTGATGACGACACCGCGGCGCGTGCCGCCCGCGCACTGGCCGCGCTCGGCTACACCAATGTGCGTCAGTTGGCGGGCGGGCTGGCGCAATGGCAGCGCGATGGCTACGCGGCATTTGCCGGCGTGAACGTACCCAGCAAGACCTTCGGCGAACTGGCCGAAGAGGTTTTCCACACCCCACGCATCGGCGCCCGCGAATTGGCCGAACGCCAGCGCCGCGGCGACGACCTCATCGTGCTGGATGGGCGTCCCTTCACCGAATATCAGAAGATGAGCATTCCGGGCGGCATCTGCTGCCCCAACGGCGAGCTGGCGCTGCGCGCCCACACGCTGGCGACACGGCCAGACACCACCATCGTCATCAATTGTGCCGGCCGCACCCGCAGCATCATCGGGGCGCAGACGCTGATCAACCTTGGCGTTCCCAATCCCGTTTACGCGCTCGAGAACGGCACGCAGGGCTGGTATCTGGAGGACCTGCAGCTCGAGCACGGCGCGCGCCGCCGCTATGCGGACGACGTTCCGCAGGGCGATGTTGCTGCGCTGGCGCAGCGCTCCGCGCAGCTCGCACGGCGCCATGGCGTACCGACGGCGAACGCCGCGCAGGTCCAGGCCTGGCTGGGCGACGCCGCCCGCACCACGTTCCTGTGCGATGTACGCAGCGCCGAGGAATTCGCGCAAGGTTCCCTGCCGGGCGCGCAACACGCGCCGGGTGGACAGCTCATCCAGGCGACGGACCAGTACATTGCCGTGCGCGGCGCACGGATCGTCGTGTTCGATGCGGAAGGCGTGCGCGCGCCGGTCGTCGCCAGCTGGCTGCGGCAAATGGGCTGGGACGCCTGCACGCTCGATGCAGGAAGCGGCGCCGTCCTGGTCAACGTGTCCTCAGCGCCGGTCCCGGCGGTCACCGTGCTGTCCGATGCGCAGCTTGCGGATGCGCTGGCGCAGGGCGCGCAGGCCATCGATATCCGCCCCAGCATGCGGTATCGAACGCGCCACATCGCCGGCGCGCGCTGGTCGATCCGGCCGCGCCTGGATCGGCTGCCGCTCGATCCCGCGCGTCCCGTCCTCCTGCTGGCCGAGGACGCCGCGCTGGCGGCCTGGGCGGCGAGCGACCTGCGCGCATTGGGCATGCCGGACGTCAAGGCGAACACGGGCACGCCCGAAAGCTGGACCGCGCAAGGGATCCCGCTGGAATCCTCGCCCGCCGATCCGCCCGACAGCGACTGCATCGACTACCTGTTCTTCGTGCATGACCGTCACGACGGCAACAAGGCTGCCGCGAGGCAGTACCTGGCCTGGGAAACCAACCTCGTCAAGCAGATCGACGAGCGGGAACGCGCCACCTACCGGTTCCCCGGCTCTCCGGCCGGCTGACACCGCCGCCGCGCCGGCGCGCGCGGCGTCACCCACGCTTCAACCTGATCAGTACGCCCCGGCGGCCTTTGCCGGCGGGGTGCGGACGGTTCATGGCGAACCGGAATGCAAAGGACGGCCGAGTATCCGGCCGCCAACTCAAGGGGAAATCCAGATGAAGCATCACGCATTGCACGCATGCAAGACCGCCGCCGCCGTGATGGCGGGCCTGCTGTGGGGAGTCACGGCCCACGCGCAGGCACCGGCGCCGTTGGCGGACTATCCGAAGCAGGCCATCACCGTGGTCTCGCCGTTTCCGCCCGGCGGCGGCAACGACGGCGTTGCGCGTCTGATCGCGCAGGAACTGGGCGCCATCACGGGCCAGAGCGTGGTGGTCGAGAACCGTTCGGGAGCGGGCGGCAACGTCGGCACCGCGCAGGTCTCGCGCGCCAAGCCCGACGGCTACACCCTCGTGATGTCGCAGACCAGCGTCATGGCCGTGAATCCGCGCCTGTACAAGAATGTGGGCTTCGATCCGCTGAAGGACTTCGTGCCGATCTCGCAGATCACCTCGGCGCCGCTCGTGCTCGTGTCGCGTGCGGACGGGCCGTACAAGACGCTGGACGCCTATCTGGCGGCGGCGCGCAAGCAGCCGGGTGTCATCACGTACGCGACGCCCGGCAACGGCACGATGAGCCACCTGATGGGCGCGCTGGTGTCGAAGAAGGCCGACGTCAAGCTGGTGCACGTGCCGTACCGCGGCGCCGCGCCCGCCGTGACGGATCTGTTGGGCGGCACCGTCGACATGCTCATCACATCGCCCGCGTCCGCCGAGCCTATGGTGGCCGCCGGAAAGCTGCAGATCCTAGCCATGAGCCATGGCGACGGCGTCGGCGTGTTCAAGCGCGCACCCACGTTGAAGCAGGCCGGCCTTGAAGGCATCACCGCGGACGACTGGTACGGCCTTTTCGCGCCCGCCGGCACGCCGCCTGAGCGTGTTGCGTATCTGGCGCAGGCCGTGGACCGCGCCATGAAGTCGCCCGCCGTGATCGCCAAGATCAACAGCGGCGGAAGCCAACCTGTCGGCAGCGCGCCGGACGCCTTCAAGAGCCGGCTGCAGCAGGACACAGCCTATTGGGCCGAAATGGTGAAGACGGCCGGCGTGTCGCTGGACTGAGGTCGTGTGCCCGCCCTAGGGAAACCACGGGGCGCGGCGTGGCTGCGGCTGGGTGTAGCGCGAGTACAGGGCAGGGCATGTTTGCCAACGTGTGGCATCGTGACTAGACTGGAAAAACGTGCAGTCCCGCGCAACGCTTCAGCCACAAGGTGAACAAGCATGCACGCACTAGGGGTAGCAACGCTGGAAGACGCAGAGCGGCTGGTCCAATCCAGCCCGCTCTCGCATATCAAAGTGGGCTTGTCCGACGTCGACGGCGTCATGCTGGGCAAGTACCTGCGGCGCGACAAGTTTCTGGGCGCCTTGCGTTCCGGGCTCGCGTTTTGCGATGTCGTGCTGGGATGGGACCTCGATGACCAGCTCTACGACAACACCCGCTACACGGGCTGGCACACGGCATACCCCGATGCAAAGATGCGGATCGTGCCGCAGAGCGCGCGCCGGCTTCCCTTGGAGCAAGGCCCCGGCGGCGAAGACATGCTGCTGTTCCTGGCCGAATTCGAAGGCGATGCCGCCGCCATCTGTCCGCGCCGTCTGCTGCACCGCGTGATCGATCGCGCCGCGGACATGGGATTCGACGTCTACGCCGCGTTGGAATATGAGTTCTTCATGTTCCGCGAAACGCCGCATTCGGTCCGCGCCAAGCACTACCGCAACATGGAGAACTGGACGCCGGGCAACTTCGGATATTCCGTGTTGCGCAGCACGGTCGAAGGGGACTTCTACCGCAAGCTGCTCGACCTGTGTGAACGCATGGACATGCCGATCGAAGGCCTGCACACCGAAACGGGCCCGGGCGTGCTGGAAGCGGCGCTTGCCGTGGACCTCGCTGCGGCGGCGGGCGACAAGGCGTTTCTGTTCAAGACTTTCACGAAGGCGCTCGCGCAGCAGAACGGTCTGATGGCGACATTCATGGCGAAGTGGTCGCACGAGCATCCCGGCCAGAGCGGTCACATCCATCTGTCGCTGCGCCATCACGACTCGGGGCGCTCGGCCTTCTTCGACGAGTCGCAGCCGCATGGCGTCAGCAGCACGCAAGCCGCCTTCATGGCGGGCGTGCAGCACTATCTGCCCGAGTTCATGGCGTTGTACGCACAGACCATCAACAGCTATTCGCGCCTGGTGCCCGGGTACTGGGCGCCGCTGGACGCGACCTGGGGCATGGAGAACAGGACGACGGCGCTGCGGCTCATTCCCGGCAGCGATAAATCGCAGCGCGTCGAAGTGCGCATCGGTTCAGCCGACGCCAATCCGTATCTGGCCCTGGCTGCGGCGTTGGCGTCCGGGTTGCACGGCATCGAGCAGGGCCTGTCGCCCGAGCCCATGGTGCAGGGCAATGCCTACACGCAAGAATTTCCCGCGCATCTGCATCTGCCCACCACCTTGTGGGAGGCCGCGCAGCGTCTTCGTGCATCCGAGGCCGCGCGTCTGCTGTTTGGCGACGCGTTTGTCGAGCACTATGCCGCGACGCGTGAATGGGAAGAGCGGCAGTTCCGGCGCCACGTGACCGACTGGGAGTTGGCCCGCTACTTCGAAATCATCTGATCCCGTCCATTGCAACCCAGGGCCGCCATGACCGACGAACTGATCACCATCAGCCCGATAGACGGACGCGAGGTCGTCCGCCGCGCCTATGCCAGCGACGCGCAGATCGCGCAGGCGCTGGCCAACGCACAGGGCGCGCAGCCTGAGTGGCATGCGCTCGGCATCGACGCGCGGGGGCGCATCGTCGAGGCGGCCGTGGCCCATTTCGTCGCGGCCAAGGACGAGATCGCGCGCGCCATCACCATCCAGATGGGCCGTCCGTTGCGCCACGCGCCCGGCGAGGTAGACGGCTTCGCGGCCCGGGCGCGTCACATGATCGCGATCGCGCAAGACGCGCTCGCACCCATCGCCGCGCCGGCGCAAGCCGGTTTCACGCGCTTCATCAGCCGCGAACCCATCGGCGTGGTGCTCACCATCGCGCCATGGAACTATCCCTTGCTGACCGCAGTGAACAGCATCGTGCCTGCATTGATGGCGGGCAATACCGTCATCCTCAAGCATTCCGACCAGACACCGCTGTGCGCGGAACTCATTGAACGCGCATTTCGCGACGCGGGCGCGCCCAGAGGCGTGTTTCAGTACCTGCACGCCAGTCACGACATCACGCAACGGCTGATCCGCGCGCCCGAGATCGGCTATGTGTCCTTCACCGGATCCGTGCGGGGAGGGCGCATCGTTCAGGAGAGCGCGGCGGGCCGCTACATCGGCGTCGGACTTGAACTGGGCGGCAACGATCCCGCCTATGTGCGTGAAGACGCCAATCTGGACGCGGCGGTGGAGTCCCTGGTGGACGGCGCCTTCTTCAACGCCGGCCAATCCTGTTGCGGCATCCAGCGCATCTACGTGGCGCGCAGCGTGCATGACGCGTTTGTCGAGCGCGCGGTTGCCCTGACGCACCGCTACGTACTGGGCAATCCGCTGCAGCTGGACACGACGCTTGGTCCAGTCGTTCGTGCCCGCGCGGCGGCCGAGATTCGCGACGTCATCGAACAGGCGGTAAGCGCCGGCGCGGCAAATCTGATTGATCACTCGCATTTTCAAAATGCGAGCGAAGACTCACTTATGAGCAAAAGCTCATGTTATGTCGCGCCCGCCTTACTGACCCAGGTTGATCATCGCATGCGCATCATGAGCGAAGAATGCTTTGGCCCGGTCGTCGGCATCATGCCGGTAGACAGCGACGATCAGGCCATCGCGCTGATGAACGACAGCCCGTATGGTTTGACGGCGGCGGCCTACACGCAGGACGAAGCCGCCGCATTGCACATCGGCAGGCAGTTGCGCACGGGCACCTTCTTCATGAACCGTTGCGACTACCTTGACCCGGCGCTCGCGTGGACAGGCGTCAAGCAATCGGGACGCGGCGTGTCCTTGTCGTCAGTCGGATACGAACAGCTCACGCAGCCAAAGTCCTTCCATCTGCGCAGCCTCTGACGCCGCGCCATCAGGATTCGAAACATGACCGTCCCCGCCGTCAACTGGAACTATCCCACGGCCATCAAGACAGGCCCTGGACGCATCAAGGAGCTGCCGGGCTATTGCGGCGAGCTCGGCATGAAAAGTCCGTTGCTCGTCACTGACCCGGGACTTGCCACGCTGCCCATGGTTCGTGATGCGGTGACCGCGTGCCGCGATGCGGGCCTCGACTGCGCCGTTTTCCACGACATCAAGGGCAATCCGACCGGGCGCAATGTTGATGACGGCGTGGCGGTGCTCAGGCGGGGGCGCCATGACGGCGTGATCGCATTCGGCGGCGGCTCCGCGCTCGATGCGGCAAAGGCCATTGCGTTGATGGCCGGCCAGGACCGGCCGCTGTGGGATTTCGAAGACGTCGGCGACAACTACCTGCGCGTCAACGCCTCCGGCATGGCGCCCGTCGTGGCCGTGCCGACCACCGCAGGCACCGGCTCCGAAGTTGGACGCGCGTCCGTCATCACCGATGAAGCCGCGCAAGTGAAGCGCATCATCTTCCATGCCCGCATGCTGCCGTCCATCGTGATCCTCGACGCCGAACTCACGATCGGCCTGCCGCCGAAGATCACTGCCGCCACGGGCATGGATGCGCTATCGCACAATCTCGAAGCCTATTGTTCGCCGGTCTTTCATCCGATGGCGGCAGGCATCGCGCTGGAAGGCATGCGCCTCATCAAGGAATATCTGCCGCAGGCAGTCGCCAATGGCGCCGATCTGCAGGCGCGCCAGCAAATGCTCACCGCATCCTGCATGGGCGCCACCGCCTTTCAGCGCGGCCTGGGCGCTATGCACGCGCTGGCACACCCGCTTGGCGCGCTTTATGACGCACACCACGGCCTGCTCAACGCCATCCTCATGCCTTATGTCCTCAAGGCCAACGAACAGGCAGTCGCGCCGCGCCTCGAAGCGCTCGCCCGCTACCTCGGTCTGCCCCAGCAAGGCCCGGCCGCGGTGCTCGACTGGGTCCTGGCCCTGCGCGAGCAGGTCGGCATCCCTCACACCCTCGCCGAAATCGGCCTGGACGATGCCCAGGCCGAGCGGGTGGGGCACATGGCCAGCCAGGATCCGTCCGCTGGAACCAACCCGGTCAATTTCTCCGCTGAAAAATATTCTCAGCTTTTTCGTGCAGCAATTCGCGGAAACCTGTAAGCTTCGCCCCCTCTGCGCGGAAACGCGGCGGAGGTGGAACTGAAATTTTGAATTTTTCGTCCGAATGGTTTGACAGCGGATTTGAAAGTGTTCATAATCTCAAGTTCTCCGCTGGAGGGGTGCCCGAGTGGTTAAAGGGGGCAGACTGTAAATCTGTTGGCCTTGCGCCTACGTTGGTTCGAATCCAACCTCCTCCACCAGAGACCCATACCTAAATCCAGGCGCGGTTTGCCTGGATTTGCAATGTAAGGCCAGGCGGCCTTGCGCACCCTTCGCAAAGAAGGTGGCAAGGTTTTACCGGCCTTCATTTCGAAGGGTTGGGAAGTGAAAAGGTGAAAGGGTTTGCCGCGGGTGTAGCTCAATGGTAGAGCAGAAGCCTTCCAAGCTTACGACGAGGGTTCGATTCCCTTCACCCGCTCCAAGATTTTTAAATGCCCATGTGGCTCAGTGGTAGAGCACTCCCTTGGTAAGGGAGAGGTCGCGCGTTCGATCCGCGCCATGGGCACCACAAATTCCAAATTCTTTTCTTCAGTCAGAAGCGCAATCCAGGTCAGGAGTCAGCCATGGCAAAAGGCAAGTTTGAACGTACCAAGCCGCACGTGAACGTGGGTACGATTGGTCACGTTGACCACGGCAAAACGACGTTGACGGCGGCGATCACGACCGTTCTGTCGAACAAGTTCGGCGGC